>Ga0206130_10000049_pt1 | contig 203273 bp, 192 predicted proteins | sample Helgoland_Spring_9_FD_148637 | JGI IMG/M metagenome (GOLD analysis project Ga0206130, IMG submission 148637) | Pelagic subsurface seawater microbial communities from Kabeltonne, Helgoland, North Sea - Helgoland_Spring_Bloom_20160512_1 | ecosystem: Environmental > Aquatic > Marine > Epipelagic...
CGCTATTGACGCATCCATTATCGGCATCGTAGTCAACCAGATTGATTTCGACGCAGCTCACTACTACGGCAAGTACCAGGACTATTACGACTACCAGATAACTAGTGAGCCCGATACGGCTCCCGATACGGCTCCCGACACGGCTTCCAAACCAACAAAAGCCTGATGATTGTGGGGTTACTGCGTCCGTATTGGCATCATCTGTCCGATTGTGGAATGCAACTATTCCAGCTTCAAGTGACCATTATTTTGAGACCCTTTGTTGGCGGCATCGGTTTTTTGCTGGTGGTGCCTGCGATCGGTTTCGCCATCGAACCTACGGATATCTCCAACCCACAGCTGGCATTCCTGGTTTCACTGTTACCGGAAACAAAGAGCCTGAGTATCATCATATCGCTGTTTTTTGGCCTCATGCTGTTGAACGCGGCTCTTGTCTACTGGCAAACCGTGACCGCAGAAGCCATTGGGCAAAATATCATCGCAGGCATTAGAAGGGACATCTATCAGGCCGCGATGAACGCTGATGTCACTGTCATAGGGCGATACCATCAGGCTGATTACACGCGAATAGTCACCGATGAGTCGGAAAGCGTTGCCTCAGCGTTCCATCAACTGATCGATTTAGCGACCGGCATCTTTACCCTCCTTATCTATACCGGTATCTGTTTTTACCTGTCTCCCGAAATAACGCTCATTGCGGTCATCCTGGGCGCTGTGTTGCTGCTAGCGACGTTACCGATACGCAGGGTGATGGAGCAAGTTGGTTCCGACTACCTTCAATCCAGCTTGACCCTGCACCGCCTGGCCAATGATCAAGTGAAGGGTATCAAACACATCAAAAGCAGTCACGCCGGCGATCACCACACCACAATTTTTCGCTCAGCGGTTCAGGCACTTTCACAAAAAGAGATCCAATACACTTCCGTTGAATCGCTAACCCAACTGGGCTATTCCATGACCAGTGCGCTGGTTTTTTGTATTCTTGCTTACCTGGCGATAGAGGTTGTCGATGCTGAACTCGCTCTAGTCGTCATTCTTGCACTTGTTTTCTCTAGGCTGATGCCGCAGGTCAATAATCTGCGCATGATATTTGAGCGCATCGCCTACCTTAAACCGCGTCTTGAGGGGTTGTATGGAAAATTAGAACAACTCAACGTGAATGCTGACCCCTTAAAGACGCCCATGGCTTTTGACCTTAGCAAAGGCATCAACATCACGAATGTTTCGTATCGATATCCTGAATCACTCAGTTGGGCACTTAAGCCATTTACTGCTTCGCTTGCCCCTAATCAATTAGTGGCGCTGACGGGTGCTTCAGGCATAGGCAAATCGACGCTGGCAGATATTCTCTCAGGGTTAGTTCTTCCACAAGCCGGTGAGTTATCTGCTGGCGATACGTTAATTAATGCCCGCTCGCAGATGGCATGGCGAGAGTGGGTCAACTACGTACCTCAAACGCCATTTCTGGTCGAATCCAGCATTCGTGACAACATGAATCTACTTCGACGAAAGCCAGCCGAAGACGCTGACATTCTAGCCGCGTTAAAACAAGCAGCAGCCGATTTTGTATTTGTGCTACCAGCGCAACTGGATACTGTTATCGGCGACGACGGCAGCACGCTATCCGTCGGTGAACGACAGCGCCTGGAACTCGCTCGTGCCTTGCTTAACCAACGGCCAGTGATGATACTTGACGAAACAACCAGTAATCTTGATCCCGAAAACGAAGCTAAAGTGATCGCTACCCTGCAGTCCCTAAAGCACGACAGGCTTATTATTATCATTTCTCATCGCCCCGCGGTTGCGGCTGCGGCGGATCTCACCATCGCAATAAACGAAGAACTCGAAGGGCAATAACTGTGCGTGCCATCACCGACTATCACTATAACCAAGAAACACGGTTGAAGATTCGCCACAATTTGTCGATATTCAAGGATAAGAGACAATCACTGGACGAACACCGGCACGCTGCCGTGGCAATTACTATCTTTGATCACGAGAACGAATCCTCTGTCATTGTAACAAGACGTTCGTCTACGCTAAAAGAACACAGCGGACAGTGGGCAATGCCAGGGGGACGAGTAGATCACGGTGAGGACGCCATTGGGGCCGCGCTTCGCGAACTGCAGGAAGAAATCAATCTGGATCTTAATGAACAGCATGTCATTGGCACTTTAGACGATTACATTACGCGGTCGGGATATGTCATAACGCCGGTCGTTGTCTGGGCGGATGTCATTGAAAACGACCTAAAACCGAACCCAGGCGAAGTCGCGTCGATTCATGCCTTTACTTTTACGGAACTCGCTCGGCGAGATTCGCCCAATCTCGAATCTATTCCCCAGAGCGATCGTCAGGTTCTGTCTATGAACTATCACGACGACGTCATCTATGCCCCGACCGCCGCAATGTTGTACCAGTTCAGGGAAGTCGCCATCAATGGCAACGCCACCAGAGTGCTGGATTATGATCAGCCGGTTTTCGCATGGCGTTAGCAAAACTTTAAAGGTAAATCATGGCACTCAAATATTACGTCGTTGCTGCTTGTGCTGAACTGGCCGCGACTAACCAAATGCACATCGACCTGAATGGCGAAGAAATCCTGCTATGCAGGGAGGATGGAAATTATTTCGCCGTTTCGTACTACTGTTCGCATGAAGCGTTAACGCTCGAAGGAGGCGCCATCGAGGCCGGTTGTATCACCTGCCCCTACCACGGAGCTGAATTCAGATTAAGTGATGGAAAGGTCATAGCACCACCAGCGTTTGAACCCATCAAGACTTATCCGGTAAAAGTTGAAGACGACACCATTGCTATCGGCATCAACGAGTAACAACCCCTCCCAGTAAACGCCTCACGCGTTTATACATTCCGCGCTGTGACAGCTATCTTTCGAACCCGGTTGATTAGGCGCCACCGCTTAAAGGGCTCTGTAGAAGCTTTCAAGTAAATCTACCTGGTTTGCCTCAAGTGCAGCCAGCCCCTCGGCATGAGCATCGACAAAATCCTGGACAGAGGCATACCTGCAAATTTCCCTGCCTTTCCACATCACCACATAGTCGTTAGTCGTTTTCTGCTGGAATAGGCCCGTTTTAGCTTCTGATGCCTGCACCATATTTTTTTCCGGGACGAATGTCCTGTTGGTTTTTCCTTAAAGCAGCCTACCATGCCTACTGGCACATTTCTCGGCGCCCTTATCGGCCGTTCCTATAGGTCCTAAGGTTTTCTGTCCTGGTGAGATCCCATAGGGGGGGTAAACAACCCACCAGGGACTTTCTGCATAGGGTGCATAGGATGCATAGGCATCATCATTTACCAACAGTTTCAGAAAGCGACCGGCTTACTGCAATGCGCTATCACACGGGGTCCGACCTAAAAAAGTGCCGATCTAAATCATCCAAACTCTGGCAGGATCTCGTTAATGAAAAGCCGCGTTTGCGCCATCACTTCCGCCGTACCATTTGCCATGGGTAACATCACAAATTTATGGCAACCAGCATCAATAAACTCCTGAATTCGCCCAACCATTGCTTTTGCATCACCCGCGACCAGATACCTGTCCGGTGACTGCTTTAATCTTCCTGCCAGCCCCTTTGCCGTCGTTGTCACAACATCATCTTCAGGGCTTCCAAAGCGAAACAGAAAGGAGGCACCGTAGTGGTCGTCATCGATGCTACGACCTGTTTCCAGAAGGGCTGACTTGATGCCATCTACGACCAACTTGGCTTGCTCGGGCGTGTCTATACCACCCAGCCAGCCGGTGCCGTATTTCGCGGTACGGCGCATCGCGACCTCACTTGAGCCTCCGATCCACAAGGGAATATGCGGGTTCGCGGGTTTCGGGGAAATCGAGGCCCCTGCATACTGAAAAAATTCCCCGTCAAAATTAACATCGTTCTCTGACCAGAGCCGCGCGACCAATTCAAGCGCCTCATCTGCTTTCTTACCTCGCCTTTTCGTCTGGGTGCCAGTCGCGGAATAGTCCTGAGCAAGCGCGCTGCCCAAACCAAATGCGGGCAAGAGCCGACCATCACTTAGAAAGTCGATCGTTGCACATTGTTTGGCCGTTAAGAGTGGGTCACGTAAAGCAATTGAAGCGACATTCATGCCAAAACGGATTTTCTCGGTATGTCCGGCCAATGCAGCCATCGTTGACATACATTCCAGCATGGCCTCTTTCGATACCAGACGATCTGTCTGCCAGATAGAATCAACGCCACCTTCTTCACAACGATCAACCCATCGCCAATAGTCCCGTGCTGTATCAAATGGAAAACGCGATATCCCAAGCCCTAGCCCAATCGTCATCCGTCCGTGCCCCTGATGCCATCCTTTGAACCCGTTAGAAGCAATAACCGCATAGATCCGGCCTTCATTCTTTTGTCATCTTCGACATCATCGGTCCTATTCCTTCAGTTTGTATTTGCAAGAGCATTTCTCCCAGGAGGTCTATCGTGGCGTGCGGTAATTGATGAGCAGCATCGAGCGTTTTCAGGCAAAGGTACACAATTTCCTGCGCTGGGGCATCTTTTACTGCACTAATGAGCCAATCACCAGATGGGTCCTTAAGCTGCCCACCCTCACGGGCTGTTTGCGACACATGGTTCATCCAAAGCGCTAGAGGAAAACATAGCAGATTGTTTTTACGCACCGCACCCGGATCGACCCAAAGCAAAGGGAGCACTCTCTCTTTAAGTTTTACGCTTCCGTCTTCAGCAATCTGTGTGAGCAGATGGGCAATGCCCGGGTTGCTGAACCGTTCCAGCACCTGGCTGCAATAGCTAACGGTATCAACCTCGTCAGGAACATCGAGCAGAGGTCTCACTGTGGCCATGAAACGCTCGACCAAGCGTCGCACTTCATCATCTTGCATCGCGCTGCACACGGTGTCATAGCCCAGAGAAATACCAAGATAAGCCAGCAAACTATGTGTCGCATTCAGTATCCTTAGCTTAAGTAACTCAAAGGGAGCGACGTGTTCAACCAGTTTTATCCCGACAGTTTCCAGGTCAATGTCGCAGTCGCACCGTTCCATCACCCAGTCACTGAAAGGCTCCCTGAAAACAGGCGCCTCATCTCGCAGTCCCACGTCGGTATGCAAGATGTTTTTCTGCCGCTTGGTGGACGCTGGGGTAATCGAGTCAACCATTGAGTTCGGGAACTGAACACGACGTTTAATCCATTTCAAAAGGCCCGGATCATCCACTAGCTGGGTTTCCAGCAGGCCAGCAAGCCGGTCACCATTGGACTGTAGGTTGTCACAACTCGCTATCACCAGCGGTAGATCTGCAGCGCGTCTTCGACGAAGACCTTCAACCAGAAAATTAACCAGTTCATTGGACTCCTCACCGTAGCCCTTCTCTGTCACCGTTAGGGTGACTAGTTTCAGCGACGCCTTGCTAAATAAGGAGAAAGCAACGTCAAAACCAGTCCTGGGAGTTTCGATTGCCCGAACGCACCCAATGACGCTAGTTTCCCGAGGCTCGGACAGCAAAGAAAGCGTATAAAGATAATCCTGTGCCGCTAGAAAATCACCGGTAAGATCGCTTCTTAGTGACACACCAAAAACACCACAATCTGTATTTCCTTTTCTGGCAAGGGCATCGAAATAAAAACACTGGTGCGCCCGATGAAAAGCACCAACACCGATATGGAGTATTCCTATCACCAGATCCGCGACCTGATAGGTCGGGATTTTCGTGTCGGGGGAAGCTGCGCGGTACGTATCCAATGACAGTCTTGGGTAAGGACTATCGATACATTTCGTCCATTTCCCATCGACGGGGAAACTCAAGCGGTACGCTCAGAACGCTGATATTGGGCATCTCGGGCGCCATGTCCTCTCCTTTAGTTACCACGCCAGCCAAACAGACGCGGCCCACCTGTGGCCCTTTCCCCAGCGATTGTGTGAACGATATTCCAAGCATATCTTCGTGACTTATCAATAACGCTTATGAGCAGCCGATGGCAAATGATATGTCATCTGAGACCGCTTTGGCCATGTGGCTACCGCAGGCCAATTCACTTAATATATTCAGCTCTTCTTTACACAATGAATGTCCTATATGCGCGCGATTGTTTGTGAGTCTTTTGCCAGCCCTGACACCTTGAAAATACATGAGGCGCAACCACCTGTACCAGGGCCAAATGAGGTCCTGGTCAAAGTCGAAGCAACGGGCCTTGGATATGTCGATGCATTGACAGTTGCGGGCCTTTACCAGATTAAGCCAACATTACCGTTTGTGCCCGGTAACGAAGTTTCAGGCGTCATCGAGCGTGTAGGAGAAGAGATCAAACATTTACGTCAGGGTCAACGCGTACTGGCCACGCCCTCATCCGGTGGACTGGCAGAATACATTACCCTAAATGAAAGTCGATGCACTCCTATTCCAGACTCACTGAGTTTTGACAACGCCGCCAGCTTCCTTGTCAACTATTGCACCGCTTATCATGGCCTCGTGCACTGCGGCAATATCAAGGAAACAGAAACGGTGCTGGTGCTGGGCGCGAGTGGTGGCGTTGGCGTTGCCGCTATCGATGTTGCCAAGGCCAAAGGTGCGCGGGTCATTGCCGCGGCTTCAAGCAAACTCAAAAGAGATGCCTGTCTTGCTGCCGGTGCCGATGACGTTGTTGACTACAGTGCTGATAACTGGCGTGGAGAACTGAAAAAAATCCTGAACGGCGCGCCCCTGGATATTGTTTACGACCCCGTAGGTGGTGACTATGCTGAACCCGCACTAAGGTCTCTTGGTCCAGATGGACGGTTCCTGGTCGTTGGTTTCGCCTCTGGGGACATTCCAAAGTTTCCAGTGAACCTTGTGTTGCTAAAACGCTGTTCAATCATTGGCGTTAACTGGGGCGGACACATTGCAGCCAACCCGACTGTCGCTAAAGAAGTCCTTAATACACTCATGGCATTAATCACGTCAGGTAAAATAAGCCCACAATCCGGCGAGGTATTCAGATTGCAAGACACCGGTAAGGCGATGATGAAAATGCTTGGCAGAGAAGCAATAGGAAAAATAGTTGTCCACCCCGGTCAATAGCCGGCACCGAACCTAAAACCAGAATTACAGACGGGAGCATCGTGATGACACATATCAAGCCCTTCACTATTGAAACTTCAGAACAGGAACTGACAGACCTTAAACAACGATTGGCTTTAACGCGCTGGCCGGACAAAGAAACTCCAACGGACTGGTCCCAGGGTATTCCACTGTCTTACATGATCGAGATCCACGACTACTGGTTAAACGATTATGACTGGCCAGCCCGTCTTGGGCTTCTGAACCAATGGCCTGGATTCAAAACGGAAATAGATGGCCTGGGCATCCACTTTTTACACATCAAATCAACCGAGCCCAATGCTCTGCCCTTACTCATGACCCATGGCTGGCCTGGTTCGATCGTCGAATTCCAAAAAGTTATAGGACCTTTGACTAACCCGACCGAATACGGCGGCCTGGCAAGCGATGCATTCGACCTTGTGATTCCAACCCTTCCGGGGTTTGGTTATTCCGACAAGCCTGTTTCCCCAGGGTGGAACATCGACAGAATTGCGACGGCCTGGGATGAGCTTATGGTCCGACTGGGATACGACCGCTACGTTGCCCAGGGCGGTGACTGGGGTTCTATTGTCACAGCACAAATTGGCGTTCAGAACCTGGGCCATTGCATAGGCATTCACATGAATATGCCAATTGCACCGCCTGACCCGAACACTATGGACAAGCTCACAGATCAGGAAACTGATGCCCTAAAATCCATGCAGTTCTATCAGGATCACGATTCAGGTTACTCCAAACAACAAAGCACCCGGCCGCAAACACTGGGTTATGGCCTGGCGGACTCGCCAATCGGTCAGGCCGCATGGATTATTGAAAAGTTTTATCAGTGGATGGATTGTGACGGTCATCCCGAAAACGCAGCATCGCGGGATGAGCTACTGGATAACGTCATGATGTATTGGTTACCAGATGCTGGAGCGTCTTCTGCCAGGATCTACTGGGAGAGCTTTGGAAGTACAAACCTTGATCCAATCGAGCTTCCCGTCGGTTGCACCCTGTTCCCTAAAGAGATATTCAAAACGTCCGAAAGATGGGCCAGGACACGCTTTACTAACCTGATCCATTTTGAGGTGATGGAGAAAGGCGGCCACTTCGCGGCTTTTGAACAGCCCCAGACACTGGTCGAACAGCTACGGAACTGCTTCAGGCAACTGCGCTAACGAGATAGCGCTTTTAGAGGCACTCATACCAGGCACTCATACCAAGTACTCATACCAGGCACTCATACCAGGTACTAATGCCAGGCGCTCTAGCAGCGCCTGGCCCACTGCTCATCCCTTAGGTCCCCTTACCCCTTACCCCTTTACACTTACCCCCTATCCCTTACTCCTTACCTCTTACTCCTTAAGCTTCGATTGTCCTAAATTGATTATTTTTTGGCCATATTGCACCTTTATGGGGTCCTCCTTTGTTGCTAATTTCTGTTCTTTAACTGAGATGAGCCGTTAAGTGGCTAAGGGTTGTTTGTTCAGTTTCCCAGTGAGACCCCCGACCATTGATAAAGACCATTGATAAAGACCATTGATAAAGACCATTGATAAAGACAAGGGTAATCAGTAATCGGTAATCGGGTAATTGGGTAATTCCGACATGAGTAATTCCGACATGAAAGCCATGCTCAGTAATCTTGTATCCGGTATTGATGCCAACTGCGGCGAAAAGTGCTTTTGCGTTACTGACGACAGACTGATTGAACGCGAATAGATGAACCGGGTTGGCGCAGGCAATGACCGGAAAACTGATTCACCGCTAGCATGCCAGATGATCGCGGCTGATGAACTTAGTCGTCTTGTCGTCAACCTTTCGAAAACCCAATACTAACGGGCACAATTTTTACCTAATCAAACGGAACCAGAAATGAGCGAAGTTATCAGCACCAGTAACGATATTGTTATAGACCCTTATTCGATCCCGCTTGATGGAAGCTTTAACGTTGCTCAATCACACCTGTTCGAGCAGAACGCTCATTGGGGCTATTTCGAACGACTTCGAAAGGAAGCCCCGGTACATTTCTGTGAAGACAGTGAATTTGGGCCCTATTGGTCGATCACTCGCTTCGAAGACATTATGCACGTAGACACGAACCACAAGGTGTTCTCTTCTGAAGGCGGCATTACTCTTGGTGACCAGGATGAAGACTTCACGCTGCCGATGTTTATTGCAATGGACCCACCAAAACACGATGCTCAGAGAAAGGTTGTCAGCCCCGTTGTTGCACCAATGAACCTGGTTAAGCTGGAATCAACCATCCGGGCTCGCGCAGCAAGTTTGCTAGACGCACTCCCTGTCGGTGAAGAGATTGATTGGGTAGATAGAATCTCCATAGAGTTGACCACCCAAATGCTGGCAACCCTTTTCGATTTTCCCTTTGAACAGCGCCGGAAATTAACGCGCTGGTCCGACGTTGCGACAGCAAACCTTGAACAAGGCATTATCGAATCGGAAGATCAACGCCGCGAAGAACTGGTGGAGTGTCTAACGACTTTTATGGAGATTTTTAAAGAGCGGCAGCAAACACCGGGTGACAACGACCTGATCACCATGCTCGCTCACGGCGAATCGACGAAAGACATGCTTGAACGTCCAATGGAATTCCTTGGCAACCTGATTCTCTTGATTGTTGGCGGTAACGACACCACTCGTAATTCAATCACCGGTGGTATTCTTGCGCTTAATCAACATCCAGATGAGTACCAGAAGCTAAGGGAAAACCCAGCGCTGATTTCAAGCATGGTGCCAGAGATCATCCGCTGGCAGACGCCACTTGCACACATGCGCAGACGCGCCCTCGAGGACACTATCGTTGGCGGTAAAACCATTAAAAAAGGCGACAAGGTTGTCATGTGGTATGTGTCAGGAAACCGAGATGAATCAGCGATCGAACTCCCCGATAAATTTATCATCGATCGCGCCAAGCCAAGACAGCACTTGTCTTTCGGGTTCGGCATCCATCGCTGCATGGGTAACAGACTAGCAGAAATGCAGTTGCGCATTGTCTGGGAAGAAATCATGAAGCGATTTGACACCGTAGAAGTTGTTGGGGAGCCTACCTACATCCGAAGTGCCTTCGTTAAGGGTTATTCTCACCTACCCGTTATCCTTCATAAGAAGTAACTAAAACCGAAAACGTGGCACCAGGACCGGAGTATTAGATCGATAGAACTGATACTCGGGATCCTCGCCCCAGCGTTTATTAGCTCGATGCTCGAGCATCCTTATCCCAGAAACCTTGACCAGAAGAAAGATAACAAAAATAGGCGAAATCAACGTTGCATACTGCCAGCCCTGAAGAACGGGCAAAGCCAAAAGGGCAATACCCAGCCAAAGAACAATCTCGCCAAAATAATTAGGGTGTCGGGAATATCGCCACAAACCCAGGGTGATGAACTTACCTGGTTGTTCCCGCCTGAACTTTCCTTTCTGCTTATCAGCGACGACCTCAACCACGAAGCCGAAAACCCAAAGGGAGATACCAATCGCGCCCAACAGCCCAATCGGTTTATGTTCATATACCGTCATCGCGGCAAGTCCCGCGGCAAGCGTTACAGAAACCCACAGACCCTGAATCGTCCACGTCATTAGAAATTGTAAAAAGTCAGGCTTGATGGTGCGAAAACGCTTGTCCTCACCCTCCAGTGATACTCGACTAAACAGGAAGGTACCCAATCGACAGGCCCATATGATGACCAGACCACCAATGATGAACGAACGGGGGTCAGCCGACCCGGAAAGCAACAGTGCGACTAGGACCAGTGAAATGTAGGTTAGACTACCAGCCAGATCAAAATAACGCTCGGTCTGGAATAAATAAGCGGGGATAAACAACAACCACTGGACCATAAAGGCGACGCCGCAGCAAAGTGCGAACAAAGGCAAACCCATCCAAAGCGCTCCATTCTGACTGCCTGCTAAAGCAATCAGCCCGCCTAAGGCCAGCGATCCTACAATGCCTGCTATCCACACCAACTTTTTATTCATTTTTTTGACCGTTTTTTTAAAACATACGCCTGAACTGAAAAATTGGATCATTCCAACAGCAGTAGTCATCCACACGACCCTAAGGCAGTCATCACATACTGATGGTCAAGCAGATTAGCAGCGCCCAACATTGAGAGCACTACTCTTTTTCAAGCGGTTCCAGGCCGCTCCAACTGAGATGCCTGGCGTTAGTGACCGCCCAGGTCTTCAAGCACCGAATCAATCAAATTCATATGCCGCTTAACCCTGAAGTCGGCAACCACCCTGTTGGCTATCTTTTTATCCGGGTTAATAAGAAAAGTTACCCTTCTGACCCCAAGCCCCATGGGCCCATTGACGCCATAGGCTCTGATCACCTCTTTTTGTCTGTCGTCGAGCAAAGGAAAAGGCAAATCGTACCTATCGCGAAAACGATCGTGGCTGGATTCCCCTTGGGGGCTTACCCCGACCACATTGGCACCCACCGCTCGTAGGTCCTGGTGACGATCACGAATTTCGCAGGCTTCCGCCGTACACACAGAAGTAAAGTCAGCAGGATAAAAATACAGGAACAGTGGACCCTTTGATAAAAGGTCATCCAGTGTAATAACCTCGCCATGCTTGCCTGCCAGTTCAAAGTCTGGCGCTGTATCTCCTACATCAAGCATTCGCCCCATCCTGAAGTTTTCCCATTAGATGAACTGCGCAACCGCCTTTGGGCTCGCTGATCATGCTTAATCAAACTTGAACACACCCTGGTCAATAACAACATCACCGGCCTGGTTAGTTGTCCTGAACAAAGCTTCCCTTCCATCCACCCACATCGACACTGTCAACGTATCACCGGGGATAACAGGCTTTGAAAATCGCGCATTCATTGACTTGAATCTACCTGCTTCGCCGTCACAAAGCTCATTCAGCAACCCACGCCCAGTAAACCCGTAAGTACAAAGCCCGTGCAAAATGGGTTTTTCAAACCCTCCCATGGCGGAAAAAGAAGGGTCTGAATGCAACGGATTGCGATCACCGGACAACCGGTAAGTAAGCGCCTGGTCTTCTCGTGTTGTATAGCTCACTTGCCGATCCGGCGTACGATTCGGGAATAGAATCTTTTCTGATGGCCCACGGTCACCGCCCCAGCCTCCTTCGCCTCTACAAAAAAGCGACGTTCGGGTTCTCAGCAGGACTTCTCCTGTCGCAACATTTTTAGACTCAGAGGTGAATTCGAGAACCGCCGCGCTTCCCTTATCGTAAATCGCAGTACACTCGCCAACACTTTCAATCTCACCCTCTGCAGGAATCTCACTCAGCAGTTCAATGCCTTGCTCACCATGCACCATCAAGGTTGGGTTGAACGAGCCCGCCGCCTTCATCGGTATCCCACCACCGCCAACAATCACGGCAAAAGTAGGAAATACTTTTTGATCGATGTCTTTTGTGTTTTCTGTCGTATATTGCAACTCGTCCGTACCCGCGCCAATGCCGACGGCATACAACAGGGCATCTTTTGATGTCCAGCTTCTTCGTGACGGCTGCCCCTTTGCACCAACAGCTTCAGGATTAATTGGCATGGTAACTCCTCATTTTTCCAAGAACTTGTTAAACACTTAGGCGATAATACACCAATATTAATGATCCAGGGTTGCGTCATGGGACTTTGTGAGGCAATGCTCACCATCTTCCTAGTGACGGTTAGCATCGGTAATCCGGCCGAAGAACTGACAAAACTGAAACAATACCGGGTAGACGATCTCTGCTCGCTAAACACTTTCGCAGGAGCCCAGTTTGGCAAACAACACACAGAACGAAATAGTAGTCTGCGCTTTGTACCATTTTGTTAGTATTGATGATGAAGAGACGCTCCAACGGTCGCTACTAAACCTGCTAAAAATCAATGAGATTAGGGGAACACTGCTGGTCGCTGCAGAGGGCATTAACGGCACAGTCGCGGGCACTTCGGCCGGTATAAAAAGCCTGCAGACTTTTCTTGCGAGCGATGGCCGGTTCGACCAAATTGCCTATAAGTTTTCTACCGCAGAGGAAATGCCGTTCCCTCGTACCCGGGTCAAACTGAAGAAAGAAATCGTTACGATGGGTGTAACCGATATAGACCCCCGACAGATCGTAGGCACCTACGTAAAAGCAAAGGAATGGAACGCATTGATATCAGACCCCGACGTTACGGTGATCGACACCCGGAACGAATATGAGGTGCTGATCGGTACGTTCGAGAACGCGATAAACCCACATACCGAGTCATTCCGAGAATTCCCTGAATTTGCGGAATCAGAACTGAATCCAGAGAAGCATAAGAAGATCGCCATGTTTTGCACAGGCGGAATCAGGTGCGAAAAATCAACGGCTTTTCTAAAGGCCAGAGGATTTGAGGAGGTCTATCACCTTGAAGGCGGCATCCTGAAATATCTTGAGGATGTCCCCTCGAAAGAATCGCTGTGGCAAGGGGAATGCTTTGTCTTTGATGATCGGGTCACTGTTGACCACGACCTGAAGCCGGGCTCCTATGATCAATGTCACGCCTGCAGGATGCCGATCAGTAATGCTGACAAAAAAAGTAACGCTTATGTTATGGGCATCAGCTGTTCACACTGTATCGACAATAAAACAGACGCGGACCGTGCAAGGTTCCGCGAACGGCAGAAGCAAATACACTTGGCCAATGAACGCGGTGAGGATCACATTGGAGGGGATGCTTCTGCTGGCCAGGCCCAAAGGGCAAGGCTGAAGCAGGAAGCTCGCGACGCCCAACGCGAAAAAGCAGAACGCAGCAAGCCAGAACGAAGAACACCAGAACGGTAACCAGGCTCAGCGATACCGAATCCGGCCGTCATTCCGGCTACCACTTGTCGTAATGGATACCCAATAATTCTGCCGCTGCCTTTTCACTCGCTAAAGGCAGCGAGGTCAGTCAAGCACCCAAACCGCGTGCTCGCAGCGCTAACTAAAACGCCAAACCGCAGGAAAGATGGACCTCATCATTGCAGCCATACCCATAAGAGACGTTTTAACAGGCATTGGAAGACGCTCACGTTCGGCCTCAAGCCCACACGCCAGCATTCGACTTCGCAATACCTTGCCGTCACGCTGACCTGATCAATATAGAGGCTCCAGGGAGCCCAGCCATCAGCTTTATTGCAAATCGCTCGATACGGCCACCTTGGCCGGTGTTTCACCTCTGCAGCGAGCACACAAAGCCTGAGCAAAGGTAACGTCAGCAAAAGCTGGCGGCGAACATTGCATATCGTATTCATCCTTGTAAAGTTGTTACAGGCTAGGAGACTATTCAATGGATCACGACATCAGAAACAGGTTTGCACAGCTAGCGGCGCGGCCAGACGCTGACATCCGGCTAGATGAAGCGGCGTTGCTGATCGCAGCTGAATCCGAGCAAGACATCTCAGTTGAGCACTATCTCAGTGAACTCGACAATCTTGCCGCCCGGTTTAAGTGTGACGATCGCTTCCATACGGGCCTTGGCATTCCCGTATCCGCCCTCGTGAATTACATCCATGAAGAACTTGGATTCAGCGGCAACATCACCGACTACTTCGACCCAGCCAACAGTTACCTAAGTCGGGTTATTGACTATAAACACGGCATTCCGATCACGCTCGCCCTGGTCCATATCGCGATCGGAACGCGACTTGATATTCAGGTCAGCGGTATTTCGTTTCCCGGGCACTTTCTTGTTCAGTACGGTGGCAACACTGGCGCTATCGTTGATCCTTTTTCTGGCCGTCAACTCAGTAGGACGGATTGTCAGAACCTGCTAAGCCAGATTGCCGGCCCAAGCGCCACCTTAAAGGAAGAATATTTTAGCCCGGCTTCACCGCGGGATGTCCTGATTCGCATGCTGGACAACCTAAAGCAGATTTTCTGGCGCCAAAAATCCTGGGATGAAAGCAAGGCGTGTATCGAACGTCAACTCCTGCTGTTTCCGGAACGGGATGAGTTCAACGTTCAGCTAGGGGCCGTACATGAAATGCAGGGCAACACCGCGCTCGCGCAATATACTTATACACAGGTATTGCAGGGAGCGTCAGATGACCAGCTAAAGGAACTGGCGTCCAAGCGGTTACTTGCGCTAGTCAGTGATTCTAAAACAGTCCATTAGCGGGTCAGGAGAGTAGCCCAAGGGCAAGGGCCGCTCGTCTGGCAACACCCGCTTTTTGCTTCTCAAGATCCACATCTCTGTCCTCGCCCATTGCTCCAACAAGATATCGTTTGTAAACACCTTGCCCAATTGCCGCCAGGCGCCAATGGGAAAAAGCGCGATAGTAATTGATCCCAGACAAATCCCTGCCGGTGGTTTTCTCATAGATTTCCGCAATCTTTTCCCTGGTAATGAAACCGCCAGCGGCAGATGGGGACTGGTCGCCTTCACCTGGCTCCAAAACTTCATCAAGCGTTGCCCAGTTGTTCATGAGGTAACCAACGTCTGCCAACGGATCCCCTAAGGTGCAAAGCTCCCAATCCAGGATTGCTTTTACTTTGCCGTCAGCCACAATCATATTACCTAAACGAAAATCACCGTGAACAATGGTTGCTCCAATTTGCTCAGGCATACGTTCAGCCAGCAGGCGATAGCTTTCTTCCATTTCAGGGATATCATGTGTCTTGGCAGCTTCCCATTGTTTGGTCCACCTCTTGAGTTGACGTGCGAGGTACGCCTCTTTACGGCCCAAGTCGCCAAGGCCAACATCATCCGGGTTAATCGCGTGAAGCTGGCAGAGGATATCCACAACATCTTCACCGATCGGTATCCGTGACGTTTCTGGCAGGGTGGCGGCGATGACTGAGTCATTCAGAACCACACCTTCGATAAACTCCATCACATAAAAGTCAGCCTCGTTAACTGAATTGTCTTTACACAACCCATGGTTTGCCGGTACGGGTACTGCCGAACCCTTTAGCGCATCAATGATTTTATGTTCCCTGCCCATATCATGAGCAGACTCAAGAACATGCCCGAGTGGGGGGCGCCTCAACACGTAGGCGCTACCGTTAGTGTCCTCACACCTAAAGGTCAGGTTCGAGTGCCCGCCTGCGATTAGTGAAAAACTGAGCGGTGGCTTGATCCCAGGAATTCGTTCAACCAACCATTCTGTCACTTTTTCTACGTTAATGCCTTCGACCACGACAACTTCCTCCTGACGCTATTTCCTGACGCTAATGCCTGCCTCGGATCTTGCATCCAAAGCCAATGAAGCCGAGGGTATCAGTAATGTGCTAACTTGTCCCTGCCCACGATCAGAGAGGAATATTGACAAGTAATGAAAACGATTCGCTGCCATCAAATCAATGACGACATATCAACGATTTCCCTGGACGAGGTAGACATCGCGCCTCCCGCCGCAGGTGAAGTTCAGATTAAGGTGATGGCATGCTCAGTTAACTTTCCCGATGTTTTGATGATCCAGGGCAAGTACCAGTTTGCTCCACCATTACCGTTCGCCCCCGGCGGCGAGTTTGCCGGTGAGATAGTCGCTGTTGGATTAGGTGTCGATCAGTTTAGCATTGGGGACAAGGCGGTAGCCGGAACCCGCTATGGCGGATTTAGTGAGTTGGTTAACGCAGAGGTAGGGTCGGTCAAACCGATTCCTGCAGGAATCAGTTTCGAGAAAGCAGCCGCCTACCAGACAGCTTATTTGACAGCCTACGTAGCGCTCATCGTTAGAGGGGGGCTGAAACCTGGTGAAACCTTGCTGGTTCACGGGGCAACAGGGGGCGTTGGCCTGGCTGCTGTCGATCTTGGCAAACACCTTGGCGCAACCGTTATCGCAACCGGCGGCACGGACGAAAAACTCTCCGTGGTTAAGGCCAGGGGCGCGGACCATGTCATCAACTACACGTTGCCCGACGGGTCGCTCGGCGGGTTCAGGGAAAAGGTTAAAGCGCTGACGGATGGACTTGGCGCTGATGTGGTTTTTGATCCCGTTGGCGGAAGTGTTTTTGACGAAAGCATGCGCTGCATCAACTGGAACGGAAGAATACTGACCATAGGGTTCACGTCCGGCGTTTGGCCCAAGGCAGCTGTAAACCATATTCTTATAAAACAAATCAGCGTCATAGGGGTCCGCGCCGGCGAAATCGGACGGCGAGATCCTGAACTGGGCGAACGGACCCGAAGAGAGCTATACCAGTTATTGGAAAACGGAGATATTGACCCTCATATTTGCGCAACTTTTCCGTTACAAAAAGCCGTCGAAGCAATGAAAATGCTGACGGATAGAAAAGTCGTGGGCAAAGTGGTGGTTACCGCCAATGACTACACGCCTTCCTAGGATTCTCCGGCAAAGACCACCTTGTTCTGGACCAGGGATTCGATTTCCCTTTCGGTGAAACCATGATCAAGCAGGATTTTTCGTGAATGCTCTCCATAAAGCGGCGGATCAATCGCTGGCTTGCAGGTCTCGCCGGAAATTTTGATCGGGTTTGCAATCGTCCACTCAAACTCAGGATCATCCGACTCAGTTTTAATGACCACGCCGTTTTCAATCAGGTGTGCGTCATGCACAACATCAGTCAGCCCCTCAACGACGCCAAAGGTCAGATCGAACTCGTCTAGCGCCAGACTCAGGTCCTTTAGGTTTATTGCACCAATCGCCTCTTCAATAGTCTTTATCAGGTCATCGCGATGTCGCATCAATGTACGCATATCCTGAAACCGCTCATCTTCCAACCATTCAGGGTGCCCAAGGGCGCTCGCAAACTCAGGCCATTCCTTGGGTGGATTAGTGAACACCAGAATGACGAACCGGTGGTCCCTGGTCTCGTAAACCATCGCGAAGGGACTCCGAGTGCTTTTATCCAGCAGGCCAGCCAAGTCAAACCCTGAAATGGCGCCCTGCAGGCTCATACCATTCGCCCAGCAGCCACTTGCGATAAGTGACGTTTCAACAAAGCTCCCTTCACCCTCTTTCTCCCGTTTAAACAGCGCCATCATTATTCCGGCGAACAGCGACATTGCGGTGGAGTGATCCCCAACTCCCCCGGCAGGGAACACTGGCGGGGCATTCTTGGGCTTCATTAACTGCATAATCCCGGTCCTGGCAAACCAGGCCGTCGAGTCATATCCGCGGCGCTTTTTATCCGGCCCAAGGTTTCCGTAACCAGTTAACTGGGCAACAATAAGCCGAGGGAACAGAACATGAAGGACTTCGTAGCTCATTCCATACTTTTCAAGCTGGTCATTCCGAAAATTTGTGACCAACACATCCGTATCGTGGAGCAACTTCATTAGGACCTCTTGGCCTTCACCCGTTGTTATATCCAATGACATCCCGAGCTTATTGCGAGAGGTCAACTGCCAGTTGTAATCTGTCTTCCAATTGCCGTGCAGGCGCCTGTAGCCATCCCCACCGGGGGGCTCGATCTTTATAACCTCTGCACCATAGTCCGCCATTAACGTCGCAGCGCCGGGCGCTGCCAGAAAACTGGCAAGGTCAACGACCTTCAAACCTTCCAATAAATATGTCACTTCTAGTCCTCGCATTTACCCTGTTTCACCTTGAACAAAGATACAACATTTGCAACCGGTGAAGAGAATCCCTATCTTACTCAATCTTTGAAGTTCGCGGAGCCAACGATGTACAAAATATATAAGGAAACCTGGAACGCCCTCACCGCCGAGGGAGCCCCCTTTCATTACAAGGAAATCGAAGTTCGCGGATCCCCAATGCGAGTCTATTCAGAGGCCCCGCCCAGCCTACGCGAAATCTGGCTGGCCGCAGCAGCCTATGCGGATAATGACTACTTGGTCTTTCAGGAGGAACGCTGGACCTATGCAGAGGCACATCAAGAGGCCGCGTCAATTGCAAACTGGCTTCGAAGCCAAGGTGTTAATCCAGGAGACAGAGTCGCGATAGCCCTTCGAAACTATCCTGAGTGGCTAATGCTTTACTGGGCATGTGTGTCCACGGGTGTCACTGTCATTGGCATGAATGCCTGGTGGGTAGAGGCTGAAATGACCTATGGCCTGAAAGATTCGGCGCCTAAGGTTCTGTTCTGCGACCAGCAGCGCCTGGCTCGATACGTCAATATTCGGGAGGATTTCCCAGACATCATAACAGTTGGGGTGCGACTCCCAGATGATACCGACAGTGTCATCAACTATCAGGACGTCATCGCTACTGGAGGGGATTTGCCTGAAGTGGATGTGGATCCTGATACCGATGCCTGTATTTTTTATACTTCCGGGACAACAGGCTACCCAAAAGGCGCGCAGTTAACCCACCGTGGATGCGTACACAACATTATGAACCTTGGCTTCGCCGCACAGGTGACAGGCCTTTCTACTGCTCGGATTAATAACGTTGAGCCACCCAATCCCGAAGAGGTAGAACCACCATCGGCACTTGTTACAACACCCCTGTTCCACGTGACCGCCAACAACTGCCTGGCCCAGGGCACGACGATGGCCGGGGGAAAACTGGTTCACATGCACCGCTGGGACGCTGGTGAAGCGCTCAAGATAATCGAGGCTGAGAAAATTACCAGCCTGACCGGGGTACCCGTGATGTCTCGTGAGCTAATTAGCCACCCGGATTTTGATCGTTACGATACTTCGTCACTAAAATCGGTTGGTGGCGGTGGCGCACAGTTGCAACCTGATCTTGTTGGAAAAATCGACAGCTCAATTGAAAACGCGAGCCCCAGCACCGGCTATGGCATGACCGAGACCTGCGGCATTATCACCTCTATTGCCGGCGCTTTCTTTCTGGACAAACCTGCCAGCTGTGGACCGGCCATGCCTGTTTTTGAGGCGAAAGCAGTGGATGCAGACGGTAATGAACTTGCTCAGGGAGAACCTGGCGAACTCTGGGTCAGGGGCGCACCTGTCATCAAGGGCTACATCAATCGCGAAGAAGCCACCGCAGAATCAATTACCGACGGCTGGATGCACACTGGAGACGTGGCGACGATCGATGAACACGGCTTTATCTTCATTGTTGATCGACTGAAAGACATGGTCCTCAGGGGCGGCGAAAACATTTATTGCAGCGAAGTCGAAACAACGCTGCACAAAATGGAAGGCATTGCAGAATGCTCTGTATTTGGCGTCCCCGACGACCGGCTTGGCGAAGAAGTTGGCGTTTCGATCTACCTGAAACCGGGCACCGTTGCTACCGCTGGTGATATTCGAGCGTTTTGCCTGAAGCAAATGGCCAAACACAAGATACCTCGCTATATCTGGCTCAGCGACGAGCACTTACCTCGCAATGCCAGCGGGAAGTTTCTAAAACGAGAGCTTCGGGACACCCTCGACATCGCAGACGCAGTCTGACTCATAAAGGAGACGGAGGGAGTTAAACTAACTCTCCCCGGCCCCCTTAAACGCTATTTGCGGCGTTTTTGTCTTGGATTCTTGGGTAGCCCGTTGTGCTGGGTCGAAAATGTACGAGCACCGGGATAGCCCGGCTTGGAAAACTGAGTTCTTGGTATCAGGTGCATCTTGCCGTTACCTATCAGCTCACTGCGACCCATCTTTCGAAGTGCCTCACGCAGCATGGGCCAATTCTCCGGGTCGTGGTAACGAAGGAAGGCCTTGTGCAACCTGCGTTGTCTTGTCTTTGCCACCACACTGACATGCTCGGAGGATCGGGCCACTCTTTTCAGCGGGTTTCTTTCCGAGTAGTACATGGCTGTCGCAGTGGCCATGGGTGAAGGATAAAAAGTTTGGACCTGGTCGGCTCGAAAACCGTTTTCTTTCAGCCATCTCGCGAGATTTAACATATCTTCATCGGTCGTTCCTGGGTGACCGGCGATAAAATAAGGTATCAGGTACTGCTTTTTGCCCGCTTCCTTCGAGTATTTCTCGAACATGGCCTTAAAAGTATCGTAAGTCCCGATACCGGGCTTCATCATTTTGGAAAGAGGGCCCTGCTCCGTGTGTTCCGGCGCAATCTTCAGGTAACCACCGACATGCTCTGTCACTAATTCCTTAACGTATTCCGGAGTCTCAACCGCCAGGTCGTAACGCAAACCTGATGCAATGAGTACCTTTTTGACGCCCTTCACTTCACGCGCTTTCCTGTACAGGGAGATCAACGGTGTCTGGTCCGTGTCCAAATTCTTGCAAATTGAGGGATAGACACATGAAGGTCTTCGGCACGATTCCTCGATTTTTTTGTCTTTGCAGTTCAGTCGCCACATGTTTGCGGTAGGACCGCCAAGGTCTGAAATCACGCCAGTGAACGCCGGGGACTTATCCCGAATTTCGTTAATCTCGTTTATAATCGACTCTTCAGATCGGCTCTGGATAATTCGACCTTCATGTTCGGTAATCGAACAGAAGGTGCAACCACCAAAGCAGCCGCGCATGATATTGACCGAATGCCGGATCATCTCGTAGGCAGGGATATTATCTTCACCGTATCCTGGATGAGGGATTCTTTGGTAAGGCCGCTCAAACACCCAGTCAAGTTCCGGCGTCGTTAGCGGAATCGGCGGCGGGTTCAGCCAAACAATTTTATCTCCATGACGCTGTGCCAGAGCTCGAGCATTACCGGGGTTGGTTTCTCTGTGGAGTAGCCTTGACGCATGCGCGTACAGAGCCTTGTCACCCCGAACTGTCTCAAAAGATGGCAGCTCTATATATTCTGGCGCTGATTCCATCATCAACCGAACGCCACTGTCGGCCTTTTCATCCGGCAGCCGGGTCTCATCCAGTCCGCGCCAACCGGGAAGCGGCGCATCCGTGACATAGGCCGTGCCTCGGATATCCCGTATATCTGCCAACGCCTCACCCGCCCCCATCCGATGGGTCAGCTCAACGATTGCCCTTTCTGCATTACCAAACAACAGAATGTCGGCCTTTGCATCCAGCAGGACCGATCGGCGTACCTTTTCGCTCCAGTAATCAAAGTGTGCAATACGTCGAAGGCTTGCTTCAATGCTCCCTATGACGATGGGTACATCTGGATAAGTTTCACGGCAACGCTGAGAATAAACAATGATCGACCTGTCTGGCCGACGCCCACCTACGTTGCCTGGTGTATAGGCATCGTCATGACGAATTTTCTTATCCGCTGTATAACGATTGATCATGGAGTCCATATTGCCCGCGGCAACCCCAAAATAGAGGTTAGGCTTTCCCAGGACAGAAAACCCTTCCGTTCCCTGCCACTCGGGCTGCGCGATGATACCTACCCGGAAACCCTGTGCTTCCAGCACTCGGCCAATCACAGCCATGCCGAAACTAGGGTGATCCACGTAGGCATCCCCGGTTACAATGATCACATCACAGCTATCCCAGCCGAGGGCATCCATCTCCGCCCTCGATGTAGGCAAAAACGGTGCAATACCGAAACATTCGGCCCAATACGGCCGATATTCATCAAGTTTTTTGGGGGGCTGGGTTTCCATGGTGCGCATCGTAACAGAACTTACCCCTTAACCCTCACAAACTGAGTCAACCCATCAATAGGGACTAAAATGGAACCCCATAAAAACCGTCACCACGCGTCGATTTAGAGAACTGAATACGTTATTCTTCCGGCACTTACGACCCAGCGACGTCTGTCGCACTTATATGGGTACCGGCACAGACAAAGAGGGCGACAATTGATGCTTAAACACAACAAGCTGGCGGCTTGGCTAGAAAAAATGAAAGACCTTTGCCAGCCAGATGCCGTGGTTATTTGCGATGGCAGCACCCAGGAATACAACCGCATGTGGGGCCTGCTGCTGGACGCAGGTGTCGCAAAGAAACTAAACGAAGAAAAAAAGCCTAATAGCTACCTTGTACGCTCAGACCCGGCGGATGTCGCGCGAGTAGAGAGCCGCACCTATATCTGTTCAGACGACGAACACGATGCGGGGCCGAACAACAATTGGATCGAACCTGACCAAATGCGTTCAACACTGAAAGGACTATTTGACGGTTGCATGCGCGGCAGAACGATGTACGTCATCCCTTTTTCAATGGGACCTGTCGGCTCACCAATTGCCCATATCGGGGTCGAAATCACAGATTCACCTTACGTCGTCACCAGCATGCACATCATGACCCGCGTCGGCCAACCCGTTCTGGATGAACTGGGCGAAAACGGAGAATTCGTACCCTGCGTGCATTCAGTGGGTGTTCCTCTGGATGTTGGCGTCGCAGACGCCCCATGGCCTTGCAACCCTGAGAAGATACATATTGCCCACTTCCCAACAACACGGGAGATTTGGTCGTTCGGCTCCGGCTACGGCGGTAATGCCTTGCTCGGTAAAAAATGCTTTGCGCTGAGAATCGCTTCTGTCATGGCACGAGACGAAGGCTGGCTAGCGGAACATATGCTGATCCTGAAGCTGACTAATCCAGAAGGTCAGTCGCATTACATCGCTGGAGCGTTCCCCAGCGCCTGCGGCAAGACTAATTTGGCGATGCTGGTTCCAACGATTCCCGGCTGGACCGTCGAAACAGTCGGTGACGATATCTGCTGGATGAAATTTGGCGATGACGGCCAGCTTTATGCGATTAACCCTGAGGCGGGATTTTTTGGCGTCGCACCAGGAACAGGTATGGACTCTAATCCCAGTGCGATGGAAAGCCTTACCGAAAACTGTATCTTTACTAACGTTGCAGAAACCGATGATGCCGATGTCTGGTGGGAAGGTATGGGCGATGCACCCGCCCACCTGATCGACTGGAAGGGTAATGACTGGACGCCGGAATCTGAAACGCCGGCTGCTCATGCAAACGCAAGATTCACGGTATCAGCCGCCCAATGTCCCGTTATCGCAGATGAATGGGAGGACCTCAAAGGTGTTCCTATTAGCGCCATCCTGTTTGGCGGAAGAAGAGCAACGGTTGTGCCACTCGTGAACGAAGCCAGGGACTGGCAGCAAGGCACCTTCTTTGGCTCGATTGTTTCATCCGAAAAAACGGCTGCGGCTGCGGGAAAGATCGGTGAACTTCGTCGAGACCCCATGGCGATGCTTCCCTTCTGCGGATACAACATGGCCGACTACTGGAGCCATTGGATTAACACGGGCCAACAAGAGGGCGTCAAGCTTCCCAAGATTTACTACGTAAACTGGTTCAGAAAAGACGAAGATGGCAAATTTATGTGGCCAGGGTTCGGTGAAAATTCCCGGGTCTTGAAATGGATATTCGAACGATGTGAGGGGACTGCAAAGGCTGTTGAAACGCCCATAGGTAACCTACCCGACGTTGATGGGATGGATTTTTCGGGTCTTGGTCTCACCGATACTCAAATCGAGGCACTACTTCGGGTAGAAGTAGACGGATGGCTTGAAGAGATCCCACTGATTGAGGACTACTATTCTACCTATGGGAATCATGTTCCTGCAGAACTCCACAAAGAACTCAAAGAACTCAAAGAACGTCTCGAAAACGCAAAACAAACGGCAGCCTGACAATGAGCATACTCGACAGATATAGCCTTGAAGGACATGTAGCAGTCGTCACCGGTGCTGGCCGGGGTATTGGCGAAGGTATCGCAAAAGATTTCGCCAAAGCCGGCGCCAAGGTCGTTGTCGCGGCGCGCAGAACAAACGAGATTGAGGCGGTAGCAGAAGCTATTCGTGAAAGCGGGGGGGCAGCCATTGCGGTAACGACCGACGTCACCGACGATGACGCACTGGACGCACTAGCTCGAGCCGCCGTTGACACCTTCGGTAAGCTCACTATTTGGGTGAACAATGCCGGCGGTTCCCCCATGAGAATGCCTATCCGCGAGTTACCGCGCGACGAATGGGACAGAACAATTGCCCTGAACCTAACCTCTATCTATACCGGCTCTATCGCCGCCGCCAAGTATATGAAGAAAGGCGCTATTATCAACATCACATCCGGCGCCGGCACCGGTCCTGTGCCGGGCAGTGCTCACTACGGCGCAGCAAAAGCCGGTACCAATTCCCTGACCTGGACTCTGGCTGCTGAATTTGCGCCGGATATTCGGGTCAACGCTGTTGCTCCAGGGGCCATCCCAACCGAAGTCATGTTGAAAGCCATTGGCAGGGATGAAAGCCAGCTGGATCAAATTCTAGAGGAATGGAATATTCCACTGGGCAGACTTGGCACGCCGGAGGACATTTCCTCAGCGTGCATTTATCTTGCGTCAGATGCGTCCAGTTGGGTCAGTGGAGAAATACTCCGGGTCGGCGGTGGGGCAAAACCCAGATAGCACTTTGTTTAAATAGCACTTTGTTTAAATAGCACTTTGTTTAAGCCGAACTCAGTCTTCAGCAAACTCGCTCACCCTACTGACAGCATCCTTCAGGGGATCCAAGCAAAGATATAGACATATCGCAGCTATTACATAATTCACAAAAGCCAGCGATGAGAGCGACAAACCAATAGCATCTTCCCGTCCGAACACGTAGTCGTTCATCAGCCCGATAATCAAAGGTGCGAACAAGTAGGACAAAAAGCTAACGCAGATCAAATACACTGCAATCATCTGGCCTCTTAGTCTGTTTGGCGAAATCGCCTGGAGTGCCGCATTGGAAAGCCCCGGCGGCATCGCCATAAAGAACGTAATCGGGATAATAATAGCAATTGCCAGCCAGTCACTTGAAACCAGCGGCATAATCACCGCCAACGGTCCCAGGCCAATCGTGCCATAAAAAGCCAAGCGCATAGGCGCATCCGCCCTGCCTTTAGCCAACCAGTAACCTGCATAGTAGCCCGCACCGATACTTCCCATAATCCCCACAATGAGTGCAATACTGCCATAGGTAAGCCCAATCTCTGTGCGAGTCCAGCCATGAACTCGAACAAAAAATTCAACGATCCATGTTAGAAATGCAAAACCCTGAATCGAAAGACAAAGGTAGGCGATGAAGTGATAGCTGAGATACTTTCGACGAGATAAACAAAACTCCCAGAGTTCGCGATAGGAATACCCTTCAGTGCGACTAGCGCTAGCGCCTTTCCTTCCAGGTTCCTTAATTGTAAACATCAGTAGCGTTAACAGTATCCCGGGAAGTCCGACGACAACCAGCACGGTCTGCCAGGAGTACATCTCGCCGAAGACAGGCATCACTATTAACGGGCGAGCCTCCAGATAATCTATCAGCGGTCCACCAACAATGTTCGCAAGACCTGTTCCGATGAACGGCGCTGCCGCGACTATTCCATAGGCAAGGGGCAATCGATGCTGTTCAAAGTAGTCCGCAAGAATGGATTGAGTCGCGGGTCCAAGAGACGCCTCACCGACCCCAACCCCCATGCGCGCACCAAAAAGGGTCCAGAATGAATTTGCCATACCAGCCAACGCGGTCATCAGGCTCCAACTGAAGACGCCCGCAGCAATCACGTTACGGCGGCTATACCTGTCCGCGATTCGCGCGAGTGGTAACGTGGTCAGTGAATAAACAGCAGAGAACGCCAGCCCAATGATCAATGATATCTCGGTATCTGAGAGCCCACCGAGGTCACGCTTGATAGGACCAATCATGACGTTGAGAATCTGGCGATCAATGAATGATAAGGTCGATGCAACCGTTAACAAGAAAACCACATACCAAAGGGTCGCATTAGGGTACCTCATGAATCGGCAACAACCTTGACTATCGTCTTACCAAAGGTTTTCCCGTTAAGCATGTCACTGAACGCCACACCGCAGTTTTCCACGCCCTGATACCGCGCCTCATAGCTCTTCAGTTTACCTGATTCCAGCCATCCAACGAGTACTTCTCTTGCGACTTCATAGTCTGCGGTCCAGTAGTGCGTCATGAAACCTTCAAGCTTCGCGCAGTTAGCCACCAGCCTGAAAAGGTTACTAGGTCCCGTGCCATTTTCTGACGTGTAGTCAGCCACTGCGCCACAAAATGCAATACGTGCCTGATAGTTAATATGGTCCAACACGGGTTCCAGCAGGTTTCCACCGACATTGTCGAAATAGACATCGATCCCATTGGGGCAATGCTCACTCAGCGCCTTACTAATATCATCCGTCTTATAATTAATCGTTGCGTCGTAGCCGACCTCTTCTTCTAGCCATTTACATTTCTCGGCATCCCCAGCAAAGCCAATAACCTTCCCCGCACCCATTGCTTTCGCAATCTGTCCTGCGGCGTTACCTACAGCACCACCGGCAGCAGACACTACAACCGTCTCCCCGGGTTGCAACTTCGCAACACGCTCTAATCCGAAGTAGGCGGAAAGACCAGTATCCCCCAGCAACCCCAGAAACAGGTTCTCCGGTTGTTGAAATTTTTCCTCGATTGGAACCAATAAGTCCTGGTCCGTGGCAATCGAATAGGCCTCCCATGCAAGCCGCCCAACCAGTACCTCACCTACTTTCAAGTCCTCTCGGTTGGATTCGACAACCCGACCGGCCGTCAATCCCATGACCGGAGCCCCAAGCTCCATCGCTGGCAGCACATCGTCACCGGAGCCCTCATCCATCCAGTTTCTGAAGCCCGCATCCAGCGAGACATACAGGTTCTCAAGTAGCGCTTCATTAGGGCCTAGCGATGCGACCTCAGTTTCCACAACCTGAAAATCCTCCGGGACAGGAACACCCGAGGGGCGCCTTGCGAGTACTACCTGCTTATTAATCACGTTTTTGCCTACCGATAAACAACTGATGGAGTATAACGGATTACAATCACAACTGACTGTTTTAGTGGTATTCTCCGGCATCTTGAAAAATACCGGAGTTCAAAAATAATGTCCGATGAAATTGCACGAGTCGCGACCTGCCCTGTCCATGAAATCAATCCAATGCATCCGGATATTTTAAAATCTCCCTGGGGGATGAACCGACGACTACGGGATGAAGCACCCGTATTCCAAGATCCAAATTCCGGCATTTTCTTTGTTTCACGCTATGAGGATGTCATTCAAATCGCAAAAGACCACAAAACATTTTCCAGCCGTATGATGGGTCCGACTCGCGCTATGACTGGATCTCAAGACCCCGAGGTTATGGAAGTTCTCAAATCGGGTTACGAGAATGTACCTACGATGCTGACAGAAGATCCGCCAAATCAAAGACGCTATCGTAAATTCGTCGACGGCGCATTTTCTCCCTCAAGTCTGAAGAGCCTTGAGCCCTTTATAGAAAACCTCTCAAACGAGCTAATTGACACTTTTATTGAACAGGGTGAATGTGAATTTCTGTCAGAATTTGGCGTGCCGCTACCCCTAAGGGTGATTATTTCCCAGCTCGGCGCACCACAGGAAGACCTGCCGTTATTCCGCAAATGGACTGAGGCGTTTATCGGAAATCTCAGCCAACAACTAGACAAGGCGGGGACACTTCAAGCAGCCAAAGACATGGTGGAATTTCAGCATTACTTCGTTGCTCGAATGAACGAACGTCGCGCAGAACCTGCCGACGACATTTTGTCCAAATTAGTGAATGCCAGCTTCGATGGCGAACAGCCGCTTACTGACGCTGAATGCCTGTCGATGCTGGCTCAGATTCTAGTGGCAGGTAATGAAACCACCAGCGCAGCCCTCACAGAAGGCCTATGGCTACTGATCGAAAACCCCGATCAATACCAGTTGATCAAAGACGACCCTTCCGCGGAAATGATTTCAAGACTGGTTGAAGAAGTGCTGCGAATCTCAAGTCCATCTTCAAACATGTTTCGCAGGACCACTAAAGACGTTGTAATGCATGGGGTTACCATCCCAGAGAACTCAATACTATTTGCCCGTTTTGCGTCTGCCAACCACGACAACAGCCAGTTTCCAGAGGCGGCTAAATTCAACTTGATGCGCGACAACCTGAAAGACCAGGTTGCATTCGGCAAAGGTGTACATCACTGTCTTGGCGCCGCACTCAGTCGCCGCGAAATGAACATCGGTTTCAAGATAATCTTGGATCGTATGGAAAACTTCAGGCTTTCCGAAGGTGCATCAGACCCGGAGTTCTCGGCAAACGCCCTCCTCCATGGCATGACCGGGCTCAGTATTGCCTTCGACAAAAAGTAACCAGTACCAGCACAAAAAAAGGGGCTTACGCCCCTTTTTTTGTGCCTGCTAGGTAAGCCTAGTCAAGACGTTCGATAATAGTCCCTGTTCCAAGGCCACCACCGCAACACATCGCAATAAGCGCATACCGGCCGCCGGTGCGCTCAAGTTCATGCAACGCTGTGGTAATCAAACGCGCGCCTGTACTGCCCGTAGGATGACCCAGTGCAATCGCACCGCCGTTGATATTAACTTTTGATGGATCAATACCAAGATCTTTCTGCCAGGCAAGAACAACGGAAGCAAAAGCCTCATTGACCTCAAACACGTCGATGTCGTCAATCGTCAAATTGGCGCGTTCCAACGCTTTACGGCTTGCCGGAATAGGCCCTTTGAGCATGGTGACAGGGTCAACCCCAACCAGTGTTGTGGACACAATCTTTGCACGAGGCTTAACGCCAAGACGTTCGCAGGCTTCACCTGAAGCCATAATGATCGCGGCAGCCCCATCCGAAACCTGTGAACTTGTACCCGCGGTATGAATCTCCTGCCCTGGCACTGGCGTCAGGCCCGCGAGAGAATCAAGGGTAGTTGCCCTTAGTCCTTCGTCTTTTGTGATCATCCGGGTTTCACCTGTCGGCTCGAACTTTTCATCTAGAATCGGCGCCTCAATAGCGACAACTTCGCGATCAAATCGACCCTCGGCCCAAGCTTGGATCGCTTTTTCCTGACTCTCCAGCCCGAACTGGTCTGTATCCTGACGAGTAACCTGATATTCCTCGGCGATCATCGCCGCGCCTATAAACTGACTGGTTGGCTGGAAAAGATTCGCATAGTTCTCGCCCATCGGAGAGCCACCTTTCATTGCTGAACCCAGCGGTACGCGAGACATCATTTCAACACCACAGCTCATCACAACATCCTCGATACCAGCACCGACCATCGACGCAGCCATGGACGTTGCCTGTTGGCTCGAACCACACTGGGCGTCTACGGTTGTAGATGCCACCTCAAGCGGCAATCCCTGACTCAACCAGGCAATACGGGCGATATTAAAAGTCTGCTCGCCTACCTGAGAAACACAGCCACCAACGACCTGGTCGATCTTCTCTGGCGCAATGCCACTTCGATCGAGCGCGGCTTTTTGTACCTTACCTAAAAGGTCAGCTGGTTTCAGACCAGCCAGCCCTTTGCCCCGCTTACCAATTGGGCTCCGGCAAGCTTCTACTATATATACATCTCCCATGGATCTTCCTCTCAGGAATAGTGAATGAATTCAACTGTGAAGGATAACGAAATTGTGGGCCGAGTAAACATCACATTTATCCCGTGGATCAACCCTTACAGAATTGGCAGGACGGGTTAACTCTCTCCATCCCCGTAAAAAGTCACCGTTAAAAAATAGGGTAGACAATCGGAGGTCGATCGCTAGACGGGCGTTAGCAGAAAGTGGCCATGGCTCGCGGCAATGGGCTTATTGAACTCATCCTGCCAGATTTCGGCACGAACATTGGCCACACGACGTCCCTGCCGAGTCACCACAGCACGGCCGAAGGTTTCTACCGGCCGACCCGAACGAAGGTAATCAATTGAAACGTCGACGGTCTTGGGCAAACTCTCGCATTGGGTGTTAAACAAAAGTTGGATCAAAGAGGTGAGTTCGAGGAACGCTCCAATCGCACCACCGTGTAACGCCGGGAGGATCGTGTTACCAATCAATATTTCATCAAACGGCAGGATGGTCGTCACCTCATTGCCCTTCCTGTCGACCTGTACACCCATAAACTTCGCGTAGGGAATATGATCGAGCAACGCCTGCATATCCTCTGCGCGGCCTTCTTCTCTCAGTTGTTTCAATATCTGCATGTTTCAGGGCCTTGGTTGGTTGGGCGTACCCATCATAAAGGTTGCCACCGATGTCGCCACCGGATCGTCTTGGCTTTCGTGATAAGCAACGGCCCTGACAAAAGCAATCGTTTTGGTTCGCTTGAAGCATTCCGCCGTAACAAACAAGTCAACGTGCGGGGTCGCTGGCTTCATATAGTCAATTCGAATGTCCAGCGTCGCCATACTTAGATCGTCGTGCCAGTCTTTGCTCACTCTTACGGCCCACCCGGAGGCATTGTCCAACGCGGCAGTGATTACGCCGCCATGAATAACGCCGGTGTCTGGATCGCCAACCAGGTGTGCCGCATAGGGGACCTTGACAGTCAGTTTGGCGTTCGTTGCGTCTTGCACAGACATCCCGATCGCATGACCGTAAGGTGATACATCTGAAATAGGGTCACTCATGGATGTTCGCCAGATCCTTGGAAATTTGCCCCGAACCTTAGCACTAAACACCGACAAAGGAACACGAGTTCAAACTCCACCAACTTGCTCGGGGCTGTATTGTAAGCACTTACTAGCGGGCCGATTAAGCGCTGCTAAACGATCCTAGTTGCGGCTAGATGATGACTAACGGAAACATACCCGGTTTCATCGTGACGACCTCAGAACTGCGGTTCCGGCATTACAAGGCATCCCGGATGCTTCTGAATACTTGCATTGGTATCCAACGGCTAAGCGCTGTTGAACAATAAATATAGAATATAGCCAGTCGCTAATAGCGCGTTAATAGTGGGCACTTACCATCAGTAACCTCACCGGACGTCTGACAACCGAGACGCTGAACAGCAGTAAGAACCGGACCACCGTCCTCACAGTGTCTGACAAAAGTGGCCTGTAAATCAATTTGACCGCCCCCATTTCCTGTAGGCTGAATCGTTTGACGGCCATCCGAAATATCGCTGACCGGAAAAAACCAGTCATCTCTGAGCCCAAGATCACCTAGCCCAAGGTCACCGCGCAGGCCCGGGATTGGCAAGCAAGGACCCTGTTTTGTCGCTGAATTGACCGCTATGGAGAAATGATCAAGTTTCTCGGGGCATCCAACCCGAAACCATCCAACCTGATGCCAGCGGATTAATCGACCGACCACTCGTTGTCGTTTGTTAACAACGACGGAGCAACTCGGATCATCAAAAACGATACCTATGACTAAATCACTGTTGACATTTAACGCTAAATTTTCCACTCGCCCTCGGCGACTAACCGCACTTTGCCACCAACACGAATCGAGAATTCATCCGTCCGTTTTTCACTTTGCAGGTAGAGCTGTGAGGGTCGCTCAATTTCGTACCCCTGTCCAACTCTGACATCAACCGGTCCGGGGCCAAAATACTCATACTCGGCAAGGTACGCCGCCAGACAACCGTTCGCACTGCCGGTTGCCGGGTCTTCCGTAGCCCCCAATTTCGCGGCAAACATCCTCGCCTGGACCCGTTGCTCCGAGTTGTACCCTCCTGCACAAAACAGGAAATGCGAGTGCGCTAACCGACCCTGTCCCACAGAGGCATTCTTCAGTGCCGCATAAGAAAGCAGTGGTACCAGCAAGAACTCCAGGCCAGTCGAAACGTTTCGACAGGGAAATTTTTCATCAATATCTGTCGGCTCCAGACCAAGCTCAATTGCAACATCAGCCGGATCGAACAAAGCACCAAACTCTGGCTGATTTTGCGTCATCCATAGTATACCGTCGTCCGCGAATGTGACCGGAATCGGCCCAACACCCAGATTCAATGTCAGTTCCTCGACATCTGATTTTAGAATCTCGTTTCGTATCAGGTAACTGGTACCCAGCGTAGGATGGCCGGCGAACGGCAGCTCACTATTAGGCGTGAAAATCCGCACATCGAATCCCTTCTCGAGAGAGCCACCGGTAATAAAGGTCGTTTCAGCAAAATTGAAAGCCCTGGCGATCTGTTGCATTTCTTTGGTAGATATTCCAGCCGCGTCTGGCATCGTTGCCAGTTGATTTCCCGCGTATGGACCTTCAGAAAACACATCAGTAATGAAAAATTTTCTGGTCATCGAACAGGCCTCGTTTCAAATGTCGTTATTCGCAGAACCGGCCCCGCTGAGCGGTCAATTTAGCGCGTCGTAGCGGAGTTAGGCCCATATCGTTATGATAATAGCCCACAAAACGTTTGAATTAGCGATGAAACCACTATGTCTTGTTACCGGCGTTGGGCCTGGCACCGGCGCTGCTATCGTCAAGCGCTTCGCGGTTGATTACCGGGTAGCGATGATCGCGCGAAACACTGAAAGACTGAACAAGCTTTCAAGTGAAATTGAATCTGCCACGCCGTTTACCTGTGACGTGTCAGACCCTGCGGTATTATCTTCAACTTTAAGTGAGATCCGACAGTCATTGGGGGATCCAGATGTCGTTATTCATAACGCTGTTGGTGGCGCTTTTGGGGACTTTCTGTCTATTAAACCCTCTTCCCTTATGAAAAACTTTGAGGTCAACACCATGGCCCTGCTTCAGCTAGGCCAGGAACTGGCGCCGGCTATGATAGACAAGGGACATGGCGCTATCGTCTGTACAGGCAACACTTCGGCCTATCGCGGCAAGGGTTTTTTCTCTGGGTTCGCACCCACGAAAGCGGCCCAGCGAATTCTGGCGGAGTCTATGGCGCGACACGCAGGGCCAAAGGGTGTTCATGTAGCCTACGTTGCAATCGACGCGGTTATCTCTCTACCCTGGACACGCGAACGGTACGCTGACAAACCCGATGACTTTTTCTGCTACCCGGAAGACATCGCAGAACATGTCTGGCAAGTCACCCATCAACCCAAATCTGCATGGACATTCGATACTGTCATTCGGCCATTTGGTGAAACCTGGTAGAGGTAATTATTCATGACCCAAACCGCCGTTATTATTGGTGTCGGACCCGCCGAGGGTCTGGGCGCCTACCTTGGCGTAAAAGCCGCAGAGGAAGGTTTACATGTCATTGTTTCCGGGCGTACTCAGAAAGATTTGGACGCCGTGGTGAAAATAATTTGCTCATTTGGCGGCAAAGCGACTGGTATCGTCGCTGATGCGACAAACCTATCTTCCGTCAACTCGCTCATCAAAAAGGCAGAAGCTATTGGCCCCATAGATCTTGCCATCTACAACGCAGGCAACAACTTTTCAGGCAATTTTCTCACGATGGATGCAGAGTACTTCGAGAACGCGTGGCGGGTCTGTACCTTAGGTGGCTTCCTGTTCGCTCAGGCGACACTCAAGGCCATGCTGGAGAGGGCATCAGGCACGCTTATCTTCACGGGCGCCAGTGCCTCTATGCGAGGGAAACCCAACTTTGCTGCATTCACGGCCGCTAAGGCAGGACTCCGAGCAATGGCCCAGAGCCTTGCCCGGGAGTTTCAACCCCAAGGGATTCACCTCGGTCATATTGTGATCGATGGTGGGATTATGGGAGACAAAGTCGTCAAAACCCACCCTAAGTTCGCGGCAAAGGCAGGTATAGACGGGCTGATCGGGTTAACCGGTATCGCTGAGGCTTACCTGTATTTATATCGCCAGCCCAGGAATGCGTGGACTTTTGAGCTGGACCTGCGAACCCACAAGGAGAACTTTTAAATTGACTATCTGGGTCGATGCAGATGCTTGTCCTGTTGTCGTAAAAGAAATAATTTTTCGAGCTGCTATCCGAACTGAAACTCAAGCGACACTCGTCGCAAACAGTTTTATCAAGGTGCCCGTTTCTAAAAATATTTCCTTCCTGCAGGTACCAAAAGGATTTGACGTTGCTGACGACGAAATTGTAAGACGAACAGAGGAAGGCGATCTGGTTATTACCGCAGATATTCCATTAGCCGCTGAAGTGATGGAAAAAGGCGCCGTTGCGCTTAATCCCCGCGGCGAAAGATACTCCGACGACACTATTAAGCAAACACTAAACCTGCGGGACTTCATGGACACCATGCGCTCCTCCGGGGAGCATACTGGCGGGCCACCGCCTCTTAATCAATCTAATCGTCAAGCCTTCGCCAATGAACTGGACAAGTACTTGATGCAGCAGAAAAGATGAAGCGATGAATAATCTGGAATGGCAGGCTAGAGTCGATACCGCCGCTCTTTATCGACTCATCGCACTAGAAGGCTGGGACGACCTGATTGGCACACATGTCTCCGCAAGAATTCCCGGCGATGAACATCGTTTCCTACTTAACCCTTACGGCATGTTGTTCGAAGAAATAACCGCAAGCAATCTGCTCACCGTGGACCTGGACGGTAACCAGCTAACGACCAGCGATTACGCGTTCAATCGCGCCGGGTTTACCATCCACAGCGCCGTTCATATGAATCGTGACGATGCCATGTTCGTGATTCACCTGCACACCGATTACGGGATCGCCGTCAGTTGCCAGGAAGATGGTCTGAAACCGCTCAACCAGACCGCTATTGCCGTTTATTCTGACCTCGCGTATCACGACTATGAAGGCGTCGCGACTAACCTTGCCGAGCGGGAACGTCTTGTTGAGGACCTGGGTGCCAAAAACGCCATGATTCTTCGTAACCACGGCACAATGGCCTGTGGCCCCAATGCCGGTGGCGCGTGGCAAGCGATCTTCAGGCTCGAACGGGCCTGTAGGTACCAGATTCTGGCGGAGTCGGGTAGCGCCACCACTCGTTCACTATCAGTTGATATTATTGATTCTCGTGCGAGCGTCACCTCAACTGACGCACTTGAGACACGCGGTAACTTCATCTGGCCAGCATTACTGAGGAAACTAGACCGAATTGACAAATCCTACAGGGATTAAGGATGCAAGAACTCACAAGTCAACAGCGTTCACTCTTAAAGACAGCACTGGAACAGCTGGAAAAAGAACTAATAGACCTGCTCTCGATAACGGAAGCTGGCGCCAAACCAGTGAAACTAAAGGATAACCAGGGTCGGCTTTCAAGGATGGATGAGCTTCACAATCAAAGCATCCTGATCGCCAACCGCACTGTCACCAGTAACCGCCTGAAAGCGGTACTGCGGGCAAAACAAAGGCTGGAAGTCGATGGCTACGGATTCTGCTCATCCTGCGAAGAACCCGTACCCTTCAAACGACTCGAAGCCTATCCAGATGCATCAATGTGTCTTGAATGCCAATCGGATAACGAATAACTACAAAGGCGGTTCAGCAATTTTCAATAACTGCTTGCCCACATTCTTACCTTCAAACAATCGAAGAAAAGTTTTCGGAGTATTCTCTATACCTTCCTGTATATCTTCACCATGCTTCAACTCTCCGCTCTCAATCCACCCCGAGAGCTCTTTTACAGCCTCCGCCGCCTTGTGCAGGTAGTCGATGACAATAAAGCCCTGCATAGTGCATCTACGGATGACCAATTGCATATAGTTTCTTGGACCAGAGGGTAGCTCTGACTCATTGTATTGTGATATTCCCCCACAAAGAACGATGCGACCATTTTGTGCCATGTTCAGCAGAGCAGCATCAAGAATATCTCCTCCGACATTGTCAAAAAAGACGTTAATACCCTTGGGACATTCTTCGCTTAGCCGGACCTGAACATCTTCAGATTTGTAATCGATAGCTGCGTCAAAACCAAGCTCATCAACGAGCCACGCACACTTTTCTGCGCCACCTGCAATGCCAACCACTTTGGCAGCTCCTTTGATTCGCGCTATCTGACCAGCAATCGACCCTGTCGCTCCAGCTGCGCCAGAGACCACCACGACGTCACCTGCATTTGGCTTGCCTACGTCAAGCAACCCAAAATAAGCCGTGAGCCCGGTGCCTCCAAGCGCGCTCAATACCAGGTAGGGAGGGATTCCGGGTTGGATTTTTGACACACCACCCATCATGCCCATCTCACCATTGTTAACAGCGTATTCCTGCCAGCCCAACTGACCCTGCACAAAATCACCGGGCGCAAAGTTGTCGTTATTGGACTCAATAACCTGACCCACAGTGCCAGCACGCATGACCTCGCCAATTTTTACCGGAGGCACATAGCTTTTCACATCGTTTAACCAACCTCGCATCGCCGGTTCAAATGCTAAATAAAGATTACGAATCAGGAATTCGTTATCCCCGAGTTCTTCTACTGCTTCTTCGACATACTCAAAGTCTGTTTCTTTTACCATCCCATCAGGACGGGACTTGAGACGCCATTGGCCGTTCATTCGATTAGACATATGTTATTCCTGATTAAAAGATTGTCGCGCCTCATATTGCGCTTGGGCGGGTAGCGCAGAGCGCCTACTCTAGAGCACCTACCCTAGAGGACAAAGCGCTTAAAAGGGGTTGTTTTCAGGACGCGATCACTCACTCTCGGCTTCTCCTTCCGGTTTTTTGAAAGGGCCCTGCTCAGTAATGTAATCAATTTCTTCGTCAACATACCGTCGCTCATCCGTCAGGTAGTTGTCTATTGCGTCTCTTAAAGACTTGTTGGCTATCCAGTGTGCGCTATAAGTGTGGGTTGGAAGGTAACCCCGTGCCAACTTGTGCTGTCCCTGCGCACCGGCTTCAACACGCTTCAAACCTCTTTCGATAGCAAACTCTATCGCCTGGTAATAACAGACTTCAAAATGAAGGTATGGATGATGCTCTATGCAACCCCAGTTCCTGCCAAACAAACATTCACCGCCGATAAAGTTAATCGCACCCGCTACATATCGACCATCACGCTTGCACATAATCAGTAGCGTATCATCCGGCATCGTTTCACCGATAATCGAAAAGAATTGTCGCTTCAGGTACGGCGTTCCCCATTTTCGATTACCAGTATCGACATAAAACTGATAAAACGCATCCCAATGCTCTTCCGTGAGGTCAGACCCCGTTATTCGCTCTATTTCTATACCAGCTTCTAGCGCCCCTCGACGCTCTCGCTTTATATTTTTTCTTTTTTTGGAAGAAAGCGCGGCAAGAAAGTCATCAAAATTACTATAATTATCATTTTTCCAGTGGAACTGATTGTGTGTTCTCTGCAGAAAACCCAACTCACCCATCTTGTCCCACTGATGTTTATCAGAAAAGGTAATGTGGACAGACGACACTTCCATTTGCTCTGCAACCTGCATCAGCCCTGACAAAAGATACTTTTCTAGCTCAGGGTCTTCAGCGTCAGGGCGCGTTAAAAGACGCCGGCCGGTCGCAGGCGTGAACGGAACGGAGACCTGGAGTTTAGGATAGTAGCGCCCACCTGCTCGCTCAAAAGCATCCGCCCACGAGTAGTCAAAAACATACTCACCCTGAGAATGGCTTTTCAGGTACATAGGCACCACACCCACTACGCCCTTGGTCTCGTGCTCTAACGCCAAGTGGTAGGGAGCCCAGCCTGTTTCCGCCACCGCCGAGTGGCTTTGCTCAAGTGCGCTAAGAAAGGCATGAGACAGGAAAGGATCGAACGGAATGCCTGTATCAGCCCCTGACCTGCCCGGGTTAGCGCAGGCATCCCAATCCTGCTGGCTTATTTCATGAATGCCCTCGCAAGCCTTGAGGGTGTAGCTTTGATTTGAGATACCCGTTCCCTTAAGGTTAAGACCGAACCCCTTAAAGGAGCTCGCCCGCCACCAACTCAAGTGCTTCGATCTGGCCTGCGCCAAGCAACATGCTACCAATCATTCCGGAATTACCGGCTTCTTTCCAGACCTGCAGCCTCTCTTTAATACGTCCGGCTGGACCCACTAGATGGCAGGCATCGACAAGCTCATCAGGAACCGCCGCCATGGCTTCATCTTTCTTGCCGGCCAGGAAAAGGTCCTGAATCTTGACTGCGGCTTCTTCGTAACCTAGCGCCTTTGCATAATCGTTGTAAAAATTATTTTTTCGAGCGCCCATGCCACCTATATACAAAGCCATATTGCCTTTGATTGGCATTCGGCAGTGGTCCACATCGTCACCAATGACAACAGTAACAAAGGGCGCAACGTCGAAATCCATCATGGTCTTACCACTTTTATCCAGACCTTTCTGAATAGAGGTCATTAGTACCTCGGATTTTTCAGGGCTCATCCATATTGGGAACACGCCATCCGCCACCTCAGCGGAAGTTTCAAGACCCTTGGGTGTAATGGATGCGGTATAAATTTTGATCGAGGGGTCTGCTTGCAGAATACTTTTCAAAGATTTACCCAGACCGGTACCATCATCAGCACTGTAAGGCATGCTGTAATGAAAACCTTCATGCTCCACTGGCGCTTCACGGTTAAAAATCTTTTGCATAATCTCGATGTACTCTTTTGTTCGAGTAATCGGTCTGCCATAAGCAACGCCATGCCAACCTTCAACCACCTGCGGCCCGGAAGCACCCAAGCCAACAATGAACCGACCATCAGAGAGCTGATTCAGCGTCATCGCTGTCATCGCACTACAAGCTGGTGATCGGCCAGGCATCTGCATGATCGCCGTACCGACTTTGATTTTATCCGTCTGAGCGAGTATCCACGCTGCCGGCGTTACAGCATCGCTTCCGTATGCCTCTGCGGTCCACACAGAGTCGTATCCCATACTCTCTGCTGCCTTTATTCGCTCCATATCTATGCTGAGAACTTTGCCGCCAATTCCGTTCAGGATTCCAAGTTTCATTATTGCTTCCTCATATTCATCAATCAGTATTTCGTATTTGTACGGCCCATCACTGTCATCAGGCAGATAGTTTGGTCAGTAGCTCTTTGGCATGATCGTCATCCCTAGCCGGTAATGACCCCATGGTTCGGTCAACCAAATCGCCATATCTATTTTTAAATTTGTCAACCACGTCATCTATTTCCGCCACGACAGCGAACGCTTCAAGGATATCATCGGTAATCAGCGTACCCATCTCGTCCCACTTGCCCTGCTTCGACAATTTGTTCAGCTCAGGCTGTAAATCACCCCAGCCGTGCACCCCTAGCACCGGCGCATAAGCGGGTGTGGAACCGTAAAAAGCAATTTGCTTACAAACCGCCTGTTTGCTGGCATTGTATTGTTCCTCGGTCGTACCCGTCACGATAAAGCCCGGGTAGGAAATTTCAAAGTCATCACGAGAACGTCCTGCCTTCGCAAGACCTCTTTCCACGGCGGGCAAAGTGACTTCCCGCAGGTATTTTTCGGTTGTGAACGCGTGAATAATCACACCATCGGCTACCTCACCGGCAACTTCTGTCATGAGCGGCCCTACCGCCGCGAGAAACACCTTTGGTGCGCCGTACTCAATGTCGAGTGGCGTAAACATAGGTGTCATTAACGAGTGAGTGTAGAAATCCCCCTCGAATGAAAGTCGCGTTCCATTGTGCCAACAATCCCAAATTGCGTGCATTGCCGAAATGAATTCTCGCATCCGTGCCGCTGGTTTGGACCAGGGCATGCTGAATCTCTTGGTAATGTGCGGCCGGATTTGGGAACCCAGACCAAGGACAAACCGTCCCTTCGAAAAACTGTTTAAATCATGCCCAATATTCGCCAGGTTCATCGGGGTTCGAGAAAATGCGACCGCAATCGACGTCACCAGCTCAATATTCTGCGTTTCCTGCGCCGCCAGCAGAAGAGGGAAAAATGGATCGTGACTGGTCTCCGCAGTTACAGCACCGTGATATCCAAGACTCTCCAAACGTCTCGCACTGCCAGGCACCCCTGACAGGCCGCCCATTAATCCACCATCTACTCTCATTTATGTTGCTCCGTATCTAATCTAATTCATATCATCTCGACCGCCGTCGCGGCAGAGAACACAAAAGAACAAACTTCTCGACTCAAGTCGAAAAGATCAAAGCTGCACATTTAAAAAGAAAAATGCTTAGCAGTAAACGCATCATAGGTCTGCTGCGCTTCTTTGGGCGACACACAGGAGATGATGTGCGTGGAGATACCCATCTCGCCATATTCACGAATTCGATCATGACATTCTTCCATCGACCCAAGAATAGCGATGTCATCGATCAATTGATCATCCAGCGCACCTGTTGTCTTCTCTCTATCCTTAGCAGCCCATCCTTCCTTTATCGTATTGGCCACATCTTCGTATCCGCACCAGGCAAGAAAATTGTTATAGACCGGCGTCGCGTAATAAGGCGCAAAACCACCCCGAATCCTGTTCCTTGCTTCCGCCTTGTCATCAGTCACCACCACCTGGTGGCGACATACGACCTCGACGTCTTCCAGCTTCTTACCCGCTCTTTCCGCACCTATCCTGATGTGTTCCATCATCTTCGGCAAAGCCCGCTTAGGGAAAAGATTCAAAATCACACCATCGGAAAACTCTGCCGCTGCCTCCAGCATCTTCGGCCGCAGTGCGGCCATATATACTGGCTGGGCACCGTCTTCTATGCCCATCTGGCGATAGCCGTGGCTCTGAACTGTCTTGCCGTCATAGCGGGTTTTCTCACCGTTTAGCATCTGCTTAACCAGTTCGGTCGTCTCTTTCACCCTGGTTAACGGCTTCTCAAATGTCTGGCCGTGCCAGTTCTCCATCATCGTCTGGCTGGACGAACCAAGCCCCAGGATAAAACGGCCCTTCGATAGCTCCCACAGTACTCTTGCCGTAGAGGCGAACACCGCTGGCGTTCTTGTATAAACAGGTATGATTGCCGTTCCTATCCGCACCCGCTCAGTGTTTAACGCAACTGCCGCAGCCGTCGTCATGGCATCTACGCCGCCTGAATCCGCAAACCACAGGTCGTCATACCCCTCGGCCTCTGCCCATTTGGCGAGTTCAATCGTTGCCCCTGCACCACGTGGGTCAGGTAATGTCAGTGCAGTTCTCTGCGGCACGGCCATAGGTTTTCCTTTCGCTTTTTCAAAGATGTTCGACGTTCAAAGTCGTTCTGCTTCTAGATAATGTCCTGACTCGTAAGCTTCTCTGGCTCAATCTCGTTGCGAACCAGTTCGTGCTTCTTCTTGCTTTGTTTACGTTCGTATTTTTTTGCGGAGTTGTAGGTAGGTTCCACCATCGCCACTGCGCCAAAAGACTTCTGCCTCTGCAACTCAGTTACCTCGCCATAGGTTGTTGACCTCTGCCGAGGCGTCCGGCCAATACTACGGATAATATCTTCCATCTCTTCTGGCGACGTTTCCTGACCGTGGGCCGCACCGGCCGCGCGCGTGATCGTTTCGTTCATCAGGGTACCGCCCAGATCATTAACCCCTGCCTGCAGGCAGGCTCTGACTCCCTCGTGGCCAAGTTTGGTCCAAGACGCCTGGATGTTCTTAAACAGCGGGTACAGTACCAGCCGAGAGATCGCATGAATCAATATTGCTTCCCGAAAGGTCGGACCTTTCCTCGCCCGGCCTTTCAAATAGATCGGAGATTCCATATGGATAAACGGCAGAATGACGAACTCGGTAAAGCCGCCGGTCTTTTCCTGCAGAGCACGGATACGCAGCAAGTGACGGGCAACATGTTTGTACTGTTCCATATGCCCATACATTATCGTCGCGGTGGTGTTAAAGCCTTGCCCATGCGCCGCTTCCATTACCTCGAGCCACTGCGCTGTATTAATCTTGTCCGGGCAAAGCGTCGCCCTGACTTCATCGTCCAGAATTTCAGCTGCTGTACCAGGCAGTGTGCCAAGCCCTGCTTCTTTCAACTGGCCAAGAAACTCTGAAACCGGTATCCCAAGCGTCTTCGCCCCCTGCCAGACTTCCAATGGCGAGAAAGCATGAATATGCATATCAGGATTAACCTGCTTGATGGACTGGCAGATATCGATATAAGTCTGGCCCGTGTATTCAGGATGTATCCCACCCTGGAGGCACACCTCGCTGGCGCCCCTGTCCGAGGCCTCTTTTGTCCGCCGCATGATTTCTTCATGGGAAAGGTCATAGGGTTTGCCGCGAAGGTTCTCGCTCATTTTACCTTTTGAGAAAGCACAGAACTGGCACTTGAAGTAACAAACATTGGTGTAGTTGATGTTTCGATTCACACAGTAGGTAACTTCATCGCCTGCGACCTGTTTACGCATTTGATCTGCCGCTTGGCAGACAGCCGTGTAATCATTGCCCCTTGCTTTAAACAATCGAACAATGTCCTCTTCAGACAAGCCCCTACCGGATTTTGCCTTACTAAGAATGTCCGCAAGATCTGCGGAGGGACCCTGCTTTGCGATTGCAGTTACCCGTGCGAGATCAATCTCTGGCGGATCTTCTACCGCGCCTGCTGCCCAGTTTTCAGTTCGAGCAAAGCCCGCCCCGTCTATCGCCTGCAGGACCAACGGTTCAACAACGTGATCAACCCACCGAGGTAAATCATTCGCATACTCAGGGTACAAAGCTAGGCGTTCAATCAAAAGCTTCCCTGCTCCTGCGGTCTTATCGGCAAGGTCCGTTAAATGTGGCCAGGGTGCTTCCGGGTTCACAAAGTCAGGTGTTACAGGAGAGACACCGCCCCAATCATTAATACCAGCAGCGACGATCTGCTCAAAGATACCAGGGCTAAGATTCGGCGGTGCCTGAATATTCATGCTTGCCCCAAAAATAATCCGTGCCAGCGAAATAGTCCAGAGCAGCTCATTCATGTCGGGCTCTGGCGCATTGACCATCAGTGTTTCGGCCTTGGCTCGAAAATTCTGGATGATGATTTCTTGGATATGGCCATGAGGTTCGTTCGCATCACGCAGTGCCAGCAGTGATTCAACCCGTTCGTAGCGAGTTTCTCCAATGCCAATAAGGATGCCTGAGGTAAAGGGTACTTTTGCTTCACCCGCCAGCCTTAGCGTTTCAAGGCGCCGTGCCGGCACCTTATCGGGAGACCCGTAATGAGGCATTCCTTTTTCAGTTAGTCGATCAGACGCACTCTCAAGCATTATTCCCATAGAGATGGACACCTTACGCATCTCTGCCAACTCATCGGCGGCCATCAGCCCGGGATTAAGATGGGGGAAAAGTCCCGTTTCATCAAGCACCATTTGAGCCATATCGCGAAGATAGGAAAGCGTTGAATCCTGTTTCAGCGACTTAAGCCCGTCCCTTGCCGCTTTGTAACGCAACTCGGGTTTGTCACCCAGGGTGAATAAGGCTTCTTTACAACCCGCTTTGGCTCCATCCTGAGCAATCTTGAGTACTTCATCTGGCGTCAGGTAAGGCGCTTTTAGTTTTCTCGGCACCTGGGCAAACGTACAGTAGTGACAGACATCTCGACAAAGGTGCGTCAGTGGAATAAATACCTTGCGAGAATAAGACACCGTGTTCTGATGGCCAGCATCCCGGATGGCTCCTGCAACCGACATCAGGGAACGCGTGTCATCAAAGCCGGCCAGGCTAAGGACTTCCTCGTCATCAAGCCGCCGACTCGATGATTCGACCAGTAGTTTTTCGTTTCCTTGCGTCATTTTCAATCCGTTTTTTTCAAACTGATCGGTTCAACCTGATCGGTTCAAACTGATCGGTTCAAACTAATTCGTTCAAACTCTATTGGCGAACTCGTCTTCGAGTCGCTGTCTAATACCAATTTCCTCGAGGAATCGAACGGTGCTATAGACCGCACTACCCCCTTGCCCCCCTATACTACGCCCAACTTCCACCATCAGTTCGCTAATATCTGATGGCGTATCTATATCCAAGCCAATGCCGGGTAACTTGGTCACCTGAGGGTCTATCCCACGATCCCTCGCCAGAGCCAAGTGTTTCCTGAAGCTGTCGATACCAAAGCCGAACGACATGCAGTCTGGCGGGCTGCAGGCAACGCAATTCGACCCACCAAGGTCCGAAGCAGGAACAATCATAAATTCGGATTTATCCGACAAGCCAAACCCTTCCAATACAACTTCCAATTCTTCCGGCGTTACCAAAGGAACATCACCAGGCAGAAATATCATACACCCTACACCTTCGGCGGCGAGTTGTTTACCTGTCTCTGTAACGGCTTCGATCAATCCTGAAGGCTCTGGCTCCGGGCGAATTTCCGCGCCAAAACCCCTTGCCAACTCCGCGACCGCCTGATCATTAGTAACCACCACGATGGTGTCTATGTGGGTACAGGCCTCAACCGCTGTCAGTACATCCTCGACCATCGCCTGGAACAATCGCTTTCGTTCTTCCGAATTCAACAAGCCGGACAAACGCTGTTTCGCATCTTGCAGTTGTTTAATAGGGATAACGGCGCTTGTCGTCATGATTACGCTTCCAAGTTTGCCGCGAATGCCAGAGTCTGTTTTGCTAGTTCAGTTTTATCGTGCAACGTTAACATGACTGACTTTGTCACGATAGTTTCTAGCCCAAGCGCATTAACCTCTTTTTCAAGCGCCGCATCGGCGATATCGAGCACAAATCCTTGCACCAGGTTTCCGTATCGCTCGACATAATGCTGGGCCACACCTAGCGCAGTCTGAGGCATACCCAACTCGCTCATCATCTTCGCCGCAGGGCCCTTAATCGCTTCACCACCTACGATGTTAGAAATCACAACCACAGGTACCTTGGCTGCTCGCAACTGATCCACTACGCCAGGTATCTCAAGAATCGGCGCCACAGAAACAAACGGGTTCGAGGGACAGATGATGACGGCCGAAAGAGGCCCTGCCAATGCCGCAGAAAACCCCGCGCTAGGACGCGCTTTATCAATACCCGTAAACTCAAACCCGGTCACTTCGGGTTGGCACCTGTCACGCACAAAATAGTGCTGAAATGATAGCGTGCCTTGCTCCCTGCAATGCACTTGGGTTCGAACCTGCTCATCGGTCATGGGTACAATACGATGCGCAATGTTCATCTTCGCACTCAGCCGTTCTATGACTTCGGAAAGAGAAGCGCCTGCATCAAGCAGTTGCGTTCTCAAGATGTGAGTTGCCATATCTCGATCACCCAGGCTAAACCATCCCTCACCGCCAAGCCGTTTTAACGCCGCCAGAAAATTCCAGCTCTCTTCCGCTTGGCCCCAGCCGAGTTCCTTGTTGTTCCAATCAGCCAGTGTATACAGCACTGTGTCTATATCTGGGCAGATATTCAGGCCGAGATGCTCAAAGTCATCTCCCGTATTCGCAACGACCGTCAGCTGATCAGGCTCAAGCACCGCCGACAAACCAAGAACAAGTTTGGCGCCACCAACGCCGCCCGACAGCGCCAGATAATGATTAGATTGAGGGATCTTCATGAGGCTACCCTAACGGAACATGTCCAGTTCTTTTGGCCGGATTAGGGGTTGCACACCTTTTTGGTGAGCCTCTTGTGGCTCTCTGGGTTGGTAACCCCGCACCACAACCACAGGCGTCTTTTCGGTAGTCTGGCCCATCACTAATGAAGCTCCAGCGGCCATTTCATCCGCGGCGGCCACCTGAGTGACCCGTAATTCACGGCCGAAGATGTCGTGGCCACCTACGTAATCCTCTAGCGCAGTAAACCCTGCTACGCCTATGGACAGACCCAGTGTACCCATTCGCCAAGCGCGGCCCAGAGAGTCATTAATAATAATGCCTACTTCCAGGTTATGACGCTCACGGATCGTCGCACGAAGCCGCTGCGCACTCGCGTCCGAATCAAGCGGTAACAGCAAACACAGATCGTCAGGGTCGCCATCTCCCAAGCGGATATTCGACTGGTCAATCCCTGCATTAGCCTGCACAAATCCACTTCTCTGCTCAACGATGAGTACACCAGGGCGCTGCCTGACTACCTCGTTGGATTCATCAAGTATCGCCTGAACTTTTCGTGGGTCTTTGTCCACTTCCTTGCCCAGACGAATCGCCTCTTCAGATGGCGTGACTGTTCGCAGATCAAGATACCGATCTTCTGCCTTGGAAATGATTTTTTGGGCAATGACGATGACATCATCCGCAAGGAGTTGATCACCCGTCGCGGCCAACGCATCATCAATTAGCGCCACAAGATCATCCCCTGGCTCTACCATGGGAATGCCTTCCACACCGATAAAAGTGAGTTTCATTATTTAGTCGGTTCACCCGTAATCACAATGCCGCTACCTTTAACACCGTGATGACGATTAATGGTAATCAGGATAGACGTCAGCGCTTCAGCTGCGACAGCGTTGGCCAGAGGCCCCGCATGCCAGCCCTTCAGACCAACTGCTTCAACCAGTTTAATGACCGTTTCTCTGGCCACTTTTTTATTACCCGACACAAGGACATCACAGGCGATCGCGTGATCTTCCTGTAAATGCATCGCGCCCACATTCTGAAATGCCGAGACGACGAAAACATCTTCACCCAAAAAGTTTTGCGCCTGCACAGCAGCACAGCCAGCCTCTGGCAGTTGCACGGTACCCACTTTCGGTGGCACTAATGGGACCGTGACGTCGATCAAAATTTTCCCTCCAAGACCAGGCTTTACCGTCTCCAGTGTACTTAACTGGTGCTCAAATGGCACTGTGAGTACCACCAGGTCCGCTGCTGTGGCAGCCTCTAGGTTCTCATGACCGGTGACGTTCAGGTCGGGGAATTCATCAAGCAGATCCTTCGCTGCCGCCTCACCCTTCTCAAGGGTGCGGGATCCAATCATTATTTTGTATCCAGCTCTTGACCATTGGCGCGCAAGCCCACCACCTAAGTCTCCTGTTCCACCTAGGATTGCTATAGATTCCACTGACTCTGACATAAAGATTCTCAAATATTCAAAAGGGTGTGATTATTCCTTAATCACTAAAGGCAAACAATGGCGCGGCATCCTGCAAGGGTAACGCAAAATGCAGAGAAATCAGCCGGCCTTATAAGATATACGGCTAGCCTGTTCCTCCAGATCATCGCGAGCAGCGCTCAGGGCTGTTCATAGCCGTCTAATCAGCCAGAGATTACTGACCTTAGGACTTTAGCGCCAAATCGTTCATCGCGAGCAGCGCTCAGGGCTGTCGATCCAGTTCATTATGAATAATCGTTACGCACTGTGCCGCATGCAGCATGAGGGGACCCAGTGATAGTTTGCGGACACCCTGTCTTGCCATGGATTTGTAGGTATTCTTCGGCATTGGCGTGTGGTCAGTCATTACAAACACGACATCTTCAGGAAATTGCTCACTCCTGATGTCTTGGCCCGCGGTATCCAAAACATAAACCACCTGCTGCTCCACACGAGACTTAACCAGTTGTTCAAAGCTCGTGGCGGTAACTTTGATGCCTCGACCGTCAAAAACGGATTCGTCTTTCTCCAGACTCCCGGCGGCCCTCAGCGCATCGCTGATCACAAGCAGAAGGGCCCTTTCGTGCAAGTCCGGCAGCGAACCAAGGATAGACCCGTCAATTTCCACGACTCTCGAATAAAACTGACTTTTCTCGAGCACTAGCGTCGCTTTTGTATCTTCCCTATGACCCTGACTCACAAAAATAGCGTGTCGAACAATATCGGCAAGGTACTCAACACCGACGCCCGTGCCGATCGCCTCAAGAAAACGATCAGCAGCTACCGGGGCAGCGCGCGCTCGAACGATGAATTCGATCAACGATCTAGATCCTCGTAGGCTTTTTGCCTAATTAAGAATGACCGGGTGTCTCCAAGCAGGCCCGGGAACATTTTGTTCATCACAAAAGACATTGCGACCCGCGCATCCTGATCCACCAGCACGCTGGATCCGCCCCAGCCACCCCAAAAACAGGCATTTTCATTTGGGGAGATCGGAATAGGCCCTCGGTTAAGGCCATAACCCAGCCCGAAGGTGATCGGCACATTCAGGCACAGATCGTGACCGTCTATTCTTGGCTGCATGACAGATCTCGCTGTCTTTTCCGACATTAGATCAACGCCAAAGGCCGACCCACCACAGGCGAGTGGCGTCTGTAAGCGAACCAGGGAGCGCGCATTACCATGGCCGTTTGCCGCCGGTATTTCCGCTTTTTTCCACCCCGAGGTCCAAGAGTCTTCCGCTACCGGCGCAGGATTAGAGAACGTTCGATAGGCAATTGAATTCGGGTCATCGTTGACCGCAAGGTTATTTTCATTTGTGCCCGGCGGCACAAAAAGATGCCCGATTCGATCAAATTCAGATTCAGGGACGCCGATGAAAAAATCCGCCCCCAAGGGACTGGCCAGCTCTTCACGCATAAATTTACCCAACGTTTTACCGGTTATCCGACGTACGACCTCGCCAATCAGGTATCCCTGAGTTAGCGCGTGATAACCCGTCGCGCTGCCAGGTTCCCACCAGGGCGCCTGAGCTGCCAGCAAGCCAGTCATCTTTTCCAAATCATACATATCCTCGGACGTCACAGGGACATCCAAACCGGAGAGGCCAGACGCGTGATTCATCAGATGCCACACGAGCACCTTATCTTTGCCGCTCTGGGCGAATTCAGGCCAGTAGGTAGCGACAGGCTCATCAAAATCAAGTAGCCCACGGTCGGCGAGCACGAGCGCACAAAGGAAGGAAACTGTCTTGGTCGAGGAATAGACATTGACAATCGTGTCCTCTTTCCAGGGCCGTTGCTTGTCTTCATCTAAGTGGCCAGCCCAGATATCTACCAGTAACTCACCATTTTTTGACAGGGCAAAACTCGCGCCGATATCGTCACCATTTCGAAAATTCTGGGCAAACTGCTCCACAGTACCCGCAAATCGCTCATCGAAATGCCCGCTAACCTCGACACCCCCTATATCTGCACTCATATCGTCTCTCCTCGGGTCGTTAATTTCTAGTCATAAATCGTCGCGCACCGTCGCCGAGCGTGAATGTATCACAGGTAATGCCGCACCACCTTGGTACAACGTGGCGTCGCCAGACCGCGCTGTATACTTTTCCACATTTTTTGTGGATAAGTCTGGTGATAAGTCACCCTTGCCCCCATAACCAGCTAGCTGCATCGCTTCTCGCCCCTTGGTTATTTTTTAACCAACTTTAATTAAACCTATATAAAACAATGACTTAAATTACACCAAATCCGCACCGTAACTTTTACAACACAATCCGCCTAGTTTTTGATCTGACCCCACTCAATGTGAATAACTCATTGCATTAATCAGTAAAAACGCCTTAATTTTCAGTGTCCAGGAACGTTTTTGGTGCAGAAAGTCGACACCTGTCCCCTGGAACAGACAAAGCCTGCTTAACACAAAGTGCCATTTCCTAGCTTCGTTTCGTCCAAATCTTCACCTCTTAATTCAATGTTAACCTTGGAGGCTTGGGGTCTCGATCGACAGCGCTGAATAGTTTTCCACATTCTCTGTGGATAAGTCTGGTGATAAGCCACACTTGTCCCCATAACCAGCTATCTGCATCGCCTCCTGCCTGCTGGTCGTTTTTTAACCACTTTAATTAAACCTATATAAAACAATGACTTAAATAACGCCAAGCCGCCGTCACTTTTATAACACAAGCTACCTGGTTTTTGATCTGACCCCACTCAATGTGAATATCTCATTGCATTAATCAGCAAAACCGCCCTAATTTTCAGTGTCCAGGCGCTTTTTTTGTGCAGAAAGTCGACACCTGCCCCTTGGAACAGACAAAGTCTGCTCAACACAAAGTGCCATTCCCTAGCTCCGTTTTGTCTAAACCTTTACCTACCAATTAAATGTCATTCTTAAAGACAAGGAGTCTCGACCAACAGCACTAAATAGTTTTCCACATTTTCTGTGGATAAGTCTGGTGATAAGTCTCGCTCGCTCTCGTATATAGCTGTCTGCATCGCTTCCTTCCTTTTGGTTGTTTTTTAACCATAATTAATTAAACCTATATAAAACAATAGGTTATGTCCCGTAAAATTCTCCCTGTATTCTTCCGCTGACAATTCTTCGGGTTTTTGGTCTGACCCCACTTAATGTGAATAACTCATTGCGTTAATCGGTAAAAAATCCCTAATTTCTCGTGTCTAACGACGCTAGTGGTGCCGAAAAGTAGACAACTGACCCTCAGACTAGACAAAATCTGCCAGAAACAAAGTGTCATTTCGCACATGCATCATCTTTAGATCCTCACCCCCCCCAATCAAAATGTTAATGACTTTTAATATGTTGTTGGCAACACTTGTGCCCGCTTTGTCGCAACCGTTATCATTTACAGTTACGAACATACGCAAAAATTCCTAAAAGGGACAATAACGATGGGCGCAATCACCAGTTTTATGGGCGACTTAAAAGTCCTGTTAGTAGCCGCGACAACCAAACCCCCGGCCCCCAACCAGATCGCTTCATTCTCATTACTCGTTGAAGGCAATGCCGCTCGAATTCCCAACGCAATTGCACTGATGTGTGAGGAAGAAGTCGTCACCTGGCAAACGTTAAATGAACGTGCGAACCGGATTGCGAACACACTGAAAGCTGCCGGGATCACTAAAGGAGACTGCGTGTCACTGTTCATGCAGAACCGCATCGAGTTTGTTATCCAGGCGGTCGCAACAGGCAAACTTGGCGCGATTACAGGCCTGATCAATACAAACCTGACGCGCCAACAACTGGTACATTGCATTAGCCTGACACAATCAAAGAAAATTATATTCGGCGAAGAACTTACAGAACCCCTCAATGAAGTTCGAAATGAACTCACACTCGAAGATGGAAAAGATTATCTTTACGTAAGAGATACGGGAACAGATCCAGCGCCAAACTGGGCAACTGAAATCGATAGCAGTGACACAAATTCATCTGGCGACAACCCACCAGAATCTCGTCAGGTCGAAGCAGAGAATACCGCATTTTATATTTTCACTTCCGGCACAACCGGTTTACCCAAAGCCGCCCGCGTATCGCATAGAAGAATGCTTCCCGCTGCAAAAATGTCGGCTACCGCACTGCTTCGAATCAAACAAACTGACCGCATGTACAACTGTTTACCTTTGTATCATGGTACAGGTCTAATGATTGGCCTTACCGCCGCATTTACAGTTGGCGCTTCCACCGTAGTGCGACGGAGGTTATCGGTTAGCGCATTTTGGGATGATATTCGCAAGTATGAATGCACGTCTTTTGTTTACATAGGTGAGTTTATTAGATACCTGATGAGTCACCCTGAGGCACCAAAAGATAAAGAAAACCCGGTGCGTGCAATCGTCGGCAATGGCCTGCGGCCTGACATTTGGCACGACTTTAAGAACCGATTCGATATCGAAAGGATCGGCGAATTTTACGGCGCAAGCGAGGGAAATGGCGGATTCGCGAACGTATTTAATAAAAACTGCACAGTCGGGTTAGGCACGGCGCCGGCAAAAATTGTCGCCTACGATATCGCTAACGATACTATCGTCAAAGATGAAACCGGTTATTGCATTGAACAACCCGTTGGGGAACCCGGCCTGCTTCTCATTGAGATAACCGGAAAGTCAGAATTCGAAGGCTATACCAATAAGGATGCGTCTTCGCAGAAAGTGATCGGGAACGTCTTCATTGAGGGGGATTCCTACTTCAACACAGGCGACCTGATGAAAGTTGTTGATGTCGGATTTGCCTTTGGGCAAAGACACTATCAATTTGTCGACCGCGTCGGAGATACTTTTCGTTGGAAGAGTGAAAATGTTTCTACCAATGAAGTTGGTGAAATCATTAACCAGCATGAAGACATAATTTTCACGAATGTTTACGGCGTTGAAATACCAGGCACAGACGGCAAAGCTGGCATGGCCGCTATAGTTCTAAAGGACCACATTAACCCTAAAAACATCAACCTGGAGAGCCTCTCTGCACACATCCGTGAAAACCTGCCCAGTTATTCGAGACCCATCTTCATTCGATTACTAGCCGAACTACCTACGACGACGACCCACAAACTTCAGAAAAATGACTTAAGAGATCAGGCATTTCACTTCGATAAGGTATCGGACCACATGTTCGTTATGCGCCCAGGGGAAACGACTTACAGCAAACTCGACAGCGACTTTTACGACAAGATCGTCCAACGTGAAGTCCACTTTTAGACAACAGAAAATACTCGATGACGGCAGCATTCGACAGTACCAGACCGACCTCGCACCGATATTTTTCACATGGACTGAAGCTACACTTTCTTGATTGGGGAAATAAAAGTTCAAGCCCAGTACTTCTGATTCATGGCATGCAGGACCATTGCCATAATTGGGATTGGACCAGTGAAGCCCTATGCAACGATTATCATATCCTGTCACCTGACCTACGGGGACACGGAGATTCTGACTGGTCAAAAGGCAGCAGTTACAGCAACCTCGACTATGTCTACGATATCGCCCAACTGATCGAGCAACAGGATTTGGATTCAGTGCATCTGGTAGGTCACTCCCTGGGAGGAACCGTCGCCAGTCTTTATGCAGGACTGTTCCCAGAACGAGTGGCAAGCCTGATATCGATTGAAGGCGTTGGCGGATTCTGGTGGCAGGAGATTGCCAACATGCCAGCACAAAAAAGAATCAGAGACTTTTTTGATGCGACACGGAGCCAAGCCGGAAGGACGCATCGCCGATATGAATCATTGGAAGCAGCCCATGCCCGTATGCAGGAATCCAACCCCCACCTGAGTCCGGAGCGAGCAAAACACCTGACGATTCACGGCAGCATCAAAAACGAAGACGGTACCTACAGCTGGAAATTCGACAACTACACCCATACCGGCATGATTTCTAACTTCAGCTACAAAGACATGGTCCAGATCTGGACACTGGTTACCTGTCCTGTACTTTTGATCAACGCCACTGAAGGGTTTGAACACCGTATAGGCCACGATGGCAGTGAAACCTATTTTTCCAACCACACTATAGAAACCATCCCGAACGCCGGGCACTGGCTACACCATGACCAATTCGAACGCTGTGTAGAACTTATTTCAGCCTTCCTGAAACAACACGCCTGAAGTAACACGCCAGCGGTAGCACGCTCGAACCGGGCCAGCTTCTGGGAGCAGGCATAAGTTCGTGGCGTTCACAGTCTGTTGGCAACTAGCGTGGTGACTTTCGATTAGGCCTTGGATCGCATAGGAACAACCATCTCCGCAATATCGACAAATAACGTATCATCCCGGGAAAGATGTCCCTGCCGCTGTTAGCAGGCGCTTACAAACGGGAACCCAAGAACCTCGGCCTAATAGATCGCAAACATCTCTTCAAAGGCGACCATCTGGCCGCCATTGGCAGAGGAAGGCACAAGAATTGGCGTTTTGATACCGGCATCGAACCAGGCTTCCACACCGTCACGAACCTGCGTCGCGGAACCAAAAAGTGTTGTGTCAGCAAGCCACTTGTCCGTCAGAAAATGTGGTATCTTGTCCATCTCACGATCGTTGATCGCTTTCTCGATGCCTTCCATTTCTTCCTGATATCCGGCCTCTTTCCAATAATTCCTATAGTTAGGCAGCATTGCATAAGATGTCAGCGTCCTTCGATTGACTGCTTTCGCGGCTTCAATGTCATCAGAAATACAAGTCGGGATCATGTCACCGATAAAAAAACCGTCGCTGCTTCTCGCTTCGTCCGAGACCACCTTCAATGATTCCTGCATATGGGAACGAGCACCATTTGCAAACACCATGCCCTCAGCAATATCCTCGGACAGCGCTATCATTTTTTTCCGCAGCGTCGCCAGAACAATTGGTGGCAGCTCGCCTGTCCTTGGGACATTACGTAATTCTTCGACAAAATTACGGGTATCAGTGAGCGGTTTACCCGCATTTAATCCCCTTGCCTTCAACGCCGGCGCATGACTGACGCCAATTCCAAAGCGGAACCGACCGTTCGAAACTTCATGTATAAACGACGCCGTACTCGCGTAGTCTGCCACCTGCCGAAAATAGATCGGCATAATGCTCGTACCAAAATAAATTTCGTTCGTAGCAAATGCAAGCGCTTCACAAAGTGCCATTGAATCGCCGAGGCTTGGCCCGTAGATCCCACTGAAACCTTTCTTTTCAATTTCCGTCGCCAATGCAATTGTCGCATTTCGGCGTCCCGGTACGGCCGCCAAACTGAGCGCAGGCATTCTAGTCATTAGATACTCCTTAGAATTTCGCGCGCCAGTTTTACTGTCGCGTCTACGTGAACTATTGTCTGAAAGCGGAAACCATATAACATTTTTTCTCAGGTGTCTGCGGCGCTAACTTATGAGCGTGAGTGGGTTAGATTTTACCAGTCTTAGAAGAAGTTCCCAGTCAGTTGGCGCCATAGGTCGACGCGGCCGTCAAATGGATAAACAGCCACCGGACGCAGACCTTTGGGGTCACCGCCCTTGTCGACTAAGAACAAGCACTCACCGCTAAGTGTGACGAAAATATTTAGCGTGGGCTCGTCCCTTGCGACGGCGAAGTATACCGCCTGACCGGTGAACCCCACTCGCTAACGAGCAATGCAGGCGGAAGACCTGAAGCGAGCTATGCATGGATTCTCAGGCAAGATGCGCCTTCACCTCGCGGCAATGGTGTCTGCGACTGCATTAACACCGGAATTAATCGAAATTCATCGACAGTTCAAAACAAACCCGACATTTACCCACCTGAATGAAGCCTGGGAAATAGGCCGTACTATTGCGGTTCAACCGGTTGTTGACGTCATCCACAACAACTGGCCGCCAAAAAACAGATTCATATGCCGGTGGCTTCCACGAAGCACCTCGAGATTGTTTCTACGGTGAAGAATGCTCTTTAAGCAAAAGAGACACCCCGCTCAGCAACAGCTTGGAATGAGGCTGAGTGAATTTCTTGCTTCCATTATAAGCCAAAATGCGGTGAAGCTGGCCAAACCTATATCAACCGCCAGAGAAGGAAAGCTGCAAGCTATTAGGTAACAGACGATTGTCGCAGCACGCCCTTTTTATTATCGAAATCCTGGCTTCCAGAACCAAAAAAACGTCAAAGAAATAGGATTCTCGCGGGTCGCTAGACGCTAGCGACAGAACTTATTTGAGGATGTCTTAAGGTTCCACCGCAAATATCGTCTAAAACAGAGGCATTTTAGGTTGTATTTAACCTTGACAAAAAAGCGTGATCGATGGTATCAAATTCAAAAGGGTTGCGGTTCCGACTGGTGGATACCCTCTCAAGCTGGATAAAGGATAGCGACATGTCTATTAATTTCCGTTTAATTAAGCACCGCATTCCCTACTTAACGACCTTTTTCTACACGACTGTATTGACAATATTTTTCGGCGTCAGCCTAACAAAGGCTGCGGAAATTGAAGAAATAGTCGTCACGGCTAGAGCTATCGAGGAAAGCGTACGAGATATCCCCGTGGCAATTACAGCCATCGGCGAAGAACGAATGAACTTGTATGGTATCGAGAGTTTCGAAGACCTTGAGGCGCTCACGCCACAGCTTTCGATTGGTCGCTCCAGCAGCGGCAACGGAGCAAGTATTTCTATAAGAGGCATTGGCGCCGCAACGTCGAGTATTGGCATTGAACAATCAGTAGCCGTCATTATCGATGGCGTCTACTTTCCCCAAGGCCGTGTGATCAACGAAGGACTCTTTGACGTTAATCAAGTCGCCATTCTGAAAGGACCGCAGGCTCTCTATTTTGGGAAAAATTCTACTGCAGGTGTTCTATCAATTAGAACGAATGATCCCGGCGATGAGTTTGAGGCATCAATACGCGTAAACAACGAATTTGAAAGCGATGATCTTACGTTAGAGGGAATGATATCTTGGCCAATTAGTGAAAAGTTAGGCATTCGGCTCGCAATCCAAACATCCGAAATGGACAAGGGGTGGATAGAAAACAATTCGCCGGAAGGTGGCGATGTATACACTACCTTTGATGGATTCACGGGTAACCTAAACACCTATAACAACCCGAAAGCAGACGCCGGTTGGTGGCCGTCACAGGAAACCCTATACACACGTTTGACACTGGCCGGAGATCTAAGTGATACGTTTAGTTACAACGTAAAAGCGTCGTACGGCAAGTTCGAACAAAGCTCTTCTACAGGAGGCGGAGAGCTCTTTGAATGTGAGACGCTAAACGGGGTAGCTCACAACAGCCAACCAGCAGCTGTGCAACCCCCTGGAAGACAAACGGTTTTATTTCAACCTGTCCCTCTGCCGTCTGTCGATTGCAATTTTGATGGGGCCAGAGGATTAAACGATGTACCACCTGAAGTCGCAGCAACAAACCCTTTGCTCAATCAATTTGGTAACGGTGCAAGCGGGGAGAAGTTCACATCTTACGTGCTCACCACCACGTTGGACTGGAATTATGACGACTACAGTATCCAGGCGATCGTTAACTACCAAGATCAAGAAGAACGCTGGGTAGGAGATCAAGATGGAGGCGCGGTCACCTCAATATTCGCGGCAGAAAAAAATACTTTTAAAAACTATTCCGCAGAAGTTCGAGCGTTGACTAGCTTTGATCGACCGGTCAATTTTGTACTCGGTATGTATTATCAGCAAACCGACCGTTGGTTTAATCAGGACGTCAATTTTGGCGCGGTGCAGTGGACAGGCCCGATCGCTGATCCTGCTGATGAATTCACAGCGTACAACAAAATCTCGGAAACGGACGGCGAGACGCGTTCAATATACGGAGAAGTTATTTGGGATATTAGCGACACCTGGCAGCTCACTGCTGGCATGCGCTACCTTCACGAGACCAAAGACTCATATTTCATTCAGCCGTACGTCGCGCCCTACTCTTTTTTCCCAATCTTTTTTACCGAATATGACCCCAACGATCCCTCGACGAGAATAGAAAACGAGCAAACGTTCGAAACGGTCATTCCAGAAGTCACTATCAGATGGGAAATTAACGATTCGCTTACCGCTTACGCTGCCTATAAAGAAGGATTCAAATCGGGCGGCTTCTCTAACAGCGCCATACTGGGCAACCTATCCGGATCCGTTGAGGACTTCTCGTTCGAACCTGAAGAAAATAAAGGCGGAGAATTCGGACTGAAAGCGGCCTTATTTGATCAATCCATGCTCCTCTCGGCAGAAATTTTCTATTACAAGTTTGATGACCTACAAGTCGATTTCTTTAACTCGCAACAATTCGCTTTTGTGACCGAAAATGCCGGCGGCTCCAAAACATATGGCGCAGAGGTTCAAATAGACTGGGCAACGCCTATTAACGGGCTAACGTTTTCTGGATCTCTCGGTTACCTAAAATCATTGTTCACGGATTTTGAAAACTTTTGTTACGTCGGCCAGACACCGGCACAAGGCTGCAATCTTTTGCCAGGACAATTAGAATCACAGGTGAGGCAAAATCTTGATGGGAATACCAGACCTGGAGCACCCGAATGGAGCGGCTTTATCGCCGCCAACTACGAGCGACCAATTGGCGCATCATTATTTATTGGCATTTCTGCAAACTTCCAATATAAAAGCGAAACCACCTTAAGTGCTTCTGATCCAAACGCTATCTACGAGTCTTATAACACTTTTGATGCCAATATCCGTTTAGGGCCGGAAGATGGAAAATGGCAGCTTGCACTTGTTGGAAAAAACCTGACAGACGAACTGGCCATCAGAGGGGCTGGCAATGTTCCTGGGACAGGCGGAAACACAGGAACAAACGAGGGATATCGAGGTGACCTTTCAGGGGGAGCCATTAGGCCGAAGCAACTAGAATTAGAGTTTATGTATCGCTTCTAGAGCGATACGCCAAACGCACTGGACGCTCGAATTTTTTAGCGCAGGAATGATTGTTCCGGGATACTTTTTGAAAACTTGGAAAAGATGTGCTGTCGGCTTTCTATTCTTGGGTCAATTGATCTAGGTATACAGGAAAGCTTTTCCACTCTTAATTAAAAAGGTCTCATAAAAGTGCCGGAACAATCTTACCTAGCGGACAATTTGGCGATTCGACCGTTATTGTGATGGCGTAACTCAGCGTGATGAAAAGTTACCCATTCGTTCACATGATGACCCGGCCTGGATTTATAGAAATCACAGGGGATAGCGCCGTCTTGCGAAGTTATAGGATGGAAACGCCAGTCTTACCTGATGGAACCGGGTTACGTCCCTGTGGTCAATATGATGATGAATGAGCCAGAGAAGAAGGTGACTAGATATTTTCAAAACGGTCTTTCACCCATTTACACGGCTAGTAGCCTAAAACGGAATGTGAAAACAAGACATTTGAGCTCACGCTCTTTAATCACTCAGGACGCCCACGGCATTCTTTCTGTCGAAGACCCTTTCCCATCACCAGCAATTTAGCGACTAACTATTTCTTCACTAACCATTTATTAACTCACCATTTATCAACTCAGTATTTTTTAACTCAGTCAGGACAAAGCCTGCTCTGATCACTTAAGAACAAATCGCCGGCTACGAGAGAAACCCTATGAACAGCAATACTAAAGCATCCTACAAGCTACCAGCCGAAGCTTATTTTGATCAATCCTGGTTAGATAAGGAAAAGCTTAATATATTTGCAGGTAGTTGGCTCTTCGCTGGCCTAGCATCAGCACTCCCGGATCCTGGACACTATAAAACTTTTAGTGCCGGGTTTGATGACCTCATCATCGTACGGGATAAAAATGGCAGTCTAAATGCTTTCCATAACACCTGTCGTCATAGAGGCGCCCGCCTGGTCAATGGGCACGGTCAATGTAAGACTTTTATTTGCCCCTATCACAAATGGGGCTATGGGCTGGATGGGGAGCTTCGAGGCGTTCCACAACAAGAGCAGTTTGGAGAACTCAACTTAACAGAGCTGGGACTTCACAAGGCTAGTGTAGAAAGTTGGATGGGGCTCCTCTTTGTTCACGTCGATGAACGGCCTAGTGTCAGTTTCGCGCAATGGTCGATAGGGCTGGCTGACGAACTGGCGGCGTTCAAGGTTAACGAGCTACAACTGCTAAAACAGGATAGTTTTACCTTCGACGCCAACTGGAAGCTCTATATAGAAAATCATGTTGATTGGCTTCACCTCTGGTATGTGCACGCCGAAACACTCGGAAACCTCAAACACTCCGACGGAAAAATCATGCATTTCGGATCAAGCTTCTGCTCCTACGACCCGGTCAAACCCGAACATGAAACCGCCTCGTTGGCGGCAAACCCATTACCTGACATCCCACACCTTAAAGATGTAGACAAACGATACTCAGACATTGGCGCGCACTTTTTATTTCCGAACCTGCCTATTTTCACAGGCCGTAGTTTTTTTGCTCTGACCGATCTGGTACCTCTGACGCCCGATAAAACACAAATGAACATCAGCCTTTTAGGCCTTCCTGGCGGCGATACGGACGCCTTCATGGCAGCGTTTAATCAAGTCACAAAAAGCGAGGATGCGGTCATTATAAAAACCATCCAGGAGGTCGTTCGCGGCAGCCGTTTTTCTGTAGGACCCATTGCCCATACTTATGAAAAAGCTATTTCATGTTTTCACGAGCACTATCTCGATATGATCAATGGAACGTCAGGTGTCTAGCAACTTGAACGCCCGCGAGTTGCTTGGGGTCTGGCAAAGAGAGTCAATCTCTATTGACGGAAAAGCGCCATATGAAGACTCAAATGTACTCTGGTTGCACGCAGGGGATTACTTCGCCGACATTCGTTGGCCACGGTCAGGGGAAGGGACGGGGCTAACCTCGGCTTTTGCCGGCAAAGCGCTTTGGGAGCCACCCCGGATGCGATTTTCGCATGAGATCGATCTGAAAAAACAGTTAGATGAGGACATAGGGTGCCTATCCTTATTAAACGACCAGCTGATTGAGCATGGAAAAGTCTCGATAGGCAATAAAGTCATTCGATTTCAGGAGGTCTGGTCTCGTATTACTAAATCAACCCTTGAGCATTGTCGGGTTGCATACAAATCTAGCGCTCGCGGCACAGGGTATATCGTTTGGGTTGGTGACCACGTGATTGCAATGGAGGAAACTGACGAACAATTCAGCGCCGCTGCCTGGACTCATGATCACATTAGCGGATGGGTTTTGACCATAGGCTTGGGTGACAAGCAGAGATTAGATGGTTTACTGCATTCGTTTGTAGCAGGTTCTTTGGCTACTCCCTGGGCAGAATGTGAATTAAGCTAAGTCATCAAGGTTTAGGCTTGCCGTGCTCAGCTAGACAGCTGTGACCTTGATCGTTTTTATGGCCGTTTTGGTTCAACCTACAAACCTTTAGCTTCAACTTCTTCGTTGGTTATCGTTGTAATTTTCGACGCGAGAGGGCACCCCGCAACGACGTTTGCCTGACACCGCCAATCAATTCGGTAAGCGCTATTCCACTTCAGAAATCTAGACACTAATGCCGATAATGGGATGCTTTCGCTAAAGAGATTTCCATGATTTTCCCTGTTAACCTAGGCAAGTTCAGACAATATTGTTGAACGGGACCACCTAGCTAACACTATGCTCGACTGTCCGATCGTAGGAAGCAACGTGGCCACCCAACAAGGGGAAAAGCATTGTCCAACGAAACACGCACTGAGAGTCTTGCGTTTCTAGAATACGCATTAGAACGTGTTGTGCTTGCCGCCGGCGGGTCAGCCCAGCACGCCAAGTACGTTGCCCAAGCCATTTCTTTTGCCCACATACAGGGCAAACTCAATCAGGGTTTGGGCGTTTACGAAGTTATCGACTTAGCCTTGAAATTGGGCGTGCTTGATATGTCCGCTACGCCTGAAGTCATTAATGAGGGCCCCGCGTGGGCCGTCGTTGATGGTCATGGCTCGTCTGGTTACTATGCACTTAACGTCATGGCTGACATCGCGATTGAAAAAGCCCGTACCAGCGGGATTGCTATCGCCTATGGCGGCAACCACAATGATGCTGGTAGTTTCGCCTCCTACGTCTACAAAGCCCACGAACAAGACATGATGGCGATGGCGTCCAACAACACGCCGCCACTCGCGGCCCCATTTGGTGGTATGCAGAACCTACTTTCTTGCCCACCGTTTGATGCCATCGTACCGTCCGGAACCGAACCACCAATCTGGGCATCGCTCAAGTTCGCGGAGTTTTATGACGCCGATATTTCCGAGGCGGTTCTACACGATAAACCAATGAACGGTAAATGGCTGATTGACCCAGCGTCAGGAGAGTTGAGCGATAACCCAGCACCCTATGCAATGCCCTTCGAAGGGTATGGTCGCGTCTGGGGGTATTCTTGCGGTGGACAAATAGAAACTTCTCGCACCTACGCCCTCAACCTTTGGAACGAAGGTATGACCGCAATAGCAAACCCCATCGGCATTCCAGTAAATCAAATATCCAGCACTGACGAATTCATGGCAGCTTTAGACGGCAAGTCTGAAGCTACCACAACCGTTGGCGGAAGTTATTATCTCTGCATCAACCCAGGGGTTTTTGGTCCAATTGCTGCCGTAAAAGCAAAATCAGACGACTTTGTTAACAACGTCCGACAATCAAAAGCTCGACCTGGACATAGAGTTCGTATTCCCGGAGAAACTGCTTATAACAATCTTGCGGAAAATAATCAGACCATCGAGGTGCTCACCAATCATTGGCAGCCGTTTTTCGAAAATATCGCGGGTCAATACGGATTGAGCGAAAAGTCGATACGTGCCGATTTCGAGGCTCTCGCGCAGTGATACGAAAGTTACACCGATCGGAAAATCTCGAATGAGATCACTAGAACTTGAAAGGCTGCCTTCCGACTGCACTGCTAACGACATAGTAGAGGTGACCGAAAAAGACGGCGGGGTAATCGTCGAGGGTTGGCTGAGCCCTCCTTTACTCCTGCAGTTCAACGCAGAAATTGAACCTTGGCTCGCTCAACATAAAGGAACGAACTCGGGTTCCGATGCTTCAGATGATTTTCTAGGAAAAAAAACACGACGCATCCAGGGTCTTACGGTCAAAGCCCCAACTTTTATCGACATAATGATTGATAACCGTATTGTCGGTTTTGCTGAAACAGTGCTCGCCCCAGTTGGGCCTTCTATCATCCTAAACAACGGCGAGGTTATCGATATTAGTCCAGGCGAATCTGCCCAACCCATGCATCGCGATGATGACGCCTGGAACTTTGCGAACGTTACAAATCCATTGATGATTAATACTATCGCTGCACTGGTCGACATTACGCCCGCAATGGGAGCAACGCTTGTCGCGCCGGGGAGCCATCGTTGGGAACGTGATCGAGTGCCTGCCAAAAATGAGATCGTGGCTTGCGATCTTCCTGCAGGTTCAGCACTTTTTTTCAGAGGTGATACATTGCATGCAGGCGGCGCCAATAGGTCCACTAAACAAAGACGCGCTCTATCAACGGGTATTTGCTGCGGCTGGCTACGGCCTGTTGAAAACAGCTACACCAATACTCCCATTGAAGTCGTCAGGATCTTGCCTCTAAGGGCTCAGGAACTGCTCGGTTATGCACTCTATGACGCTTCGGAGGTTGGTGGCGGTTATCTTGGTTATCACGATATGAGTGATCCAAAGAAACTACTCACCTAAACTCCGAACCGCTATCTAACCCCTCCCTCGTTTTTCGGAAAAATTGTATTGATGTCTGAACAGCGATCATCAATGCAGCCCCAACTAAAAGGAGAACGCCCATCACTTCTAAAGCCGGGCCGTTTATAGACCTGAGATAACCAAACAACGGGGGCCCACTTATCGCTCCAACCGCAAGCACAAATGACATCAGGCTTGAAACTTTACCGTTGTAGTCCACTTCAGCAACAATCGCCAACATATAACTGATCGAAAAATAGAACGCTAGCGGCAGCAGGAAAAGTGCAGCTGCATACTTGAACTCGGTTGTTTCTCCGCTTAAGAGCAATAGGCAAAAAACCGTCATCGTTGAAGCAGCCGCAATCGCGACGCGGCGATCCAGACGCTCACCAATAAAAGCAACGCACAACGGACCGACCCCTGACATCACAAGACCAATGGCAATCCAGCGCTCAGTAAATTCTGGATCAAGCCTGCTACTACTTGCGATACGCTCAAGAAATGCCCAGATGCCAGCGAAACCAGAAAAGTTGATCAACAACCCAGTAAGCGCAAATATCGCCAACAAAAGATTACCCCGTTTGCCGTCATTACTACGCACCCTGGATTCCGGTTGCCTCATATTGTCAGGAACGAGCAGTATCGAGAGCGAACCCACGATCACACCGAGTAAAATGATCAGGAAGAGATCCGCATAAGCATCGACAAGCAAAAAGGAACTCGTCAACAGAAACAACATGGCTGCCGGTACAAGTTGTTCTGCCGTTAATTTGACCGCGAACACTCGATCCGTATTTTTCATTTCAGAAGCAATCGTGAAACTGATCGGAAACAGCAAACCTGCACCTACGCCCACAAGTGCCAAACTAATTTGTGCCACAGCGAAGGATTCCGCCAACACGCAGGAAGAAAGCCCAATAATCATTGCCAAAAAACCCAGTTTTAGCAATTTTCGCCAGTTGAACCTTCGGACCCAAAACCCCGCAGTCGAGGTGATCACAGCGTAAGCAGCAAAGTAGGCTGTTGCAGCAACGCCGGTCTGCATATCGTCAAGCATAAACCTAGACGCCAATACCCCAGATATCACCGGTAATAGCGCAAAGACCAAGACCGCAACAGTACCAATTGCAGCAACGCCAATTGTAGTGCGCATGGCATTAATAGCTTCCAATAAGGCTCCTAGAAAAAATCTGACGTCGCACTCGCTAAAATCCTTAGCGCGCAGCTACTTGAAAATATTGAACGCCTCGCGATCAACACAGCCATATACATCGAGACAAACCGCTGAAATACACGACTGCGACCCAACACAATACCGTACAACGGGGAATGATGATGACAGCTTTTAGCTAACTATCCCCTCAATTTTCTGCTTTGCTCGCAATGTACAGACCAATTAGCGGCACAAGCAGTCACTGAGTCACCTCCTTCCCCCTATAATGCCGGCAAACTGGCGACGTTTGGCCAAAACCTAAACAGGCATTTATTAACCTAAAGTTAGCGCGCATTCGATCGCCCAAGTGGTCCATTGAGTGATCTCTATTGCGAGCCTGCACGAAGCCGCTACGTGTTGCTAAGCGACGGAATAATAAAGCTGTCAGCCAAAGCGTCTGTTAGTGACGCTCAAAACAACGAACCCGAATCGTGGGTTTTGCTGCAACGGCACTTTTCTTGCCTGTTGGCGATAAACACGTTAAAAACCGTTGTGATCACAAGACCCTACTGACCATCATTTTTGAGGAAATAAGACGTGACCAACAAAGCGAATGGGCAATATTTAATTCAAGGCACAGTCGCCCCCGGCTTCGAGTCGGTGAAAGCCCTGTATGAACGGAATATGCAAACACTCGAGGAAATAAGCACCCAGTTGTGCGTTTATCACAACGATAAAAAAGTCGTCGACCTATGGGCATCGCACGACGATAGCTTCTCTCCAAATTCTCTAATTAATGTCTTCAGTAGCGGTAAAAGTCTTGAAACCATCGCCATGGCGTCACTTGTTGGTCAGGGCCTACTGAATTACGCAGCCAAGATCACAGACTACTGGCCTGAATTTGGCCACCAAGGCAAACAAGATTTAACCGTTGCGGAACTGATGCGCCATGAGGCTGGGCTTGCGGCCTTCGATACCAGTTTAGATACTCAAGATCTGTTGACCGAAAACATCAAAAAAAACAAGGTTGGCAAAGTCATCGAAGAACACGCACAAACCTATCGCCCTAACGGCGGTAGCAGGCGGGAATATCATGCCGTCACCAGAGGCTGGATCATCAACGAAGTATTTCGTCGAATTGAACCGGCTGGTCGCACAATTGGCGAGTACTTGCGCGAGAATATCAGTATACCGCTTGGCGTTGACGCGGTCGTTGGTGTCAAACAAGACGAACTGAGTCGCCGTGCACCTGTTGTCCCGCTAGGTTTCAAGTTCCTGTTTTGGGACAGCCTAAGACCAAAATTTTTAGGCCGACGAATGGAATCTAACTTTTTCCAGTTAGTCGCGAAGTTCATCCGACTAGTGCCCATGATTCGCGATCGAACAACCCGGGGTACACCTGCCCCACTTAAAGGTATGCATGGCATACAGTTCTTTAACGAACCTGCCTTGGCCATGGGGGAGACGCCATCGGCGAACGCGCATTCAAATGCTCGAAGCCTCGCCAAAATTGCCGCGATGATGTCCTCTGGCGGTAAATTTGAAAATCAAGAATTTTTAAACGAAACAGGATGGACCGCACTGCACAGTGACCCTGTCAAAGCCGTCATGGGCATGGGCCGCACTATTTTTACCCAAGGCGGGATAGCACATTTTACGCCGTGTGATACCAACAGCAGTCGACTTGACCAGGCATTTAATACAGGCCGCGAAGGCTTCTACGGGTGGATGGGGCTTGGCGGTTCCATTCTTCAGTGGCATCCGGGACATAGAATCGGCTTCGGCTACGTACCAACGTCATTAAACGTTACCGATATTGTTAATGAGCGCGGTAAGACCTATCAAGCCGAAGTGATGCGTTGCATCGAGCGATTGAGCCAATAACGTTATTGCTACCTGTCGGTACTGACAAGGTGATCGGCTGCAGTCAGTAGCAACAATCCATCTGAGCCTACATAGTAGGCCTGTTTTACGCCACACTAACGACTTGCTTGATCAAAATACATCAATCAGATGGCACAACGAGACTATAAGTACCAGATCAGCTCGAACTTAACAAAATCTTCATCCTGCAAAAATGCTAAATCAGCATCGGGGTCAGCTTGCACCTCAAGCAGCCCTAGAAAGCCTCTTGGGATATTCCGCGTATTGTTGATCATGGAGGCTTCTACTGTGAGTTTTAGACGCTCACCCAGGCGGCTACTGGCTTCAAAAGTTGTCACGTATTCGTGGGACGCCCGGTCAATCAGCGCAACCAGGAGGGCGGTAGTATTTGCGGCATCATTAAATGCGTAGCGTAATCCTATGGCAAGATCATCTTGCCCTATTGCTGGGCCTTCGGCGCCACGCTCATCAAACAGGTACTCTGCAATCACCCCAAGATTGCCCCTGGTACCGGCGAAACCAACGAATGTCTTCTCGAACCCGACAGTAGCTGCCGCATAGCGATCGCCCTGACCGCTTCTGCTAATTGCTTCTAACTTGAACGCCCAGTCACCCAAAAAAAATTGCGCATCCAGTCCCGTTTGGTCAATGACATCATAATAAGGTACCAGAATCACAGACGTTGGTAAGTTATTCTGTAACGTGAACCGCGGCACAAACCTCGGCTCACGACTCGTACCAGAGAAGTGAGAAATGCCGAGTTCCAGTTCACCAATGCTTTGCACCCAGCGGACAGCAAAGTCACTACGCCGCGCTTCTGCGCTTGACTCATACTCTGACTGGTCTGTTGATATTTCGAACGGAAAAGCCGGCCGGCCTTCCGGACCAGAGAATTTTCGTTCACGAAAACCCATGAGCCAATAAAGGTCAAACACGCCCCAGTCACGAAGAAAAGACAGGTTAATCATCGGCTGACCTAGCTTTTCCTCACCATCAGAGTTTTCCACTGCATCCGTTTGATTGATGATGTCGACCAGATGTTGGGATTCGGTCACCCCCCAGAACACCTTTCGAATACCACTACGCAGTTCAAAATCATCAGCGACGTGGACCCAGGTTAACTCGCGAATATCGAAGTGGGTCCGCTCGTCATCCTGCATATCGATTCGAGCGAACGGAACAAAGGCAAAAATATCATCACCGTCGTTCCAGGTCTGATAATACTCAGACTGAAAACTAATGGCCCCATGATGACGTTCAAGGTTCCCGATTCCGGCGTCTTGGAAGGCACGAAACTCAAAACCAACTTCAGAAGACCAACGCCCATTGGACTTATTCTCTGTTAGAAAATAGGGTTCCTTTACCTCTAGCCTGGCTAGATTGTAACCACCCTGCTTTACGCTATTCGTTGGAGGTGCCGAACGGTTAACCGAAACGGCAGTGCTATTAGTCTTAGCATTGATACTAGAGGCGCCGCCATTTCTTGACAGTTCTAGCGTCGACTCGGCGGGTAAAACGTTGTCAACGAGCCTTAGCGTCGTGGACTGAACATCAGCGCGTAATATCCAAAGCGTGGAAAGATCAACGTCGCTTAGCTGAAGTTTGCGCGCGGCGGTTGGGTCATTCATCGGCCCGACAAGCACTCGATAAAGCGTGCGCCCACCAACCAGAAACTCTTTGACGCCAACCTGATCAAAATGACCCGCTAATTTCGCCTCAAGATGACCCGCGTTTTCTTGGTCGTCGAAGCTGCCTGCAACACCCCAAGCGGCAGAACCATTGAAGGTTGGCTTTAGCCCACTGTCTGCCTGTCCTTCAGTAACCGTCCCTATATCGCTGATTGTCCGGTGCACTAGACCTTTGGCCGAATCGCTGTTCAAGGTCACCGACCAAAACCCTTTTATGCCAAGCCTTTCCAGCGCAGGCTTCACAGAGGTGTCACCGGCGGCGATCAGAAGCCGGTAATAGGCGTTAGCAGAACTTGGGGGTTGGATGATGACTTCTGAACTAAGCGCAGGTTGAATCCTGGCTGCTTCATTCAGTGCATTGCTCTGATCGATATAGCTACCAATCGACCAAAAAGTCGCCGCAGCTGAGTCTGTCGCGTTAAAGATTGCACAACACGCCAAACAGACAGCGGCCAATGGCGCACAAAACAGCCCTTGCATATATTAGCGGGCGCGTTGCAGGCTGTTGCGAGTAAAATCTTTTTCTGTGAGCCCGGTGCTAAATCGATACTCATTCCAGAGTAAGTCGGTACTTTTGCCATTCTGGTGATTAAGCATTGCCATCTTCGCGGGCCGCCAGTATTTGTTCATGTACTGCGTGTAACCTATTGAGCGAAGGGTCTTGAGTAAACTTTGTTTACGATCATAGTAGTCAACCTTCAACAAACGATAATGTTCCTGGTCAATCCACACCTCTTGCCGGCTATAGCCGGAATTTTTGTCAACGGGCCGACGCTCTATCACGAAGGTTTCTTGACCCTCGAAGGTTTCATCACGTAACCAAACATAAGTATACTTTTCAACTTCCTGGCTAGAAAGGTCCTCGAAAGCAAACTCACTACCGACAAAGGGGCCGGACTTATTTCGCGACGCGATGCGCTTGACTCGTTTGAGCGCTGGCAGATATAGCCATTGATCATCATCACCTTGTTGATGAGAAAAACTAAGTAAACCTGTGCCCTTGATGTCCGCCGGTGTATCAAAAATGGTTAGGCTCTTGTCGCCATCGTCATTAACTTCGAGTGTTTTTAGGCGCACCTGCCGCTTGCTTTCATTACCCTTGGCGTTACGCAGCACCATTTCCATTTGAACCTGGCTATCTATCCAGCCCTGATCTCTTAGATCGGCTTCAATGGCAATCGCAAGCCCTTTCTCTTCGGCTGACTCGGCTATTACTGGACCGGCCAACACTAGGGCAAGTACACAGAAAAAATGTCGGACCCACTGTCGCTTTATCATTAATACCCCTTCAAATACTTAATTAGTAAGTTAGTCCGCAGAGAAAAACGAGGCAGCGCACGGCGGCACTATGCTGCTCGTCCCTTAGTAATTTTTGCTTCTACCCAGTCTTTTCGGTCGAGCAACATCAATAATGGTGGCAACAGAATGAAATCCAATATCAACGCAATAGAGATAACAATGGCAACGAGTAACCCCATGTCGCCATTATTGGCGAGGTCTGAAGTGCCAAGGATCAGGAACCCGCCCACCAGCACAATGGTAGTTACCCACAAGGCAACACCCACTGTGCTAAAGGCGTATCGGACACCGTCTTCCACCGACAAGCCGCGGTCTCGTCGTGCACGAATATATTTACTTAAAAAGTGTACGGTATCATCCACCACGATGCCCATCGTGATGCCTAGCACCATCGATGTGGACATACCTACCTCACCCCTCAGCAGATACCAGACGCCAAAACCTACCATCCCGGGCAAAACGTTGGGCACAATAGAAATCAGGCCAATGCGCAGTGATCTTAAAGAGATCACAAGGATAATACTGATCAATACCAAGGCTATAAGCGCCCCTTTAATACTCCCCGTCATCACTCTAATGCCAATGTGGGTGAACATCAGCGACATGCTGGACCCCTGTTGGACAAACTCCGGAGCATTATCCTGTAGCCAACGCTTGGCACGTTCTTGAACGTCAATGAACTCTGGCGTGCCCATAGCTGCAAATGACACGCGCATTCGAGAAGACGACTTATCAAAATTTAACTGATTCGTTAGATCCAGCCCGAACGGTAGCGACAACTCGTATAATAATAAATACTGAGCCGCTAATTCCTGAGTACCGGGTAGCGTATAAAAAGCTTCATCATCACCATGCAGATTTTTATTCAACCGCTTAACGATATCGGTGTAGGTGCTAACATGCTTCACTTCGGGCTGTTGCCGATACCAGTTGGCGAAACTTTCAATGCGATTCAGGTAATCTGGATTGGAAACGCCTTGTTCAAGGCCAGAGTCCAGGGAGTATTCGATCAGATAGAGGCCACCCAGATTCTTATCTAAAAAATCCGTGTCTATTCTAAAATAATAGTCATCCTTGAAATACTCCGAGAATTTATCACTGATAACATTCATCGGCGCCAGCGCTAGAAGGCTCATCGCAATGACACTACTGACTATGAGTAAGTGATGACGCCGTTTGATGACCCAGTTGGCAAACTTGTTCATTGAGGTCACCGCAATCGACTTACTCGGCCTCACCCGATTAGGCAAAACATAAACGAGTGCTGGTAAAAACGTCACCGAATAGATGAACCCGAAGGCAACGCCAACTGCCACCATGTTACCAACGTCCTGAATGGGAGGAACATCAGCAAGGAAGTTAAGGCTGAGAAAACCAATACCCGTGCTGATACTCGTGAGAATGATGGGCTGTAGATTAAGGTCCAGGGCGTCATGCATGGACTCATATTTTTGCCGCCCTTCGCGAATGCTCTGATAATAGCTAACCAATAAATGTATGCTGTGAGCCACAACCACGGTAAGGATAATCACCGGAGTGCTCGAGGACATGCCAGAAATCTCCTGGCCCGTCCAACCAAAGAGTCCCATCGCTGATGTAATGCTGAGCAGCGTCACCGAAAACACGCCAAATAGGCCTGTATAGGATCGAAGTAGCAAACCGATTAACACCAGCACAAATAGATACATTAACGGTGTTTGGGTAGACATATCCTTGGTTGCAGTGCTCGAGAATGCCGCGGATATCATCACCGATCCAGTGACGTACACCTTGATGTCTGGGTGGGCAGCCATGATGTCTGCTTTTTTCTTCAAGGCCCAGTCACTTGCTTCTTGTTGAGGATCACCCCCGGCGTCGCCAAAACCAAAATCCAGGTTCATACCTGCCACCTGACCATCGGCTGAGATTAAACGGTTCACAACCAAAGGCTCAGAGATAGCGATAACCCGTTTTTTTTCTAACTGCGCTAACGAAAGCTGGTCCGGGAATTCAACCAGGTTCTCAACAACAAGGTCATCTTCTTGTGCATAGGTGTGTTGGTAGTTGGTCAGGGAGTCGACCCGGTTGACGTAAGCGGTGCGCCACGCTTCTTCGGTCAGTTCATCAATGATATTCAGCACCCGAGGGGTGAAGACCTTGCCGTCATCAGGCGCGATGGCAAAGAAAATATTTTCTACTCGGGAGAAATTAGACTCAAGGTTTTCGAACGCTACTAGCTGGGGGTTGTCGGCACCAAAATTATCCCGTGGCTCAGTGGAAATAGAAATGAACTGCAGACCCCAGGAACAGATGCCCGCAACGACCAGCGTCGCTAAAATAATCGCCCAACGGAAACGCAAAATAAAAGTAGCAAAGTGAGCAGACATGAAGCCGCCAACGATCAACAAGCAGCCACATTACCGTGACTAGTATCACCGAGCAAGATATTACTAGCTGCTGGCAAACCGTAGACAGGAATAAGACTTATTACGCGGTATACCTAGGCTATCCGATCAACCCATGGTGTCGGTCAAACTGCGTATTCCTGAGAACACCAAAGAGCAGTTTTTTAAGGGACAAAGATTCCTGGCCTTGAATTCCCTGAGCCTTCACGGTGGTGATTCCACTGGCAGCACAGGAACGTGCCACCAGCTTCTCCAACTTTAACTACCGGTATTAACTATGGGGATTTAATAAGGGGTATTAAATAAGGGGTATTAACTACCAGGGATGGATATCGCCATTCCACTTATAAAAATTACCTGAGTCTTCTTTGGTCAATCCCGCAACAACGTTTCGAATACCTGAGGCACTTTCCTCTGCGGTGATCTCGGCTTGTGGCCCACCCATATCGGTCTGGACCCAACCAGGATGCATAACGGATACAATAATTGGATCTTGAGCCCAATCAAGTGACAGTATCTTGCCTACCTTGCCGACAGCCGCTTTCGTGCTTGAATAAATATACATACCACCCATTGGCCAGGTGGAAGCACCCAACTGGCTAGAGAGAATCATAAAATTACCGTTCCCGGAGGCAAGCAAATTGGGCTTGAAAGCTCGCGCCACCAGAGCAGGGCCAATCGTGTTGGTATTAAGCGCGCTGTGCCAGGCTTCAATATCAAGATCATCCAAAGCTTGGCGACCACCACCGACTGCGCCGGCAACGACTATCAGGGTATCAATCGCGCCTGCACCAATCTTCGCAGCAGCCGCGTCAATAGACGCCGGATCCGAGATATCCAGTTGCTCGATAGAAATATTATCTGAGCTGCTCGAAAGTGCATCCAACTGCTCTGCCGCACCGCTATCCCGAGCGCATGCAATCACTGTGTTTCCTTCTGCGGCGTATTGTTTCGCCAATTCCAAGCCGATACCACGTGTGGCGCCGACTATCATTACGGTAGACATATTATATTTCCTTTTTACTGACTTCATTTTCAGGAGAATATCGGTGGGAACAAATACTAATGATCCCAACCGGCTCAACTGCATTCGCTATACTTACCCTTAATGTAGCTGACTACATTTTCCTTTACAACTCGCCTTCGGACGCATTACCACGGCTGTTCTCCTCTTCTTAATGAGAATATAGCGCAGATCATGCGCGGTCTTTTTGAGGACCACAATTATGCACTGTTGAACATCGTTGGCAACAGACGGCTGGGTAGGTGCAAGACGGTATTTCTGCTTCGTTTTTGCCGTTCAGCGACGGACTCCGGCGCTTATCTCGCGCTCGCTTTACGGGACAATCCAATAACCCCGATATGAGCGCGTGACCTACACTTCTTCTGTGAAATCAGGCGTTATCAAGTCTCATGAGAATGCACGCACCTGGTTTAATGTTAACCCGCAGTCCGACGATAACGGCGGGGTTCCTGCCAGGACCAAGCATCTGAACCCGTCAGGTTACTTAGACAAATTAACGAAAATCTGATTTCATAGAAGCGCCGATAAAATCTTCTATGAGGATACACGTGAGCCAGTTAAACACTTCCCATTTGGACATCGTCCAGATCGCTTACCACGTAACAGATGTACGCGAGGCCGCAGCACGTATGCACCGGCAGTTTGGTGCCGGGCCTTTTATTCTCAGTGAAAATATCCTGCTTGAATCAGCAGAGCATCGGGGCGTGGCAACCGACTTCGTGCATACATCCGCCTATGGTCAGTGGGGCAAGGTGATGGTTGAACTGGTGAGCCAGGAGGACGAAAACCCGAACACGCCGTTCAGGGACATGTATACCAAGGATCAAGAGGGGTTGCACCACACGGCCATCTTCGTTGATCATTTTGACACTGCAGTCAGCCAGTTTGGCGACTCAGGACTGGCCCTTGCTACCCGATGCAAGACAAAAACCGGAGGTGTTGAATTTGGGTTTATCGACGCGACGGCGACTCTGGGCCACATGATTGAGATCTACGAATCCAGTCCAACCTTGCTGGGTTTCTACGAACTGGTGAGAGTCATGTCCATTGACTGGGACGGTAAAGCGCTATTTGCCGACCCACGGTAAACAACGCCCATATCAATAAGACATTAAGTCACTAAGATCCTTCACCAAGCGCCACTGCCCGGTTCCTTTCTTCCAGCTCTGCTCTCATTTCCGCGTGCCGCTCTTCCGTGATCGGATAATTCCAGATTATTGCGCAGGCACTCAGGTAGAAAACCGATGGAAACATCGCAAACAGAAACTTGAGCCCCCACAACTGCATCGGGGTGTTGAGTGCGGGCTCCATCGTGTTAAACCCGATGAGAGCCAGTGCAAAAAGTCCAATGCTGCTACCAACAGACGCCGCCGCTTTGTAGGTAAAGGAATAAGTTGAGAAAAACAGTGCTGCCCTGTTCTCCCCGGTTGTCAGGGTATCCAAATCAATCACATCGGCCTTCATAGAGTTCGGCAATGCAGCAAATCCACCTGCAGCGAACCCTGTCACAATAGTGATCGGCAGCATGTACCAGAAGTCTCCTTCGCCAAGGAATAGATAAAACGGATGTGCTAATCCAATCAGCGTGAAGCAGCCGACATAAGCCCTGTGTTTACCGATCTTCGTGGAAAGCCATACCCAGAATGGAACCGCTGCCATGTTCGATAGGTAGAAAAAAGTCAGCATGTAAATGGCTTTGTCTTCGGCCCCAAGAACATAGGTAATAAAGAAAAGGTAAAGCGGCGTTGTTATCGATAGCGCCGTTGAGCTAACCATGAAGGCGATGATCAATCGCAGAAAGGGCTTGTTGCTGAACATCAGCTTCAAACCTTCTAAAATCGGTGTGCGCGAACTGACGTACTCAGTCGGTTCGGGCACCTTTGTCACTGTAAAGAACACACAGATGGGCATGATCACCAGCATCGTGATGCCAACGACCTGAAGCACCGCTGAAGTTCCTGTCATTGCAAAGAAAAAAGCGGCAATAACCGGGCCCAGCTGCGCCGCCAGGCTTCCGACCACACCCATAATCGATCTGACGCCTGTGATTTTTGATCGTTCGTTATAATCTGGTGAAAGTTCGGCCGCCCATGCGTAATAAGGAATAATCATCATCGTCGTCGCAATCGACAGCGCAAACATCCAAATGCCCATGTGCCAGGCCCCAGCGCCTTGCGGCGGCAGAAACAACTGATACACCGATAACATCATGATGGGTGTCGACAACACGATCCAGAAGCGACGGCGCCCCCAAGGGGTTGGGAAACGATCTGTTATATAACCAAAAAAAGGATCAGTGAAAACATCACTGACCCGGACAGCCAGCATGATGATCGCCGCAAGGCCAAGCGATACTCCCATCTCACCGGTATAGTACATAGGAATAAAAACGACCACTGGGAAGAGCGACATCGTGATCGGTAAATCAGTGAGTCCGTAATAGAAGAGTGTCTTGTTCTTAAGCGCCATAGGATCAGCTCGTCAATTGGAGTCTCTCGAGAATGACCTCAACAAGACCACATGTCGAGGCAGGGCAACAACCAACATCACTATAAGTGCTACCGAGTTCACAGTCGCATCCATGAAAGGCATCACTGCGCTTCCAGCCAAAGGGTGTCACTAAAGCGGCGCGATCAACCCGGTTAGGTCAACCCGGTTAGGCCAACCCGGTTAGGTCAACTATTGTCAACGCTCTACCGCCCAAGAACGCCAGCAGCAACGAGGTGCCAACTGCCTCGCGGTTATCCCAAATCAAACGCCTGCTCGAGTTCTTTTGCTCGCCTCAGCCAGGCCTCATCGAATTCCGGGCGCCAGGCTTCACCCACTGCGTCTTTTACGGCAATAACAAAGGCATCGAACAGTTGACGATACATGCTGCTCTGAACGCTATAGGCGGTCTTGTGATTATTGTACTCAAACGCCACGTAGGCCGACTCCGCCGTCAGGTCATCTACCATTAGCAGACGAGTGACCTCTTCCAGCATCCGTCCGAGCGTCAATTCATCCATGTGGGTCATCAGCGTTTCTGCGCCTGGGTTCATGCGAAAGAAGTGCTGATAAACCTGTCCGTAGAGGTCCGTATCGGAATCACTGAGCAATTCCAAAGATTCTGCAATAAGTTCGTTCATCAATTCGCTTTTGCTTAAGATAGGGGCTCCTTATAATGCTCTCTTTAATCGAAAAAGGCCTGACCTATGGCAAGGAAACAATCACGAGTGCTGGTACAACAGAAAATAGCCGCGGCGTCACTCTGCGGCGTCGTTTTGGCCGCAGCGGCATACCTATTCTGGATGACTGTAGACGATACGCCACAGGGTGAATTCATCGAGGGTGAACACTATCTGTTGATTGAGAATCCAAGAAGGATTCGGTCCGGTCCGATCGAGGTGATGGAATTTTTTGGCTACGCCTGCATCCATTGTTACAACTTTGACCCTATTCTCGCTGAATGGGCTCGGGAAAAAGGCGATTCAATTAAGTTCATACAAACTCCCGCCCTTTCCAGCGAGTACTGGCGACTGCTCGGCAGAAACTTCCTGACCTACCAGGAATTAGGTGAACATGACGAATACCACACGCCTTTCTTTAGGGCCATACACGATGGTGGAAGAGCATTCACTGATCAGGAAAGCCTGTCGGACTTCTATGAACAACTGGGCGGAGAGAAGCAGGCTTATATCGACGCATTCAATTCAGTCGGGGTTGCTTCAGAGCTCTCAAAGGCAGACAGCATGGCTCGCAGATTGAAGGTTGCCATGGTCCCTTCAATCGTGATTCAGGGAAAGTACCTCGTGCGGACTTCAGGCAGTGTCGGTCCCAAACGAATGCTGGACGTCATGGACTATCTGCTAGCGAAAGAGCTAGCTGAACGCTCAAACCAAGAGCCCCAGACGCCAGCGCAGCAGAACTAGCCGACAATATGACTCTGTCTTCAGGATCGATGCGTTTGCTATTAATTCAGGACCGTTAGGCCCTCAAAAGGTGTCAACCTGGCGCAGGTAATATTGCGCCGCTAATCGCTGATTTTCTTGTGAAGATGCGGCATCGAACTTGGGTCCCTCGGGTCGAGGAATCTTTTCTCGGTGCCGGTACGCGTAACATTCTCGTAGGTGCCATCGTAGCGCTTCTCTAGTTTGGTAAACCCCAAGTTTTTTAACTCACTGTTACCCGCGGGCGTATTAGCCATCGGCGCCGTGGTGATGATTTTCCTGACGGGCGCCTCCTCATCTGTCTCACCGAGACCTATGCTGGCCAATTGACACAAGTCACCCCAACTGCTGACCAGCGCATAGATACTATGGACGACCTCAACGGTCTGCCCATTAGCATCACAGTAGTAGTCGTATCTTGCCAAGCCTTAACTCCTTACGATCCGAAACGATATCGGACCTTTAGCACCAGAAAATCACCCAGTGGCTCATCATACCCATCCGTGAAGGTATCTGAAAAGCTCTTTAGCGCCGTGCCTTCATCGACCAATCGGGTGTAAACCAGAAACACATCGGATAGCGGTGCTATCTCCCACCGGTACCTAAACTGAAGCGTCATTTGTGACAAGCTGAAACTGTCTGAGGGACCCGTCGGCTTGGCGGTTCGAAGGAGATCGCCCGGATTGCCCGACACCAAATAGAACTGGTCTTCCTTCGCCTTTACCCCGACCCATTGAACCGAGAACCGTAATTGCTGTTTCGCAGACAGAAAGTAGTCTGCGCTGACCCTTGGCGCCCATTCTTCTGCCTGAAAAGTGGTGAAGTTGCGACCTTCCTGATGAAGCAGCCAGCCATCGCGATTTCGATATCGAATATTAGCCGATAGCGCAAACCGATCGCTCGGTCGCCAGTTTGCGACTAGCTTGACGACCTCTGTTCCGTCACCAAGGTCTTCTTGCTCATAAGCGGCGCCAACAGCATAACTAAATGGCTGGGACGAATCTGATTCCCAGATAAAACCACCAGAGTGACGTCTGGACAACCTAAAAGCGCCGTTACCAAAACTGTTCAGGTCGTCATAGTACTCGGGGTTGTAACTGGCTCGAAACGTCAATTTCGTCAGATTTTCAAACGTCATGCGGTTTGCAGCAAAAATTGCACCGCCAGTGAACAAGCCATCACGGTTACGCTGCACAAAACCGCGAATGTCAAACTCATTGTCACGAGCCCAGCTGACATTTGAATTCTGGCGTACATGGGCTGTACGAATCCTGAAATTGTCTTTTCTGGAAAGAAACCCTACGTCGTTAAGATCAATATGCTCATCCAGGTATTCAATGCCGACCCGCTGGACCACGCCCTGCCGAAAGGTGTACTCAAGGTCAACAAACCCACCGAACCCGGTTTCCACATCATCGATGTCCGACATAAACATCTGCCCATCGAGCTTCCATTTGCCATCCCCGGATAGGTAATGACCATCAATGCCATGGGTTTTTGCATCTCTTCGATCGTTAAGGGTCGCGGTCGTCAAAACGCCTATCGCCTTGTAACTCCCTCCCGGTGCATCTTCAAGCAATACCCTTGCAATACCATAATCACTGGACTCCGATGTCAGATGAAAAGGGTCTCCTGCTCGTTTAGCTTCAAACTTAAAGTCATCTTCGAATGCCGCCAGGAGGCCATATCGCAAGGGCCCAGACTGACCGGTCACTTTTACCGCACCAATCAAATCCACTGGTTGACGCAACTCTCGCTCATGAATCGTGATATCCGAACCCGTCACCGGTTCCAGTGGTCGCCCACCAATACGCCGGGTATTAATCATTGTAGTCGGGGTGCCGCCACTGCCTACGCCATTGCCCCGGGTATCTGCTCGGGGGGATGCGACAAAAACCTCCTGTCCTTCAAGAAAGAATAATCGTTTCTCTGGGAAAAAAGTCTCCGTCGCGGAAAGGTTTACGACCACCTCATCAGATTCGACTGCGCCAAAATCAGGATTGACCGTCGCGGTTAACTGGAAGTTAGAAGAAGGCCTCCAGAAAAAATCTGCCCCGGTTTTGTACTTAATCTGATCGTCAACTCTGTCATCGGTCACAGCGGTAAAAGGGTAGATACTGAACTGTTGCTTTGGATTAACGCCAGAGACACTCAGGCTTTGTAGTTCGGAAATGAATTTGGGTCTGGTTTGCGGCAACGCAGGCCATCCATAGCGCTCATCAACATAGGCCACTTTGCGAGACATGTAGAGCCCAATGCGACGATGCTCGTCCACATTAGGCATAGCCACTGACCCCCAGGGAATATGAATCTCGCCCGACCAGCCATGACGGGTTAGTTGGCTAGCACCTCTCCAGGCGCCATCCCATTCGCTGGAAAAGTTTTTCTCGGGCAAGAGCGTGCCGTCCATTAGGGAATCACCCAGGTTCAGGCCAAACCAATAGCCATAGCGTCCTTCACCCGACGTATCCAACGTCACGTTAATAGAGTCCCGATTCAGGTCCCGTTTATCCCTTCCGGATAAACGCGCAATGATTGTTTCAGCAGGTTGCTCCATATCGATGCCAAAATAAAGACCGGTCTTATCGTAGAAAATTCGAACCCGCGTTGCATGAACTCCGTCCACCAGCGTGTCCGGGTCTATAACAACAAACTCATCATAGGCTGTCAGATGACCCCAGGTATCTTCGTCCAGATAGCCGTCGATTTTAACTGACGCGTTCTCGACCCTTTTTAGTACCAGCGTTTCTTCTGGCCCTATTTTAAACACCAGATTGCTAAGGAGCGGCTCAGAAAACGCTCGCGCGCACAACAAAACAAGCACAGCAAATAATATTTTCGCCATCACCTGGGCCCGTTTACCGGGTCGCTGGACCGGGAAACTGATCACGCAGTAACCTTTTCAACACCTTGCCATTCGCATTCCTGGGGATAACGTCGACAAAGGTCGCGCCAACCGGAAGTTTAAATCGAGCAAGTTTGCCGTTACAGTGATCAAGCACATCAGAAGCTGTAAGTGATTCACCTTTCCTAACAACAATGGCATGCGGTGACTCGCCCCATTTCTCACTAGGCTGCCCAATAACAGCGACCTCGGACACCTCCGGGTGGGTAAGGATGACATTCTCAATTTCCGCGGGATATACATTCTCGCCTCCCGAGATGATCATGTCCTTAATCCTGTCCTGAATATAGACATACCCATCTTCGTCGACGGTTGCCACGTCACCGGTTCGGAGCCAGCCATCCTGGGTAATGGTTTCCGAAGTAGCCTCCGGGCGATTCCAGTACTCTTTCATAATATGCCTGCCACGAACCCAGACCTCGCCTTGCTCATCAGGTGCTGCATCGGAGCCATCTTCAGTCACGATCCTGATATCCGTATGAAAAAAACCTCGCCCGGTTGAGCCAATCTTTGCGATCGCATCTTTCCCTGTGATAAGACAGGCCGGCCCACAGGTTTCGGTAAGGCCGTAGATCTGGTGGATGTCTATCTCTAAATCATCGTATTGCTGGATAAGGCTTACGGGTAGTGGCGAAGCGCCACTTTGAATCCAGCGAACTGAAGAATAGTCGTATTTCTCCAGCCCCTCTACTTGAATCATAAAGTTCAGCATTGCCGGAACCAGCAAAGCAGTTGTGATGCCCTCTTCCTGGAACAATTCCCACGCACGGACTGGGTCGAATTCGCGCATCACAACACTCGTCGTACCATTGTAAACGTTCAATGTGATGGGCGTCAGAGAACCGACATGAAACATGGGTAACGCTGCAAGGTACTTATCACCGGCATGCACGTCTGCTGTCGCCATAAAGGTAATCAGCGCCCAAAGCGTGGTTGAGTGAGTATGGACAACGCCCTTGGGTAGCCCAGTGGTTCCCGAGGTATACATAATGTAGAGCAGGTCATCGTCCACTGCAGTAATTTCTGGCTCTACCCTGGATGATGAGTGTCGAAGCGACTCGTATTTATCCGAAAAACCAGATGTACCACCATCAATACCGTCGGAATGAAGCCAGCATTCGATATCCGTTTTGTCACCTCGACCATGAAGGTCTGCGGCCAGCTCAGCAAACTCGTCACCAAATAACAACACCGTCGAACCACTGTCCTTGATAATAAATTCCAGTTCATCTGCTACCAGCCTCCAGTTAAGCGGAACCACTACACCACCAATCTTGGCAATCGCGAAATACGCTTCAAAGAACTCGGCACTGTTCATCATCATGATAGCAACGCGGTCTCCTTTCAGAACGCCTTTCGACACAAGCATATTGGCCACCTGATTACAGCGAGCGTCTAGTTCACTAAACGTCAGACGAAGACCAGACTTACTATCGACATAGGCTTCGGTCGACCCGCTTAGTTCGGCTCTTTTGCTTAATATCAATCCAATGTTGTTTTCCATTCTTCCCTCTACTGAAATTTAGACTGGTTGGTCCGCAACGTATTGCCTACTTCCCAACCACGACTATATAGGCGTATTTCACGATTCTGTGACCGGTCTCTGATCTTAAGCCGTTCCGCCCGTCAGGTCGATAAGCGCGCTTTAAGTCGTCCCGAATTGATCATTTACTCAATAAACGCCAACACCGAGATCCGAAAGGAAAATGTCCCTCTTGTTGCGCCCTGGTCAAACGGTCCCGGTGCCACGGTCTGCTCCCAGACGCCCCTGTCGACGAGGTCTAAAAGAACGTTTTGTCAGCCTCGGCCGGAATTGCCGCCAGCGTCGATCGATGCACCCTAACCTCGTCAACGCTCAAACCTTGCAGAGAATGAGGGAACTTCAACTACTGCTCGATCTTAGGCAGGAAATAGTCGGGCACACGACCAGAAAGATTCCGGACTAGCTTGTAGTATGGAACCGCGACCTTGATATCTTGCGGCATATTAAGCCTTGTCTTTTGCCGCAGGTGATCAATCACAGCTTCTATGCTTTGACCGGTATCAAACACATCATCGACAATCAAAACACTGGCATGATGACTAACGTTCTTAATCAGGTGATTCATTGAGAACACCTGAACATCGTCATCACGACCATCGATTCCCTGATAAGAGGCTGTTCAAATAGCGATATGGTCGGCATCAATACCTCGTGTCTTGAGCATTTCCTGAACGGCGACACCTATGGACGCCCCGCCCCTCCAAATGGCAACAATGAACATTAGCTAAAATTCGGAATCGGCAACCATGGCTCCTAGCTGCCAACTGTCCTCTAGCAGGATCTGCGCATCGAGATAAAGTTTTTCCGTCATTGAGCTGGTATTCTCTGTTCTTGTATAGCAACAGCGTAAAGTGAGGCGGTTGTGAGAAACAAGCAGTTTCTGACTGAACAGAACGTTATGGAAGATAGCTTTCGGCTTGGTGTCCAGATTTTTAACGCGGGCTTCAGGCCAACGTTCATTGTCGGATTATGGAGAGGTGGCAGCAATGTCGGGATATACGTCCAGGAGTGTTTGCAAACACTTGGCATAAACACCAATCATATTCCCATAAGAACATCCTATGAGGGCCTGAGCGCCTGCAACGAGACGGTCAACAACCCGGACCGACCAGTGCGTGTTCACGGCACCCAGTACCTGCTGGAAAGCCTTAATACGATTGATCACCTGTTAATTGTCGATGATGTGTTCAGCACCGGCAGGAATGTTCAAGCCGTTATTGCCAAACTGAAATCACGTTTAAAACGAAATACGCCACAAGCCCTCAAGGTTGCCACTCTGTGGTACAAACCCGAACTACGCCGAACCGAGCGAGCTCCGGATTATTTTCAACATGAAACTGATAACTCGCTGGTACTGCCCTACGAGTTAGACGGCTTCTCACCATCAGAACTCAAACAACACAAACCCAGCGCGTTCGAACGCCTAAGGGATCATGTTAACTAGACGCGGATTTTTCGCAGCTGCTTCAGTGGCTCAAGCAAAGCGGTTGGCTGGCTCGCCCGCCGGTTTTCGAAAAGAACGGGCATAGACTTTATGCGAACGACCATTCATCAGAAGTCACGTGAAATAACACCGATGGCGGCGAGGCCGGTATGATAAGCGCTGCTGAGTCCGTCAATGCTGATAGGTTTTACCAGAAATACTTGAGTGTGTTTTCGAACCGCGACAGTCATTCAGCCGGACAAACGCCCTGATGTCGGTCGCCATCATTATTGTTAATTACAACAGCGGAGCCTTGGTCAGCCGATGTCTGAAATCTCTGTCAGAACAAACCCTTTGTGCCGATGAACTCGTCGTCGTGGACAATGCATCAACTGATGCAGAATCGCGCAGCATGCTTGATGCGATCACCAACGCGACCGTCATCAGAAGTGACTTGAACCTTGGGTATGGGGGGGCAATAAACCTCGCTGTCCAAAAACTCACCACTACCGATTACATTGTGTGTCTGAACCCCGATGCCTTTCCTGAACCAGATTGGCTGGAAGCCATCGTCAATGCCGCTGACAGTCACCCTGACCATGGCTCTTTTGCATCCCTAATGCTCAGGGAAGACGACATCTCCATTGTAGACGGCGCCGGTGACGAACTTCACTTCACCGGCATTCCCTGGCGGCGCTTCCATAAACGAACACTACCTGACAATCTTCAAACAGAACCGGTATTCAGCGCCTGTGCCGGCGCGGCCCTTTATCGAACTAGTTTATTCAATCAGCTTGGCGGCTTTGACGAACGGTACTTTATGTATGTTGAAGACATCGACCTGGGCTTCCGGCTTCAACTCGCAGGTCATCCGTGTCTTTTGGTGAGCGATGCCATCGTCCATCACATCGGTTCAGCTGTCACCGGTGAAGGCAGTGATTTCTCAGTTTATTTCGGGCACCGGAACCTTGTTTACTGTTACTTCAAGAACATGCCGCTTTTACTGTTACTCGCCACCCTACCTTTTCATATACTAGCGAACATTGTCACACTGGTAGTTCTTACTGCGAAAGGCCGTGGTCGCGCGGTAGGGAAAGCCAAACTGGATGCCCTTAAACAACTACCGTTTGCTATCCGGGCAAGAAGCAAAGTATCCAGAAAAGTTTCAAGTCGAGACATCTGGAGACTGTTAAGCAAAGCTGTGATTCGATAAAGATTCACGCCTCGACTATGAGTGAGCTATTCCCTGCGAGCGGTTGTATTCGTTCAGCACAAAATCTACATCACCATGTGCGACTACCGTGCCATTCTCTATCCACACCAGACTATTGCACATCTCTCTGACCAGCGCTTCGCTATGCGACACGAGAACGACGGTCTTGTCTGACTTCATTTTCTCTTTCATCGCCTTCGTCGACTTCTGGCGAAACTCCTTATCGCCCACGCCCAAGGCCTCATCGACCAAGATAACATCCGGGTCTGAAGTGAGTGCAACACCAAAGCTCAACCGCGCTCGCATGCCAGCCGAATAGGTTCGAATCGGATCATCGATTGCGCTTCCCAGTTCAGAGAATTCAGTCACCTGACCAAGGTTTTCTATCGCCTCTCTTCGGCTTAGACCGAGCAACATGCCACTGACGATTGCGTTATCTCTGCCCGATAAATGAGGCAAAAAACCAAGGTTAAGCGTCAAAAGCGACGCCGTTTTAATGCTTCTTATCACCTTACCTTCATCAGGTACCAGAAGGTCCGCCAGCACCCTGAGCAGAGTGCTTTTACCAGAACCATTACGCCCAATGACACCCAGAGTCTCGCCAGTCTTAACCTCGAAACTAATCTTCCTAATTGCCCAGAATTTTTCCCGGTTCAACAGCGAGACACGCCGCCGGTAGTAAACACCAATCTGATCAAGGGATAACGCAACTGACATTATTTGTGCTTCTCTCTAGGCATCCGAAAATCTTCTGCAATGACCTTCAACACCGCATCCGTGCTGAAATACTTTGCGATCGTTTCCAACCCGGCAATCGAATGTCTTTTCAACATTTCCACATCACTATATGACTCAACAATACAGTTAACGAGGTCCGCCGAAGCATCCTCAACCATCAGGTTAGTCCCTGCGTTTGGTATACCTTCTGCACCAATGGACGTTGTGACGACAGGTATCCCCTTCTGCATTGCTTCCAGCACCTTGCCTTTAATACCAGCACCAAACCGCAGAGGCACAACACTCATTCGAATTCGTCGATACAAGTCACCCAGCGCTTCGTCAGAAAGAAATCCTTTCACTTTGATATTACGCGACTCAAGACGTCTGATTTTGTCTGGCATGTTTGAACCCACAATATACAACTGAAGATCCGGCAACGATTCCAACACCGCTGGAAATACTTCGTTTACAAACCAGACAAGACCATCACTGTTAGGAAGGTGGTTAAAACCGCCGACAAAAATCAGCCCCTCACGCGAAATGAAGTCAGGCGACTCATCCTCGAACTGATCGAACGCATACAAAGGAATTGCCTTAACCGGCAAGTTCGGTTTTCTTGCAAGAATCTCGTCCACTTCAATCTGGCTTGGGTAATAGATCTGATCAAATTTCTCGAACAACTCATATTCTTTTCGCTCCCAGTAAACTTTCTCTGCAGCAAGCTTGTCATCCGGGTGGAGTTCAAATTGCCGCTGCAGACGAAGATAGTGCAGGTCATGCCCAAAATAGATCGTCCGAGGGCGCGGCTTAAGGCTATTCACGACATCTATATATCGTTCAGCGATATGTGGCCGCATCATGTACGCGACATCTATATATCCTGCATGATCACGCAACCACTTCTCCCAGTTACTCTGGTAGTAGTTGCCATACAGCACCTCGATACCCATGTCTTGCAGCAAAGATGTGTAGGGTTCGTGTTTAAAAAAATTATCTCCTAAAAACTTCACATTAAAGCCCGACTGAACCAATAGCTGCAGATATAGAAACGTAGATCGGGAACCAGCGTCTTTATCAAAATGTGGGACGTAATGATCAATGACAAGAACCGTGGTTTTCCCACGACTGCGCTCTCTAGCCTGCAATACGTGTTCTGCATTCTCGAAATGCTGTTCATCGAGAACCTGGGCCCATTTCTCCCTGAACTTACCCTGATTGATCACCTGATTCTGTTTGATACCCAAACTCTCATCAGTTCCGTGAGACTTGCCCTCGAAATGAGTGATGACTGAAGCTGGTTGGAAGTAGACTTTTTTCCCATTTTTGCGAACAGAAAACGCAAAATCTGTATCTTCGTAGTAGGCCGGCGCAAGATTCTCGTCAAACTTCCCCAACGTCAGGAAAAGCGCTCGTGGAAACAAGATTGCCGCACCGGACACGTAATCAACTTCCCTGAAATAGTTGAACTCCGGGGCATCCGGATCTCCATTTCTACCGTAATTCCAACCCGATGCATCCTTCCAGACGATGCCACCCGCTTCCTGCAAAGTACCGTTGGGGTAAACAAGTTTTGACCCCACCAACCCGGCATCAGGATGCGCGCTGAAGGTTTCGACCAACTTATCAAGCCAACCGTCGTGAACCGTGGTGTCATTGTTCAACAGGAAAATAAAATCGCCACAGCACGAATCAACCGCACGGTTGCATGACCTGAGGAAGCCAAGGTTTTCCTGATGTCTTACCACCGTTATACCCTCCACTTGGGCAAGAACTTCGGGGGTAGCATCGGTCGAACAATCATCAGCCACGACAATTTCCATCGTGACAGTCGGCATCTGCTGCTTAATCGAAGCCAGACACTTTAACGTGTAATCAATCTGGTTATAAACCGGAATGAGCACCGAAACGAGCGGGTTCTCGTGGTTGGGAAATGACAATTTTATTTCATTCAATTCCTGGTCAGAGTGATGATGGACACCCTCATCAGGCACCAGTACCTCTTTTTCCATTTCGGACTGATAGTTCCCGACAACCTGTTCCGCCAGATCTTGCTGATCGGTTAATAACAGAAAGAAATTTTTAACTCGTCTGGGAGACATCATCCTTAACGCAACAATAGGCTTTGCGACACAGGTACGGATGAACTTCACGACAGCCAACCTCCCGTTGTTTCCCTTAAGCCTAGGTAACAGCCAAAAAGTTACAGGTTTTCTGACCGGATAAGTCAATGCTCGTCCAAGTCTGAACGACACGGAGCCAAGAACATCATTGTGAACCCTGTTAAAATCACCAAGATGTTGCTGATAGCCGGCAACCTCCCGCTTGTGTTCTTCCTGCAATTTTCGTTCTTTCTCGCGCTCTTTCTCGCGTTCTTTCTCGCGTTCTTTCTCGCGTTCATTACCGAGCGCGACGTCTGCCACTAGTTTGCTGACATCTGCGACCAGCAGGTCGATATGGTCCTCTCGTTCGCTCAGCCTGCCAGCGACATCTATAAGATCGGCTTCAAGTTGCTTCTGGGCTCCTTCCAACAACTTGTTCCCCAAATCATATTCTTGGATATTGGCCTTCAACAACGCTTTAAGTTTAAAGTCAGCCTTGACCTGAAATTCAAAAAGACTCAGCGCAAGAGAACTTCGAGGCTCCGGGTACTTTATCAGGTGGGAATCAAAGCCCTGCATGCTGCCATCAACCATTCCGGACATTATCGCCGCTAGGTCGACCAGTTCAGGGAAGACCAACTCATGACCCACCAGATCTTCGTCAGTGAATTCATGATGACTGATGCTAGGATCAATAAAGTCCTTAATGAAGAAACCAGCCGCTTCGTTATCGAGTACGCTCCCGATTCTGCCTGCAATCCTGGACAATTCACGCAGCGGGTTTTCAAGAAACTGACGATAGCCGACAACAAAAACGCTATCGCCCAGGAAGGTCATCAAAGCCCTGTTATACCTATAGGTAAGCAAAAGACCATGCTCTACCTCGATACCATTTCTGGCATGAAGTGACGCTGCGATATCAAGGGGCTGTCGATAAACCGTCAAATAATAAACAGAGATATCGGCTTCGACAAAACACCTGGACCAAAAGTCGAGCAAAAGCGACATACGGGGATCTTTAATGATGAACCTGTTGGTGTTTAAGAACTTAGATTCAAGCAGCGTTAGCGCTTCCTGTTGCAAGTCTTTTGTGAACACCACTGGGCTACTGTCGAGCAGAGAATCCCAACTCATCTGATTATGGGCGAGAAGCTTGTCGTTAAACTGCACGATGTCGAGATCTTCCCAGAACCCTTTTGGATTATCGACACCGGCCGGCATCAGGTTGTCACCCAACGAATAGCCCAGCAACTCGATGCTTTTGGTAATAAGGCTAGTGCCGGAACGGTGCATGCCAAGTATGACGACTAACTGCCTTGGCATCATAGAATCACTCAGGGTTCACGAAAGGAGAGCGCTGGTATCTTAACACGCTCTCGAGTTTCCTTATTGGGTAAACCCGCCGTCTTTTCCTATTGATATCGTTAGTTTCCGCTTGGGATCTTGTTAAACGGCATGCCCTTGTCGGCCCGCATGTCTTCCGGCAACCCAAGCACTCTCTCAGAAATAATATTACGAAGAATTTGATCGGTACCCCCCTCAATTCGAACCGCAGGCGAACGCATCAACATCGCCTGCAGGCGAGCAGATCCAGCGGCAATCTCGGGGTCGACAATTGCGCCGGACAAACCCTGAAGATCGAGTGAGAACTTGGCAATATCCTGCATCATTCCACCAGCAACAAGTTTGCCGATGCTATTTTCAGGTCCGGGTACTTCGCCTTTAGATAATGCAGAGATCGCACGTGCTGCGGTGTTTTTAAGACCAGCACTCTTGGCATACCAATCAGCAAGCTTCGAACGCACTGCGGGATCATTAATCGCGGTGCCCGACGCAATCCTCAACTGATCGACCAACTCCTTGATCTCTGGAAAACCGGTAGTAATGCTGCCCCCGATCGCCAGACGCTCGTTCATCAGCGTCGTTAGTGAAACTTTCCAGCCTTCTCCTACCCCTCCAAGTCTCTGGACATCAGGAATGCGCACATTGTCGAAGTAAACCTCGTTAAAACCGCTGTCTCCATTGGCCTGTTTAATGGGACGGATGTCGACGCCGGCAGACTTCATGTCCAGAAAGAACATCGTCAACCCGCGATGTTTCGGCACCTCTGGATCCGTTCGGGTAATTAGTATTCCAAATTCACTGTGCTGAGCTCCTGAGGTCCAGATCTTTTGGCCATTGATGACCCAGTCATCGCCATCTTTTTCGGCACGGGTACGAAGCCCAGCCAAATCCGAACCGCTGTGTGGCTCAGAGAAAAGTTGACACCAGACTTCTTCACCACTCGCCAACTTTGGAAGATACCGCTGTTTCTGGTCTTCACTGGCGAACGTCATCATTGTCGGCGCGCACATGCCCTGGCCGATAATAAACATACGGCTGAGCTGGCCATAGACACCCTCTTCCTGGTTCCAGATCACACTCTCGATTGGTGAAGCGCCCTGACCTCCGTAATCTTTTGGCCACTGCAAACAAGCCCAACCAGCCTGTGCTTTCGTCTTCTGCCATTGCTTTGCCTCAGCCATGGGGTCAAAACCATCTAGCTGAATAGACCCAAACCCGCTGGTTGAAAGGGGTTCAAATAAATAGTCAGGCGCGTTGTTATCGATCCAGGTTCTGATTTCGCCTCGGAATGCTGCTTCTTCTTTTGTATCGTTGAATTCCATCATCTATCTCCTAATTTTTTGCTGCCTCGTCATGATCAGACTCCTGATCAGACTCCTGATCAGACAAGAGGCTCAGGCCGCATCCGGCAAAGCTGAAACTAATTTGTCTTCCCATGTCGTAAGGCCCCCGAGCACCAGCGCCAGGTAATTGGACCTACGGTAGTAAAGATGGCAGTCATACTCCCAAGTGAAACCCATACCCCCGTGGACCTGAATGTTGTCACGTGAGCAGAGCTGAAATGCCTGGGTGGCAGAAACGCGCGCGGTTGCCGCCGCGAGCGCCAACTCATCGGCATCATTTTGAAGCGCCCAGGCGGCGTAGTAACAGTTCGATTCCGCCAGCTTCAGTGCAACGTACATATCGGCCATCATATGTTTTAGTGCTTGGAAAGAGCCTATAGGTCGCCCAAACGCAAATCGCTCCTTGGCATATCCAACCGCCATGTCCAGGGCGCGTTCCGCGCCCCCAAGCTGTTCAAAAGCAAACAACACCGCGGCCCGGTTATAAACCGCAGACATCGCTGACCAGCCATCATGAGATTCGCCCAACAATTCTGCTGGCGCGTCCTTAAACGTAATCGTTGCGGAACCCATCGTTGGATCCACGGTATCGATCGATTTTCGCATTACGTCCGACAAAGGAGCAAGGACAAGAGACAGTCCATCACTTGTCCGGGCCAGCACCACCGCCACGTCAGCCATCAAACCATGGGGAACCACCAACTTGATCCCATTCAATTTCCCTTTCGCAAAGGTCGTGGTGATATCTTCAGGGACCTGTTCCTGTACGGTTTCAGTCACCGCTAGCGTGCCAATAACCTGTCCACTGGCCAGTTTCGGCAGCCATTCCTCTTTCTGGACCTCTGAACCAGTCCGTTGAATCGCCTCAGCAGCAAGGTATATTGAAGAAGAAAACGGGACCGGGGCCAGATGTGCACCCAGTTCCCTGGCCGCCAGGCAAAGGCTCAGGTATCCGGCTTCAACACCCCCATAGGCAGAAGGAATAGCGGTACCCTGTACGCCCATCTCAGACAAACCACGCCACACGCTATCTGAATAGGTAGCGTCTCCTTCAAGTACCGAGCGAAACTCGTCGAAACCGCAGTTGTCTCGAAGAAACCGGTTTATCTGGTCCTGAACCATCTTGTCATCGTCGGAAAAATCGAAATTCAAGGATCACATCCTGACTAAAAAGAAAGAAGGCAAGCTACCTGTTAGCGATTCCACAGTCAAACTACGTCGCGCCACATTTATGGAACTATTATGGAACTATGGATAGTTAAACAGAGTTTCCCTAGTATTAGGCTCCTGATTGTAATCCAGTGCACCTAATGTCAGAGAACAATACGCCGAATTCGCAAGAACAACGGCCGGTAACCAATGCAGAAGCTCGCGCAAAATGGTCGATCGATGTGAATGTCGATCCTTATACCCTCCCATTGGATCAGTTGGACCCGGCACACCCCTCACTATTTGAGCACGACAAATTTTGGCCGTACTTTGAGCGACTAAGAGCCGAAGACCCCGTGCACTATTGCGCAGACAGTATGTCAGGGCCTTACTGGTCCATCACAAAGTATCAGGACATCATGCATGTGGACACCCATCATGATGTGTTTTCTTCAGACATTAACAACGGCGGTATTCGAATGGGTGGCCGGCCTGTAGAAAATCCAGATGAAAACTCGATGTTTCACTTGCCCATGTTCATCATGCAGGACCCTCCAAAACACGATGAGCAACGAGCCGTTGTCGCGCCTTCGTTCACCCCGAACCGGCTGCAGGAACTAAAACAACTGATTCGGGAACGGGCAGCCAACATTCTGGACAATCTACCAAGAAATGAAGACTTTAACTGGGTAAGGAAAGTATCCGTCGAACTCACCGGCCAGATGCTGGCCACCATTTTTGGCGTTCCCCAGGAAGATAGACACAAATTAATTCACTGGTCAGATACCGTTGAGAACCTTGGCAACCCTGATGTATTTGCTACCCCCGAGGAAGGCTTTCAGGAATTGTGGAAGTGCTTTGAATATTTTGATGCCGTGTGGAAAGACCGCCAGAAAAGCTCGGAACCCGGAACAGATCTGATCTCGACGCTGGTTCATGGCGAATCGACCAAAAACATGTCACCCAATGAGTTCTTGGGCAACATGCTCTTATTAATCGTCGGCGGCAATGATACAACCCGGAACTCGATTTCCGGCGGAGTCCTGGCGTTGCATCAACACCAGGACCAATATTCGAAACTAAAATCGAATCCTGCTCTGGTAACAAAGATGGTGCCTGAGATCATTCGCTGGCAGAGTCCCGTGGCTCATATGTGTCGTACCGCAATGGAACCGGTAGAACTAGGTGGCAAACAAATTGCTGCAGGTGACAAGGTCGTCATGTGGTACATTTCCGGCAATCGGGATGAATCGGTTATCGAGAAACCAAATCAGTTTATCATTGACCGTATGAACCCCAGGCAACACCTGTCATTCGGGTTTGGTATACACCGTTGCGTCGGGAACCGACTTGGAGAGATGCAGCTAAACGTACTTTGGGAGGAAATTCTGAAACGTTTCGACAATATCGAGGTCGTGGGTGAACCCCAATACCTTCGATCCAGCTTTATACACGGTATCACTGATCTGCCGGTACGAATTCCAGCTTAATAAAGGAGAAAACCATGAACTTTGAATTTTCAGAGGAACAGAACATGCTACGTGAACAGGCGCAGGGCTTTCTGGCCAGCAACTGTTCCATGGCAGTCGTCAGGAGAGTCCTCGATGGAGATGAGCCATATGCCGCTGACCTCTGGAAGAAGGTTGCCGAGATGGGATGGACCGCCACTGTCATCCCGGAAGAATATGAAGGACTTGGTCTTTCCTATCTTGAGTTATCGGTCATCGCTGAAGAACTCGGTCGTGCCCTTGCGCCCATTCCCTTTTCTTCCTCTGTTTATCTGGCGACAGAGGCCATCCTGGCTGCCGGTTCAGAAGAGCAGAAACAGGCTTATTTACCTGGCCTGGCTGCCGGGACCTCTATCGGTTGTTTCGCCCTTGGCGAATCCGCGGGACAGACCAGCGCGGCATCACTAACAACAAAAGCAGACCGCTCATCAATCACAGGGGTGAAGATTCCAGTCGCCGATGGCGATATTGCAAACTTCGCGATTGTGGTGGCAACATCAGATAAAGGAGATGGCGCGAGCTTGTATATCGTGGACCTGGATCAAGATGGCGTTTCTCGCGAAAATATTACCACGATTGACCCGAGCCGCTCACATGCGAAATTGACGCTCAATGCTGCCAGCGCACAGTTGTTGGGTCGGGACGGTGAAGGCTGGTCCCATGTTCAAGCAATACTAAATCGCGCTGCCGTGCTGTTTGCTTGGGAACAGGTTGGCGGCTGTGACACTGCATTGAACATGGCCAAGGAATACGCCATGAGCCGGTTCGCATTCGGTCGGCCGATAGCCACCTATCAGGCTATCAAGCACAAGCTTGCCAACATCTATGTGAAAAACACGCTTGCCCGATCTAACTGTTACTACGGCGCCTGGGCGATCAGCACCGACGCTGAAGAGCTGCCCATTGCCGCTGCCACGGCTAGAGTTTCTGCCATTCAGGCCTACTATTACGCGTCCAAGGAAAACGTTCAGACTCACGGGGGTATGGGGTTCACCTGGGAATTTGATTGCCAGTTCCCATATCGGCGTTCCAAGCTGCTCGCGACAAACATCGGAAGCGAAGCAACCTGGCAAGACAAACTTATTACCGCCATCGAGAAGCAGCGCGCAGCTTAGTAACCGAGGACGGTTGCTGGATAAATTTTTTAGGAGAAGAAAATGGATTTTAACGACACAGCGGTAGAAGCGACATTCCGAGAGGAGGTCCGAACTTGGCTATCAGCAAACATACCGACACCTGAGGAACTCAAGGGCCAGGACTATATTGGCCGAGCCAAACTCTGGCAGAAACGAAAATACGATGCGGGATGGGCGTGTATTCGATGGCCAAAAGAACATGGTGGACGTGATGCAAGCGCCATTGACCAGGTAATCTGGAACCAGGAAGAATCGAATTTTGATACCCCTGATAGCGTTTTTGGTATCGGCCACGGTATGTGTGCACCCACTATGATGGCTTGGGCGACGGACGAACAAAATAAAAAGTACATTCCGAAACTAGCCAGTGGTGAAGAAGTCTGGTGTCAGCTATTTAGTGAACCAGCCGGTGGTTCAGACCTTGCTGCACTTCGCACAAGAGCAGAGAAAGATGGCGACGACTGGATTATCAATGGCCAGAAGATCTGGACTTCAGGCGCGCACTATTCAGATTTTGGTGTATTGGTACTTCGAACCGACCCCACTGCGCCAAAGCACCAGGGACTGACTTACTTTTTCATAGACATGAAATCGGAAGGTATCGAAGTGAAGCCCATCAAGCAGATTTCGGGCGGTGCGAACTTCAACGAGGTCTACTTCACTGACGTCCGCGTATCTGACTCCCAACGTCTGGGTGCTGTTGGCCAAGGCTGGCAGGTAGCACTCACTACTCTGATGAACGAGCGAGCTTCCATTGGCGGCGGCGGCGGCGGTGTCAACTTCGATTCCGTCTTTGATCTTGCAACAAGGGTAAACATTGACGACGCTCCTGCGATTAAGGACAAGAATGTTCGAGCACAACTTGCCACCTGGTACGCGCAAGAGTCCGGTCTTAAGTTCAATGGCTATCGATCAATGACCGCACTGTCTCGCGGGGAAATTCCTGGACCTGAAAACTCCATCGGAAAACTGGTTGGTGCGCCAAAACAACAGGACATGGCTTCTTTCGCACTGGATCTGTTGGAATCAGGCGGCGCTATCTGGGATCCGGAACTGTCCGACGCGGCAGGCATGTTCCAGGCGACCTACATGGCTTCACCCGGTTTACGGATTGCCGGTGGTACGGATGAAATCATGGCCAACATCATCGCCGAGCGAGTCCTGGGACTTCCCCAGGATATCCGGGTCGATAAGGGCATACCCTTTAACGAGGTGCCTACCTCAAATTCCTGATGGACCTACCCTGGTAAGATTCGACCTCTGCACCACGATATCAGTGCAATGCCATTGATAGCAGAGGTTGACCCTGAGCCGTTGGCAGCGGCTGAACACCAGGGTTCAACTTATCCTTTTAACCAACCCTGAAAAAAATCGCTTCAGGTAGGCCAAAGGTAGTGACATGCCTTGATACCTGGCACGCATATAGGTTTCATCAGGAAAGAGTTGTTGTTTGATGAAGCCGAACTTCCTGAGTCCATCGAGCGCACGAAAGCTCTGCCACTCACTTGACACCCGACCTGTAAGGCTGTTCATCGAGAGTTGACCAGGTGCCTCCCGAAGATCACTCAGCACCCATTCCGGGACTTTCGTACCAAATAACAAGCGGCTTCGCTGTAGTCCCGAAATCGAAAACTCAGAAAACCCCCGATTAATGACTAGCTCCGACCAATACACCCACTCGGAATCTGAAAGCAATTCAGACAGCATGTGAATGTCGTAGAGCCACAACGTACTTTCCGATTCGAGACGACTAAAGTCGCCAATTTTATAAGCAACCTCGCCCAAATGCGCGCCACGGTGAACGCAGGCGATTAACAACGCAAATGGATTAGTACAGGTCCAGGCATAAGGCCCAAGCGCCGGCAGTGGGATTCTGCCGCTCCAAAGTTCTTCAAATTCGGCAGCACCTGCCAGCATCCAATTGTTGTTGAACCGCCAGTGCAGGTCAATCGAGTGCCCCGCACCGAACCGATCAGTTCGTTCAAAAGCACACTCGCCACATGCAATTCGGCCTGGCATCGACACCTGCTGTTCAAACCCCGAGTCGCGCAGAGCGGCAAATGCCGCATCAACGTCCCTCGCTCGAATCCACAAGTCGGTATCAACTCGGCTGCGATGCCAGGGTCGCTCATAGTGTGAATAGGCAAGTGCGGTGCCCTTAAAGACAAGGCAATCGATCCCAGCCTCTCCCAGTTGATCCAACAGGTCGATGACCACCAGTTGGTGTGCGAGTTCCACCGCAACGGTATGGGAATTCTCTTTTCGGAACTGCTCCTCGAGTTCCGGTTCAAGTTTTTTCACCAGAGGAAGTAAGCCTTCGCGCTCGCAACAAGGATATTGTTCTTTCGTTAGCGTCTGTTCGCCAGTAATAATGCCAGCCAGATATGTATCCTGTGAAGAGATCATTTCCCACCTGTGACTATTGGTTTGCCACCAAATTTCTGGGCAGTTTCCTTGCCTACAAAAAAACTACGGCACTCACCGGACATCAGTCTAACCATACTGTAATGGCGCATCCATTGACGCAACGGTCCATCAAAACGACCTATCAGGAACTGAACCACCTGGACCTTAGCTTTACCCCACGGGTTGGTGTTGATGACCATTCGACCCCGTTCAAATTGCGTGAACATCTTAGTTTGAAGTGTCGCAATGAAGCCGCACTCGTAAGAAGCGTTAAACCCATTATCCAGGTCAGTTGAGCGTCGAATCACAGCTTGTTCATAGCTCATTGCTGACGTTCGATATTGATATCAAGTAGTGGCGTAAATTCTCTTTGGTCATTCATTTGGCCAATCACTATTTCACCCTTATAGAGCACCCAGGCGTGTGCTTCTATCGACCCTCCAGATTTACTAACCCCTAGTCTGATCGTGCTGCTTATTCCCATTACTCCGAGCATCCACCAGACCGTCATCGCCTGTTCAAGACATCGCGCCTGGTAGGGAACTAAAACCGCGGCGATGCTGACCATTCTTGCAACCTGATTAACCCTTACCTTATTAACCCTTTCCCTATTAACTCTTGTCTGAGAAACTCCCCGCTGGATATCCAGGCGACTAAACCTTGCCATTAATCGTTCAGTTTTACGGAACCCGCAAAGTTTCAACAACACTGACGCAACAGGCAGTGTCAGCAAAGACACGAACAGCACCAGAAATTCAGGAAAGGAAATTGCGCGCAGTTTATCGAAGTTACTCACGCTGCTCCAAAATAGTCACCCGAGCCAGGCGGCTCATCAACGGCGAAATCACCTAGCCTAACCCCGACACATCAACATCCAGTATTGCTTCAATCAACCTTGGGCCTGGTTCTTTCATAGCGCGCTCAAACATCAAATTGAACTCATTCGCCGTCGTTGCTTTGTATCCGGCCACACCCATACTGTTGGCAAGACCCACAAAATCAAGATCTGGATTAGACAGGTCCAACATATCAAGAGTTTTCTTGTTCATCGACTGGGCGCCGACTCTTGCCAGCTCTATCTGAAGAATCTGATACTTTCGGTTAGCAAAAATAACAATACAGATATCCAACTGCTCTCTCGCCATCGTCCACAGTGACTGGATCGTATACATGGCACCACCATCACCATGCAGGCAAACGACCTTGGCTTCTGGTCGCGCTACTGCTGCACCGATGGATGTTGGTAAGCCGTAACCGATCGACCCCCCAGTCAACGATAGCCAGTCATGGGGTTCCGCAGTTTCAGTTAATGGATAGGTTAAGAAACCCGCCGTTGCGCTTTCATCAACGACAATCGCGTCCGTTGGCAGGAACTCCGAAAAAGCTCGAGCAATACTTTCTGGACTGATTTCACCAGTAGACAAGCCAGGGTACCTGAGCGGGTTCAGCCTTAAGGCCTGATTTTGCGCTCCGAGTTCGGCCACTAGCCCTTGCAGTGCAGCTTCGGCATCTTCATGCACATCTGCGAGCGCATGAATCTCACAACCCTCAGGATAGAACTCACTAACCTTACCCGGATAGGCAAAAAAACCAACCGGTGCTTTGGTGCCCACTGTAATCAACTGCTCTGCGTGAGCAATTTGTAAAGTCGCCTGCTCGGCGAAGTATGCGAGGCGCTCTACACTGCAGCGGCCTTCGCCTCGCGGCAATCTTGAAGTAAATGTATCGCAAAAAAGCCGGGCGTTTGAATGTTGCGCCACCTGATCTGCAAATCGAAGCGATTGTTCTGTCAGGGCAAGGTTGGACATTAGGATGACGGTTGGCTTGCCATTACCCAGCATTTCAGCCGCTTTAGTGATCGAATCCGCATTCACTAGAGGCGCCAACGGCATTGCCCGTTGCCCTATGGGGTCAACCGATTCATCCCATGCACAATCAGCTGGGACGATCAGGGTCGCTATCTGTCCAGGTTTTATATTTGCAGCAACAACCGCGTCTGCCGCATCGCTGGGTAAAGAAACAGCATCGGCAACACTTCTTACCCAGTGGGAAACAGGTTTTGCAAGCCCAATAACATCTGAGTTAAGCGGCGCATCATATTTCTTATGGTAAGTGGCATGATCCCCTATCAGGTTGATCACCGGTGAATTAGCCTTCCTGGCATTGTGCAGATTAGCTGAGCCGTTAGATAAACCCGGCCCAAGGTGCAACAAAGTGCAGGCCGGCTTGCCTGCAATACGCCCATAACCATCTGCGGCACCCGTACAGACTCCTTCAAACAAACTCAATATCGACCGCATTTCGCCGGTTTGTCCTATAGCCGCAACCATATGCATTTCCGAGGTCCCGGGATTGGTAAAACAAACCTCAACGCCATTGTTCGTCAACGTTTTAAGCAAACTCATCGCACCATTCATAAAACTACCGTTAATCTACTGTTGTACAAGATGTGAAGTATACACCCACAAGCCAATGCCTGAGACCATTGGCGAATTTCACTATTACTTCGTTAATTCGATTCACCTTACCTGTCCAGAGGTTTTTGGTATTCGAAACACTTAAGCATTATTTCCATAGTATTCAGACAGTTAGCATTCCGGAAAGAAGTTGGCATGGAAAGTGAAATAACAACGTCAAGGACGACGTAAGGCACTAAGCAGTCAGTGATGAGTTGGAGGCTGAGCTTCGCGAGGCACCTTGCGAGGCACCTTGAGAGGCACCTTGCGAGGCACCACAGGCGCATAAAGACTTCTCATTAATGCCCCATTCGTCGTCAATTAATTCGTCCAAAACAGGAGCAGGAAAAATGAAAACCCTATTTGATGATGATCAGGAAATTTATCTAAATGCCAGGCACAGGAAACTGGGTGGAGTTTGCTCAGGCGTCGCAAGATATCTCGACATACCTCACTTCTGGGTAAGGTTAGCAGCGATCATTGGCCTGCTCATTCACACGCCAAGTGTCCTGATTGCTTACGGCCTGGCCTACCTGATTCTAGAAGACGAACCCGTGCACTACGACCAGACCGACCCCAGGTGATTAGAGCACTGATTAGTAGGTTATAGTGGCGTTTTAAACAGTGAAGCGCCGCGACTTGAAACAGCTATCTAACCGAATTGGAATTGACCTGGGAGGCACTAAAATCGAAGGTGTCCTCCTGAACTCAGCCGGCGACATACGGCGCAGAGAACGGATCCCAACACCACGCGAAAATTATCCTCGTATTCTGGACGCAATTTCAGCGCTCATCGCACGGTTAACTAACGATAAACACCTGCCTATCGGTATTGGCACGCCGGGGTCTGTTTCTCCCCTGTCACCCGTGATGCGAAACTCCAACAGCACTTGCCTTAATGGCCAACACCTGCTGAGCGACCTGGAACAACACCTGGGTCGCGCCGTGAGATTAGCTAACGACGCAAATTGCTTTGCTCTTTCCGAGGCTTCTGATGGAGCAGGGAAACATAGCCCGGTCGTCTTTGGCGTTATCCTTGGGACCGGCGTAGGAGGAGGCATTGTGGTTGATGGCAAGCTGATACAAGGCCCGAGCGGCATCAGCGGCGAATGGGGCCACAATAGCATGCCGGAAGTGGAAGGCCTGAAGCGCGGCAGAAAGTGTTTCTGCGGCCGCCTGGATTGTGTCGAAACCTGGGTTTCTGGCCCAGGCCTCGCAAAATCTTATGAAACCCAGTCGCGGAAAGCCCTTTCAGCGCTAGAAATCTCAGACCTCGATGTCAGCGGTGAATCAACGGCAGGGCGGGTGTTAGACCAGTATTTTGAACAGCTTGCGGCGGCTCTTGCTGGTGTGATCAACGTTCTAGACCCAGACACCCTTGTACTAGGAGGCGGAGTGTCCAATATCAAAAGGCTCTATCAGGAAGTACACACCAGACTCGGGAGATACGTTTTCTCAGATCATGTTGGCACCCGCATCGTTAAGGCTCAACATGGAGACTCGTCTGGCGTCAGGGGTGCAGCTTGGTTATGGCCATAAGCAGGGTTATGGTCCTGAGCCGGTTATGACCCTGATTCTGAGTTATCCCGCTGCTGCTTTTCAATTAACGCACGCAATGCTTTTACCTCCGAATAAACGTCTTCCAGGTGAAGGATGTTCGGGTCTTCATCCCTTTCCTTCTGGTGCTCCTCCTCAAGCACATTGACGACAATACCAATCACCATGTTCAGGAAAGCGAACGCCGTCAGGAATATAAACGAAATATAAAAGGACCAGGACGTGGGATATACAACCATTGTTTCGTACATCACGTCGGTCCAGTCCTCTAACGTCATTACTCTGAACAGGGTGAGCATTGCGATACTGATATCGCCCCACAGTACCGGGTTGATGTCCTCAAAAATCAAGCTGCCTACGGCCGCATAAATATAAAAAATGATAAACATTAACGCCATGACGTAACCAAGCCTGGGCAATGCCTTTAACAGTGAGTTAAGCAGGATTCGCAACTCCGGGATGATACTGATCATACGAAGTACACGGAATACTCGAATCAGTCTCGCCACCAGTGCCATATCGCTATTATCTATGGGTATCAGGCTAACGGTAACGATTAATGTGTCAAAGATATTCCACCCATCTTTAAAGAAATCAGATCTTGGATGGGTTGCTAAAAACCGCACGCTGATCTCAATAACAAAAATAACAGTGATCGCAATATCAGCAGCCTCTAGGACTGACAGCCAGAACGGCGTGATATTGTAAGTCTTGGCACCCACGGTCAGCGCAGACGTTATAATGATAAAGATAATGAAAAACTCAAACGCTTTATTTGCGATTATCTTTTCAAATCGTGATTGCCAACTCATAGGACTTCTGCCTGTTACGCTATAAAAAAAACAGGATTATAAAGATTAATCAGTCGCAGGTTTACCTTTCATGAAGCGAATGATCCAGCGAGAAACAATCCCCCGCATCAAGGGCTTGTCGAGCGACGCAACGCCCGCTTTGTAGGTTTCTGGGCCAAGAATTTCCTGCCGCATGGCCATCAAGTCTCTTGAATATTCTTGCGAAAACTCGGGGTGACCCTGCATGGTGAAAATATGATCGCCAATGCAATACATACTGTTCGGGCACTGCTCTGCTGAAGCCAGCAATTGTGCGCCTTCCGGCAATTGAATCACCTGATCCTTATGTGAAACGATCAGCGTAAACAGTTCCAGTTCTTCAGTGTCCATAAACCAGCGCGACTGGATGACTTTATGGTCGTGAATACCGACACACCAGCCAGCCTCTGCCCCCAGGGTCTTCCCACCTAAGGCCTCTGCCACCAGTTGGTGACCAAAACATAATCCAACCAGTTTTTTTTCGGCAGCGTGCAATTCGCGTGTGTATTCTTTTAAGACCGCTATCCAAGGTTCAACGTCATACACACTTTTTTTGCTACCCGTGATGACATAGCCGTCGCATTCATCAATAGCATCAGGGTAGATCCCATGTTCGACGTCATAACTTCTGAACTCTGTGTCTATATTTAATTCGGTTGCTGCTTGACCCAGAATTTCCGCAATCATGCCAGGATAATTACCATGATCTGGCTGGAACTGATCCAGCACAGAGTCTGCCTGAAGTATTCCTATTTTCATTATCGGACAGAATATCCTTTAAATAATTTCAAAATAGCGACGCAGTTGCCAATCATTTACAGTGCGCTCGTATTCGCGCACCTCCCAGTCACGGGAGGCCGAAAAGTGATCCACAAAAGTATCGCCAAACAAGCGCGTGGCCACCTCTGAATTCACAAATTCACGATTGGCATCTCTAAGATTGCCGCACAATTGATAATGTTGTGGTAACTCATCTTGCAATTCGTAAGCGTTGCCAACGACCGCCTCACCTGGATCCTGCTTCTCGGCAATGCCTGTCAGCCCGGCAGCCAGATTCGCTGCTGCCACCAGATAGGGGTTCGCATCAGCTGACCCAACTCGAAACTCTACCCTCTGCGACTTATCAGACCCTTTAACGACCCGTAGGGCTGCGGTTCTGTTCTCTACGCCCCACGTTGCCGCAGTAGGAGCCCATGCGCCCTTAACAAGCCGCGTATAACTGTTAATTGTTGGGGAGGTCACCGCGAGGAGCGACTTCATATGACGACGCAACCCACCAACATAATGGCGCATCGTTTCGCTCATTGAATGAGGTTCGTTTTTATCAAAGAAAACATTCCGGCCGTCCTCTTTTGACAGCAGCGACTGATGAACGTGACCGCTTTGGCCTGGATAATCCATGGACCACTTAGCCATAAAAGTCGCAATCATGCCTCTTTTCTGGAAGAACGCTTTCGCAAACGTCTTAAACAGAACGGCCTTGTCCGCGGCAGCAAGTGCATCATCAACGGTAATCGCAGCCTCCCAAACGCCTGGCCCTGTTTCACAGTGCAACCCTTCCAGCGGGAAATCATGCGCCAAGCAATAATCCATAAACTCATTAAAGAGATCTGACAAGGTCATCGTTCTTAGAACAGAGTAGCCGAAGTTGCCAGGAGACAGAGGAACCAGATTGGTATAGTTCTTTTCCCGCACGGATTCGGGTGTCTCATTAAAAATAAAGAACTCGTACTCGAAAGCGAGTTTTGGCAAATAACCCATTGAGTCGGCAACGCCCAGCATGTGTTTCAATCTACTACGTGGGCATATCGGGTGCAGCCCCCCGTCGTCAGCGACAAACTCAATCAGGAAGAATGGTAAATTATTCTCATCCTGAAGCCGCCTTTCAGTCGCTAGATCTAGGCGAAACCCGGCATCCGGAAAGGCAGTATGCCAGCCTGTGTATTTTGCGTTGTCGTACAACTGATCGTCCATATCCCAGCCCAGCACGCAGTCGCAAAACCCTGCCGTACCAGCCGCGATACTCTTAAACTTCTCAAGACTGATGTATTTGCCCCGAAGCACACCGTCGATGTCAGTAAACCCAAGCTTCACGCGGTTTATGCCCTCGGTCTCGTACTGATTAATTAGATCATCTGCTTTAATCATGGTCGCCTCTTTCTGTCATCAAACGGTTGGAAATGAATTCCTTTGGAAACACCCGCGTCTCCAAAGATCAATAATAACGCCTAGGAAGAAGTCTTTTGAGAAGGCACCCTGATGCTTTCAACCAGCGCCTGCACCTCGGCAGGGGGTGGTGGCGTGAACCGACAAACAACCAACGACACCACAAAGTTTGCCAACATGCCCAGCGTTCCAATACCTTCAGGAGAAATACCAAACCACCAATGATCTGGGTTGTTATCAGCAGGACTGATAAATTTGAAGTAAGCGATGTAAGAAAAGGTGAATACAAGACCTGTAATCATCCCTGTAATGGCTGCTTCCTTATTCATTCTCTTGTAGAAGATGCCGAGCAGCAGCACCGGGAAAAAACTCGCAGCAGCCAACCCAAAGGCAAATGCCACAACCTCCGCAACGAACCCCGGGGGATATATACCAAACAATCCCGCAATAACTATCGCGACTGCCGCGGCAATTCGAGCAAAAAGCAGTTCCTGACGTTCAGTGATATCCGGCTTGAATGTCTTTTTCAGCAGGTCGTGGGATATCGCGGAGGAAATAACCAGAAGCAAGCCAGCCGCGGTTGATAAAGCTGCGGCAAGTCCGCCCGCCGCCACCAAGGCAATCACCCAATTCGGTAACTGGGCAATTTCCGGATGTGCCAGAACGATAATATCCCGGTCTATGTACAACTCGTTTTCGCCGGCTGAATGACTGTTTTCAAGTAAACGTTCGCCACTGCTTCCGCGCTCCCCGGTAAAGGCAGGCTTAGCCGGCTGCAAGGCATTGCCTCCCCGATACTGGACCACACCATCCTCGTTCTTATCACGCCAAGCGATCAGCCCCGAGTCTTCCCATTTACTAAACCATGACGGGGCATCCTTGTAGGTCATGCCATCGACATTGTTAATAATGTTAATTCGAGCAAAGGCGGCGACTGCCGGTGCAGTCGTATAGAGCAGCGCAATGAATACCAGGGCGTATCCAGCCGAAATACGCGCATCCCTGACCTTGGGCACGGTAAAAAATCGAACAATCACGTGCGGCAACCCTGCGGTTCCTGCCATTAGCGCCGCAGTAATAAACACCATATCGATGGTGGATTTGTTCCCTGACGTAAATGCCGCCATCCCAAGTTCAGTGGTCAGACCATCAAGCTTATCCAAAAGGTAGACACCACTACCGTCGACCATCGTAGATCCCAAGCCGAACATAGGCAGCGGATTACCCGTCAGGGCAATAGAAATATAAATAGCTGGAACCAAGTAGGCAAAAATAAGCACACAGTATTGAGCCACCTGTGTATACGTGATGCCTTTCATGCCGCCCAGTACAGCGTAGAAAAAAACGATGCCCATGCCGATAAGAACACCGGTATTGATGTCGACTTCAAGAAAGCGGCTGAACACTATTCCAACCCCTCTCATTTGTCCCGCGACATAGGTAAACGAGATGAAAATCACACACACCACCGCAACGAGCCGAGCGGCCTGAGAGTAGTAACGGTCTCCGACAAAGTCAGGCACGGTGAATTTAGAGAATTTTCTAAGATAAGGGGCCAGTAATAATGCGAGTAAGACATAGCCACCTGTCCAGCCCATGAGGTACCTGGCACCATCGGCCCCTTCAAATGCAATGATACCTGCCATTGAAAGAAATGAAGCCGCGGACATCCAGTCCGCGGCCGTTGCCGCCCCGTTCGCGATCGGGTGAACGTGACCACCAGCCACGTAAAACTCTTTGGTAGAAGACGAGCGACTCCAGATAGCAATACCGATGTAAAGCGTGAACGAGGCCCCGACAAACAGGTAAGTAAGCAATTGTGCGGACATCAACTATTCCTCACTCACGCCGAACTTTTTGTCCAGCACGTTCATACGCCAAGCGTAGACAAAAATGAGCAGTACAAAAAAGTAGATAGCACCTTGCTGCGAAAACCAAAAACCAAGCTTGTAGCCATATAGACGAAACTGGTTTAAGAAGTCCACAAAAATGATACCTGCAAGAAACGAGACACTGAACCAGATGACTAGCAATACCAGCATCAACCGCAGGTTTGCCTGCCAGTACGCGTGATTGTTTTTCTCAGACATTTTTTTCCTCAGCCCCTTTTTTAACTGACATTATTTTTAACTGACATTATTTTCAATTCACACTATTTTCAACTGACACTATCTTCAACTGACACTATTTAAAAGTGATCGGGGATCCCCCGATATTACCGCTTAACACAATCGACTTACGTACGAATTTCCTGGCTATCGACCGACGTAATAGACCGAGGAGTCTCTCGTTCTGGCATTTCAACCAGGTTCTGTGGCAACGATTTACTAACCTTCGCGCCCAGTGCCTTCATATCTTCTGCACGTTTTACCAGATTACCCCGGCCACTGGCGAGCTTGTTGTAGGCATCCCTGTAGGTTCCCTGCGTGGACTCAAGCTTGCTACCGATCAGTTCAAGGTCCGCGACAAAGCTGACGAACTTGTCGTACAGCTTGCCAGCCCTGTCAGCGATTTCTTCTGCGTTTTTATTCTGTTGCTCGACACGCCACATATTCTGGATCGTACGAAGCGTCGCCAGCAATGTCGATGGCGTAACGATAACAATATGATTGGAAAGCGCATCGGAATAAAGCGCTGTATCTTCCTGAGTTGCCACCGAGAAAGCAGACTCAATTGGCACAAACAACAATACATAATCCAGCGTTCGGATCCCTTCAAGGTGTTGGTAGTCCTTAGCCGCCAGTTCTTTAATGTGTGACCTGATTGATTGTGTGTGGGCTTTCAGCGCTTCTTTTCTTTCAATGTCGTCTTCCGTTGAGCAGTAACGTTCGTAAGCAGTAAGCGACACTTTTGAATCCACAACGACGTCTTTCCCCTCGGGAAGACGCACAATGGCATCGGGCTGGTAACGCTTGCCGTCATCCTGTTTAAGCGACACCTGAGTTTCATATTCTCGGCCTTTCACCAGGCCGGAATTTTCCAGCACTTTTTCAAGTACCATTTCACCCCAAATCCCTTGGGTCTTGTTCCCACCCTTCAGCGCATTGGTTAAGTTAACCGCGTCCTGGGCAATCCTGCTATTAAGCTCCTGAAGGTTCTTCACTTCCTTGACGAGCGAGAAACGCTCTTTGGCTTCATCGTTGTAAGTCTGCTCAACTCGCTTTTCGAAGGATTTTATCCTTTCATGCAAGGGATCCAGCACACCGCTAAGCTGTTCTTTACTCTGGACTTTGAACTCTTTCTGCTTCGATTCAAAAATCTCGTTGGCCAGACTTTTAAACGCATCATGAAGAGATTCTTTCGCCTCCTTAAGCAGGGTAAGTTTTTCTTCCGCTTGTTGCTGCTGCTCACTCAACGTGGTTTCGAGCCGGGAAATTTGGTCGCGGGTTGCAATAAGGTTGGTTCGTTCCTGCTCAAGGGTCCCACTGAGATTGGACAGCAGCAGTTCCAGTTCGCCAACCTTGACCTCCCTGCCCTTAAGTCGTTCGCGCAAGGAAGCGTTCAGAACCTGCTGTTCGATCAATTCCCTTTGGCTTACGTCAAGCTGGCTATCGAAGGCATCTGCTTTTTTTGTCGCAGATCCCTTTTCAAACCTTGATACCAGGAAGTAAGTGCAAACGGCTGATAGGAAACAACCTGCTAGGAAAGCCGCAGCGAGCTCCGGGGTCATTTAACACACCTTATCTCAAGAACTTACCGTTGGGAGCTTAGCAGATACCCTATTGGTTTACCGACTTGCTCCGAAGGAAGACCGGCAGAAACTCACCGATTGCAGGCTTAATAAAGGCGAAGACCTCAGAAAATTTGGGTTACGGTTCCCTGGTCACTATTCGGGGTAACTACCCCAAATAGTCACTGCTACAATGAAATTGCATGAACTTGCATTAAGTTGGCAACGCCGACTTAATGCAAATAAGTAAACATTTTCCTTCTGTAGCTTGTTGCGAGTTCATTACCTTTACCCAGCATTTTAAATACCTTAATCATGGTGAGCCTTGCTTTCTCTTCACCCCAGGTTTTATCTGCCTGCAGAACCGCAAGAAGTGCTTCCAGCCCGGTTTCAACCTGGTCAGTTACGATTAACTTAATCGCAAAATCAAACCTGGCCTGAAGATCACTCGGATCAGCTTCTGCTTTTGAGCGCTGTTCATCGAGTGTGCCCAAGTCACCGGCTAGCTCGATAAACTCGAGCCGACTTTTAGGTTTGTCGATACCCTCTGCGTCAGCCGGGATACCTACCAGTACCTTGCGAGCGTCATCGACCTGGCCTTCCATAATGAGCAGGTCACAGAGCTCCACATGTAAACCGAAGTTCGCAGGCTCATCAGCAATGACTTGCTGCAACATCAGAATCGCTTGTCCACGCTCACCTTGTTCCAGCAGCAGGTCAATCTGATCGCGAACGCGATCCATGGAGCTCATGGTTAACTGATTCAACGTCTCACGAAGCTGCTGGTCTTCTGCAGGACCTTCGAAATCGCCTGCCATCTGGCCTTGGAAGATGATCTTGATACTCGGGAGTGCCTTAACCTGCAACTGCTGAACAAGCTGCTGGTTTTGCTGGATATCAACCCGCGCAAGTAGAAATTTACCCTGGTACTCAACGACCAGTTTTTGAAGCAGGGCTGTTGTAGAGGCACATTGCTCTGCGCCTTCTGCATAGAATTCCAGCAACACTGGAACCTGCTGGGACTTTTCCGCGACCTCAGATTGAAAATTCTGGGCGTTGATTTCGACAGTATACGAGTCGGTGATCACCGATGCTTCTCCCAAAAATCGGCTAGCCTAACAGAAGACGGGATGCAGGTTAAGAAAAGTGGCCGCTTTTAAGGCCTAAGATAGATGCTTTTAAACCGTTACGCCGCGATTCGAACCCCTTCACGACGCAGCGCACTTTGCATAATTTTTGTCGATCGCCAGGGATTCTCCTTACCACGATACAACACGCGATTACCCTTGCTCATCAGCCAGATATCCAGTGACCTAATATGTCTCACTCTCATTACCATCTCCTCAAATCGCCCGTCTGGTATGCGTGGTCACTAGCCTCTATTTATTAACTGCTAACTGCTAACTGCTAACTGCTAACTGCTAACTGCTAACTGCTAACTGCTAACTGCTAACTGCTAACTGCTAACTGCTAACTGTTAACTGCCAACTACTCACTGCTAACTGCTAGTTGTATGCTCACCAGATATACTGTCAATTCATACAGTACTGTATGAATTGACAGTATTCAAGCTTTTTCAGGGTTAGGTCAAAGAGATCCAGTCAAAACCTTCTTCCTGGCTGGCGACCACCAGCGAACCCGTCCACCCGGATAACAATGGCCGTACCGCATCCTGCGCCAGATTGGGATCGTTGTTTTTTCCCGAGACGTGAGAGATCACCAGGTGACGCAACCGCTCAAGATTGATGGTATCCAACAACCCTGCAGCCTGCACATTATTCAGGTGGCCGTAGTCACCGCCCACCCTTTGCTTTAACTGATAAGGGTAAGGGCCATCCTGGAGCATTACCGCGTCATGGTTGCATTCGAGCAGCAACGCATCGCATTCACGATACGTTTCCCTGACGTGCGGCGTGATATGACCAAGGTCCGTCAGCACTCCAACGGTTATGTCATTCGAGGTCACAAGATATTGACAAGGCTCTTTGGCATCATGGGGTACTGCAACAGGGGTAATAGTCAGCGAACCAATTTCAAATGGAAGGTGGCAATTGATTTTGTTCAAAACCGGCAACTCACCCATTTTCTTATAGCGGTAAGTACCGGGCGTCAGGTAAACCGGTGTGCCGAATTTTCTCGCAAAACCGGCAACACCGTGGATGTGGTCTGAATGCTCATGGGTCACCAGAATGGCATCAACGTCTTCGGGCATCAAACCCAGTCGAGAGAGTCTTCGAACAGACTCCTTAATCGTAAAGCCAAGGTCGATAACCACGCAAGTACTGCCGTTATCGATCAGGGTCGCGTTGCCCTTGCTGCCGCTCCCAAGGGAAGCGAATCTCACCGGCATACGCTCTCATCCTGAATCACTAGGTGGAGTATTCCTTGATCAGCTTGAGTAACCGCTCTTTTAGTATCAGGCTATCGGTATCCGACGCCGCAAGTTCGCTGGCGACGCCAACCGTCACCCTGACTTCTTCACCTTCTGGTTCCAGTTGGACCATAAATCTGTGCCCGGGATCCGCGTCTTCTTCACTATCTCCGCGACCAAAGACCTTTGAGAAAAACCCGGGGTCAGGATTATGACGAGAGGTGTAGTAGACGTAATAGGTCGCAGAGGTACGGTCCAGGTCCTCTACACTGATTCGGGCATCTTCAAGCGCCGCCCCAACCGTTGCCCAGGCCCGATCGAAGTCGAGTTTGTATTTTAAGACCATACCTTCGGGCTCGGCCACAAGAGACGCCTTGCTTTCCTGCAGGCCCGCGGCCAGTAGTGACACACTAGGACCCTGCGCAACCCGGTCACCGAGATAGTAAGCCAGTGTCGTCAGCATCTTCCCTTCAAGTTCAGGGTTATCCGATTTGCCATCCCAATCGATCCGGTCATCCGGATCAAACCCACCGAAAGGACGCTCTGCCTGCTCGATATAAAGTTCCGAACTGGATGTCCTGACCCCCGGTTCTACTCGCACAAAAAACTTGTACTGCTGGGCCATAGATTGCTCGCCCCATGCTGAGCCACTGGTCAGACTCTCATAAATCTCATCAGGGCTGCCACTGGTACCAATAATCCACTCTGTTTCAAGGGTGCCACTTCTTGGATCCAACTGTGCCACTGGAAGATGGTTTTCTTCCCAGAAAAGGACAACCTGGGGCCATATCGTCGCGGTGGGCAGGTCAAGGAATACCCACCGAGAGTCACCCAGCTTTCGGATAACAATCTGCTCTACACCAAAGGTCGTGCTCAGTGCATCAGGAAGCCGCAGTTCAACCTCTTTGCCCGCTAATCCCCTGTAGTCGACTACCTCGGGGATAGGCATCTGGTCGTTAAAAGGAGGTTTGTCCAGACTTTCAGGTATTTCCGTCGGGGCACTGACCCCTGTCTCAAGTATCTGCTGTTCATCACTCTTACCAAACCAGCCAAGCCAACTACAACCACCAAGTAGCAACACGCCCAACACTAACAATCCACGAACGATCAATTAATTACCCCTGCCTGGTGCATCACTGCACGTAGTTCATCATGATAGTTTTCCGAAAAAGGCGTCATCGGTAACCTGATGCCTGCCTCTATTTTACCCATTTGAGCCAGCGCCCATTTAACGGGAATAGGATTCGACTCAAGAAACAATTTTTGGTGCAGGCCCTGCAATTCTTCGTCAATTGCCTTCGAGGTTTCTGCATCACCATTTATCGCGGCCAAAGCCATCGCAGACAACTTAGCCGGCGCGACATTCGCCGTCACACTGATGGTACCTTTAGCACCTTCCAACATCAGGTCACAGGACGTCGCATCGTCTCCCGAGTATATCGGGATATCGCACAGCTCACGAATTTGTTGCCCACGTTTAAGGTCACCCGTTGCCTCTTTGATGCCGATAACCTGAGGAACTGCTGCCAGGCGAGCAACCGTTTCCGGCAACATATCACAGGCTGTTCGACCAGGAACATTGTAAAGAAACTGCGGCAGGTCAACAGCCTTGGCAATTGCTTCGTAATGACGAAACAAACCTTCCTGCGTGGGTTTGTTGTAATAGGGGGTCACCAGCAGACAGGCATCCGCGCCAAGAGCTTTTGCTGAAGAAGTTAACTCGATCGCTTCCGCTGTGGAATTACCCCCGGTGCCTGCGATGATCGGCACCCGACCGGCTACGGCATCCACGGTAAACTTGACAATTTGGCAATGCTCATCGACTGTAACCGTCGATGATTCACCCGTCGTGCCTACTGGCACTATTGCCGCGGTTCCCTGATCAATGTGCCACTCGAGCAGTTCACCAAGCTTCGCCCAGTCGATCTCGCCATCTGTGTGCATGGGGGTGACCAGAGCGACGATACTTCCCGTGATCATGGTAGCGGCCTTTAAGAAAAGTGGCTCATATTACTGGCGTGCGAATAGCATCACAAGCTCCGCGGTGTCAGCGATTGACTCAGGCTTTCTTCAGCCAGTGAGTATATTGACCACCAGATTCTTCCTGTCGCAACAACTCGTTGCCACTTTGCTTGGCAAAGACCTCAAAGTCTCGGACCGATCCCGGGTCTGTACAGACGACCTCGAGCACCAGACCACTACCAAGGCGGTTCAACGCTTGTTTTGCTTTCAGCAAAGGCAAAGGACAGGTCAATCCACAGGTATCCAGTTTTTGTTCAATCTCCATAAAGGGGATTATAACGGAAACTTACCCTACCTTGATCCTCTATAGGAGAAGATCTGAACGTAAAGTGAGATAATCTGTCCAAATAAGCTGGCACACACTAACCTGAAGCTGACAAATGATTCGCATTCCTATAATCCTGATTAGCATTCTCTGGAGCCTGGCCTTGTCAGCAAACCAGGACCTGCCGTCATTCGGAGACAGTACGTCTGGCATTATTTCACTCGATCAGGAACGCAGGCTCGGACAACAGTTTTTACGCTCTATCAGAGCTCAGGCACCCACACTTGACGACCCCATTCTGCAGGACTTCTTAGAGCACCTTATCTATCGCCTTGCCTCACACAGCCAACTTGAGGATCGTCGACTCGACATTGTAATTATCCGGAATGGGTCACTGAACGCTTTCGCGGCACCGGGCGGTATAGTAGGCGTTCATGACGGTCTGTTCCGCTACGCGCAAACGGAGCATGAAATGTCCGCGATCCTCTCACACGAACTGGCCCACTTGAGTCAGCGCCACTTCGCCAGAAGAGTCGCTGAAGGTAAAAAAAGCGCGGCCCTTAACATTGCCGGCTTGCTGGCTGGGGTCATTCTTGCAGCAACCGCCGGCGGAGATGCTGCGCTTTTGGCGTTGACCGGCAGCCAGGGACTGGCGCAGAACCAATCGCTCAAGTATTCCCGCGAACGAGAGGCTGAAGCTGACAGGATTGGTATTTATACACTGGATGAGGCCAGCATGGACCCAAGAGCAATGGCTTATATGTTTGAGCGATTGCAGCGCGCCAGTCGTTACAGCACTGGTAACAATATCCCGGAGTTCCTGCGAACTCACCCTGTGACCAATGACCGAGTCGCAGATTCATATAACCAAACCCAGAATTACCCGAAGAAGCAATTCCCCGCCAGCCTGGATTATCAGTTAATGCGCATCCGGGCACGCGCCATCACCAGCGGAAACCAGTCACAGGAAGTAAAGCATTTCGAAGCTGCATTTAAGGAAAGCAGTAATACCACCCAGAAAACTGCGAACCAGTATGGCCTGGTCATCTCGCTGACAAATTCATTAGCCTTTGACAAAGCTCGCACACATATCCGGGGGCTTCGTGAACAGCACCCGCTAAATATCCCCTTTCGAATAGCCGAGGCTGAAATCTATACCCGTGCCCAGCAACCGGAAATTGCGCTCGAACTTCTAGAAGAAGCTTTGGAAGTGTCACCCAATAACTATCCTTTATCAGCCACCTACGCGCAGACCCTTCTTGCTGCTAGCAAACCCGTCGCGGCACTGAAAGTGTTGGCCGCTTTAAGCGTCAGACGACCTAACGATGAGTATGTATGGTACCTGCTGGCAGAAGCCTATGGCCTTGCCAACAATATTCCGGGCGTGCACGAAGCCCGCGCCGAATTTTTCGTGCTCAACGCCAATTACGACCAGGCAATCAAACAACTGGGCTACGCGCTACCATTGGTACGGCATAACTTTCAGCAAACCGCCCGCATTAAACAAAGACTGGAAGATATCTGGATGATGAAAGATGGCGGTTGAACCTCTTAGGTACTACTAGCGCATCACGCTCAATAGGTGCCTCGCCGCTATGGGTACAGACTGTCACTGGTTCAAACGGGCCCTTGTTTTCAGTTTCTTATGTGAATTTTGCCGCTAGCCTGAAAGTCGACCATACGCTGAAGTGGCACTAGCGCTTTCTGCCTGAGCTCTTCATCAATCAAAACTTCATTACTCGCATCAACCAGGGATGACTCAAGATTTTCCAGCACATTCATCCCCATCCAGGGACAATGCGCACAACTCCTGCACGTTGCACCGCTACCAGCCGTTGGAGCTTCAATAAATATCTTGTCGGGTGCGAGTGACCGCAACTTGTAAAAAATGCCCTTGTCTGTTGCGACAATAAACTTTTCATTCGGCAGTTCCTGCGAAGCGCGAATAATTTGCGTGGTCGAACCCACCACATGAGCTAGTTCGACCACTGAGGGTGGCGACTCCGGATGCACTAGTACTGCTGCATCAGGGTAGACATGCATCAAGTCCTGAAGACCTTTTGCCTTGAATTCTTCGTGCACAATGCAACTGCCGTTCCACAGCACCATATCGGCGCCGGTCTCCTTGTTGATATACGCGCCAAGGTACTTGTCCGGTGCCCAAATGATCGGTTTACCCTCGTCCATCAGGTGCTCGACAACCTCCAGTGCTATACCAGAGGTCACCACCCAGTCTGCACGTGCTTTAACGGCAGCTGATGTATTCGCATAAACGACAACGGTATGGTCAGGGTGGTCATCACAGAAAGCAGAAAATTTATCGATAGGACAACCCAGATCCAGCGAACAAGTCGCTTCCAGGGTCGGCATCAAGACTCTTTTTTGGGGGGAAAGAATCTTGGCCGTCTCTCCCATGAACTTGACACCGGCTACAATCAGCGTATCGGCCTCGCACGCCGCACCGAACCGCGCCATCTCAAGCGAGTCTGAGACACAACCACCGGTTTCTTCCGCCAGTTCCTGGATCGCATCGTCGGTATAATAATGAGCCACGATCACGGCATTTTCGCGTTTGAGCAGCGCTTTAATTCGATCCTTATAGGCACGAACTTCACCATCACTCAGCAGATGGCTTTGATGAAGTGGTACGTCGAATGCAATATTAGACATCAGTTTTTTCGTTAACCAGGATAAATAGAGACTCTATTATAGCGCAGCCAAAGCCGGTAAAGTCACCGTTGCTTTAGACAGAATGCATAGATTTCATTACATCGTTTTAAATACATCGTTTTAAATACATCGTTCTAGATACATCGTTTTAAATACATTGTTTTAAATACATGGCTCGCATAGCACTGCTGATACAGAAGACGCCGACACTGGAAGATGGTAATTATCTTAGGTTCGCCCGTGAGCTGAATAAGTCAGGCCACAGCACCGACATTTTGTTTATTGATTCCCTCAGACTCATTGCGGGCAGGGTTACGGCTGACGCATTTTCCTGGCGCTCACACCTAAAGTCGGGCTCACCGCTACCGACAAGCGCTGAATGTAAAATCGATCACGACGTTATTTGGATTCTTGGCCTGGGTGATCGAGAGAACTTCCTCGACAAATACCAGTTACTCTACGCATTGCCTGAAAAATGCAAAATCGTCAACTCACTTGACGCCATCATGCACCTTAAGAGCAAGTATTATCTTGCCAGCCAGGGCGACCAATTCCCAAGTCCGGAAACCTACGCGTCGACCTCTGCGGAAGAACTGATCAGTATTGTTGAAGCTAACCAAGGAAAATGGATTGTAAAACCACCCGCGGGAAGCCTGGGTAGGGACGTCTACCTGACGCACGCCGGAGACAGTCAACTGAAGATGATTATTAAGCGACTCTGTGGCGCAGATAACAGCCGCTACACCATGCTCCAACGGTATCTTCCAGAGATCGAGCAAGGCGAGAAACGAGTTTTACTGGCCGGCGGCCGGGTGATCGGACAATACCTGCGTCGTTCAGCAGGGGATCACCGCACCAACATCACGGCCGGGGCAAAAACAGAGCCCTGCGACCTCTCTGTGCCAGAACGCGACTATTGCACCAAATTGGCCCAACAAATACTGTCGAAAGGCGCCTGGTTCGCTGGAGTAGACCTTGTTTATCCTTGGCTTATCGAAGTTAATGTGATTAATCCGGGCGGAATTACCACCATTCATGAGCTCACAGGTTGTGACCTGAGCGAAAAAGTCGTCGAAGCAGTAATGACTAGCCTAGATCACGCCTGAGATCCTTGAACTTTGGTCGGGAATCGGTATGATAGCGGCCTTTCCTTTCGGGCCGTTAGCTCAGTCGGTAGAGCAGTTGGCTTTTAACCAATTGGTCCCGCGTTCGAGTCGCGGACGGCCCACCAAATACGGGGCTTCCAGCAGGTTGCCCCCGTATTTTTTCCGGCTGGTAAAAATTTTCCCAGCATGTGGTCGACATCCCGCTGCCCGTAGCGCCCTGTTACATTAGGTCACCTGTCGTTACATTAGTGCACATTTGCTTCAATCCCTGCTTACAAAACGCCCCTAAACTTTCATCCAATCAAACCAATACGCAAACGGGTGAACGATATGTACAAAACGATGCTGGCTTCCCTAATCATCGCGCTTACTACAGGGTGCTCTACTTACAGCGGCACACAAGCTACGGCTGAAATGGAATTCTGCTGGGAAAGAGGCATGAACTTTCAATGGATTGAAGAGTTTGATGCGGGTTGCGTTGAACCGAACTCTGATGTTAAACCCATGCGCATTGCTAAAATAAAATGGTTAGAAGCGAATATGGCTCCGATGGCTAAGAATGCTCCTCAGGGCGACACGAGAAACATCTAGGCTACTGCCCGGTAATGAGTACCTTCTTGACATTCTTCTGCTCGGATGGTCCGCGGGGAAAGTATTGGACTCATTAGGTTTCCTGTGCTTACTGTGACGACTTACTGACAACACTACGACATGTCGGGGTACCAGTAACTCAGGTATTCAGCGTAGAGCGCATAATCACGCTTGCCTTCAACCTCAACCTGATGGGTAGTCGTCAACAGGGTTTCTCCATTTCCCTTGTCCTGTGCCTTCAGCAAGGACACATGGGATCGGAGTCGAACGCCGTCCCCAATCACCACGGGCTTTAGCACGCGTACTTTATCCAGACCATAATTCAGGGAGTAAGCCCCGTCGACAGGGCGCAGGCCCGCACTCTCAAAAAAATACGAACATAACGCTATCATGTGAAAGCCATGAATCAGCGTTCCACCATAGGGCGTCGTTTTTCCATACTCAGGATCACAATGTCCAGGCTTGGCCCACCGAGTCACTTCACCAAAGACGTTAACCTGAACCTGATCGATGTCGACCCATTCACTGACGCCCAGGGGATGACCCACAAACTCCTGGATATTGCTCAAACGGAACCGCTTGATGTTTGTGTCACTCAAGGCTCTTCTCCTGAAGCCCCAGTAAGAATACCAGGGGCTTTTATGATGATACTGATGGCAGTTCAGACACGTGTTGTTAACCTTCCGGGACCCGGACCCGGACCCATAACCGCTACGATCGTTTTTCTTATCATGGGGCTTCAAGCCCCGCCGCAGCCCCAATCGATGTATCCGAAGATTCGTTCTTGGGAACATGCCACGTCAGGCGGTTTCCGAGTTCATTCAACCTGATCAAGTGTGGCTCTCGGGTGACATTCACCGCAGCCTGGTGCGGAAGAAAACCGATCTTTCTGGAAAAATCCGTCATGTGAAGTGTCCTCTTTCGCATGCTCTACGTTGATGACAAAGATGAGTAATACCAACCAGGAGACTGCCACTTTTATGTTCTAAAGCACTCCGTATTGGGAGCACCGTTACGTCGGCAAAGGTTCACGGTGTCAATAAAGCGGAAAAATCGTGCGAAGATCCCCAGCTCTTCGAAGGGACAGGCTTTGAAGGGACAGGCTTTGAAACGCCGCTGGTTTTACGCCTCTCTCAAGCGAGCCGGGAGGGTCTGTCTGCCCAACTCACTCCTGTCCCTGCACCATCTCCGTTTCATAACCTGCGTCTTTCCAGGCCTCAATACCGCCCTCCATAGGATAGACCCTGGAAATTCCAAGTCGCTTTAACTTGAGAGCCACACGGGCACTCGAGGCTTCGCTTGGTCAGCTACAGTAGAGAACAATGTCGCTGTCCTTGGGGATACTCCCATTGTGTCTATCAATTGACTCCATCGGGACACGCAAGGCACCTGGCACCAGATGTGGAAACGCATCAAAATCATAGTCATGTCGCAGATCAAGGATGTGAAAATCATCACCCTCGCTAATACGCTGCCGGACGTCTTCAGGCGTTAGTCTTCTCATCCGCAGTGAACGTAAAAATCGCTGCTGCGTAACAATCTTGTAAATAAAGTAGGCAGCGACGATTCCGCCTAAAAACAAACCTGCGATCAGGCCAGCGTCTGCGGCTTTTTGGGCAATAAGCTCTAACTCGGTATGGAAATAAAATCCTACCAGGACAAAAGAAGCTACCCAAGCCAGAGTGCCGACCAGGTCGAGGATAAAAAAGACCAGCATGCTCATCCCTGTAAGGCCCGACATTGGCGGTGCGAGCGTCTGAAGCCCGGGAATGAATTTAGCCAGAACCACCGACAAAGGTCCCAGCTTTTTGAACAGGGCTTCGGTGTCCCGCACACAATAATCAGGTTCAAGCGACAAGATGCAAAGAAGATGCAGTACACGAGCCCCACGAAGCCGCCCTAGCCAGAACCAAAAAAGATCAATAGGTACCGTTGCCAGCGTACACACAACGAAGATCCCTAAAAGGCTGAGTTCCCCAGTACCGGCGAGCGCCCCTGCGGCCAGCAGCAGCGGCAACGTCGGCAAAGGTAATCCTGCCTGGTCAAGTGCAACCCAGGCGAAAATGACCACGTAACCGTGCTCAACCAAAAACTGCAAAAATTCTGTCATTTAAGCCCTTTCATCGCTTCAAGTGCTACTCTGCCTGAAGCAGCAATCAAGTCACCCGCGACAGGCATTTCTTGTAATGATAATCGTGGCAAGATAGCCACACAGTCTGTGCCTTTGGAGGCGGATGCACCAATACATTTAAACTGGATCAAATTTCTTGTTCGAACCACTTTCTACAGCCTTTGCTAAAAATCCATACCCTTTCTACGAAGACCTTCGCGAGCTGGATGAACCTTATTTTTATAATGACGCTGACGCTTATCTGCTATCGCGTTATCGCGATGTCGAGGCCGCCGCCCGAAACCCGACACTGGTCCGGTCACTTGAGGCATTTATGGATCCGGCTACTATCAACGCACAGCAGCGATCAAGAGACTGGCACGACATGCCCAATCATGAGCGGTTTGTGCAATTTAGCCTGCTGGAACGCGATGGCGCGACACATTTTCGCCTCCGAGTCATTGTCCTTCGAGCCTTGTCACGGCGTTTGGTAGAGCAACAGCGCGGTATGATCCAGACATATGTCGACCAGTTACTTGACCAATTGCTGCAACACAGAGCGTTTGATTTCGTTACAGACCTCGCCTCTCACGTTCCTGGCCACATTATCGGTCACCTGCTGGGCGTTCCCGACGAGGACTGCCCTCAGCTTCGAATATGGTCAGAAAATATCGTCCAGTTTTTTGATGCCGGGCGAACCCCAGCGCATAAACTACTCGCGGAAAGTGCCACTACCGAGTTCTACTTTTATCTGTCCGACCTCATCACAGACCGCAGGAATAAACCGAAAGAGGATCTGATCAGCTCACTTGTCGCAGCTCAGGATGCTGATGAGATGAGCGAATCAGAACTCATTTCAACGTGTATGCTCATCCTAGCAGCGGGCCATGGATCCACGATTGACGTTCTAGGCAGCGGCATGCACGCACTCATATCCCACCCGGGGCAAATGAATCTGCTACGCCAGCAACCAGGATACATCCAGAAGGCGGTGCAGGAAATGTTCCGGTTTGAATCACCGCTGCCATTTTTCCATCGCTATGCCAGCGAAGCCTTGATCTTAACTGGGCAGCACTATCCCAAGGGTACTAAATTTGGTTTGTTGTATGGCTCAGCGAACAGGGACCCAGATCAGTTTCCCAACGCAGATAGATTTGATATCACCCGCCACCCGAACCGCCACGTTGCATTTGGCCGGGGCGCTCACCTTTGCCTGGGTAACCATCTGTCCAGACTTGATATGGAAGTAATATTTCTCAGTATCCTAAGAAGGACCAGTCACGTCGAACTTTCAGGTCCCGACCCCACCTATAAACAGAGTTTGTCTGCCCGCGGCCCCGAATCATTGCCCGTGGTCTTGACACCGAAGTAGTTATTTTTGACGTCGACTACATTTTTTGAAACACTGAAGGTTCAAGTTTTCAGCCACAGGTAAAGCACATGCTATATCCGATCTTTCAGCACGCCTATTTTGTAAACGATGTCGAAGAAGCTGCCCACAAATGGAACCGCCTTTATGGTGCAGGCCCGTTCGTCATGGTGCCGCATCACAAGACAGAAAAGTTTCAGTTTCGTGACACCCCCCAGGAAGCCGACGTCTCTTATGGCTTCGGATATCTGGGCAACAACCAGATTCAGTTTATTGCGCAGCATGATGAAACGCCGTCCATCTACCGAGATATGTATCAAAAAGGTGAAGAAGGGTTTCACCATGTTGGATGCATGGTTAATGACTTCGCCGCCGCTCGGCAAAGAATGCTGGACCTGGGGTTTGTGAACGCCTGCGAACTATGGGCAGATGATGTCAACGCTGCCTATTTTGATACTCGTGAAGTGAATGGCGGGTTCACTGAGATACACGGGGACCCTGTTCACATTCTGGCGTCATTCGCGACCTGGAAGCGTGCCCACGACAACCTTAAACCCGGTGACAGCCCCATAATGGATATGTCATCACCCTTCCCGGAAGGTCGGGACCCAGACTATCTTTAAAAAGTGAACCTTTAAAAAGTGAACCTTTAAAAAGTGAATCTTTAAAAAAGTAACTTTAAATAGAAGATGAATTGAAAAACTTATCTCGGGAATGTCATGACGACATTCCCGGCATATCAACTGTTTTGTAATACTCTTTGTCTCCAAGGGACATGACCTTGCTCCAAAAAGCTTCACCCGCGGCAATACCTGTGTCCGTTTTTTCACTCGTCTGGCGAAAGATATTCCAAGAGTAAGGATGCAGGTCCCGGCATTCCGAAAATACTTCACCGGCTTCATCTTCACGCCCATTTTGTAGCAAGTATTGCCCTAGGTGAAATTTAGTATGCGCCATAGCAATATCGTTAGTCATTGGTTCAACATGGTCTCGAGCCCCATCGGGGTCGAAGGCATAGGGACTATCTTTACCATTTATCGCCCAGTCTTTGACCGCAGCGGTATAAGTCGCTTTGGCTGCAGCGGCTCTTTCCACCGCCTCGGGTTTGAAACCCATGATTTCCATATCGAACTCACGAAGGATATCAATAGATCCACCGCTTTCTGTCGGGCGGACAATTCTTCCATCCTCGTCGATCCAGACGGCCTGCGGCACGTTCACCATATTGTAGAGAGACGAGAGCTGGTGATTTTTATCAATTAAGGTAACGAAGGTCGGAGACGCTTCGTCGACCCAGGGCTTTGCAGCATCAAGCTCCGCATCCATCGCAACCGAAATGATTATAAAATCCTGATTTTTTACTTCTTCAAACAGTGCCTGCCAACCTGACAGATCATGACGGCATCCTCACCACGATGCCCAGGTAATGAGCAACACCCGCTTCCGCCGAAAGTCAGTCAGCGAATGTAACTTGCCACTAAAATCCGGCAATGAAAAATTCGGCGCCTCCAGATTCAGCATCGCTTCATTTCGATCATTGGCGGCTTCACCAAGTGACCAGACGTCACCATCTTTACTCACCGCAGCAGGCTTACCCAGCAATTGCCACACTTCAGACAGGTTAACCTTGCCATCAGCAATGAACCGGTCTGATTCACTCACCGGAACAGGCACACAGACCTCCTCCTTGCAAAACCCTTCAGTCTTGAGAACCCATCCTGTCGCAGCCGTCATCTCGCCCTGACTGACCCAGAGTTCAGAACCTGCCCCGACCTGCAGTACAGTCTCTGTGTTTTCGTTAAGAATAGTCACCATCGTCATTGTTTCCTTCACCATTTCATGAATTTAACACCGGTTGCTCAGCCGTCTGGTCTTCACTGTTTGCTTGCACTGAGGCTTTACCAAGGACCAGATAAAAAGTCGGCAGTACAAAGAGGGTAAACAACGTACCCACGCTCATACCGGCAGCGATCATCAACCCGATAGCGAACCTGGAATTAGCCCCGGCACCATAGGCCAGAACCAGCGGCAGAACCCCAAGCACCGTTGCAACGGTCGTCATTAAAATAGGTCGCAATCTAAGCGCGGCTGCCTTGAGTACCGCTGTCTTGCGGTCATAGCCCTCAGAAACCAGGCGATTGGCAAAATCTACAATCAGAATTCCGTGTTTGCTGATCAGGCCAATCAGCGTCAGCAATCCCACCTGTGTATAAATATTCAGTGTAGCTAGCCCAAGTGCCAACGGCACGATCGCCCCAAATAATGATAGCGGCACACTGACCAACACAATAAGCGGATCACGAAAGCTGTTGAACTGCGCCGCCAGAACAAGGTAAATAAAAACTAACGATGTCGAAAATAGCAGCAGGAATCCCTGAGACTCCTGTATGAACCTTCTAGATGCCCCCTGATGGTCGACACGAAATCCCGTGGGCGACACTTCATAAAGCGCCTGTTCCAAAAAATCCAAACTGTCGCCCAGCGTATTCGGCGGCAGCACAAAACCCTGGATCGTCACACTATTGAGCTGTTGAAACTGCTTGAGTGAATTTGGCTCTACCTTCTGACCCAGTGTGACCACTGTACTCAGCGGCACCAGTGACCCTTCAGTGGTACGCACGTAGTATCGCTCTAGCCATTCTTTGGTGAGGCGAAAACCCCTATCCGCCTGAGGAATAACCTTGTAGCTACGCCCCTCCATACTAAACCGGTTCGTTTCCGCTTCGCCCAGCATTATCTGCAAAGTCTGCCCAATATCCTCCATCGAGATACCCAACCGGGCCGCCAGTTCGCGGTCAATGCGAACCGTGATTTCCGGTCTGGAGTAGCGTAAATCCTTGGTAACGAAAGCGAATATGCCTGACTGCCTTGCTTTCTGCAAAACTTCTTCTGAAACCCTGTCAAGTTCTTTGTAGTCGGCATTGGACGAGATCACAAACTGCAATGGTAAACCTGAATCCGCACCCGGCAGCCCCCCCGCCCCAAAAGTAAAGATCTGTAAGCCACTGATTTTGTCGTACTTAGCCTGAAGTTCCTGACGAATGTCTTCAAGGGAACGCTCCCGCTCCGACCATGGCACTAACTCAACGCCCCCGAACACTCTGTTGGGATTATTGACCTGCCAGGAATGACTAACCTCAGGCACTGTTTTCCAGACATCAACCATCTGGTCAAGAAAATAGGTCGTGTATTCAAGGCTGCTGTAATCCGGAGGAGTCGCCATAGCAAATATACTGCCGCTATCTTCATCGGGTGCCAGCTCTTTCTGGGTCAGCTGATAAAATAGTGGCAGGCTACAAAAAACCACCACGGCGAACAGCACGACCGCGCCGCGATTATTCAGACACATTCCAAGCACCCGTTCATACTGGCGGTGCAGCAAATCAAACTTTTGATCAAGCCAATTAGCGATTCTGCCCTGGTGCTCGTTGTCAACGAGCAGATGGGCACACATCATCGGACTGAGCACCAGCGCAATAACGCCAGAGATCACCACAGCGCCAGCCAGAGTTAATGCAAATTCACTGAACAACACACCCGTCAACCCACCAAGAAACCCAATGGGCAAATATACTGCTACCAGTGTCAGCGTCATCGCGATCACGGGCAGGGCAACTTCCCTTGCCCCAATCAGCGCTGCTTCCCGCGGCTGTTTACCTTCTTCGATATGCCGGTGTACGTTTTCCACAACAACAATAGCGTCATCTACCACCAGCCCGATCGCAATTACCATCGCCAGCAGCGTTAGTAGATTGATTGAGAAACCCATTAACCAGACCAGGAATAATACTGTTATCAACGACAGTGGAATGGCGACAATAGGAATAGCAACGACTCGTAATGAACCCAGAAACAATAGAATGACCAGCACGACAATCATGGACGCCTCGATTAACGTCTTACCGACTTCCTCAAGCCCCTCGCGAATATATATCGATAGATCCGAGTCCAGAAAAATAGTCATGTCTGCTGGAAGTTGTGTTTCGATTTCCTTTACTTTGCTTTTTACCCGCGCGGCCACTTCGAGAGGGTTGGCACCTGGTGCTTCTGTGATCGCGATGAACACCGTTTCCTTACCGCTGGAATAAGCCGCCGACTCATAGGTATCACTTGCCAGTTCAATTTTTGCGACATCACCCAGCCGAACCCGCTTGTCGCCTTCCTGGCGAACCACAATATCGGCGAATTTCTCTGGATCCTGGACATCGGTTTCGGCGTCCACACTCGCCCGGACGAGTTCGCCCCGGGTTGTTCCCGCAGCTGAAATATAATTCTCTCTTCTAACGGCATCGTTAATATCTTTTGCCGTCACATCATACGCCGCCATTTTCGCGGGATTGAGCCAGATCCGAAGCGCAAAAACACCACTGCTCAACATGCGAGCCTCGCCCACACCCTCTACGGTGCTCAGCACCGGCTGAATCGTGCGAATCGCATAGTCTGTTGTTTGCTGAACCGACATCTGGTCACTTAAAAGCGCAAGATACATCATGCCGTCGCCACCGGTTCGATTGCTGACAACCGGGTCCTCAACTTCCCGCGGTAATTCAAACCTGGCTTCGTTAATCTTGGTAATGACCTCGGTGAGCACATCCGTAGAGTTCTCGCCAAGGCGGACATAGACGCTAATCTGAGCCAAACCGGGGTTACTTTCTGATGTCACATAATCGACACCTTTCGCTGCTGCGATTCGTCGTTGCAAGGGGGTTGTCACAAAGCCCTGCACCGTTCGTGCACTCGCACCCGGATAAATAGCTCGCACGAAAATTTGGCTTTTTTCCACTTCGGGATATTCACGAAGGGATAACTGTGTTCCTGCCTGTATGCCAACAAGCAACATGACAGCTGCAATTACAATCGCAAGCACCGGACGCTGGATGAAAATGTCAGTGAATTTCATTTCTTAAAGCGCCACTGTCTCGTCGATCAAGACCCTTACGCCCCTGAAGAGTTTATTTTGTCCCACGCTGACCACGCGCTCACCAGCGTCAACACCGGACATAATCGAGACCTTGCCGCGCCTCACCTCACCCGCCTCAACAATCCGTGCACTGGCAGTTAGACTTCCGTCGTCAGTCTCTTCTACGACATAGACCGTATTACCCTGCAAGGCATAAGTCATTGCGGTCTCTGGTACCGACACCACGCTCCGTTTTTCACCCAGGTCAACAGCAAGCGTTGCGAACATACCGGGCAGCAAGCCTGAGGCCTCTTTTAACACCGCACGAAGCAGGACATTTCGTGTTGCGGTATCTATTTGCGAATCGACCGCACTGACCACCGCCTCAAACCGCCTGTCCGGGAAGGCATCAACTTCGACGACAACCTTCAATCCTGCCCTTAACTTCGGTGTATAACGCGCCGGCACAGTGAAATCTATCTCCAACTCGCTATGGTCCTGAAGGGCTGCAATAACGGTACCCGGTGACAGGTAATCACCCACATCAACCCGTCTGATTCCCATGATTCCTGCGAATGGTGCTGTTATTCTTTTGTTGGCCAGCCTTGCCTCGGTCTCGGCCAGCTGCGCCTTGGCGCGTTCAAGGTCAGCACGGGAACGATCATATTGGGATTGCGGAATGGATTTTTGTTTAATGAGTGTCTTGTCGCGCTCAAATAATATGTCGGCGAGTTCCAGGCCCGCAATCTGATTGTTACGGCTCGCTTCCTCTATCTCATCGTTCAGCACCACTAAGAGCTGGCCGGACTGGACGGCATTCCCGGAATCAAAATGAATCTCAGTAATCTGACCGCTGGTTTCTGACGTCAAATCGACGCCACGCACCGCTTGTATCGAGCCAACAGCGTTCAGCACCTGCCCCCAGCTCTCACTGGTTGCAATGGAAGCCGCAATGGTGACCGGCGGCGGCGAAAAATCCATTGACGAAAAGGCACTAAATCGCTTGAAGAGAAACCCGCCAATAGCCCCAAAAATGACAACAAGAATAACAATCACGACAACGTAGGCTTTCAAATGGACCCCAGGACTCGGCACAACAACACAGGAGCGTGGAATTAAGCACTTTTTGGGTCAATGGTCAAAACAATCGTACCTGAACAAAAACCCCACCAGACTTCCTGCGGCCATGCCCGGACCGGCCTCCAGATTCTTTCATGCCATTTCGACCAATTGTGCTTTGGACATTTTGGTTATTCCTTAGATTGACCTTATTGATAAACCGTAAAACAGCTCACAACCGCTAACAAACATTACGCGCCGTCACCTTTGTTCTACCGGTCAATTTACGCTGCAAGCCTATTAACGCTGTAACGGACACCCACTGGCTTGAGCAACCTTAACATTGGTCCCTTGAGGGCTGACACGTGAACCGGTATCGGCATACCTTGGCGGTGAAGCTGGCAAAGCAGCCAGGATTGCATCCGATTTGATCATGTCACTATTGACAGTTTCAGAGAGTAAATACACCGATTAATGTATATGCTGTCGACATGGCCCTTTTAAGGCAGATAACGCATGAAACTGATCAAGCTACTTCTCTCCCCTATCGTCTTCAGCATCGGGTTTCTAACCCCCCTTCTCGCCCAGCTAATTCTGGCAACGAGGACGGAACTCAGCACACCCGTTGCCTACGGCACTGCGCTCACGATTTCTATAGCGTTTGGCATTATCGCCCAGCATCGGGTGGGTAAAAGACCATGAATAGAACCACTAGTAAAAGCATTAATAAGAGCATGAGCAACGCCACGGTAAACCTGAATTCAATGAGTGAGTCAGAACTGGATGTACTTGAACGCAAAATCGCGGGAAAATATATGCACAAGGTTCCCTGGAGAGCAGTTGTCTGGGGCATTGGCAATCTGATCGCTTGGCTTGCACTCTGGCCACTCGTGCTAATGGATATTATTCCGCTCTGGCTTGGCTTTATCCTGGCAACTCTCAACGTCTCATTGTCTTATCTACCGTCACACGAGGCACAGCACAATATCATTGCGGGAAAAGGGCAACCACTTCGCTGGCTTAATGAACTCGTTGGTCATTTATCCACTATCCCGTTGGTTTTACCCTATCGCGTACTTCGACATACTCACTATGAGCATCACTCACATACCAACGACCCCCAACTTGACCCTGACTTCAATATCCACGCTGATTTCGGCTGGCACTTCCTGTGGAAAAGCATCATGAATCGCCAACCTGAATCCGGTAGGAGCGAAGCCTATCCCGAAACACTAAAACGTACGGGTAACGAGCACATGATACTGGATGCCGTCATATACCAGACCGTGTACCTGACGATCATGTTTACACTTGCCTGGTCTGGCTATGCGATTGAAGCCGCGCTCCTCTGGTGGGTACCGAAACAAATCGCCATTACGTACATTGAGTACTACCTAAGCTGGGCGCCACACCACCCGAGCAAAGAACAGGGCCGCTACGCGGACACAAGAGGATTCAAGAGTCGCCTTGGCAACCTCCTTTCGATGGGCATGCAGTACCACATCATTCATCATCTATATCCGAAAATCCCACTCGCACTGACACCCGCTGCATACAGGGAACTAAAACCAATCTTACAACGCCGGGCGTGCAACCTCGGTGAGTTGTAAATAAGGACCAATAGCCCAGGAACAGCAAAGGATAGCACCAGATGAATTCACTGGCAGTAAACAAAGAAAAGATGTTAGCGCAGGCATGGACCGTTCCGCTAAAGGAAATGGACATCAGCAACTGGTATCTCACCGAACATGATGTGGTCTGGCCTTATTTCGAGCGCCTGCGAAAAGAAGACCCGGTGCACTATACCGAAGATTCACGCTACGGCCCTTTTTGGTCTATTACACGATTTAACGACATCAAGTTTGTCGACCAGAACCACCAACTATTCTCTTCACAAGGATCCATTGGCATCGAGGACCAACTCGAGGAATTCACAACCCCGATGTTCATCGCGATGGATCCCCCAAAGCATGACGTCCAGCGCAAAGCTGTCTCTCCCGTTGTAGCACCAAGCAATCTTGCAGAACTGGAACCCCTGATACGATCCAAAGTTAGCACTATCCTGGAAGGCTTACCTATCGGTGAAACCTTTAACTGGGTCGATCGAGTATCGATTGAACTCACCACCCAAATGCTGGCAACACTATTTAACTTTCCGTTCGAAGACCGTCACCTACTCACCCGGTGGTCTGATATCGCCACCGGTGGGAAAAATAGCGGACACGTAAACACAACCGACGATTTCCAGCGCGAAATGATGGAATGCCTCGCCTATTTTACCCGCCTGTGGCGAGCGCGCGAGAATGAAACTGGCGGGTTCGACCTGATTTCCATGATGGCCAACAACGAAGACACAAAAGACGTGGTCGACCGCCCGCTCGAATATCTAGGCAACCTAATCCTGCTTATTGTTGGCGGTAACGATACAACCCGAAACTCAATCTCTGGCGGAGTACTCGCGCTTAACAAGTTTCCGGAACAGTACGATAAATTGAATGAAGAACCGGCTTTAATCCCCAATATGGTCGCCGAGATAATACGCTGGCAGACCCCTCTGGCTTTCATGCGAAGAACGGCACTTCAGGATGTGGAAATGCATGGCAAGCAGATAAAAAAAGGTGACAAGGTCGTCATGTGGTACGCCTCTGGTAACCGTGATGAGAAAACCTTTGTAGATGCCGACAGGTTGATTATCGACCGCCCAAACGCGCGCAACCACGTCTCATTTGGATTTGGCATCCACCGATGTATGGGTAACCGTCTCGCCGAGATGCAGCTTCGGGTACTGTGGGAAGAAATCCAGAAGCGATTCCGCAAAGTTGAAGTAGTAGGAGAACCTGTCCGCAACAGGTCAGCTTTCGTTCGAGGATACAGTGAGCTTGCGGTAAGACTGATTCCGCTAGACTAGCGCTAGACTAGCGCTCGATCTTAGATCAACGCGCTTATCGGGCATATGGGTGTGCATAATGGAATTTGACTTGATGACAGGTGCAAACACCTGGAAAAAATCAGCTGAACTCGCGTCTCATCTCGAGAAAGCGGGGTTCTCTGGCATGCTGTTTACTGAAGCGGGACAAGTTCCCTGGATGATGATCGCCGCAGCTGCAACCGCGGCTCCCTCGCTAACCTTTGCGACAGGAATAGCCGTTGCGTTTCCCAGAAGCCCGATGATGTCCGCTCAAATTGCCTGGGAACTCGCTCAAAACACAGAAGGACGATTCCGGCTGGGACTGGGAAGCCAGGTAAAGGGGCATATTGAACGCCGATACAGCACTCACTGGGACAAACCCGCCCCCCAGATGAGGGATTACGTCAACGCTTTCAAGGCCTGTATTCGCGCCTTCAGGCAAGAGGAAAAACTCCATCACGTGGGCCCTTACTACAATCTGTCATTACTGCCGGGCCAATGGGCACCCGCTCGACATGATTATGAAGATATCAAAATTGATATCTCGGCCGTCGGTCCCTACATGTGCAAAGTTGCAGGCGAGCTATGCGATGGCGTTCACGTCCATCCAATGCACTCGATGACTTATATTAACAAACGTCTTCTCCCAGACCTGCAGGCAGGCGCCGACAGATCAGGACGCAATGCCAGTGACATCGATTTGATCGTGCCTGTATTCGCGATTCCCGGAGATTCTCCTGAAGAAAGGCAATCAATGATCAACCGAACCAGGATGCAAATCTCTTTTTACGGCTCAACACCAAACTATTCATTTCAATTTGATGATCTGGGCTACGAGGGTACGACGCAAACACTGGGCGCGCTCATGAAACAGGGAGACATTACCGCCATGGCCAATCTCGTTTCCGATGAAATGCTGGAGCACTTCGCATTGGTCGCCAGGTGGGATGATATGGCTGATGCCCTGATTGACCGATACCAGGGCATCGCATCCCGAGTCGTTACTTATTTGGCCAGTGAAGACATCCATCGCCACCCCGAAAACCTCAACAAGTGGGGAGAGATAGCCAAGGCGGTTAGACAGCACTAGGCGCTACCTAGCAACCTGGCCAGAGCGTTGGGTTACGGACACAGTGTTGGGTAATGGCTATCGCGTTGGGTTATCGGTATCGCGTTGGGTCAGTGATTCCTGCGTTTGAGAAACCAGCCTTGCGAAGCACGCAACTGTCACAATCCCCACAGGCTTCGCCCGTGTCAGTCAAGCGGTAGCAGGAGACAGTTTGAGCATAGTCAACACCTAGCCCTAGCCCTTTTCTGATGATCTCTGCCTTTGATAGCTGGATAAGCGGAGCATGGATGGTCATCTTTCGGCCCTCCACTCCGGCGCGGGTCGCCAAATTAGCCACTTCTTCAAATGCGTTGATGAACTCTGGCCTGCAATCCGGATAACCCGAATAATCCACGGCATTAACGCCAAGGAAGATATGCCTGGCACCAAGCACTTCTGCCCATCCCAGCGCGTAAGCCAGGAACACTGTATTTCTGGCGGGGACATAGGTGACCGGAATCTCGTTGACGACATCTTTTGCGTCGGGTACCGCAATACTGTCATCCGTCAGTGCTGATCCGCCAAAGGCACCTATATCGATAACCGCTATTCGATGTTCAATCGCTCCTAACGTCGCGGCCAGCCGCTCAGCGTAACCCACTTCGGCAATCTGTTTTTGACCGTATGAGAAGCTTAGACAATAGCAGTCATAACCATCAGCCCGGGCGCCCGCAAGAACCGTGGCCGAATCAAGACCACCGGACAGTAAAATGACAGCTTTCTTACTCATCGCTACTCATACCCCCGGCGTATCTCCCCAAAGGAGCTTATGTAATTGAACCTGTAGCCTGACCGACAACTCGTCCTCCAGTATCCAGTCTGCGAGCTGTCGTGATGCAAGTTCTCCGTGACTAGCGGAAAACAATATTTCATCCACTCTTTTAGCAAGCGCCAATTCCTGCATCTTGAACCTTGCCCACTCGTAATCCCCACGATCACAGATGACAAACTTCACCTGGTCATTGCGTTTCAGCAAGGGGATATTCTCGAACAGGTTGCGCGAAACCTCTCCTGAACCGGGCGTCTTGAGATCTAGTACCACCGACACCCGGGAATCGATTCCTGCTATATCCATTGCGCCACTGGTTTCTAGAGAAACCGCATACCCCTCGTCACAGAGACGGGTCAGGAGCGCACGACATTCCGGCTGGGCAAGTGGTTCACCGCCGGTCACCGTCACAAACGGGGTTTTTCGAACCTGGACTGCATCAATAATCGCGTCTATGGACATCTTCTCACCACCATGAAACGCATATTCTGTATCGCAATACTGGCAACGGAGAGGACACCCGGTCAACCGGACAAAGGCCGTGGGTAAACCGACGGTTCGGGCCTCACCCTGGAGTGAGTGAAAGATTTCTGTAATTCGAAGAGACGACATTTTAGTTGTCGCAAGCCACCGATTCGCGCAGATAATTTTCTGCGAGTTTAGCGGCAGATTTGTCTGGATACTGATCTATGACCTGTTGCAAAAGATCTGTCCCCCGGCCGCAATCACCAAGCGTGTAATAAACCTTACCCAAGGCATAAGCCGCATCCGGAACCTTGCTATGTTCCGGGAAATAGCTGATGACTTGCGCTAATGCCTGCCGTGCCTTTTCATAGTCCGGGTTAGTTTTCGCAGCCTGCACCTGCCCTAGCCAATAGTAGGCATTAGCGGTGTAATCACCATCTGGAAACCTGCCAATCAGCGCTTCAAGCTGAGTGATTGCCATCTCATACTGCCTGTTGCGAATCAGTACCTGGGTGGTCTCGTACAGGTCTTTTTCGCTGAGCGATTCATCGACTAAGGCGACGGCTGTTTCTTCGAGCTCTTCTGCCACAGGCTGGGGAGTCTGGATATTCGCTTTGAGCACTTGCTGCAGACGGGCGTCTATCTCAAGATAGCGATCATCCTGAATCGATTTTAGCTTGCGTAACTCATACTGAAATTGTTCAACCACACCGCGAAGCTCCATCACTTCCTGCTGAAGCAATTGCAGCTGGTATTGGCCTTCCATACCACTGGCGGTGGGTTCCACCTCAATTGGACGCTGATAGGACACGACCCCTTCCCTGCTTTCAACAGAAACGGGCGACTGCGCGCCGGAAACGAAAAGTGGCATGCTAACGCCTACACTAATGGCAGAAATTAACACACCACTTAAAAGCGGGTGACTCACTTTCATCAAAACCCTTATCTATAAACAATCTCAACACGGCGATTTTCTGACCATGCTGATTCAGAGTGTCCGTTATTGGCTGGTTTTTCTTCACCGTAGCTAATGACTTCGATCTGCATTCGGGCTGCGCCCTGTGCGACCAAAAAAGCGCGTACCGCGTTCGCACGACGCTCGCCCAGCGCCAGGTTATATTCCCGGGTACCACGCTCGTCTGCATGTCCTTCCAGTCGAACTCGAAGGCCGCTATCTGCGCTCAGTACTTTCGCATGCTTATTTAGCTCGTCATGACCTGATCGCCGAACGATTGCCTGATCGAAATCAAAGTAGAAGACACCTTGAAGCGTCTCACCGGAACCCATGTCGTCGGCCGGAAGCACGATCTTACCGTTCTTAACCGTCGGCCCGGCAGTCTCAATCGGCGTAACATCTACGCTGGTGTCCGGTGCTGTTTCCGTTGGCTCTATATCCGGCCCCGAATCAACAGGCTCGTTGCTTGCGCAGCCACCTAACAGTAAAGCTGTAAAGCAAAGTAGCGATAGACCGCGTAACTTAAATATTCCCATGAGTAGCTCCTTTACACTCCGTGTTTTGAGTAAATCTTCAGGGGTGGATTAAACCACAAAAAGCCGACAAAAATTACTCATCAAATGAATTAATAGATGAATAGCCCCTCCGCACGAGGCATGGTCACTGCTTTTCAGCGATTAACGCTATTCATTCGACCGCCTTAATGGCTAATTATTACTCAACCGGGACAAATGTTTTGCGCTTTACCGGCGACCAGGCGGGTTCCCTGACATCACCGTCCGAAGAGGGCAGGTTGAACTTCACGCCGCCATCAATGGAAACTGCCGCCAGTATGCCCTCCCCTCTCTCCTGGGTTGCATAGATCAACATGCTGCCATTCGGCGCAACACTGGGGGATTCATCCAAAGAGGTCTCAGTCAGGACGGATAAGCGGCCCCGATTCAGATCCAGTAGCGCGATGTGGAAGACTCCGTCGCGGCGGTGCACCATGACCAGCCCACTGCCATCTTTTAGGACGCTGGCCTTCGCATTATAGTCACCTTCAAAGGTCAGGCGCTGGATTTGAAAATCAGCCAGTCGCAGTTGGTAGATTTGCGGCTGACCACCTCGATTAGACGTAAACACCAGTGATTTTCCATCCGCAGTCCAGGAGGGCTCAGTATCGATACCGTAATGCCGGGTAATCCTGCGAAGTCGGCGCGACTGCAGTTCCAGAATGTAAATATCAGGATTGCCGTCTTTGGATAACACCAGCGCTATTTCCTGGCCGTCAGGGGAGAAAGACGGCGCACCATTTAGACCGGCAAAGCTCGTTAAGATCTGCCGGTTCCCGGTCATCACTTCGTGAAGGTAAATAGCCGGCCGACCGTCCTGTTCAAACGAAACATAGGCGATCATCTTTCCATCAGGGGACCAGGTCGCAGACAGAATAGGTTCTATTGATTCCAACACCTTTCTGACCCTGTACCCATCTGCATCAGCAATGTTGAGCGCGAAGTGTCGGCCCTCATCATCGTCCATTGCTGTGACATACATTATCTGAGTAGAAAAAGCGCCTTTAATCCCTGTCAGCTCATTAAACACCACATCGCTGACATGGTGTGCCATATCACGAAGGTCCATCGGGAGGCCTTCAATTGTCTGTTTGGCCACCACTGTCTGTCGCAACACACTATAGAGTTCAAAGTGCAGGCGTACGCTGACTTCTCGAGGTTCAAGGTAGCCAACAACCAGATACTCAACGCCCAGCATCCGCCAGTCGCGCGGCAGGACCTCAGATGAGTCGTTAGGAAAACTTAGCATCTGTGATGTCGGCAGCGCCTCGAATCGACCCGACAACCCCAAATCGGCTGAAACAACATCACTTACGTCAATCGGCGGTTTTCGCTTGCCTTTCCAAGCAAAGGGAACGACTGCTACTTTGACCGCATTATCCACACCCTTGGTAATCTCGATCCGCAGCTCTGACGAAGCAGGTAACGCTAACTGCAGCAGCAGTCCGATAAAAATAACTCGCTTTAACACTCGCACATATAGTCCTTATAGCCTGAGATAGCCTGAGATAGCCTAAGATTGTTCTTATAGCCTGAGATCATCTGGCCGAAACAAAACCGTAAACTCCCGAAAGTCCCGCTCAAACCGAAGCGAGTCTGTAGGTACAACAAATCTTCGCGCTTTGGTGACCGCAAGAACCGCCGACCGGTCAAACGCATCATTACCGCTGGAATCTTCAACTTTCACATCAACGACTTCCCCGGTTGGAATAAGCAGAACCCGCAGCAGGGCTTCCATCCCGTTTCTGGCACTGGGCGGCCTGGACCAGTTCTGTACTATTTCGCGTTGAATCTGAGCCACGTAAGCCATGGCTTTTTCGTCATCGGTGACCGCTTTCCTGGCATTCGCCTCACGTTTTAGCGCATTAGCCAACTCATCTGCAAAATCAGACCTTACTGCTTCTGGGTCCAACTTCGTTTCAGCCGTTTCTTCAACCACGGAGGCAGGCTCAGGAATCAACGCAGGTTCTGCAGGCTTCACTTCCGTTTTTACCTGTTGTTGCCTGGACCAGTCCACCTGCTCCTGCCGAAATCTGGCCTCGGTCTTGCGACGCTCACTGAGCTTTTTATCCCTTCGGGATTTTTCCTGATCGACGACCCGCCCTTCTTTGGTCTTGTAAGGATTCTCCGCAACTATTGCCGCCTCAATATAATAAGGTTTCAACTCGGTGTAATTGCGTGTCGAGTCCTCCCAATTCAGAGACATCAACCCTATGACGACGCCGTGCACCAGCAACGCAAAAAGAATCGCTGTGACGTAGGTAGTCACTTCATTGGTAGAAAGGTTCATGGCGGCGGACTATTAGCTCCCGGGGGGCTTGGTTATCAACCCCACACTTTGCGCTCCTGCTGCCTGAAGCGTATTCATCAAATCGATAATCACACCGTATGCCAACTTCTTGTCACCCTCAACCAGCACTTTAATCCCTGGGTTCGCCGCAATGATTTTGGCGGATTTATCCCCAATTTCGGAGAGTGGAACGGGTTCTTCGGCTTCCCCTAGATTGATATAATAATTGCCGTCATCTTTGACCGAAACAACCAGCATTGGTTCATCATCCGTCACATCAATCGGACCCGACGCCGCCTCGGGTAAATCCACCTTGATACCTTGGGTCATTAGCGGCGCAGTCACCATGAATATCACCAACAGCACCAGCATCACGTCAATGTAAGGCACCACATTGATTTCGGACATCGGCTTTCTTCGAGCGGATTTAGACATCATTAACGCTTGTGACTAGCGCGATCAAGAATACTGATGAATTCATCGCTGAATGCCTCGAACCGGTTCATGATGACTTCAACATACGCGGCGTAACGGTTGTAGGCAATGACTGCAGGAATGGCGGCGAACAACCCAATGGCGGTTGCCACCAAAGCTTCTGAAATACCTGGGGCTACGACAGAAAGGCTTGCCTGGTTAACCGTCGCTAGGCCGCGAAACGAATTCATGATTCCCCAGACTGTGCCAAACAAACCCACGTAAGGGCTGGTTGAACCAACAGTGGCTAAAAATGGCAGGTGCGTTTCAAGACGTTCTTCTTCCCTGACCAGTGCCACTCGCATCGCCCGCTGTACGTTTTGCATAACTCGCTCCTGATCAGCGCCCTCCTGTTGACCTGACCTGGAGAACTCCTTGAATCCCGATGCAAAAATACTTTCCAGACCAATAACATCCGATTTCTCTGTATCGAGTTCCACATAAAGCTCGCCAAGGTCTTTACCGGACCAGAATTCACTTTCAAAATCTGTGGCCTGCCTGCGGATCGAAGATAGCGCAAAACCTCTCTGGAAAATCATCACCCAAGAAGTCAATGAAGCCAGAATCAGGAGCCCCATGACCACCTGCACAACGACGCTTGCATTGAGTACCAATTCAAGTATGGATATCGGTTCATTCACAATTCAATTCCAAAGTTAATCGTCAGGTTCGTTTTCAAAAAGATCCTGACCGGGCCTTCGTGGCATTTTCATGCCGAAGTGTTCATAGGTCAACCGAGTAGCAACTCGACCTCTTGAAGTGCGCATAATAAATCCCTGCTGAATCAGGTAGGGTTCATAGACATCCTCAATCGTATTGCTCTCTTCACCAACGGTCGCCGCAAGGCTTTCCACACCAACCGGACCACCGTCATATTTTTCAACCATCGCCAGCAAAAGCCGACGGTCCATATGATCAAAACCATTCACATCAACCTTCAGCATATTAAGCGCCTGGTCAGCGATCTCCTGGTTCACGAACCCCTCGCCTTCCACCTGAGCATAGTCCCGGACCCGACGAAGCAGCCGATTAGCAATTCTTGGGGTGCCTCTCGAGCGAACCGCAATCTCACGCGCACCCTCGGCGTCACATCTTACGCCGAGCATCCTGGCTGACCGTTCAACGATCGTCGTCAGGTCTGTGACATTGTAGAATTCCAGCCGCTGAATAATCCCGAATCTGTCACGAAATGGCGCTGTCAGCAAACCGGTTCGGGTGGTTGCACCCACCAGCGTGAACGGTGGCAGATCCAGCTTGATGGACCGGGCTGCCGGACCCTCGCCAATAGTGATGTCTACCTGATAATCCTCCATCGCTGGATAAAGCACCTCTTCAATCGCAGGATTGAGCCGGTGAATTTCATCGATAAACAGCACGTCACCTTTTTCGAGGTTGGTCAGTGCCGCCACCAGGTCACCTTTCTTTTCGATGACAGGACCTGAAGTTGCCCTCATTTCGGCGCCCATCTCATTGGCAATAATATTCGCAAGGGTTGTCTTTCCAAGACCTGGCGGGCCAAAAATAAGCGTATGATCCAGCGCCTCGCCCCGGCCTCTCGCAGCTCTGATGAACAACCTCATCTGTTCGCTGACCTCATGCTGACCACAATATTCATCAAACGTCTTCGGCCTGATAGCCCAGTCCTGAGTCTGTTCAGACTGGAAGGCCGTGGATGTCACTATTCGGTCTGATTCAATCATTATTGTTGTTCAACTATCATCAGCTTTGCATGAGTAACTTCAGCGCCTGCCTGATCAAAGACTCGACATCTTCAGCGGGTTCGCTCACCAGGGAAACCGCTCGGGCGGCGTCCTGCGGCCTGTAACCAAGTCCGATCAGCGCCGACTCAGCATCTTCTTTGACACTAATCTTTATTGTACTGGGATTATCTGAACCCGACATATCAAAAGAACCGACCTTGTCCCGCATTTCAATGATCAGGCGCTCAGCGGTCTTCTTCCCGACACCAGGCAAGGCAGTGAGCGCTTTTACATCATTACCCATCACAGCACGCGCAAAAGATGCTGAATCCAGCCCTGACAATATTCCAAGCGCCATGCGAGGGCCTACACCGTTGACCTTGATCAGGGTTCGGAACATCTCACGTTCACCATTACTCGTAAACCCGTACAGCAGATGGGCATCATCACGAACCACGAGATGTGTATGAACGGTAACCGGCCCCTCGTTTTCGGACATCTGGGTATAGGTCGTGAGCGAAATCTCAACTTCATAGCCGACACCGCCAACATCAAGTAACAACTGACCCGGGCCACTTTCAATCACAAGTCCTGTCAGACGTCCGATCATTTTTTTGTGGTCTCTTCTGCAAACCTGCCTCGACGAAAACGATTCGTTCCGATAACCGCAGTGCTGCTATTACTTATCTTGGCCAGATTGTGTTGAGTATTAACATGACAGATCGCGATGGCCAGCGCATCAGCCGCATCCTCCTGAGGACGAGAAGGTAATTTAAGGAGCGTCATCACCATGTGCTGAATCTGGCTTTTAGTCGCCGCGCCATTACCCACAACTGCTTGTTTGATCTTTCGCGCTTCATATTCGAAAACCGGCAAACCCTGATTTACAGCTGCAACCATTGCCACGCCTCGAGCATGACCAAGCTTCAAGGCAGAGTCAGCAGAACGAGACATAAAGATTCGCTCAATGGCAAGTTCTCTTGGCACATATTCATCAATAATCTGGGTGACGCCCTGAAAGATGACATCCAGCCTTTCCGCAAGCGTTTCCTTCGCAGTGGTCCTAATACACCCGCTCGCTACGTATTCATGATGATTACCAACGGCTTTGATAATGCCGTAACCGGTAACCCTTGAGCCCGGGTCTATACCTAGAATAAGTGCCATCTGAATGAAGGATTAGAAGGAACTCCCAGTTTAGCATATCCCGAGGTCAGGAGTTCAGCGCCACACCCAAATAGAGATGTCTGCTCGATAAAAAAAACACGCAACATTATCCGACGCAGGCGCCTTGGTGGCCTTGTATAAAGCACCCGTAAAGGCTCTTTTACCCCCAACCTTTTGGGCAAGGCAATGAGCCGGGGGGAAGCCGACAATGGTCCGAACCAAGGCAGCAACAATTGCCGTAGACAGTACAACCTTTTATGGGGTCAAATAGCGTCTTTCGCCTACTCTGGGCCAAGCTATTTCAGCATCGTCGCGGCAGCACGCAACCTAATATTTCAGCCTGTAAGCACAGGTGTTTGGCCGCGACTTTTTACTCTAAGGATGAGAATGTGAATCAGGAAATCACCATACTTGACGCAGGGATGGGCAAAGCCCTCAAGATGCAGGGTGTCGAAATCCCAGAGACGATTTGGTCGGCTAACGCCCTTTTGGTCGCACCAGAGAAAGTCCAGAAAATTCACGAGGAAAACATCCTTGCTGGCGCCACAATGATTACCACCAACACCTACGGTGTCATCCGATCTGATTTAAAAAAAGTAGGTATTGAGGATCAGTTTAAAGCACTAAACCTTCAGGCGGCAGGGCTAGCCCGAGCAGCGATCAAAGCCACAGGCAAGGACGTCAAGATCGCTGGCTGTCTGCCTCCGCTAAACGGCAGCTTTCGTCCTGATAGAGTCATGCCGGTCGACCAAATTGAGTTACTGTATCGCGAGCAAACAGAAACGCTTGCGCCTCACGTTGATATGTTCCTATGCGAAACCATGTCGCACATCAACGAGGCCATCGCCGCGGCCAGGGCAGCCCGCAGCACCGGCAAACCGGTCATCGTCTCCTTTACGCTGCATGAAGAAAATCCCGGAAAACTGCGCAGCGGTCAGTCCCTTGAGGACGCTATTAACGATCTTGGTGAAATCGATCTGGCAGGGCTGTGCGCAAACTGCACCCTGCCGGAGCGAATATCGGACGCTATGCCAATACTCGCTAAATCGAACTTGAAGTACGTTGGCGGATACGCGAACGCATTTACACGGGTACCTGAAGACTGGTTGCTGGACGGAGATAAAGCCACCGACGGACCGCTTTCGCTAAGAGACGACCTATCGCCAGAGGTGTACTCAAAGTTCGTTAGCCACTGGATCGATCACGGCGCTACGCTCGTCGGCGGTTGCTGCGGCACACTCCCGTCCCACATAGCCGCTATCGCTGCAAGTCTTCGATCTCGATCGTAATATTGGCTGTTAAACCATCGCCGCGAGCGCATCCAAAACAGCATTCGGCCGCTCGGATAACATGGAATGACCGCAAGCATCGAGCTCAACAACTCTAGCACCACTGATGGCAGCGGCCACAGAACGCCCGGCGCTGGCTTTGGTCATTCGATCTTCAAGCCCAAGGATAACAAGCGTTTCAGCTTTCACCTGGGTCGCAAGCAGCTCACCGTCGATGAAGTCATTGCAGGCATTAAGGTCTGCGAAATAAACGCCGGGGCCCGCGCGCTCCAGTAGCCTCTGACCCGACAAAGTAAGGGTAAGACCGGGGTTTTCGTTACCGCCTTTGTGCGCGAAACTGCTGTGACTCCAAGTATTTGCCATGTCGATGGCCTGATGTTGATTCGCCCGGGCTGCATCCAGCAGAGGGTCAGAAACTGGCATTGGCGTCGAAGTACCCAGAAGCGCCAGGTTTCGAACCCTGGTTGGATACTTGGCCGCACAATTCAAAGCAACGAGTGACCCCATGCTATGACCAACAACAGAAGTCTGTTGGATATCAAGCGCATCGAGCAGCAGGCATAACCAATCAGCCATCGCTTCAATACTGGTTAATGCTTCACCGCCCGACAGACCACGACCCGGCATATCAACAGCAATAACATTAAGGCCTTGTCGAGCAAAGTATCGAGCCGGCAACGTCCAGACGGTATGGTCAAACCCCGCGCCATGAACAAACAATACCGATTCGTTTTTGGCAACGTGTTGACCGCTGCCTGTGCTAAAAAAGGCGGTGTGACCCGCTACTGATACGTACATTAAGCTCTCCCTGCCGCACGCAAACCTTTCTTCAAGTCAGCGATCAGGTCCTTGGTGTCTTCCAAACCCACAGACAGTCGGATCAGACCTTCTGAGATGCCTGCTTTTCCCAGCGCATCAGCGTCCATCCTGTGATGCGTCGTACTGGCTGGATGTATCACCAGGGATTTGGCATCGCCGACATTAGCAAGGTGAGAAAACACTTCCAGCGCCTCGATAAATCGAACACCGGCCTTACGACCACCCTTCAACTCAAACCCAAATACGGCGCCACACCCTTTCGGCAGAAGCGTCTTCGCCAGTTCGTGATCCGGATGACTCTCAAGCATCGGATGATTTACGATTTCAACGCCTTCTTGCTGCGCTAGAAACGCTACAATTTCAGCGGTATTGGACACGTGTTTCTGCATCCGCAGGGGCAATGTCTCCATGCCCTGCAAGATATGAAAAGCCGTTGTCGGACTCATGCAGGCACCAAAATCACGCAAACCCTCCTTGCGGGCCCGGGTGATGAATGCAGCGGGACCAAACTCTTCCGAAAAGTTAAGATTATGGAAGCCAGCATAAGGTTCGCTCATGGTTGGGAATTTACCCGAAGCAGCCCAGTCGAAAGTCCCCCCGTCGACCAGTAATCCCCCTATAACAATACCGTGCCCGGAGAGAAACTTGGTCGCAGAATGCATAACAATGTCAGCCCCAAGGTCAATCGGTCGGCAAAGATAGGGCGTAGTGAATGTGGCATCGACCATCAATGGCAATCCTGCTTCGTGCGCAACTTTTGAGATTTCCGGCACGTTAAGGACTTCAAGGCCGGGGTTACCGAGTATTTCACCGAAAACCAGGCGGGTATTGTCCTGAATAGCATTCGCAAAATCCTGCGGGCTTCTTGGATCGACAAAGGTCGTATCAATGCCGAACCTTCGCAGCGTGTAATCGAGCAGATTGTGCGTCCCACCATAGATACTTCTTGAGGCAACAATGTGATCTCCCGCCCCCAGCAATGTCGCCACGCCTAAATGTATCGCTGCCTGGCCACTTGCCGTGGCGATCGCACCGACACCATTGTCCAGCATGGCGATTCTCTCTTCGAGAACGGCATTAGTTGGGTTGGAAAGACGAGAGTAGACGTGCCCGGCTCTCTCTATGTTGAACAAACCCGCAGCATAATCAGTGTCGCGGAAAACATAGGATGCGGTTTGATAAACGGGCGTTGCCCTTGCACCAGTTGTCGGATCCGGTTGTTGACCGCCATGAAGCGCAAGTGTGTCGAAATGCAAATTATCAGCCATTAATGCAACGCCTATGAGAAATTTAACTGCGCACCTTAACGCCTTTAAACGATCCTTCGCAACCTTGTGTTACCAGTGACTGAAGTACCGGAGCCCTCAATCAATCGACCAATGTTAAGCCTATTGCACCTCGGGTTGACCCGTCTGGCAGAAACTGCCAGCACCAGCGCCGAGTTATGCGGGCAGGACAAGCTGAGCGCACTGCCAGTACCCCTTAATGCTATCCAGTTTTCATCGCGCCCGTGGGTCGCCTTCCGGAATCAGAAAATGTCGAATTAAGACCGCGACCTGATCGAAGTAACCAGGCTCAAGATGAATGTGGTGGGGCCCGGACATTCGTTCAACTTGCAGGTTCGGATGGTGCTCCTGCGCAAGCGCAATTTCTCCCTGATACCACTCATCACCCTGCTCCGCCACGATCAACAATGATGGGCTGGTACTGTCCTTGAGCAGCAAATTAATCTGGTCACGGGTATGTCGGAGCGGTGTTGGGTAGCGAATACGAGGGTCAGAGCGCCAGGTGATGCCGCCTTCAACCTGTTTGTGTCCGCGCGCGACCAACACGCTCGAGGCCTCGATTGTCTGGTCAGTTGCCTCAGTCACCCGCCTCGCCATAGCTTGCTGATCGGGGAACACCCTGGCCTGATGATGGGGTTTCAGGATCTTTTCAATGGCAACCCTGGTCTGCTCAATTCTTTCTCCTGCTGATACGCCCCCCGTCGCCAGGAAGCCGTCAATCTGCACCGAGGCTCGAACGCGGTCCGGGAACATCGCCGCGAGCTCTGAGGCAATAGAGGCACCCATGGAATGACCAATAACGTTGAACTGGTGCCAGTTAAGCTCATTAGCAACCGCCAAGACTTCTTGGATATCGTAAATCGGGTGGTAGTGAACACCTTCCGCACGGTGACTTGATAATCCGTGTCCGGCAAAATCAAGCGCAACAAAGTTCAATTCGGGCATGAGCGGCGCCAATCGATCAAATGTATTTGCGTTATCTAGCCAGCCATGAAGACCAATGGTTGGTATACCTGCAGGGTCACCCCATTGTTTCGCGTGCATCTGCAGGCCAAGAATATTGAATGTAAGCGCCTTGCCTTCAATCAGGCCATCCTTCGACATGGTTACTACCTTTTAGCTTGGGGAGAGAGGCAGGAAGCCCACTCAGCGACCTCATTTGAGGCATTAAAAACGCTGCGCAGGTTAACACAAGACATGGTTAGAATTGACCAAAACCCGCTTCTGCTATTCCCACCCGCCATCAAATCATGTAAAAGGCGGCCATGAAGATCCCTAAACGAATCCAGCCCCTTATTGATGACGGTATTATCGACGCAGTCATCAGCCGTTTAATGAGTGGTAAAGAAGCCGATGTTTTTGTTGTGCGCTGCGGTTCTGAGATTCGCTGTGCCAAGGTTTATAAAGAAGCCATGAAACGCAGCTTCAAACAAGCGGTTACCTACCAGGAGGGCCGTAAGGTCCGCAACAGCCGTCGTAATAGAGCCATGGATAAAGGCTCTAAATATGGCCGCAAGCAAACGGAAGAGATTTGGCAGAATGCCGAGGTAGATGCATTGTACAAATTGGCAGGTGCGGGCGTTCGAGTTCCAACCCCCTATGGTTGTATCGATGGCGTACTCTTAATGGAATTGATCTGTGATGCCGAGGGTGACGTTGCACCGCGTCTTGGCGACGTGACGATGTCAGCTGAGCAGGCGATCGAAGACCACGGCCTCGTTATGCTCTACGTTGTACGCATGCTCTGCGCTGGCGTGGTGCACGGCGACCTGTCGGAGTTCAATGTACTGGTTGATGAACAGGGCCCTGTGATTATCGATCTGCCTCAAGCAGTCAACGCCGCCGCCAATAACCAGGCAGAAGCAATGTTAAGCCGAGACGTCAACAACATGACGAACTACTACGGACAATTTGCACCCGAACTGTTGGGCACTCGTTATGCAAAGGAAATCTGGGAACTGTACGAAGCAGGAGACCTGCACTCGGATATCGAACTAACCGGCGAATTCCATGAAGACGAACAAGCCGCAGACGTAGGCGCCGTGCTCACTGAAATCAGCGCAGCGATTGAGGAAGAAGAAGCTCGCCTTGAGCGAATGAAACCCGATGAACTTTAAGCCTGACGGGCTTTGATCAGAATGAGCTAAAAGCTAGCCCATTAACTCGTCTGGGAAATTGGCGTTGGTATAAACGTTAGTCACATCATCCAGGTCTTCAAGCGCATCGACAAGACGTAACACTTTCTCTCCCATGTCTACATTCAACTCGCTATAGTTTTGGGGAATCATCGCCACTTCCGAGGCTGCCGGTTCAAGGCCCCCTGCAACCAGAGCATCTTTAACTGCCATGTAATCATCTGCCGTGGTAGAAACAGAGATTGAACCGTCGTCCTCTGTCTCAACGTCGTCAGCGCCGAATTCGATCGCAATTTCCATCACATCGTCTTCGTTGGTACCCGGCTCAAAAAGAATTTGGCCTTTTCTATCAAACAGATAGGCCACTGAACCATCGGTACCCAGATTGCCACCGGCCTTAGAAAAAGCATGCCGCACCTCTGCCACGGTTCGATTTCGGTTATCCGACATGGTTTCAACGAGAACCGCGACGCCTCCAGGACCGTAGCCCTCGTAGGTCAAGGGTACAAGCTCTACACCATCGTCGCCGCCTGCGCCTCGAGCAATCGCTCGCTCCATCGTGTCTTTAGGCATCTGCGATGCTTTGGCTTTATCAACTATCGTACGAAGGCCTGGATTATCTTCAATATTACCTCCACCGTCACGGGCAGAAACGGTCAATTCACGAATGATCTTGGTAAAAACCTTCGCGCGTTTAGCGTCCTGACCGGCTTTTCGGTGCTTAATATTGCTCCACTTACTATGACCTGCCATTTTTTATTCCTTAGGCTGCTTTCTCACGGCAATACCGAGCTCTTTTAATTGTTCTGCGTCAATCTCACTGGGTGCAGAGGTTAACAAACAAGTGGCCGTCTGGGTTTTCGGAAATGCAATAACATCCCGAATCGCTGTTGAACCGGAGAGTAACATCACGATTCTATCGAGCCCAAAGGCTAAACCACCATGGGGTGGCGCGCCATACTTCAGAGCGTCCAAAAGGAAGCCGAATTTGAGGTTCGCCTCTGCATCGGAAAGTTTCAACACTCTGAAGATAGCTTGTTGCATCTCGGGTTCATGTATACGGATTGATCCACCACCCAACTCGGAACCATTGACGACCAGATCATAGGAAACAGAGAGCATTTCCAGCGGATTAGCCTCCATATCGGCCACATCACCCGAGGGCCTTGTAAAGGGATGATGCATGGCGGTCATACTACCGTCGTCGTTTTCCTCAAACATGGGGAAATCCACCACCCAGCAGGAAGCCCAGGGTCGTTCGAACAGGTTCAGGTCTTCCGCTAGCTTGCAGCGCAACGCGCCGAGCGCATCGTTTACAACTTTTGCTTTATCCGCGCCAAAAAAGATCACATCGTTTACTTCAGCACCAAGACGATCGAGTATCGAGTTGACGACTTCTTCAGGCAGAAATTTCAGAATTGGAGACTGCAGGCCTTCCATGCCGTTATCAAGGCTGTTGACACGGATATAAGCAAGCCCGCGTGCACCGTAGATACTAACGAACTTGGTCAGGTCATCCAGATTCCTGCGAGTCAGTCGGTCGCCACCCGGAAGCCGCAGTGCGGTGACCCGGCACTGGTCGTCATTAGCCGGACCACTGAACACCTTGAATTCCACTTCTTTTAGCAGATCCGCCACATCAACAAGTTCCAAACCAAACCGCAGATCAGGTCGGTCTGAACCAAAACGTTGCATCGCTTCGCTATAGGGCAATACCTGGATTTCACCAAGATCCACATCAATGGCTTTCTGGAACAACCTGCGGACAAGGCTTTCGCTCACGTCCATCACATCCTGCTGTTCCACAAAACTCATCTCAATATCGATCTGGGTGAATTCTGGTTGCCTGTCTGCTCGAAGGTCTTCGTCGCGAAAACATCGGGCGATCTGGTAGTAACGATCGAAGCCGGACATCATCAGAAGTTGTTTAAATAACTGGGGTGACTGCGGCAGTGCGTAAAAGTTGCCGGGGTGAACGCGGCTAGGTACCAGATAATCGCGCGCGCCCTCGGGTGTTGCTTTGGTCAGGATCGGCGTCTCGATATCCACGAAGCCCTTATCGTGCATAAATGCTCGGACCTCATGCATGACTTCGGATCGAAGACGAAGCTTCTCCTGCATCTCTGGTCGGCGAAGGTCGATCGAACGATTTCGCAAGCGAACGTCTTCACCCGCACTGGAGTGCTCATCAAGCTGGAAAGGAGGCGTCTCGGATTTATTCAGAATATTCAGCTCTAATCCAAGAACCTCGATCTTGCCCGTGGCCATTTTTAGATTAACGGCTTCGCCGTCCCGCGCCCGAACCTTACCGACCACCTGGATGACAAACTCGTTTCGAACCTGGTCCGCCAGGCTAAATGCCGCTACGGTATCCGGATCAAAAACGACCTGAATAATACCCGTGTAATCCCGGACATCCAGGAATATGACGCCACCATGATCACGACGACGATGAACCCAACCACACAGAGAGACTTCTTCACCAATGTGAGAGTCCCTCATCTGGCCACACAAGTGGCTACGCATTTTTTATACCCCTAAACGGCGTGAATTAACGAATTACTGCTGTTAGCTAGCCGCTGCTGGCGCGGAAGGCTTGCTGGACGATGAACTTTTTGACGGTGCATTCTTTGACGACGCACTGCTTGATGAAGAACTTTTCGACGGGGCTTCTGAACCAGAACCAGAACCAGAACCAGACGACCCGGAGCTTCCTGTGGGATTGGCATTATCGCCAGCCACATTTTTCTTCTTACCGGTTTTAAAGTCGGTTTCATACCAACCGTCGCCTTTCAGGCGGAATCCGGCAGCAGACACTAGCTTGTTAAGCCTTGACTCATTGCAAATTGGGCAAACCTTTAGTGGTTCATCAGAGAGCTTCTGAAGCTTTTCCATTTTATGGTCACAAGCTTCACACTGGTATTCGTAAATGGGCATGATGGTCCTCATCAGTTATTGGCCAGCTGGAGCCACTGCCAGCGGCTGCGCAGTATATAAACAATTGAGGACAATGGCGACCGCCTATCCTGATTCTTATTTCGCATGAATATGAAGTCATGACCCGCTTTTTAAAGGGTTTTCCTTGAACGAGCAATGCCAATCGGATATAAAGCTCAACCAAGAGAAGAGGGCCCAAAAAGCCTTCTTCTTTTTTTTATTGATTTCGGGTTTTTTACACTAGACATATAAGGATTACTGAATGGCTGCCAAAAAGGCTAAAAAAACGGCTATCAAGGATAAGTACACCAAGAGCGCTATCCTTGCAGAACTTGCCGAGACCACAGAGCTTTCCAAGAAACAGGTTAGCTCTGTCCTTGACGAACTTGCTTCACTGATAGAACGCCATGTTAAAAAAGGCGGTGCTGGTGAATTTACGCTACCAGGTTTGCTCAAGATCAAAACTGTTAAGAAGCCTTCTCGCCCAGCTCGTAAAGGTGTCGCTAATCCTTTCCGTCCAGGTGAGCTAATGGATGTTGCAGCCAAACCTGCAAGTACCAAGATCAAGGTCTTGCCACTTAAAGGCCTGAAAGAGTTCGTTTAAAGCACACCTTTAAACGCACTAAAAAAGGCCGCAATCTGCGGCCTTTTTTATGGTTCAGAACCCACTTTCTTGCAGAAGCACAGCTTGACCATGACGACGAAAGCGAAGGGCGTGTTACCACACGCCAACCGGACCTGGACCTGAAAAGCCCGACCCTTGACTGACATGCGCCAACTTCCGCCTTCTTTTGCCACTTGTGCCCCTCAAAATCCTTAACAACGACTTACCGGAAAGTCTCGGAATCAACGCGCTGAAAATTGACGCTATAACCGTCGGGATTTGAACGGCAACGTTAGCGTGGTTTTACGCCACAGATTTTGCAGAAAATAGGGCTCGGTAGCCCCCGTATGAAGCGTATGAAGCGTATGAAGCGTATGAAGCGTTATTTCATGCCAACTTAGGATTAAGTTAAAAGCGCTCCGGGGAATGATAAGATGGAGGTATCCGACGCTATCGCAAATGGAACAGTTACATCGATGAATATGGGCATCCGGTTCGGAGTCACATTCGAACCGTACATTTTCACAATGACAATCGCCTCGATGTAACATCAGGCTTAACTTTTTAAATACACAGACAGCAACAACAACATCAATAGGCAACACAGACCATTATGAGAGCATCAAAGTACACAATCGCCACCCTGAAAGAGACGCCGTCAGACGCAGAGATCATCAGCCACCAGCTAATGATCCGTGCCGGCCTCATTCGCAAACTCGCCTCAGGCATTTATTCGTGGTTGCCGATGGGTTTTCGTGTCCTGCAAAAAGTTGAAAATATCATACGAGAGGAAATGAATGCCTCAGGCGCACAGGAAGTGATGCTGCCTGTCGTTCAACCCGCTGAACTGTGGCGTGAGTCGGGGCGATGGAGCCAGTATGACGAAGGGCTACTACTGCAGTTTCAGGATCGTCACGATCGTGAATTCTGTTTTGGTCCAACTCACGAAGAAGTTATTACAGACCTGGCGCGTGGCGAACTAAAAAGTCACAAACAGCTGCCAGTTAACTACTACCAGATCCAGACAAAATTCAGGGATGAGACACGACCAAGGTTTGGTGTTCTTCGCTCCCGTGAATTCACCATGAAAGATGCCTATTCATTTCATATCGACCAGGCGTCGCTAAATGAAACCTACGAAGAGATGCACGAAGCCTACTCCCGAATTCTGACTCGTATGGAGCTGGACTTCAGGCCGGTGCTTGCCGATAGCGGCAGCATTGGCGGCAGCGCCTCTGTGGAGTTCCATGTGCTTGCGGAATCCGGGGAAGACAAGATCGCATTTTCCAGCGAAAGTGAATACGCCGCGAACGTCGAAATGGCTGAAGCACTGGCACCTGCATCCGAAGATGCTGACCTACTTTCGACAGAGGAACTCGCGACACCGGGCATTAAAACCATAGAGAATGTCTGCAAAGCATTAGGAGTCGCGGCTAACAGGACTGTCAAAACATTGATTGTCAAAGGTAGCGAATCCAACCTGGTTGCATTGGTCTTACGCGGCGATCACCAGCTGAATACGATCAAGGCAGAAAAGATTGAAGGTGTTGCCTCACCGCTGACAATGGCAAATGAGGCGGAAATAAAAGCAGAAATTGGCGCTAGCATAGGTTCTATAGGCCCGCAGGGACTATCGATCCCTATCATCGCAGATCGAAGTGCTGCAGCACTTCGCAACTTTATCGCCGGCGCCAACAAAGATGACTTCCACACAGGCAACCTCAACTGGGCGCGAGATGCTATGGCAACCGCTATTGAGGATATTCGCGATGTCGTAGAAGGGGACCCAAGTCCTGATGGCAAGGGGGAGATCAGGTTCAAGCGCGGCATCGAAGTAGGCCACATTTTCCAGCTTGGGGACAAATACTCCAAATCGATGAACGCAACCGTTCTGGACGATTCAGGCAAGGCCGTTGTGATGCAAATGGGTTGCTACGGTATGGGTGTGACTCGATTGGTCGGCGCCATCATCGAGCAAAACCATGATGAAAGCGGCATCATCTGGCCGGAAAGCATTGCGCCGTTTAGCGTCATCATTATCCCGATTAACGCTCACAAGTCCGAGCAGGTTAGCGCCACTGCAGAAGCCCTGTATGGGGAGTTAACGAGTCACGGCGTAGAAGTGCTACTAGATGACAGGGAGGACGTGAGACCCGGCGCAAAGTTTGCAGATGCGGAACTGATGGGTATTCCTCACCGAGTGGTAATAGGCGATCGAGGCCTTGATAACGGCGTCGTGGAATATGTTAACCGCCGCGAGGGTAACAATCAGGACCTTACACTGGATCAGGTTCGAGCTTTATTTCGCTAACACCCTACGCTTCCTTGATTCCCATTGCGGACAAGAGCGATGCCTCTGTCTGCGGGCCCACCAGAACGCCTGCCAACTTGCCCTCAGGATCGATAAGCACGGTCGTTGGCAATACCGCAGGCACATCGAAGCCCAGGTGGGCGTAAGGATCTTCCTGGTAAACCGGGAACGTTATGCCCATTGTCTTAATCTGACTCGCGACCTCATCCCCTTCCGGGGCATCAAAATTGACACCAAAGACGATGACGTTGTCGTTATTTTCATGCAACCTGATCAGCTCCGGGATTTCCCTTATACAAGGAGCACACCAGGTAGCCCAATAATTGATGACCTGCCAACTTCCCTGTATATCCGCATACCGGTAATCCTTGCCGTCAGTATCAACAAAATCCGGGGGCTGACGACAGCCGCACAACACAACCAACAAAATGACAACCAACGCTTTAAATTTCAACTCGCTTCTCCCCTAAACAACTGTTCCAGATCCAACTCAAACGCCAGACGTCGCTCTTCATAGGACTCTTTTAGCTTCTCGTTGATCAACTTCTCCCAAACCTCCTCCGCGGCAGTAAATCCCGCGGGTAGCGGCCAGGGCAAACCCCGATAAAGTGACCAAAGCGTCACTTCATTTAAATCCTTCGACAACACGAGTCCGCCTCTCTCAACTAACCGTATCAGCCCAAGTGCCAGCAGTCGACTTTTGTAGTCATGCCAGGCCTGCATATCAACCCGATGACTCAGACTGGTCATCGTACTGTCCGTCACCACCTCACCCAACCGGTGACAACGAAAGAATTCATGCAGGATAATCAGTATCTGCACCAATGGGGGTTCTATCTGCGAGCTCCGCTGCGACCGAAACAACCCCATATTCTTGTTGAGTTCTGCACCAAAAAGAACAATCGTCCATGACACATATAGCCAGATCAGGAACAGTGGCACTGCAGCATAAGTGCCGTAGATCACCGCGAAATCGGTCATGGCCATGACACTTCCGAACAAATGTTTCACCAGCTCAAAACAAACCGCCACCACAGCCGCTGCGATTACCCCATGCTTAAGAGGCACTTGACGGTTTGGCACAGCGACATACATCAACGTAAAAAATGCGGTGCTCAAGACCAAAGGCACAACCCCGAACAACTTTGACGCACCAACACCTGTAACGATAGGTAAAGAGAAGAGATAGGTCGTGCTGGCAAGACCAAGAAACATCAGAACGGGACCAAGCGTCAAAATAGCCCAGTACATTAGAATGCGCTGAAAGCCCTGCCTGGGCTCACGAATACGCCAGATATCATTAAATGCTTTTTCGATCGTGTACATCATCAGAAAAGCCGTCATGGCAATCACAATCAGACTAGGCCCTGACAGACTCATTGCCTGGGACGAAAATTGTTGGATGTATTCCTGCACAACCGACACGGATTCCGGCACGACATTATCAAACACAAAGTCCTGCAGGACATCGCCCACGCCACTGAAAGCCTCAAAAGCCTCCAACACGGTGTAGGTAATGGTCAGCAGGGGCACAACCGCAAACAGGGTCTGGTAGGTCAGGGCCGCGGCGGTCGACTGGCAGCCGTCCTCTGAGTAGTTTTTTACCAGCAGTTTAAAAAAATCCCAAACCGCCTCAATCATTGGCATTAGCATACGAGTTGTTAACATTGCGTTATGAATCTTCCGAGCAACGACTATGACTTTAGTTACCATTTATCACAACCCCGAATGCTCCAAATCCAGACAGACCCTTGCCCTACTGGAAGAACGACGCAGAGAATTGCGCATCGTGCGCTACCTCGAATCACCACCATCAAAAAACGAACTTGCTGACATCGTGCAAATGTTAGGCGTTGCGGCGGCTGACATTGTCAGAACGGGTGAAGATGCGTACAGAGCTTCCGGGTTAACGGCAGATTCATCCGAGAGCGATGTGCTGGATGCAATCGTCACGGCGCCAAAGTTGATGCAGCGCCCGATCGTCATCTGTGGCAACCAGGCACGAATCGGAAGGCCTCCTGAGTCGGCGCTGGAGATAATCTAGACGATACTAGTGAATAATTTTTTCGCGTTCTTCTTCGACGTAAACCGCCTCTGGATCAAAGTCTCCGGCCTCGAACGCATCATTACTGACTTTCACTTCATAGCGACGGCTCACCACTTCTCCATCAAGAACCCCAGGCAACAGTTTCAGAAATTCTTCCATATGGTCTGTCTCAAAGTGTCCCTGGAGCGCGTCCACAGACTCCCACTCCTGGAAAAGAAGCAAGGTGTTGGGGTTTGTCAGGCCAACGTAAAACTCGTAACTGATGCAACCTTCTTCTTCCTGACTAGCAGCCGCCATCTGGCGCATCAATTCGAGTGCGTCATCTCTGACTTCAGCTTTAACGGGAAAAGTGCCGTGAACAATAATCATCGGGGACAACAAACTTAGATGGATTAAACTCTAGTATAGCGCCAAACATGAGGGGTTACACGTTGACCCAATGAGCCCTGCCATGGCTGCCTCTTTAGCTATCCCGATGCACCGAAAAGGGTGACCAGGCTTGCGCTACGGGCATCACTTCCAATTGATTAACGTTAATATGGGGCGGCACCTGAGTTGTCCAGTAAACAATATCGGCCACATCCTTGCCGGTTAACGGCTGCATTCCCTCATACACAGAAGATGCCTTTACAGCATCGCCTTCAAACCGAACAAGCGAGAACTCCGTGTCACACATACCGGGCTCGACCAAGCTAACCCTTATATTTTTCCCCACAAGGTCAGCCCGAAGGTTTCTTGAAAACTGTTGCACGAACGCCTTTGTGCCACCGTAGGCGTTGCCACCAGGATAGGGCCAACTTGCCGCAACCGATCCAATATTGACAACGTGACCCGCGCCGCGTGCCACCATGCCGGGCAAGATAGCCCGCGTGCAATACATCAGCCCCTTGATATTGGTATCGACCATCGTATCCCAGTGATCAAGGTCCGCCTTGTCAGCTAAATTCAAACCCAGTGCAAGTCCGGCATTGTTGACCAGCACATCGACGACTGAAAATTCAGCGGGCAGTCCGGTGAGCTGTTCGTCAACCGATTCACGTTCACGAACATCCAGCGTTAGGGGCAGTACATTGACCTGTTCACCAAGCTCCTCTGCCAGCGACTCTATTCGATCCGTTCTCCTGGCTGCAAGAATCAGCCGATGCCCTTCAGCAGCAAATTTTCGTGCGCAGGCCTCTCCAAACCCGGACGACGCTCCGGTGATCAAGACTGTCTTTGTTAACATCACTCTTGCTCCGCGATGTAACCGATGCCATTTTGTTTAAATGCATCTGCGATTTCTTTCAGGATTGCCGGATCATCAATCGTCGCGGGCATTTCGTAGGGCTTTGTATCAACAATCTTCCGGATGACTTGCCTCAATATCTTTCCAGACCGGGTTTTAGGCAGGCGCAGCACCCTGACACTTCTCTTGAAGCTAGCAAACGCACCAACGTCTTTACGGACCATCGCCACCAGTTCACTTTCAAGGACGCTTAATTCGATATTGACCCCGTCCTTAATCACCACCATTCCTACCGGTACCTGACCTTTGTCTTTATCCTCGATACCGACCACCGCACATTCGGCCACCGCGGGATGAGCGGCAACAACCTCTTCCATTTGCCCTGTCGATAATCGATGCCCAGCAACATTAATCACATCATCAGTTCTGCCCATGATGTAAAGGTAACCGTCACTATCGATATAGCCGCCATCACCGGTGTGGTAATAACCGGGATACTCGCTGAGGTAAGACTCTACATAGCGCTCGTGGTCCCCCCATACCGTTAACAGGCAACCCGGTGGCAGCGGCAGCTTAATCACGACGGCGCCTTCTTCATCGGCACTTAGGGGCTCACAACTCTCTGAAACAATCTGAACGTCAAACCCTGGCACCGACATCGCCACCGAACCCGCTTTGGCTTCCGCTGGTTCCAAACCCATAGGTATACAGGCAACGGGCCAACCGGTTTCAGTTTGCCACCAGTGATCAATCACAGGCACGGCCAGTTTTTCGCACAGCCATTCATAGGTTGAAGGATCTGTGCGTTCACCAGCGACAAATAGAGCGCGAAGATGACTGAGATCATATTTTGACAGTAGACTCGCTTCAGGGTCCTCTTTTCGGATCGCGCGAAACGCCGTTGGTGCGGTGAAAAAGACATCGACTTTATAATCAGACAGAATTCGCCAAAAAGTACCCGCATCCGGTGTACGTACTGGTTTGCCTTCAAACAAAATGGTGGTGCAGCCAGCAAAGAGCGGGCCATAGACAATATAAGAATGACCGACGACCCAACCCACGTCAGAGGCTGCCCAGAAGACCTCGCCGGCAGTGACGTTGTAGAGATTTTTCATGCTGTAGGTCAGGGCTACAGCATGGCCGCCGTTATCCCTGACCACACCTTTAGGTTTCCCGGTCGTCCCTGAGGTGTAAAGGATATAAAGGGGATGAGACGATGGGAGCGAAACGGGCTCTGCCGGTTCCGCCATCGCCAGTAGTGAATTCCAATCCCTGTCCCATGGGTTATCCATCTCTGCGACTGACTCAGGGCGCTGGTAAACTAGACAATGATCGATTTGGTGCTCACTGATTTGAAGCGCCTCATCGATCAGTGGTTTGTAAGCGATAACATTGGAAAATTCTACGCCACAGGATGCGCACAAGATTGCCTTGGGTGTTGCATCGTCAATCCTTGTCGCCAGTTCTTTCGCCGCAAAACCACCGAACACCACTGAATGAATAGCGCCTATGCGCGCGCATGCAAGCATGGCAATGGCGGCCTGCGGAATCATTGGCATATAGATAATGACTCGATCACCCTGTTTGATATTTAACGAGACAAGTACACCAGCAAACGTTGCAACTTCGTCTCTTAGCTCCCTGTAGGTATAGGAGGAGGTGGCATTCGTCACGGGTGAATCATAGATCAACGCGGTCTGATCCCCGCGACCCTTCTCTATGTGGTAATCAAGGGCCAGGTAAGACGAATTAAGTTCGCCATCAGAGAACCACGCATCATTACCATTACCGTCTTTCCCAAGTACGGACGTGGGCGGCTTGAACCAAGCAACACTAGTGGCCTGCTCGGCCCAATACGCTTCGGGGTTTTCCAGAGCTCGTCTAAAGGCTGTCTTGTAGTCAGTCACAATGGTCCACCCATTAAAAAAACAACATACCATTTGTCGCTAGAAATAAAAAAGGGGCTTTTAGCCCCTTTTTTATCTCTAGCGTCGTTTCCGCCGTTTCTTCATAGCATCCAGCTGAGCTCTACTGGGCTGGGCCCTCACTAGCTTCCGGTATAGCAGAGACCTCTTGGAGATCCTCTTGTGCTCTACATAAAAGTCGACCGCTTTTTGCCAAGCCCCCTTTAAACCATGAAGGTTAATTGACACTGTCGTATTAACGATTTTATTCAGTTTCGTCGACATGATGCCGATTTGAAACACTGGGGTACGCGTACCACTCTTTTCAGTTTTCATTCTGAACAGAATACCACGTACTTTTCCTTTAGCCTCAAACAGAGTCGATCGAGCAGCTTCAGTTTTAGCTTTGATTTGTTGCTTTGCCAAGACAGCATCCCTTGACTCTGCTTTAGCTTTTACTTTGGCACGCTCTGCGCCTCTTATTTTTTTCCCATTGGCCTTTAATGAAAAATATTCCTGAAAAGTCTTCCCCGTAATCTGACGTCTAACTCGAAACCCGTGAAACCTTGTCGTGTCCAGCAGTTCTACGCTCATTTAATCTTCCTGTTTTGTCTGTGTCCGGGCGGGAACATACCCCGCACTATCGCAGCACCTAACTTGATCTCACCTACAGACGATCCAGCTCGATTTTTGCATAATACCCCATATTTTCAGGCATAGGAGAAAAATCCCGACCAATTACCGAATTTTCAAGGGCTATTCGCCAGCAGTATTCCCTACCGCTCCGGATTCGACCAGCTCATTGATTTCTGCTTCGCTAAGGCCCGCTTCCTGCAACACTGTTAACGTGTCTTCACCGGGAATGCGAGAGCCATGACTGACCCCTACTTCGGACCTGGAGAACCTGGGCGCTGGCGCCGGCTGGACAATATTGTCTATCTCAATAAATGAATCCCTGGCGACGTGGTGTGGATGTTTATGAACTTCATTCAGCGCAAGCACGGGGGCAAAACAGACATCGGAGCCTTCCATGATCTGGCACCACTCATCTCTTGTTTTTGTTTTGAACACATCCGTAAGCTCAGCTTTAAACTCAACCCACTTACCCTGCTCCATTTGCGCACTGAACCTGTTGACATCAAGGCCAGCCTTCTCAACCAGCAGCGCATAGAACTGAGGCTCGATCGAGCCCAGTGAAATATATTTGCCATCCCTGGTTCCATAGGTGCCATAGAAATGAGCGCCTCCGTCCAACAGATTGGTACCGCGCTCCATACTGAACGCCCCGGCTGCCTGCATGGTAAAAAACATCGACATTAAGGTTGCCGAACCGTCGATCATTGCGGTATCTACGACCTGCCCCTTCCCAGATTTCTGCGCTTCAAACATCGCGCAGACCAGACCAAAGGCGAGGAACATACCACCACCACCAAAATCACCAACCAGATTAAGCGGCGGCACGGGCTTACCACCAGCCTCGCCGATCGAATGCAGCGCACCCGCAAGAGCAATATAGTTAATATCGTGACCGGAGGCCTGCGCCATCGGGCCTTCCTGGCCCCAGCCAGTCATGCGACCGTAGACCAGCGTCTCGTTGCGCCCCATGCATTCTTGCGGCCCAACACCTAGCCGCTCAGTCACCCCGGGGCGAAAGCCTTCAAACAATGCATCGGATGATTCACAAAGCTTCAGAACAACCTCCCTGCCAGCATCGCTTTTAAGATCAACAGCAATAGACTTACGTCCCCTGGTCAACACATCCTTTGGCCTGCGCGCCGGACTGCCTGCGCGATCTACCCTGATGACCTCTGCACCCATGTCAGAGAGCAACATCCCGCAAAACGGTCCCGGGCCGATGCCCGCAAGTTCAATGATTTTAGTACCGGTTAATGGTCCCATGTGTCCGACTCCGCTCTAATTGGTAAAGCTGCATTTAGTCACATCCAAATTTGCAGGGCAAACGACGGGTTAATCATTGATCAGCAGATGAGGTGGTGATCAAGATGGGATATCATTGACGCTCCTGCCTTTTCACTAAAATAAGCGATTACTAAGACCATGGACCTGCTAGAACACATTGAACTTGAACCACTTGTCCCCGCTCGCTCAACTGTCATTTGGCTGCACGGCCTGGGTGCCGACGGTCATGATTTTGAGCAGATTGTGCCGGAATTGAAGCTTCCCGAAAACTCGAGCATCAGATTTATCTTTCCCCATGCGCCCATTCGGCCAATCACCATTAACGATGGCGCTGAAATGCGCGGCTGGTATGACTTTATTCCTCATTCCGAAACAGCCGGTCACGACGACATTATTGAATCTTCAGACCAGATAGCCGCTTTAATCGATCATGAGATCGAGCGCGGTATTCCCTCACAAAATATTTTGCTGGCAGGGTTTTCCCAGGGTGGGGTCATTGCATTACACACCGGCACGCGCTGTCACCAAAGAATTGCTGGGATCCTGGCGATCTCAACCTACCTACATGACTTTACCGGTACAGAAAGCAACATGACCGATGCCAACCTTGCTATCCCAATCATGATGGCACATGGCACCCAAGACCAGATGATTCCAATCATGCGAGCCGCAACGTCACGAGAAAACCTTATCCGACTCGGCTATGACGTCCGATGGTTCGACTACCCAATGGAACATCAGATTTGCCTGGAAGAGGTCGAACAGATCGCCGCTTTCTTCCAGGAAGTACTGCCGAAATGACGATAAAAGTTCATCTGACACCAAGTTCTGACGCCTGGGTCAAGTGTGTTTTGGCTAATTTCGATGAGTTCCTGACAGACCATGCGGCTAACGAGCGCAAAGCCTCTTCCATGGCAATGTCGCTAGTAGCCCACTACCCCGACAAACCTGATCTTGTAAGAGAAATGGTCGACCTGGCGTTAGAAGAACTGACTCATTTCAAACAGGTTATCCGCGTGATGCAGGACAGAGGCCTTATCATGACGCCTGACGAGAAAGACCTTTATGTCAATCAGATGCGCCAACACGTGCGTGGTGACACAGACGATTACTTCCTGGACCGATTACTTTCTGGCGCGGTCATCGAAGCAAGGGGTGAAGAACGGTTTCGCCAGCTTGCCGAGCACTTGGCGGACAAAAAGCTGAAGGCTTTTTATGTCGCCCTTGCCAATTCCGAGAAGGGCCACCATCAGTTGTTCCTGAGTCTGGCTTTACGCTATTTCAACGCCGAAATTGTAGACAATCGATTAGCCGAGTGGATTGGGATAGAAAAAACCGTGATTGAAAGTATCCCCGTTCGCAGCCGCCTCCATTAAGCAGACCCTCACCATGAGCCTTTCGCCATGAGCCCTTCGCCATGAGCTCTTTACTATGAGCTCTTCACTGTAAGTATGGGCACGCAGAACGAAACAGTCACAAAATACCTGGACAGATATGCAGAAGCGGAGGCTGCTGTCACGCTGCCTGGCAAAAGGTATGCGTACAGCCTGGTCATTCCCGCGTTTAATGAGGATCACGACAGTGTGATCAAGGTGTGGCGGCGCATTAAGCCAGGCACGTCCTTGCTGGTTATCCTGGTGGTTAATAGCTCCGTTGAAGGAGACCCATCAGCCAGGATACTGATTGAAAAATTGACGAGCTTTCAAAAGACCGGGCAGCTAACAGAACAGGTCCAACTGATTGAAAAATTTGGTGATGCGACGGGCCCCGATATATTGATCATCGATCGTTTCTCCCCCGGCTACAGCATTACTAAGAAACAGGGCGTCGGGCTTGCACGCAAGATCGGAATGGATATCGCAGCGTCCTTGATCAATCAAGGCGTGATTTCACGCCGCTGGCTGTTTACGACTGACGCAGATGCAGAGTTGCCGGAAGACTACTTCTGTATTGAAACCGAAGGCACCGACGCCGCTTTCCTGCACCCCTTCAAGCATGTCGCGCAACCAGGCCTGTCATTACCCATGCAGCTGTATGAGCTAAGCATGTTGTATTACGTCGCTGGGCTCCGTTGGGCAAATTCACCCTATGCCTACCCCACCATTGGCTCGACGATCAGCTGCTCACTGGACTGCTACGCCGCAGTTCGAGGCTTTCCAAAACGAAGCACCGGTGAAGATTTTTACCTACTGAACAAACTGCGCAAGACCGGCGAGGTCAGGCTGGGCGGTGGAAACCCCATCAACATCTCTGGAAGATTCTCAGATCGCGTCCCTGTTGGCACAGGCCAGGCTATTAAAGCCATTCACGACATGGATTCACCCATCATGGAATTCACGCTCGAACATCACCGGTGTTTTTCGCAATTGAAGCTTTTCCTTGACTGGCTGGAAGATGTCTCTGTCACGCAGCCAGAACACCTGTCCACCGGTGACCCCGGCATCGACGACTACGTCCGACAGATAGGTCTGGTACCACACTACGAACGAAAAAGGCTACAGACCCCAACGACCAAGGTCATGCGTAAACACCTGAATGACTGGTTTGATGGCCTGAAAACCCGGCAGTTTATTCACCATTTTCGGGACCAACACTTTGGAAGCGTCACCATTACTGAACTACAAAGCCCCCCTTTTATGTCTCACATAAACGCTGGAGCGCCTGGGTTTGATGCCCCACTGGATACAATAAGGGCCGCATTGCATGCTTTTATCTATCACCAGAACACCCGTTAAGTGGTAGGATTAGCGGCTTTTTACGCTGCTAACCGACTAACAATGAACAGAATATTTATAGATGGACAAGCTGGGACAACCGGCCTTCAGATTCACGAGCGATTATCCGTCCGAACCGACATAGCGCTCATAGAAATCGACCCTGCGGAAAGGAAAAACCCTGACGCCAAACAATCAATCATCGATCAGGCGGATGTTGTTGTCCTGTGTCTGCCCGACGATGCGGCCAGGGAAACTGTCAGGAAAACAAAAAACACCCATACCCGCTTTATCGATGCGAGTACTGCCCATCGGGTGAACCCTGATTGGACCTATGGCATGCCGGAACTGATGCCCGACCAACGAGAGGCCATCGCATCTGCAAGACTGGTCTCAAACCCAGGCTGTTACCCGACCGGTTTCCTTGCGGCGGTAAAACCACTGATCAGTGCCAGCGTTCTTGCGCGCGATGCACTCATCAGTATCAGTGCGATTTCCGGGTACAGCGGTGGCGGCCGCCAGCTGATCGAAAAATATGAATCAGCAGGTGCCAACTGGCCAGCGAGGCCCTACGGCATGCCACTAAGACACAAGCACGTACCAGAGATGAAACAGTATGCCGGCCTCTCAACCAGCCCGCTCTTTATGCCAAGCGTAGGTCACTTTTATCAGGGCATGCTGGTGTCGGTACCTATACACAGGGACCAATTGGTTAACACTCATTCCATTGAAAATGTCCATCAGCTCATTAGTGAACACTATGCAACCGAGCCCTGCATCAATGTCATGCCACTTAACGACGATGTGGAATTACAGGACGGATTCCTCGATCCGCAGGCAGCCAATGATACTAATCGAGTCGATGTATTCGTTTATGGTCATAATGACCAAATAATACTGGTCGCTCGACTCGATAATCTCGGTAAAGGCGCAGCCGGTGCTGCCGTACAAAACCTTAATCTAATGTTGCAGGTCACAGAACTGGAGGGCTTGTCGCTATGACAGATGTTCGTGCAAGACAATCAGAATTACAGGCTACTTTTGAAGCCTACATAGATGCTGGACTTAAGCTGGACCTCACGCGAGGCAAACCTGCGGCAGAACAACTGGATCTGTCCAACGACCTGGATGGCATCCTTGGGGGCGACTACCTATCTCTGGATGGCACAGATGTGCGCAACTACGGCGGTATCCTTGGCATTCCAGAGGCGCGGCAACTAGGTGCCGAGTTTATGGGCGTAAAACCTGAACAGGTGATGGTAGGCGGCAACAGCAGCCTTAACCTGATGTATCAATATGTTGAACACATGATGGCGCATTGGGGCGATGAGCCCGTCAAATTTCTCTGCCCGGCACCCGGCTACGACCGGCACTTCACCATCTGCGAACATTTCGATATTGAAATGATCACTGTACGGCTGAATGATGACGGCCCGGACATGCAGCAGGTGGAAGAACTCGTCTCACAGGATGCCGCTATCAAAGGTATCTGGTGTGTTCCCAAGTATTCCAACCCGACCGGTAACACCTACTCGACGGCAGTCGTTGAGCGGTTCGCCGAAATCCCCAAGATCGCCGGCGATAACTTCAGGGTTTTCTGGGACAACGCCTACGCAGTTCATGATCTGGTGGAACACGGCGATGAACTTTCGAGCCTAATGACCGCTGCTGAAAACGCAGGCACAATGGACAGCATCGTTATGCTGGCTTCAACCTCCAAGGTCACTTTTGCAGGGGGCGGCATTTCTTTTCTAGCGACCAGCCCATCGCCGCTTGCTACTTTTGAAAAATTTCTTTCGGACCAGATGATTGGCTTCGACAAGGTTAACCAACTTCGTCATGTTCGCTTCCTGAAGGACCGAGATGGTATCAAGGCCCACATGGCAAAGCATCGGGACATTATCAAACCGAAATTCGACCTGGTATTGAAAAAGCTTGAGGAAAATCTGGCAGGAAAGAACATGGCAACCTGGAATAGCCCACGTGGCGGTTATTTTATTTCACTGGACACACGCCCCGGACTTGCCAATACCGTTATCAAGATGGCCGCAGATGCAGGCGTCAAACTGACCCCTGCCGGGGCAACCTTTCCCTATGGCAAGGATCCGGAAAACATGAACATCCGTCTCGCGCCGACTTTCCCGGGGCTGGCCGAGTTAGAGAGCGCAGCGGACGTCTTTGTCACCTGCGTGGAGCTTGCATCCTTGAACGCTGAACTGGAGTAGCAGGTGCTGCTTCAACCACTAGACCAAGTGGTCCTGGCCCTATACTTCGCCCTCATGCTGGGCCTGGGCATTTACTTTTCCCGAACCAACAACACCACTGAACAATACTTTTTAGGCGGCCGTAATTTCAGTGGCTGGGTGATTGGCCTGTCTCTGGTCGGCACTTCGATCAGTTCGATCACTTTTCTTGCCTACCCGGGCGACGCGTTCAAAACAAACTGGCTTCGTTTTTTGCCTAATCTGATGTTGCCTGTCGCGATCATCTTTGCGGCCTATTATTTTCTGCCGCGTTTACGACGAAATAACAGTGTCACTGCATACGAGTTTCTGGAGGGCCGGTTTGGACCTTCGATCCGTGGCTATGCTGCCATTGCATTTTTGGTGGCACAGCTTGCACGCATCAGCATGATCCTCTACCTGATTTCCCTGGTGATACAAACCATCACGGGACTCGATGCCCAGTACAGTGTCGTGGTCGCGGGTGTTTTCGTCGCAGCCTATACAATTCTTGGTGGCATAGAGGCTGTTATTTGGACCGATGTGATTCAGACCATTGTGCTGATCGCTGGTGGCCTGTTCTGCATTGCCACCATCGTCTCTCTGGTACCCGGAGGTCTGTCCGAAATTATAGAGACGGCATGGTCCGCGAACAAACTGGGGGTAGGGACAGCAAGCGACACCGGCTTTGAGCCTGCCAACTGGGGCCTCGCCCTTAGCGAAAAGACCGCCACCATGATGCTATTTATTGGATTGATCAGCTGGCTAACTGAATACTCAAGCAACCAGAACACGGTGCAGCGATTTTGTGCCTCGAAAAGCGAACTCGAGGCCCGAAAAGCGATGTTCATCTGCGCCCTGGTAAGCATTCCCACATGGGCCTTCTTCATGTTCCTGGGCACGGCGCTCTGGGTGTTCTTTCAGCACCAACCAGCCGAACTGGCCACAAGCATTCTTGCCGGCGGCAATCGCGCGGAAGAAATATTGCCCTATTTCATTACTCATTATCTGCCCAGCGGCCTTGCTGGACTGGTCATTGCAGCCGCAATTGCGGCAGCAATGTCATCACTTGATAGCAGTATCAACGCGATCGCTACCGTCTCGACCCACGATATTTACCGACGATTCCTAAAAAAGGGTCAGCTTGATGCACATTATCTGGCGTTCGCCCGTGCCGTCACCACTGTGGCGGGCATCCTAATGATCGCTGGAGCCCTGTACTTACTCGAAACCACCACCACCACACTACAGGACACAGCGACCATTCTAACGGCCCTGCTGGCAGGCGGTTTGCTAACAATCTACTTAATCGGATTTTTCTCGAGCAGATGCAGTACAATCCACGTTCTTCTGGGTATTGCGGCCACAATGGCCTTTACTCTCTGGACAATCGCCTCATCACGAAGCGCTATCGACTATCCATTTGACCTTTACTATACGGGGCTACTCGGTAACATCGTGATGTTTCTAGTGGCTTACGGCAGTTCTTACGTCATCAAGCCAACAACAACTTAATTAACGAAGTGAATCGCTTGACTGAATTACCTGAAGATTTTGCACGACTAAACCTCCCGGAACCCCTGGAACGCGCAATTCTGGATCTTGGATTTCAACACACCACACCAGTGCAGGCGCAAGTGCTGCCGCACTCCTTGGACGGCGCAGACATTATCGCCCAGGCGCAGACAGGGACCGGCAAGACCGCGGCATTCCTGCTTTCCATCATTACTTATGACCTTGAAAATCCGACACTGGATTCTCGGCCGCCAGGGACGCCGTTTTCGTTGATCATTGCGCCGACCCGCGAACTGGTGATGCAAATTGCCAGCGATGCAGAATCGCTCGTTAAGTATACTGATATTCAGGTCGCCACCCTCGTTGGCGGGATGGACTACGAAAAACAGAAAACCAAATTGAAAAAGCCAGTCGATATTGTCGTCGCGACACCGGGCAGGCTCCTGGATTTCGCCCGTAACAATGTCGTTGATCTATCTGAAGTAGAAATCATGATCATCGACGAAGCGGACCGAATGCTGTCGATGGGATTCATTCCGGACGTCAAAGCTATCGTCAGCAGAACACCTCGCAAAGAAAACCGCCAAACACAGTTGTTTAGCGCAACTTATAGCGAAGATATTAAACGTCTTGCTAAATCCTGGACCCTTGATCCCGTTCGCATCGAGATCGCACCAGAGCAGGTAGCCGTAGACACCGTCGAGCAGAAAGTTTTTCTTACTTCCGAAGACGAAAAGTACAAGGTGCTTTACAACCTGATCAAGGTTTATGAGATTGAACGGGTTCTCGTTTTTGCCAACCGGCGGGATCAATGCCGTAATCTGGAGTCCAAACTACGTCGACATGGCTTTAAAACGGGACTGTTGGCTGGCGATGTACCCCAGAAGAAGCGAATCCGAACCCTGGAAGATTTCAAGTCAGGTGAGATAGAGATACTAGTCGCGACAGATGTCGCTGGTCGTGGTCTTCATATCGATGACATCACACACGTTATTAACTACAACCTACCGGAAGACCCTGAAGACTATGTCCACCGTATCGGCAGGACAGGCCGTGCCGGCACCGAGGGAACCTCAATTACCCTCGCATGCGAAAATGATTCGTTCATGTTACCGAACATTGAAGCATTGCTTGGCGTCAGCCTGCATTGCGAGAACCCGCCAGAGAACCTGGGTGCAGATATCCCGGCACTGCCGCCGATGACTGCTGCAGAGCGCGCCAGCATTCCGAAACGCAACACGCGTGGCAATGGGCGACCAAACGATAGACAAAATAGCCACAGACGAAGGTAAACTTGCTCATTCGTAGATTTGGAACCAGAGCGTCTATATGACCGACAAACCGTTCCCGCTACTAACAGCGAAGGCCATCAGCGAGATGGGTGAAGTAAAACACGTCCATCAGTTTAATAAGAATGCCATTCGTCACACCAAGTCTATTGGCGAGATCCTTGGACTGGCACATCTAGGGGTTCACCTGGTCAGAGTTGAGCCAGGTAACGACACGACACAGTTTCATTTTCACCATCAGGATGAAGAGTTCGTCTACATTCTTGAAGGCCAAGGTACCGCAGAAATCGGTAATGAACTGGTTAACGTAAAAGCCGGTGACTTTATGGCCTTCACACAGAACTCGTTGCCCCACTGCATGCATAACGCCAGTACTGAAGATCTCGTTTACCTGATGGGCGGCACACGATCAGACATCGATATCTGTGACTACCCAAAATTGAATCGCAGAATGTATCGGGAAAACGGCAAAAAAACCTTTGTTGACCTGAGTCAGGTCGATGATATTTAGAGCAGCGTGGCTAATAACACTCGCCTGCCTCGCGGGATGCTCCTCGTTTTCCCACAACTCCATCCTCGGCCCAATTGGGACAATTACCGTCACCGCTGGGATACCCGCGGTGACCCGAAGCAACCGACCCTACATCCTGGCTAAGCACTCAAAAGTGTACATTGGTGACATCATCAGCACCGACCAACGGTCGACCGCCAGATTGGTCTTGGTCTCGGGGCAGACCATCGACATCCCCCCACAAACGCAGTGGCTTGTGATCGACGTGACCACAAACGGTATCGACTACAAATCCAGCTCCAGCCTTGTCCTGGGCGCATTACAGGTAAAAGGCCCCGGCGATACACCCCACGAATTCATCATCCGCACTGCCATTGCTGAACTCCAGACCCTCGCTGAGCACTTTTGGCTGGGCTATCACAAGAAAGGAAACGCAGGCCTGATAGTGATCGCGATGGATGATATACCCCTGACAGTGCGCAACAGCAACGGTACAACAACCTTATATGCGCCAAGGCAAACCACCACTGTCGCACCCGGCGCAGCACCTCAAAGCACCGTAGAATGGTCCGAACAAAAACTGCAGAACACCCTGGAGTACTACAAAGAACCGGCTTTCCCCGCTAATTGAAGTAGCTTATGAGCCTGACAGAAGCACAAAACCCCTAAAAAACTGTTAATCTCTCCCCCATACGCTCGCTGGACGTGATAAGATCACGCTCGGCGCGTTTGTACACATCAAACGCCCGTTCATCTATGGCGCTTCAAATCCGTCCTAAATGTTTTACTAGTTCATGTTCTGATTTTGTAATGGTGATAGCAAAAACAGAATTATTTTTTCACCAAAGGTAAGAGTGTTATGAGTAAAGGTACAGTAAAGTGGTTTAATGCGGACAAAGGTTTCGGTTTTATTACACCAGAAGACGGCGGTAAGGATTTGTTTGTTCATCATTCAGAAATCCAATCCGGCGGAGAGTATGCTACATTGAACGACGGCCAGACTGTTGAATTTGAAGTAGGCCAAGGCCAGAAAGGTCCCTGTGCAAATAAGGTTGTAGCTGTATAAACCTGTTGCACATAACGAATAGGTTAAGCGGGTGCGCTACGCGCAGTCGCTTACCTATGCGTTATTGGTTTAATCTCAGACTTCAGTGATCTTCCCGGCAGCAATAACCTGCATTAGCCTCTCATGCAGTAAGACCACTGATTGTTAACATAGATTATCCAGACTTGACGTAAACTACTACGAACTAGCTTCGTATGAGTTAAGCGGATTTTTAAAACTCCCTCAGCATCTCTTTCTCTCTCTTTTTTTTTCTTTCTATTTCTCTTTCTATTTCTCTTCCTCTTTTCTTCACCCCCCACCCCCCACAGTTCACTCTATTGTCGTCCTATTGCCGTCCTATTATTCGCCCTATTTTTCACCCTATTTTTCACCCCACTTGTCCCAAAACGTCACCTCCTCTGCCGGCTTCCGGTCTGCCGGTTTCAGCCTGGCGCCTAACGTATAAGCCGCCGGCAACATCACTGTCTGCGTCACTCCTTCAGGAACATTAAGTATCTTGGCTATCTGATCCTTGCGTGAAGTCAGTAGCGATGTCCAGGTCGTGCCTATTCCCCGGGCTCGCATCGCCAGCATGAGTGACCAGGCCGCAGGTAATATTGAACCGAAGAATCCAACCTGACCCGAGACATCTTCGGTGGGCTCACCGATAGCGAACACAAACACCATGCAGGGTATTTCATGCAAGCGCGCCATCAGCGCATTATGGGTCGGCTTTAAGCTAACACCACGGGTTTCACCAATCTGTACCAATACTTCACAGTAAATTTCTGCGATCTGTTGCTTAATCTGCGGGTCTGTCACGACAAGAAAGCGCCAGTTCTCAGCGTCGAGTCCCGTAGGTGCCTGTACAGCCACATTGATGCATGCCTCTAGGTCTTCTCGACTGACTGGCCGTGTAAAGTCGAGCTTCTTACGCACTGACCTGGTAGTACTCAGTACATGCTCTACGCGTTCGCTTATTTCCTTATCCATAGTTCCGTACAGTTCCATATCGTTCGATTTCCTTTCTGCTTCAAGCGTAATGCATCCAAAATGCATTGGCGAGCCAAACCCTCTATCATTGCCCCGTTCTTAATGTAGAAATGTCAGCTATGCCGATTGTAAAAGAAGAAGAGATCAACGTTCTTGGTACAAAACTGGAGCCATGCAGCACGGACCCGAACACCGGTTTTTTTCGGGATGGCTGTTGCAACACCTGCGACGAAGATGCAGGTTCTCATACCGTTTGCGTTGAAGTGACCGCCGAATTTCTTGAGTATTCCCGGTTCGCTGGTAACGATCTATCTACCCCTCACCCCGAATTCGAGTTCCCCGGCTTAAAAGAGGGTGATCGGTGGTGCCTTTGCGCAGGAAGATGGCTTGAAGCCTACGAGAAAGGAATGGCACCAAGAGTGTTCCTCAACAACACCCATAAAAGGGCCCTGGAGGCTGTGCCGCTTAGCTTGTTCGAGCAACACGCCGTAAGGATCAACTAACACATCTCCCTTTGAACCCAACATGCAGAAAGTAAAAACCAACATCCATGTCTGGCATCTGGAGATGACGAGCAGGCCCCAGCCATCAGAACCAGCAGCAAATACTTACCAATTGTTAAAGGTAGATTCCCCGCTGCCGGAATTAAACCGATTTCTGTATGCCACCGTTGGTGCAGCCTGCATGTGGTACATGCGGCTTCCCTGGACGTGGCAGCAGTGGCATGACTACGTCGCCAGAAAAAATATTGAAACCTGGGTCGCTTACCAGGGTGCCACGCCGATCGGATACTTCGAACTAGAGAAACAAACCCACGGCAGTACGGAGATTGCCTATTTCGGTTTGATCCCCGAGTTTGTCGGCCGGGGTTTAGGCAGGCGTTTCTTGCAGGATGCCATTAACAAGGCCTGGGACACGGCAGACAAGCGCATCTGGTTGCATACCTGTACGCTGGATCACACCAACGCATTACCTAATTACCTAAGTCGCGGATTTAAGGTATTTAAAGAAGAAGATTTTGAAGACATGATCCCAGCTGAGCCACTCCAGCCCTGGGCAGGTGCCGCGAAGCCGGTCTAAACACTGGCTTTTAATTCATCGCGAAACTCTGGATGCGCGATTTCAATCAACCGTTCAGCGCGCGATGCCAAACACTCGTTCCTGAGCTCTGCGATACCGAACTCGGTCACCACGATATCCACATCGGTTCGCAGCGCCGTGACCAGGGTCACCTGGGGCACTATTCGTGACACAGTTCCGCCGCGCGCAGTCGAGGCCATTGCGACAATAGACCGCCCGCCGCTTGAGGCCTTGGCTGACCTCATGAAATCGACCGAGCCGCCGGTACCCGATATCTGTTTGCTACCAGCGACTTCCGCATTCACCTGACCCATCAAATCGATTTCGACCGCCGAGTTAACTGAGACGAAATTATCCAACTGCCCAATAACACTTACCTCGTGCGTGTAGTTGGCACTATTGAAAACGACACTTTCTGCCAAAGGATCATGTGCCAGCCAGTCGAGCAGATCTTCGGAACCAAGGGCCATACCAAGGACGTGTTTACCGTTATCGATGGCTTTACGGCTTCCGGTCATGTTGCCGTCACGAATCAGCGCTAGCACACCATCATCCATCAGCCCGCCGTGAAAACCAAGGTCGCTACGTCCACCCAAATTCGCAAGCATCGCTGCCGGTACCGCGCCAATGCCGGTCTGCAAACAATCACCGTCTTTAATCAGGGTCGCGATCTGTTCGCCAATCTTCTTTGATACATCATCAATGTCACCGACAGGAAAGACCGGTTTCTCTGTTCCAACGTCAAGCAATAAATCGACCTGTCCAGTGTCAACAAGCGGCGTACCTATCGGCGCAACGAAACCGCTGTTTTCTTCCACGATAATATGTTTTGCATTCGCAAGAACTGCATCCAGGAAGTCCACATTAGGCCCGTAACGCAATACGCCGTTCCTGTCTCGTGCCGCCTGAAGTAACGCTACATCCAGCTTTGTCGTTTCCAGGAAGTCGAACACAGTGCGCATCTGCATTGGGATAAAGTTAACCCTACCCTCTTTCAGGCTGTCCTGAATGAAAGGCGTCATAAAGAAAACACTCATGGTCGCTTCCGGGGTTAACCGTGTCAGGTCAAGCTGGTTCACAGCGCCTAAAGGAAACTGGGTATAATTAACCCCGCTACTGCTCTGACAATTTGTGCGGATTGCATCGAGCAGGCCACGGGGTTCAGCGCAGCTACCCCCAACGTAGACACGCGAGTCAGTGCGTAGCAGTTTTTTCAGTTCTTTTAGATCAGTTTTCATAAGCGCGGTACTTTATCAGGGTTTTATATACAATGCCGACACCAAACTATTATAAAGGATGAGCCGATGAGTGAAGCAAAAGCCAATATCCCAAACATTCCTAACGCCTGGGACATGCCCCTCGAGGACATAAACGTTTTGGACCCTGTACTGTTCGAGAACGACGCACACTGGGATTTTTTCGAACGGCTTCGAAAAGAAGACCCTGTGCATCTGAACCAGGATGAAGAGTTTGGGCGCTATTGGTCAGTCACCAAGTTCAACGACATCATGACAGTCGATACCCATCACGACATTTACTCGTCCGACGGCAGCATCACGATTGGTCCACCGGCCAGCCAGGTAGCAACCGGCCAGACGATGCAAACGCCGATGTTTATCGCCATGGACCCCCCGAAACACGATGTGCAGAGAGCGACCGTCTCTCCTGTGGTTCAGCCCTCTAACCTCGCGAAACTGGAAGATACCATTAGATCTCGCGCGGCAAGCATTCTGGACTCACTGCCACGTGGTGAAACCTTTGACTGGGTCGACACTGTTTCCATTGAACTGACCACTCAAATGCTTGCAACGCTGTTTGATTTCCCGTTCGAAGATCGACGTAAGTTGACGCGCTGGTCTGATGTGGCAACCGCAGTCCCGGGACAAGGCATTGTTGATTCACTGGAACAGCGAAAAGAAGAGCTCTTTGAGTGCCTCGAATACTTCACCGGACTCTGGAACCAGCGTGTCAATACTGCTCCCGGCAGCGACCTTATCTCTATGCTCGCTCACGGCGAGAATACCAAAAACATGCAACCATTAGAGTTCCTGGGCAACCTGATCCTGCTGATTGTAGGCGGTAACGATACGACGCGTAACTCGATTTCCGGAGGCGTACTCGCGCTGAACGAGAACCCGGATCAGTACGAAAAACTCAGGAACGACCTGTCGCTGATTCCAAGCATGGTCCCTGAAATTATTCGCTGGCAGACCCCACTCGCTTATATGCGCAGAACTGCATTAGAAGACACACAGTTGAATGGTAAACAGATCAAAAAAGGTGACAAAGTTCTAATGTGGTATGTCTCTGGCAACAGAGATGATGAGGTCATAGAAAACCCTAACGCATTCATCATTGACCGAACCAAAGCGCGTCATCACGTATCCTTTGGTTTTGGCATCCACCGTTGCATGGGAAATCGCATGGCGGAAATGCAACTGAGAGTTGTTTGGGAAGAAATCATGAAACGCTTTAGGAAAGTCGAGATCGTGGGCGATATTGAACGCACACACTCCTCTTTTGTTAAGGGCTATACCCGCATGCCTGTAAGAGTCCACGAATGGTAACGACAGAAGATCTTCTATCACTCAAACAGCAGATGTCTGCGAAGCAACTCTCCGGAGAAGTCGACTACCATCGCCTCTGGATATCCCAACTGGACTGCTCATGGTCTGCAGAACAAACAGCTTTCGCCGGTGGGCTTATCTCTGACAGGCTCGCGTTTCTGTTTATCTCTGGTTACCAGGCTGCTGTAAGACGGACGTTTAACCTGACAAAACCTACATGGACCGTCCTGGCGATATCTGAAGACCGCAACCCTGACCAGCCCAGACCTGGACTCACCGAATCGAACGATAGGGTGAGTGGCTATAAAACCTGGGTGGCGAGTAGTCGGTTTGCAGAAGATATTATCGTCTCTGTTGATACGACGAAGTTATACATCGCCAACAGGACCACGCCTGGCTTGCAGTTGGTACACAAGGAGGCACCTGGGTTTCTTGGAGACATGAGCCAAGGCGTTGCCCAGTTCACCGATGTCGCAATCAGCGAACTACAGGTGCTTGGTGAGTTTGACCTGAAATTATTTGCGAAACGGGAACCCCTGTACATTTATTTTGCTTTCTGTGGATTTCTGCATCGCAGGGGCACGGCTGATATCAAGTCACTACTGGAAGACTTATTAATAATCGCTTCCGGTGATTTCACTGACCCGATCCACAAGGCGCTTTTTGCAAAAACAGACACCAGGATTAGTGAAATTTTTTCTAACCTTGCGCCAGCGCTATTTGCCGGAGACTACGAGAAAGATAAAGGGTTGATGTCTCTTTATTCGAAGGTCATTCAGAAAAGAGCGGGCCTGGGTTAGTTCTCCCGCCCAATTGCCTGGTGGTCACGTGAAACCTCTACGAATTCACCAGCAGACAGTATCCGAGCCAACCGACCTTGATCCCTAAAGGGTCAAGCGGACCGTTAAGGTAAGCAATAACGGCCTGGCGTCGTGGATGGCAATACGCTAATCGGCTCAGTCATCTGACGCTAGATTATTGGTGCTATCAAAGAATACCTGATCGCGAATACCTGAATGATGCGCAAAAAAAAGGCCATCCTTAGATGGCCCATAAAGGGCCCAAGCCCCTTTCGAAAGCTTGGCCCGAGGGAAAAACCTTAACGCCTTACAAATTCAGGATAGGCTTCCACACCACACTCGCTGACATCTACACCCGCATGTTCTTCTTCTTCTGTTACCCGTATACCGATTACCAGCTTCAGAACGAACCAGACGACAAAGCTGGCCCCAAATACCCAACCGAAGATCGTCAGCGCACCTACAATCTGGCCAGTGAAGGACGCAGCAGGGTTGGTGAGCGGCACCAGCAATAGTCCGAGCAAACCGCAGGTACCGTGTACAGAAATCGCCCCTACGGGGTCATCAATCTTAACCTTGTCCAGAAAAACGATTGATAATACGACCAGTACTCCCCCGATTGCGCCAAACAGCGTTGCTTCAAGTGCCGTAGGTGTGGAAGGTTCTGCAGTGATTGCCACCAGCCCGGCCAGCGCACCATTCAGCAACATCGTCAGGTCCGCTCGACCAAACATAACCCTTGCCGCAATCAGGGCCGCGATCGCACCTCCGGCAGCCGCTGCGTTGGTATTAAGGAAAACCATGGCCACTGCGTTGGCATTGGAAATATCACCTAGCTTCAACACTGAACCGCCGTTAAACCCAAACCAGCCCATCCAAAGGATAAAAGTACCTAATGTTGCAAGCGGCAGGTTCGCACCTGGAAGCGCATACACCTGGCCATCAGGCCCATACTTGCCCCTTCGTGAACCGAGCAGGATCACCCCGGCCAAGGCCGCAGAAGCGCCCGCCATGTGAACAATGCCAGACCCTGCAAAGTCAGAAAAACCAAGGTCACCCAGGTTGTAAAGACCAAACACGTCAGCACCGTTCCAAGTCCATGAACCCTCCATTGGGTAGATTAGGCCTGTCATCACTACGGCAAACGCGAGGAATGCCCAGAGTTTCATCCTTTCAGCAACCGCACCAGAGACGATAGACATTGCGGTAGCAACGAAAACCACCTGAAAGAAGAAGTCTGCCGCATCCGCGTAGACCGCACCGCCGCCGAAGCCTTCTTCTCTGGATTCCGCCAGAACTGTTTCCGTTAAAGCTTCCGCCGATGCTGCACCATCAAGCTCGATGCCGCTAAGGAAGATACCTCCACCGTACATAATGGCGTATCCACAAACCAGATACATGATGCATGAGATGGCAAAAAGCGCCATATTTTTTGTCAGTATTTCCGCGGTGTTCTTTGAGCGAACAAGACCCGCTTCCAGCATGGCGAAACCGGCTGCCATCCACATGACGAGTGCGCCACACACAAGAAAGTAAAATGTGTCTAATGCGTATTGAAGTTCTAGTGACTGATCCAAGATGATCCCTCCGATAGTTTTAAAAGTTGCTAAATTCGACATCTCTAAAAGCAATGTTGATGCCAGAAATGGTGAGTAGGAGAAATTATTTAGTTTGAGTGGTTTCAGGCCCGTTTTGACCTTCTTTGGTGCAAAAACTCGATGCAAAAGCGCGCCATGTCGCACCTTAATGAGGCGTTCAGATTCCAGCCCGCACTATCTTGAGGCACTATCTTGAGGCACTATCTTGAGGCACCAGTTTGGGCCTGACTTTCAAACACGAGCATTCAAGAAACTTAGACCAGCAGTTATACTCGCGCTTTCCCTTAAGGCGCCAATTCGTGCAACCTGACTGGTTTAGCCAATACATTAGAGTGATCCCGGAGCACCACAGCTGCCAGGTTGAAGGCGCCACCATCGCTTACCAGCACTGGAAGAACCCCGGTAAACCCGCATTACTATTCGTCCACGGTCACGCTGCACATGCTCACTGGTGGGACTTTATCGCCCCTGCGTTCGTCTCCGACTACGACGTCGTTGCGATCGATAACAGCGGTTCAGGCGAAAGTGATCACCGGGCGGAATACTCTGCAGCGCTTTTCGCAAAGGAAATTGTGTCATGTATCAACGCCGCCCAACTGAACTCACCTATTATCGTAGGTCACAGCTTTGGTGGGAGCATGACTCGCATCGCAGCACACCTTTTCCCGGAGCAACTAGATAGCATCATCATCGTCGATTCTGCGCTACCACCGAAAAGGTCATCACGAGAACCCCTGCCAATGCCAAAGGTCAGGAACAGGTTTTATGAGTCAATGGAACAGGGTAAACGACGCTTCAGACTTCGTCCTCCACAGCCATGCGACAACAAGTTCATTCTGGATTATCTGGCAGGACATTCGCTTAAGAAAACAGCGGAAGGATTTGAATTCAAACTAGATGGAGCGGTGTTCGCCAAAATGTCGCTAAGCGAAAAATTTCCTGCCGCTGCGGATATGGTGCGCGATATGCGAATACCGGTAGGTTTTATCTATGGCGAGAAAAGCCGATTCTTCCCCCCAGCCATCGCCGAGGGGCTAGCGTTTTTTCTTAACCCAACTTTGATTCGAGTCGTCCCCGAGGCGCACCATCACGTGTTTCTGGATCAACCACAGCGCTTCATAGAAGTATTGAGGGACTTGCTGCACGAACTGCGTCGTTAGCACAACGAATCTAAACGGGCGGCCGCCCATCATCAATAGTGATACGTTGCATCTTTCGGTGGGCAGGCCAGTAATCGTTGACCGGTTTGTGCTGCGTGATCCTGTTATCCCAGAAAGCAACTGAGTTGGGTCGCCAGTTAAAGCGGCAAGTATATTCAGGCGTCGTCACATGTGAGTAAAGGAAATCGAGCAGCGCGCGGCTCTCTTTCGGCTGCAAACCCTTAATTCGAACCGTAAACAACGCATTGACAAAGATGCTTTTTTTACCTGACACCGGGTGAGTCCGTATCACCGGGTGCTCAACGGATGGGTTTGCCGCCACCATATCTGCAAGGCGCTCTGCGCCGCCCGGCTCGTCAAGACTCTCTCTAAATCCATATGAAAAATCATGGATAGCAGTCAAGCCTGACAACAAGGACTGCATCTTGGCAGATAACCCCTCGTAAGCGGCCGACATGCTCGCGAACAGCGTGTCACCACCCTTTTCAGGGATCATGACGGCATGAAGTATAGAACCAATGGGTGGGCATGGCCGAAACGTCATATCGGTGTGCCATAGCTCAATTTTTGAGGGTCGATCCCGATCATTTTCAAGGATCGTTAACTGCGGGTAACCATTCACATGATCATACGCTTCGTGCAACTGGGGCTGGCCAAAGAGATTGGCAAAAGCAACGTGACTCTGAGGGCTCATCGGTTGGTCGCGGAAGAACAACACTTCGTGCTCCAACAGTGCCGTCTGCAGGAACTCACGTGCCGCTTCATCTATCGGTCGGCAAAGATCAACACCCCGCACAACGCCGCCGATAGCACCTGTCAATGGCTCAACCTTAAACATGTCTTTGATCACCCTGTTGGGAATGGTCTAGCTTGCTGATTCCAGCAACGCTACCAGCTTATTAGCTTTGACCTCCAACTCTTCGATCAGGTCTTTCGACACATGCACGGACAACGCAACCATCCTGTTAGGGCCAAGCCTTTTAAGGCCATCTGCGATTTCCTGGGCGGTCTCTTTCATTTGGTTCTGGCTCATGGGTTCTCCTTTCTTACTGCAAATACTGGATTCTAACGCGGCGCCATCATACCTTAATTGTTTGGAAGTACGCCACGGCGCCCGATTAGATATAATGCCCTACTCACTAAAAAGAAAGATTACCCAAATGCCAGCGCTGAAAGTCGAATACAAAAATGCTGCTCTGAGAGTAGAGCTTGAAACAGGCGGGTCTGCAGGGCTTTTTATTAACAATATTCAACGAATGCACTCGTCGCTAGGGACACTCCAGGGGACTCTCCAGCGGACACTCCAGAGGACACTCCGACTTTCCAGCTCCGTTCAAACCGACTATGAATGGCATGAGTTCATTGAAGCCACCATTACTTTTAATGAAAAAGAAATCAGCGTATCCCTGTGCGCCAGCAACGTAGAAATCGCCTTTGAAACCTACCCCGCCCAAAAAGATGACGATAAATATCTAAATCTCTAAAAGATAAGGTAACAATATGAATCTGGCAAAGCATTGCATCGACGTCGGTGTACGAACAAACAACATCGACGCCATGCTCGAGTTCTGGACGAAGGAAGTGGGGTTACCTTATATGGAGTTGCTCAAGGTTGGCGGAGGCGTTCACCAGCATCGCCTCTCCCTAAAGGGTTCAATATTCAAACTCAACCATGTAAGGAGTCTTCTACCGGAAAACACCCCGACGGGTTATCGAGAGTTACTCATCGCATCCGACGTTTCCAAAACCACGCCACTGACAGACCCTGATGGCAATAAAGTAACACTGGTCCCTGCTAGCTTACACGACATCACCAACATCGGAATGAAGATGGTCGTTCGATCCATGGAAGATGCAAAACGGTTTTTTACCAAGACAGTTCAGGCAGAACCACTATCAAATAACAGCTTTAAATGGGGAACCACGGTATTCCTGCTTGAAGAAGATAAAGACGCCCCGATTGGCGGCGGCATGCAGGGCGCTGGATATCGCTATTTGACCGTCCAGGTATTTAAAGTCGACAAAGAGCATGCAGAAGCCCTGGAAAGAGGCGCACTAGAAGGAAGCACACCGGTTACACTGGGCACTACTGCCCGCATATCTTTTATTACAGATCCTGATAATAACTGGGTGGAAATATCACAGCGTAAATCCTTGACCGGAGATCTCTCCGATAAGTAAGTGCTGGGTAACAGAGGCTTTGAGGCACCTAAAGTGAACGATGTTAAGAGCACTCACATTCAATCCACCGTCAAAACATTTAGCGTTTAGAACATAAACCAGGATACCCATCACTAATGGACCCAATCGCACGCATTAAAACTGATCGACAGAACGCCCGAATGGTTGACGATCCCAACGCGGATCTGTGCTTCTTGGCATTGTCTGAATCGGGGCAGCCTTCCGTTCGAACGTTGGTCCTTCGGGATATTACCACCGAAGGATTCACACTGTTCGTTAACAAGACGAGTCCCAAGTGGTCCATTATTGAGGCCAACAACACGGCTGAAATGCTCGTCTGGTATACCAACAGCCAGAGACAGTACCGCATCAACGGTCGGATTGAAGAACTCGGGTCCTCTGATATCGAACAAAACTGGCATCGACGTCCGTCCGGCAGCAAGTACATGGACTACAGCTACGAAAGGCTTGGCTCACAAAGCAGTGAGGTCGACTCTAGGGAAGATCTGATCGAGCGCATCAATGGACTCAAAGAAGAACACCCGGAAGATGCAATGGTGACGCCGGCATCTGCCGCAGCAATCGTGTTGCGCCCGGAAGTGATCGAGATGCTGGACCTCAATATGCCCAACCGTATTCATGACCGCCGGCGTTTCGTTCTAAAGGATGGCCACTGGCAATCCACCCAGCTAATCCCTTAACACTCGTCGCTTAAAAAACCGCGACCAGAAAAGAAAAAGCCCTGCGAAAAAATCTTCGCAGGGCCCTGTCTTCGTAAGGGGAGCAGGCTCCGAGTTATGTTAACTCGGAGGCTCCCCCAGTTGACTGACTATTAATGGGATCACCTCCTTTTACGATCAGGGTGTCACTCGGCATGCACGCTGTCCCCCCTGGATAGAACTACCTGCACGTTTACTATTTCTACAAGCATTTAAGCGCTTTACCGCGTGCTAATCAAGAGTACTTTGGTTGTACAACACTTACGAAACCTCTACCGCTTTGATGCCATTCAGGTTGGAAAAGCAGGTTTCACTCGCAGTGCTCAGGAAGTCTTGCATAAAGGCCATGTCGAGCTGGTCTTCACGAACCGCGGCGTAAAGAGTACACCAGAGGCCGGAATCACCCAGTTTTTTGGCCATCACAGTGCCCTGCTCAAGGTATTCAGTGAGCGCCCAGTTCGGTAAACAGGCGACCCCTCTTCCGGAAGCCACAAGCTGAATCATCATAGGAGTCAGTTCTGCTGTTCGCACACTGGCGGGTTCAACGTCCATTGGTTCCAGAAACCGGGTAAAAATATCAAGGCGATTACGATCGACTGGATAGGTGATCAACATTTCTGACTCAAGGTCATTCGGCAACACGCTCGCGTTTCTAGCCAATCGATGGTCATTGGAGATTGTCAGCATCGCTTCGTAACTAAACAATGGAATATAGGTAATGCCAGGCAGCTCAACCGGATCCGAGGTGATCACCAGGTCCAGGTCACCACGAACAAGTGCGGGCAGTGGCGCAAAACTAAAGCCTCCAGAAAGATCCAACTCAACTTCAGGCCAGTTAGCTCGATAAAGATCAAGGCAGGGGATTAGCCACTGAAAACAGCTATGACATTCTATGCAGATATGCAGACGTCCCACTTCCCCGCCCGCAAGTCGAGAGATATCCCGCTCGGCACTTTTCACCATAGGCAAAACTTCATCAGCAAGATTGAGCAGCCGCCTACCAGCAGAAGTGAATCGTGGGGGTTTCGTCTTACGAACGAAGAGTGAGCACTCCAACCTCTCTTCAAGATCTTTCAGTTGATGCGATAAGGCAGATTGCGTCAGGAAAAGACTCTCTGCAGCCTCAACCAGGCTGCCGGTATCTCGCAGTGCCACCAATGTTTTTAAGTGTCGAAGTTCAATCACGATGTTCACCATTCACTTAAGGAAACGTCTCACCCAACAAAGTAAACAAAGGTCTGAGTGACAAAAATTCAATCTATACTCATTTTTCGCAAAAATCACTCACTTTGACAAGACCGGCACGGTTAACGCCACAAGCTTTCTGCCGCAAGATTGAACCAGACAAGGTGCGCTTTGCCCTATCTCTTTTACATCGGCAAGACACCGGCGATCCTCTGGCCTCGCTGCAGAGGTCTCCAGGTTCGAGAATTAGCAATTAGCGCCCAAACTTCGTAGAATCGCGTTCCTTTTTTATTCGGAAGTACCGATCAGATGTTGGCCGCCAATCAGCATCCACCTCTATTTCATATCGTAAAAAACCCCACGCTAAAGGTTTGCTTACTGGGTTACCGAAGCAATCCTTACAGCGGTGGCCAGGGGATTTATATCAAATTCCTCAGTAAAGCCCTTGTAGATGCGGGCCATTCGGTCGACGTCATCTCTGGCGAGCCCTACCCTGAACTTGATGAACGCGTCCGCCTGATCAAACTCCCCGGGCTTAACCTATTCGAAGCCAACAACCATGTCACGGCACTTCGACCAAAACACCTACTGTCTTACACTGATTTTTTTGAATGGTTTAGCATGCTAACGGGTGGTTTTCCCGAACCCTATACATTCGGTCGAAGACTGGTACGGTATTTCAAACGCAACCGGCCTGGTTACGACATCGTCCACGACAACCAGAGCCTCTGTTACGGAACGCTCAAACTGCAAAAAATGGGCGTGCCAGTGATCACGACTATTCACCACCCGATCACCAGTGATTTACGAATTGCCCTGCAAAGCGCCGAGACCTGGCAGCTACGGCTACTGATCAAACGATGGCATTCATTTCTTAATATGCAAAAAAAAGTCGTTAAACAACTCGATAACCTGGTCACCGTATCACGCGCATCACGGCAAGATATTGCAACCGATTTCGCCATCGCTGAAACCAAACTCAGCATTGTTTATAATGGCATTGATACCCAAGTGTTCCGGCCAATCCCTAATATCGAACCCGAGGCATTTAACGTCATGGCAACTGCCTCAGCCGATGCTCCACTTAAGGGGCTCGACTATCTTATCCGTGCAATCTCGATACTTACGAACGAAATACCAGAACTGAAACTCACAGTGCTGGGCAAACTGAACGAAGACGGTAAAACGGCGAATCTTATCAAGCAACTCGGGTTGGAAAACCGGATTCACTTTTACTCGGGCCTGAGCTCCCAGGAAGTGGCTGAATTGTATGCCAAAGCAACCTGCGCCGTTGTTCCCTCTATCTATGAGGGTTTCGGATTGCCAGCGGGGGAAGCGATGGCCTGCGGCGTCCCTGTCATCGCAACAAATGGTGGCGCACTGCCGGAAGTTGTCGGTGACGCCGGTATCACAGTACCAACGCGGGATCACCTCGCGTTGGCTAATGCGATCAGAACACTGCTCGCGGATTCAAACCTTAGGCACACACTGGCGGCAAAAGGACGGTCAAGAATACTTGAACTGTTCAGCTGGCAGGTTGCCGCAGGTGACATGGTTCAACTATATCGCGAAGTCGTCGCTGGAAAGGTAACTCACTGATGTCCCTACAAACTATCAATTTTTCAACCATGCGACTTGCAGAAAACGAACGTCTGTTGGACCTTGGGTGCGGTGAAGGCAGGCACGCCATATCTGCCTATATGACGAACAACCTGAACGCCGTCGGAATTGACCTCTCTGTCAAAGACCTGAAAATCACCAAGGAAAGGTTCGAACAGTTTGTCGAACCTGACAACAACGATAAAAGTCTGGTCATCACGGCCGCCAACGGCGAACAACTTCCATTCGAAAACGAAGCGTTTGACAAGGTCATCTGTTCAGAGGTTCTGGAACATATCCCAAACTATGAAGCTGTCATTGCCGAGATTGCCCGTGTCCTAAAGACAGGTGGTGTCGCCGCTATCAGCGTTCCCCGATACTACCCCGAGTGGATCTGCTGGCAGATCAGCGACGCCTACCATGCTATGGATGGCGGCCACATTCGAATTTTCGACGCGCAACAACTCCGCAAGGTTGTTGAATCCGCAGGTTTCATTTTTTACGACAAGCATCACTCACATTCCCTTCATGTGCCGTATTGGTGGTTGAAATGTCTCTTCTGGCGAGAGGAAGGTCAACCTAACGCATGGATCGTGGATAAGTATCATGAGTTCCTGACCTGGGACCTGATGAAACAACCCTGGATCACCCAGTGGATGGATAAACTACTCAACCCAATCATGGGTAAAAGTGTGGTCATGTACTTTGTAAAAACAGCGCAGGTAAAACAGACATGACTCAGGTTTTTGTGTCCATGGGCTTTTTCCCGGACGATTACTTCGCTGGCACTACCAACTACATCGCAAAATTACAGGATGGAGATGGTGCTATCCCCTGGTTTGATGACGGCCCCATGGACCCATGGGATCACATTGAGTCTGCCATGGGACTGACGATTGGTGGGCACTTTGATCAGGCCAAAGCCGCTTTCCACTGGCTGAAAAACAATCAGCTGCCAAACGGTAGCTGGCTTGCCGCCTATAAAAACGGCAAAGTCGAAGATGGCACCCGGGCGGAATCAAATTTTGTTGCCTACGTTGCCACCGGTGTCTGGCACTACTACCTTGTGACCGGAGACGAATCGTTTCTTTGTGATCTATGGAATACCGTTCGATCAGCGATGGAATTTGTCCTTCGGCTTCAGGGCCCCCAGGGACAGATCTACTGGTGTGAAGACACGACGCTTGGTATTCAGGAAGACTCACTGGTGACCGGGTGCAGCAGCATCTACAAATCACTGGAATGTGCCCTCAATATTGCAACGACACTTGAAGAAGAAGTGCCACACTGGGCAATCGCCAGATTCAGACTCGGTAACGCAATTTCACAGCACCCCGAATATTTTGACCGAACCTGGGATTCAAAAAGCCGCTTCGCGATGGACTGGTTCTACCCTGTTCTTACCGGTGTCATTAAAGGAAAAACTGCTCAGAATCATCTACAGTCTCGCTGGAATGAGTTTGTGGTGAGAGACTTGGGTTGTGTCTGCGTTAACGACGAGCCCTGGGTCACTGTCGCAGAGTCCTGCGAGCTCGTGATGTCACTGCTGACTGCAGGGCAATACCAACCAGCGGTGCAACTATTCAGCTGGCTGCATCAGTTTCGCGACGATGATGGTTCCTACTGGACAGGCTATGTTCACCGGGACGATGCTCTCTGGCCCTTGGAAAAACCAACCTGGACGGCCGGCGCTGTCTTGCTGGCAGCCGACGCGCTGTCGAATAAAACCGGCGCTGCGCACTTGTTTAGAAACGAACCCGGAGTGACCTCTTCGAGGCAGGCTTCCATGGCTAATTCCCATCCTGAATAAAGCATGCACCAGAGGGATAAACTGGTTGACCGCTTACAACACGCGGTTAAAGGCGGCGAAGTAAACCCAGTGTTTCTACCCTTTCAACCTCTTCAAACAAACCCGACGCTACTGCTAGCTTAAGTATTTCATAGGGAGCCTGGCCACCTTCCGCCGGATTCGGAAAAATATCATGAATCGCAAGGAAGCCGCCCGTCACCACATGGGAGGCCCAGCTTTGATAGTCCGCCTGCGCCGCTTCCAGGGAATGACCACCATCGATAAACACCATACCAAGCGGTGTCTGCCAATTGCGGGACGCCACCAGGGACGAGGCGACGATCGGTACGACGACATCTTCGAGCGCTGCTTTCCTCATGGTCTGCCTGAATTCCCAGAAGGTATCCATCAAACCAGCCTTACCATCGAACAGATCCTGATCGTGATATTCCTCACCAGGCTGATGTTCTTCTGAGCCTCGGTGATGATCAATTGCGTAAAGCGAAACCCCCTTCTCCCGGCAAGCCTCGCCAAGATAAACCGTTGATTTACCACAGTAGCTGCCCACTTCCAGCGCCGGACCAAGTCCACCGGCTTCCAAAGCAAACGCGTACAGAGCGTTTCCTTCTTTAGCGTCAAGGAAGCCCTTGACCGTGTCAATATCTATCGCCAGCTTCATTATTAACTAAATGAATAGAGCGAAAAGATGGTCAAGTACACAGGAATTACCAATAGCGCGGCATAAACAAAAATGTTGTTGGCCACCGGCCATTTGACGTCACCCCCAACCGGGAATTTGTCACCAAGAACCAACCATGCACAACTGCCCAGAACAATGGACAGAATCGTGCTAAGTATTATCAAACCCATTATTCGCCTTCGCAAAAAAGAATTAAGTTTAGCATATGGCTAGGCTAGCATAGCAGTAGAGGAAAAATCGTAAGCCTGTCCCCGGGTTGAACAACCTGGCCTGATTCAACCACAGCAAGCGCATCTGCCCAAACAACAGAAGTCATGATGCCAGACCCTTGGTTTGGAAACTTAGAGAGCTTGGTTTCGCCTTCAACGTTCTGGACCTGGACACGCAAATACTCCCGCCGGCCGCCTCCGTTGAAGGAAAAGTCTGATACCCCGGTGACACAGAAGGGTTTGTATTCTCGACACCCCTGCATCGCAAGCAGGTATTGCCTGGCGACGATATGAAACGTCACAAACGTTGACACAGGATTCCCTGGTAAACCGAAGAATGGCACCCCCTGGACTTCACCATAAGCCAGCGGTTTACCGGGTTTTATGGCGAGTTTCCACAACTCCAGCTTGCCTAGCTTTTCAACGGCGGCCTTTACATGATCCTCTTCCCCGACTGACACGCCACCACTCGTTAGAATACAGTCTGCCATTGATGCTGCTTTTAACAATGCTTGCTCCGTTGCCTCTGGGGTATCGGCAACGATCCCAAGATCAATCACCTCCATGCCCATATTTCGCAACATCGCTGATAACGCGTACCGATTTGAATTGTAAATCTGACCCGGCGCAACCGAGTTACCCGGCTCAACCAGTTCATCGCCGGTAGACATGATTGCTATTCTAAGGGGCGTTGCCACCTCGACCTCTGCGACGCCAACAGAGGCAACCAGACTCAACATTCTTGCCGACAACAGGTCTCCTTTGCATAGGATCAAAGAACCTGCCTCTATATCCTGCCCTTTCGACCTTACATTCTCGAACTGGTCGGGCAGCGTAAGGAGCTGTACCTGATTGCCACTCAGCGCTGTATTTTCCTGCATCACCACGGTATCTGCACCGATCGGTATTTCTGCGCCCGTAAATATTCTGGCAACAGTGCCTGGCTCTAGCCTTGACCCCACATATCCCGCAGGAATCCGGGCGGACACGCGGTAGCTGGTCCGCAGGTTCGCATCGGCGTACGCAATCGCATAACCATCCATTGCACTATTATCGGCGGGAGGAACATTAATCGGTGACTTAATATCTTTTGCCGCACAACAATTTAACGCTTTATCAATTGTTCTAAGCTCGCTTTTTACTGTCGGTTTGACCAAACCCAGTAATTGATCCACCACTTCATCAACTGGCCTTAACAACACAATCAATGACTCCCCTTTCGGATCAACTCCGCAAAATTACACGGGCGATGCGCTATGTTGAGCTGGTCTTTGAGGACCCCATTCCAGGCCGTTTTGCACGCGCCGGTAGACCCGGGCATGCAGAAAACAACCGTATTGTTTGCGATCCCCGCAAAGGCTCTGGACTGCACGGTTGATGTGCCTATCTCCTCGTAGGACAGTTGCCTAAAAAGCTCTCCAAAGCCAGTAATGTCTACATCGAACAATGGCGTAAGGGCTTCCGGGGTAGAATCACGACTGGTAAAGCCTGTTCCGCCCGTAACCAATATTACTTCAACGGTACTGTCAGCAATCCAGTTCGAAACGGTCGCCCTAAGTTGGTACATGTCATCAATAACGATCTGTCTTTGCGCCAGAAGATGGCCTTCTTCCAGCAACGAGTCACACAGGTACTGGCCAGAAGTATCGTTTTCCAGCTTACGGGTGTCAGATACTGTTAACACCCCTATTTGCAAACCGTTTGTCATTCAAAGTCTCCTTGTGCCTTGCCGCTTTTGAGTCGGGCCGACATGATACCCTGCCCTAAATCAAGAAAATAGCAGACACAAAAAGCGCAACGATCGAGGCACTGAAAAGGTCCATAAAGAGGTTAACTTTTTGAAGAGACAGGTTGCCCGATCTACCTAAGACGCCTATTGACATGGTGCTGCGCGCCGCGCCAAAAATCTTAGGGAACAAGCACGAGACGCTTCAAGTGTTTCTAACTTTGCTGGCGCCAGACTGTCAGCTAAGGCCAGCACTAACGCCGCCTTAACACTTATCGTATGGCACTCGAAAGGGCTTAACAGGTTCCACCAAACACCACCGACCATTGCGAACACACTACTAGAACAGGCTACTTGAACAAGGTGATAGAACAAGGCGCTGAAGGGTAGCGCCTAACCGCTTGGTTCCAGTTTGCGCGACCCCAAAAACCGTTTCACGTTGAATCTACTCCCCCTTCCAGTTCGGGGCGCGCTTTTCCGCAAAGGCAAGGGGGCCTTCTACAAAATCAGAACCTTTAAACATATGCTGAATCTGCTCATACTTACCCTTGATCGCTGCTTCTAAAGAGTCCGCATTCATACCGGCCATGGCAGCCTGCTTACTACCCCGAACAGACAGCGGAGCGCACTCAAGAATCATTCCGGCCCACTTCTTTGCACCTTCAAGCGCTTCGCCTGCTGGCACAACATCGTTCACAAAACCCAACTGCTTACCTTCTTCTGCACTAACACGCCGGCCTGTTAGCAACATTCCCATTGCCTGCTTCATGCCTATCTCTCTGGGAAGGCGATGAATGCCACCGGCCAACGCAGCCAGACCAACGCGAGGTTCAGGTAACGCAAAGATGGCATTGTCCGAGGCGACGATCAGGTCACATGCGAGAGCAATTTCGAACCCTCCGCCCATGGCTACGCCATTAACAGCCGCAATCACTGGCTTAGGGTTATTGAATCTAGAGGTCAACCCCGCGAACCCTGACGATGGCTGACCACTCATGTCACCCCCTGACGCCTGATACTTCAGGTCATTCCCAGCACTAAAAGCACGATCCCCCGCGCCCGTGATAATAGCCACCCATTGTTCAGGATCAGACTCAAAATCATCAAATATTTCAGCAAGCTCAGCATTCCCGGGGGGATGCAGAGAGTTCATAACTTCAGGTCGCTCGATAGTAATGATCGTGAGCCCACCTTCGCGGGTCACACTGCTGAAATCGCCCATAGCTTTTTCCTGAATCAAAAGAAATCAGTCTACCAGACTGTAGAACCGGGACAACTTTAGATGAATTCTTAGCCATCGTCCCATTTCAACGACTGAAGTTCACAAAAATGGCGTTATACTGCCCCGACCTATCAACATGGAGCATCCATCATGGGACTGTTCACCAAGAAACTCGAAATCCCATCCGCTGATTTAGCGCTACCCGGCAGAGCAGATGAGCTACCGGTACCAGAACAACACTTTGTTAATGGCAGCCCAATGAAAGGCCCATTCCCAGAGGTCATGCAGACCGCAATGTTTGGTCTGGGCTGTTTTTGGGGAGCTGAACGTCGCTTCTGGGAACAGAAGGGGGTCTATGTAACGGCCGCTGGTTATTCCGGTGGCAACACACCAAACCCGAGCTACGAGGAAGTCTGTTCTGGCATGACCGGCCACAACGAAGTCGTCCTGGTGGTCTTTGACCCGACAGTTGTGAGCTACAAATCCCTGTTACAAACTTTCTGGGAGAGCCACAATCCGACACAGGGTATGCAGCAGGGAAATGACGTCGGCACGCAATATCGCTCTGGGATTTATACCTTTTCGGATGAGCAGCTTGAAAGTGCTCTGCTAAGCCAAGACGTGTTTCAGAACAGACTCGAGAGTAAAGGCTTTCCTGCTATTACGACGGAAGTTTATCCTGCTAATCAGTTTTACTATGCTGAGCACTACCACCAACAGTATCTGGCCAAGGTACCTAATGGCTATTGCGGCTTGGGCGGCACTGGCGTTTGTTACGCAGACTAGTCAGTCGATGAGCGCTACTCTGCTTTAACAAGAGATGCTTTAACCAAAGATACTTTAACAAAAGATGCCTTAACAAAAGATGCTTTGCGTAAAACATGCTTCGCCAGAAGCGCCATATAAATGGCTAAAAGACCGATGTAGGCCATTTTTTCCTTGGTAGCGCTGTACTGGAAAGCAGCGCTCTACTGAAAAGCGGCCATTAACGAGGGAGAGGCACAACCCTGCAAAGGATTGTGCCTTGTCGTACCAGAGATATAGCACCTGCCCCACCTGTTAGGACACTTTTTCGATGCCGGCGAGTTACAGACCCTGAAAAACCACGTTAGACTCAGACGCCTCAACCGAATAGGGCAGCCTATCCAACCAAAGGTTAGATAGGCCTGCACGCCTTAATCCGTTAAGCGATGTAATGCCTCATCATAGCGAGTCAGCGTATTGTCGATGACATCGTCCGGCAGCACTGGCCCCGGGTACTCTTTATTCCACTCCCCAGCAGTTACAAGCGTTTCCGTGTAGTTACGGACATACTGTTTATCAAAGCTGTTTTGCTCACGTCCGGGAACCCAATCATCCGCTGGCCAAAAACGACTGCTGTCGGGTGTCAGCACCTCATCTATTAGAACGATGTCACGGTTCTTGTTCCAGCCAAACTCAAACTTGGTGTCTGCGATGATAATTCCGCGTCCCAGCGCATATTCGCGCCCTTTGTCGTAGATTCCCATGGATGTATCTCGGATTTTTTCCATGACATCCTGACCAACGATTTCCGCTGCCGTTTCAAAGCTGATGTTTTCATCATGGCCCTCGTCGGCCTTTGTGGAAGGCGTGAAGATTGGCGCCTCAATTCTGTCGCTATTAGTCATACCCGCGGGCAGTGGGATACCGCAAACTTCGCCAGTCTTCAGATAGTCCTTGTAACCGCTGCCGGTCAGGTATCCCCGAACGATGCATTCAATCGGGACGACCTCACTTTTACGGCAGATCATGATTCTGCCCTCGAGCAGTTGACGCTGTTCATCTGTCAGCCCGTCGATGTCTGACGGGTCCGTTGACACCAAATGATGCTCGTAGTCATGACTAAAAAAATCGAACCAAAACTTCGAAATCTGGGTTAGCAAAACCCCTTTTCCAGGTATGCCATTACTCAGGACCACGTCAAAGACACTCACCCGATCAGTGGCCACAATAAGAATTCCGTCTCCGCCGTCGGCGAGTGGCAGGTCATACAGGTCACGGACCTTCCCTGTTCGTTTATTGCCCAATGGCAAATCTGTGCTCATAACTGCTTCAGACATGATTGCTCCATTCTATTATTTTGGTTCTATTAATTTGGTTCTATTAATTTGGTTCTATTATTTTAGTTCTATCTCTGTTCGAGCGTTGTGCAGCATAAGTTACGTCAGTGCTTGCTCAAAATCTGCGAGTAGATCATCAATCTCCTCGATTCCGATAGAGAACCGGACAAGGGAATCATCAATCCCCATAGAGGCCCTTCGTTCCGGGCCCATTTCAAAGTAGATCGAGTGAGCGACCGGTATGGCAAGCGACCGCGTGTCACCCAGATTGCTGCTGCAAATCACAAGATCCAGTTTGTTAATAAAATCAAAACAGTTCACATCTGCCACCAGTTCGATGCTAAATATCCCACCATGATGGCCGAATAAAGCAGCAGAGCGGTCATGTTCCGGGTGATTAGGCAGACCGGGATAGTAAACTTGCCTAATCTTTTCATGGCCATCAAGGTACTGGGCTAACCGCTGCGCATTTTCACAAATTCGATCCATGCGCAGCGCCAGGGTGTCGGAGCCCACTGAAATATGATGAGCTGCTTCCGGGCCAAGTGAAGCACCAAGGTCTCTCAGGCCTTTCTTTTTAATCTGCTGAATCGCCCACCCACTCACATCGCCTTTCTTGTAGTTGTCATACAAATTGGTAAAGACCGACCAGTCAAACAACCCGGTTTCTGTTACTGAACCACCCAGTGCATTCGCATGCCCTCCGATGTACTTTGTCAGTGAATTAATGACAAGACTTGCTCCGACATCTTTAGGGCGAAAGAGATACGGCGTGGTCATGGTGTTGTCCACAAAGTAAACCAGGTTATGTTCGCGGCACAGGTCGCCGATTCCCAGAAGATCGGAAACCTGGGTTCGTGGATTGGCTATCGTTTCCACAAAGACTAGCTTCGTATTCGGCTGTATTGCATCCGCAACGGCTTCAGAGGACGTAGCGTCGACAAACGTCACGTCAATACCATGCGTTGCAAACGTATTGAAAAGACTATTCGTGTTGCCAAACAAAAAGGAAGAAGAAACGAAATGATCCCCACTACGAAGCAACGCAAATAATGCTGTGCCGATTGCAGCCATACCGGTGCCGAATGCGGCTGTGGCAACACCTTCTTCCATCAGAGTGATTTTGTCCTGCAGCGCCGTGACGGTTGGATTAACCTGACGTCCGTACGTGTAGCCACTTTTTTTACCCTGAAAAACCGCCGCAAGTTCACGCGCATCATCATAGGCATAGGTTACGGCCGTGTGGATAGGCTTATGAATCGATCCATGTTCAATAGGATCGCGTCGATCCGAGTGCACAATTTTTGAGGTGAATCCCACTTTCTTAAGCTCCAAAAAAAAAACCCACTGAGCACGCCGCTACAGCAGGTTATCCCTCTTTAGCGGCATTTCTATAGCGCCCGCAAGCTGACATCAAATCGGCGCAGAACAGATTGTACATTAGCTCTTTAAGAAGGTGCAACGAAATGGGTGAGTCTCTTTAATCCCTGCTAGAATAATGGGCTTCCAGGCAACATAACACCACATGAACAACGCAGATTTTAACCAGCAACTCATAAACTTCCTAAACGCCTCACCAACGCCATTCCATGCCACACAGAATATGGCTGCAATGCTTAGTGAAAACGGCTTCAGCGAACTGCAGGAACGCCAGGAATGGGACACCCCTGCCGGCAAGTACTTTGTCACTCGTAACGACTCTGCTCTTGTGGCTTTTGTCATTGGCCGCCAACCATTGGAAGAAACAGGCATCAGGATGGTGGGTGCACACACAGACAGTCCCTGCCTGAAAGTAAAGCCTCAACCTGAACAAAAAAACCAAGGTTATCAGCAACTTGGTGTAGAAGTTTACGGTGGCGTGTTGCTAAACCCCTGGTTCGACCGCGACCTCAGCCTGGCGGGCAGAGTCACGTTTAAAAACCGCAAGGGTCAGGTAACGAGCACGCTGATTAATCTGGAAAAGCCAATCGCCGTCATCCCTAGCTTGGCCATTCACCTGGATCGAGGAGCCAACACGGACCGGACCATCAATCCTGAAACTGACCTGCCGCCTATACTGCTTAATGAAAGCGAGACTTTTTCACTGGCGAGTTTGCTCGAGGATGCCATCCAGGGAGGCGAGATCCTTGCCACCGAGCTTTACTTTTACGATACCAATCCAGCGCAGATAATCGGAGTCAACGAGGACTTCCTGGCCAGCGCACGACTGGACAACCTGTTGAGTTGCTTCACTGGCCTTTTAAGCCTGCTGGCAGCAGACGACTCAGTTAGCAGCCTGCTGGTTTGCAATGATCACGAAGAGGTAGGCAGCGCATCGACTACCGGCGCAGGCGGCACCTTCCTCAAGGATGTGCTGGTTAGAATTACGCCAACCGAATCTTCAAAAATTCGTACCTTGGCAAATTCGTTACTCATATCTACTGACAACGCTCACGGCGTACACCCCAACTATCCAACAAAACACGAAGCTAACCATGGCCCAATTCTCAATAAGGGGCCTGCAATAAAATTCAATGCAAATCAGCGTTACGCGACCAATAGCGAAACTGCAGGTTACTTAAAGGCGCTTTGCCAGCGCCTGAACATTGAATGCCAAGAGTTCGTTAACCGAGCGGACATGGCATGTGGCAGCACCATCGGGCCGATTACCGCTAAGGAACTCGGTGTTTGCACCCTGGATGTCGGCGTGCCTACATTTGCCATGCACTCAATACGGGAACTCGCCGGAACCCAAGACGCCTTTAACCTTTACTTAGTCCTCAGCGAGTTCTACAAAGACCCCGGGCCATTTAGCGCGCATCATTAGATCTCAGGCGACTTTCGCTTTGACCGCTGAACTCACCTAGTGCCCCGCAGGGTGAGACTGTTATTTACACGACGACCCCTAAAATAAGTGAGCAAACCTCCCTCAGTTGGCTTCGGCCATCAGACAGTTGTTTAAGGTCATTGAACAACTCACTGAAACGATTCGGATTCGCTCCACCAGCTCTGGGTTCATGCAGCGTAGCAATCGTTCAGGTGATTCCTGAATACCCGGAACCGATGTGACAAGCCAATTTTACCTTCCACAACCCTGGTACTTGTTTCAGCCAAGACAGCTTCAAACTCTAAAATAACGCTCACCTGCTTGTCCACTTAATAAAACTGTCTGAGGTTATTACGGCTCAACAGCCCCCCTAAAGACTTAAACAGACTCGCTAGCGCGATTAAGCACCCTGATACAGCAGACATTAGTAAACCAATCAGCAACACTAATAAATTGCATGCAGCATCCCGCACGGTAAACTAGGGCTTCTCTACTTAACGGTGGCAGTATGCCGGTTCATCTGGAAACTCACGAGATCCGCGTATTTAAAACGGTTTACGAAGAGAACGGCTTCAACCGCGCCGCGGAAAAACTGTTCGTCACCCAATCCGCAGTCAGCCAGACTGTTGCGAACCTTGAGCACAAGCTGGACACGCTTTTATTTCAGCGTAAGCCGCTCCAGTTGACCGAAGCGGGTATGCGCCTCTTAAACTACGCTCAAACGGTTCTTTCTGAAGAAGATACCGTGCTCTCCGATCTGAGTAATATCAAAAATGGCGTGCTCTCGACTTTGCACCTGGCAATGAACAGCACCGTCAACCACCTGTTCGGCGCGTCATTGGTCGACAAGTTTTGCACTGCACATCCATTAACGCGAATAAAGATTTCGGTACTTCCAAGCCGCCAGATCATCACTGCTGTTAGTTCCGAACTATGGGAACTGGGCCTGGGTCCCTTTCAACAAACTATGCCGGACCGGTTCAGGACCATTCCGCTGTTTGAAGAAACGAGGCACCTGGTAGTGCGTAAGGACAAAATCAAACCCGGCGCATCTGCTGAAGATGTCCTTCACGACAACCCGTTAATCGTGTCGCAACTGGATGATCCGGATCTGCGCCCTACCCTGGACAAGCTTCGCGATAGCTTCGGCACTATTTGGGAAGTTAATGACCTTGAATTAAGGCTTGCGCTGGTCAACCAGGGCCTTGGCATGACCTACCTGGATGACAAAATCCTGGCGGAGCAGCCCGGACTTGGCATCATTGATCACTTTACTTTTTCAACGATCCCACTGACATTCGGCATTTATTACCGACGGGACAAACAGTTATCCAAGGGCAGCCATCAGTTCATCCGGATTTGTGAGGCATTTTCATTTTAGATCCAATTTTAGGCCAGACTCAACTGCACATCAGCCCTATTCAGCGTTGAAAAAAGCCCGAATCGAACCGTGACTGAAGCGGCTAGCGCAAGCAGAAAACGTTCCAGCTCAAGCAGCCACGTTTCTTTTGATCTGCCGTAATAGGTTCCTGATCACATGCTTTGCGTCGCCTATTCCGGGTCGACTAACTCGCTTCGTCGCTCTTCAAGGTAATCTCTCAATTCGGCTAAAACCGTTTTCCCTGAACCCTCCAGGCCTTGCTCCAATTGGTTTAGCCTAAGCTGAATCTCATCAATAGCTTGTCCACCTGACCATTTTTCGGCACAAAATGCTCGCCACTGAATGACTTCGACGTCACTTAGCAACTCTGGATGATTCCTTCCCCTAAACCTGAACAACATTTCATCCAGCCGGTCATCCTGAAACCGACCCTCAAAACTTCCGAGTTGCTCCGGGGGAACGGTGAGTAATTCAGACATGGTATTCCGATCCGCATCCGAGAAGAAGCCGCCCTGATAGAGCTGAAAGTCGGGATCTTCCGAATCCGTAAAATGGGTCCCGCCGTAGACTTCCTGAATCTTTTCAACCAGCCCTGCAACGCCCATTAACTGGATTGCCCGCGCTTCGCTCTGGGTTCGATCGATCCCAAGTCGCCCGGCACATTCATCATCCAAGGTTGCAAGAGGTGCAATAAAAGGGCAACGATTGATATGGATTGTTTTCAAGGCAATCCGCTGCTCCTTTTCTTCGAGCTGATCATTGGCCGTGAAGACAAGTCGCGCCAACTCAGATGCAGAGGCGGATATCAGTGACTCTGGTGCCTGCGACAGATCGAAGCAAATAACCGCATTGTTGTTGGTTGGGTGCTGGCAGATCGGCATCACCAAAGCAGTACAACCCTTTGACGCAGGGTACATGGCAGAAACATGCACAATTGGATTCTTACCCAGTGGATACAACTGCTGCAATACGGCCTTTTTGTCCCTGAGTCGGAACATGAAATCATAAAGTTTGGGTTGTGCTGCCCGAAGGCGCTTAGTGAGCTCAATCGTTGCCCTGACATCAGCCAAGGCATCATGAGCATCAATATGCGCCATCCCGTTGGCATGGGCCATGTCTTCAAGCTTAAAACTAGGCGACCCGTTATCCTTCTTTGGCCAGTTAAAACCCGCTGGCCTCAGCGCATAGGCCGCGCGAAAGAGGTCAATCACATCCCAACGTGAATTACCGTTTCGCCATTCACGGGCATAGGGATCGCGAAAGTTTCGATACAACATCTGTCGCGTGAACTCGTCATCAAACCTGAGGCTATTGAAACCAACGACGCAGCTCTGGGACTGGTTAAATTGTTCAAGCACCTTTTCTGCAAATGCACGCTCGGACATGCCTTTCCCCTGGATTTCGACCAGACTGATACCCGTGACCAGCAACGCTTCCGGTTGCGGCAGAACATCGGTCCCAGGCCTGCCCAGGAAGTTCTGCGGCGGTTTGATTTCATGTAGATCCAGATCCGTCCTGACCCCTGCAAACTGCAAGGGCCGGTCCAAAATCGAATCAATTCCAGTGGTTTCCAGGTCGTACCAATAAAGCGTTTCGGTCATATTTTACTCTGGGATCAGTTCTACTAAAGGACATTTCACCTAGTGTGTATAATCCCAGCTTTTTGGTCAAAGGCATTCCATGACCTTATCTAAAAATTTCATCGGCCTAACGCTCGGACCACTCCTTGCCGTGATGGCATTTTTGACCCTTCAGCACTTGGGATGGCCCGCTTCTGCCTGCTGGACTGCCGCTGTCACCGTTATCTGCGCAGTGTGGTGGATCTTCGAGCCCATACCCATACCGGTAACGTCCCTTATACCGCTCGCTACCCTGCCAATCATTGGTGTATTAACACCCGCGCAGGTTGGCGAAGCCTATGGCTCACCATTGGTACTGCTCCTGATGGGTGGTTTTATTCTATCCACGGCGATGGAGAAAAGTGGCGCGCACCGACGGATCGCGCTTGGCATGGTTAACCTGTTCGGCGGCAACAGCAGCCGCAGGCTCGTATTTGGCTTTATGGCTGCAGCGGCAGTCCTAAGCATGTGGATATCGAACACCGCAACGACCCTGATGTTATTACCCGTCGCACTCGCTGTGATCGAAAGGTCTGACGATGACAATCTAGCCATTCCCCTGCTACTTGGTATCGCCTACGCAGCCAGTGTTGGCGGAATAGGGACACCCATAGGCACGCCACCCAATCTGGTCTTTCGAGAAATCTATTGGGAGAACACCGGAATAGAAATCGGCTTTTTGACCTGGATGAGCTGGGGAGTTCCCGTCGTGCTGATCTTTGTGCCGATTATCGCACTATGGTTAACCAGGCGGCTAAACCACCAGGGGCAAATTGATATGCCAAAGGTTGGTGCCTGGCAAACAGAGGAACGACGGGTGTTCATCGTTTTCGCCCTCACTGCGCTTGCATGGGTAACCAGAAGTCAGCCTTTCGGTGGCTGGAAAACCTGGCTCGATGTCCCTGGCGCCAACGACGCGAGCGTTGCCTTACTGGCTGTCATTGCAATGTTCCTGATCCCTAATGGCAAAGGTAGCCGACTATTGGACTGGGAGACAGCAAGTCGCATTCCATGGGGAATGTTAATTCTGTTTGGCGGAGGGATCGCGATTGCAAAAGCGTTTGTTATTTCAGGTATGAGTGCGGCACTTGGCGAAGCACTTGCAGGAATCGCCGGTTGGCCGATACTTGCCATGATGGCAGTCATTTGCCTCTGTATTACGTTTTTGACAGAGATGACAAGCAACACGGCGACAACGACACTGATGATGCCAATCCTTGCAGCCGCCGCGATCGCCGCCGGTGTACCGCCCGAATCCCTAATGGTGCCTGCCGCGATGAGTGCAAGTTGCGCATTTATGTTGCCCGTCGCCACGGCGCCTAATACCATCGTCTTTTCTACTGGCAGGTTTACCACCAGCCGGATGGCTCGTGAAGGAGCCGCCCTCAATTTTGTAGGCGTCATCGTAATCAGCGTGATGTGTTACCTGCTAATTTAAAGCCATTAAGCTCTGCATTAAACTCTGCATTAAACTCCGCATTCAGCTCTGCTTTAAGCTCTGCATCACGCTCTGGTTGCGACAAACTGGCGAGTCTTGCAAGCTCGCGCTTAAACTGTTCGAAGCCTAACTTGTCCAGCCTGGCTGTTAGCAGCGGGACCCATTCGTTATAGTCCGCCACCGTTTCCAGTTTTGCATTACTCATGGGCCCCTGCATCCAGTCGTAAAACTCTTTACCCACTGCCCAAGTTTCACGTAACCGTGAATAAGCATCACGCATTTCCTGGAAGATGGACTGCTTCTGCACTTTCATCTCAGCCATAGGTATTCCAGAGTCATACAACAACGCTAACCGGTGACGTGCCAGCATGATCAGTTCAATGACCGATGCCCTTCGAGCCAGGCTTAACCTGTATCGATCAAACCGATCCGATTCGTCTCGAGTCTGCAGCCATTGTTCCAGCGCATACAACTCAATCGTTGTCGCCAGACTTTCATTGAATCGAGTGTCACCCCTAACATAAACAACCCGGTGCGCGAGTTCATGAAACAACAGTGCTGCCAGTTGCTCATCCGAACGAAACAGGAAGGTATCGAGCAATGGGTCGTTAAACCAACCAAGTGTTGAATAAGCAGCCACCCCAGCCACATAAACTTCATACCCCTTGCTCTCCAGGCGATTCGCGTAACTGTCCGCATCTTTTCGCTTAAAATAACCGCGATACGTCACGCATCCTGCTACCGGAAAACACGATGTTTTTAGCGCCGACTCATAGGGTTTCGCGGCAAATACATTCCACACAACATAAGGCTCACCGGTCGCCACATAACTCAAATAAGCGCCACTGACCGGCAGGCCAATCTGAGACGCAAAACCCAGGACGTCGCCGGCCATTTCGATCCGGTCACGGAGCGCCGGGTCAATCTTCGATTGCAGTAATTCATTGGTAGGCGTTCGGCTCCACAACAATGCGGCCTGTCCCCTGGCCGCCTGATGATAGAACTGAAGCGTTTCGCATCCGCTCACAAAGGCCAACAAACAAAACGTGATCGAGACTTTAACTATTCCTGGCAATGCCCGCTCCGAGGACAACTGATATAGAAAGGTTACAGGAAAAACGGTACAAAGAGAGATCAGCACGCAGTAGCGACCAGAGAGGCCGCCTGATAAGGTAAGGGTATGTATACGGAACACTTTGGTCTTACGGAAGCGCCCTTTTCAATCGCGCCTAATCCTCAATATCTGTTTATGAGCAGGCGCCATAAAGACGCACTCGCCCACCTGCTCTATGGTATTCAGTCGGGCGGTGGTTTCGTCCTGCTGACGGGCGAAGTAGGTACTGGAAAAACGACCTTGTGCCGCTGTTTGCTTGAACAGATCCCCGAGGATGTCGAAACAGCATTCGTACTGAACCCCCTCGCAGGCAGAGGACGCGCCCTTCTGGCCACAATTTGCGACGAATTTGGCATCAGCTACGCTAATAAAGCGTCACTAAAAAAATTGGTCGATCTGTTGAACGCCTACCTCATGGAGACTCACAGCAACCACCGGAAAGCTGTGCTAATCATCGATGAAGCCCAGAACCTTTCCTTTGAGCTTCTTGAACAACTGAGACTGTTAACCAACCTTGAGACGAACGAGCGAAAATTACTGCAGATCATTCTGCTGGGACAGCCAGAACTGCTGGAAATGCTGGAAGACAGACGACTGCGGCAACTGAGCCAAAGAATCGTCGCGAGGTTTCACCTGGAAGCACTCAATTCAAGCGAAACCGAAGCCTATATTGTTCATCGCCTGGCGATTGCTCATGGCGAACCGGAGCTTTTCAAACGATCTGCAATAAAAAAGATCTACCGAATCAGCGCTGGTATCCCTCGCATTATTAATCTTATCTGTGATCGCGCGCTGCTGGGTACCTATGCTGAACATAAGCGACAGGTAACACCAAGAATCATCCGCCGTGCTGCCGACGAGGTCCTTGGGCCCCGTGGTTATCATCCGAAGCCGATCTGGATCGCCGCGGTTGTTACTGCATTATTGCTGATAGCCGCGGGCGCCTGGACGCAGCGCCCTGCGGGGGTCGCTAGTCCCGGCATTACTGAGATCGAGACCAGTGAACCGGCACTGGCAACAGCCACCCCCTCTGCGGCAATATCCACGACACAGACACCCCCGGCACCCCTGCTGGAAACAGCCAGGCTAAACATCCGGGGGCATGCTTCTCCCTCAGAGGCATATCCAGATCTGTTCGCGCTGTGGGGAACCAGCTTTGAAGACAAATCGGCAAACCCTTGCGATCTTGCCGCAGTAATTGGGCTTGGATGCCTGGAAAAAGACGCGACCCTTCAAGAGCTGAGAAAACTAAACAGACCCGTTGTTGTTCAACTAAACAATGAGTATTTTACGCTTGCACGCATGCTGGATGACACCCTAACGGTGATCGCTGGATCAGATCAATTTGACCTGACGCCGCATGAATTTGAATCAAACTATAATGGCATGGCTCAGATGCTCTGGCGCATGCCACCCGCTTATGAAGCACCAATCAAAAAAAATGACCGTGGTCCCGCAGTGGACTGGTTAGTGACACAACTGGCGTTGATCGAGGGCCGTTCACCCCCCCTGCAAACGGGCTTCACTTTCGATAATTCACTGGAGGAAAAGGTGCGAGGCTTTCAAAAAAGAGCCGGTTTATCCCCAGACGGTATCGTCGGCTCGATCACTTGGATACATTTAAATGATGTAGAAACCATGAGCATCCCGACATTGTCTTCACGAGATCAGGAGTAGCGTTATGTCATATATTCTTGATGCACTGAACAAATCGGAACAGGAGCGTGAGCGTAAACAAACACCCGGACTGAAAAACCTGCGGGGCGAAGCAGCCCCAAGCAGATTCCAGACCAGGCATTTCGTTTACCTGCTGGCAATACTGGTCACATTTAACGTTATTGGGGTTTTCTTCTATTTCGGTAAAAACACTTATCCAGAGACTGGCATTCCACCGCAGGTAAAAAACCCGTCTACTGACGCTCTAGTCGCTGCTAGCAGGGCCCCAATTGAAAGGTTCAGCCCGCCGGCTCAGGAGACATCCATCCCGTCTTCGAGTTTTACCACGAATTATGAGCCGCCCAGGCCGTCTTCAAGTTTTACCACGGCTAGACCGAACCGTTTTACCGCGCCGGTAGCCAAAGGGAAAACCGTCGGCATCAACGACCTGCCAGGCAACGTGATTCGTCGATTACCCGAACTTAAGTTCACGGCACATATTTTTGCTTCAGACCCGGACCTACGCATGGTGAACATCAATGGCGTATCTAGAAGGGAGGGGGATCTAGTCACCGACCTGCTGCTGCTGGTAGAAATCACAGAGGTCGGGGTGGTGTTGAACTACGAAGACTATTCCTTCCTGGTCGATATCCTTGAGGACTGGCAAAACGACCCATAAACACGACCCATAGAAGACGGAGCCAACAGCGCTATTGAACCGGGCTATTGAACCAGGCTATTGAACCGGGCTATTGGGCACCTGGAAGTCATTCTGGGGTTCGTTCTCAAGCTCGTTCAGCTTCTGCGAAATCTGCCGTCGGTGCGCATCAATTGAATCAATCGCCGCCTGCAGTTCCTTCACCTGGCGGTCGAGAGAGTTCAGGTTTCTCTTCGTGGCGCCCTGCACTACTGCCTGATCTTGAACCTGACCCCGGAGCAACGCTATCCCGGTAATCAATTCTTCATTGTCCTGATGTAAGCCTTCCCGAAGCCCGGATAATTCATTCAGGGTAGCCTGGTACTGGGATGACATTTTCTTGACCGTGGCATTCATCGCGTTAATTTTCACACCCAAGTCGCCTTTTAGCTCTGCAATAGCTCTAACGTTCTTCTGGATATCTGGTTTGTTCTGCCGGTGAGAGACCGCCCATAGCTTATCTATCTCTGTGAAGTTTGTATTCACCTGTGCTTTAAGATCCAGCAAAGTCTTGGAGACATCTGTACCTGTTGCTGCAAGCCTGCTCTCGAGTTGCCGGGTGTTCTCCTGGCCCTGTTCAAGTAACTCGTTGGAGCTCGCGAGCCTCTGTTGAACCTCGTAGAGCGTGTACCCGCCAATACCCATCATGATGGCCATAAGCACGATGACGAACACCAGCAATCCATTGAAATTGCTTTGCTTTGGTGCTTCGAACCGGCCACTTCGCCTATAGGAGGCGACCTCATCCTGAGCGGGCTTTATGGACGGGATACTTTCTTTCTGGTCTGACATAAATTTCTGGTCAATTACCTTTCGCTTTACCAAAAAGGGCTCCGGTAGGAGCCCTTTCATCACAGGTTTTTATTCTGTTACAGGACAACCATGAGCCCGTAAAGAACCGCAGTCAAGCCAAAACTACACCCAATAACGCCAGATACCGTGGCCATAGGACCGGGCTTACCGAATATCGCATTTGCTTCCAGTGCAAGAATCAGCAACATGACAACGCCTAAGCCAACAGTGCTTGCGTTTGCCACAAGGCCACTGCTCATGTGGGCAGAAGAGCCCATGAAAAAGAGCATTGGCGCTGAAAAGAGTACATTTGTCCGTGAAGCCAACGCCGCTTTCGGTGCAGCTGCTGCCGCTTCCGGAAGTGCTTCGCCACCATGCGCAACCTGGGTTGCAGAAGCGATAACAATCTTCTGTGCAGGCCAAATGATCAGCCATACGTTAAGAAACATCAATGTGCCGAGGGTTGCACCCACAGTAATGTCGTAGGAAAGACCCGCGTGCCGGAACCCAAGCAGAACAACGCCCGTCAGGAACGTAAACATTGCACCCCACCGGAACCACCAGAGTGCGCGAGGCACCAATTTCTGGATGGCGCCAGAACGATGCGCATCTTCAGCTTCTTTGAAATACTCACCCTGGATGAAGTTAAAGTAATACAAAATCCCGATCCACGTAATACCCGCAAGGAAGTGACCCCAGCGAAACAGATAGTCCAGACCGTAGCTTGTAAACAGCGCGATATCGCCCATTAGATTGCCCTCTCTTAATATTAGTTTGGATCAGCCCGGAAAACCAAGACCTGACCCCCTTGTTGCCGTATCACGATGATAACATTCATTTTTTCGGCTTTCTATGCACGTCTACGATAAGAAATAAACCCGTTTACCGCCGCAAGCTCTCGCTAAGGCCCAACCATGCCATGGTCAAGGGGATTTACGTCGCCTGGACTGTAAGCTCTTCATTATCCTTTGTTGGACCTGCAGACCGTTGCGAGAGAAACAGGCCCGGCATAGGCTGGCGGGGCAGACTTAGTTGGATTTTCGCTTCTCTGCCCGGTCTACCAAATACTTTACGAGATCCGGAAATTCCAGGCCATAGCCCCTGGCGCCATCCGGGTAAAGGCTTGTCGGGGTCATACCAGGTAGTGTGTTCACTTCCAGCAGGTAGATATCAGATTCGGTGACAATAAAATCAGCCCGCGACAGGTCCCTACAGCCAAGAGACTGATGAGCGGCCACTGCAATCTGTTGAAGCGCGGTTAATTGTTTAACCGGCAATTCAGCAGGCATTAGGTGCTCGGAAAGGCCCGGGGTATAACGATGGTCAAAGTCGTACCAGCTGTTCTCTGGTGTCGTGATTTCAATGACAGGAAAGGGCTTCGTTCCAGTCTCGGTATCAATAACACCAACAGTGATCTCTTTTCCGTGGATTCTTTCTTCAATCAAAAGACAAGGATCGAATTCGAATGCCGCACTCACTCCATCACAAAGCTGGCCGGCATTATCGATCAGGGTCACACCAATAGCACTGCCCTGACAGGCTGGTTTCACGACGACGTTCTCGCCTAATTCACGCATGATTAAATCGACAGCATTAGCAACGCCGTCTGCTTTAGAAACAACGCATTGCCTGGCGACGGGCAGTCCCACACGTCTGAATACTTCCTTGGCGACAATTTTATCCATGGCAAAGGCGCTGCCGTGCACATCGCTGCCGACGTAGCTGTAGCCAAGAATCTCAAGAAAACCCTGCAGCGTGCCATCTTCACCGGGCGGACCATGTAAAATGGGGAAGACTACGTCTGGGTTAAAATCCGCCAGAGAGGTCGCTAGCTTGCTGTCGAGTTCAATACTGGTGACAAAATCATAGTTTTCACGCAGCGCCTCAATCACACCCTTTGCACTGCTGCGGGAAACTGTGGCTTCGGCGGAATGACCACCATTGATCACTGCAATTTTTGTGCTGTTCATGGCAAACCAGCACCGGCGTGTTTTACGGTCACGAATTCCACCGCGGCGGATTTTTCTTTCTTGCATTCATCCGGGTGAGAAGACCTAGATGTCATGATAAAGAGTGTCTTGCCATCCAGACCACCGAGCATGCATGCGTAGGCCTGATTTTCAGTCTTTATTCGGTCAGTCACTTCTCCTCCTTCAATCACTCGAAGAGCTTCGTTGCTAACCGGGGAAGCAACCCAGATTCCACCCGCGTCATCCAGACAGATGCCATCGGGCACTGCGCCATCCATTTTCGCCCATTCACGTCGATTAGTAAGGGAACCATCAGGGCTGATATCGAAGGCGGTCAGCCTTGCCCCAAAAGATTCGCCGACGATGAGGGTTTTCCCGTCCGGCGTGATCACTGTACCATTCGGAAATGATAGGCCGTCTGCCGCTAGTTCTGTTGTTCCATCCGGGTGTACCAAGATCAGCGCGGCTTTCTGGAACTCAGCGTTATTGTGTAGGTCGTAACCAAAGTTACCGACGTAAGACCTGCCCTTCAGGTCGGTCACCATATCGTTGCAGTGATAGGTGGCGATGCCTGAAAGGTCGGCAAACTCCGCGAGCACACCGGAGTCCAGCACCAGTAGTTTTCGGTTTCGCATCGAAACGATGAGCATCCTGCCATCCGGCAGCCAGCCTAGCCCCGAAGGTTCGTCATCGTCCAGCTTAACGATAGCTTCCAAATTACCGGAAGTATCTACGGCATAGACAGTGTTGCCGTGCATGTCTGAGAAATAGAGTCGACCTAGGTGCCACCTAGGCCCTTCGCCGAAGCAAAGGCCGTCTACCAGCGTTTCAGTGTTGGTTATATCGGTCACGATTGTCCCTTAGAGGCCAGTAAACAGGAAGTCTAGAGCGGAAACGCAACCTGTTAAAGCCAAACCGCGTGAAATTCTGTGGAGATTTAAACATTGGAGTACTCTATAGGGTAACGAAACAACGTAGGAAGATCGCTATGGGTTACCTAAAAATTGGCGAGTTAGCGCAAAGAACTGAAACAAGTGCAGAAACACTGCGTTACTACGAAGCGGAGGGCCTGTTGCCTGCGCCGCGGCGAAGCGCTTCAGGGTACAGGCTTTACACTGAACCGGATGTTGGACGGGTACAATTTGTTCGACGAGCAAGGGCGATGGATTTTTCACTAAAAGAGATCGGTGAGCTTTTATCCCTGCAGGTTGGAAGAAAAGTGGCAACCTGCGGCGAAGTGAAGTCCCTAGCAGAACACAAACTTGCCGCAATCGATCAAAAAATTGCCGAACTGAAAAAAATGAAAACCGCGCTGAAGCAAATAACAGAGGCTTGTGCCGGAGGTCAGGCGTCCGCCGTTCATTGCACGATATTGAATGCCTTAGAGGCCTAACACCGTTACGTCGAGTGAAGTCAAAAAAAAGCTACACCACTATCGTGAAGCGAGGAGGTTCTAAGGCAACCGAAACGGAAAAGTTTCAGCTTCCGCAAAAATGCAAAGGCTATGTCTCCGCTCCACAACTACAGCGTCCGCTCCACGACTACCGCCTCCGCGCAACGACTACCGCCTCTGCGCAACGACTTCAGGCTCTGCTCAGAGCCTACGCCACTCTGGTCGAGCTGACGAGGACCTTGAGCAAGACAAGCAGAAGGGCAAAACGCCAGCCCCGATAAAAAAACAACTACATATCGTAACCACGTTCGTTGTGCTGATTAATATCCAGCCCTTCGGTCTCTTCTTCTTCAGATACTCGAAGCCCAATCACTAGATCAATGGTTTTCAGAAGGACAAAGGTTAGTACCGCCGTATAAACCCCTACAGCACCAACGCCGATCAACTGAATCACCACCTGCTCACCGATCGGCAAACCATCGCCCTGTCCACTGAAGATACCTAACGAACTACTAGCAAAGACACCCGCAAGAATAGTACCGAGTGCGCCGCCAACACCATGGACCGGGAACACATCTAAGGAGTCGTCAATGCGAAGCTTCTGCTTAATGAACATGGTCATAGTGAAACAAACAAACCCTGCACTAACACCAATAACAAGCGCTCCTGCGGGGCCAACATAACCAGAAGCCGGTGTGATTGTACCAAGGCCTGCAACCATTCCAGTCACCGCGCCAAGCGCGCTTGGTTTACCAAACTTAATCCATTCGATGCACATCCAGGTAAATGCACCAGCAGCCGCTGACATATGGGTTACTAGCATCGCCATACCGGCATCACCGTTGGCAGCAAGCGCACTACCCGCGTTGAATCCAAACCAGCCGACCCACAGCATGCCTGCACCGGTGACGGTCATTGTCATATTGTGCGGGGTCATTGGTGTTGTTGGAAAACCGCGCCTTGGCCCCATCACCATCGCTGTAGTGATTGCCGCCACTCCGGCAGTCACGTGAACCACGGTGCCACCTGCAAAATCGAGCAGCCCAATTTCACCCAGCCAGCCGCCACCCCAGACCCAATGGGTCACAGGAATATAAACGATCACCAACCACACTGCCGAAAACACCAGCATAGACGAGAATCTCATTCGCTCCGCAAAACCACCTACCACCAATGCGGGGGTAATAATGGCGAAAGTCAGCTGGAACATGGCGAAAACACTGTCGGGGATATCCCCGTTCATCGTGCCTTCTTGGATACCGGCCATCATGACGTTCGAAAGTCCGCCAATAAAGCCGTTACCTTCAGAGAACGCGAGTGAATAACCCACAATCAACCAGATAATGGACACGACGCAGGTAATGGCAAAACACTGCATCAAAACACTAAGCACGTTCTTGACCCGAACAAGCCCCGCGTAAAACAACGAAAGTCCTGGAATCGTCATAAACAAAACCAACGCTGTGGCGGTCAGAACCCAAGCAGTACTGGCTTGATTAAGCTCACCTGCCATCGCCAAAGGCGAAATTAGCAGCAGTGAAAGCACAGAAAGTGCGGCCTTGTTCATTCGGTCTCTCCTCATTGGCACCTACGCAGGAAATGAATAGATGCGTTATTATTATTACTTTCTGAGTTTAACGGATTCCCCATCAGAATCTCAAGGAAGCGCCTAACTTTGAGGCCTGCGGCCATCGCAGCGTTATCTAAGACTTATAAAAGCACCAAAAGATAAGCGTCAGTGACATCTAAAACTGAACTGCGCCACCTAAGATTCCACCGCGTCATCTGGCTCAGCTACATTTAACCCCAGGGTCATCTCGACCGGCGTTAGGATCACGAATCAGGAAGGGGTTTTTTCATCGTCAGGCTCATCGGCACCGGCACTCAACTGCAGACGCCCTTTGGCAGTATTCTGCTTACCGACCGCCGGCACCCAATCACCGGCTTTAGCCAGGCCAAACTCAGGCATGTTGTTGTAGATCCTCTCGTACTGACCTGCTTGGATCATCAAGGTCTCGTGCCAGATGCCGAAGTCACCGTTTGACCCAATCCAAGGATTGAAATCCGTCCGCGCGGGCAGATGTTGCGCATCTCGCATACAACCATAAGCGTGAAGATGCTCGAATGAGCTCCAGTACTGCACCATTATCCTAGCCTGCCTTTACCGTCGTCCTGCCGTTACCGTCGTCCTGCCGTTCCACATTTCAGCATGCAGCATGCAGCATGCCATGATCACGATTCGCTTCCAGTTCGACCACCATTCGGCTCATCGCTCTGGCAAACGGGATAAACGACAAAATTTTCCACCCGCGATTTAAACGAGCACCGATCAGAAATACCACAAAGTCACCGGCTATTTTCGCCGCAACCCGCCGGTTAATGGTTTGAAC
>Ga0206130_10000051_pt1 | contig 199965 bp, 194 predicted proteins | sample Helgoland_Spring_9_FD_148637 | JGI IMG/M metagenome (GOLD analysis project Ga0206130, IMG submission 148637) | Pelagic subsurface seawater microbial communities from Kabeltonne, Helgoland, North Sea - Helgoland_Spring_Bloom_20160512_1 | ecosystem: Environmental > Aquatic > Marine > Epipelagic...
GGCCGCGCTTTAATTTGGTGAACGAAGAAGAGCGCACCAACGTCTACACGGCGATCACACATGAAATGGACAACGGTGTCACTGTCCGTGGTGAGTTGGGCTTTGCGAAAAACGAGGTGTTGGATAACCCTCAGTCGCCTTCTTACCCCGCACTGAACTTCCCAACCATTGCACCCGGACAAGCCGGCAGCCCCTTCAATGGCTTTGTTCGCTGGTACGGTCGTCCGTTGGGCGCCGAGGCACCCTCTCCGTTGGCACCGCGTAATTCTGAAACACTCAGAGCGTCCCTCGACTTTTCGGGTTCTTTGGACGACGGCGCCTGGGATTGGAATGCGTCACTGACCTACTCTGAGAACGATCGAGAGGGGTCTCAGCCTGACACCATTGCATCGCGCTTGACAGCGGCGCTTGCAGGTCAAGGCGGTGAAAGTGGCGCGGAGACGTTCAACATTTTTGACCCGAGCCAAAACTCGGCCAGCCTTATTGATTACATCAGCACCAATACGTATACCAATATCGTGACTGACCTAACGGTCGCCGACTTGGTTGTTTCGGGGCCGTGGTTTGATTGGAATGGTCGTACGGTGAATCTTGCTTACGGTGGACAATTCCGTAACGAGGGTTACGAAGTTTCGCGTGATGATATTTCCACACAGACCATTGATCCACTGACGGGCGAGCTGACAACTGCCGATCTTATTTTCTTGGGTGGCGGCATCGAAGGTGGTTTCCAGAGAGATTCATACGCGGCATTTGCCGAAGCGTCCGTGGCGCTGACGGATTCGCTGGAAATGAACATCGCAGCTCGTTACGAGTCGCTTGAGTCTGATAATAGTCTGGATCCGAAGATTGCGCTGCGTTGGCAGGCCACAGACACGGTTGTTGTTCGTGCGTCTATGTCGACAGCATTCCGTGAGGCGTCACTCGTTCAGCAGAACAACCAGTCAACGTCATTGCAGGGGCTTGTTGATGTGGGCGCAACGAGTGCGTTGTTTGTTCGTGTGCTTGCCGAAGGTAGTAAAGACCTGAAGCCTGAAACGTCGACCAACACCAACCTCGGTGTAGTCTGGAGTCCAAGCGACAACTTTGATTTCCGTGTGGATTACTGGAAGTTTGACTACGAAGACGTCATTACCGTGCAAAACGCGCAAGGCTTGCTGACTGCCGACCCTAACGGTCCGAATGTTTCGCGGGTCAACGGTGTGTTGAACGGTATGAAGGTCGCTTACTTCAATGCGGCATCGGTTGATACAGACGGATTCGATGTGGCCGCTGATTGGAATCTGCCAGCCGGTGACATGGGCGACTTTGGACTTCAGCTCTCGCTGAGTCGCTTCTTGAGTTACGAGATCCCAGACGGTTCAGGCGGTTCACAGGATGTTGTGGGGTCGTTTAACCACAATAACTTTGTGCGGTCCCTGCCTGAGACGAAGTGGAATCTGACAGCAGATTGGGAGCGTGGTAACCACAGCGCGTCAATGGTCGTCTACACCGTTGATTCGTATGAGACCAGCCGTGCAGTTCCAGCATCAGCAGCGGCACAAGGGTTTGATACGGGTATTGATCAGTGGAGCACGATCGATCTTGCCTATAACTTCAATTTCAACCTCGGCGATAGCCAAGCGGTTTTAACCCTTGGCGGCAAGAACGTCACTGATGAAAAAGCGCCAAGAGCCTATGACGCAGCGAACTTCAGTTACGATCCCAAGCAGCACGATCCGCGCGGTCGTATGTTCTTCGCTCGCGTGAAGCTTGCACTGTAAGGTTATCTTGTAGGATAAAAGCCGCCTTCGGGCGGCTTTTTTTTGAGTTAGGGAAATGACATGGCGGGTAACTTTGGTTCAGACAATACATGCGGTATTCACCCGAATATTTTGGACGCGCTATCGCAGTCGGCCTCAGGGCACTCGCCAGCTTACGGCAGCGATACGCTGACTCGTCGTATCGAGGACAGACTTCGGGCGCTTTTTGAATGCGACCTCACTGTGATGCTGGTGAGCACCGGAACGGCCGCCAATTGCATTGGGTTGGCGACATTGTGCTCACCGTTCGGGGGCATTTATTCGCACAGCGAGGCCCATATCATTAACGATGAGTCTACGGCGCCCGAACTATTCACAGGCGGTGCGCGCCAGTTCAGCGTGGGTGGTGACTTTGCCAAGCCGTGTCTTGAAGCGCTCGAGGCTAAAATAGCAGTATCGGGCGCGCGCGGGGTGCACTCGGTTAAACCTTCGGTCATTGCGCTGTCCAACCTTTCCGAGCTGGGTGCCCGTCTCTCGAGTGATGAGGTCTCGGCTTACTCGGCGCTTGCGCGCGCAAACGGCATGAAACTGTTCATGGACGGCGCACGATTTGCCAATGCGGTGGCCTCTGGGGCGGAGAGTCCGGCAGCCTTGACGTGGCGTGCCGGTGTGGATGCGTTGAGTTTTGGCGCCACAAAAAACGGCGCGATGGCCGCAGAGGCACTCATTTTCTTTCATCCCGACGATGCGGCATTAGCGGAGTTCCACCGAAAACGCAGTGGTCACTTATGGTCTAAACATCGCTATTTGGCGGCGCAGTTCGATGCTTACTTGCAGGACGATCTCTGGCTTAGGCTCGCATCGAAGTCCAACGACAAAATGGCCCAGGTTAAGGATGTTATTGACGCGACCGATTTCATTTCAGTTGTGGCGGGCGGCGACGCTAACGAGCTGTTTGTATCAATGAAGCCCGAAGTTGCCGCATTTCTCTATGAAAAAGGCCACACGTTTTTTTCTTGGCCGTCGCTACCGAACGCCTATCGACTCGTGACGTCGTTTACGACCGAGCAGCAAGAGATCGACGCACTGCGCAATGACCTTAGCGGCTTTAAGGGTTGATCTACGACTCAGTGCGCAATCCATTGTGCACTGACAAGCTCTCTTTCGCCGTCCAAGATTCGTCCGGTGAAGGTCGCACCCTTTTCGATGGGGCCAACGCCTGCGGGGGTCCCGGTCATAATGATATCTCCATCTTCGAGTGGCAAAAATGTCTGCACCTCTTTGAGGATGACCGAGGGCGGATACAGCATGTGTTGAGTACCACCGCGTTGACGCAACGCTCCGTCAATCGAGAGCTCCAGCACGATATTCTCAAGCGACGCAGGCGCGACAACAAACGGGCTGAATAATGCGGCACCCTCAAAGGCTTTTGAGCGCTCCCAGGGAAGGCCTGCCGCTTTAAGGGCAGCTTGTGTGGCACGCTTGGTTAGATCAAGCCCAAAGCCGATGCCGGCCACGCGATTGTGCTCAATCAGCAAACAGATCTCTCCTTCGAAGTGCACGGGTTCGCCACGAAAGGAGAGGAGCTCATCAGTAATCGATGCGTTCGGCTTCATAAAGAGCGTCATCAGATCAGAGGGGACGCTATTCATCTCCTCGATATGGTCTACATAATTTTTTCCAACGCACAAGACTTTGCTGGGGCGGACTGACCTGCCGTTGAAAACGATTGTGCGCATGGGAACGACCTTTCTCTCGACGCGAATTAAGTGGTGAGTACAATCTCAATGCCTCACGCCCAATATCTGGAAAAGATACAGGTATAAACGGCCAGACAGTGTATAAATTTTTTGTTCGCGGTCGCCAAGGGCGCGACTTCGAAGTACCCTATCGCGACGTTAATAATAACTGGTTGTGTGCTATGCGCGTTTTACTCTTTGTTGTTTCACTTGTGTTCGCCGGTTCAGCGCTTTCTCAGGAAAAGCCGAACATGCTTGTTATCTGGGGCGACGATATTGGTTTCTGGAACCTCTCCACAAACAATATGGGAATGATGGGGTATGAGACGCCTAATATTGACCGCATCGCGGCAGAGGGCGCGAAGTTTACGGACTACTACGGGCAGCAAAGCTGCACTGCTGGACGCTCAGCGTTTATTCTCGGTCAATCACCCATTCGAACAGGCTTAACCAAAGTAGGCTCGCCGGGCGCTGACTTAGGTATTCGGCCCGAGGACGTCACGCTTGCGTCGCTTCTCAAGGATGAGGGCTATGTCACTGGGCAGTTTGGTAAAAACCATTTGGGTGATAAGGATGAATTTCTTCCTACTGCACACGGCTTTGACGAATTCCTGGGAAATCTCTATCACCTCAACGCTGAGGAGGAGCCTGAAGATCCCGACTATCCCTCTGATAATGCGTTGCTCGTTAAATTGTTCTCGCCACGAGGTGTTATTCATAGCTTTGCCGACGGCGATATTGTCGATACCGGCGCCCTCACCAAGGAGCGGATGAAGACGGTCGATCGCGAGTTTAAGCTTGCTGCACTCGATTTCATGACACGGGCGGTGGACCAAGGTAAGCCCTTCTTCGTTTGGTACAACACCACGCGCATGCACTTTTTTACCCACACCGCAGATGATGAGCGCGGTCTATCGGGACAAGGCTTTTACAACGACGCCATGGTTGGACACGACATGATGGTTGGCGAGCTTCTGGATCATCTCGAGGAGTTGGGCGTTGCAGACAACACCATCGTCATTTACTCGACCGACAATGGGCCGCACTACAACACTTGGCCTGATGCGGCGATTACACCGTTTCGCAGTGAAAAAAACACCAACTGGGAGGGCGGCTTCCGTGTTCCTGCCATGGTGAAGTGGCCGGGCAGAATTCCTGAGGGAAGCGTTATTAACGAAATTATGTCCCACGAGGACTGGATACCAACGCTGATGGCGGCGGCGGGTCGTCCCAACGTGGTCGCCGAGCTCAAGGCGGGCGTGACCGTTGATGGCAAGCCCTACAAAAATCACCTTGATGGTTACAATTTCCTACCACTGCTTGCGGGCGAGACAGATCTAGGGCCCCGTAATTCATTCTTTTACTGGAGCGATGACGGTGTGCTCACCGGAATTCGCACTGGCGATTGGAAAGTCGTTTTTGCCGAGCAGCGTGCAAAAGGGTTTGCGGTCTGGCGGGAGGAGTTTGATCAACTCCGCATTCCAAAATTGTTTAATCTGAGGCGTGACCCCTTTGAACGCGCCGACGAGAACGCGGATAATTATGACGATTGGTGGGTTAGAAAAGTCCCACCTCGCATTGCAGTGGCGCGCATAGAGCTTCAAAAGTTCTTAACATCGTTGGCTCAATTCCCGCCGCGTCAGCGTCCCGCGACCTTTGGTGTCGATCAGATGATAGAGCCGCTTTACAATCTACAAAAGGAGCAGGCTCAGTAAAAAGCATTTCAAACAGGGACGCTAGAACCGCGTTTTGTGCTGTTTGAAAAGCAAAAAGCCCCCCAAATTTGGAGGGCTTTTTAAGGGTCGATGACGGGCAATCACGCGTCCATGGACTCTCCCGCTGCCCCGTACACCACACCGCCGTCGACGGCGATAGTCTCGCCGACAACGTAGTCGCCACTGCGAGCGGCGAGGTAAATCGCCACAGCGGCCATGTCCTCATCGTGACCAATTCGCCCTGACGGAACCCCGTGACCGACTTGGTCTCCATAATCTCGCGCCGCTTTATTCATCTCAGACGCAAAAGCACCGGGTGCAATTGCGGTGACGTTAATGTGGTCTTTGATCAGGCGTGTTGCCATGCGCCGGGTGAGTTGAATCACTGCGGCTTTTGATGCCTGGTAGCTGTAGGTTTCCCAAGGATTAATGCGAATACCATCGATTGATGCAATGTTAATGACTTTTCCAGGTTGTGATTTTGAGGCCGCCGACTTCAATGGTCCGTGAAGCGCTTGTGTCAGGAAGAACAGCGATTTTACGTTGAGGTCCATGACCTTGTCCCAGCCACTTTCTGGAAAGGTCTCGAACGCCTCGCCCCAAGCCGCGCCGGCATTGTTCACTAAAATATCCAACGACTTTTCGTGCTTGAAGTACTCATCGGCCAGCATTTGGCACCCCGCAACGGTACTAACATCTTGGGGGAGCGAGAAACAGTTGGGCCCCATCTCTGCAGCCGCTGCATCACACACGTCTGCTTTGCGCGAAGAAATATAAACCTTTGCGCCTTGCGCAATAAACCCCGCAGCGATCATCTTACCGATACCGCGTGAACCTCCAGTTACCAGTGCTGTTCGGCCTTTGAGCGAGAAGAGTGTGGCTGTGTCCATTGATTGAGACTCCCTGAATTAAAAGTATTTAGTGGGCGCCTATCTAATCATGGATCACGGCCTCAGACATCCTTTCGCGTCACGTTTTGGGGGAGGCGCCGTGTTTTTAAGTCGAGAAAAAGCATCAGCAAAAAAGTTGCAGCACTGACCGCGCTGAGTAGCACCAGTACAGCGGTCTCGCCTGCAAGCGGTAGTATCCAACCGAGGATCCAGGGACCAGTGGTTGCACCAACGATCGCGCTCAACAGGATGCGCGCGCCCATGGCCGTTCCACCACCGCTCTTGGTCAGCATCCACGCATAGGCATTGGGGAAGATAAGACCCATAAACGCCCCGGTGAAGCTGGTGTCGGCGAGTGCCACAAAACCCGTCACGACCCCCGCAAGAGAGAGGCAGAGACCCAGCAGTCCGAGGAGTGCAAACCCGAGTGTCGACACCCAGACTGCCAGTGCCGCGGCGGAAAGACGGACAATGACGAACCAAAGGAAAAACTGCGCCATATAGTCTGCGGCGTCAGCATTGTTGCCGGACTGCGCGCTCAGTAGCGATGGCATCCAATAGGTCAGAGCCGCCTCGATGAATAAAATGAGGAAGGCGACGAGTAATATTGGATAGACACTTGTGGTTGTTGCGCTCGCGGTGTCCATGCGAGTGTCGCTTGGAATACGATCATCAATCGTCCAAGCGCCCACCAGAACTACAAGGGACAGCACTCCAATGATGCTAAATAGCTCATTTCCAAGGAGAATATTTTGGCTCAAGAACCACGGCCCGGCCACTGCGCCGATCCCATACGTTGCGTTTAGAACGTTGAGTAAACCTGCATTTTTCTGAGAAAAATGCGTCACAAACAGTGTGTTAAATGACATCGAAAGCCCGCCAAAGCCTATGCCTAAAAGCGGGGCGGCGATCAACTTTAAGTGCCATGCATCGCCCGCAACAACCAGCGCCGAGCCCAAGCCTAGTGCGAGACTGGATAACGCAATCCGTTTGCTGTTTTTTCGTTCAACCCACGCGATCAAGGCGACGGCCGTGACAATGCCCGAGCCGACACCGTGAAGAGCAAAAAATAAACCGAGATCCTCTGGGGAGCGCTTAAGTTGTAGGCCCAGCTCGGCAACAAACAGTCCCAATACACCTTGCTCAAGGCCAATGAGGATGAAGGCTAAAAAGCCAAATATCAGAATACGATTTGTCGGAACGCTTAACATCCGGTCACGATTACGCTGAGTTGTCATACGGGTGCGCTACCCTAAAATAATTCGGATATGAAAGGTATAGCTTTGATGTCAAACCCCTACGAAATTCTTTTCGTCTGCACGCACAACCGTTGCCGAAGTGTCTTGGCTGAAGTGATTGCCAACACGAACCACGACGGGTTTTTTAGAGCTCACAGTGCGGGCAGTCAGCCCGCCGGCGCGGTTCATCCAAGCACACTCAAGTACTTGGCTGCGCGAGGCTTGCCAACCCAAGGGCTGACAAGTCAATCCTGGAATGACTACTCGGACGTGCAATTTGATCTTGTCGTGACAGTGTGTGATGGGGCCGCGGGCGAGACTTGCCCTTTGTGGATGGAAGGCGCGGCGAGAGTCCATTGGGGTGTGCCAGACCCCTCTCGAATTGAAGGTGATGAGGCGGTTATTCGGGCCGCTTTTGATGACGTCGTCGACGCCCTTGATGAAAAATTATCGTCGCTTCGACATTCGCTTACTTGAACAGGTCGGGATCTAACGGTGCACTCTCGATGTTTCCGACCACCGGGCTGTTCGCGGCATTATCAAAACAGTGATCGATCATCGAGTAACGCTGTTTGCTGACCTCGCTGTACGAGGGGTGTGTGAAGATATAGATGTCACCCGCCCGCAATGACTCAATAACACGCAAAGCGAGGACGTCCGGATCGATGCCATTTTTGACCGCGTTGGCGATCCCCGTAGATGCAGTCTCAGGGTCGAGATCTTCTTCAGAAAGTACGAGGTTACGCTGGGCGTCACCATAGTCCTCGGGCCGTACACGATCTGACAGATGAATACGCGTTTTGACAAACGCGGGGCACAGCGCGGCGACTTGAATACCAAAGGGAGCCAGCTCCATGGCCCAGCCCTCTGACAGCCCCGCCACAGCAAGTTTAGTGGCGTTGTACGCACCGCCAAATGGGAAGCCGCTCATGCCGGCCATGGAGGCCACGTTGACGATCCAACCGCCCCCGGCCGCTTTGATATGAGGAACCACGGTTTTCATGCCAAAAACAACGCCCATCAAATTGACGTCGATGGTCCAGCGCCAATCTTCAGCAGAGTGCTCTTCAATGGGACCGCTTGAGCCGCCCCCGCCAACGCCGGCATTATTCATGAGGCCATGTATCGCACCAAATCGATCAATAGTAGCCTCCACGACGCGTTGCCAGTCTGCCTCTTTTCGGACATCAGCGGTGAGTGCTAAGACAGTGATGCCCTGGTCGCTCAGCTTTGCTTGAGCGTGTGCTAGTGTCTCTGTGGAGATGTCGGTAATGACAACATTCATGCCTTCGCGACCCACTGCTTGCGCGACTGCGAAGCCAATGCCCTCAGCACCACCCGATATCACGACCGTTTTCCCAGAAAAAAGCTCCACGTCGACCTCCAAGGTCCTATTCAATTGATTGTTAGATGCATCTTGTCTGCATTAGCCGCACGGACAGCGCGAGAATGCAGGGCGTGATAGTTAAACGCAGTTACTCGAGATTGAACAGTGCCGTGTTGCCCCCAAGGGCCGTTATGTTGTCCGTCACAGTGTGCTCGTTGACCAAACGCTTTAAGTAGTTCGGCCCACCCGCTTTTGGACCGGTGCCGGACGCGCCATGCCCGCCAAAAGGGTGACTGCCGACGACGGCGCCCACCGTGTCCCGGTTGATGTAAAGATTGCCGACGAGGGCTTCGTCGCGGATGTGTCCTGCCATTTGCTATCCCCTCTAGCAACATACGTTTATGATCCTGTATAAACATAAGCGCTATTAAAAAGTAACTAATAATACTAAGTAGGTAAGAGTTCTGAATGCAGTTCCAGATTGAGCACGGGAGTGCTTTTTCGTTTCGTTTGAATAAGGCGCTTGGTCACCTGACGCTGTTGTGGACCGCCTGTATTTAGTTCATTAATAAATGGCATATAATATGCCAAAATACAAGATTGTAAGGAGTGGCTTATGGCGCTACATCTCGAATTTCAAGACAACGTCGCTGTCTTGCGTCATGACGATGGAAAGCGGAATGTTTTTTCGCCGGATAGTATTCGCGACTTCAATGAGGCTCTGGATGAAGTAGAAGCCAAGAAAGCGGCTCTGATGTGGATGGGACGCGAAGATTGTTTCTCCGCGGGCTTTGATCTCAAGGTCGTCAAGAGCGGTGACGCGGATGCCGCAGCCGCTATGGTGCAGGCGGGCGGCGAATTAGCGTTTCGAATTTTCACCTTTCCTCATCCGGTTGTATGTGCGGTGACGGGCCATTGTCTTGCATTGGGCTCGGTGATGTTGGTTTGCGCGGATAAGCGCATTGGCATGGCTGGAGACTTTAAGTACGGACTTAATGAAACCGCGATTGATATGGATTTACCGGCGTTTGGCTATGAGCCAGCCGTTTATCGACTGTCAGAGGCTCATCGGTTTGAGTCCATCGTCGCAGCCCAAATCCATTCGCCGGAGTCGGCATTGGCAGCCGGCTTCCTGGACGAGGTGGTGGCTCCAGAGGCGCTGATTGATCGGGCCATGGCGCATGCGTCGCGTTTAGGTGCGCTTCCACAGCGCGCGTTTGCGGCGAATAAGTTACTGAGTCGCTCGATACCCATTGAACGGGTTCGAGCCTCTCTGTCTTAATGGAATAGAAAATGGCTAATATGTTTACAAAATTGTTGGAGTGGTTTTTAACGGCGTTACCTTTCTTTTTTGGCCTCGCTTTCTTAGCACCGCTCTCGGTTCAAGTTATGGGAAGCTTTGGCGTTGAGGCGCTGGGTGGCGTCGATATGTGGACGGTGTCGTTAATTATATTTGGGGTTTGGGGAGGTATCGCGTCATGGACGGGACGATGGATTTAACGGGAAAAACCGAGCTAGAGCTTCGTGCTATGGAGCGCGAAATTGCAAAACAACACTTGGATAAGTTTCCCTACCTCTCACTCGCGTGGGGTTTGGGCAATCTGGTGTGCTGGCTGTCCGTGTGGGTGCTCTGCCTGAATGGCATTCTCCCACTGTGGGCCGGGTTCATCATTGCTACTATTAACATCGCAGCGTCGTATCTGCCGTCTCACGAAGCCCAGCACTCAATTTTTGCGATGCCGGGAAAGTCCAAGCGCTGGCTTAATGAATTGGTCGGTCACCTGAGCCCGATCCCACTGGTGATGCCCTTCTCGGTACTGCGCGCAACGCATATGGAGCATCACAAGCACGCAAATGACCCTGAGCTTGACCCTGATTATGACCACCATTACGACACAGCGCTTGGATTTTTCTGGGGAAGTTTGCAGTGGCGGCAGCCGCAGCCTTTTGGCCGAGAGCACCCTTACGCGCGATGCTTGAAGCGTATTGGTCGTGAAGATCTCCTGTTGCAGTCCTTGGCTTACCGTCTGGTTTATCTCGGTATTTTATGTGGCATGGCATTAAACGGATTGGCAATCGAGGCCGCTCTACTGTGGTGGCTCCCATGGCAGATTGGGATAACCTATATTCAGTTCTACCTTTCATGGGCCCCGCACAACCCGGGTTGTGGGACCGAGCGTTACAGCGATACACAAAGCTTTAAGTCGCGCTTGGGTAATATTTGGTCGTCCGGGATGCAATACCACGTTATTCATCATCTGTACCCGCGAATCCCATTGGTCCGTACACCGGAGGCTTACCGGCAGATGAAGCCGATTTTGAAAGCCCAAGGTGCGCGTGTGGATGCCATTTGAAATAACCTAATGCGGGACTGGTGAGGTGGTACTATCGCGATAAGCGCGCCGCGATTTAAAACTGAGTGATAGTTCTACGATGTCTTCCCATGATTTAAGTTTTACAGCGAACGTTGATCGGCAATTTCTGCGGGCGGTTAATCTGCTTGACCTGCCTCCCGGTCTGGCTCAGCAAATTCGGACCTGTAATGCGACTTACACTGTCCGATTTCCGGTGCGGCTACGCGAGCGAATTCATGTCTTTACCGGCTATCGCTCTGTTCACTCCGATCACATCACTCCGGTAAAAGGGGGGATTCGTTACTCACTGGCCGTTAATCAGGACGAGGTAGAGGCCCTTGCTGCGTTGATGACCTACAAGAGCGCCGTGGTCGACGTCCCATTTGGTGGTTCAAAAGGGGGTCTGTGCATCAATCCGAATGAATACGATGACCGCGAAATAGAGCAGATAACCCGTCGATTTGCCTATGAGCTGATTAAGCGCGACTTGATTCACCCGAGTCAGAATGTCCCGGCACCCGATATGGGTACGTCAGCTCGTGAGATGGCTTGGATCGCGGATGAGTATCAGCGATTACACCCAACCGAGATGGACGCATTGGCGTGTGTGACGGGTAAGCCCGTTTATAAATCGGGTATTGCCGGTAGAGTCGAGGCAACGGGACGGGGTATTCAGTTCGCGCTACGGGAGTTCTTTCGAGAGCCCTTGGATGTTAAGCGAGCGTCCTTATCCGGCAGCCTTGAAGGCAAACGGGTGATTGTTCAGGGACTGGGCAATGTGGGTTTTCACGCAGCGCAGTTTTTATCACTGGAAGATGGTGCAGTCGTAACGGGGATAATCGAGCGAGACGGCGCCATTGTCAGCGAAGCGGGATTGGACGTGCTGGCGGTAAAGGACTGGATTGAGAAAACGGGTGGTGTGAAGGGGTTTCCCAATGTGGCCTTTACGACGGACGGTGCATCGGTCCTAGAGTCCGACTGTGACTTGCTGATTCCAGCGGCCTTAGAAGGTGTTATTCATCATAAGAATGCGGCGAGCATTAAAGCAACGTTAATCATTGAGGCGGCAAATGGCCCGATCACCGCGGCGGCTGATGACATATTACGACAGCGCGGTGTCGTGGTTATCCCGGACCTATACGCCAATGCAGGTGGTGTAACCGTCTCTTATTTCGAGTGGGTGAAAAACCTATCTCACATCCGTTTTGGGCGGATGGAGCGTCGAGCACAGGAGACAACGCAGACCCTCATGCTATCGGAACTTGAACGCTTGAGCGGGTTGATCGGCGCAGATAAGTGGTCTCCCACCGACAGCTTTAAGGCCAATTATGTCAAAGGAGCGGACGAGCTTGAGTTAGTGCGGTCGGGTTTGGACGACACCATGCGCGAAGCGCTACAGGGGATGAGGGAAAGGTGGCATGAGGATGAGCGCGTTGAAGACCTTCGACTGGCCGCTTACATGATCGCTATTCAAAAAATCGCACTGACGTATCAGTCAAAGTCGCTGGGTTAAGCGATTTTAAAGACGTCGCGCCTCTGGCAGAGGTGCCGCATCGTTGATGTTGATCACCCAAAATCGCGCCACACAGTGGCACGACACAGTTCATAACGTATTAGCGCCTTTTCTCCAGTTTCAGGCCACATTGGTTGATAACCGAGGCCGTCCTCCTCAGTCGGTCCCAGACGCCTCTTGAGACCCTTCGATGTTCTTTGTCGTTGGCTCATTAAAGGTCTCAACAAAGACTTCACCTGCCGCAATGGTAACGATGGGCAACACCCAGATCAGCCCAATAAACAGCGGGATGATTCCGGCGATGATGAGTAGGGCGCTTACGAGCATTAAACCGAAGTAGCGCCACCAATACTGTGTGATCGCCTTGCGCGATGTCTCTAGTGACTCCCAAACACCCATGCCTTTTTCAATAATGAGGTAGGGGGCAAATGAGTAGGCGATTGCCAGGTAGATCCCAGGCAGTATCAGCAGTACTAAGCCCCCGACAATCAGCACCCCCATTAAGATAAACATGATCAGTAACGGGATAGCCATTGTGTAGGGCTCCCAAAGCGTACGGACCGGCGTGTCACGGCCGGAAGCACGTCGTATGCCGAGGAGGCCGAGACCCACGCCAAGCGGCATCATGAGCAGTCCTATGACGGCTTCTGCTACAACGGCTGTGACAGCGCCATCAGCCGAAGCGCCAAACAGCGCGTCACGGGCAAGTTCCACCACGATCGATATTGCCATATAAGCGACGAACGCCATGAAATAACTGGCCTTAAAACCGATCTGTTTATCCTTTGCGGTTTTTAGGACATCACTGATACGCCAAGTAACAGGTGTGGACATTGGGTTCCCCAGATTCTACGAAAGTAGAAGAAGCATGGTACGGGCCATGCTCAATTTCAAGTTTTTCGCGGGTGTGAAGGTGCTCGGTAGTCGATTGAGGGTGTTAAAGTGAATAGGCTAATCACTGACACTCGCCAATCATGAAATACGACTACGACCCCATTCCGCTGTCTCCCCCTGACCCATTAGATCCTGAGGAAATGCTGCGTTGTGCGACACAACACTATGAGTTTGTCTCGCGTCGTCGAACGGTTCGACACTTCTCTAGCGAGTCCATTTCACGAGATATTATCGAAGCCTGTATTCTCACGGCAGGCTCCGCACCCTCCGGAGCTAATCACCAGCCTTGGCACTTTGTCTGTGTGAGTGACCCGCAAATTAAGCACCAAATTCGTCTGGCAGCAGAAGCTGAGGAGCGGGCGTTCTACGATGGGAAAGCCGGTGAGCAATGGCTAGAGGACTTACAAGGACTTGGCACTGACGCGCAAAAACCTTTTTTAGAGACAGCGCCTTGGCTCATTGCAGTCTTTGCTGAGCGGTACAGCCTTGACCCGTTAGGTCACAAGCAGAAGAACTATTACGTGCCTGAGTCGGTCGGCATTGCGACGGGCCTTTTAATCACGGCCTTGCACAATGTGGGCTTAGCAACGTTGACCCATACGCCCAACCCCATGAAGTTTCTGGGCAAAATATTAGGTCGTCCTGTAAACGAGAGAGCCACGATGTTACTGGTGGTGGGCCATCCGGCGGAAGACGCGAAGGTCCCCAGAGCGGCTACTGTCAAAAAGCCGCTAGACCAAATTTCAACGTTTTTAGAGTAGTTGTCTGGATCAGTTGTTTGTAGCCGCTTCAAGAAGTCTGCGCATTAGGGGCAGGTGTGCCCGGCCCATAAAGAGTTGTCCGTCAATGACGCAGGTGGGTGCGTCAAATAAACCCGCTTCTTCCGCCTCAGCCTGCAAGACATCAAGGTCCGGTGAGGACTCGCGCAGGCTCACACCACAGTCCGCGACCGTTTTATCGAGCCATTCGACGTTATTGATGTCCTGCTGTGCTCGCCAATGGGCATCAAAGCACCGCAGGACAAATTCGGTTTGATCCCCTTCAGTACGGCTTAGCGTTATCAGCGCTTGATCCGTATCGACGTGTCGACGTTGGGGCGTGACGTCGAGCCCGCGCAGACCGGCGTAATGAACTTGGAGTTTAAGCTCAGATTCCGCTCGCGTTCGGTGGTGGGTATGCGTCACATCCGCATCGTCCACTTGTGTCGGAAGTGCGCGTTCTCGGCTCACAAAGGGCCGCCAGTCAATCCTCACATTGCAGTCTTGAGCAAGCGCAACCAGGGGGTCTAGTGCTAAGTAACAGTCCAGTGATTTAAAGTCGATGTAGGCAATAATCACTCAAACACCTCATTGCCAACATCAGGGACTTGCCCTGACTTCCCTGACAACACCCATCGTATATACGGCAAATGTTCACGACCAAAAAAGACGCTGTTATCCAACACATAAGTTGGGACACCATACATTCCCGCCTCGAAACGATGATCGAGAATATGATCGTGCATTTGTTTGCCGGCGCGGGTCACAAATGTTTGAAAGTCTGAGCTATCAACCCCCGCCATCTCCAAGCAGTCTTTGATGACGCCAATGTCCTCTATGTCGAGTTCTCTGCGCCAAAACGGCGGGAAAACAGCCTCGAGGTAGTCGGGTATCCGATCTCGGAAGTAGAGATTCACAAACAGAATACCCATGTTGGCCAAGCTGGAGTCCCAGATTTTCTCAGTACCTTTGAGCGTATAGCCTTGCAGTTCGGCATATCGGCGTGCATCCATATAGGCGTAACGAATAGCATTCCATATTGCCCGGCTGCGCCCGCTCGACTCCACCACCGCCCCGTTTTTTTTGCGAGCCGAACCCAGGTAACTCGGAATATCGAGTGTATAGGGACGCCAGTCAAATTGGAGTTCTAGCTCCCGCTCTAAGGCCAATGTGGGTTTTACGGAAACAAAGGCATAAGGACTTTTCACATCGAGATAGACAATGAGCGGGCGATCACTTTTGAGTACATCCATTATTGGGTCTCTTACGCTTTTGTCTTAGTTTGCCTGTCGGTCGCGACTATGCAAGTGCTCAGATCCTGATACTCTGGAGCGCTTGAATTGAGGAGATGTTGCTGTGAGTACTGCCGAGCTAATTGATACAACCACTGACTATCCTAGACTCTTTGAGCCCTTAGATCTGGGTTTTACCACCCTTAAAAATCGCTCAATTATGGGTTCAATGCATACGGGTCTTGAAGAGATGCCGGACGGCTTCGAGCGCATGGCTGCCTTTTACGCAGAGCGCGCCGTCGGTGGCATAGGAATGATTATAACCGGTGGAATTTCTCCTAACGAGGAAGGTGGTGTTGCTGTTTACGACGAGAATGGAAATCCTGTTTTCGCGGCATCGAAACTGAACACCCAACGCGAGGCTGACGGACACAAGTTAGTGACTCAGGCGGTTCATGGGGCGGACCCTGACGTAAAGATCATTATGCAGATTCTGCATATGGGGCCGCTTGCACATAACCCCAACTTAGTCGCACCGTCGAAAGTTCGCTCTCGTATCAGTAAGCTCACGCCTAACGAACTCGATGCGCAGAGTCTCGAAAAGCAAATTGCAGATCACGCGCATTGCGCGGTGCTCGCCAAGCAAGCGGGTTACGACGGTGTTGAGATTATTGGCTCGGCGGGGTACTTGCTGTCGACGTTTCTTGTTGAGAAGACCAATCAGCGCACCGACGAGTGGGGGGGTAGCTATGAAAATCGCATGCGTTTCCCGCTGGAAGTGGTGCGTCGAATCCGCGCGGCCGTCGGTGATGACTTCATCGTGGTGTTTCGCATTGCGGCCATGGATATGCTGCAAGGCGGTATGAGTTGGGATGAGATTGCACAATTAGCGCGTGAGTTAGAAAAGGCGGGCGTCAGCATTATTTCTACTCATTTCGTATGGCACGAGGCTAACGTACCCACAATCGCGACGATGGTTCCACGTGCGGCGTTTACCCGGGTAACGGGTAGGGTACGAAAAGAAGTTGGCATCCCTGTTATTACCTCGAACCGAATAAACATGCCTGAGGTAGCCGAAGAGGTGCTAGAGCGAGGCGATGCCGACCTGGTGTCTATGGCCCGGCCCATGCTTGCTGACAGCGAGTTTATGAATAAAGCAGCCACCGGCCGTCGCGATGAAATTAATACGTGCATCGCCTGTAACCAGGCGTGTCTTGATCATACCTTCAGTATGAAAACGACGTCGTGTTTGGTTAACCCAAGGGCATGCCACGAGACCATGCTGAGCTACGATCCGACGACGGCGCCGAAGTCGGTCGCTGTGATTGGTGCGGGTCCTGCGGGCATGGCGTACGCCACTGTAGCGGCGGAGCGCGGACACAAGGTCACCTTGTTTGATGCTGCCGAGGAAATTGGCGGGCAGTTTAATCTCGCTAAACGCGTCCCGGGTAAGGAGGAGTTTCACGAGACGATTCGCTACTACAATACGATGCTCACCAAGCTGGACGTCGACCTACGGCTTGGGGCACGTGTGAGTGCTCAGGATCTTGAGAACCAGGGTTTTGACCACATTGTGGTCGCCACTGGAATTACGCCGCGCACCCCCCAAATTAAGGGCATCGATCATCCTATGGTCGTTGGCTATATCGACGCGATTATGGGCCGCAAGCCCATTGGCAAAAAGGTGGCGGTACTCGGCGCTGGCGGTATCGGCTTTGACGTTACGGACTTGATCACCCATGACGGCCCATCGGGCGCTATGGATGTCGATGTCTTTGCAAAGGAGTGGGGTATTGATTTCGAGAATCATCCGCGCGGCGGTGTCACTGGGGTCGAGCCCGTGGTCGCAAGCGCGGATCGAGAGGTCTATCTTATCCAGCGTAAGTCTACTCCGGTCGGTCGCGGCCTGGGTAAGACGACCGGTTGGACTCACCGAACCACCTTGGGTCGGCGAGGCGTCAATATGGTCAACGGTGTTGATTATCGACTGATTGATGACGATGGATTACATCTCATGATTGAAGATAAGCCTGTGAGTCTGGATGTCGATACCGTGATTGTATGTGCCGGCCAAGAACCGCTTCGCACCCTCTTTGATGAGCTTGAACACAATGGCGTGAGTGTTGAGGTGATTGGTGGCGCTTTCGAGGCTGCAGAGTTAGATGCCAAAGCCGCCATTAATCAGGCGAGTTGGTCGGCCGCAGAATTGTAAGGCTCTGAATAGATCGCCGGCGCATTGTCGTAACGACGCGAGAGGGCGATCGCAATAACGCCTATGGCTGTCTGCGTGTTTCAGCCCCGTGTGGCTTGGTCGGGAAGGGAATGTCGGCGTCACCTTCGAGCCACTGTGGGTATTTATTCATGGCACCGAGAAACAGTGGGCTGTTGATGAACTCGTGCAGCCAGTCGCTGACGCTTGGGTAGGGACGCTCCGACCACCATGGCGAATCGACTGAGGCGAATTGGCGAACGAAAGGCGCAATGGCGACATCGACCACGCTGAGCGATGCACCAGTCAGGTAGTGCCACTGTGAAAGCCGTATTTCGAGTTGAGCGAGGAACTGCTCGCCTTGTTGGCGGTACCAGCCCTCGTCGTGTTCTGGAAAACGAACTGCGTATTTGTATCGGTCCAGCCAATGCTTGAACTCGTTATCGCAGCGGTCCACCAATAAGTTGTCTCCGTCTGCGCATTCAAGCCAGCCTGCAGGGTCATTCTGGTTGAGCGCCCACCGCATGATGTCTCGACTCTCGTCAATCACGGTCCCATCGCTCTGAACCAAGACGGGCACCGTGCCCTTTGAGGACGCCGCAAGCATCGCCGCAGGTTTATCCTTCAAAATCACTTCGCGTAAGCGCACCTCGATACCTGCGTATAAGAGGGTCATACGCGCGCGCATCGCGTAGGGACAGCGACGAAACGAATACAAAATAGGTCGGGCACTCATAGGGGCAGTGTACGATCGGCGGGTGTTTTGACCAACTTGAATTACCTTTATTCAGCTAACTGATGCGTATTGGTCGTATCATCATCGGCCACTCATTATCCTTGATTTAACGCGCTCGGAGTTCGCTATGTCGTCTACCTTTCACCCTCCTGTGAGAACGCTGATGGGCCCTGGACCCTCTGATGTTGCTCCCCGCGTACTGGCGGCCTCTGCGCGTCCCACAATTGGTCACTTGGACCCGTTGTTTGTCGGCTTAATGGACGATGTTAAGCGGCTACTTCAATATGCGTTCCAAACTAAAAACGAACTGACCATTCCCTTGTCGGCGCCCGGCTCCGCAGGGATGGAAGCCGCTTTTGTGAACCTTCTCGAATGTGGTGACAAAGTCATTGTGTGTCAAAACGGCGTGTTTGGTGGGCGTATGAAAGAAAACGTCGAACGTTGCGGTGCAACGGCCATCATGGTCACAGACCGGTGGGGCGACCCAGTCGACCCAGAAAAGCTTGAAGCGGCAATCAAGGCCCATCCGGATGCAAAAGTGGTCGCGTTTGTTCATGCTGAAACGTCGACGGGCGTTCGAAGTGATGCGGAAACACTGTGTCGCTTGGCCAAATCGGCGGGCATGTTGGTTATTGTGGATGCGGTGACCTCGCTGGCTGGCATTGATCTTAAGGCCGACGCGTGGGGCGCAGACGTGGTGTATTCAGGGACTCAAAAGTGCCTCTCAGGTCTGCCAGGAATCTCGCCAATTACCTTCAGCGACGACGCCGTCAGCGCCATTCAGGCAAGAACACAAAAAGTACAGAGTTGGTTCCTCGACATGAACCTGATCATGGGCTACTGGGGCGAGGGCGCGAAACGTGCATACCATCACACAGCACCGGTGAACGCGATTTATGCGCTGCACGAAGCCTTGCTTATGTTGGAGGAGGAGAGCCTCGAGGCCAGCATTGCACGGCACCAAGACAATCACGTAACGCTCGCGGCGGGATTATCCAAGCTCGGTCTTGACCTCGCTGTGTCTGAGCCATGGCGCTTACCTCAGCTCAATTCAGTTTTAATCCCACAAGGCATCGACGATGCGACTATTCGGGCGCGTCTTTTGAATGAATTTGACCTTGAAGTTGGCGCTGGGCTCGGAGAGCTCGCGGGCAAGCAGTGGCGAATTGGTCTCATGGGGACGAGCAGCAATGCGGTCAATATTAATCGCTGTTTGACCGCGTTTGAAGCAGTACTGTCTTAACACCCTTTTGGGGCAGTATTTCACGAGATACTCATCGGCCCGTCGTTTAGCGCAGAGACCGGTCTCTCATTGTGGATAAAGACTGATTGGCTGCGGTATCGGCGTGTGCGGTTGTTGTATCGACGGCAGCACTCCCCATGATCCGAACGGCGTAATCGTGATTTTTAGCGCCACGCAAAGCGCGGTTGATCGTAGTGAAATACCCGCGTTGGCCTTCCGAAAATGACCACTTCTCTGAACTGGAACAGCATCGCCGCGGTGGGTGCAAAGATCTGATCTACCTCAAGCTGCATTGAGATGATCTCCCGATCACTCTCAGGGATGCGGTCAAACTGTGGCGCGTCAGGACGCGCTAGATCGTCAAAACTGATGGTATGGACTGACGCAACTTCACTCGGATTGGGTGACAACATTGCGATATCGGTGTCTGCCCACGCAACGACAGGCGTGATTCGGTAACCGGATCGGGTGATGTAGTCATCGAGGACCCCAACAACAGCGCCCTTTGGGAGGTCCAGGTTGATCTCTTCTTGCACCTCACGAAGCGCGGCCGTTTCCGCGTTCTCTCCTGGGTCAATGCGTCCGCCCGGAAGGGCCCATTGACCGCTGTGGGCGCGCAGTGTTCCGGCTCTGCGTGTTAAAAGCACTGCGAGCTGCCCCCGACTCTCGACCACCACCAGGGCAACCGCGGCGGAACGCAGTGCACCCAAAGGCTGCGCCTGCGGCTCAAGGGCTCGAACATTAGCCGCGATCTGTCCACGCGCGGTCGCAGCGAAACTCAGATCTTCAAGCGGACGCATCATGACGTATACCCGGTCGATGTATTCACAGCGTTTTAGTGAGAGTTCGCGGTTATCAGTTCAGTGCGGGTCCGGCGTCCTCGTTGCCGTAGCTGTCCACTGCGGTCAACATGCAACTCACCAGCGCTTGCTCTGCAGTTGTGAGCTCGGGTTTCCAAACCTCAAAAATCAGCACTATTCGATCTTCGTCTGACCGATTCCAGGCTTCGTGCTCCAGGGTGTCATCGAATAAAAACGCCTCACCCTCTACCCATGACCGGGTTTCACTGCCTACTCTAAAGCCGCAGTCACTGGGAATAACCAGCGGTAGGTGACCGATTAAACGCGTGTTGATCATGCCGTGGTGCGGCGGAATCGTGGCACCTGCCTTGAGTCGTGAAAACAGAATGTTTGGACAGCGTTGACCCGAGAAGACGAGCGGTAAACTGTTCATTATCTCAGTAGTCACGGGGCACAGCGCCTGGTTCTCCGGCACTGATGCGCCGTTGCGCCACAGATAGAGCGCTCCCCAGTCGTCATTATTGGTCATGCCGTGCGCGTCAAAAATGGGGCGTTCTGTTTGTTCGGTCAAGTAAGGATCAAAGGATCGACCCTCTGCCATAAGTGCTGTAAGTTCTGCTTGGATCTCCGGAGTCCTGGCCTCTAGGTCGGCAAGCCATGGAAACAAGTCACGCGGGTAGAAGTCGTGCAGGGGCAGTCCAGGGAACATGATATGACGCGGCTCGGGGTAGTAAAGTTTCCGCTTCCCCAGCAACAAATCGACGGCACCTTGCATGCGTGGGGTGCAGTCTTCCTTGTCTAATAGGGACTGGACTTCCCCTGTCATGTGCGCGCCAAAGGCGTCTTGCAACTCTTGCACGCGTGTTTGTGCTCGCAGTAACTCCACGCGGAGTTCTTGAACCATGTCCGGGTGTGGAGGGCTTAACGCCAGTGCGTGGCGGTAGTAGGCCGCGGCTGCACGTGAATTGTTTTGCGAGTAAAAGCTGTCGCCTTTCACAATGAAGGCGCGTGAGTTATTCGGCTGGTGTGCTATTGCACGATCAGCGGCTTGCTGCGCGGCATCGTAGTCGGCCATGTTGCGACTCGCTAATGCGATGACGCCCCAGACTGTCGCGTCATCAAGTCCCAGATCCACAGCGCGGTGAGCCAAGTCGCGGGCAGTTGCCGGTTGGTCGTTGCGAAGTTGCGTAATCGCATCACCGAGTAGCTGTTGTGTGTTCGTGCTTGAGGTTGGATCCATAGTCATAAACTGTGTCCGTGGGAGTGTTTTAATCATAATGCACTGCATAAAAAAAGGGGGGCTTACGCCCCCCTTTATGTACTTACGTAGCGTTCAAACTTAGAACTTAACGGTCACACCAGCAAACAGATAGGTGCTCACGTCAAACAGACCTGGGTACGTGTTGTTGTTACCTGTACCGGTACCTGCCGAGGTGGTGACTGGAGCGTCGTCGCCCAGAATGTTGTTTGCACCGACTCGGATCTGAACGTTCTCGCTGTAGTCATAAGTTGCAGCTACGTCGAGGTAGTTACGCTCTTCCATGGAATCTTCCAAGTAACCCTGTGGATCATCCAGACCGTAGAGGTCTGTTTCACCAATATGACGCCATGTCGCTGAGACTGCGACGTCATAAGGAGTCATCCACGTTGCAAGGAAGCGGTGGTTGTACTCAGGTGCTGGCAGACCACATGGACCTGCGTAAGCGCCTGCACACTCAACCTTGTCATCCCCTGGAATCGCAACCGAGTAGTTGGTATCGAGGAAAGTGGCAGCGTAGTCGAAGTTAATTGATCCCATGTCGCTCAGATCGAGCATGTAGGTCACATTAAGATCGACACCTTCTGTTGCAAACGTCGAAACGTTCACGTTCTGCTGGCTCAGACCCGAAAGACCACCGTCAGGTGCTTCGTTTAAGAGGTGAAGCGTACCGGCAGTGTCACGTGTAACGTTCGCACAGAACGCGGGATCACCCGTTGTCAGGCAGCGATCGTACGATGTCTGTGCTGGGACGCTACCAATCGCATCAGATACTTCAATATCGAAGTAGTCGATAGAGACCGACAGGTTCTCAATCATGCTTGGAGTGATAACAACACCAAAGGTCGTTGTCTCGCCCTCTTCAGCAACCAAGTTCGGGTTACCACCCGTGATCAAGTTGAACTGACCGGCAGCACTGGGGTCAACACTTCCGTACTGTGCCGCTGACAGACCTGTGTTTGCACACTGAGCCTGAGTCGCCACTGGAGTGGGGCCAGAACATTGGTCACCGTCACCATTTACGGGTGCTAATTCAACGAGGCCTGTGTTAATGCCAACGTAGAGGTCGAACACGTTTGGTGCACGAATCGCAACGGCTTGGTTGAAGCGGAAGCGAACTTCGTCGTTGGGTGCCCAGCTGATACCTGCAAAGTAGGTGTCCGCGTCAAACGAGTTAGAGACGCCGTTGCCGTTAGTCGTGTAGTCAGAGTAACGATAACCAGCGGTCAGACCCAGCTCCTGAATCATGGGCTTGCCCGTGATCAGTGGCAGTGACATTTCCATGAAGACTTCTTCGACTTCAATTGAACCCGCGATAGGCAAAGTTGCACCACCCGTACCGGTCAGACCGCGACCGCCAGAGATCTTGGAGATATCGTCTGCCAAGCGACCGAGCTTGTCTTCACGCATTTCAAAGCCGATAAGACCTGAGAGGCCTGCGTCAGCCATGGGGCTTTGGATACCCATGTTGGTGAAGTCGCCTTCGATAGTACCGCCGAAGACAGTCTGCTCAGTTTCACCCGTTACGATGCCTACACCTGCGATAAACGCAGCTGCTTCATCGGTAACCGCTGTCGAGCCGTCAGCATTTCGCTCAAAGATGTTCCAAGGCACACAGCCGCCACTTGAGTCGCGACAAACCGGGTTGCCGCTTCCATCGTCAACGATGAAGAGTGCTTGTTGAACTCGCACGTAGTTCAAATCATTTTGCGAAATACGAGTGCCTTCAGTGGCAGAGAACTGCCCGAAGATATCGAATGCAAAGTCATCATTGATGTCGCCACGGAAGCCAAAGATGGCGCGCCATGAGCTGTTCTCGTAGGTGCTGACACGAGGTCCGCCTTCGACGTTACGGTGCGAGTTAATGAACTGTACATCGACAGACTCGTTACCCGCAGCCATCCAATCAAGGCAGCTGACAAAGTTGTCATCCGCATCAAACGTACCTGTGAATGAACCCAGCATGATGCCGTCACCGTTGGGTCCAGCGCCGCCAGTCAACAGTGGGTTATCACAGTTAGTTTCGAATGGACGGTTAAACGAAGCCGATTCTGCAATCTGCGCTTCCGTTTTGTTGTTCATGTAGGTCGTATCGAAGTAAGCCTCAACACTGTCAGTGATCTCGTAGTGACCACTTGCGCCTAAGTTCCAACGCTCAACAGGACGCTGATAATGGTTTACCGCACCGTAGTTGTAGTACTGGTCAGATCGGCCAGCAAATGGTGTCAAGGTGCCGTCTAGTTCTTGGAAGACTGTTCCTGAAACACCGTTACCGATGGTGCCGTTGAAGCGACGGAAGTTAGACGAGCCGCCACAGAAGGGGTCTGATGAGCCGAACAGAGTACAAGCACCTGTGTCTCGGTCTTTACCAATCATTGACTGCATGTCTTCGTAACTACCGAAGAGCGTAATGTTGCCTCGACCGTCTTCGCTGTTGACGCCCATCATGACCGACATGAGACTCGCGGCACCCGTTGTGGTTGAACCGGGGTCAAAGAAGTCCGCATCAGCCAACTTTTCTTGCATATAGCCGTTGTCGTTGGCGTTGTAGTTCGTGCCGTACTGGTAGTCGAACTCGAAGCCTTCGAAGTCTTTCTTAGTAATGAAGTTAACAACACCAGCAACCGCGTCTGAGCCGTATACCGCAGAGGCGCCGGCTGTAACAACGTCAACCCGCTCGACCATGCGCGCAGGAACCATATCGACGTTGGCTGATGATGAGAACGGGCTACCAAACGGCAGACGCTTTCCATCGATCAATACCAGAGTACGCGAAGATCCGAGACCACGTAGGTTCAGAGTCGATGTACCTGTGGCGCCGTTCGCAACTTCCGCAGTTTGGGAAACGAATACGTTGGGAAGGATGTTAACCATATCTTCGATACGGGCAACACCACGGCTGTTGATTTCTTCGGCACCAATCTGAACGAGCGGTACTGATGAAGTCACATTAGATTTCGTTAGGCGTGAACCCGTTACCAAAACTTCTTCAAGATTGGCTTCTTCGTCTTGCGCAACAACAAGTGTCGGAAGTGTTGCAGCAACTGCTGCAGCTACCGCATGACTGAGGTAGCGTTTTTTAAAAGATTTCATCAGAAACCTCCCTATTTTAAGTAAAGTTCAAGGACTCCTTGTGGCACGCTCTTACCGACACGCCCCATGCAGTGCAGAAATACACTAACTCGTCGACAATAGCGGATAAGTCAGTGCGTCGCGATACCCGCGAGGTCCAAAGTAGCCAGAAACCCTGTGTGTTTGCGGATTATTTACGTTTTTTTAGGGAACTTTTCGGAATTTTTAGCTAAAGATTTTGTGAAGGCAGCGCATGACGGGGTGTGGGTTACCTTCATCGCTGCGTTGTCTCGTTAACGAGAACCGGAATCGATGCCTGATGGCGGTGGGTTTTTTCCTGTCAAAAGGGGCTTTATGGGCTGCATCACGGCGTTGGCGCTCTGCTCACTGCGCCTGTTATTCTTGTGTTCCTCGGCGTCACTGCGCGCTAAATATAATCTATAACTGAGACTGATCAGTGCATTATGAAACGCGACCTTAGCCAAGATCTTCAGCAAATTCAGACCCATTTAGGGAACGGCCGTTTTACGGCGGGGATTACGCTATGTCGTGAGGTCCTGACTTACGCTCCGAACGACCCCAATGCACTTTATTTGCTTGGACTCGGCGCGGCTCAATTGGGCGATGCGACAACGACCCGCGAGGCGTTTTACGCGGCATGGCAAATCACGCCTGAGCGCGTCGACCTGCTGATTAATTTTGGCAATTTCCTTCGTGAGACCGGGGAGCCCCTGAAAGCCTTACCTTTGCTTGAGAAGGCCTCAGTGTTATCGCCACAGATGCCCGGGGTTTGGAAGGCGCTTGCGGTCACACAGTTCAAACTGAATCGCTTTGAAGCGGCGTTAGCCAGTGCTGAAAAATTAGTCGGGCTTGCGCCTCAGGAAGCAACAGGGTGGGAGCTTGCCGCTGGCGCGGCGCAACAGCTTCGAGACTTTGACAAAGCGGCGGCGCTTGTTGCTCGAGGTCTCACGCACTTGCCTCAATCGGCCTCACTTAATTATGCAATGGGGCAGTTGCATCGAGAGCAAGGCAGTTTCGAGGAGGCGTCGGCGGCGTACTTGCGAGCGCAAGAGCTTGGCTTTTCTTCTGCAGACCTCTATCGAAACAATGCGGAAGCGCTTCTTGAGACAGGCAAGGCACTCGATGCAGTGGCTTTTGCGCGGCGCGGCTTGGAGCACTACTCGACCGATATTGCCTTGCAGCAGGTGGTGACACGACTGCACGTAGAGACCAATGCGCCGGGTGATCCCGTTGGCGATTTGATGACTGCGGCGCGTGAGCATCGAACCAATGCGGCATTGTGGGAGGCGGCTGTGGGGTTTCTTAAGCACCTCGATCGACATGAGGAGGCTAATCGGCTGGTGGGAGAAGCGCTTCTTTCTGGCTGCCCCAAAACGTCAGGACTGATGAGTCTTGAGGCCATTGCACTGGCAGACCAAGGATTTTTGGAGCAGATGACACGCTCTTATGAGCGGCTATTGAGGGACTACCCAACCGACGCCGGTATTAAGTTTGATTTTGCGGTTCAGCTGCTAAAAACGGCAGATCCGAGTCGTGCCGGGCGACTGTTGGCCGATGTGCTTAAGGTCAATCCATTGGATCAGTTGGCGCTTGCCTTTCGGTGCGCAGCACTGCGGGCGGCGGGCGATGAGCGTTTGTCATCACTGATTGATTACGAGCAGATGATCTTTGAGGTTGAGGTGCCCGCACCAAACGGCTACGGGAGTTCTGCAGCGTATTTTCAAGAGGTAGCAACAACGTTAGAAGCGCTGCATCACACCCATTCGCACCCTATTGATCAAAGCGTTCGCGGTGGGACTCAGACGAACGGGTTTTTATTTCGTATCGCAGACCCACTTGTGAAAAGTTTGGAGCAACAAATTAGGGTGGCTGTCTGTGAGGTGCTCTCGACGTTCCCGCGCGATCCGGGCCATCCGTTTTGGGGGCGTCATGTGGCGGGTACTGGGGCCAGTGACGTGCTGTTCTCTGGTGCTTGGTCAGTGCGCCTGCGCACACAGGGGCATCACACGAATCACGTGCACCCGAAAGGCTGGATCAGTTCGGCGCTTTATATTTCTGTGCCCGACGAGGTGGCGAAAGGCACCGATGAGGCAGGCTTCATTCAGTTCGGTGCGCCGGAGGAAAAACTGGGTTTGAACCTTGCACCTGTGCGCACCATACGACCCGTGGTCGGCTCGCTGGTGTTGTTTCCCTCGTACCTGTGGCACGGCACGATTCCGTTTACGTCCGATCAGTCTCGGATTTCAGTGGCTTTTGACATCGTGCCCCATCGCTAGCAGCGTCTAGCGCGCCTCAGCCTCGAGCGCGCCTCAGCCTTTTCAGTGGCTGACCGCAGTGGCTGACCCAATGACTGGTATGAGTGACATGGGCACAACGCCGGAAGCGGTGGTTTTGAGTAATGCCGTGGCCAGTGGCGGCCTGCGGGCTAGCGCACTTTTTTGACCAGGACAGACTTGCCGCTCGACAACACTTCCATCTCCCAGCCGCCCATCCAGTTCTGCTCAAACCTTACGCGCATGTCACTTCCTTTGTGACGGTAGGTAGACGCGGAGCGCTGACGCCAAACCTGACCGTTATCAAGTCGGAACACCGTTTTACCCGTCCAGCCTTTGAAGTCGCCCACAACGTTAGCCTCAAATGGCGCATCGCTCTGGACTTTGTCAGCGGCCACCTTTTCCCGCGCGAGCGTTTCAGCCACACGGCGATTAACTTCATCTTCAATAGCGACGGTCTTCGCGTCGTCGCCGTCGCGTGTCTCGTCAGCAGGGGGCGCTTTGGCTTTCGGACTTGTCGTGTAATGAGAAGCCGCTGGGGAGTCGACTAAATTGTTGCGGAGCCACTGGTTTAAGAAGGCTCGCTGCTGGGGTGTCAGGGTGTCGATGCCGGATAAGGCCTGTTCCTGGGGTGTCATTGCGTCCTCAAGAGTTTCAAAGGCCGATTGGGATAACGTCGCCTGGGTCGCAAGCAGGGTGACGAGTGCCGCGGCTGCAACGGACCACCAGGGCCTAGACCGAAGGTGTTTTCTAGGAACATTGAACCGGAAAAATGAGGTCATGACTAACGAGCTCCTTGGGTGCTTAAGCATAAATCGCGAATCATCGGCATACTGCCATACATTGTGAGCCCACGGCACGTTGATGGGCCGATGAATAGCTGTCTCACCGGCCATTGCTTTTCGGTTTGAATGAGCGGGCAATGCACCAACTTTACGAGGCTTGCGGGCGTAAAGGCACCCGCTTTCCCTCGGTTCAGTCGACGGGCGCTCCTTTGAGCTTCACGATCTTATGCATCGTCTGCGTCTGAAGAGTGACCGTCGGGTAGTTCCATGGAAAGTTGAAACTGCTCACCCCTAAAGCCAATCACATCGCCGCTCATCATTTTTCGTCGCCTACGGGTCTCGATTTCGCTGTTTACAGTGACCTGACCGTCCCCAATCAGGAGCTTTGCCTCTCCGCCTGTGGTCGTCAGGCCCTCAAACTTGAGGATTTTGTAGAGTTCTACGGGTTCTTTATTAATTTCAACTTTGTGCATTTTATTATCCGGTAAGTGCTCAGGATCAGCCTGAGCGCCGTCACGCTAACAGGTGTCGCCCTCTATGGCGACGTTAAATGCGACTGCCTCGCAATTCCGTTATTGGCTGGTTTTAATCTCTTCTTGAACGTCCATACGGCCAAGCGTGTCGTGGATGTCTCGGGCGATCCAGATACACCAGGACACCAGGCCTAACCCAACCCAAAGTGGCGGTAAAAAGATAAATGCAGCCACCCAAAGCGCGACAAAGATAGGCCAGCGACTAAAGGCCTTTTTGAAACGTGCCGGCGTTGAATCAAGGCCGGGGGAGTAGACGAAAGACTTTGCTCGGATAAACCAACCGTTGGCAATCAGGGCCGCGAGAAACACGAGTCGTGGCGGCGGCGCCATATCGATCTCGGGGTTGTCATCGTGAGCGACATCGGCCGCCTTATCACCGGCGGCGAGAGATGACTCTAACGAGTGCCACACATGCTCAGGAGTAGGTCTTGCGGCAGTTCCGTTTAAATTTGCGCTGGAGGGCACAGAGCGCCAGCGATAGAGAACGCGACTTGACTGCGTCAACGCCAGCACACCGGGCTGGAAAAAGCCTTTTGGGTGCTCAACTTGCCACTGCGCACCCCGCTGCAAAAAGGTGGTATCGCCGCGGCTCGCATAAAGTGTCAGCCAGCCACGGTCGTTGCAGATCCGGGGAATCTCCTGGTGCGGGTCGCCCACATTGTCAAAAGACAGATCCCAATGTGCGTGAGCCTGATCGGCTAGATACTGCGGCTCGCTGGTAATCGCATACACCTCACCACCCGCAGCCCGAATTTTGTCGACTACGCCGGTCTCAACATAGCTCCGTAACTCGGAGCGACAGGGGGGTCACCAAAACCCGCGATAAAAGAGCAGAACAACAAATGCGTGTTGCGACATGGCGGTGTCGAGCCAAGACAGCCGAGCACCCGGGGGTGGGTCTAGGTCCGCTTGAGGTCTTCCTTGCTTTGAAAGTGTCTTATCCAACGGCTCCACAGACCAGTGGTCATGGGACCCACTGACGCGAAAAGATCGTTGCTCGCAGCGATCGCCACCGCATAAAACCAGTTTGAGTTCATCTGAGCCGCTCAGTGCAGAATCGGCATCCAGCAAGCCTGTCGCCGTGAACGTATTACCGGCAGCGTCAGGGGAATTGTTGAACCACGCAACGGCCGCCTCCACACGAGGCGCCAACAAGTCTGGAATTGTATCGCTTACCTTGTGGATCACTTATTTACCGTTCGACTTAAGCGTGAATTGAGGTTAAGTAGTTGATGCTCAAAGCGCAAGCGGTCTTCGCCAATCTGGTACGGGCAATGAATCGGCCCACATGTTGACTGCTCAGATCTCTTTGCGCAGTTCACCGGGTGTCTTGTTGAAATGCCTTTTGATCGCCTTGCTGAATGCGGCTTGTGAGGCATAGCCGGCATCTTCTGCAATAGAAATAGTCGAGTCGTTACTATTTTGGAGTCGGTGCCTTGCCCTCATCAAGCGCGTATTCGTTAGATAAGCTTTTGGGGTGATGCCTACCAACTCGACGAATTTCTCGTTGAATGCGGTGCGCCCCAGGGCCGAGGCGGTGCGCAGTGAATCTACGGTCCACTTTTGGTCAGCCTCAGTGTGGATCAGGTTCAGGGCTCTGCCAATGTATGGATCAGCAAGGGCTGCCAAGTAACCGCTGGATTGATTCATCGTGCCCAGGGCTACCCTGAGAATCTGCACAAACAAAATTTCGGTCAGGTGGTCTACCATGAGCGGTTTTCCCGGGTAAGCCCGGGACGATTCATCTACCAAAAGGTTTGTCAGTACCCTCAACCGGTCAAGGTCATCACTGGAACGGGTCTTGGCCTTTATAAAACAGGGGAGAGATTTCAGAAAAGGGTGATCAATGGATGAATCATAAGACAATGTACCGCTAATCAGAACCGTTTGCTGTTCGTGTTTTGAGTGGTCGTTATCGCACGTGGTCATTTCCCCAGAATTATTGTCACGCGGGCCACTGTCTGCGGCAAATGCAGTGATATTGCCGTTTTTGATCAGGAAAAAATCTTCATTGCCCTTAACGTTGATGACATTCTGTGCGGCCAGCGCCTGGCTGTCGGGGCTATTGCTGATCCAGTGAGCGCCACCGGTGGGAAATGCCACGCCATCGCCGACTTGCAGGTGCAGCAGTTGATCATTACCCGCTTCGCGGAGGTAGCACTGGCCTTGAGTGACAATATGGAAAATGCCCTGTGGGCGATACTGAAACTGCAGGTTCCATGGCCCGCCAGTACCTCTGCAAATGTAGGTTTTTGCAGACAGCTGAATGGTTTTCAGTATGTGAGTCAGCGCATCCATAGTCACAATTTTATGACAAGTTAATTGATAGTACCCACACCTCCGGCTCTTTCCGAAAGAAAAGACAAAAAAGACGGCGGGCGCATCATTTTATTAGGCGACACAAAGCATTCCAATAGGGTCTAGTATTAAGGCTAAGATCTGTTATGCCTCCAACATAGATGGGCAGGGATTAACGGAATAGGAGTATGAAGTGACAGATATCAAACTATACGGTTATTCAACCAGCCCCTATGTGCGTAAGGTGGGGTGCTGCCTCTATTACAAAAAAATCCCTTTTGAGTTTGTGCCGGTAAATCCAGTCGACCCTTCTGAGATAGCCTTCACAGGCCAGACCCAGGTACCGGTCTTGCAGATTGGTGACGAGTGGCGGACAGATTCCACGCCGCTTGCGCTATGGCTGGATGAGCTGTTTCCCGAGCGTCCATTGTTTGGCCAGAATGGCGAAGAAAAACAAGCGATACTGGAAATGGACCAATGGGTTTCGAATAGCCTGATTCTTAATGTTTTCAGGAGTGTGCATGAGGCTGACGTGAGCGCGAGCTTAAGACATATGGCCTGGCGTTTGGTGGCGGTTGTCAGTAGCCAGACCCCACTGGCAGAGGAGGTGCGGAATGCCTGGCCCGAGTTGTTGCAAACCGCGCCTTTCATAAAGCACATGATGTGTGCTGTCGACATCTCGGAAAGCGCGTCGGAAATGCGAGCCAGAGTGGGGATGCAACTGATAGAGAACCTTAAGGAGGGCCCGTTTTTTGGCGGTCGTAGAGAGCCGTCTCTGGTTGATTTTGCCATATTCCCGCAAGTTGTTTTCAGCTACGCGATTGGTATCGAAGACGTACTGCTGCCTGCACAGATTCCGGTAGTTAGGGATTGGCTGGGCCGCATACTGAAGTACATGCCCGAGAACCCTTTGCTCGCGCCCGATTATATGATCGTGAATCCACTGTCCCAGATGCTTTAGACTTCGACCGAGTGCTCAACCGAAATCGCCGGCACCGTCCCAGCCGCGTGAGGCACGATATTATGGATACCCCTCTCTTGTTCACCCGCCGGGACGGCGGTGCCAATAAGGTGCCAGGCAGGCGCGCCCTGGTCCTTTCACGGCTTGGCTTTTAATGACTTAATCAGATAAATGGTGGGCCCACCAGGACTTGAACCTGGGACCAATCGATTATGAGTCGACTGCTCTTCCTGCCCCTCTATTGTAATTTACTTTTTTACTAATTAAAGCCAGCAATCGACTCCTAGAGAGAACAATAACGGACGACTTGCAATATATCTAGCCCCCTGTATGATATTTACTATATATACTTTAGAGGTGTGCGATGTCTGACTCGAAACTGGCTCCAGTCGCAAGCCATCACGTCATAGCAAAGCAAAAGGTTGGAGGGGTAAGCTCGTTAGTAGTCCCTGCTCTCTATATTGAAGTGGGTGGCAAACCTACCTTAGTAACCAATCTAATTAGGTATTTCACAGTATACCCACTTAGAAGTTACGACTGGCGCAGGAAGACGGCAAGGGCCGTTGGCCTCTTCTACGATTTCTCTAAATCGCACATCGAGACACGCGGCAACAAAATAAGTCATCGCGATATGGTTAGGGCGTTCGCTCTGGCATACCTAAACGGCACAGTCACTCCAGGCTCTAGTGAAGATGCACTTGGACTCTATTGGCCGCCGTCATCGATTAAGGCGGTTAAAGGTGCGGTCAGTTCGCTTCAAAGATTTACTAGCTGGTGCGCGGGCGAAGGGATCACAAGTAGCGAGGCGGTAAGCGGCTACGGTGTTTTTCCAAGTGAGCGCAGCTTCATTCGATACCTCTCGACGGCGATGAAGATCAAGGACATGAGTTTCCTTGGCTACACCTCTAAAACCGGGGATGTAGCGAAAAGGCTCTCAGGAAAAGCGGTGAATAAAATAGTTGATCTCGGTACCTCCACAGACGCAACTGTGAAAACGGCAAAGTATTTTCCCTCCTGGCTGGTTCCAGACCTAATCACTGAAGGCTTTATCGTAAGACCCGGAGTTGAGGTCCTCCATGAACGAGAGGATCTTGCGGCAAAGATGATTACGCTACTGATGATGTTCGGCGCCGTGCGGATGTCGGAGCCGTTTCACCTGTGGTTTAACGATGTGATCCCCCAAGTTGATGGCAGTTGCAAGATAATACTTCAACATCCGTCTGATGCGCAGACCAATTTGCCTTATGAAAAAAAAATTATAAGAAAGGCGTATCTTGCAGAGCGTGGATTGCAGCCCAGAGATGTAGACGGACTGCCAAAGACTTTATATGCGGGCTGGAAGGACCTGGCTGTTGATCAAAGCCTGCAAGCTCCGGTGCATTTTATCCACGGTTCTGCAGAGGTTCTGTTCAGAGAGATGTTTATCTACTACCTCAGGTACAGAGAGCACTTAATTGAGTCATATAAGGAAAGAACGAATACCACGCATCCTTGGCTCTTCGTATCAAAGCACGGCGATACCACTGGTAGCCCCTACTCAATTGATAGCTACAAAAAGGCACTAGAGCGCGCCTACAAGCGACTAGAGCGCCGCAAAGGCTACACCATACCGCGCGGGAAAAACGCGGGAACGACGCCACATGGAATGCGTCACTTTGCTGGTCAGAGCCTTAGTGACGCGGGAGTCGATTCAAAAGTCGTACAGAGGCTTCTGCATCAAAGAAGCATCTTTTCTCAACAGACATACACGGAGCCTTCGGATCAGCGAATTAGCGACGAACTGGATAAGGCGCGGCGCAAGTTAAATGATGAAGGTTCCCTAACGCTAACGAACCAAATCGTGGAGGCGCTCGAAGCCTAATGCAAAAATCTGCAGCCAAGGGCTTTTTCGACAACATGACAATGAAGCACCATGGGGTCGAGCAATCCGGTGATGGGTTGCGCCATCTGCTCAATTTTTATCAGCACAGCTTGTCCAACAGTGAGAAGGCAATACTTAATGAGTCACTGGAGAAAATGCCGCTTTATTGTGACATCGTCACCAGCGCGGCAGACCACTTTCCTAAGAATGCACAGCAGAAGAACGGCCTTATGCAACTCGTTGGGATTATCGGGAAACTTTACGGCTGGAGTCGATCCAGTGATGTCTCTCTAGATCGATGGGCAGAGATAAAGAGTTCTTTGATAGTTGACGGAATTTTCAGTTCTGAGATTTCGACAAAACACGCTAACTCACTGAGACATCTCGGAAATGTTTTGGCAAAAATGAACATTGATTCTGGATACAAGCTGGTCTCGATTTCAGACCCTAGACGGCTGGGTCCGAATGGAGAAAAGAAAAGTCGCCATGCGAGTGGCATGCATCAGTTTTTTGATCGACATCCTGAATATAAAAAGTGGAATGACGCTTGGAATAGCTACAAGGAGCAGAGGCACCTTAAAAGCTTCAAAAACCAAGACGCTGCTTTCAACAAGTTTGTCCGATTCAATCAGGAAGTGGTCGGAATGCAAGACCCAATTGTCTTCTTCTCTGAGCAAAGGCCAGACTTCTTCGACTGGCTAAAGAACAATGTCGAAGGGCCAATAGTGACGTATGCAAAAGAATTGCAACATTTTTCTAATTGGTTCGTTGACCAGTATTTAGTCGATTACGATGAAGATGAAAATGAACGAGTCTTTCTTGGCCATCCGCTGTTTTCCGATCAGCGGCTCAACAACATTACTCAGGAAAAGAATCCGTCAGTTTTAAGGAATAGTGAGACTCCCAAGCTCCCTATGCCGACCAAGTATGTATCCTTGTGCAAGGAAATACTGACTGAAGAAGACTACGCGTTTTCGAAATCACTTGAAGACGAATACTTCGAAAAAGAAGGTGAAAGAATCTGGTGCCCCTGTAACACCATAAGCTTCTTGATCTTGCTTGAGCTTCCAGCACGCAGAGGTCAAATGAAACTGGTGGACTCTGGAGAGGGGGACGAACTCTATTTTGATCACACTCGCGAGAAGTGGATCGAAAATCCGAGTGTACATGCAGGCTATTGGAAGAAAATAGGTGCGAAGGTGCCTAGTAGAGGCCTGATAAGCCCATCAAAAACAGCGCCGGATAAAGTAGATCTATATCTGACTACAAACAAGACGAAAGATATTGCAGTGGGATTTGGCGAGGAATCTGGCCAGTGGATTCCGTGGCATAACGAAACAATTATCTCGCTTTGTAACGAGATGCGCGAATGGCAGGAGAAACACAACCCAGTTGCCAAGCCCAAAAAAGCCATAACCTGCCCCGCAAGCACTTGGGCCAGTAGACCATCAAAGTCTGTGCTAGAAGCCACCCCAGATAGATTCTATTTGTTCAGATCGCCGCTAAATAAGTCTGATCCTGAGGCTCCACCTCCTGACTACAAGCAATTGAAGTTTTGGTATCGATTAATGCTGGAGCTTCAGAATCGTCTCAATGCGATGGGTGACGACACTCAGATAGTAACTAGCTACAACGAGTATAAGAAAAGCGCCGAGCCAAACGGTGCCATCTTTGTCCCGCATGGCTTGCGAGTCACAGGCCTCACGGCACTGATGGGGGCAGGAGTTCCCCTTGAGGTGCTGAGTAAGATTGTTGCCGGACATTCGGCAATACTTATGACGCTTCACTACATTAAGTTTAACAATACGCACATAACCGACGTTCTTAACAAAGCAAAAGTCGATATAGAAGCTTCCGAACAGCATAACTACAGGCAGTGGTTAAGGGAGGCGTCCTGGACTGATGCGAGAAAGTACAGTGTCTTCAATTCTGAGGAAACATACTCCCATAGATGGAACTCTGGCCAAATTGACTCGTCATTGTTTGAGAATCGACAAATAGGTATATGCCCAAATAGCGGGACCTTGTGCAATTCAGGTGGGGAGGTTGTCAGAAAAGATAGAGGCAAAACGATTAACGGGCCGGTTCCAGGTGGTCCCGGTAATTGCCATATGTGCAGGTATTTGATTACTGGTAAGCCGTGGCTAATCCCGCTCTGGCTAATGACAAACGAGAAATTTCTCAATGCGAAAGGCCTGTCAGAAAAAGTCGAGATTCATAGAGTTCAACTAGAACGTCTACTAAAGGAAAGGTACCAAATTGCTATGGGTGCGGGCGTAGCAGGGGTTCCATTCTCCCTACAGACCGAAATCAGCCAAACTGAAGCGGCTTTAGACAAGGCTAGCGCCAGGCTTGATCAGATGCTCAATGAAGCTCACCGGGCATACATTCTGACCGAAGCAGTGCGAAACGTCGGTGCGGACGAGTTATCAAATCTACCGATGCCTTTGGAAGATGAAGACGACGGTGGTTTCATCTTTCAGGAGACTTCCAGTTTTAAGCAGCAAGACTTCTTGGTCCAGGCTTCAAGGCTTTACCCGCTCCTTGAAGTAGAAGACGCCGAAAAAGACAGGGCGCATTTTATTGATACGGTTCTCTTTAACTCGGGTATTACCCCAATAGGTTTAAGTGGGTTGTCGGACACTGAGAAGCGCGAAGCAGCGGATGCCGCAGCAAAGTATCTCGTGACGCATCTAAGCGACAGAGAACTGGCCATGTTAGAGATCAAGGCGGTCACCTTGGCTGAGCTTGGGTACACACCTCAAGTAAGAGCTTGTCTGAATGAGTATATCGATAACGGTTCACAAGCGAGCCTTATACCATTAGTCGATGTGGAGCAGAAAGAAGATGAAGAAAAATAAGATTGATAAAAAAGTCCAAGGACTAATTGACAAGGCAAGCCGGGAAAGTCAAAAGAACCGGATCAGAGAGTGGAACTCTGTCTGTGAGATGCTCATACAGAATGACTCTGAACTGACAGTGTCTAATTGTGTAAGGCACATGATAAATCGTGGTCAAAAGATATCGGCGCAGACTGTGTATAACAAGGATGGGAACCCTTACAGTCAAATATTTGAAGCATGGGGTAAGTACCGTCTATCTAAGGGCAAGTCTCCCGCAGCAAACCTCGCCATGAATAGTGAGGATATTTATGTTGATGATGCAGATTTGGAAAAAATCACAGATCCGGTTATCAAGTACAGGGTTTCGCTTCTGGTCGGTCAGACTAAGTCATACAAGAAACAACTGGATATGATGCGAGATGTGCGGCAGATGCAGACTATTTACATGGTCGATGGTCCTGACGGTGCACGCTTAGAGGATTCTTCTTCAATCGTGTTGACGGAGTTCGAAGTTCAGGTTCTCAGTGAGTTGCTTTCAAGTTCGGCGGTCGAATTTAATGATGATGGAAAAATGTTAACTAAGCGGAATATGCGCGCCGGGACAGGGCTAACCTCTGAAGGATTTCAGCAGGCAATCGAGAAAATACTGCATAGTTATAAAGTGATATGACGTAATGAGTGCGAATACAAGGAGCAAAGATGCCTAATGGTCAGGAGGTAGGTAAGGAGAATGTGGCCGCCCTAGAGGCATGGGCTGCCACTCAATCCGATGAAGACTTTACCCAGATCATCTATCAGGGAAAGCTCAATCGCTCTGAGGTCGCTAAGGGTGCCGGCATTGGTAAGTCCAGTAGGGCGGTTGCTTGAACTAACAGGCCTCACTTTTACGCCCTCCAGAAGTTAATTTCCCTGTAGCCTTTTCGCCCATCATATCCACTAGTTTTCGGCCATTAGATTGGCATGCGCCAATTTAATCAACTTGTAGAACTGAGCCGCTTCCTTTTTAGACATCCCCCGCGTGGCAATGCCGCCAATATCATCAACCAGGCTCTCCAGGGAATTCAGCATCGGTTGTATTTTTGGGGTCAACCTGACCAGCTTCGCACGTCGGTCCTTGTCATCGTCTCGCCGCGTAATCCACCCACCGGACTCGAGGCGCTCTACTACTTTACCGAGGGGGGGTTTCGCCATCATCAGCGTATCAGCGATATAGGTTTGACTCTGTTCCCCTTGCATATACAGTAAATACAGCACCTGCCATTGAGTGCGGGTGAGACCCATTTCCTTCACCTGTCGATTGAACAACCGGGCTACCATCAGACTGATTTCATGAAACAGGGTGCTCACCGGCTGTTGCTCCTGCCTGCCTTCGTAGCCTGACTTTTCTTTCATTGACAATTTAATAATCCTAGTTAATATAACTACAGTTAATATAATACTTGTAGCCGCCAATTAATGCGACTGTCAATTCATGCCCTGCAAGTGTAACCGGACATGTAAAATGTGCCATGGTAAACGGGCGGCTACCGCCCTTCTGATTGCCCTTTTTTTCACTGGCTGTGACGGTCAGAGCGAGAGCACACAAGACCTTGAGTCTGTCGGAGTGGGGGCGACGCCACTTGCCGTTTCCACAGTCCTCCTGGATCTGACCGAGCTTACTGAGCCAATTTTCGTAACAGGCACCATCCTACCGCTTAAATCTACAGATATCGCTCCACTGGTTGGCGGTCTAATTGATGAAATCTATGTCCGCGTCGGAGATCGCGTTGAAAAGGGTGAGCCACTTTTTCGCATGCGCCAGAAGGATTTCGAAATCAAACTCTCCAGGCTGGTTAACGCCGAGCGCCTGGCGGAAGCTGAGTTTACCGATGCAAAGCGCGACCTCGAAAATGCAGTCGCGCTGAGAAAAAAGGATGCGTTTTCCGTTGAACAACTTGATGACAGGCAGACACGGGTAGAGGTGACAAACGCGAGACGCGGCATTGCCCGGGCCAATCTGGCGGAAGCTCAAAAGGAGCTGGATGACTCGACTACCCTGGCCCCTTACCGTGGCGTAATCACCAGGAGGGGCGTGGACGAAGGGACATATATTCCATCCATTATGCGCTCGGAGAGGTCTGTCCTCCAGATTCAGAAAATCGATATCATGGTGGCCTTACTATACGTACCCGAGGTCCATTTACAATCCATCGAGTTGGGTACCCCTGGTAGAGTTCACATTCCAAGCATGAATCAAACTTACGAGTCTAAAGTGGATCTGATCAATGACCGAATTGACCCAAAGACGCGCACGATAGACGTGCGTCTGGGTGTTCTGAACCCGGACTACCAAATCAAACCCGGCTTGTTTATTGAAGTAGAGCTCATTCCAAAGCCACGCCAGGGAATATTGTTGCCACCCAATTCAACCAAAGGGCTGGGCAGCACCCGTTATCTTTTCGTGGTTGAAAACGGCATCGCAAGTCAACGCCAGGTAAAGGTTCGTGAGCTAAATGACGGCAGTCTCGAACTGCTGGACGACATTGCGCCTGATACCAGAATCATAGTGGGAAAGAGTATCCATCAGGTATTTGATGGCGCGTCAGTAATTATCTCAGACCAGTCCTATGTGGATAGCTGACCTTTGTATACGCCGCCCGGTGCTGGCCATCATGATGGTGGGAGCACTCATGGGGCTGGGTTTTATCTCCATGAACAGGGTCAGTATCGATCTGTTTCCCAATGTCGAAGTGCCGATCGTGACGGTGGAAACGGTTCTTGATGGAGCCTCGCCTGGTACCATGGAAATCGAGGTCACAGACAAGTTGGAGGAGGAATTCATCTCCATTGCTGGCGTAAAGAGCCTGCGATCCGTTAGTGCAGACGGTTTTTCACAAATTATCATTGAATTTGAAATGGAAGAGGACCCCAATTTCAAAGCCCAAGAAGTCAGGGACAAAGTTAGCCAGGTCATGCCTGAGTTGCCTGATACGGTAGAGCAACCGGTCGTTACCATGTTGGATTCGGAATCCGAGCCGATAATTGCTGTCATTGTTTCCGGTTCCAGGCCTGTTGGAGAGATCACGGCTTTTGCCAAGGATGTGATCAAGGAGCGCCTTCAACGAGTATCTGGCGTCGGAGGCGTAAAGCTGGTCGGTGGTCGCGAGCGCGAGATACGCATTTGGCTGAAAGCGCCCCAAATGAGAGGTTTCGGTATCACAGCGCATGACGTTGTTTACGCAATACAACGCGAACATGCCGATATTCCAGGCGGCAGGCTGGATTCTCGAGGTGGGCAGTCAGAGTTAATAATCAAGACGATGGGGGAAGTTACAACTCTGCGAGAAATGGGTGAAATCGTCATTTCTCGTAATGGAAAAGCTGCGGTGCGCCTGAAGGACGTAGCAGAGATTGCTGATGGCCTTGAGGATGAGCGCAGCTATTCCGAGCTGAACGGAAAGACCGGGGTGAGTCTGGAGATTAGAAAGCAGTCGGGCACTAATACCGTCGATATTGCCCGTGCGATCAAACAAGAACTAGTCAGACTTGCTACCGAAATCCCTCATGACATTGAAGTTACTGCGGTGCGAGACAGTTCGCGTTTTATAGAGTCATCCGTGCGAGATGTGTCCTATGATATCTTACTTGGCATTGCCCTTGTCGTTATCGTTACGCTGTGTTTCTTGTTGAGCGCCCGTGCGACCCTGATTGTCGCCACGGCAATTCCTACCGCACTGGTTGCCACCTTCTTCGCTTTCTACTTACTCGATTTCTCCATCAACATGATGTCCCTGATCGCTATATCACTGTGTGTGGGGCTACTGGTCGATGATGCCATCGTTGTTCTGGAGTCTATCCATCGCGAGGTTGAAGAGGGGCGCGAGCTCAAGGAAGCCGCTTCTGTGGGCACGCGCAATGTCGCAACCGCTGTTATTGCCGCAACACTGGCTGTCATGGCGGTGTTCCTGCCCATTGCATTTACTTCGGGCCTGATTGGCGTGTTCTTTTACCAATATGGTATGACGGTCTCGGTGGCAGTGGCTCTTTCATTGTTCGTTTCGATTACCCTTACACCTATGTTGAGCTCTCGTCTGCTGAAGAAAAGCGGGGGCCACAAAGGCCTGTTTGCTCTTTTGGATCGTGCTTACGTGCATCTGGAAACCACCTATGTAAAATTGGTTCGCTTCTCTCTGCGCACCCGTTGGCTTGTTCTTTTACTTGCAGGCGCGGCGGTGGCAGTCGGTATTCACTTCGCTGGAAAGGTCCCGTTGGCTTTCACTTCCAGTACTGATCGAAGTGAGTTTCTGGCGACCATTGAACTCCCGCTTGGAACGGGTATTACTGCCGCCAGACGCGTTGTTGCGAGGGTAAATAATACCATGCAAGGCCTGGAGCATATAAATCTTGTCTTCACCGTGATTGGCTCTGGTGCCCAAGCGAAGGCGAACGAAATATCTTTCTATTTTGGTTTGACGCCCAAGCAGCAGCGGGATATTCATCAGCGAGAAATCATGGACCGGGCCCGCGAAGTTCTCACCGTGACGGTGCCGGAAGCCAAACATATTTCTATAGCCGAGGTGCCCTGGTTGTCTGGCAGCGGTCTTTTTGGCGCAGATGTTGCGATGGCTCTGAGCGGCCCGGATCTGGAACAACTCAGGGTCTATGCTGACACTATCACCACCCAGATGGTGGCCTCAGGTCTATTTAAGGATACGAAGTCCAGTTACGAGCCGGGCAAGCCAGAAGTGCAAGTCAGTATCAAACGCGGCCGTGCCGCTGACCTGGGCATTTCAGTTCGCGATATAGCCGCTTCCGTTGGAGCCGCCATGGGCGGTATAGACATCGCAAGCTACGAGGAGTTTGGTAACCGCTATGACATTCGTCTCAGATACGCAGAGAGTCACCGAGACCAGATCAATAAGTTTGACTTGATTCAACTGCGTTCGGCAGACGGTACCTTAATCGATTTCAAAAATGTTGCTGAAGTCAGCGTAACCAGTGGTCCCGCACAGATTGATCGGTACAATCGTTCCAGGAAAATCGAGCTGTCCGGCAATGCGCCACCAGGTTACGTGAGCGGTGACCTTATGGACAAGATGGACGAGATTATCAGCGGTGTCGACTTGGCGCCCGGATACGAAGCAGCCTATCTGGGTAGCTCCGAGCAAATAACCGAAATTGCCGACGCAATGCTTTTTGCGTTCATGTTGTCACTGGTGACTCTTTACATGATTCTGGCGAGCCAGTTCAATAGCTATACACAGCCAGTTGTCATTATGCTCACGGCCCCTCTGTCGTTTGCCGGTGCATTCAGCCTACTGGCATTAACCAATTCGGCACTGTCAGTCACCACACAGATCGCGCTGGTCGCTTTGATGGGGCTGGTCATGAAGAACGGTATTCTGTTGGTAGATTATGCCAACCAAGCGGTAGCAAGGGGTTTATCAGCAAACGAGGCAATGCTTGAAGCTGCGCATCTGCGGCTGCGCCCGATCCTGATGACGGCCTTTTCAACGGTATTCGGAATGATCCCCATTGCATTGGCCACATCGGATGGCGCGGAGTTACGTACCTCCATGGGAATCATCGTCATCGGTGGCCTGATTTCCTCGACCTTTCTTACACTGTTCGTTGTTCCGGCGGTGTACACCCTTCTAGCTGATGCTAAAGTGTTGTCCAGTCGGCTGGTTGGCGCGGAGAGATAGTCACTATGGACGCGCAGCAACTGGAAGAACTTTACAAGCTATTCAGCAGCGGCGTAGGCGCTCACAGTGATATGTCACTGCGGCTCGTAAGCGCCGGACAACGCCACGTGGTTATGGAGCTGCCCTTTCAGGAAAAGCACTCCACCGCAAGACTAAATGGTGCTTTACATCCAGGCGTACTGGCAGCGGCACTCGACAGTGCCTGTGGCTTTGTTGTTCTGCTCAGTCAGGAACAGCCGCAGGCCATCGCTACTGTCAATCTCCGGATAGATCATATTCATCCCGCACCGGCAGGAGAGGACGTGCGCGTTGAGGCCCGGTGTTACCAACAGGCCGCAGAGTTCGCTTATGTCAATGCTGTCGTAATGAGTATGGACAAGGAAAAAATGCTGTGCAATGCAATGGGTATTTTTAAGATAGGTAGTCCCGGCCCTGATTTGGGAAGAGGTTTTTTAAAGTCGGAACTGGGTGTTTGAAATGACCCAACTATTAGAAAAATTCCTTGACGACTCACCCTATGCGATCAATTACGGTATACAGCTACACAGTGCTGATCCCGATGTCGAATGCGTGACGCCCTGGGCAGATCATTTTACGGGCAACCCGTTACTACAGGCCTGGCACGGTGGTGTCGTGACGGGTGTGCTCGAACTAACCGGCGCGCTGCAGGCCTTGACGATTACAGGCGACGAACTCTGCCCCTTGCTCTCGGCCAACGTCAATTTCCTGCGACCCACCAGGGGCAATCAGGTGGTCCATACCCGCGCTTATCTCGTTCGCAGCGGCAAACAAATTTTGAATATAGATGTCGTCGCCTGGCAAAGCTCGCCTCAAAAGCCGACTGCGGGTGCCTCACTGACCTTTGCTAGAGGAGGTGCTGCCTAGTTAAGAGGCCCAAATTGAATCACCCGGGCCATGACTATATGCAAACGCCATCGATATCTTTCCAGATATCCATAGTTACGCGTTTACCTTTACTGCCGTGTTGTATAAATTTATTCCCATCACCTACATAGTCCCCCGCGCCTGCTCAAACCACTCGCCAGATCTCAACTTCCCCAGCCTCTAGCAGTTCCGGATCACAGACGCTGTGGATGGCCTTATCTGGTACTTCACCGGCCAACCCCAGGTCTTCCTACAGCTGATCCAAGTCCGTGATGGTTTCACAGGCCGCATAGGCATGCACCCACCGACTCCAGTCTATAAGTCAGTACCAATAGTCGGGCGCTTTAAGCAGTTATAAGTCTCTGAAATCTAAAGAAAATGGTGGGCCCTGCAGGACTCGAACCTGCGACCTGCCGATTATGAGTCGGATACTCTAACCAGCTGAGTTAAGGGCCCTAAAAACTGGGTTAAATAGTAACAGATATTTTCCTATAAGTAAGTTTACTGCTCCCCATGCCCTTGTTTTACAAACTCACCCACCTAATAGTAAGAAAAGGGGGGTTATACCTGCTCTAACCAACTGAGCTATGGGCCCACTAATGCCCCGAACTATTGGGACGCGCGAGTGTATCACGGGGTAATCTGAGTCGTCTTGCCTGCTGTAAATGCCGATGAAATGTGGCTGGCACCAATGTGACAATTGTGATAATTTTTTGATGCTCAAGAGACGCAAAGGCGCGCCCATTTGCGCACAAAAAGGCGCTGTTAACTATCGTTTGCCGAGCGGCGTCTCACGTCAAAACATAGAGGACGATTATGAAGTTGACGTTTTTTTTTACCATCCTCTCTTTGTTGATGCTTGGTGCCTGCACGCCAACCGAATTTGATATGGAAAAGGATGTTTTTGAGCGTCAATTAACGAAGGTGCAGCCCGGACTGTCTTTTGACGATTTCCAAGACTTATTCCCTCAAAGTATTTCCCGTGGGGGGGATAGGAGAGCGGAGGGTATGGTGACGGCTTTTGAGGTGGCTTACGACTACTATTCGTTCCACGCCACCGGTAATACAAGGCGAAATGACTTCACCGGTACAGAGCGCGTTGTTGTCTGGTTCTTTTTCTTGGATGGCGTATTGATGCAGTACGGTGAACCCGAGGTTTGGCCGACGCCGGGAGAACTGCGTCGCGATCAGTAGCGGGTCTCATGCGCACAAAGCCACTGCGTGGCGCTAACGTTGTGAGCCCGCCTTTCTCGACTTCATCCATATTTTTGCTGAATTTTGTTGAGCAAGCGTGGCCGAGAAGACAGTGAGTGAGTCGTCGGTGGTGCCACTTCGGCCAATGTTGGCGATTTGTTCGTAAAACCAAAACTGAGTAGCAAATGAATTTATCGTGCGTACAGCGTTAAATCGAGTCATCCACATTAACCAGCTTGGCAGTAGTGAGAGGTTATTTTCGTAGCGGCCTAGCTCATCGGCTCCGTTTAATAGCTGACTTGGCCCGTCGGTCTCAACGCACAAAGGACGACCCAGTCCGATCATATCGGCGCCGCCGGAGTCGAGAACGTGCTCCATCACGTCGCGACGACGAAGGCCGCCTGTCACCATGATTGGAATAGATACCTTCTCTCGGATCGCTTTCGCAAAGTCCACAAAGTAAGCCTCTCTTGCCATTGTGCTTCGAGCGATGGTTTGTTCATCGATGGGTTCGACACCATCGAGATTGAGCAGTCGCGGTTGCTCATAGGTGCCGCCGGAAATTTCCAACAGGTCTACCCCAGCTTCCGCAAGCCACTGCGCAACCGTGAGCGACTCCTCAAAATCGAAACCTCCTTTTTGAAAGTCGGCGCTGTTTAACTTTACGGAGATCGGGAATTCGGCCCCTAAAGCAACTCTCGCCTTAGACACCACACTCAGTAGCGCGCGTGCCCGATTTTCAAGGCAACCTCCCCACTGATCATCGCGTTGATTGGTGAGTGGACTGAGAAATTGTGAGAGTAGATAGCCGTGCGCCGCGTGAAATTGAACACCCGTAAAGCCGGCTTTTTGACAGACCACAGCGCAGTGCACGAAGCGACTGATGATCAGCTCGATTTCGTCTTCGGTGAGCGCGACTGGTTCGCCAAACTGACTTTGCGGTAAACGCAGGCGGACCGCCGATGGGGCTTTGGGAGAGGGGTTGACGAGTTTCTGTGTCTGCCGGCCCGCGTGACTAATCTGTGCCCACAAATGATTCCCGGCACGTGTGCCTTGCCTCGCCATTTCTGCCAGTGCGTTAAACGCCGTCTCTGATAGTTCGTTATCAACCACGACGTTTCCAGGGCGCTCCAAGTGATCACCGTCCACTTGAATGTTGCCCGAGAGCAGAATGCCTGAACCCCCATCACTCCAAACGCCATAGAGGCGAGCAAGTTCTTCACTTGCGGATCCATCGGGATGCGCTAAACCCTCGGTCATGGCGGCTTTACACAGACGGTTTGGTACCACTGCTCCACAGGGCAGCGTTAAGGGTTGCTCCAGCACTTGATTACTCCAACGGTGTTTAGCCCGAGTATGACTGACTCAAGGGGATCGATACAGGCGGATAAAATAGAATAACCTTTGTCTGTCAGACAAAAGTTAAGGCCTCGGCAGACAACGATGCGCTAACCAGTTGCACTCATCTCTGAGCCTCGAGCAGAACGCGACAACGCTGGTCGTGCAGTAACTCTGCCGACGCTTCGTCATAGATAAAGTCTTGGCGATATTTATCCATGAACTCGTTATCTTGGGTACGCAACCGCTTGCGCTGAAGGGCGCTTAAAAAACGACGAACGTCGTCTTGAGTTTTCAGAATCAGTGCCGGTACCTCAGCGGTTTTCCCATCTGGACTTTTTGCCACCATGTTGAAGTAGCAGGTGTTCGTGTGTTTACTCACACCCTCTTGCAGGTTTTCCGCGACGACTTTGATACCGACCACCAGAGAGGTTCGACCGACATAGTTTACCGAGCCCATGAGTTTGATGACTTCACCCACCTCCACGGGCTGGAGGAACTCGACGTTGTCGACCGACACAGTGACGCAGTAGTTGCCCGCGTGTTTGCTCGCGCAAACGTAAGCGACCTTGTCCATCAAAGACATCAGCGTGCCGCCGTGGACTTTACCGCCAAAGTTAGCGTAGCTCGGAACCATCAATTCGATAATGGTGCTCTGAGAGTATGCGACCGTATGTCCTTCCACGACTCAATCCCTACGAGATAAGACTTGTATGTACACCGTGCTGACTAGGCTGGATCAGACTTCGTCTTTTTCAGGTGAAATACCGTAGGGCTCGGCGAGCTTCCAGACGTGCTTGGGAATCATCGTCTTAAGGCGCTTGGGCGCCGCTCGGCGCAAATGTAATATTGATTCGGCGGCTTTCATCTCGAGTCGTGTTCGGGCAAATTCAAGGCCCTTAGGACCTGTTAAAGGCATAATCTTTCCGACAATCGGGCGGAGCCATTGCGGCATTCTTCGAAGCGGTAAACCGCCCGTTGCGCGTCGGGTATTGTCAATAAAGCCCTGCACTGCAGCTTTTCGTTTGCCCCCGGTTGTGGGTGGCTTGAGTGACAGCTCCGCTTGGATGTGATCCAGCGTTTGCTGCCCACGCGCATTTCGTACGATGAGCCATTGTTCTCCGCGGCCGCCCATGTAGCCCACCGTGATATCGGCCAGCGTGTTTACATAATCGACGCAGGTCCTGCAGGTGAGCGGGAAAAAGTCGTCGCGCAGATCAGCAATGGGGAGCTGCAAAAAGGGAATGCGCCGTTGTGCGCCGTTTTCAAAGCGCAGCTCAACATGAAAGTCGGGCATGAATTCGAGGTAATTAATGGTCTCAGGCGCCGCGTCAAGCAAGCTCAGAAATTCGTGGAAGTTTTCGGTGGTCGTATTGTCAGAGCAGGGAGTCCCGATGACAACGAGGTGCTCGAGATCGAGTTCTTTTTCGAGGGCCCTTAGTGCGTAGATCTGACAGGGAATGCCGATCACAGCTAGGCGGCGGTGACCGGCTTCAATAGCGGGTTCAAGGAGCTCCAAAAGGGGTGCATAGCCCATGCGCATGCCTCGGCAGGAGGCCATCTCTTCTGCCGACGTAATGAGCTTAGGAATGGGTCGCCAGCGGTCGTCGGGATCCGCTCCGATACACAGCACAGCAGTGACCTCGCCGCGCTCCAGCAGCGACTCGCCCAGACGGGTGGTAATCCCGGACCACTGTGCCCCTGCTCGACGAGGTCTGAGAGAGGCCTGGTGCATGTCTTCAACCACACCAAAGAACGGCTCAATATCACCCTGCGTCATTCGGGTGCGACCGTGGACCCGACGTTCTAAGGTGGTGTAGTCAGGGTTTATAAACTGGCACGCTGACCCACAGCGACTGGGATCATCGGTTCGACTGATCCCACAGTCGGTGCATAGCTTTCGATGCGGCACATCCTGTTGCACCGCAATCAGGTTCACTCAGTGAGACTCAGCATGTATTGGGCAACCAGCAGACGCATTTCTTCGGAGACATGGCTCTGTGGTGGCATGCTTGGGAAGTCAGGGCGCCGCCTTTCAGGATTGGCGACGTAGTCTGCAATTGCTTTGGCGTCGTCGCCATATTGCGCCTGAATGACAAATGCGGGAGGGCCAATCAATCGGACGTTATAGGCGTGACAGCCGGCGCAGATTCCGTTGTAAACCACTTCAGCCCCATCGGCGTCGACCGTAATGACGCGCGGTTCGGCGGGGACCGGCAACATCTTAGTAATGAGCTGTCGAGTCGTACTTATTTCTTGTGCCGACGTCACGGCATCTGCGGCCCGCACCGTCGGCGCATCGCAATCTGCCCAGTCATCGAGTCCATAAGAACGGTAGGCTTCACGGCGTGAGATACAACTGCCGCGCTCCTTTGCTGTTGCGCTCTGATACGCGAGTATGTCGGGACCTTTAGTGCTGAACTTACTCAGCATGAGAAGCTTCATCTCTCCGTCGGGATCGTTGCCGTTATCGAACATGATATTGTTGCGAATCATCACTTCGTCGGAGTGGGGGTCTGAGTCTTTGTCGCTGGCAACTTCGGTGACGAAATCACCGCTGGTGACGATGATGCCGCCCGTATTGTTGCCGGTAATGATGTTGTCCTCGATAACCACCTTGTCGCCTGACATCACCAAAATACCGGTGCCGGAGGGGATTCCCGCTACGAGCGACCCAGGAATGGCAAAGTTGGGCGTGTTGTTGTTGGTGATGAAGTTGCGTCGAACAATGGCGTCATACGACGACTTGATCGGGAGGCCCGGCGTAATAAAGACTAAAATACCGCCGGTGTTGTTCCTGGCGACGTTACCCTCGACTAACACATGGCGACTGTTCTCGATCTCGATGCCGGCAACGTTGTCGAAGACTTGATTATTGCGAACATCGACGTAGTCCGACATGCCGACGTAAATAGCGGCATCTTCTATGCCACTAAGAATGTTGTTTTCGATGAGGCCGTTATGGCCAAACTCGGGGAAAATGCCGTACAGCCCAGTATCGATGACCCAGTTGTTGCGAATCGAAAAGTTATTGCCTGACTGCCCCATGATCGCATTGCCTTTGTAATGCGTGATCTTGAACCACTCGACACTGAATCCATTGCCTGAATATAAAATCGCGTCATTAAGAATTTTTTGGCCATCAAGGTGAGGCCACTGACCGTCTTCGACCACACCAATCAGCGAGATATCGTCTTTGTCGACGTAGACGGTTTCGTGATAGGTGCCGGGGAAGACGCGGATAACGTCACCGGTTTGTGCTTTGGTGACCGCCGCTTGAATCGACCCGCCTTCTTTTACCTCGTGAACAGCACTCGATGCCGCATGGCTTAGAAAAATAAGGCCCAGAATACAGAGCAGTCGTGTGTAGCTACTTTTAATCATTATTGTTGTCTCGACGTCAGTGTTGAATGGTGCTTCGCCTCTCCCGGACGTAAGCCCGACGGAACTACTGTCGGTATTTCAGGCATAAAACCCTCATCAGTTAGAGCGTGGAGGAAATCAACCAATCTGTCGAGTTCTTCCTCGCGGAGGTCCGGCTCCCAAATATGCCAATGAATGAGTAGATTTTCGTCCTCGGGGACCGCATGTCCGCGCCCACCATTATAAAACGCGACCGTTTCCCTGAGTGTTTCAAACGTTCCTTGGTGCATGTAGGGCGCTGTTCTGGCGATGTTTCGCAAGCTCGGCACCCGAAAACCACCGCGCTGGCTTGGAATGCCTGATGTTGCACTGGCCCCCGGATCAAAGGGTCTTCCCTCAGGCTCAGGCACACCAATAATGGCAATTTGCTGGTTACTGAAGAGGGGTGGGGTGTGGCACTCGCCGCAACGCGATACGAACGACCTAAAAATATTAAGCCCCTCAAGTTCACTGGGCGCGAGGGCGCTGTGGACACCGTGCGCGTAAAAGTCGTATCGGCTGTTTAGCGAGACGAGCGATGCCTCAAAGGCGGTTAATGCGGTGTACACCTGCTCGAGCTCAATGGTGGGCGTCTCGAAGGCATCGGCAAATAGCCGTCGATAGTTTTCGTTGGCGTTAAGGTCACTGAGCACGCGATCCGGACGGTTACCCATTTCTTTGTCGGAGTAGAGAGGCCCGAGTAACTGTGTTTCAAGTCTTTCCTTGCTGCCATCCCAAAGCAAGGTTCTGAAGAAGCCGATATTCCACAAGCTGGGCGCAGACCGATCCAACACAGCGCCGTTAATGCCTTGCGCTCGACCCAAACCGTCCGCAAAACCAAGCTGAGGATCATGGCAGCTCGAGCAAGCAATCGTTTTGTCTGCTGAGAGTATGGGGTCGAAAAACAAGTACCGGCCCAAATCAATGACCTTGGGTTCAAATCCGTCGCGGAGCGCGGGCAGGCCAGCCCGAAGACCACCCACACCGCTGTTGTGCGGGGACGCATACTGGTTGTAACGGCTGTTCAATTGACAGCCGTCTGCGGGTTCGAGGGTAAATCCGGCAGGGCAGATTGAGCGCAAGACTAAGGCCTTCGCCGCGTCGTCGCTTCCTTGTGAGTGCGGGCTTATGAACACGCTCGCCAATAGCATGAGCCCTAAAAGCAGTGGGCGAAAGCCAGCGTTAAGACGCGGGGTCATTGTCGAAATAGTCCACCCACTCACTGACATCGAGGTCTGTCCGCTACTGTGTAAGGCTTTCGACATAGGCCATCACGTTCTCGATCTGATCTGCGTTTGGCAGTGCCTTGGCAAGCCGAGCCATTTGCTGTCCATAGCGGTCTGACTTGTGCGAGCCACGCGCGCCGCTGGCAAATGCACGATATTGACGAACCAGGTAGGCCACGTCTAAGCCGACCAGTGCAGGCGCCCCGAGTCGATCGTTTCCTGCTGCCGTCGTCCCGTGGCATGAACCACAAAATGCGGTGTACTGACTCCGCCCTTTTCGCAGATCAAATTCTTCCAAGGATTTTTGCTTTGGGCTGACCGGGACTAGCTGGGCCGCCTCAGACACCGCAAGATCAAGTCGCGTCGAATCGAGACTCTCAATGGCGGTGGCCATCATCGCGCTGGGAGAGGCGGCGTCGGACGACTGGCGCCAACCCTGTTTGAATGCGGCCACTTGGCGCTTCATGTAGGGCTCTGAAAGGTGGGTCAGGTTGGGCGCCTTCAGCGCTGCGTTGCCGCTGCCGTCAGGCCCATGGCATGCCGCGCAGTGCGCCTCGTAGTGCTCGTTTGCGTGGACCGCAAAGCAGGCGACCAGTATCGACAATCCGCCCAACAGTTTGGCGGTGTAATTGAGCATTTGCTTTTTCCCCATACAGACAGACGCTCGGTAATCACCGCACGTTCGTTATTATGAGAATGAGCCTAGGGGTTGCCTAGGCCAAAAACAAGTTGATCGGCGATATCAGTCGTCGAGGAAGCTGCGAAGATAGTCCGAGCGAGTGGGGTGGCGTAGCTTACGAAGCGCCTTTGCTTCTATTTGACGAATGCGCTCACGCGTGACGTCAAACTGCTTGCCCACCTCTTCGAGCGTGTGATCGGTGTTCATGTCGATGCCAAATCGCATACGCAAAACCTTGGCCTCTCGAGCGGTTAAACCGCCTAGAACGTCGCGAGTTGCCTCGGTTAGACCCTCTTCTGTTGCGGCATCGACTGGACTGGAAATGGTCACGTCCTCGATAAAGTCGCCAAGGTGCGAATCTTCGTCGTCGCCAATGGGCGTCTCCATGGAGATGGGCTCTTTGGCTATTTTTAGCACTTTACGGACTTTGTCTTCCGGCATGTCCATGCGCTCGCCCAGTTCTTCTGGCGTGGGTTCGCGACCCATTTCCTGGAGCATCTGCCTTGAGATTCGGTTAAGTTTATTGATCGTCTCGATCATGTGAACCGGGATCCGAATCGTTCTTGCCTGGTCAGCAATAGATCGGGTGATTGCCTGACGAATCCACCACGTGGCATAGGTTGAGAACTTGTAGCCACGACGGTATTCAAACTTGTCTACGGCCTTCATTAGACCAATATTGCCTTCTTGAATCAGGTCTAAGAACTGCAGGCCACGATTCGTGTACTTTTTGGCAATCGAGATAACGAGTCGCAGGTTGGCTTCCACCATCTCTTTTTTCGCCCGTCGCGCTCGAGCCTCGCCCATGCTCATGCGGCGATTGATCTCTTTGATTTCCATGGTTCTGAGGCCGACTTCGTCCTCAATGACCGCAATGCGCTTCTGCAGTCTCACAATGTCTTCGCGGTAGTTGGCAAGGCGTTCCGCAACGTCTGCTTTTTTCGACGCACTATCGACCCAGTCGAGCTTGCTCTCTGAACCCTGAAAACTCTTAATAAAGTCTTTGCGGTCCATGCGGCACTCCCGCACCACAAGTCGGGTAATTTCACGCTCCGACTCACGCAAAACCGCCAATACAGCGCGCGGCGTCTCGACCAAGGGGTCGAACACGCGCGGTGTCAGCTTGAAGAACTTGAACAGCTCTCCAAGCTTTGTCATCTCTTTTTGCGCTTCTTTGCTGTTGTAGCCTTTTTCGGCGAGCGTCTTTTCAGTTTTAGTGCATTGACGCTTCAGCGCAGTGAATCGTTTTTTGGCTTCAACAGGATCAGGACCGGTATCGGTCTCCTCGGCGTCATCGTTCTCTTTATTTGCGTTCTGCTCCGCAATTTCCTGCGCTGAGGGGACGTGGTCGGCGGGATCAAGGTAGCCCACGAGCATGTCGGAGAGTTTTTTCTCTTCTTTTGCGACCAAATCATATTCGTTGCTGAGTTTTCGAGCGACGCCTGGATAAAACGCAAGAGCAGAGAGCAGTTCTCGGATGCCCTCTTCAATTCGCTTGGCAATGACAATTTCGCCTTCGCGGGTCAGCAGTTCAACCGTGCCCATCTCACGCATGTACATGCGCACGGGATCGGTTGTGCGGCCGGCTTCATTTTCGACCGCGGCGAGCGCTGCAGCGGCCTCTGCGGCGGCGATCTCATCGGCCGACCGATCTCCTTCAGTCATGAGAAGTTCGTCTGCGTCAGGTGCTTGTTCAAACACCTGAATACCCATGTCGTTAATCATCTGAATGATGTCTTCGACTTGATCGGGCTCAGAAATGTCTTGCGGGAGGTGATCATTCACTTCCGCGTAGGTCAGGTAGCCTTGTTCTTTGCCTTTTGCAATAAGTTGCTTAAGGCGCGATTGGTTTTGCAGAGAATCAGACATGCATCGGTCCGGTGTGAAAGCGGTCGAAAAAAATTGAGCGAGCAATAATAGCGACCGCGGGTGTATTTAGCCATGTCAAAACTTGGACTTTAGGCGTTTTATTTAATTTTTATCAGTATTCCTAAACTCTGAGCGATGCGCGCATTAACGTCGTCCTGAGAGTTGGCGTATTTCAGTCGTTAGCGTCATGAGCTCACGCTTCTGCTCGTGACTCAAATCAGTGTAGGCCACAGCGTTAAGATTTTCAGCGCGTTTACGCAAAATAGTGATGCGCCGATCTCTCGAAACCTTATTTAAAATTGCGATCACGTGCTCGTTGATATGCTCTTCATCGTCCATAACCTCTTTTGCAGCGGCAGCGCTGAGCAATTCTCCCTCATCAGTGCCCATCCAATAACCGAGTAACGCGGGGGTACTTAAGTCAGGGGTCTCGCGCACTTGCCTCACAACATCATTCAAAAGGGTGGATATTTGATTTTGCGCCTCAGGAACCATTTCGTCGGTAATTACCGTAGCGGCCGATGGCTTAAGCACAATAAGCCCAAGCGCTTTTAATAATGCGCCATCAGTTGAGGCGAGCGCGATGTTGGCGTTGTCGCGTTCTCGGTGTTCTTCCCTGCCCGGCTGCGCTTGAGTTTGGTCGTCAAACGTTTGCGCATCACGCGCGAGGTCATCAAATCCATCGCGATCAGATGCGACCTCTGAGGGATCTTCGACCCGCTGTATTTCTCTGAGACGACGCAGGCTGTCAACGTCCATGTCAGTCCGGTCGGCCAGCGATTTAAAGAGTAATGTTTTGAAAACGCCATCCGGAATAAGATTGATGTAGGGCGCCACCAGTTTGGATAAGCGCGCTTTGCCGTCCATGGTTGCAAGATCGATTCCCTCGGACATCTGAGTGAAGAGAAACGTCTCAAGTGGGTCGGCGTTGCTGAAGAGGTGTTCAAGGTGTTGCGCGCCTTTGCTCCTGACCACGCTGTCCGGGTCTTCGCCTTCTGGTAAGAATAAAAATTTAACGCCTCGACCGTCTTCCATCATGGGAAGTGCAGCTTCCATACCTCGAAATGCCGCTTTTCGTCCTGCATCATCGCCGTCAAAGCAAAAGACCACCTGATCGGCGCGGCGAAACAGCATTTCAAGGTGCGGCTTCCCCACTGACGTCCCGAGTGTTGCGACCGAATAATGGATACCGAACTGCGCAAGGGCAATGACATCCATATACCCCTCGACAACAACGATGCGCGATAAATTTTTAGCGAATTTACGAATGTGGTGCAGGCCGTACAGCTCGTGTGATTTTGAGAATAAGGGAGTCTCCGGCGAGTTAAGGTATTTGGGTTTGCCGTCACCCAAGACGCGACCGCCCATGGCGATGACCTTGCCCCGCTGGTTCACGATAGGGAAAATAATACGGTCTCTAAAACGATCGTACTGACGACCCTTGTCGTTCTGAATGAGTAAGCCCGCCGAAATCGCGTGCTGGACTTCGTCCTCTGATTGCAACGTGCTCTTAAGATTGTCCCAGCCCTCTGGGGCGAAACCGATACGAAAGTCGCGAGCAATCTCACCCGATAAGCCGCGCTGTTTTAAGTAGTTAATCGCCGTGGATCGATCCGCGTGTTGGCGCAACATCGCCTCATACAGACGAGAGGCTTTCTCCATTGACTCGTATAACGGTTTTTGATGATCGACTTGTGGGGCGTTGTCGGCTTCTTCTGGCGGCATTTCAAGACCTGCGGCTTGCGCCAGTACTTCAATCGCTTCGCGAAAGTCCATGCGCTCATAGTCCATGATGAACCCGAGGGCATTACCGCCCGCGCCACAGCCGAAGCAGTAATAAAATTGCTTTTGTGGGTTTACCGAAAAAGACGGCGTCTTTTCTTCGTGAAAAGGGCAACAAGCGGAATAATTTTTACCGGCTTTTTTGAGCTTTACGCGACGGTCGACCACATCGACGATGTCGGTCCGGTCAAGAACTTGGTCAATAAACGCTTGTTGGAGTCGGGCCATATTCGACGACCTAAGGCGGTGCTCAAGCCGTGAGTTTAGCCTTTACGATCTTCGATACGGCACCCATATCGGCACGGCCCTGTAATTTTGGCTTTATGGCTCCCATCAGGGCGCCCATGGCAGCCATGCCTTTGACCTCTATTGCACTGAGCGCATCATCGATCATGGCGATGATCTCATCCTCACTCAACTGTTTCGGTAAAAATTCTTGAATGATTGCAATTTCAGCGACTTCAATCGCGGCGAGTTCATCACGCCCCGCATCCTGAAACTGTGTTGCTGAGTCACGACGCTGCTTGACCATTTTGTCGAGGATCAACAGTGCGCGGGCGTCATCAATCTCGATGCGCTCGTCAACTTCAACTCGTTTAAAGTCGGCCAGGATCAGCCGGATTGTGGCGAGGCGTTCTTTCGCTCGTGCTTTCATGGCCTCTTTCATAGAGGCTTTGATGCGTGCGACTAAGCGCTCAGATTCGGACATCTCGCCACCAAGGAGGGGTTAGTACAAACGCTGACGCTTACGGTTTTCTCGAGACATCTTTTTGAGGTGACGCTTAACCGCTGCTGCCGCTGCACGCTTGCGAACCGTTGTGGGCTTTTCGTAGTGCTCACGCTTTCGGACTTCGGCCAATAGACCTGCTTTCTCGCATGAACGCTTGAAACGACGAAGTGCGACGTCAAAGGGCTCGTTTTCTTTGATCTTTACTGCGGGCATTCAACTTATCCTATTGTTGCTTCGCGACACATTTCTGCCGCAATTATTTTCACGGCGCGCAGTATAGGTAGCCGGACAGCGTTTTGCAAAGGCTAACATCGTGGTAAGTTCCGCATTTTTCGAGGGTCGATGTATTTTGCGTGTATTAGGTCTGGAAACGAGTTGCGACGAGACAGGGGTCGCGCTTTACGATACCGAGGTGGGGCTGGTGTCTGATGCGCTGTATTCGCAGGTAGCCGTCCACGCCGAATACGGCGGTGTAGTGCCTGAATTGGCCTCACGTGACCACATTCGTAAAACGCTTCCGCTCATTGATCGTGTGTTGTCGGACGCGCAGCTTCAAAAGTCAGATATTGATGCTATTGCCTACACCTCGGGCCCCGGCTTGCTGGGAGCGCTGATTGTCGGGGCAACGATTGCGCGCTCAATAGCCGCAGGGTTGGGCGTTCCAGCGCTCGGTATTCATCACATGGAGGGACATCTGATGGCGCCACTGATGTCAGATGATCCGCCTGAATATCCGTTTGTCGCATTGCTTGTCTCCGGCGGGCACACACAGCTTATTCGTGCCAATGCGTTTGGTGATTATCAGCTGTTAGGTGAGTCGCTCGATGATGCGGCGGGAGAGGCGTTTGATAAAACAGCCAAACTTTTGGGGTTGCCTTACCCGGGTGGGCCGCAGGTTGCGCAACTTGCAGAGTTGGGCAATCCAGAGCGATTTTCCTTTCCACGACCTATGGTGAAGCACCCAGGACTCGATTTTAGTTTTTCGGGATTAAAAACACACGTGGGGACCTGCATCAAAAAATTACGCGCCGCGGATGACCTGAGCGATCAAAGTCGAGCGGATGTGGCGCGATGTTTTGAAGAAGCGGTTGTTGATACGCTCGTGATTAAGTGTAAAAGAGCCCTAAAGCAAGAGTCAGTCAACACGCTCGTGATGGCCGGTGGCGTCAGTGCCAATCGACGACTGCGTGCTCGTCTCGAGGAGGCGCTTACCAAGGAGGGTGCACGTGTTCTTTATCCAGCGCCTCACCTGTGCACCGATAATGGCGCCATGATCGCCTTCGCTGGCGCGCTGCGCTTATCTCAGGGGCAGCGTGATCCTGATCTGCCTAGCGTTCGTGCGCGATGGCCGATCACTGAATTGACACCCCCAGATTGCGAGGTCGGCGTATGAATGGCGTCGTTCGGATTCACGGTCTACAACCTGAGGCGGTCATCGGGTGCTACGACTGGGAGCGGACCATAAAGCAGCGTTTGGAGATCAATCTTGATCTCACGGCTGACTTTGCAAGGGCCGCAGTCACAGACGATCTGACGCATGCACTGGATTACGCGGCGCTGGCAGGGCAGGTGATGACCTTTGTTGAGCAGTCTGATTTTCAGCTCCTTGAGGCGCTGGCGGCAGCCATTGCTGATCATATTTTTGAGTCGTGGCCAGTGAGTCAGGTGGGTATTCAAATTGACAAGCCGGGTGCCGTGTCGCTCGCAAAAGTGGTGGGTGTCTCGCTGGTCGTTTGCCGCGATCGTTAGGTGTTAGTCGGTGTTAATCGGTGTTAGTCGGTGTTAGTCGGTGTTAAAAAGGGGTTCGATCGCCGCGATCCGGGCTTTTGAGACAGCGTCTTTAATCTCCGGGCCTTTTACGCCACGCGATGCAAAGGTCGAACCCCTAACCGCCATTGCCTGGGCTTGCGCTTGTGTCATTCGTGCGACAGTTCGTGTGCTGAAAAGCGGGTCAATGCAGTGGAGGACTTCTAAAACTGTTTGGAAGTAAGACCCCTGTCGAAACGCATCCAACCCCTCGAGTATTTGCAGCGCCTGGTGTGCGTCTTGTGGGGGTTGCGCGAGGTAACAGTGCACTTGCTGCGCCACTTTCTGAAAGCGTTTTGGAATTGTCGCAACCGGTAGTGCCAGTGTTTTGTTGGGTGCCGTGGCAATGGCGATCAGCCCAGCCCAACGACAGAGCGCGTCCCCGTGTTTTGCGGCGACGCGATGAAGTGCTGTCAGTGCTGTCTCGAAAAACTGACAGCCAAAGAGGGTCTGATCTCCACCCAGCGCTGACAGCAGGGCAAAATATCGCTCAGGCGTTTGTTCTTCAAGCGCGCGCTCTGTTTCGCGCCATATGCGGTTTGCCGCCAGCTCCTGCAATCCCCCGTCGGCAACAATCGCACGCATCAATTCGAAGGTCTCGGTGGCGACCGAGAAGCCTAAGTGCTCATAGCGCGCCGCAAATCGACAGACGCGAAGCACACGCAAGGGATCTTCTGAAAAACTATCAGAGACATGGCGCAGTACTTTTTCATCGAGATCACGCTGCCCTCCATAGGGGTCTATCAGCCTGCCGCTCGCATCCATTGCCATGGCATTGATGGTCAGGTCTCGTCGCTGCAGGTCCTCTTCAAGGGTCACATTGGGATCTGCAAAGACCGTGAATCCATGGTAACCCGGGCCCGATTTGCGCTCTGTGCGCGCAAGCGCGTACTCCTCACGTGTGACTGGGTGCAGAAATACCGGGAAGTCGCTGCCCACCTGTTTAAATCCGGCCTCTTTGAGGGCGCCAGCTGTGGAGCCCACAACGACCCAGTCCGTCTCATGAAAGGGTTGGCTCAGTAGCGTGTCCCTGACCGCGCCACCCACGCGGTAGATTTGAGTGCCCGGGCCGAGCGATAAATCACTCATGAGCATCGACATCGGTACAAGCGACGGGTTTCTAATTCCAAAAATGTCATTTCATTACCCCAAACGCAGCCGGTATCGAGTCCGATGGTGTTGGTTGAGTCAGTGATCCCGTCAATCGAGGCCCAGTGACCGAAAATAATGGTGTCATTTTTGGTGAGCCGCTCGCTGTAGGTGAACCACGGCGCCACTTTTTTCCCTTTGAGGGCGTTTGTGACGGGAGTTGGGCCCTTATTAATGAGGTCGAGCTTGCCCTTTTTGGTGCAGTAGCGCATTCGTGTTAAATAATTGGTAATCACCCTGAGGCGGGCCATTCCCGAGAGATCATCACGCCAGACGATGGGTTCGTTGCCGTACATGGCGCCAAAGAATTCGGTGCAGGCAGCGCTGCGCAGTACCCGCTCAACTTCCTCGGCTCTGTCGACGGCGTCACCCACTGTCCACATGGGCGGAATGCCGGCGTGAACCATGGTCACGTTGTGCTCACAGTGGATCAGTGGCCGGTGGTGTAGCCAGCCGATCAGCTTGTCTCGGTCCTGAGCATCGAGAATATCGTCAAAATTATCAGACTTATTGATCTTACGAACGCCAGATGACACGGCCATTAAGTGCAGTTCATGATTCCCCAGCACGGTGACCACGTTGTCGCGTCGGTCATAAAACCAGCGCAGGGTCTCGAGATTATCGGGGCCGCGGTTAATGAGGTCGCCGACGCTCCAGATAACGTCCTTATCGGGATTGAAATCGACACGCTTCAACAGCTGTTGAAACGGCTTGAAACAGCCTTGTATGTCTCCCACTACATAGGTCGCCATGGATTTCTCGTATGCGTCTCGGCGTGATTAGCCGTGAGTGTAGCGGGCCTTGGCGAATTCAGATAGCCGCTGTTTAGTGGTGTAGCTAGTGGTGCAGCAAGTGGTGTCGCTAGTGGTGTCGTTAGTGGTGCAGCGCGAGGTCCACCAGCTGATCGAGTGACAGTGTCTCTGCGCGACACGACGGGTCTATACCTAACGCGTCGATCGCAGATTCGTCGACAATTCCTTTGAGGTTATTTCGCAACGTCTTTCTGCGCTGAGAGAAGGCGTGTTGAACGAGGCTTGAAAGCTGCGCGCGCGGGCACTCAGGGCGATAACGTTCGACTCGCGGGGTGAGTCTGACAATCGCAGACTGGACTTTGGGTGGTGGATAAAACGCCTCGGGTGGTACGTCAAATAAATGCTCAACGGTGCAGTCTATTTGCGTCATGACGCTCATTCGGCCCCATGTTTTGTTACCCGGTTCTGCGGCGAGCCGATCCACAACCTCTTTTTGCAACATAAAGTGCATGTCTTTAATGTTGGATAAGTGCGACAGTAATTTAAATATTAAGGGTGTCGAAATATTGTAGGGGAGATTCCCCACGATTCTCAAATCTCTGGGCGACTTGGACAGTGTATTAAAATCAAATTTTAACGCGTCTGCATTATGCAGCGTAAAGTCCCGATTAAAAAACATAACCCTCAGTTGTGACTGCAAATCACGATCGATTTCGATGGCATTAATAGCGCAGCCACTTTCAAAAAGGGCATCTGTCAGCGCGCCTTGGCCAGGCCCAATCTCGATCATATTGTCTGACGTCGCCGGTGCAATGGCACGCGCAATCGCGGTGATGACCGACGGGTCAGTGAGGAAGTTTTGCCCGAACCGCTTGCGCGGAACGTGCGTCTTTGGACGCACTGTATCGACTTTGCGGCCGGTTTTCCGCACGTGATTTACTGGCACTAAATGAGGCAGTCGTCGAGTGCGCCGCCCTGTGCTACGTGATTCTTAAAGACAACCGGTGTGCGACCACGGCCGGTCCATTGATGCACCACGCCATTAACCGTGATCTGGTACTTCGGCGCAACCTTGTTGCCCTTTTTTGGCCCCGTCGACTTCCGTTTTGCCGGCTTTGCTTTCACAGCACCGGCAATGTCGTCCGCAGAAATCCCGAGCTCGGTCATCATGGATTTCAGTTTTTTGACCGCGACTTCTTTTTTCCGTTGCGCTTTGAGCGATTCACGCTGCTGCACTGTTTTGGCGGCGGCTGATAAATTCGCTATTGCGCGCTCGATTTGCTCGACCGTTAATGTTTTTACCGCATTATTTGCAGCGACTTTTGATTTGGATATTGCTTCGAGATTGAACGTGTTTGACATTTATTAACTTCTCTTTGTCGTTTTTGTCGTGGTGCATTATTACGATTAATAAAAATAAATTTCAAGATAATATTGATAATATATTAGGTTACTAAAAACAATAAAACGTCGGAGAAATGACTGATGCGTAAAATCCTTTCGATTGACGGCGGTGGTATACGGGGCATTATTCCTTCCCTCTTACTGGACTATTTAGAGGGTCAAACGGGCAAGCCAATCGCTGAGCTTTTTGACCTGTGTGTGGGGACATCGTCAGGGGGTATTACGGCCCTTGGGCTTGCGCAGCACGATGAAGTGGGGCGCCCAAAATATTCAGCACATGATTTGGCAGCGTTTTTCGAAAACAGTGGCGCTAAAATTTTCAAAAAAACCGTGTGGCGGAATATCCGTTCTGCGGGTGGTGTGCTCGATGAGTTGTATTCCGCAAAGCCCCTCGAAGGAGCGCTCAGGAAATATTACGGTCGGACGCGCTTGGGAGATACGTTGGGTTCGACCATGGTGACCACGTACGACATTGAAGCTCGGCGAACCTTGTTTTTGAAGAGTTGGCATCCGGATCATGAGGCCGTTTTGTGCCGTGATGCGGCACGAGCAACCAGTGCCGCACCGACCTATTTCGAACCGGCGTTGATCAGCGTGCAAGGACAGGCTCGGGCCTTGGTCGATGGCGGCGTTTTTGTGAACTCCCCGGTTGTTTCAGCCTATGCTGAGGCGCTAAAGCTCTACCCAGGTGAGCCACTTTTGGTGGTGTCCTTAGGAACCGGTGAACTGGTGCGACCTATCCCTTATGAGTCGGCGAAAGATTGGGGGCAGGCGGGTTGGGTGATGCCACTACTGGACTGTATGTTTGACGGTGCGACTAAGGCGGCAAATCATCAAATGCGGATGTTTTTAGGGGACATGTACTTCAGGCTTCAGGTCTCGCTCGACGAGGCAAATGACGATATGGATGACGCCTCAAGTGCTAATATCCACAACCTAAAGCGCATTGCCGATCGATTGATTTCAGAAAACCAGAAGACCTTGGACCGCTTGCTGTTGTTATTGTCTTGACGCGGTGTGACCTGTGCAGATGATGGCCTCGGCTATCGCAGTCATCATGCTGTCAGCTGAGGCCTTTCCCGAGCCTGCAAGATCCAGAGCCGTGCCATGGTCCACCGACGTGCGGATGGTGGGCAGTCCGAGCGTGATATTGACCGATGTGCCGAAGCCGCGGGCTTTAAGCACCGGTAAACCCTGATCGTGAAACATCGCGAAAACCACATCGGCGTCGGCAACGGTCGATGTGACAAACGCGGTATCCGCGGGCAGTGGGCCGCTCACCTGTATCCCGTCGGCGCGTGCAGCGTCTCTTGCGGGCACCAGAACGTCAATTTCCTCTCGACCCAAATGACCGCCTTCCCCGGCATGCGGATTCAGTCCCAGCATAGCGATCTTGGGTTGGGCAATACCGTACAAACGCTTAAGACCTTGGTTAATAATATTAAGTTGAGTCACTAACGACGCTTGAGTAATGGCGTCGGGCACAGCGCGCAGCGGGAGGTGTGTGGTTGCGAGGGCGACTCTAAGCGCACTGTTCGTCAACATCATCACCACTTCCTCGCACTTAAAGTAGTGGGCGAAGAACTCGGTATGACCCGAAAAAGAAATGCCTGAGTCGTTAATGACTGATTTCTGTACCGGTGCGGTGACCAAGGCGTCGGCGAGATCGTCCCGAATACGATCGGCCGCAGTATTGAGGGTTTGAAGTACGTGGTGCGCATTAGCGGTATCGAGCGCTCCGGGTACAACCGGGTTCGCAGTCGGAGTGTGAAGCACGTGAACGACGCCGGGTTTGTGCGGTTGGGGGACGTCATCCTTTGCTAATAAATGAATACGGCACGGTATACCCAACAACCGGGCACGCTCTTTGAGCACGTCGATATCGGTCACGACGGCAATGCGTGCATCGAACGCCCGCTGCAGCGCAGTCAGTAGGACGTCAGGACCAATCCCCGCAGGCTCACCCGCAGTAATGACAAGACGAGGCGAGGTCATTCGCTCAACGTATCCATTACTTAATGTCTACAAAAGCCTCTTCGCGAATTTCACGAAGCCAGTTTTCCAGCTCCTCCTCATATTTTGCCTCGCGCAGGTAGCTTGCCACTTGATTGCGTCTCACTTGTTCGGAGAAGTCTTCAGTGCGTCGACCGGTGACCTCGAGAATATGCCAACCAAATTCGCTTCTGACGGGCTCCGTGATGACGCCTACTTCCGCGTTCGCCATGGCGGCCTCAAATTCGGCGACCATTTGGCCTGGGTTGGTCCAACCTAATTCACCACCTTCCTGTGCCGAACCAATGTCGTCTGAATACTCTTTCGCTAATTCCGCAAAATCTTCACCGCCTTCAATGCGTTCTTTCAGGCTGAGAATAAGCGCTTGCGCGGCCTCGTCACCGAGCACTTCGTTGGGTGTGAGGAGTATGTGACGGACATCGGTTTGCTCAACCAAACGCTCCAGTCCTCGCGCTTCCGCAAGGTGAACCAGGTGAAGCCCTGAGTTTGATTGCACTTTGCCGGTATCACCTGCCGCGAGACTCGGAATGATCTGCGAAAACATGCTGGGTATATCGCTCAGTTTTCGCCAGCCCAGGTCGCCGCCTCGAAAGGCAAAGGGTTCTTGTACATTCACTGCCTCAGAAAAATTTATTCCAGCTAAAACACTCGCCAATACCCCGTCGACAAAATCTTCCTTAGCAGCGCGAGTCTCTGCGCTATCCGATCTTGAAATTGGGAGGAGTGCTTGCACAACCCGATATTCAGGTTCGGTCAGCGCTGCCCCCTCTTCAGTCGTCATGAAGTTATCGACCTCTTTCTCGGTGATATTGATATCACGCATCACACTGCCCTGCTGGACACGCTGGATGGCGAGCTCGTCTCGGAGGCCCTCTCGCATTTCAACGTAGTCCTGGCCACTTTGAGTCAGTGCGTCTCTGAACTGTTCCAGTGTCAGACCATTTTGTGCTGCGATTCGCGCCATTGACTGGTCTAATTGTGCGTCAGGAATTCGAACCCCGAAGCGATCAGCAAGCTGTAACTGAATACTTTCAAGGATCAGCCTGTCCAGCGTCTCTTGGACCACGGTATCGTCATCGGGCAGTGCGATATCCCGCTGCTCGGCAGAGGATTTTACTTGCTTGACACGATCTCGTACCTCACTGGCCAAAATGATGTCTTCGTCCACGATCGCGACAATGGTATCCAGCGGTGTCATTTGCGCGAGTGCAATCGACGCTGCTGTCGCTGAGAGCGTTGCGAGACTCGCAGCGACAACTGATTTAAACCTAACGTTTAGCATTAAACCCTCTGATCATATCTTGCATGAGGTTATCGACTCGGCCACCAAAGCCGCCCAAGCCCTTTAAAATGAATTGGAATTGGAACGCGCGGTCTCGCGTAAGTTCCGGTTCCGCTATAAACACATCTGCCTCTCTGAGTGCATCGAGATAGCTCATGTAAATGAGACGCACTCGCCAGCAGCAGCCATCGTACTCGACACCGATCATATCTTCCACGCTACTGCCAATCTCGAGTGAGTACCGTATTGCGCCGAACGCGCTCCAGTTCTCGTTGAGTGGGATGTAAGCAGAGGTATTGAACTGCTCAGTCACTGGGCGTGTGGCGAAGGAAGGTGGGGGCTCACGCAGGGTATACCCGACATTGATCAAGGCATTGTCACGGGGTCGGTAGCTGACCCGTACATTGGCGGCGTCGAGTTTCTGGTCATAACCATCAAACAGTAGGTTACTGTGGAGTGCCCAGCGCTCGCTCGCTCGAAGATCAAGTGCAAACGCCAGTGCAGAGCCCTTATCTGTGAGAGCGGCGTCGCTTTGTTTCAAGCGAACACGCTGATCTCGAAAGTTAACCACTTGGCCAAAACTGGCGGTGACGTGTTCTATGCCTGTTTTTGCATCCACAAGCCGCGAGGTGACGCCGAGTGAGAGCTGGTCGGCGTCTGCGAGCCGGTCATAACCAGAAAATCGCGTCGTGCGGAAAAGTTGGCGGTAACTAAACGTGAGTTCGGCGCTGTCGAAGTCGGGTATGCCTTCGTGATTGTCGTAGCTCGCGTAGAGATAACGTGCTCTTGGCTCAAGGGTTTGTATGAATGATCGTCCAAGCACCTGGGTGCTGCGCTCAAATTCAAGTCCGCCATCAACGCTCAGCACCGACGATGCGACAGAGGCATTGACCGTTTGATCGCTTTCTGGGGACTTGAGGCGATAGTTAATGCCGCGGTGGAGCAGGGTTGTGTTAAGGAAGCCGTAGTCTCGAGTGATGGGAAGCCTGAGTCCCACTTCGTGGTAAAATCGCTGTCCATCGACCTCGTCAAGGTCGGTATCAAAGTTCGCGGCCTGAAGTTTTAAGAGGGGTTCGAAATGTCCCAGTTTACGTTGACCTCGCCAGAGCGCGGTGATTTGGGGCAGGCGTTTGTAGTTATCCGTAATGTCCTCGGTGATATTCTGAAACTGCTGTGCCTCAATACCGAGTACCCAATTTTCTGCGAGCCAGTCAATACGCGCCCGCTGCAACAGGGCGGTTTGTCGTTGAGCGCTCAGCGTATTGTTTTCAAGATCTCTCAAGTATTCGTTGTCACTGACCTTTGAGAAATCGATTGAGGTTCGTAATCGTGCAGAGGGGTCGCTGGACTGGTTGATGTTCACCAGCCATCGATCCTGCTTCTCGCGGGTCGAGCTTAGATCGTCATCGTTTAAAAATCCCCCGGAGACATCCCAAAATCCGGTGGCGTTTGAGAGCCCTCGAGCATTGATCTGATGAAGCAAACCACGATCTTGGATCAGACGCGGTGAGTAGGTCGCGTCGTAGTTTGGCGCCAGGTTAAGGTAAAGGGGTACGGTGACGTCGAGTCCGCCACGGGTGTCACTACTAACATCGGGAAACAGCAAGCCCGTTTTGCGCTGGTCGCCGAGAGGGAACTGTATCCAAGGCAGGTAGGCGACTGGCACCCCTTTAATGTCGATGCGCGCGCCCCAGGCCTCACCGGTGTTGTTCTCAGGATCAATGCGCAAATTCTCTGCGGTCACCTGCCAGCTTGGGTCCGTTGGAGCGCAAAATGTAAACTGGCCGTCTTCGATCTCAAGCGAGCCATTACGGTCCCTGACCACACTCTCGGCAATGCCGTAAAGCTGTTGTTCAAACATCACAAACTCTGCATTTTTGAGCGCGGCTTGTTCGCTGAGGCTGTTGTAGTTGATTTCGTCGCCGTACATGGCGATGCCCGGCTCTCTGAGTTCCACGGGTCCTTTTGCGACTAACGTTTGCTCGACTCGGTCGATGTAGACCTCTTGTGCCTTAACTGTTCGATAACCTTGCGTTACCCTCACGTCACCTGAAAAAAGGAACGTACTGTCGGTAATGTCGCTGTCGCCGGCGCTCACCTCAAGGTCGAGTTCGTTGGGCGAAACTGAGCGATCCACCTCTGCGAGTGGGTCTTGATATTGCCCCTTGCACTGCAGGCAGCGCGAATCACGGTCAGCGTCAGCGACACGCGCCAGCGGAATCCAGTTGAACCGTTTTTGTATGCGTTCTACTTTAAGTTCATGGTCGTCAGTCGGTGCTGAAAACACGGCAGCAGGCCCGAGCACCCAAGTTACAACAAGGGTGGTCATCAAGACTGACAGTGGACGTTTTAAGAGTGTCTGCACAAACGGTTCGATGTGTGTTCGGGTTATTATCAGGGCCACAGTGTAACGCGGAGGAGTCTACGGTGTTTTCGAGTATTTGTGGCAATGCTGCGGATTTATACCGACACAAAGGAGAAGACCTTGGTCTTTGGTGAACTCGAGCAAGAGTGCGCGTGGGTGGCTCGGATCCTAAACTGCGACGCGGGCGCCGTCACGGCAGAGCTTATTGCAGGAGACGCAAGCCCTAGAAAGTTTTACCGCATTACCGCGTCACCGGCTCTTGATGTTCAAACCCGGATTCTCATGGTATCGCCAGCGACTGAGAACAACGAACGTTTCGTTCTGGTTCAAGACGTTTTGGAGCGCGGCGGTGTGAGAGTGCCGAGACTGCTGCGCGCTGATCTTGGCTTGGGCTTTTTCCTCCTTGAAGACCTGGGTGATGTCACTTTGTGGACTGCACTGCAGCACCGTCATAGCGAGGCCTTGTATCGGGGAGCGCTGGATACTTTGGCTACATTGCGAGGACTCCCGCTTACCGGTGTGGATCTCCCAATTTACGACGCGACGGAGCTTCAGCGAGAACTGGATATCTGCCCGGAGTGGTTTTTTTCAAAGGTATTGGGGCTAACACTCGATGAGACGGCGTTAAACACGTTTAGGGCTTTCAGTGAATGTTTGGTCGCCGCATCGGTCTCGCAGCCACAGGGCCTTGTGCATCGTGACTTTCACAGCCGAAATTTGATGGTGTTGGGCAGTAATGTCTCGCCGGCGGTCATCGACTTTCAGGACGCCATCATAGGACCGCTCACCTACGATGCCGTGTCATTGTTAAAAGACGTCTACATCGTCTGGCCACGTGAGCGACAGCTGGAGTGGTTAGCCTTTTACTGGGAGTCTCTTGTCTCGCTGGATCATTTGCCGGCTGACAGCTGGGCTGAATTTGTCCGGTGCTACGACCTGATTGGACTTCAACGGCACATCAAAATACTGGGTGTTTTTTCGCGACTTTGGCTAAGGGATCACAAGCCCAGTTACATGGCCGACATCTCTGTGGTTGTGGGGTATATCGAGGAGGCCTGTGCTCTGTACGCGGAAGCGTTTCCTGAGATCGGGGAGTTCTGGCGCTGGTTTGAGGCTTATGCCCTGCCGCAGGCGACACAGGCTGCCTGGTATAAAACGGCATGAAGCACGCCATTATTCTCGCCGCCGGCGAAGGTCGTCGAATGAGGCCGCTCACCAACACGCGGCCCAAACCGCTCATTAAAGTCGGGGGAAAATCCCTGCTTGAGCGTCATATCGAAGGCCTCTCTGCAGCTGGATTTACAGACATCGTCGTCAACGCGTCGTATTTTGCATCGCAGATTGTCGATTTTTGTCACGATCGACAGTTCGGAGACGCGCGAGTCACTGTGGTTGTCGAGGAGACGCCGCTTGAGACCGCGGGTGGCATTGTCAATGCTCTGCCTTTGTTGGGTGAGTGTCCATTTGCGGTGGTAAACGGCGATGTCTATGCCGACTTTCCATTTGCCCGACTGCAAGCGCTTGATTTACAGGAGGACCTTGCTCATTTGGTAATGGTCCCAAACCCAGCACATCACCCTGTAGGTGATTTTGTCTTGGAACAGGGGCGCTTGTTGGCACTCGGTCAGTCTCGAGTGACGTATGCAGGGCTGTCAGTCATGAGCCCTGAACTATTCCACGGTATTAGACCGGGTAAGACGGCGCTGCGTCCGCTGCTCGACACGGCCATGACCCAAGCGCGATTGTCCGGGCAGCTTTGGGGTGGACTGTGGTCAGATGTGGGTACACCAGCGCGACTCCGAGCGCTAGAAAATAAGCTCGATCAATAGCGGCGCGAGCTCACATTACTGGTGACTGGGGTCAACGCGCTTTACACTATGCGGCTTTAGCTTATTGGACTTTACAATGCGTGATTACTTGATTGCTCCCTCGATCCTCGCGGCAGACTTTGCCCGACTGGGTGAAGACGTCAGTGCTGTTTTGGACGCAGGTGCCGATATTGTTCACTTCGATGTGATGGATAACCACTATGTACCCAACTTGTCCGTAGGCCCCATGGTGTGCAGTGCGCTGAGAGACTATGGAATTTCTGCGCCGATCGATGTGCACCTGATGGTTCAGCCGGTCGATGCGCTGGTGGGTATGTTTGCCGATGCCGGTGCGTCTTACATTACCTTTCATCCCGAGGCCTCTACCCACGTGGATAGAACGCTTCAACTCATTCGCAACGCAGGCTGTAAAGCAGGTCTGGTTTTTAATCCTGCAACCCGTCTCGATGCGCTCAAATACGTACTGGATAAGATTGATATGGTTCTTCTCATGTCGGTAAATCCGGGTTTTGGCGGTCAGTCATTTATACCGATGACGCTGGATAAGTTGCGTGAGGCACGTTCGCTGATTGATGAGTCCGGCTTGGATATTCGTCTGGAGGTCGACGGTGGTGTGAGTCCTGCAAATATCCGGCAGGCTGCAGAGGCTGGCGCAGACACATTCGTTGCCGGTTCGGCGATTTTCAGCAAGCCCGACTACGCTCAAGTGATCAAAACCATGCGCGATGAGTTGGCTTTAGTGAAATGACCCAGTCGTTGAGTCAGGCTCAATTTGAAGCGCTCGCTTGCGAGGGGTATTCCCGTGTCCCCGTGACGAGAACGCTGTTGGCAGACACTGAAACACCCCTGTCGACCTATGCAAAGCTTTGCGACAAGCCTTATTCATTTTTGTTCGAATCGGTCGAGGGCGGCGAAAAGTGGAGCCGTTACTCCATCGTGGGATTACCCGCTCGGCATCGATTTGCTGTTGAGGGCGCCACTATTTCACGGTTTACGAATGACCAACTGACCTGCACTTACGAGACCGCTGATCCTCTTCAGGACATTGAGACGCTTCATCAGTCTGAAAATAGTGCACCGCTTGAGTCCCTCCCTGTCTTTCACGGTGGGTGGGTCGGTTATTTTGGCTATGACACGGTTCGTTATGTCGAGCCAAAGTTATCGGGTTCGGCCAACAAAGACACAATGGGAACTCCAGATATCTTGCTGGTGCTGGCTGAGGAGGTTGTGGTTTTTGACAACCTGCGCGGCACGCTGACCTTAATTGTAAATGCCGATACGTCACAAGCTGGTGCGTTTGAGCGCGCGACTGAGCGCCTCGCTGAACTCGAGCTACGACTGGCGGAGCCCATGCCGGCACTCTCCAACGTTGAGCTCGGCGCGATTGACACGACCGAGATTGAATCAAGGGTTGAATTTGAGACCCAACAATCGACCTTTGAGTCTTGGGTTGCACGAATTAAGGACTACATCCTCGATGGAGACGTGATGCAAGTTGTGGTCTCACAGCGAATGACACTTCCGTTTACGTCTGATCCAATCAATCTTTATCGGGCGTTACGTCACTTAAACCCGTCGCCTTATTTGTTTTATCTGGATCTTGATGAATTCCATATTGTGGGTAGTTCACCTGAAATTTTAGTCCGGTCTGAGCGTGGACAGATTACTGTGCGGCCGATTGCGGGCACGATCCGCAGAGGGTCGGATGAGGAAGAAGACGCGATGCTAGCTGCGGCGCTGCTTAATGACGAGAAAGAGCGAGCCGAGCACCTGATGCTAATTGATCTCGGTCGCAATGACGTGGGGCGTGTTGCGGCGCCTGGAAGCGTGGAGCTTACTGACAAAATGGTCATCGAGAAGTACTCGCATGTGATGCATATTGTCTCCAATGTGACAGGCTCCTCAAGAGACGGTGTGACCGCCATTGACGCTTTACGAGCGACGTTGCCCGCGGGCACGCTCAGTGGTGCGCCCAAGATTCGAGCCATGGAAATTATTGACGAGTTGGAGCCGGTGAAGCGTGGTGTCTACGGTGGTGCGATTGGGTATTTGACGTGGTCGGGCGACATGGATACGGCCATCGCTATTCGGACTGCGGTGATTAAAGACGGGCAGCTTGTCGTTCAAGCGGGTGCTGGGGTAGTGGCAGATTCAGTGCCGGCGTCTGAGTGGGAGGAGACCCTCAACAAGGCGAGAGCAGTGCTGAGGGCAGCGGCAATGGTAGAGGCGTGCTAATCCGATGACTAAACCGAGTGTTGTGATGATCGATAACTACGATTCATTCACCTGGAATATTGTTCAGTACCTTTGGGAGTTAGGTGCTGAGGTTGCTGTGCATCGAAATGATGAGATTTCTATTGAAGAGATGGCATCCGCCAAGCCCGATCTCCTGTGTGTCTCGCCAGGCCCTTGCTCACCCACTGAGGCCGGGATTTCTATTTCGGCCATTGAGCGATTTTCCGGTGAATTACCGGTGTTTGGTATTTGCTTGGGTATGCAGAGTATTGGCGCTGCCTATGGTGGTGACGTGGTTAGAGCACCCGAGGTCATGCACGGAAAGACGAGTGAGGTACACCACATTGGAAAGGGCGTCTTTAAGGATTTGCCTTCTCCGTTCACGGCCACCCGCTACCACTCTTTGGTTGTGGATCCCAAGACGCTGCCTGATTGTTTAGAGGTGACCGCGTGGACTGTCGATGACCAGGGTGAGCGCGAGGTCATTATGGGCTTACGTCACCGAGATCTTGCAGTGGAAGGTGTTCAGTTTCATCCCGAATCAATCCTTACCGAGCACGGTCACGCCATGTTGCAAAACTTTCTGAACCAAGCAGGCTGAGGTTTTTATAAATGAATATTCAAGCGGCAATCGCAGAGTTGGTCTCGGGGCAGTCGCTGTCGCGTGCTGACATGGAATCAGTGATGCTCACGGTCATGCAAGGAGAGGCGACCGAGGCTCAAATTGGTGGCTTGCTGATTGGATTGCGAATCAAAGGCGAGACAATCGACGAGATTGTTGGCGCAGCAAGCGTCATGCGCTCGCTCGCGACCCCCGTTTCGATTGATACCGACGGGCTCATCGATCTTGCTGGAACCGGTGGCAGTGGCGCGAATTTATTCAATGTTTCAACAGCGGCTACGTTTGTCGTGGCGGCTGCGGGTGGCCGCGTTGCCAAGCACGGTAACCGTTCATCAGGCGCTTCGGGTTCGTCAGATGTTCTCTCGGCGCTCGGCGTTGATCTGAGTGTCTCACCCGACGTCATCGCCGACTGTATCGATTCAATCGGTGTTGGTTTCATGTTCGCCCCCATGCACCACAGTGCAATGAAACACGCCATGGGCGCGCGACAACAACTGGCTGTGCGAACCATCTTCAATATTCTGGGCCCTCTGACGAACCCTGCAGGCGCGCGTCGACAGGTTTTGGGTGTCTTTTTGCCGTCACTGTGTGAAGTGCTCGCGGGGGCGCTGCGTGACTTGGGCGGTGAGCACGTCATGATCGTTCACGGATTGGATGGTTTAGATGAAATATCAGTCGCTGCGAAGACGCAGGTCTGCGAGCTTGTCGATGGGACGCTGAAAAGCTACCAGATTGATCCTGCGGAATACGGACATGCACATCACTCAATTGACGATTTGTCAGTCGAAAATCCGGAGGAGTCTGCAAACCTGGTTCGGGCCGCATTAGGGGGCGATGGGTCGACGCGATCAGAGAAGGCGCGTTCGATGATCGCAATGAATGCCGGTGCGGGTCTCTATGTGGGCGGGCAAGCTAGTACTTTGGCCGACGGCATAGCGCTTGCGAGTGAGGCCATGCGGACAGGAACGGCGCTTCAGGCGCTGGACGCATTTGTTGCAAAAACACAGAATGCGGGCGCGGAAACAAAATGATGTCACAGGGTACTCCCACGGTTTTAAAGCGTATTTGCGACAGGAAGCTTGAAGAGATTGCCGACCGAAAGCGTCTCGTTACGCTGGATGACTTGAGGGTGCGTGCTGCGTCTCAAGATCAGGCGCGTGGCTTTCGTCGTGCGTTGCAATCGCACATCGACGCCGGTACGCCCGGTGTCATTGCCGAGGTAAAAAAAGCCAGCCCAAGTAAGGGCGTGATCCGGGAAGATTTTGACGCAGCCTGGATTGCCAACAGTTATGCGCAAGGCGGCGCTGCATGCCTGTCGGTCTTAACCGACATTGATTTTTTTCAGGGTGCTGACGAATACCTTCGTAAGGCCAGAGCGGCATGCGAGCTGCCGGTATTGCGCAAGGACTTTACCTTGGATGCTTACCAAATTTGGGAGGCTAGAGCGCTGGGAGCCGATGCAATTTTACTGATTGTTGCGTGCCTTGATGACGCTCAAATGCACGACTTATTCGAAGAGGCGTGCGAGGCTCAGCTGGATGTTTTAGTTGAGGTTCACGATCGCCATGAGCTTGATCGGGCGCTTGCGCTTGACCTTGACCTTATCGGGATCAATAACCGCGATCTGCACACCTTCGACACGGACTTAAATACGACGCTCAACTTGCTTGACCATGTGCCCAGTGGCGTGACTGTCGTGACGGAGAGTGGATTGCACACCGCTGATGACATGCGGCTTATGTTAGAGCAGAGGGTGTCTACGTTCCTCATTGGGGAGTCGTTTATGCGACAGCCCTCGCCTGGAGACGCGCTGGCGGACATGGTCTTGGCTGCGACGCGCTAAGTCGCGCTGTTGCGTGGCTCGCGGAGCACCACGATGGTTTTGCCCGCGACCGTAATATAGCCATCTCCCGTCAGCATTTTCAGGACGCGGCCGGCCATTTCTCGCGAACAACCCACGAGTTTTCCCAGTTCTTGGCGAGTGACACGAACTTGCATACCGTCTGGGTGCGTCATCGCTTCAGGCAAGGTCGTCAGCTGAATCAGTGAGCGATGGATCCGCCCATAAACATCAATAAACGTGAGGTCGGCAAGTTTGCGGGTTGTGTTTTTGAGTCGTTGTCCAATTTGCGAGGTCAGCGCGTAGAGGACGTCAGGGTAGCGCTGTCGGATCGCGTGAAAGTCATCGTAACTAATTTTGGCGAATACACAGGGCGTTCGGGTCACGAGGTTAGCGGTGCGGGTTTCTTCCCCAAACAGTCCCATTTCACCAAAGAATTCGCCAGGGTTGAGGTAAGACACCACCATCTCTTGTTCGGGGTCCTCAACGTCGTCGACAATCACCGAGACCGACCCCTCTAAGATGAGGTAAAAGTCTTGACTGAGCTCACCCTGACGGAACACGACCGACTTTGACTTCATAGTGATGCGCTCGCAGTGCTCGAGGAAGGCCTCGGCATTCGGAATACGCTTGCTCACAAGGTAGTTCATAGTGTCACGCCGTTATGTGATTCGTAGCACGCTTTGCATTAGCATAGCTCCCCTGCGGGGGCGGTGCCAATCGTTTACGAGAAAAAGACCAACGGAAGATGAAACAGAGGAAGCTAAAATGGAAGGTACTGTGAAGTGGGTGGATGGCGTCATGTTTTTGGGGGAGTCAAGCTCTGGCCACAGTGTTGTTATGGATGGGCCGGAAGAGCTAGGCGGAAAGAATCATGGGTTGAGGCCGATGGAGATGCTGCTCTTGGGGACCGGCGGCTGCGCGCTTTTTGACGTCGTCACCATGCTTAAAAAATCACGCCAGGCCCTGACCAACGGTCGTGTAGAGCTTCAAGCGGTGCGTGCTGAGGCGGTGCCCGCAGTGTTTACGGCTATTAATCTTCACTTTGTCATTGAAGGTGATGGAATAAAAGAAAGCCAGGTTGCACGTGCAGTACAGTTGTCTGCTGAAAAGTATTGTTCAGCGTCGATCATGCTGGCTACGGGCGGGGTGGAAGTGACCCACACGCACGAAACGATCAGCCGTTGAGTGACTAAACCCAGTAGGTTGTTTTCGTCATCACCTGGCTAGCGGTGCGCATGACCCGCTTCACCGGGTCTGAAAATTCGCTTCCACCCTGCTCAAGCGCATGTGCGCCGTGTCGCTCTTCCTCGGCCAGCATTTGCTGAAGAACCAGCTGCGACTTTCTGTCGTCTTCGGGGAGTTTTTGCAGATGTTCTTTTAAGTGAGCTGCCACACCCTCTTCAGTCGCATGCACAAACCCAAGGCTGACCTTGTCGCCAATCGTGCCTGTGATTGCGCCCAAGGCATAAGAGCTCACGAAAAATAAGGGGTTGAGGCGACTCGTGTGACTTCCTAATTCTTGAAGACGCTCCTCACACCAGTCAAGGTGGTCTTTCTCCTCTTGTGCCGCATGAAGAAGCGCCTCGCGTGTCTCATCGGACTTCGCGACCAACGCTTGGCCTCGATAAAGGGCTTGAGCACACACTTCACCGGTGTGGTTGATGCGCATTAATCCGCCGGCATGCTGGCGCTCGGTATCCGTCAGTTCGGCTTCTGAGTGATCTTTCGCTGGAGAGGGTCGATCGCCCGACAGGGTGTTAGTACCGCGCGCAACTTCCCTAAGCGCGGTGTCGAGGGTCGTAATCAGTCGGTCAAGGCTGTTAAGTTGTCGTTGCATGAGCTAAATACCTGCGTCACAGGCCAACAGGTTAACGCTCTAAGGCGCGCCAGCCAATATCGCGGCGGTATTTCATACCATCCCAGCTGATATTTGCAGCCGCGTCATAACTGCGCGTCGCCGCCTCTGCTAGCGAGGGCGCCTTAGCCGTGACACACAAGACACGACCGCCGGCGGTCACCACGGCGCCACTGTCGCTGCGCGTACCCGCATGGAAGACTTTGACCGAATCCGTCTCTTCGCCGAGCCCCTCAATGGTGAGACCCGAAGGGCTTGAGGCTGGGTAATGCGCCGATGCGAGTACCACCCCCATTGCCGGTTGCTGACTCCACTGGGCCTGCTCATCCAAGAGTCGTCCGTCACAGGCGGCAATGCAGTGTAAGGTCAGATCAGATTCGAGCCGCATCATGATGGGCTGTGTTTCAGGGTCACCAAAGCGACAATTGAACTCGATCACCTTAGGAGAACCGGCCGAATCAATCATGAGCCCCGCGTACAGGAAGCCGCGATAACGGTGACCGTCTGCAAGCATTCCCCGCACTGTGGGGTTGATAATCTCGTCCATGACGCGTTGATGGACAGTTTCTGTAACGACAGGGGCGGGGGAGTAAGCGCCCATGCCGCCCGTATTGGGCCCGGTGTCGCCCTCACCAACCCGCTTGTGGTCTTGGGAAGATGCCATGGTCAGCACGTCTGTGCCGTCTACCATGACGATGAAACTCGCTTCCTCACCGTCTAAAAACTCTTCGACCACCACCCGGGCACCGGCGTTGCCAAACGCGTTGCCAGAGAGCATGTCGTGAACAGCGGTCTCGGCCTCCTCAACCGTCAGAGCGACAATGACACCTTTGCCGGCGGCTAATCCGTCCGCCTTTACGACGATTGGAGCGCCCTGTCTTTGAATGTAACGGCAGGCCGCCTCGGGGTCGGTAAAGGTTTCATAGACACCGGTTGGAATCTGGTGTCTTGCAAGAAAGTCCTTGGTGAACGCCTTGGAGCCTTCGAGCTGCGCAGCGGCCGCACTGGGGCCAAAGCAGCGCAGTCCCTCGGCTTCAAAGCGGTCAACAATACCGTCTACAAGCGGTGCTTCGGGACCGATGACAGTGAGCTGGCAGTCATTGGCCTTGGCGAAGTTGATAAGGCCAGTGAAGTCGGAGGGGCTCAGGTCGACGTTTTGGCACCCCGGCTCGTGCGCAGTGCCCGCGTTACCGGGGGCGACAAAGACCGTACTCACGTCTTGGGATTGCGCCAATTTCCAGGCCAAGGCGTGTTCGCGACCTCCGCCACCTACCATCAGTACATTCATATCAGTGCCTAAAGTGCCTTACGCCAGTAAAGACCATGGCGATACCGGCGGCATTTGCAGCGGCAATGACCTCGTCATCGCGAATCGAGCCACCCGGTTGGATAACCGCCTTGATTCCCCGCTCTGCCGCACTATCAATACCGTCTCTGAACGGAAAAAAGGCATCGGATGCCATCACAGCACCAGCCACCGAAAGACCTGCATGCTCGGCCTTGATGGCGGCGATTCGCGCCGAGTTAACGCGCGACATCTGGCCGGCGCCTACACCGATAGTGCGCTCGTTAGCGGCATAGATAATGGCGTTAGATTTAACAAATTTGGCCACTCGCCACGCAAACAGTAAGTCGCACATTTCTTGTTCACTCGGAGCTCTGTCGGAGACGACTGTCAGTTCATCCGCCAACACAACATGGTCATCGCGGTCCTGAATCAGCAGTCCACCATTCACTTTTTTGAGGTCCCAGGTGGGGCTGCGATCACCCCATTCTCCGGTCGACATGACCCGCACATTTGGTTTTGCACGGGCGGCTTCAAGGGCGCTCTCTGAGATCGATGGTGCTGTAATGACCTCGACAAACTGTGAATCAATAATGACCGACAAGGTTGCAGCATCGAGCTCACGATTAAAGGCAATAATGCCGCCAAAAGCCGATTCCGTGTCTGTTTCAAAAGCGAGACGGTAGGCGTCGAGTAAGTTGTCAGCCACAGCGACACCGCAGGGGTTCGCGTGTTTCACAATGACGCAAGCAGGCTCGGCGAACGACTTAACACATTCGATGGCGGCGTCCGCATCGGCAACATTGTTATAGCTCAGCGGCTTTCCCTGATGCAGAGTCGCCGTACTGATCCCCGCCTCGGTAATCTGACGGTCCACGTAGAACGCCGCGTTTTGATGGGGGTTTTCGCCGTAGCGCATTACTGAGCTGCGCGTAAATTGGAAGTTCGCGGTTCTTGGGAAGGTGTTGAGTTCCTCATCACCGACCCGCTTTCCCAGGTAGTTCGCAATGGCTCCGTCGTAGCCGGCAGTGTGCTCAAAGGCCTTCACAGCCAGATCAAACCGCGTCGCCTCGGTTGTACCGCCATAAGATGTAATCTCCGCCAACACGCGGCTAAAGTCTTCGTTGCTCACAAGGATGGTTACATCGCGGTGATTCTTGGCTGCCGCTCTCACCATGGTGGGGCCGCCTATATCGATATTTTCAATGGCGTCAGCCAGCGAGCAGTCCGGATTGGCGACGGTGGACTCAAAGGGATAAAGGTTGACGACAACGAGGTCGATCGGCGCGATCTGATTGTTCACCATGATCTCATCGTCTTTGCCGCGTCTGCCGAGAATCCCGCCGTGGATTTTGGGATGTAACGTTTTGACCCGCCCATCCATCATCTCAGGAAATTCGGTGTGATCTGACACCTCAGTAACGGGGACACCCTCTGACAATAGGAGTCGACAGGTGCCGCCGGTTGAGAGAATTTCGACACCGTGTGTGGCCAGCGCTTGCGCGAAGCTCACGACACCTGTTTTATCGGAAACGCTAATGAGCGCGCGTTTAATGGGGGCGATTCTCGCCTCAGTCATAAAAATCCCTTTCGCTTATAAAAGCTTGTATTGGCGTAACTTCTTTCGCAATGTGCCACGGTTAAGACCGAGCATGGCTGCGGCTTTGCTTTGGTTGTTGGACGTGTACTGCATGACGACGCGCAGAAGGGGCTCTTCAACCTCGGCAAGCACCAGGGCGTAGAAATCGGTGGCGTCCTCGCCATCGAGCGTGTCAATAAACTGTTTGATCGCCGCTTCGGCCGCCACTTTGAGCGCGCCGTTGGTAGAGTCATCGGTCACGCGGCAAGCTCCGTTGGTGTATTGCCGCCCTCAGTACTGCGAATGAGCTCAAAAATAAAGTCCTTGTGATCGCGCAGAAACGCCTCCTGAGCATCGGGCGAGGGCAAGGCGTTGAACGACGCCTTGAGCGCTCGGTAGTCGTGGCCTGCTTCGGCCTCTAAAAACCAGTTTACGTGTTTGCGTGCAATCTTATACCCCATGATCGCGCCGTGAAACGCATGCAAGCGGCGAACGTGCCGTTTCAGAATATCGAATCGCTCGTCGGTACAGGGCCGAACGGCAACACCTTGAGACAACGACTGGGCAATGAGACCGGGTAACCAGAGCCGACCTTGCGCGGCTCGTCCAACCATGACCCCGGTTGCACCCGTATGATCAAGGACCTGGCGGGCTTTCTCGGGCGAATCAATATCGCCATTGGCCAGTACTGGAATATCGACGGCCTGTACGATCTGTCGCAGTGTCTCGTATTCGGCGGCACCGTTAAATTTATCTGCTCGAGTACGGCCATGCACGGTCAGCATTGCAATGCCGCAATCTTGAGCGATCTCGGCAATTTCTACGCCATTGCGGTGTGCTTGAGAGATCCCAGTGCGTATTTTTAGCGTTACCGGTACGCTCACTGCGTTAATCGTCGCTTCAAGAATATTCCTGACAAGTGCGGGATCGGCAAGAAGAGCAGACCCTGCCGCTTTCTTGCAGACCTTTTTGGCCGGGCAGCCCATGTTGATATCAATGACTTGTGCGCCTTGATCGACGTTGTACCGGGCTGCTTGTGCCAGAACGTCAGGGTTGTTTCCCACCAGCTGTATCGAGTGCAGTCCTGCGGCTTTCGAGTGCTGCGCGCGTGAGGATGATTTGCGCGACGAAGCCAATGACAGATCGGCGCTCATCATTTCACCAACCGCCACGTCAGCCCCGTACTCAACGGCAAGTTGGCGCATGGGTAAGTCTGTCACACCCGCCATGGGTGCTAAAAAAACTGGAGTCTCTCGTGAAAAGGAGCCAAGTTGCATGCGTGCGGCGCTTACGATCGGAAAGTGCCTAGTGTAAAGAAGCTGGCGTCAGTGTTGAAGTCTGGCGTTTGGGTAGTTTTAGGCGGCTACCGCATGACTGCGGGTCTTAGTGGTCATTAAAGCCAGCAAAAATCTCCTAACTTCGGTAAAAAACTACAGATTGGTCGTCTTTGGGTGAAATCGGTAGACACCGAACGGGCGCTCGTAGAGACTCAAGGGCTGTTTATTTTTTAAGTGGTGTCTTTATGGCCGACATCTTGGTGTTACACGGGCCTAACCTAAATCTGCTGGGTACTCGCGAGCCCGAGGTCTACGGGCGTGAAGGCCTAGAGACGATTAATACGCGGCTTGAGGCATTGGCGCTCCAGGCTGCGTGTTCATTGAAGGCGTTTCAAAGTAATTCTGAGGCCGCATTGATTGATGCGGTTCATGCAGCACGGCTGGAGGACACGCGCGGGATCATTATTAATCCTGCGGGACTGACGCACACCAGCGTTTCTTTGCGCGATGCGCTAGCTGGGGTCGCTATACCCTTTGTCGAAGTGCATCTGTCAAACGTTTATTCGCGCGAACCCTTCAGACACCATAGTTTTTTCTCTGATCTTGCTGTGGGCGTTATTTCTGGATTTGGCAGTGCTGGATATGACCACGCGCTGCACTTTTTACTGAACCAAAATCAATGAATCGAGTAACAATAAAGTATTGAAAAGGTGACCTTATGGATATTCGTAAAGTAAAAAAATTAATTGAGCTGCTGGAGGCCTCCAGTGTCGACGAGATTGAGATTAAGGAAGGTGAAGAGTCGGTCCGGATCAGTCGCAATAAAGGCATGACAATGGCGGCGCCGATGGCTGCGCCTTTAATGCCAGCACCCATGGCCCCTGCGCCAGCAGCGCAAGTTGCAGCGCCTGCTGCCCCGGAAGTGGGCTCAGCGAGCAGCGCCAATGCCGTGAAGTCACCTATGGTTGGCACGTTCTATCGCTCGCCAGGGCCCGAGGCGGCGGCGTTTGTCGAGGTGGGTCAAAGCGTGCGCGCCGGCGATGTCCTTTGCATTGTCGAGGCAATGAAAATGATGAACCAGATCGAGGCAGACCACGCGGGAACGGTTACGGCCATCCATGCTGAGAATGGTGAGCCGGTTGAATTTGACCAGCCGCTAATCACTGTTGAATAAGCGCCCCCGTCTCGGTTAAGGATAAACGCTCATGTTGAAAAAGGTACTCATTGCAAACCGCGGTGAGATTGCACTGCGCATTTTGCGCGCCTGTCGGGAGTTGGATATTCCGACGGTTGCCGTGCACTCCACTGCAGACAGTCATCTAAAACACGTGCGACTTGCCGACGAGGCCGTGTGTATTGGACCGGCGCAATCGACCCAAAGTTACCTTCAAGCGCCTGCGATCTTAAGCGCTGCGGAAGTGACAGGTGCCGACGGTATACACCCCGGTTATGGTTTTTTGTCGGAGAATGCGGACTTTGCAGAGCAAGTAGAGCGCAGCGGTTTTAAGTTTATCGGCCCTCGGTCTGAGACCATTCGACTGATGGGCGATAAAGTGTCCGCAAAGCACCAGATGCGACGGTCAGGGGTCCCCACCGTGCCGGGTTCTGAAGGTGCGTTACCGGATGATCCCGAGGAAGTGCTGCGAATTGCCAGAGATATTGGCTATCCAGTGATCGTAAAGGCGGCAGCAGGCGGCGGCGGCCGTGGGATGAGAGTGGTGCACAACGAAGAAGTGTTGCTGTCATCCATTGAGGTTACGCAATCTGAGGCCGCAGCCGCGTTTGGCTCGCCCGTCGTCTACATGGAGAAGTTTTTGCAGCGGCCGCGACACGTCGAGATACAGATTCTTGCGGATGGACAAGGCCACGCGGTGCACTTGGGTGATCGAGATTGCTCGCTGCAACGGCGTCACCAAAAAATTATCGAAGAGGCGCCGGCGCCTGGTATTCCCCAAGCATTGCGAGAGGAAGTGGGTCACGCCTGTGTACAGGCTTGTATCGATATGGGCTACACCGGCGCAGGCACGTTCGAGTTTCTCTATGAGGATGGGCAGTTTTTCTTTATCGAAATGAATACGCGTATTCAGGTGGAACATCCGGTCACGGAGATGATTACTGGGATTGATATCGTCAAGCAGCAACTCCTTATTGCCGGCGGCCAGCCATTATCGATCACGCAAAACGATGTCAGTTTTAACGGGCATTCGGTGGAGTGTCGAATCAATGCGGAGGACCCACGCACGTTTATGCCGTCTCCGGGCGTCATTAAGGCATTCCACGCGCCCGGCGGTCACGGGGTTCGCGTCGATTCTCATATTTACAGTGGCTACGCGGTCCCGCCGCACTATGACAGCTTGATTGGTAAGCTCATCACGCACGGTGACACCCGTGAAATTGCGCTCAAGAAGATGCGACAGGCGCTCGATGAGTTCGTGGTTGAGGGTATTAGAACGAACTCTGCCTTACACCGTGAGTTAGTTGTAGATCCATCATTTGTCGCGGGTGGAGTTAGTATTCACTATCTCGAGAGTAAGCTGGAACACGAGCATTGAGTTCAACTGACTGGCAAGAGTGGGCGTTAGAAACGCACTCGCCGCTGGTTGAATCACTCGAGGAATGGCTCTTTGATCACGGCGCGTTAGCAGTGTCGCTTGAGGATAATGCAAACGAGCCGTTACTTGAGCCAGGGCCGGGCGAAACACCACTTTGGCAAAATGTTGTGCTGAAAGCCTTGTTCGCAGGCGACGCTGACCTTTCGTCGATCAAAGCGGTCCTGCCTCGCACCTTGTTGGCGGAAAATTCCAAGAGCGAGGTCTCGCGGCTTGAGGACCGAGAGTGGACGCGAGTGTGGATGGATGATTTTGCGCCCATTCAAATGGGACCTCGCCTGTGGGTCTGCCCCAGTTGGGCCGTGCCGCCTGATGAAGCCTTGGTTAATGTCATGCTGGACCCAGGGCTTGCCTTCGGCACCGGCACGCATGCCACCACTGCCATGTGCCTCGGTGCGTTAGACGCGGCAGTGAGTGGGGGCGAGTCAGTGGTCGACTATGGTTGCGGATCGGGTATTTTGGCGATTGCGGCGCTGAAGTTGGGCGCATCCAAAGCCTTGGGTGTCGATAATGACCCGCAGGCGCTGGCTGCCAGTCGAGACAACGCGGCGCGAAATCAGATTAGTACGGATCAATTTGATGTGGTGATGCCTGAGGACGACATGCTTTTGGCGTGGTCGAACACCGCGAGTGTTGTGGTTGCTAATATCTTGGCAGGCCCACTGCTGTCGCTGGCGCACGATCTCATTGAACTGACGGCGCCGGGGGGGAGACTGCTGCTGACAGGGGTGTTGGAGGAGCAGGCTGCGAAATTGATCGAGCACTACGAGCATGTGAGCTTGGACGTGATCGATCGGCGCGACGGTTGGGTACTGCTCTCGGGTGTAAAGCCGGCCTAACCCTGCGCCAATAGCTCTCTGAGGTCGATCAGTGCGGCGTTTGCGCGGGAAAGATAACTCGCCATGACCAGGGAGTGATTGGCCCAAATCCCGAAGCCTGACCCGTTGAGAATGACAGGACTCCAGACCGTTTGTTGGGTCGTTTCGAGTTCACGAATAATCTGACGGAGGCTGACAGCCGCATTTTTTTGTGCGAGAACCTCAGCAAAGTCGACCTCAGCCGCTTTCAAGTAGTGGATCAGTGCAAAGGCTGCACCGCGTGATTCGAAGTAGACATTATCCACCTCGTGCCACGGTGTTTTTACAATAAATTCGCTCGTTTCACGCGTTGACTGCGTCGCTGCTGTATCACCCGCTAAGTCAGTATTAGCACGGCGCTGTCCAACGCTGGCCGACAGTCTTTGAGACAAACTGCCAAGACGCTTTTCAACCATGCCCAACCAAAAACTCAGGTTGTCGGCACGCGCATAGAATTGAGCACCATCTTCACCTTGCTTTGGAAGTCGATTGAGGTAGGCCTCCAAGTACCGGCGTGCGTCGCGATATTGTGACTCAGTAGACGGGAGTACCCAGCTCGAGTTCTGGAAGTTGATTCGTGGCTCTGCCAACGTCAGGTCGACATCTTCTTGGGACTGGGACTGCGAGCGACTTAATACTTCGCGGAGGGCTCGCGCCAAGTCGCGAGACTGAATCAAAGCGCCGTATTCCCAGCTGGGCATGTTGTCTAAAAAAGCCCCGGGTGGCACAACATCATTGCTGATGTATCCCCCCTTTTTTTCAAGTAAAAGGCGCGTTACCTCTAAAAGGGCCGATGTGGTGGCGGTGCCTGTGACGAGTGATTGATTAGGTTGGAGGTAGGCGGCTCGATTTTCAACCACATCGAAAGCGGCTGGTGGCCAGCTCCAGTAAACGCCAAGGCCTATTACCACGAGCGCGTAAGCGGCGAAGACCCCGGTAACAGCCCGTCGCCCACCCTTACTGCGCAACAGACTCAGTGAGTCACCTGCGGGAAGAAATCCGCGAACGCTTGCTAGCGCCTGTGAAAAACGAGTTCTGAGTGTCATTTAATACCGATTCCTCTTGCGACAGTGGCCACCTTAATGGTGCTTCATCGACGCGCGATGTTTGGTGACAGAGAATTCATTGCACACAGGCTCATTGTTCTCCAGCGTAAAGCAGATGTCGACGCTTTGCGCGTCGGTGAGAGGCTCACTGAGCTTCATCAACATGATATGCATGCCGCCCGGCGCGAGATGAGTACGCTCTCCGGCGTTAAGCGTCAGCCGTTGCACCGGCCGCATTGTTGCGCGATCCCGGTTAGTGAGCGTTTCGTGAACTGACGTGTGTGCGGTAACGTCACTCGTGACACCTGTGATGACCAAGGTTGCGTTACTCGTGTTTTGCAGTGTGGCGTAGGCCGCGGTCATCATTTTCCCAGGGGGTGTCGCACGTACCCACGCATCAGAAACCGACAGATCGGCTGCCCATATTTGGGGGCTTAGCACCAAAACCGACGTTAAAAGAAACAGGGTTTGCCTGCGCATGGTACGCCTCATGTATTGCCTAATGTTTACGGTTAAAAAGATGGGGTGCTCATCGTGCATTTTCAATGGCGCTCAACACGATATCTCGGGTTAACAACTGTGGGAGAATAATGGGTTCGCTGCCTTTTCCCCGCGGGTACATGACATAAAGAGGGATACCGCTTCTGCCGTGCGATTTCACAAAGGCGCCGATGTCGGCATCGTAGTCTGTCCAGTCTGCAATCATGTAGGAAATGTCAGCACTGATAAATGCCTGCTCTACTTCGGTCGTGAACAGCACGGCGGCCTCGTTAGCCAGGCACGTGATGCACCAGTCTGCAGTCACATCCACGAAAATAGGGTCACCACGGTTCAGGTGGTCGTCTAGAGCAGCTGCGGACCAGGCAATTTGTCCGTCAGCAAGCGCGCGCGACGAAGTGGTTGGGTCCGATGTGTTTGTTGTAGGGATGGCCAATGCTATTGCGCCGAGGAGCAGCAAAACAGCGGCGACCTTTCTGATGAGGCTCTGGCCGTACAGGTAGGCCGCAAGAGCGACCAATACCAGTCCTGCGAGTGCCATTGCCATCGTGTTAACACCGCTTTGATTGCCAGCCACCCAAAGAAGCCAAACGGCGGTGAGGTAGAGCGGAAACGCCAGAATGTTCTTTGCTGTGTCCATCCACGCGCCGGGTTTGGGCAGCAACTTGACCATGGCGTTACTGTAGCTCAGTAGCACCATAGGGAAAGCCATGCCGGCGCCGAGTGCTGCGAAAACAAGCAATGTAATCGCGATTGGCTGCGTCAAGGCATAGCCCAGTGCGCTACCCATAAATGGCGCTGTGCAGGGGCTGGCAACCACCACGGCGAGAACGCCTGTAAAAAAACTACCCGTGTCACCCTCACGCTCGGTCAGCGATTGCCCCATATTCATCATCGATGTGCCGAAGTGAATAAGGCCGTTAAGACTCAGTCCCATCACGGTAAAGAGGTAGGCAAGCGCAATCACAAATCCCGTATTTTGTAACTGAAAGCCCCATCCTATGAGCTTCCCCGTTTGTTGTATGGCGACTAAAACGCTCGCAATCGCAACGAAGCTTATGACCACTCCGGCGGCGTACACGAGGCTTGCTCGGCGATGCGTTTGCGCAGTCCCGCGTGTGAAGCTCAGCGCTTTGAGGGAAAGAATGGGGAACACGCAGGGCATAATATTGAGGATCACCCCGCCTAAAAAAGCGAAGACGATGGCGGCTATTAGGCTGGGTTCAGTCGCGTTCGAGTTTGTGTCTGGCGTTGAGCGGCTGGTAAGCGGTTCAAGAGTGCCTGGACGAATGTCTCCCGAGTCCATGTGCCAGAGAAACGATTTGGTCTCCGGTGGGTAGCAAAGCCCGGCATCGGCACACCCCTGATAGGTGATCTTGAGCTCAATCAGTTCGGCGCGTTCGGCTAGGCTGAGGGTGGCATCGAGTGCACCGTAGTAAACCTCGACATCACCAAAAAACTCATCCGTCTTTGCAAGTCCTGGTGCAATCGCCAGCTGCGTATCAATCGGTCCTTGCATGGAGCGCGCACGTGCCTTGAACGCGTGACGATACAAGTAGTACTCCGGTGCAATGACCCACTGCAGAAGCACCTGCTGATCACCATCAGCAACCATATCTAGGCGGTAGGCGTCATCGACCGGAAGAAATTGTGTCTGCTGTTGCGTGTAGGCGGACAGCGCGTTTTGCCCTAGCGCTGCCAAGGGTAACCACGCAAGCGTGACAAGAAGCAGTCGACTAACGATTGTTGATCTTGAGCGTTTCATCCACTTTCCTTATCTGTGATAGCGGAGTCTCGTACCATAGTCGAGTGAGAGCCGTATCTCGTCCGGACTGAGCGCGTCGGGGAAGTAGACGCCCGAGACCTTCGCGTCGAGTAGGCTCGCCCCCTCAAGGTTAGTCTCTCTAAAATCAATACCTGACAAATCGCAATTACGAAAATACGCGTTTGAGAAATCCAATCCTCTCGCATTCATTTTTCGCAGATCACGGCCTCGGTAGTCGCCGCCCGACAACTGTAAATTGTCCATTTTATCGCGCTGCTTGTTAAAACTGTCGACATCTTCATGGCGCAATAGTTGGTAAAGAGGATCAGTTTTAACCTCGGGCTTTAGTTCACGCTTACTCATACCGTGCTCCTAGTGTTCAAACGCTGGGCTTCAAAATGGGCGTCTCTGAGCGCATGGCTGGCCTCAAGACTCAATCGCGGGCCGGCTTGACACACCACAGCGCCGGCAGCTTTAGACGCAAACTCACAAGCCTCAAGCATATCGGTTCCTGCCCATAAGGCATAAAAGAAAGCGCCCGCAAACATGTCACCTGCGCCGTTGGTATTGACGGCATTAACCGGTTGAGCGGGCACGTGGTGTTGCTGGGTCCCGTCATATAACAGGGCACCGTCGGCGCCTCGGGTAACGACGAAGCGTTGACTGATCGCCTTCAGTTTTTCGACAGCGGTTTGCAAATTGTCCGTTTCAGCCCACTCGAGCGCTTCAATTTCATTGCAGAAAACAAAGTCGACGCCGTCCTCAAGGAGGGCGTTCATGTTGTCTCTGAAAAACGTCACCATTCCCGGGTCGGAAAAGCTAACAGCGACTTTCCCGCCGTTCGCTTGCGCGACTTGTTTGGTTTTCAGTGCCGCTTGGTGGCCTGTTGGTGAGGTGACAAGATAGCCCTCAAGATAAACCCATTGCGCATTTGCAATCGCAAGATCATTGACCTCTGAAACAGACAGCGTCTCTGACACGCCTAAAAAGGTGTTCATGCTGCGCTCAGCGTCGGGCGTGATGAGCACTAAACACTTTCCTGTGGTGCCTGCTCGGCGCTCATCAAGGAAACCGTGTGCCACGCCACAGGCGTCGAGGTCTGCAATATAGACATCGCCATCTTCATCGTTGGCAACGAGGCAACTCATGTACGTCGGGGCTCCAAATTGCGAGGCTGCAATGACGCTGTTACCGGCACTGCCACCACAGGCATGGTGCGCATGACTGAGACTCGCGGCTAAATGACGTTTAATCTCTCGCTGACGATTTTCGTCGACCAGCGTCATCGTGCCTTTTTCAATGCCCAACTCACCTAGATCCTGGTCTGAAACAGTCACTTCAGTATCGACTAAGGCGGCGCCTATGGCGTAAACGAATTTTTCTGACACAAATTTTCCAAGCAAAGATAATCACAGTAGTTTTCTAGTATCGCACGCTCCCTTGTCAGGTTCATTAACTTGTCTTGATTGTAATCAGACAGATTCGATGAGATTTATGTAAACTTGCGCCACACAAGAGGTGTTCAGTGTTCCCAAGTTTTCAACAGATGATCGAGGTGCTCGGCAAGGTCTCGCCGCCGGCCGTTTCCGTTGTGTCCAAACGCGCTGCGGTGGCCATTGGGCTGCGAGATGGGCCTTCGGGTCCTGAGATGCTAATGATTCAGCGCGCGGTGAAAGAGGGCGACCCTTGGTCGGGCCACATGGGATTTCCTGGTGGACGAAAAGACCCCGGCGACCCCAGCGATTTGGGCTGCGCAAAGCGTGAAACGTGGGAGGAAGTGGGTCTGGATTTAGACGCGCACGGTGAGCTCATTTGCCAGCTGTCTGATGTCAATACTGGGTGGCGTGCTGACCGGCCTGAGATGCTGGTGGCGCCGTTTGTTTTTGTTATAAACCATTGCCCGGACCTCGCGTTAAACCACGAGGTTGACGATACAGTGTGGATCCCTATTTATTTTTTAATGGACGACATCAATCGAGCGCGTCATCAGTGGGAATGGCGCGGTGAGACGCTTGAGTCTGACGCCTTTACTTTTGACCAGCGACTAATATGGGGGCTGTCGTTGATGATGATTGACGAACTGTTAGAGCGTGTTGGTGGGCGTCACAATCGAGCCGCGCACGTCACGCGGGCTTAGGCGTCTAGCGCTCGTTGTCCTCGTCGGGCGAGAATCCACGCAAAAAACTGCGGGAGTCTTTTTTCAATGCTTCGAGTTCCGGGTCTTTTTTAGCGGCGTCAATTAATGAATCTAGGCTTGCCCATCCTTTGAGGTAGGCAGTGATATGGCCAATGAGTACGGGTGTCATCTTTGGGCTCTGAGCATAGCGTGGCATGCCAGGAACCAGGTTACCCGAGGCGCGAAGCCCTTCCACTTTCAGCCAATAGCCTCCGCAGTTTGACAACGCATAGTCGCCCACTCGGCCGTAACTCAGGTTAGGTGTTGATGGGTTGAACCCGTCGGCGGGAACCGCTGTGAGTCTGCGTAGCGCGAAAATAAACCGCTGGCCTTGTGTAAACTCGGCCACGTCGGGACGGCAATAATCGCCGGTCTTAAGCCAAACACGAGGCGCCGTCGCCCAGTCGGGGCCGGTGAGTGTGACATCAACATCAATGTCGATTGCGTTTCCCTTTACGCGTCCGACTGTACCCAGCACCACGAGGTCAGCCGTGGGTGCAACCTCTGAAAAGCTACCTTGCCAAAGACACTCGCAGGCACTTGATAGCGGACTCAAAACCGACACTATTAGGGTGACAGCGAGTTTCTTGACCTGACGCCCAGTGAGTATTGCCTTCGATGTCACTGCCTCAGCGCTCACTGCCTCAGCGGTCATTACTTTAAAAGCAGCCTCGCCGCATCAATCGCAAAATACGTCAGTATCCCGTCGGCACCCGCGCGTTTAAACGAGAGCAAGCTCTCGAGTATGACTGCATCACGAGACAGCCAGCCTTTTTCGAAGGCGGCTTGGTGCATGGCGTACTCGCCTGACACTTGGTAGGCAAAGGTGGGCACTTGAAGCTCGGTTTTGACGCGTCGAACAATATCAAGGTAAGGCATTCCCGGCTTTATCATGACCATGTCCGCGCCTTCCCCGAGGTCCAGGGCGACCTCGTGTATGGCCTCGTCACTGTTCGCGGGATCCATCTGATAGGTTTTTTTGTCGCCGCTCTTAAGGTTTGACGCTGACCCAACGGCATCGCGAAAGGGACCGTAGTAAGTCGACGCGTATTTTGCGGCATAAGACAAAATGAGAGTATTGACGTATCCCTCGGCCTCGAGGGCCTCGCGGATCGCGCCAATACGACCGTCCATCATGTCGGAAGGTGCAACAACATCGGCACCTGCCCGCGCATGACTGACGGCTTGCTGGACGAGTGCGTCTTTTGTAATGTCGTTAAGTACGTAGCCATCGTCATTAATAATGCCGTCTTGCCCATGTGTGGTGTAGGGGTCGAGCGCCACGTCAGTAATAACCCCGAGGTCTGGCAGGGCCGCCTTAAGTGCTTTGACTGTTCGTTGAACCAGGCCATCAGGTGAAAAAGCTTCGCTCGCATCGAGCGACTTTTTAGCGCCGTCGACGACTGGGAATAGGGCGATGGCTACAATGCCTAACTCAAAGGCTTCACGCGCTCGCTCGATCAGCAAATCAATACTCAGTCGTTCGACGCCTGGCATCGATGGAACCGCCTCTCGTTGCGCGTCGCCCTCAAGCACAAACATCGGGTAGATAAAATCGTTGGGTGCAAGGGCAGACTCTGCCGTCAGTTCACGCGCAAATTGTGATGCGCGGAGGCGGCGCATTCGAGTTAACGGGAAGGGGCCTCTCGGTGTGCTCATGGGTCATGCTCCCTGGTTTAAGGTGTGGAATGCGCGCCGGGCCGCATCCACTGTGTTCGCGATGTCTTCGTCAGTGTGGGCGGACGACATAAAGCCCGCCTCAAAGGACGCCGGTGCAAGATAAACACCTTCTTGCAGCATCAGATGGAAAAATTGATTAAACCGCGCCACGTTGGCACCAATGACTTGAGGGTACTGGGTGACCTTCTTTTCCTCGGTGAAAAAGAAGCCGAACATGCTTCCGAGATGATTAGTGGTAAAGGGGATGCCCGCCTCATCGGCAGCAAGTTGCATACCTTCACACAGTTGCGTCGTATGGCGGAAAACCGCGTCGTAGAAGCCAGGCTGAGAAATAATGTCTAGAGTCGCGAGCCCCGACGCCATTGCGACAGGGTTTCCTGACAGCGTTCCCGCTTGATACACAGGCCCCAGTGGCGAAATATGCGCCATAATTTCTTTTTTGCCACCGAACGCGCCAACGGGCATCCCGCCGCCGATGACTTTGCCCAAACAGGTGAGATCAGGGTCTATCCCCAAGTGCCCTTGTGCGCAGTGTGTGCCAAAACGAAAGCCTGTCATCACTTCATCGAAGATGAGAATCGCACCGTACTGGGTACAGAGCTCGCGCATGCCTTCAAGATAGCCAGGCTCGGGCAAGATGCAGTTCATGTTGCCGGTAACCGGTTCGGTAATGACGCAGGCAATCTCTTGGCTGTGCGCTTCAAACGCTTTTTTCAGCGCGTCGAGGTCGTTAAACGGCAGTGTAATCGTGTGTTGCGCTAAGACTTCAGGTACGCCTGGCGAGCTGGGTACGCCAAAGGTCAGTGCCCCGGAACCCGCTTTAATCAGTAATGAATCTGAGTGGCCGTGGTAGCACCCTTCGAACTTAATGATCTTGTCCCGGCTTGTAGCACCTCGAGCGAGGCGGATTGCGCTCATAGTGGCTTCTGTGCCGGAGCTGGTCATGCGAACTTGCTCAAGACTCGGAACGAGACTGCAGAGTCGCTCGGCGAGTTCGATCTCAATTTCGGTTGGACAGCCAAAGCTGAGACCGTCTTGAGCTGTGCTGATCACCGCGTCACGAACCTGCGGGTGGTTATGACCCATGATCATAGGGCCCCAAGACAACACGTAGTCGATGTACCGCTTCCCGTCGACGTCAAAAATGTAAGCGCCGTCAGCACGCTCCATAAATCGCGGCGTCCCCCCCACGGCTTTAAAGGCTCGGACAGGCGAATTAACACCGCCTGGAATATGCGTTTGTGCGCGTTCGAACAGTGCTTCTGATTTGGTCATTGACCAGCGTCCCCCAACTTCATGTCGTTTTGCAGTAAATTTTCTCGGTATTAGCCCGGTCGCACGTACACCAACAGTACAATCGCAAACAAAAACAACACCGGTATTTCATTAAAAAAGCGATAAAACACGTGACTTCTATGATCGTCACCGCTGTTAATGAGCTTCACGTATCGCCCGCATTGCACATGGTATATCAGCAAAAATACAACGCCAGCGAGTTTGAGTTGCATCCAGAGGCTAGTGAGGTAGTAGTCCAGTGCGTAGCTGAGCCGCCAAAGCCCGAGGATAATGGCAAGCATCATCAGTGGTGTGACGAATTTATAGAGTTTGCGGGCCATTATAGCCAACGTCATCCGCGTGGTGTCGTCCTCCGCCTGTGCGTAGTAGACGAAAATACGCGGGAGGTAAAAAAGACCGGCAAACCATGTCACAACGAAAATGACGTGGAGACCCTGAATCCAAAGCATTGGTGACTCCATACTGGTTTCAAACTGAACAGTAAGTAAACTACGCGCACAATATCAGATCTTAGGCTTGAAATGATTAATGTTGGCATTGTGGGTGCCACCGGCTACGCCGGGGTAGAGTTGATTCGATTGCTACTGGGTCACCCAGCGGTAGCGATTACGCGGTTGACCTCGCGAGCGGAGGCAGGCGTGCGCGTTGACCGGCTGTTCCCGCACTTAAAAGGCTTCATCGATTTATCGTTCGAGGATCCGGCTGAGGTCGATTTTGAAGATTGTGACCTTGTGTTTTTTGCAACGCCACACGCGGTCGCGATGAACAGCGTACCGGCGCTTGTTACCCGCGGCAAAAGAGTCATCGACCTCTCCGCTGACTTTCGGCTGACAGACACCCGTGTCTGGGAATCCTGGTATGGCGTCAATCACGTGGCACCCGAGCTTGTGACTGCGGCCGTTTATGGACTGCCTGAGGTGAATCGCGAGGCGATTCGGCAAGCGCAGCTCGTCGCGTGTCCAGGGTGCTATCCAACGGCTGTTCAGCTGGGCTTTTTACCGTTACTGGAGGCGGGCCTGATTGATGCAGGGAGTTTGATCGCGTCGTGTGCATCGGGAACCAGTGGCGCCGGCCGTAGCGCCAAAGTGAATCTACTGTTGACCGAGTCTGCGGAGACAATGAAGTCTTATGGCGTCAGTGGGCATCGACATTTACCAGAGATGGAGCAGGGCCTTGCGCGCATGACCGATGATCCCGTCGCGCTGACCTTTGTGCCGCACTTGGCGCCCATGGTTCGGGGTATTCATGCGACATTGATTGCGACCCTGACGGATCAAAGCACTAATTTGCGTGCCGTTTTTAAAGACCGCTACGCTGACGAACCTTTCATTACCTTGACAGAGGGCGACTACGAACCTGAGACCCGCCACGTCAAAGGAACCAATCGATGTGAGATCGACGTGACGCGTCCTCCCGGAGATAAAGTGGTGGTGACTGTTGCGATCGATAATCTGGTGAAGGGGGCTGCGGGGCAGGCCATTCAGGCCATGAACTTAATGCTGAGTCTCGACGAGTGTACGGGACTCAATATGCCGTCCAGTCACCCCTAATTTAAAATGGCTGCCGACGATTACAAAACGGTTGTGACGCGTGTCAATGTTCCTCGGCAGCGCCGGATCCGCATTGTCGCGGCATCCGCAGTGCTTGTGTTTGCTGTTGGCGTTTATTTTTTGGGCTACCAACACGGATTTGATGATCGCGTGCCGTTAGTCTTGGACGAGGCCGGTCTAAAGGAGACGATTTCAAAGCTAAAGACGCGGGTGTCCGTCGACAAAGAAACGCTAAGTCGCTTGCGGACCGAGCTGTCAGAGTCAGCACGCGGTGTTGATGCGCTAGAGCGAGAGCTCGTTTTCTACCGAGACATTATGTCGTCGACCGAAGACGTGAGCGCGGTGAAAATTCGCCCGCCCGATCTCAACTGGGATCCGGAATTAAGACAATTGGAATACCGGGCAGTGGTCCAACGCCTGGCCCCGGGAAGTCAATTTTATCGCGGCGGGCTGCGGATCCAGATTGTCGATGCTGAGGAAAATAGCGTGCTGCTTGAGGACTCCGATGCGGGTAACCATGATTTGGCGTTCAAGTATTTTCAACGTATATCGGGCACTTTGACGCTTCCAGACAACATTTCTCCCGCCGCGGTTCGCTTTGGCATAGAATTGTCGTCCCCGCGTAAGCGGCAATACGAACAGAATTTCGACTGGAGCGGCTCGATTGTCTACAGTACGCAATAAATAAGGAGTGATGTCATGAGAAACAAGCAAACACAGATGCCGGCAGCTGCCAAGGGAAGCACGACCCTAATCTCGGCGGGAACAACGGTCTCTGGCGACATCACTTTCTCGGGCAACCTGGATATTGAAGGACGCGTCATTGGTTCGATCAGTGCTGAGCCCGGTGCGTCTGCGTTGCTGCGCGTGGTTGCAGGCGGCTCAGTAGAGGGCGAGATTCGTGTGCCGTCGACGTCGATCAGTGGCTCGGTGAAGGGCAATATCTACAGCTCAGAAAATCTTGAGCTGACGAAGGGTGCGATGGTTGCGGGCGATGTGTATTACAACCTCATTGAAATGTCGATGGGCAGTAAGATTGACGGCAATCTCAAGCATTCGACAGCATCGGCTAAGGTCGAGTCAATCACAGCAGTGACGGCGTCTTCAGTCGCCGACAAGGTGTAAGGCGGGAGATTTCTATGACCGTAGTGGCAGGGTTTGACCCCACTGAAATTAGTTTATCGGACAGTGCTGTTGGCAAGCTGCAATTTTTAATTGCAGAGGAGGACAACCCGTCTCTGCGATTCCGCGTTTACATCACGGGGGGTGGTTGCTCAGGTTTTCAGTACGGCTTTACCTTTGACGAAAAAACAGCGGAAGACGACTGGGTCATTGAGCGAGAGGGCGTCGCTGCGCTCATCGATTCTATGAGTTACCAATACCTTATGGGTTCAGAGATTGACTACGTCGAAGGGCTAGAGGGCGCAAAATTCGTTGTTAATAACCCCAACGCGACCACGACCTGTGGTTGTGGGGCATCATTCTCAATTTAGTCCAGGCCCTGCTGGCGCGTAAAAATCGCGGCTAGTGCTTTGGAAAGACAACCCCCAAGATTCTTGTAGATACGGCACCTGTCACCTCGGGCACACCGCTGCATTTGCCGTCCACACATTGCTTAGCCAGCCACGCAAAAGCCATAGCCTCCATAAAATCGGGATCGACACCGAGTTTGTCGGTCGAGTGCAGGTGTGCTTGCGGTATTAATTCTACGAGTCGCTGCACTAAGAGGCTGTTGTGATAGCCGCCACCCGAGAGGTAAACCGTGCGACAGCCTGTCGTGTTGATCTCGGTTGCGATCGATCGCGCAGTCAGTTCTAAAAGTGAGCGCTGTACGTCTTGCGCACGGTAGGACTTGAGTTCAAACCGCTCCAACCAAGTGAGGTTAAAGTAGTCTTGACCTGTACTTTTAGGCGCCCCTTGTGAGAAATACGGGTCGGCCAACATTTCACTGATCAATGGCTCGAGTACTTGCCCCTCTGCCGCCCACGCGCCGCCTTGGTCAAAGGCCTTATTTTTGTGCCGGCGGATCCAGGCATCTATGAGCGTATTACCCGGACCTGTATCGAACCCTGTAACACCCGCCGCGGCAATAACGCTGATATTTGCGATCCCGCCAATGTTCAAAAAGACCGCAGATTCAGTGCTGTCCACGAGTGTTTTATGAAACGCCGGCACCAGCGGCGCGCCTTGCCCGCCCGCGGCAACATCGCGACGTCTAAAATCACCAACGACAGCAATGCCGGTCCGCTCCGCCAATCGGTGGTTGTCACCCACTTGCAAGGTGAATGCGCGCGCTAGATTGGGATAATGAAGCAAGGTTTGTCCGTGATTTCCTACGGCCTCAATCGAGGCCTTGTCCGTCCCAGAGCGTGTCAACAGCTCGTTCACAGCTTTCGTATAAAGATCTGCCATGTCGACGTCGAGCTCACACACGCGTTCGATATGGGTTTCGAGTCCTGATTGGAGGTCAAAAATACGCGACTGAATGGATTGGGGAAGCGCAACTTGGTGGCTTGTCATGAGGCGCGGTCGGCCCGCTGTGTCAAAGCGGACAAGGGCGGCATCAATCGCGTCACCGCTCGTGCCTGACATCAGTCCAATAAAGAGCCGCTGCTGGGTCACTCGGCCCCCATCATGGTGCCGCGACTTTTCATGGATACCAGCCGCTGGACGGGTTGGCGGATGGCGTCTTTAAACAGTGCAATCTCGGATTCGGGCAGGGACTTTGCTTTGGGTAATATCTTGTGCACGGTTCTTGGATTGCGGTGAACACCATTGACCAAGAACTCGTAGTGCAAGTGTGGACCTGTTGCCGCACCCGTTGAACCGACGGTGCCAATCACCTGACCCTGCTTTACGCGATCACCGCGGGCGACGCGTTTTTTATTCAAATGAAGGTAGTGGGTTTTAAAGCCTTCCCCGTGCTGAATAAAAAGGTAATTACCGTTGGATCGATTGTATCCTGCCTCTACGACTCTGCCGTCACCGGCGGCATAAACGGGCGTGCCCCTCGGCGCGGCATAGTCGGTGCCCCGATGCGGTCGCTTCGTTTTGTATATGGGGTGGAGTCGATTCGGGTTAAAGCTCGAACTGACGCGAGTAAAATCCAGAGGCGCTTTGAGAAATGCTTTTCGCATACTGACCCCTTCACCGTCGTAATACCCCGTTACGTTCTGGCTATCGGTGTATCGATAGGCGTCGACCGCGCGTCGTGAGGTCGTGTATGAGGTGGCAAGAATATTACCGTCTGAAATTTTCTCGCCATCGAGAAAGTGTTCTTCAAATAAAATAATGATGTCATCGCCTTTGCGAGGATCGAGCGCGAAGTCGATTACGCCGCCCAAGATCGAGGCGAGCTCCATGATGATATTGGCTGAGAGGTCCGCTCGATCACCGGCAAGGAAGAGTGAGCTTTCGATGGTGAGCGCTACCGTACGTTCTCGCACTTGAGGCTCTCGAACGATGACTTCTGAGAGGAATCCATCATCGATTTTCGAGTAAACAGTCTGTTTGAGGCTCGACTCGATATGCCTCACGGCAACCAGTTGGTGTTCTTCATTGGCGGCAAAGCCGATGAGCTGTCCGGGAAAAATTTTTCTCAGTGCTCTTTTACTGTCGTTAGACGTGACTTCAAAGACGTCTCGATCGGAAAACCCTGCGCGATTGAAGATGAGGCTCAGATTGTCGCCGCGTCTCACCGTAACGTCATTCCATTGCAGTGGCGCCTTGTCCGGTGCTTGAATTTGTCCTTCTGTCACAGCATCCCACGAGATTTGAGTCGTGGCTGTGAGCAATGGATCGGGAAAAACGGACTGAGAGTCGTCGACGACTTTGCCGGGCGATCCAACGAAAAGCTGTGATAGCAGTACTAAGATTAGTAGACTGAGGGCACCCCAAAGAAGGCGGGTTTTATCAATCGATAATCCGGCGCTATTTTCTAGGCGCGTGGCGCCTTTCGGTTTGCGTTGCAAGGCCATTCCATACCCCGCCCCTGTTGTGGGGCTGTTCATTGCCCTGCATCATAACCGACAATAGCCGCTTCACGAATGGTTAGACGCAATGTGAGTGTTGGAGAGGGGCTTGACGGCAGTTGAGCGCGGCATGTCACAGTCACTTAAATAAAAAAGGGTAAGTAATGGCTTTTTTTCAGGATCTGAAAGCGCGAGGCTTGGTCTTTCAGACCACGGGCGACGCGCAGTTTGAGGCGTGGCTGTCGGACAAGCCTAGGATCTTATATTGCGGGTTTGACCCCACCGCCGACAGTTTGCACATTGGCTCGCTCGTTCCTTTGCTGATGCTAAGACGCTTTCAGCTGGCGGGCCATACGCCCATTGCACTGGTAGGTGGCGCGACGGGTTTGATTGGCGACCCCAGCTTTAAGGCCCAGGAACGCGCCTTGAATACACCTGACGTGGTGTCGGAGTGGGTGAGTCGGCTAAGAACACAAATGTCTCAGTTTTTATCGTTTGAGGGTGACACCTCTGCCGTCATGGCCAATAACCTCGATTGGACGGCAAATGTCGACGTACTGACGTTTTTGAGAGACGTCGGTAAGCACTTTTCTGTGAACAATATGATTGCGAAGGAGTCGGTCAAACAACGTATTGAGCGAGAGGGCGCTGGCATTAGTTTCACTGAATTTACGTACATGATTTTGCAGTCATTTGATTTTGCCGAGCTGAACAAGCGCTACGGATGTGAGCTTCAAATCGGCGGCTCTGACCAGTGGGGAAATATTACGGGTGGGGTGGACTTAACGCGCAGAATGAACAGTGCGCAAGTTCAAGGTCTGACAATGCCCTTGGTGACTAAAGCCGATGGGACGAAGTTTGGTAAGACTGAGTCAGGCACCATTTGGCTGGACGCTAAAAAGACCTCACCTTATGCGTTTTACCAATTCTGGCTGAGCACTGCTGATGCTGACGTGTACACCTTCTTGAAGTACTTCACGTTCCTGTCGGTCAGCGATATTGACGCCTTAGAGCAGGAAGATGCTGAGCGTGAGGGTCGACCTCAAGCACAAATGGTGCTCGCACAAGAGGTCACGCGCTTAGTGCATACCGACGTCGGACTTGAGGCGGCAGAGCGGATTACTCAGGCAATGTTTAACGGTGAAGAGGGCGCATTGTCTGAGTCTGATTTAGCCCAGTTGAGTCTGGATGGACTGCCCAGTAGCACTGTCGCCCGAGCAGAATTACCGGCAACGCTAACGCAACTTTTAACTGACGCCGGAATGGTTACCTCAGGCAAGCAGGTCAAGGATGCACTGGGGAGATCGGCGGTGGTGATTAATGGGAAGCCGGTTTCAGTGGACGACAATGCTAATCCGCAAAAATGCTTTGCAATCGACAGTGCGATGCACGGGCAGTACTTCATCACCCGGCTGGGCAAAAAGAAGGTGCATTTATTTACTGTTGTCTGAGTAGGCAGCGCAACTGAGAGTCCGGATGCAGTGAAGCAGCTTCATTTGATTCGTCATGCAAAGTCTTCGTGGGATGACCCGTCACTGGGTGACCATCAGCGCCCACTCAATGCGCGCGGTCAGCGGGCAAGCGTGCTCATGGGGACAGCAATGTCGGTGTACTTAAAGGACGCCCCCGCCGTATTTGTAAGCAGCGCCGTCCGCGCGCAACAGACATTTCAAGGCCTTGTGAGCGGCTGGGCCGCACTTGAGGGGACAGTGTCGACAACCGATGACCGGCTCTACACTTTCGACGCTCATGACCTTATCGCTTGGCTGTCAGAGGCGGATGATCGTTTAGATAATATGGCGGTTATTGGCCACAACCCAGCCCTGTCGGCGCTTGCCCGATTACTCTATCCCCAGCTGACGCTCAGTCGTCTTCCCACCGCGGCCTGGCTGTGGTTAAGTTTTGACAGTGTTGCGTGGCGTTCATTGGTTGATTCTCCTGGCAACGCAGCGCTTGTGCGTCTGTGCACGCCCAAAAACGTGGTGGAACAACAGTCATGACACCTGTGATTTTCGGCCTAGAGGGCCTGTCCTTAAGCCGTATAGAGCGCGATTTTTTCAAAGAAACTCGTCCGTTTGGCTTTATTTTATTTGGCCGAAATATTGCCGATCGTCAGCAGTTACAACGATTAACCGGTGAACTGCGTGCGCTTACGGGTAACGATCAACTCCCCGTACTGATCGACCAAGAGGGCGGGCGAGTGGCTCGCATGCAAGCGCCCCAATGGGCGACCTATCCACCCGCTGCCACGTTTGAGGCGCTCTACCGCCGCAACCGAGAGTGGGGTTTGGAGGCTTGCACTCTGAATTACGAGGCGCTTGCGCTTGATTTGGCCGAGGTGGGTCTATCCGTGGCCTGCGCGCCCGTGCTGGATGTCCCCGTGATGAACGCCCACGATGTTATTGGCGATCGCGCGTTTTCTCAGGATTCGTCCTCGGTGGCCGCGCTTGGGCGTGCTTGCTTGGCAGGATTAAGCGCCGGCGGTGTCGAGGGAGTCATTAAGCATATTCCCGGTCATGGTCGTTCTGTTGTTGACTCGCACCTGGAACTGCCCCGCGTCGTTGCTGACCAAACGGAGCTTGAGCGAGATTTGGGGCCGTTTAAGGCGCTTAATGATGCCAGTATGGCGATGACGGCCCATGTCATTTACGAGGCATGGGATTCTCAGCACTGTGCGACGCTGTCCGAGGACGTCATCGGTCGGGTGATTCGCAGGACCGTTGGGTTCGACGGCTTGCTCATGACAGACGACCTGGACATGAAGGCTCTTTCGGGTGACATCGGTGATTTGGCGGCCCAGTCGCAGGCCGCTGGGTGTGATGTTGTATTGAATTGCTGGGGTAAGATGAACGACATGGAGTCCATCGTTAAAAAAATGAGGTCGCCGACACCTCAGACGCTCACGCGAATGCGTCGGGTCAACGACCGCCTGGCCAAGGCGTCGAGTTCGGTGACGATTAGCGAGCGGCAACGTGCACTGACAGCTCGGCGTGATGCACTGTTAGCGTCGTAGGCGCCGAGTCAATTGATGATGGATGGCCTTTAAGAATTTAAACCGTCCCAGCATTTTCAAGTCGATGAGAAGAGACTGACACGAATGAAGACTGAAATGACCTCTGTTGTGAGGAGAAGTGCACGGCACGGCCTAGGGGTTGGCCTCATCGTGTTGTTGTCTGGCTGCGCATCCCCGATCGACCTGCTCACCAGCAAGCCCAGCGCTCAATCGGGTGCTACAGGGGCGACAACTCAAACGAAAACCTGCGAAACACCGCGTCCGCGGATTTGCACCATGGAGTACAAGCCCGTCTGTGCCGTCATGGCGTCAGGCTTAATAAGGACGTACCCTTCGGCTTGTAATGCCTGTGCTGACGTTTCTGTCAGTGAGTGGCGGCCCGAACCCTGCGAGGAGTAAAAATGTCATTAACCAATCGAATTTTATTGGCCATGGTCTTGGGAATCGGTCTGGGGTCGGTGCTTGAAATCACACTGGCGTCCTTGAGCCCCGAGAGTGGACTCTATGGCTTTCTCTACAACGGACTGGTCATGGGCGTGTTTGATGTGCTTGGCCGCATATTCATTGCGTCGTTGAAGCTTTTGGTCGTACCGCTCGTATTAGTGTCGCTCATTTGTGGCATGGCTGCCCTGGGGGCCAGCAGTCGTATGGGCCCTATCGCGGGTAAGACACTGGGACTTTATTTGGTGACAACCTGTATCGCGGTGACCTTAGGTTTGGCGATTGCCTTAGCGGTCGGACCCGGAGAGGGCGTCAATGCGGTGGCAAGCTCTGACTTTGTTCCAAAAGAGGCTCCGCCGATTAAAGAAACGCTGATCAATATTTTCCCAACGAACCCGGTTGCGGCGATGGCTGAGGGCAATATGTTGCAAGTCATCGTGTTTGCACTGTTGGTTGGGTTTGCCCTGACGCGCGCGGGTGCTGCCGGTGAGCGCTTAATCGCGTGGTTCCAGGACATGGAAGTCGTCGTCATGAAAATGGTGGGTGTTCTGATAGAGCTGGCACCCTACGGTGTTTTTGCGCTGTTGACTAAGCTGTTTGCGACCATGGGATTTGGGACGATCTTTGACCTTGCAGCGTACTTTTTTACCTTGCTGGGCGTCCTCCTTTTCCACGGATTTGTCGTTTACGGTTTGGTACTGCGAACACTCACGCCGTTATCACCGTCCATGCTTCGACAAAAAATGCGCCGAGTCTGGGCCTTCGCGTTTTCGACATCCTCGTCAGGGGCGACGTTACCCGTGACATTGCGAACGGTTGAAAAACGTCTGGGTGTTAATAAGAGCGTTGCCGGATTTGCGGTGCCTCTGGGGGCGACCATCAATATGGATGGGACGGCCATTATGCAGGGCGTTGCGACCGTCTTTATTGCGCAGGTTTACGGCATTGATCTGACGAGCTCGCAGCTCCTGATGGTGGTGCTCACCGCAACCCTTGCGTCGATTGGAACCGCTGCAGTACCCAGTGCCGGCCTCATTATGCTCTCACTCGTCCTCACGCAAGCAGGGCTTCCAGTAGAGGGGATTGCGCTTATATTGGGTGTTGACCGACTGCTGGACATGGTGCGAACAGCCGTGAATGTCACAGGTGACGCCACGGTTTCGACGGTGGTGGCCTACCACGAAGGTCAGCTGGACGAAGTGATCTTCAACGACCCTAACGCGGACCTTGACGAGACCGCGACGGGTGAGTCGTCGGAGACTGCCTCATGAGCCTGTCTGTTTCGGTTGTCCCTGTGACCCCCTATCAGCAAAATTGCTCCGTCATTAAGTGCAACGAAACGGGGTTAGCTGCGGTCGTTGATCCGGGTGGCGACATCGATCTGATTCAAGCCGCCATCGAGAAGATGGATGCAAAAGTGGAAAAGATTTTGTTGACGCACGGGCATATGGATCATTGCGCTGCCGCCGATGTGCTGAGGAAGCAATGGGGTGTTCCGATCGAAGGACCGGAGGAAGCGGATCGGTTTTGGATTGATAATTTGCCGAAGTGGTGCGAGATGTCAGGCTTCCCAACCGCGGAGGCTTTTGAGCCCGATCGGTGGTTAGTTGATGGAGAGACGGTCACCGTCGGTAATCTTGAGCTCGCCGTTATCCATTGCCCCGGACACACGCCTGGCCACGTTGTTTTCTACGATACAAAACAGCAGTTTGCGTGGGTTGGTGACGTCATATTTGCGGGCTCTATCGGTCGAACTGACTTCCCGATGGGTAATCATGATCAGTTAATTCATTCGATTAGAGAGAAGCTGTTTCCCCTTGGGGACAACGTGCAGTTCCTGCCCGGACATGGTCCAGACTCAACGTTTGGGCGCGAGCGGGCGTCTAACCCGTTCGTCGCCGATACGCGTTTTGGTTAGCTAATAAGGACCAACATTACGCGGCGACAAAGCCTTTCCAAGACGCCATGTAATCGATGAATGTAGGGCTCAGTCCCTGACTTGCGAGGTGGTCGCGCGACACCGGTAAATCCAACATTTTAAAGGCTGGATTGGACAAGGCTTGCGCAGGGAAGTCAGCGTGAACAACGGCCGCTCGACCTATAATGACAAAGTCGAGTCCCTGTTCGATCGCACGCTCACAGTCACGCGCCGAATAGAGTTTACCGGCAGCGCCCAGGGCCACACCCTTGCGCGGTAGGTCGGCGAAAACTTTAAGCAGCGATGCGCCTGAAAACGCCTCATCGCTCGCATCCTTGAACACATCCCACAGCGACATGTCGAGGTAGTCAATGCGTGGATCGACTAAAAGATCTGCCGCTAGATCGCGAATTTCCTCTGTCCGCTGGCCGAAACGCTCCGGTGAGAGGCGCACGCCCAGACTGAAGGCTCGACCGCAGGACTGGTTTATACCCGCAATAATATCCATAAGCGGCTTCGCACGCTTCTCCGGTGAGCCGCCGTAGGCGTCATCACGGCGATTCAACTCAGGGCTTAAGAACTGTGCGAGTAAATAGCCGTGTGCGCCGTGGAGCTGCACGCCGTCAAAGCCCGCTTTTTGGCAGCGAACAGCGGCTGCTATACAGTCCTCAATAAACCCCTCCACTTCCTCAACCGTCATCGCCTTTGATCCTGTGGCCTCATCGTCAGACGGGCACATGGGCGTGTCGTCGCAATAGCTACCGAGCGCGCGCATACCGCCATGATGAAGCTGAACCACCGCGTGACTGCCCTGTGCCTTGATGCCTTGAGCCAAACGCTGGAGACCCTGCATATGTTGATCGTCGTGGGCGCCTAATTGACCTGGGAAGCCAACGCCGCGATGTTGTACCGAGGTGGCACAGGTCATGGTCAGGCCAAAGCCCCCTTGGGCACGTCGCGTCAGCCAGTGATATTCATCGTCACTTAAGACGCCGTCTGCGCCACTTTGAAGGTTCGTTAAGGCGGCCAACATGTAGCGATTATCGATTGTCGTACCGTTAGCAAAAGTGAATGAAGACGATAAAGCGCTCATAAAAACCTCAATAATTAATTTTGGTGTGCAATGCCCGCAAAGACAGTACCGACCACCTTGATTGATCGCAATTGATTTATCGGTACGGACAGGGGGTCGTGGGAAAGAATGGCGAAATCGGCGGCTTTCCCCGCACGAATGGAGCCGATGCTATTTTCCAGACCCAAAATCCACGCGGCATCAATCGTCACTGCTTTCAAGGCGCCCATGCGCGTCATGCGCTCTGCTTGCCCGGTACGTTCCCCCGAGAGATTTTCTCGAGCAACCGCGGTCCACATCAATGTCAGTGGCGACAATGGCGCCATAGGACTGTCGGAGTGCAGCCCTATTGGAACTCCTTTCTTTTCGAGTGATCCCAGACGCACCATCTGGGGTCCACGATCAGGTCCAAGCCAGTCCCCGCTGTACATCTCAGAGAGTATGTAGTGATAGTAGGGGTTGGCAGAAACGGCCGCGCCCAGGGCCGCAAGTTTTCGATTTTGGTCTTCGGTGCTGTAGGCAAAGTGCTCAAGCGTCATTCTGTGATCGCGCTTGGGGTTTTTTGCAAGCAGGTATTCTAAGAGCTCAATAAACCGCGCCGTTGCTGCATCTCCGTTGCTGTGTGCGTGGAGCTGAAAACCTGCGTCCCAAAATTGCTCTGCGAACGCCGTGAGATTAGGAACATCGACCATCCAAACACCGCTGTGACCGTCGAGATAACCCGGTGCACCCATTTGAGACAGCCCAGAAAAGATCGCGCCGTCAATCATGAGTTTGAAGTGGTTGCCCACTGCGACCCGCTCGGTGTTCAGTGCCTGCCACTCTCTAACTTCATCGAGGGCCTCTTGAGGCGATTGACCGCGTGTCATAAAGTCCGTGATGATCGGCGTAAGCAATACACGCACGCCCACTGGGTCTGAGGCTACGGCGGCTCTCACGGCCTTAATTTCCGCAACCGGGTTACCAAAGATGCCGGTGCCCATGTCGGCGGCAGTAGTGACCCCTGATTCGTGCATCATGGCGAGAAAGTTTCGCATGCCACGTCCGTAACGCGTGGGCTCAAATAAGAAACCCATTTTTGGGAATACAGCGCGCAGGCCCAGCTCGTAAAAGTGACCGCGCTCCCAGTTGGCACCCTCCTCAATGGCGTCAGCGTCAGCTTCAGTCACGCCGAGTAATGCCCAAGCCGCATCGTTACCCACAATTTCGTGAAAGGAGCGGTGCCAAATCATGACGGGCGTGTCGCCAAACCAAGCGTTCAAGTCTTCACGCCAGACAGGTCCGTGCCACAGCGGATGGTGACCGAAAGCAATAAACGGAATACCGGGCGTATCATTTTCCGCCACCAGCTCGCGCAGTTTTTTGCGATAATCTTGGGGTGTTCTAGCGCCAGGGAAATCGCCTGTTGGCAGACGCCAATCATCCGGGGCAAGAAATGGAAACTGGGTAAGCACTGCAGGTAACGTGGGGTGAACGTGCGGGTCAATAAACCCCGGTGTGATGACTGATTGCTCAAACTGCCGATCGATTCTTGCGGCGCGGGCCGTAATGAGGGGTTTGAGTGAGTCGAGCGAACCCACCGCAAGGACCTTCCCGTCCTCCACGGCAACCGCAGTCGCCTCGGGTAGCGCAGGCTCCATTGTGCGGACAAGCTTGGCGGTGTAGACCACCGTCTCTGCACTCACTGTTTGGATCAGACTCAACAGTGAAGACAGCATAATTATTGTTATGACGCGCATGATATTTCCCCTTATTGCTGCGCCATCATGTCACGAAATCCAGATCAAGCAGAGCGCCTAGCGAAGCACTTTTAGCCAGTCTCCGGTGCGGGGTTCGCCGCTGGGGTAATAGCCATTAATGAGTCGCAACTGATTTTCTGCGTCGGGCACTCGTATACCCGAGCTCAGCGAGTCAAATGTAGCGCCGCGAGGGACTTGAACGTAATTCAGTACGTGACTTTCGCCGCGCTTTTTTTCTTTTGGAAAAAGCGGTCTGAATGACGTGATGATCGTCTTGAAGGCACTGTCGACGACGTTAAAGTCACGCGCCTCTCCCTCAAATAAGTAGCGAAATCGGTGATCGACGACACCGAGGCGTTTCTGGTTTCCCCCAGCTGTTGCGAGCCCCGTTGCGCCCTGCAAGCCTTGGCTCTCAAAGATTTCTTGCTCATTGACGTCACCCGAGGCCAGTGAAGGGAGTGCCACCTCAGGGGTTGCATTGGGGTCGATCTTTGCAATTTTAATGGTGAGCATGGCATCTGTGTCCGGCGCACGAGCGATGATTTCTCGCGTTGTTGCACTGACGGTCCAGCCCTCCGGATGCTCAAAGGTGAAGTCGAGTTTGTTGTGGTAGTAGCGCAGTGGATCGCTTTGCGCTTCAGCGCTGGCGCCGATGACCATGCCGTCAGTTTCACGCCTAAACCGGCCAGGTAACTCGGGGTTTTCGGACATCGCGTCAAGGTCGAGCGTGTTGGCGGTCTTGATCACCGTCTGCAGTCTTAGGTCGTTGCGCGGGTGACTCGCATACAGGCCGTGATACGTTCCAGAGGGTCGTCCAGCGGCTTTGGCCACTGCCTTTTGATAGCGCTCCTGGTCTTTAAGAACCCCAATGACGGATAACAGTGCATCTGCGTCATAGCCGCTCTTATGCATAAACTCAGCACCTGCGGCGTCGGCTTCGAGCTCCATATCACGACCAAACCCCGAGATCAGTTCCGCCCCATACATGTTCGCGGCGTCGTATAAGTCACCCGACCCTGTCAGTATGAGTGCCGATACAGCGGCGACTTGGTTGGTGATGGTTTGTGTTTTACGCCGAGCGTGATGTCGTTCAGTGATATGACCGATCTCATGGGCAATCACTCCGGCCAGCTCTGCTTCGCTGTCGAGATAAGCCAATAGACCGCGATTGATATAGATCAAACCGCCGGGTAGAGCGAAGGCATTGATATCGGGTGAGTCTAACAGTGTGAAGGTAAACTCTTGATCGGGCATGCTTGACTCGGCGACCAACCGGGCACCAATTTCATTAACGTAGGCCGCCAGTTTAGGGTCATCGTAAATGCCGACATTCTCAATAAGCTTTTCGTGCTCATCGGCGGCTTTCTTGGGCATGCTGACGGGTCGTCCACCCACTGTCACAGTAGAGGAGCCCGCGCAGCTGGCGAGCAAAGTGGTAATGAACACCGCGGCGATAAGGCGTTTCATGACTCAGGATCCTGCAGAGAAGTACTGAAGTAACTGGGTGCCCAAACTTTCACACGCGGTATCCTGTACCGGTGCAATGATCGGGATGGGTACAACCACCGCGGGCATGTAACTCTGGCCGCTCGTCAGCGCACTCATTTTACCCACCTCTGCGCCGTCGTCGAAGTTCCAGATTGTGGCCTCGTACTCAGACTCGGTGCCCCAAGTGCCAAATCCGAAGCACCCGGCACCCGTGGGTCCAACCCCGCAGGTCATTGAGCCACTGCTGTTGGTGTCTTGCGTGCGTCCATCGATCCACACCATGTAGCTGACATTGAGCTCTTGGAGTCTGCTTGCAACGGTGGGTAAGACCATTAGGCGTCCGACGCTTTCGATACTCAGTGGCGCGGTTCTGGGTTCAAACCAAGGGTATAAAGAATCCACAAACTGCCGTTCGGGGATCACATTGATGCCTTCTGAGCCTCCTCTAATGTGCCCGCCAATGCAGTCTATGAAGTCAGGCTCCGTGTCGTAGTCTGGCGCGTGTCGTCGACCCAAGACCACCAAACTGCCGTCGCTCATACCTGCAGTTGGTGCGTCAAACGTCATCTCGTCAACACTGGCAGTCACACAACCACCGAGCATCGCAACGCCCATCAAGATCCAGGGTAAGAAGGGCTTCACTGCGATTCCTCCGGGTTTTCGAGCCAGCTCATGACGCCGGGCACACGAACGAAGCTCGTAATGAAATGTGCGCCCGCGTCTCTCAACGCCATAACAGCCGCCAAATTGACGGCATCTGAGTCGGACTGCATGAAGGCTGTGGGTGTTTTGCCGTACGCGGTCAGTGGCCACTCAGCGAAGGGCTGCATATTATCGAGGCTGAGTGTCTTATTGTCGTTGTCTTTGAGCTGCTCGGGCTCAATCAGCCTGAGGCGGTAACGCATCCAGATCTCGTACACTTTGACGTTCGTGTACAGCGGGATCGCGTACTGCACGTCTGAAATTTCAGGCACAAAAACTGCATCGACGTCGTACGTTTCTAAGTCATCATAGCTTTCTATATAGACTACGTTTTGGAAGAAAGCGGGAAGTAAGGTTGACCAGAATTCCACCTGTGCGACGCCGGTACTCACACTCCAGCTGACTTCACCACGGCCCGTCGCGTCGTCAACCAACTGGTGCTCGCGAAATTCGGGGGTGAAAACCACACCGATAGAAACCGGTATAGGGTCGACCAGCGGCGTTGGGAAGTTTCCATCAACAATCACTTCACGACTGCCGCAAGCGGTGATGAACGCAAGTGCAAACAGCGTGTAAAAACGCTTGGCGCTAGGGCCTAAAATCATTGAGTCCAACAAACGTTCCACCATTTCGATGCGTCAGTTCCCTCATCAGTGTAGCAAAACGAATGCCCGTGTCCTGCAACTCGGGCGGCCTAATAAATTGTACGGGGAAGCCGACAGCGTGGATGCGCACGCGACGCTCTTGAGTGTCGGCCTCGGCATTAAGTCGGTCGACGGTCAGCACCACGTCCTCAATCGATCGACCGGTAAACTCGTCGCCGAAAACATAAATTGAGATTTTTTTATCACGGTCATAAAAAGAGCGTACGGCCTGTGTAATACCCTCCACGGGTGACGAATTAGAAAACGCGTTCCAGTTGGCGAGATTTCTCAGTATCAACTGTCGTCGTGCCGGTGTGTCCGGAATCCATTGTCCAGCGTAGCGACTGAACAGGTAATTACCCATGTCGTTCATGACCTGAATGCCTTTGACATTGGGGTAAATATTCAGGGTCGCTTCCATCTCACTCAGCATCCGCTGCCAGGCGTACGAAAACATGGAGCCAGAGGTGTCGATGATGAAAATAATGTACTCACTGTCGACCGGAATTCCGCCGATCAGTTGATTCTTTCGCTCTGCATCACGACCCAGTAAGCGCTCTTCTTCCTCGCTTAATTCCTGACGCGCAATGGCCAGCTGTTCGGCGACAATACTGTTTGAATTTCGGGTGACTTGAAGGGCGTCGAAACGTGATTTCGATGACGCCAGTGACCCTTGGAGAATGGCGATCTGCATTTCAAACTCTGAGATCTGTTCGCGCTTTGCCACGAGTTCGCGATTCAAAATCTTAGTCTCACCGCGTATTTCAAATAACTGCTCGGTGAGCGCAGACACCTTCCCTTCAGCAATCACCGTTGATTCTTCAAGGACCTGCGGCTCGACCGTCTTGGTGATCATCAGCAGTAAGATCACGGCGCCAAAACCACAGCAGATGACGTCCAAGAATGACAGTGAGATTTCCGGCGCCGGTCTTCGCTTTCGCATTACGGCCAGTCCTTAGCGGGTGCCATGAAACTACCGCCTGTATTTTGTGCGAGCTTCCAGAATTCGGAAGCCGCCAGGGGGTCTCCTTCCATGGGTGACAAGACAACGTTCACGGGCACGCCAGAGGGCAGGGCTTTTAGCGCATCACGGTAATGTTTTAGCCGCGCCGGGCCTGACACGGTATTTTTCCGTGGCGTTGATTTGCCTTGTGTAGGCAGCCCGTCAGTTACCAGAAAAATATTGTCGGGTTTGCTGTCGAGCTCAGATAAGAAGTTAAATGCAGTGTGCAGTGATGTGCCGCCCTCTGGCAGTACATTGCGAACCGACGAGACGGCACGTTCGACTTGCTCGCTGTCAGCAATTTCAAGCCAGCGACCTTGGGTCTCTGGGAGTGCAAATCGCGCCTGCGTATTAAACAGTATTAACTGGTATCGCGCGCCGGTTGGAAGTTGGGCCGTTAACCAGTCCACGGTATCGAGCGCTTGAACCCACTTTTTTGAGCCGCGCTGCACCGCTGGCGACTGATTTCGCATGCGGATAACGTTCACAACCTCGGGTGCAAGCATGCTGGCTGACACGTCGATCAATATAGCAATGCGATTACCCCCAAGTTTCAAGCCGGTGAGGTATTGCCGGTTGCCCTCACCCTGAAATTCACGCGCACTGCGACCACCGTCGGCCTCCGCGGCTTCGCGCAGCTGCTGAATCTGTTCCTCGAGGACGTTAATTTCGGCCTTTAGGGCGTCAAGGTCGGTTGTTTCGCTGACATCGGACTCCTCCAGCGAAGCGACCAAGGCCTCAAGACGGCCAAGCTCTTCGGTGACGACTCTCGCCCGTCCCGTCGCCTCAACAATATCGAGATCCGCGCTGCTGACGGCGTTACGTAACCTGACAAGGCCTTCCTCTCCGTCGCGAATGTCCTCTTCAAGAAGATTTACCTCCGAAAGCACCTCGGCATTCACCGACTGAATCTGAATTTCAATCGAGTGATCAATAATGAGGAATACCAATATGACTGCACCAAACCCACAGGACATCACGTCTAAAAAGCTCAGATTAAACGTATTGGTTTGTCGTTTTCGACGCGGCATGTTTACGACTCAACACGAATCAGAACAGCTTCTTTACCATCGTCGCGATACAGCCTACTTCCCGTTGTCAGCTGGTCGTGGGAGCCAGAGACCGACAGTACATTAATCCGGTCTTTAAATGCTCCATCAATACAGACAACGTCATTTTGCAAAACAACGCCAAACTCGAACGACACACTTTCTCGGTTTTCAATCACGTGAGCGGTGGCGTCGATCAGTAAGTGTGTCGGTGGGTTGTGCTGTCCGGTTGCCGTGTCCAGATCAGAAGATCGGGTCTGGGTGCGCGGTTGCTGTATGCGAGAGGGCTCAGGCCTGACGTCAGTACTGAGCGCGCAGCTGGTAATCCGAGATAACGGTGCTTGAGCAGTCGTCCCGCTAAGAACAGCGCTGGCGGCCTCTGTCAGTGACTCTTGCGTCGTGACTGAGTTAAAAACTATTCCTGGAAAAACCGACAGGGACGCGTCGACACTGATGGATCTGCCGTCAGTATTTACAGCGTCAAGTACCCGCTGACCGACTTTCTTTAGTGCATCTCGGGCCACCTTGAAGGTATAGGATTCGACCTCTACCGAGAGCTCGTTGTCATCAGTTTGCGATGCGAGTAGACCCGGAATGGCACTTAAGAGTGTTTGCTCTGAGGCGGCACTTCTTCGCGGATCAAAGCGGGTTTGCGCCACGCAGGCGTCAGCAACATGTTCAAGACAGTCCTCGAGTAGATCTAAATAGCCAAGACCGGGGATGGCGGTGGTCTTGTGCACGCTGAGGCGTTGGTCGATCTGCTCGAGTTCGGTGACAACAAGCTGCCGCCATTGCAGGCTGAGGTTCACGCCAGGTGCCGACTGGCCTGCGTGTGCAATGAGCGCCCGGTCGATGACGGCTCTGGGCTCGATGTTTAAGGCACTGAGAATCCCAAGCAGCAGTTCGAGTTGCGTCTGATTCATATTGCTCGGTGCAATGATGCACAGATCATGCAGACGCTCTGGATGGGGTATTAGTGATTTGAGGTGCTCATAGACCAGGTCAGCAGTGTGTCTTGCGCTTCCAAACTGAGCGCTCAGGGGCGCGGTCGACAGCTGGCTCCAATAGTCAGACTTCACGTCAAGCGGGCGTCGTTTGAGTTGTGAGACAGCGTACTCACCGAAGTGAAGCGTGCCGGCATCGGAGAGAACGGCACCGGGAGAGGAAACGACCTCGTCAGCAGTAGTGAGGCTTAAGCTTGTGTCATTGATGTCGAGAAAAACCGGGTTCATTTGGGCGCTGCCAAGTGTCGGATGAGCTTTTTGTCGATGTAGCGCTGCGTACTCAGTACTAAACGCTCTTGCGACAGCTGTAGCTGATGCAGCGCGAACATGATGATGATCGAGAGCACTAATGCGACGAAGGTACTGTTAAACGCCACGCCAAGGCTCACTGTTACCCCCGAGATATCTCCTTCTACGGCTTTGTAGGCCTGTCCTAAGGCATCACCAATACCGCGTACAGTTCCGATAAAACCGATGGATGGAATTGCCCAACTGATGTAGCGCACCATCGATAACTCCGAATCGAGCTTGTCGGCTTCGATATCGCACTGCTCGCGGACTGCTTCCGATACCGCAGGAATACTGGCGGTGGTCGAAAATCGACTGAGTGCATTCAAGAGTGTGCGGGGAAGCAACAGTTCTTGGTCTGCCTCCGGTAGGGCTTCTAGGCCGCGTGAATAACTACGCGCATCCTGCGGGAGGACCGTGGTCCCCGTGGTGACCTCGATCAGGTTTCTGTCGAGCATGGCGGCTTCCTGACGCGTCGTCCAGGCTTTGAGGCCCATGATTGCTAGCGCCCAGATCATCAAAATGAAACAGGCTTCTTGCTCAAAGTCTCGAATCACGACGAAGAGAGATCGCTCGGGTACAAAGGCCTCGCCAGAGGCCTGTAGTGCCGCTTGAATTGTCAGTTGTGCGTCTGCAGAGGGGCGAATCAGTCCCACGTAAAACCCGTGAACGATGATGACCGCAGTGAGAAGTGCTATGAGCTGGAAGGCGAATTCGGATGGAAGTTTCGACTTAGACATGCAGTGCGGCCTCAGATATCAACGGGGAAAGAAACTGAGCGATCTTCAGAAATACGTTCAGTTGGCGTGTAGCTGTCCACCGCCGGTGATGCGGATTCGCTGCTGGGTGACTCTGACGGTGTTATAGGGTCCGCTGACTCCAAAGCGCCCTGTACCGCTTCGTCATTCGCCTCTGGCGACGGATCTGTTGCAGGCTCCTGCGCCGTGGCACTGGCGGCTAACACCACTGCAAAAACGACACCTCGCCACTGCTTACTCCGCATATTTCGCCACCCTAAATCCAACATCATCTCGTCCCCGCTCCCCGTAATCTCGGTAGGTCAGTCGGAGCTCTCTGAGTCTACTTAAGCTCCAACTCGCACCGCGTATTGTGTAATTGTCTCCCTGGCTATCGCCCAGTGGATTTTCTGCCACGGACTCGCCGGGTACCGCAATGCGATACACATCGTTCACCCACTCTGCGACGTTACCACCCATATCGTAAAGCCCTCGAGGATTTGGTGGAAACTTCCCCACTTCAGCACTTACCGGTGCGTTGTCTGAGTAGCCATTGAGTATTCGTCCGGTGACAATGGCGGATGACGCGTCGGCGAGATTGGCAACCCCGTTTTCAGGCGGCCACGCGTCGCCCCACGCAAATCGTCGTGTCACACCCTCATGGAGGCGTGAAGCGAAGGCCCACTCGGCCTCTGTGGGCAAGCGATAACCCTGACTCGACGCATCGAAACCCGTAATGATCCCGTCTTTTTCGGTGTAAAACGCGGCGAGGCCTTCTCGCGCACTCAGCCAGTTGCAGAAACTTGCTGCTTGCTGCCAAGAGAGCTGAACCGCCGGTTGATGTTCTCTGTTTAGGCTTTTACCACCCGCCTGCCCTGACTCGTGGTTACGCGTGAACTGCCGAAATTGCGCATTCGTCACTTCGGTCGTTGACAGGTAAAAGGCACGGGTGAGCGCGACCGGTCGTTCAACTTCATTGGCACCACGACCGGCGTCACGCCGCGGTGCGCCCATGGTGAATTCATTGGTGGCACCAACCATTGGGTCAATTAACAGCAGTGTTTGACCCAGTGAGGTCGTCATTTCGGGTTTAATCGCGGCTTTTCGAGCCTCCTCAATCGTGAGGAGGCCAACTTTAATGCGCTGCTTTAGCCCTGCACGGGGTGTCACTCGACGCTCAACACTGGCATAGCCTGGCGCGGCTATGGTGATCACCTGCTCCACGGAGGGGAGGGAAAGGATCTGATTCCCGGCGCCGCGGTCTTCGCCATTCACAGCGACGGTCGCATTGTCCGGTGCGACCTGAACGTCGACCTCACCCAATGCGGGCAAGAGAACGATCTGTCGTTGCGTGACGACGCCTTTTTCCAAAGCAAGCGCAAAAGTGGCCGGTAAATAACCGGCTCGACTGAGTTTCAAGCGGTGTGTTGTTGAAGGATCCATGGCAACGTCAACAGGCGTCGCTCCGACGAAACGTCCGTCACGCGTCACTACGGCACCCATTGGGACCGAGGACAGACGCAGAAGTCCCGCTGCCGGTGTGAGTTCAACTCGGCCGAGGTCAAGATCAGTGTTGGCTACCGCGTCAATTGAGATGATGTGATCCACGTAGCCCGCAGCGCTGAGCGTAATGTCACGGGTCCCTTGCATGATCTCCAGTACGTTCGCGTTAAACTCCAAGGGTACCCCATCGACACGCACCATTACCGTGGACGGTACGGCCTCTAAGGTGACTCGGGACCAGCCCGGTACCAGGCTCGCTGAAAAGCGTTGCGTCACTTCTCGCCCTGTGACCTCAAACGTCGACTCATAAGGCAGGAATCGATCAGCTTCGAGGGTTATTGTTGCCTCACCTGACGCAATGGACGCGACGGTCAGTGGCGTTTCGCCTACAAAAACGCCATCAATGCTGACGCTGGCTTGAGCCGGATCTGACTCAATAATGAGGACGCCAGGCAAGGGGGTGAGTTGTACTGCGCGGGTTTGCACCTCTGTGCCATCGACGTGCAAATCGCCGTCGTAGTCTTGATAGCCCTCGGCCGTCACGGACAGTGGGTAGTGTCCGGGTCGCATGAGCAGTCGTCCACCAAATTGCAGATGCAACCCCCGGACGTCTATTGTCGGCGCTGTTTCTGCGTCGACTTCGACACTGATAGAACGCGCTGTTAACAGGAAAAATAAACCGTAACCCACAGCAAGAGCACCCAGCAGTCCCAATAGTTTTAGGGGACTGAATCGTCGTTTGCCGGCGACTGCAATATCAACACGAGGCTCAAATTTGGCTGCTGAGAGGGTTTCGGGTTGTTTCGGTGAGTCAGACATCAGCGCGCGATCTCCTCCGTACAGCGGATATCGATTTGGTGGTCAGCGCCGGCTTTAATATTGAGCGTGACCAAGACGTCTCGATAACCCTCCCGACTGCCCAAGAGTTGATATTGCCCCGGGCGCAGGGACAGCGTACGCGACGTAAATGGTCCTAACCGAGCAACGCGTTTGAGGGTTATTTCGGTAAGCCCGTCTGAAAAAATGGAGACCGGTAGGGGGGTGCTGGCAATCGAGAGCGCGTCGCGGACGACGACGACAAGTGCCACAAGTTTTGGCATTGCCTCGACAGAAGTGGCCATGATCTTCTCGGCGTCTATCAAGGTGATTTCTGCCTGGCTCAAAACGACGTCATCGACCAGACGCGCTTGCTGATCCACAATCTCGGAGAGCGATTTAAAGAGGATCGCCATTGACTCAGCCTCTGCGACGCCTTCCGAGGCCTCAACCAGGCTGGAGTCGAGTGCCAGCGCCTGTTGATAAGCCTCAAAGGCGCCGGCCCATTCCTCTTTGGCTTGAAGATCAGCCGCTTGAGACAGAAGACGATTTAAGCGCGACAGTGTTTCCGCCTCTTTGAGTTGCGCAAGTGCCCCGGCCACCTCACTCGCGTTCGGTGTGAGCGTCTTAGCACGCTCAAACGCTGCACGCGCCTTTGAAAACTCAGTCGCTGTGAGCGCTGCGAACCCGCGTGTCATGGCCTCTTCAAATTGCTGCTGGGTCAACGCCACTTCGTAATCGCGTTCAATAGCCGAGAGTCGTTGGTGCACCGGGTCAAGCAACAAAGCTGCTCTAATGTCAGTCAGCGCACGCTGATAGTCCGCAGTATCAAAGTGGGCTTGCGCGGTCTCCTCGTAGGTAATGATCTCGGGCATCACTGGGACACGGTCTGATGCATCCAAAACTGCGTCACTGTCTGGCGCCATCTTGCGCAATACGGGTGCCAGCCGCTGAGCAACTGCAAGATCTCCGCCCTCGATCGCGATAAGTAAACGCGTAAGACGGGCTTCAATTGCTGTTGTGAGCTCACCCTCGAGTACGACCAAGGCGTCGAGAGCTGTCTGATAAACGCCCTCTGCACCGCTAAAATCTTGGGTTCGGTAGTACTCGTCACCCTCAATCGCGAGGGCACTGGCGGCCAAAAATGCCGCATTTCCCCACTGATCCACCGCTCGATTTTCAAGGCGGCTTTGTGTTTCTAGAAGCGCCTGCAGGACCTCTTGAGCCGCACGACGCGTCTTGGCCAACTGAGCTTCGGCAAAGGGGCTGCGCTCCGACTGTGGTGTTTGTGATTGTGCTGTCACTTGCGATTGGACACGGGGCTCAAGTGGTTCGTTGGAGACCGTGGGCTCCAGCGGGGGGGCTGGTGCCAGTGAGGGTAAAACAAAGACCACCAGAAGTAGCAACAACGACCCAATCGTTAAGGCGACCCACAGTGCGGTTTGTCGGGCGGGCTGACTGCTTTGCTCGACACCGTCGCCTTGGGCCTGGGGCTCAAAGGAGGTCGCGCGAAGGGTGTCCAAGCGTTCGTTGTCCATCAATGGTTGAATCTCAATTACTGCGCGGGTGGAGCGACTTCAGTGGGAAGATCGGCAATTTCAGCCGCGTAGATGTCACTCAATATTTCACGCCATTGGCTGTATTGATCGTCGATCGTACCAGAGAGCTGAACCGTTCGGTCCTCCAGTTCGATGACTTGTGGCGTGATCTCGGCCTCTAACGACTGACCTAACTCCTCAAGCGCGAGCGAATGGATATTGGCTTCTGCGCGACGCTCGAGGCCGCTTTTTACGAGGCCGCCACCCGCATAAATACCCACGGCTCCCGCTGTTCGCACATTTCGATCGTCGGAGGTTGCAGCAGCAATGCCGGCAAGTACTGACAAGCCGCCAACCAGCAATTGCGTTCGCGCTTCGCTTTCAAGCTGTCGAAGTGACACCGTTTCCTCATAGCTCAACCGCCGCCATTCCGTGTAAGGGCCGCTCATAGCCCCTGAAAAGTTGTCGTAGTGTCCTTGGAGTGTGTCGACAAAGACGTGATTGCGCTGCCGAATGGCACCAATACGAGACATCATAGGGTCACTTTCGGCCGGTAAGCGAACGGCACGTGTCAGGTCTGAGTCACTTTCGAGCAAGTAGCTTTCAAATGCGGCGGGTGCAAACGTTCGCGCAAACCTGAGCTTGGCGACATCCCTGATCGCGAGTCGCTCGTTACGTGACAGGCCTTGAAAAACGGCGAGTAAGTCGTTGGCAACGTCACGGTAAATGGCTAAGAAGGGATCTTTTTTGACGCGCTGCGTCTGTTGGTAGGCGTATCGGCTCGTTGTACCTGCGTACCGTTTGTCGAGCCAAGTCCTGCCCTGTGCATCGGTGGCTCTAATGTACAGCGTGAGAGACTCTCCGTCCGATTGTTCGATCGTTCCATTGATTAAGACATCTGCGATGTGATCGTTCGACGGGACCACACGGCTGGCACCCCAGGCGCCTTGATCATCTAATACCAGTGCCAATTCTCTGGCCATAAACGTGGCTTCGGCCCGACGTATCTCCGGATAAACACTGTTCTCTGGGTCCGCCTCCATTAGACCGGGGTCGAATACGACAACGGCGACGTCCAAGATCTCATCGCTGGCTAATTCGGTCGTGTAGGTCTTGAGGGTAGGTACGGCTGTCGTTTTAACCGTCTGCGTGACGCACCCGGTGAGTAGGCTGAGAAGTGCAATGACCGTGCAAACGCGATTAATCATTCGTTGGGTATCTCAAGACCTTTGTATTTTCGGTACTCGTCCCACAGCGCTTCACGGATCTCAGGGTCTGGCTCGCGCATTGCCGCTTCTCTAAGTTGCCGTGCGACGATGTCGTCGTCATTACCTGTGGGGATGTCTTCGGGTGCTTCGAAGACCGCGGGTGCCTCCGGCGGGGCGCCCGAGCGTCCGCCAATACCACCACCAACAGACCCACTGCCACGTTGCTCTGCACCCTCATAAGGATTTCGACCACTGGGTTCTTGTTCGGTTCCCGAGTCCACCGAGCTTTGCGCGGCTGCGCCTTGCTCGCGTCGACTGGCGCGTTGTTGGCGCTGTTCTTCTCTAATAATCGCATCGAACACGCCTGTACTGGCCTCGAGTTGTCTGTCTAATACGGCGACGCGCTCGGCGGTCGTCATCGTGTCAGTGGAACCCCAGTCGGGCTCCATACCGTCTTGAGCGCGCGTGCCGCTGGCAGAGCCGCTGCCCGACGTGGTTTGCGCTGTTGAGGCGCTCTCACCAGCCCCGCTTGCACCCGCAGCTCCTCCCGACTGTCCTTGTGATCCTGAGTCTCCCGTACCCTGCGCATCGGCGGATGAGGCACTGCCACTGTAGGTGGGAACTTCGTCGATGAGACTTGGAAGTGAAAGGTCACCACTCGCCGAGTCGCCAAATCCAGGATCGCTCGAACCGGCACCATCACTTCCACCGGCTGAATTTGGACCACTTGACCCACCGGCGCTCGCGCTCGAATCGCCGCCACTACCCGATGTACCTGCCCCCGATGAGGCCCCACCGGCTGAAGGCGCCGACGCGCCCCCTGAGCCTGAAGATCCGCCCCCTGAGGTTGAAGATCCACTTGAACCGTTACTTGACGATGACGACCCGCCCCCTGAGCTTGACGATCCGCTTGAGCCGCCACTGGATGACGACGACCCACCTGAGCTGCCGCTTGATCCCGAGCTGCTCGACGGCGGCATGGATGCAGACGGTGAGGACGGCGATGATGGAGAACTGGCCGAGGGGCAACCCGAGAGCAGCGGTAGCAGCAGGCCGACGGCGAGTAGCTCCTTGTAGATCGCGCGCTTCATGTCGATGTCTCCGAATGGGTTGAACCGGGCATAGCCCAGTGTTTGGGCTCAAATGTCCACGTAATAGTGTCGCTTTCAACGGGTTCACCGTTTAAAAATACAGGGCGAAAGCGCGTTTTCCGAAGCCGTCTGATGACGCGTTCGGGTCCGCGAGGGCCGGTTGTGACGGGCAGCTGAACGCGCTCAATATTAACCACTTTGCCCGTGGGACTGATATTAAAACTGACAATTAAATCGCCTTCTGCGGGTTCGCTGGTTTTGATATCAAGTACTGGACCGAAGCCCGCAATCGCAGGCAGCGCGACGGGCGCCTCGAGGATGCGAAACGTTGGATAATCAGGATTTTTTGGCGTGCTGACCGCCTCGTCACTTGGCGTATTGTCTGTGGGCGCTTGTTCTGTTTCGGCGTTAACTTGTTCTGTCTCGGCGTTAACCTGTTCTGTCTCGGCGTTAAGCGGCTGTGTCTCGGCGTTAAGCGGTTGTGTCGTCGCGGCGTCCTCGTCTGTATCGGTCTTGGGCGTGTTGGGCTCTGAGGCGGAAGCCTCAGGGTCTACAGACGCGTCGACCTCGGTCAACGGCGACGTCTCGTTGGCGACCGGCGCCAGTGACTCCCCGTTTGCGAGCGCCAGTGCCGTGTTGTAAAAGTTTAAGGCGTAGTTTCGGTTGCCGGTCCACCACGCCCAGTCGGCGATTCGAATCAAGTCTTGGGCCTGTATTTCGCGCGTTACGCTCAGTCGGTCGCGGTTCAGTTGTTGCATGGCAACCAGTACTGAGAGGCCTCGTTTGAAGGTGCTCTTTCCGGCGGCAAAGTCGCGTCTTTCGCGGTCCATACGACCCGGCATGGACGCGCCAATACCCCGGTGTCCCGCGAGGAGGTATTGCGCCCGCACCATACCCTCGAGCGCGGGAAACAGCTCTGCGGAATCCTCCCCGTAAGTTGCGATTGATTCATTCAGCGCGCGGCGATAAAAATTCCAGGCCTTGCCCATGCGCGCGGTTGCTTCTTCGTCCTCGTCGATATCTTCAAGCAACGCAAATTGATGCCACTCTGCTTGTCGCAGTAGCGCGGTTATTTTTTCGGGGCCTGAGGGGATTGTGCGGGCTTCAATTCGTGACAAGTAGGCGTGACGTTCGTCGGCCGCTACGAATTGGTTGAGCGCCCGATGGCTTGCAATTTCGGCGCGCACAAAGGGGAGCTGACTTTTGGCGTCCAGACCATCATTAACGCGACTGAGGTGCGCGGCGCGTTTTAACTTTTCGATGGCCTCTTGGTGGTTACCATTTTGCTGGAGTCCAACGGCGTCGTTCCATAACACTTCTTGCAGTCGCGGATCATAGGCACCAAAGAAGCCGGTCTGGCCAAACGCGTGCGGCGCGGCTGCGAAAAGCAGGGCATATGTCAGTGCGGTCGTTACTGCGAGACCTGGCGAAAATACTTTCACGAATCAGTCCTCTGTTACACCTCAGTATAGAGATAATTCCCTCTTAGTCTCTACGTCTTAAGATAAGGCATGTACACTTCCGCCGCGCCGAAGGGCTGGGCGCGATCTGGACAGTCAATAATACTGGGTGAGCACATGGGCAAATTTTTAAACGACACAGCATTGGTTTCGCTTGGAGATAACCGATGGCAGGCTGAGCTTCACAAGGGCTGGCGAATTGGGAAAGTGCCTAATGGCGGTTATGTCATGGGTGTTATCGGCAGAGCGATTTCACAAACCTTAAACGATGCTGATCCGCTATCGATCAATGCTTTTTACTTAGAGCCAACCATGCTTGGACATGCTGAAATCGACGTTGAGGTTCTTAGAGAAGGGAAAGGCACGCAGTTCGCAGCGGCGCGTTTGTATCAAGAGGGTGGCCTGAAGTTGGTGGCTAACGCCGCCTTTACGGACCTTGATCGTCTGAAGGGCCCCACTAATACGCTTTTGGAGCCACCGCAGGTTCCAAGGTTTGATCCAACCCAAGCACAGCCGCACGGTGGTCTTGAAATTCACGACACGGTGGATATTCGCGTTGTAAAGGGGCAAGAGTTTTTTGAGCGTCGCGAACCGACTAATACGGGCGAGTTCATCGCGTATATGCGTTATTCAGACGGGGCTGAGATTGGAACGCTCGACCTATTGATGTTTGTCGATATGATGCCCCCCCCTGCCTTTACATTGGTGCCCAATGTCGGGTGGGTGCCCACGGTTGAATTGACGGTCCAGGTGCGAGGGAAACCCGCTCCGGGACCTATTTTATGTCGAGCACGCTCGACAACACTGATGAGTGGCGTGACTGAGCTCGACTGTGAAATTTGGGATGCAAACGGCGCTCTGGTCGCACTTGGGCGCCAAACCATGAAAGTTCGCTCAATGAGCTGAGTTACCAGGTTGCCACGTGCCCGCCAGGCCGTCTGGGGTCGGCATAACCGTAAAACCAGCCGTCCTCGATTTGCACCGAATTCACGCGTCCAATCGTGCTGTTTGAGCGGAGAATTTTGTGATTGCTGGCTTCTAATAGTTTTACCGTATCGGGTGAAATGCCCGGCTCGACCATTGCCATATCCGGCATCCATTGATGATGGATCCGCGGTGCAGATGTTGCCATGCCGAGGGTCATATCAAATGCCATGACGTTCAGCAGTGTTTGTGCCACCGCGGTAATAATTCTCGAGCCGCCGGGGCTCCCGGTCGCAATCCATGGTTTGCCGTCTCGGAACACAAGCGTTGGTGTCATTGACGATAAGGGACGACTGCCCGCCGACACGGCGTTTGCTTCGCCCTGCACCAGCCCATAACCATTGGCGGACCCGGGTTTAGCGGCGAAGTCGTCCATTTCGTTGTTCAGTAGCATCCCGGTTCCGGGAACAACAATGCCAGAGCCGAAGCTAAAGTTAATGGTGTATGTGTTGGAGACCACATTCCCGTATTGGTCAGCTACGGAGTAATGTGTGGTTTCTGTGCTCTCCGCGTCGTCAAAAGTGCCGGGGCGAATATCACTTGAGGGCGTCGCTCGATCGCTTTTGATTATGGCCCGCCGTGTACTCAGGTAGGCCTCGCTCGTCAGTTCTGTCATCGGTATTGCTGTTCTATCGGGATCCCCCAGGTACTCGCTTCGGTCTGCATAGGCGAGTTTCATGGCCTCGATGAGGACGTGCAGGTAACCCGCACTATTGTGGCCCAGCTGCTTGAGCGGGAAGGGCTCTAAAAGCGTTAAGATCTGTGAGACGTGGATGCCACCCGACGAGGGGGGCGGCGCGCTTACCAGCTCGTAACCTCTGAACATTGAACGAACGGGTTGGCGCTCAAGCGCCCGATAATTTGCTAAATCCGAGCGCGTTATTAGGCCGCCGTTACGCTGCATTTCTTCAACGATGAGTGCTGCAGTCTTGCCTTTGTAGAATCCATCCGTGCCGTTGTCGCTTATACGTTTAAGTGTTGCTGCCAGGTCGGGTTGTTTAAACAGACTCCCCATCGCCGGTGCCGTCCCAGTACCGGCTAAATAAATGCGGTTGGCTTCTTCGTTACGCGCGAGCCGTTTTGTGGCTGCGCGAAGGTTTAAGTGCAGTGCCGCCGGCACCCTAAAGCCTTGCTCAGCGAGTTCAATCGCGGGCTGTATGACGGTCTTAAGATCCAGCGTCCCGTAGTTTTCTAGCGCGTGAATCATGCCGGCAACGGTGCCCGGAATGCCCGCAGCACTGGGACTGTTGTAGGCCATTTGCTTATTTACCGTGCCGTCCTCGTTGAGGAACATGTCTCGTGATGCGCTGGCAGGGGCCATCTCTCGGTAATCGATGAAGACTTGCTCGTCCGTTTTGGCTAGGTGGACCAACATAAATCCACCGCCTGCAAGATTGCCCGCGCGCGGTAACGTCACTGCGAGCGCAAACCCGGTCGCAACGGCCGCGTCAACAGCATTACCACCTCGTTTGAGCATACTCAGACCTGCCTCTGACGCGAGTTTCTCGGGTCCTGACACCATGCCCTTGGCGGCGATCTCGGGTATGAATCGCGTTCCATAATCGATGAGAGGGCCACCCTGGTTGGCCGTCTGAGCGACAGCGACGAGCGGGTTAAGGGTCATCGCGGTGGCGAACAATAAGCTGACAAAACGCATTGAAAATTCTCCAAAGATCTAGGGGTGGAAAGCTACCACAAGATGCCGTTTACGCAGAGTACCCTCGACATCGATTACCATAGCGTTACGAGGAGGCGCTATGGAACTGAAAGACTACCGCAGGCAATACACAAAGGGTGGGCTCGCGCGCGCAGCACTGCCTAAAAATCCCTTGGATCTGTTCACCCAGTGGCAGTCCGACGCGGCTCAGGCCGGGTTGGCCGATCCCACGGGTTGTGTTGTTGCAACAGTGCAGCCCGATGGGTCCGTCCGGCAGCGTTTTGTGCTGCTAAAGGGCTTTGACGAACAGGGGTTTGTCTTCTTCACGAACTATCAGAGCGATAAGGCTGTGGCGCTTGCGAGTTATGGTCGAGCTTCAATACTTTTTCCTTGGAACGAGCTCGACCGACAAGTCAGTATTTCTGGCGAAGTGACGAAAATTTCTGAAGAGGCCTCCGACGCTTACTTCTCAACGCGCCCTTACGCGAGTCAAATCGCCGCCTGGACGTCGGATCAGAGTAGACCGATCGCCAGTCGATCGGATCTCGAAGCGCAGTATCAAAGGGCAGTTGAGCGATTTGAGGACACCGATGTTGCGCGTCCACCGCACTGGGGCGGCTTTAGGTTAACGCCCCAGCGGATCGAATTTTGGCAGGGTGGGAGTGACCGGTTGCACGATCGATTCGTCTACGACTTTGACGCGGCATGGGTTCTGACGCGACTGCAGCCTTAAGTTATTCGCTGCGATGAACGAAGCGCTGAATGTAGTGTGGTATTGGCGGCAGTTCGAGCAGTTGTCGGCGCATTAAATCCAAGCCGATCGCAGCCACTAAGATTTGGAAACGATCGCGTGACCCCGGAATTTGCAGTCTGACCGCGCGATGTTGGTCCCGCGTGCCCCATGCCATCCATACGGTGCCCACGGGCTTGTCGTCGCTACCGCCTCCGGGGCCCGCAACGCCTGAGACCGCGATTCCGATGTCTGACGCCCCGTACTTCAGTGCGCCCAAAAGCATTGCAAGTACAACCGGCTCACTGACAGCACCGTGCTTGACGAGTGTGGCTTTAGGTACATCAAGGATTTTGTTTTTACTGGTATTTGCGTAGGTAATAAACCCGCTGCCAAAAACCTTGGAGGACCCGGGTTCTCGAGTGATTAACGATGCAATGAGACCGCCGGTGCAAGACTCAGCGGTGGTGACGCTCATGTTCTTAGTCACTAGCGCGCGTTGCAGTGACAGAGCAAGCTGATCATTGTCTTCGCCAATAATATGATCACCGATCAGTCTGTGCAGAAGCCGCTCTGCCTCAGCGCGTTGCTCGAGGAAGACGTCATCATCGACTTGGAGTTTAAGTTCCAGCTGCGGCAAGCCGGATCTGAAGCCGAGCGTGACCTGGCTCGGCCACTCCTCACTGCATGCATTGACAAGTTCTTGGATCGTCGACTCGCCAATACCAAACGTTTGTAGCCGGCGGATAAAGGCGGTGCCACCACCCACTCGAGCAGTGATTCGCTCGCAGATTTCAGGGAGCATGGCGGTTAACTCGACCGGCACGCCGGGCGTGGCAATGACCAGTGCTCCTTCGATTTCAACGGCAAAACCAACCGCACTACCGAGCGGATTGGCCACGAGGTCTGCGCCCTCAGGCAGGTAGGCTTGCTTGAGGTTGCTGGCATTAAGTTCGAGTCCTCGACGCTCACACCAATGCGCTAGGTGCGCAATGGCGCCGGGGTGTTCAACCAACGTGCACCCGAGTACCTCGGCGACAACGGCGGCGGTCAGATCATCTTCTGTTGGACCCAGTCCGCCATTGATGACGACAGTGTGAGACTCGCTGCATAAGTTGCGCAGACTCTCGGCAAGCAACTGAGGCTCATCACCGACCGTAATTTTCTTGGCGATGCCGATTTTCTTCTCGCTCAGCGCGAGTGCGATGCGTGACGAATTGCTGTCAACCGTATCGCCGCTCATCAGCTCGTTACCGGTGAGCAACAGACCGACCTGTGCGCGTTTACCCATGGTGAGCCCCTGAAGACCTGTCTTTAAAAATCAGCATTTCCGGGTGTCCTTGGGAACGGAATCACGTCACGCACGTTTTCCATGCCTGTGATGTAGGCCACGAGCCGCTCAAAGCCCAGACCAAAACCTGCGTGTGGAACGGTTCCATAGCGTCTGAGATCGCGATACCACCAGAGCGTGTCTTTAAGGGCTGGATCCATGCGCGCATCGAGTACGTCGAGCCGCTCTTCTCGCTGGCTGCCGCCAATGATTTCACCAATGCCGGGTGCCAGTACATCCATCGCAGCGACGGTGCGTTCATCGTCGTTAAGCCGCATGTAGAAGGCCTTGATGTCGCGAGGGTAGTCGGTCACAACAACGGGCGCTTTGAAGTGATCTTCGGCCAAGAACCGCTCGTGCTCCGAGGCCATATCGATGCCCCATTGCACAGGGAACTCAAATGACTTGCCTGATTTTAATAAAATATCGATGGCGTCGCTGTAGGTGACGCGGACAAACGGCTGGTCCACAATATTGCTCAGTCTGTCCATGACCGTGTTGTCGATACGTTGCTGAAAGAAGCCCAAGTCGGTTTCGCATTCGTTGAGTACGCGCTGAGTGACCGACTTTAATAGTCGCTCTGCGAGGTTGGCGTTGTCGTTGAGGTTTGCAAAAGCTACTTCGGGCTCAACCATCCAAAATTCGGCCAAGTGACGGGAGGTATTGGAGTTTTCCGCTCTGAAAGTGGGCCCGAAAGTGTAAACCTTGCTCATCGATAAGCAGTACGATTCGACTGCGAGTTGCCCTGAGACTGTCAGGTAGGCGTCTCCGCCAAAAAAATCGGCCGTCGTATCGACCTGGCCTTTTTCATTCATCGGCAGGTTATTGAGGTCAAGCGTACTTACTCTGAACAGCTCTCCTGCCCCTTCACAGTCACTGGCGGTAATGATCGGGGTGTTCACCCAATAAAAATCGTCAGAGTGAAAGAAGTCGTGGATTGCATTGGCAAGAACGTGACGAACCCGGGTAACCGCGCCAAAGGTATTGGTGCGCGTTCTCAGGTGCGCCTGGGAGCGAAGGTACTCAAACGTGTGTCTCTTTTTCGCGATCGGGTAGGATTCAGGATCATCAACGTCCCCTACAAGGTCCACGGCCGTGGCTTGAATTTCGACAGCCTGCCCACCGCCTTGTGATGCAACGAGCTCCCCGGTCACTGCCACGGCGCATCCCGTAGACAACTTAAGAATAACGTCCTCGTAGTTAGCAAGTGCATTGGCGGCGACGCACTGAAGACTGTCAAAATGGCTGCCGTCATTGACGGCTAAAAAGGAAATGCCAGCCTTTGAGTCCCGTTTACTCCGTAACCACCCCTGAACAGTGACGCTTTGGCCAACCAGTGTGTCATCGGCTAAGAGGTTTTTTACCGGAAAGATGTTGGACATTGTTGTTAGATCCTAAGACGTGTTGCGAAGCGGTGAATGAGACGGTCATGGGGGTAACGCTCAGAGCGGAGTATCCAGTGCCGTAAATGCAGGATGTTCGCCGCGGGGCCTCTCGTTCGTGACGTATTGCACGCGAACCCGCTGTCGAAGCTGGTAGCGCTTGGATGGGCTCGTTAAGGCCATTTCCCATTTATCAAAACTAAATTTCTCACTGTCTTTGCGCAGATCAACGACCCCCTCCAGTCCTAAGTCGTCAAGTTTCACCGTAAAGCCAGAGGTGTTGATGTGCACAATTTCGCCATCAAATTGAGACGTATCGGCAGCAGCCTGAGCGTTTAAGAAATTGCAGGTTAGCCAGTTATGAGCACCATTAACCGCCTGGCGGTTCTTTGCGCTGGCCTGGTTGAGCAGGTCAAACACAGTGGCTGAGGCAGGCTCCACAGACGTGTCTCCGAGCATGGCTTTGAGCTGCAGATGGACGCAGTAATCCAAGGCTTTCCTGAGCGGTGATGTCCCGTTGGTATAGAGTGATAAGGCCATTCCCATATGCGGCGCGGGCTTGATGCTCAAGCTTGCGCGTGCCATCAGACGATTAACCATTGAGCGCAATGGTCGTTCGTCACTCGATGCATTAAGTGCGGTGATTAGTGTTCTAAACCCTTCCAATGTAGAGAATTCCAAGCCCTCTAGATCAGGCTGATAGCGCTTTAGAAACTCCTGGGCTTCCTCGGCGCGGTCTCGCCGTATCCCCGCGTGTGTAACGAATGGTCCAGGCCTCTGAGCCTCTTTAAGCGCGTTGGCAATCGCTCGGTTGGCGGCGACCATGCATTCCTCAACCAGCAGTTGTGAGGATTTTTTCTCCACCCGTTCAATGCTGGTTATCTGTTTTTCATCGTTCATAATCCAGCGATGCTCTGGTCGGTGCTCGATCACAAGCTCACAGGCCTCACGCCGCTGACGCAGTGCTCTGAAACAGTTTTGCAGGTGTGAAAGCTCGTCAGTAAACGTGTGCGGGGCTTTTTCCTGAAACACATCCTCAACTTCGGGGTAGCTTAATTTTGCTTTCGACTGAACGAGCGCAAGCACAATCTCGGCCTGAGTGACCTCACCCTCTGCGGAGACCGTGAGGCGACAGACCACTGCATTGCGATCTTCCAGCGGTTTCAAGGCTGCATGTTGCGACAGTGTGTCGGGTAACATCGCAATGGCTGTGCCGTGAAAGTAATGGGAAGTGCCACGTTTTGAAATTGCGGCCGTAATGTCAGCAGCGTGCCCAGTCACGGCTGTCGGGTCTGCAATGGCGACGGTGAGTTGCCAGCCGTCATCCAGCGGTTCGGCGCAAAGCGCATCATCGATGTCCATGGTGTGAACAGAGTCGATACTCACCAGTGGCAAGTGCGTTAAATCCTCTCGGGGAAGGGCATTCTCTGGGGTCGTGCTGAGGAGCGACTCAATTTGATTCAAAACATTTTTGGGAAGTTGACGATGAATGCCGGCGCGAGCCGCGCAATACTCATTTTCAAGCCCGGGTGTGCCCTCTGGGCCAAACGATCGCAACACCTTGACCGCTGGCTTCCCATCAGCGAAGGGGTGGCGGCTGAGTTGACACTCAACGAGATCGCCTTGCTTCGCGCCTGATCGTGCATTGGGCGGAATGAACAGCCAACGGGAGAAATGCATCAACTCTGGAATGTCTGGTGCTACAAAGAATGCCTTACCCTTCTGCACGATCTCGCCGACGAAGGTGTCGACCGACGTCGTCAGGAGTGTCTCCAGCTCGCCTGCGGTCTGTGCGTTACCTGATTTGTCCTTCCCCGAAACGGGTTTGATCGTAATCGAGACTCTGTCTCCAGGCAGCACGCGCTGCATCTCATCCGGTGGCAGAAAGATTTCGCGCGCGTCGTCAAGCACAACAAAACCAAAGCGACTGCGTGTCGCTTTGACCGTCCCCTCGGCGGATTCTTTTTCTGCTTCTATTTTGTTTTTAAGGCCCTGAAGCTGGTTTAGGGCATTTTTATCTAACATACACCGAGAGGTCTCTTGAGCCTGATTTTAACTGCGGTAGCGCCAGTCGCGACTTGCCGGACAAATCCTAGCTGACGGGCCCCGATTTTTCACGCTTTTGTAATGGCGAAAAAACTACCAATCGATGATTGACATCAGTTGCGGTCATGGCTTTACTCATTTTTGCCCGAAATAGAAAGAGTAGGACGGTTTATTGGTAATGATGTTTGTTGGTCACGCCTTGACGCTCGACATCACCGTTAACCGCTGTGAACCCGCAGCGACGCTCTCTTCTTCCTCATCCGTTACTCAATGCCCGCTGTCTCCTCGGAGCGCTGTGGGGCCACGTTTTGATTTTTGTGTCCTTGGGGGATCGCATGCCGCAACCAGTCGAGTTGATCGATGACGTTACACGCCTTGAATCTGCACCGGTGAAGACCTACGTGCTGGACACCAACGTACTTTTGCACGATCCGACGGCCATAGCGGCGTTTGCGGAGCACCGCGTCGTGATTCCCATGACCGTGCTCGAAGAGCTTGATCACATTAAGGACCGTCGCGACAAGTCGGTGAGTCGTGAGGCACGGATTGCGATTCAGATGATCGATAAAGTAGTCGGCTTGGCGTCACCTCAGGCGATACAAGTCGGTGTGGACATTCCGGGCTCAACCCTCTCGGGTAGCCTGGGACGCCTGGCCATTTTTCCCGATCAGCTACTGGGTGCCAATGAGAACGTACCGTTTTTAGACAGCACACAAGATCAGGCGAATGACAATCGCATTATTAATGTGGCGTTGAAATATCAGGTCGAGCACCCCGGTGAGTTTGTGTGCTTAGTGACCAAAGACATCAATATGCGAATCAAGGCAAAGGGCTCTGGTCTTTTGCACGTCGAAGACTACCGTCACGATCGAGTGCTTGATGACATTGATTTATTGGCCACGGGCTACCGACGCAGTAACGGTGAGTTTTGGGAGGGCATCGATCGAGTCGATACTGTTCGCGAGGGCAGTATGACCCTTCACAGAATTCCCAAGTCGGAGCTCCCAGACGCTTACCCGAACCAGTTTTTATATGACGATAATGGGTTCATGGCGTTTGTTGATCATGTGGATTCGGAATACGTTTTTCTTGCCGTGGACAGTCGCGATAATTTAATGAATCAGCGTTTTTGGGGTCTTGCACCGCGCAATCTTGAGCAAGCCATGGCGATGCGACTGCTTGACAATGATGATCTCGACATGACCGTACTGACGGGTCCTGCCGGGTCGGGTAAGACCTTGCTGGCGCTTGCTTATGGGCTGCACGCGATTCTTGAGCAAAAAAAATACAAGAAGCTCATCGTCGCACGCTCGACCCCGCCGATGGCGGAAGACATTGGCTTTCTTCCGGGTACGGAAGAGGAAAAGATGGCGCCCTGGCTCGCCGCTTTTGACGATAATTTGGAAATCTTACACGGCGCAGATGAGTGTTCAAATGGGAGCATCGACTACGTGAAGGAGCGCGCAAATATTCAATTTAAGTCATTGAACTTCATGCGCGGAAGATCATTCAATGGCGCCTATATTATTATCGATGAGTCTCAGGGACTGACTCAGTTTCAGCTGAAGTCGATCATTAGTCGCGTGGGTTCGGACTCTAAAATTGTCGTGCTGGGCAACTTGGCGCAAATCGATAATAAATACATCTCTCCGTTAACGTCGGGGCTGACGTATTTGGTCGAGCGCGCCAAACCCTATCCGCACGCGGGCATCATGCACATTAACGGCATTGTTCGATCGCGTCTGGCAGCGTTTGCGGAAGAAAATCTCTAGCGCCCTGCAGCTGTTAGTCAAACAGCAGTAGTTCTATTCGCGCTTCGATGGCCCAGGTGGCCTCTCTGGCGGCCGTGGGGCTGTCGATACGTTGATTGAGCGTCGGCTCCAATTCAAAAAATAGGAAGTCACGAATGGCTTGCGCGCGCAAGCGCAGGCCTAGTTGGTAGTTCTCAACTTCGTCTTTCGGTTCGGTATTGCCTTTCGCACCGATGTAGACGTAGGCCGCTCGCTCAAACCCGTTAGTGACGGCCCACTGCCGAACAACGCCGACGCGGGTCGACCATTCGACGCCGTCCGTCTCTTCACCATAAAGCATGCGATTTTGCGTTCTAACGAGCGAGCGCTCGGACAACGCATAGTCGAGGTCGATCTTTGTGGTCGCGAAGGCGCCATCGTCAAAGTCGTACTGAGCACGTTGCGAAAATCGGAACGATGTTTTCGGGTTCCATATGGTTTTATATCGGTAGTTGATGCCGGGCTTGGGCCCTGAGCCCGATAGGCCTACCGTGAAATCGGTTCGGTGATTGCCGGCAGCGCTCTCATCGACGAGAACCTGAAAGCCAACTTGGCTTTGAGAGGGGTCATCTTTATCGCCTGCTATGAGTTCGTCAGGGTCATCACCCCGGAAAACAAGATCAACACGGTTCGCAAGCCGAGGGAGGTTGACCTTACCGCCGACACTCACGCGAGTCTCAGTGCCCAGGCGATCATCCCAATCGGTCGTCAGCTTTAATCGCAAGCGCGATTCTGCAATCTCGGTGTCGCTGTCGACATCACCGAAAAAGCTGTCGACCCAGCGCGTGAGTGCCAAAGTACGGTCGGTTGCAAAACGGTGGCTGGTGTCTACCCAGGCGGGGTCTGTTCCGCGCTCCCGCCCTGCGACCTCCTCTTCTGTCAGTTGTTCGACAATCGCCGGCGCATCGGCAGCTTCTGAAACCGGGGTTAGCGCCCCCAAAGCGGTCATAGGGGCTATAGCCCCCAAAGAGCAGAGCATGAAGCCGGAAAAAACACGTTGGATACTCATGAGCTCAGTCTACGGGACTGTGAAGGCCCTTAGTACGTTTTCTGAGGGATATCGCGCACAATATTGACAAAACTGTCATACCGATCCGCGCCAATATCGCCGCGCTCAAGCGCTGCTAAGACAGCGCAGCCCTTCTCTACGAGGTGTTTGCAATCTCGAAATCGACATTGGCCTAAAAACGCTCTGAACTCTTCAAAGCCAGGGGCGACGAGCGCTGGATCGATGTGCTGTAACCCGAATTCCCGTATGCCCGGGGAGTCAATAATACAGCCCCCTTCCGGGCGCTGAAAAACCTCGGCCGTCGTGGTCGTGTGTCGGCCTTTTAAGACGCCCTCGGAAAGCGCACCCACACGAAGGTCTTCGTTCGGTAGCAAACGATTAATGATCGATGACTTGCCAACGCCGCTCTGCCCTACGAAGACTGTTGTGCGGTCCCCGAGCAAGCGATTTAAATTTCGTGTGGCGCTGGCGCTCGGGTCGATTTCTAGAACCGTAAGGCCAATTTCTTTGTAGCGGTTCAGTAGAACTCGACTCTCTGGGTTTATCGCCAGTAGATCAGCCTTGTTAAGAATGACGACGGCCTCGATTCCGGCAATATGCGCGGCCACCAAATAGCGATCGATCAGATTTGCAAACGGTTCGGGCGCAGGAGCAATCACGACCGCAATGAGGTCCACATTGGCGGCGACCGCCTTTAATTGACCGCGTGCATCGGGACGATTCAGTTCTGAGCGACGCTCGAGTTGCGCTGATACAGCAGCGCCAGTATCGCTGTGCAGCCAAAATACGCGATCGCCCGCGACCAGGTGAGCGAGGTTGGGTCGGAGATGGCACTTGTGCGTGTTGCCGGCCTCGTCTCTGACGATCGCCGTCTTACTGTAACGGGCAACGATGGTGCCGAGCGCATCGTCATTGTGGCCAGCCATTGAGCTTTTTCGTCGCTTCGTCTCATTGTGGTCAATGCGTCGCTTCTGTTGCTCTGTCAGTCGTCTATTCGCCATGAGATCAGTGTACCCTGTCCCGTCGGGTAGTGATGTGCTTTGGGCGCTTTTGTGAGGGCGAGGATTGATGAGTAAGCAAACCAGGCTTGTTTGGGTCGACATGGAGATGACCGGATTAGATCCGGAGACTGACCGCGTGATTGAGATTGCAACCATTGTAACCACGCAGGATTTAGAGGTGCTCGCGGAGGGGCCGGTTATTGCACTGCGTCAGAGCGAGGCGGCTATAGCTGCAATGGACGAATGGAATACGCGTACGCATACCCAGTCAGGATTAGTGGATCGGATTCGTTCCAGCACCATCGATGAGGCCGAGGCCTCTGCGAGAACGCTGGCGTTTCTGGCGCAGTGGGTTGAGCCCAACAGCTCGCCCATGTGCGGTAATTCGATCTGCCAAGACCGTCGTTTCATGGTGAAGCACTTGCCGGAGCTGGCAGGCTTTTTCCACTACCGAAATTTGGACGTCACGACGCTCAAGCTACTGGCAACTTATTGGCGGAAAGATCTGCCTGCGGTGCCCAAGCGCAATGTTCACGAAGCCTTAGCCGATATTCGCGAGTCGATTGAAGAGCTTCGTTACTACCGTGAACATTTAGTAAAAATGAGTGGCTAACACCCGTGTTGGGTTAGGGCCCACGCAATATGCTCTTTAACCAGTGGTGACGATGTATCTTGCTTTGAGCGCAATGCGTTGACGATTTCTTGCGTTGTTTCAGCGTTGCCCAACGCAACGGCAATGTTGCGAAGCCACCGTTCGTGACCAATTCGTCGAATGGGAGAGCCTTGAAGTCGCTCCTCAAATTCTTTTTCAGTCCACGCAAATAACGTGACCAAATCGGCCTGATCTAGGCCTTCGCGTGGCGCAAAGTCAGGCTCAGGACTGGTGGTTGCAAACTTGTTCCAGGGACAGACCAGCTGACAGTCGTCACACCCGTAGATCCGGTTGCCCATCTTAGGTCTCAGTGCCTCGTCAATGGATCCTTTGTGTTCGATTGTTAGATAAGAGATGCAACGTCGCGCATCGAGCACAAAAGGCGCGACGAAGGCATCGGTTGGGCAGGCGACCATACAGGCTGAGCAACTGCCGCAGTGTTTTTCTTCTTTTGGATCGGAGGGCATGAAGGGAATGTCGGTGTAGATCTCGCCCAAGAAAAAGTAAGAGCCCGCTGACTCATTAATCAACATGGTATTTTTAGCGATCCATCCCAGTCCGGATTGTTCGGCGACAGCGCGTTCGAGAACAGGGGCACTGTCGACGAACGCTCTAAACGTCCCACAAGCGAGCTCATCGCGAATGCGTTCGGCCAGCTTTGCCAGGCGAGATCGAATGAGTTTGTGGTAGTCACGCCCCAGTGCGTAACGAGAAACGAACCCTTTTTCCGAGTTTTCTAGGATCTCCCACGCATCTGCGGCTTCGGGTAGGTAGTCCATTCGACACGAGATCACCGTGCAGGTCCCAGGCACTAGTTCAGACGGGCGGCTGCGCTTGCTACCATGACGGTCCATCCAATCCATCGTGCCGTGGTATCCCGCTTGGAGCCACTTTTCGAGGTAGGCTTCGTGTTCGTGAAGATTGACGCCGGTAAATCCAATGTCTTGAAACCCGAGCTCGCGGGCCCATGCTTGAATGGTCTCAATGATTGCAGTGTGGTCACGGTTATTCACGCTAACAGTGTGACAGATATGAGCTCGAGCGCGGTACACTCTGCGCATGACTAGTTTCGGTTTAATTCAGACGTTTCTTGCAGACGAGGCGGCAACCGTCGACGTGGGCGGAAAAATCGGTGCAGCCTTGATCGCTGGAAACGTGGTTTTTCTCGAGGGAGAGCTCGGTGCCGGTAAAACCACCTTTACCCGCGGAGTCTTGCGTGCTCGCGGACACACCGGAGCGGTCAAGAGCCCAACCTATACGCTCTGCGAGCCTTACGAGTTAGACGATACTCACCTCGTCTGTCACATAGATCTGTATCGATTGTCTGATCCGGAAGAACTCGAGTTTCTGGGTTTTCGAGACTATCTGGCCAGTGGTGCCATCGTGTTGATCGAGTGGCCCAGTCGCGGTGAAGGATGGCTGCCGAATCCTGATTTGAAAATCGAGTTGAGCGAGCGTGGGTCGGGGCGAGCACTTCGCGTTTTAGCGCTGACGACCCACGGGTCCCAAGTGCTCGAACGCTGTGGAGTGGATCATGTTGAGTAGGCGAGGCAGTTCCACCATGTTGCTTTTGCTGCTAGGACTGCTCGTCGCCCCTTTCGCCGGTGCTGCGGTCAATGTCGAGGACGTCCGACTCTGGCGGGCGCCGGACCACACGCGCATCGTGCTGGATTTGTCTGGGCCCACCGCACACACCGTTTTGGAGCTCGAAAATCCGTCGCGTCTGGTGTTGGATGTAAAGGGTGCGTCTTTGGTGGGTGTACTCACAGACCTGCCGCTTGAGGGGACGCCAGTGGCGCGCGTCAGATCAGGTGTCCGCCAGGGTGAAGATCTTCGTGTGGTGTTTGATCTTACCGCCAAGGTTAGACCGAAGAGCTTTCAACTGTCCGCTAATGAGCGGACAGGGCACCGGTTGGTATTGGACCTTTACGATGCCAATATTGACGCAGTACCCGCGATCGTCACACCGCCGAAAAGCGTGCAACAAGTCGATCGTCGGCGACCGGTGGTGGTGGCGATTGATGCGGGTCACGGTGGAGAGGACCCCGGTGCGTCGGGTCCCAACAAACTTCGCGAGAAAAACGTTGTTTTACAAATCGCGAACCGATTGAAGCGGCAGTTTGAGACCTCGTCGGCGTTCACCCCTGTCATGATTCGTACGGGTGACTATTACATCACCCACAAAGGTCGCAGAGATTTGGCGCGCAAGAATCAAGCGGATTTGTTCATCTCTATTCATGCGGATGCGTTTACGCACCCCTCGGCGAACGGTGCGTCGGTCTATGCGCTGTCGACACGGGGGGCCACTTCCACCACCGCGCAGTACCTTGCTGATAAAGGCAACGCCGCGGACTTAGTCGGAGGCGTTGCGGTATCGGAGCTGGATGACGTCTTGGCCGGTGTGCTGACTGACTTGTCCATGACTGGAACACTCGACTCGAGTTTAAGCATTGGGACAGAGATCTTGGGTGAGATGGGTGAAGTGGCTCAGCGTCTCCACAAGAAGAAGGTCGAGCAGGCAGCGTTTTTGGTATTGAAGTCTCCTGATATTCCGTCAATCTTGGTTGAAACGGGTTTTATATCAAATCCAAAGGAGTCCGCGTTGTTGGCCACACCGAGCTATCAAACCAAAATGGCGGCGGCTATTTTTGTCGGGGTCGAACGTTGGTTTAGAGCAAACCCGCCACCGGGCACTGTTTTTGCACGTGCATCGTCCGCTCCCATGCCAGCCGGTCGCAGTGTGAAGGTTGTGCGCGGAGACACCTTGTCAGGCATCGCCTCACGCTACTCAGTGACCCTTGAGGCATTAAAGTCAAAAAATGATCTGTCCTCTAACAGTATTAGAGTGGGTCAGGTTCTTATTATTCCGGAGTCGGGATGACATCAACGGGCAAAATTCGGCAGCTCGACAGCAGGCTTGCCAACCAAATTGCGGCTGGGGAAGTGGTTGAGCGTCCGGCGTCTGTTGTTAAAGAGGTGTTGGAGAATGCGCTGGATGCCGCTGCCGACAAGATTTCGATCGATATTGAATCGGGCGGTGTGAAACAGATACGAATAACCGATAACGGTATAGGTATCGCGAGCGAGGACTTGAGTCTCGCTCTCGCGCGTCACGCCACGAGTAAAATTGCGTCGATTGACGATTTAGAGGCCGTTGCCACCTTGGGTTTTAGAGGTGAGGCGCTTGCGTCGATTGCGTCGGTTTCGAAATTTTCGATCACCTCTAACACAACAGACCAACCCGGCAATGGCCATGTGGCGCAGTGTGAAGGTCGTGACATGAAGGTCAGTGTCGCCCCTGCCGCGCATCCCCAAGGGTCTACGCTTGAGATTCGAGACCTCTTTTACAACACGCCCGCGCGGCGAAAGTTCTTAAAAACTGAGCGAACGGAATTTGCACGCATTGAGGAGGTGGTTAAGCGGACTGCGCTCGCCCGACCCGATGTGAGCTTCGTGCTGTCGCACAACGGTAAGGTGACCCATCGGCTGCCCTCGGGTACGTCCGAGCAAGATCTGCAGCGGCGCGTTATTGGGATCTGTGGTGACGGATTTGCGCATCAGAGTGTGGTGGTTGACCGGGTCGCTCACGGTCTGTCTTTGCGAGGCTGGGTTGGATTGCCGACATTTTCTCGGTCGCAGGCGGACCTGCAGTACTTTTTCGTCAATGGGCGAGTGGTCAAGGACAAAGTAATTACACACGCTGTTCGCCAAGCCTATCGGGATGTCTTGTACGGTGGCCGACATCCGGCGTACGCGCTATTTCTTGAGCTCGATGCCAGTCGAGTCGATGTCAACGTGCACCCCACGAAGCATGAAGTCCGGTTTCGGGACAGTCGATCTGTCCACGGGTTTGTGTTCAGTACGCTCGGCCGAGCCCTCGCTGAGGTTAGGCCGGAGGATCAGACGAATACGGCCAACCTATCTGAGATTGCGTCAGCCCAGTTCGAGCAGGTCTCAATGGGGCTCGAAACGCCTCGCCAGACTCTCACTACTGGGGCTTACGGGGTCGCTGAGTACGCACCAGAAACGCGTGAGCCATCTCGGTCTTTTGAACGTTTTAGCGCAGGCTTATCGGACCGTGGCACGGTTAATTCAAGAGTCGGACCTGCGGGTGCTCATACCGTGTCGGAGAATCAGCCTGTCGACGTCCCACCCTTGGGGTTCGCGGTGGCCCATCTGCACGGCGCGTATATTGTGGCTCAAAATGCACACGGAATGGTTTTGGTTGACGCTCACGCGGCCCATGAACGGATCACCTATGAGCGTTTGAAAGCTGCGAGGGCCACACAGACCCTGGCCAGCCAACCCCTATTGGTGCCCTCGGCATTGTCACTCTCAAGCAACGAAATGGCGGCTTTTGAGGAGTTCTCGGGAGAGTTCTTGCGACTGGGTCTTGTTATCGATATTGCCAGTGAAGGCAGTGTAGTGATCCGTGAGATCCCCGTCATTTTGGCGCGCGACAACGCCGAGCGACTAGTACGTGATGTGCTTTCAGATCTCTCCGAAGTGGGGCACAGCGATCGACTCGCGGCGCGCATGGACGAAATATTGGCCACAATGGCCTGCCATGGGTCTGTGAGAGCAAATCGACCCTTGTCGCTTGCAGAAATGAACGCATTGCTGCGGGACATGGAGATCACTGAGAACTCTGGGCAGTGCAATCATGGACGACCGACATGGGTGCAGTTAAGTCACGATGAGCTCGATAAGTTGTTCTTGCGTGGGCGATAAGGTGAGTGAGCCGCTGATTTGTCTCATGGGGCCAACGGCGGCCGGGAAGACAGACACCGCAATCGCCCTCGCTGAAGCCTTCAACGCGGAGCTTATCAGTGTCGATTCAGCCTTGGTTTATCGCGGCTTGACGATTGGCGCAGCTCAAGTGAGCTACCCTCATCATTTAGTAGATATAAGAGACCCTGCCGACATTTACACGGCGGCTGACTTCGTCTCCGACGCCATTGAGGCTGCCCAAGAGGCACGATCGCGCGGAAAACGGACAATTTTGGTCGGTGGGACCATGATGTATTTTAAAGCGCTAATCGAAGGTCTGGCAGATATGCCCGCCTCAGACTCCGCGCTGCGCGCCGAGATAGAAGCCAATGCGGCCGCGCGTGGTTGGCCCGCGTTGCACCGAGAGCTCGAACTGATTGATCCCGCTACCGCGGCACAATTGCACCCGAATCACAGTCAGCGCATTGCGCGCGCACTGGAGGTTTTTCGGCTCAGTGGTGTGCCCATGAGTCAGTGGCGAGCGGCGTCAAAGCAGTCAAAAAAAGCGGCGATCTGTGTAGCCCTGATGCCGGCCGAGCGTAAGATGCTGCATGACCGAATTGAGTCTCGCTTTGACACAATGCTGGCGCAAGGTTTTGTTGATGAGGTAGCGGCTTTGTATCGCAGAGGCGACTTGCATGTGGATCTTCCGGCTATTCGCGCCGTTGGGTATCGCCAGATTTGGTCACATTTGTCGGGGGAGTGTTCGCTCGCTGAGGCGCGCGATAAAGGCATCGCTGCAACGAGACAGCTCGCAAAGCGGCAAATAACCTGGCTAAGGAGCTGGACTGATCTAAACTGGGTAGACAGTGCGGCAGAAAATGCACAAGAACAGGTCAAATTTAAAGTAAGGAACTACCTAGTACCACCACTGTCGTAGTAGACTATGCACCCCCCATTCTGGGGCTTTGGGTCGCCTCCTTTTTTGCGACCGCCAACTTTCTAAGGAGATCACATGTCAAAAGGGCAAACGCTACAAGACCCTTACCTCAACGCACTCAGAAAAGAGCGTGTTCAGGTGTCTATATACCTCGTCAATGGCATTAAGCTTCAGGGCCAAATTGAGTCGTTCGATCAATTTGTTGTGCTACTGAAAAATACGGTCTCGCAGATGGTCTATAAGCACGCGATTTCGACCGTGGTGCCTGCGCGGAATGTTCGTATTCCGATTGAGCCCAGTGAGGAAGAAGCTGCTGCATAAGAGCAGCCGCCAGCCCCCCGGCCTAGACCGGTTAGATAACCGTTATGTTTTTTGATCTCCACGACGGTGGTGAGCGCACGGTACTCGTCCAAATTGCAATCGATGGCGGAAGACACGAACCCGATTTGGGTGAGTTTATTGAGCTTGTGCGCTCCGCTGGTGGCGACCCAACCTCAATCATTAGAGGCTCGCGACGAGTACCCATGGCCAAATATTTTATTGGCCAAGGCAAGCTTGATGAGATCAAGGAAGAGGTCGACCGCGTTGAAGCCGACTTGGTCGTGTTCAATCATGTGCTTTCACCCAGTCAGGAGCGGAACCTCGAAGCCTATCTCTGTTGCCGTGTGATCGCGCGTACAGGATTGATTCTGGATATTTTTGCGCAGCGGGCGCGAACGCATGAAGGCAAGCTGCAGGTTGAGCTGGCACAACTTAAACACATCAGCACGCGGTTGATCCGCGGTTGGACACACCTTGAGCGGCAAAAAGGCGGGATCGGTTTACGCGGCCCGGGTGAGACGCAGTTAGAAACTGACCGAAGACTGCTTCGCGAGCGTGTCAGCACGATAGAATCTCGCCTCGACAAGGTGCGCCAGCAACGCGCACAAAATCGGCGGGCACGTCAGCGGGCAGAGGTCCCGCTGGTCTCGCTGGTGGGTTACACCAATGCGGGTAAGTCGACCTTGTTTAATACCTGGTCCGAATCGATTGTTTATGCGGCGGATCAGTTGTTCGCAACGCTGGACCCGACGCTTGCACGCGTCGAAATAGACGGGCTTGGTGAAGTCGTTATTGCCGACACGGTCGGCTTTATCGCAGACCTACCGCACACGCTTGTGCAGGCGTTTCGTGCAACGCTTGAGGAGACGCTCAATGCGTCGCTGCTGATTCACGTCATTGATGTGGCCGCGGACGATCGTGAATTTTTAAAGTCTGAGGTGGAGTCAGTGCTCGAGGAGATCGGCGCAGGTGATATCCCTCAGCTTTTGGTCTACAACAAAATCGATCTTCTCGAACGCGAACCCAGAATGACTCGGGACAGTGACGGACGCCCCGACACGGTCTCCGTCTCGGCCAAATCCGGTGCTGGACTGGAGTTGCTTAGAATGGCGATTGGCGAGCGTCTTGCGGGTAATTTTTTCAATGCCTGTATCGAGTTGACGCCATCGCAAGGGAAGCTCCGCGCTGCGCTTTACGAGCTGGGGGCAGTGAAGTCGGAAGAGTGGCTTGAGGCGGGTGGCAGTGCATTAAACGTCCATTTGCCGGAGGCAGATTGGACGCGGTTGAAGACTCGGTACAGTTTTTGACGTTATCGCGCCGATGATGCCCCCTTATCACCACAGGTTTTGTTAGACTATTGCCACTATTCATCGAGGAATAAGATATGTCATGGAACGAGCCCAATGGCGGCAATGGCCCGCGCGACCCCTGGGGTGGCAAGGATCAGGGTCCTCCGGATCTTGATGAGGCCCTTCGCAAGCTGCAAGCGCAGCTGAACGGCTTTTTTGGTCGCAGGTCCGGTGGTTCGAGTGGTGGCAGCGGAAAGGGCATGGGCGGTCTCGTCGGCATCGTAGCGATTGTTGCCCTCACAATTTGGGGGCTCTTAGGTCTCACTCAGATTGGCGAGCAAGAGCGTGCAGTCGTGCTCAGACTCGGCGAATACAGCAAAACAGCACAGCCGGGTTTGTTTTGGTATCCGCGGGGGATCGACACACTGACACGCGTGAACATTACACAGGTCCGTTCTGCTCAGTTTAGAGAAACCATGCTGACACAGGACGAAAATATTGTAGATGTCAGCATGTCGGTGCAGTACGTCATTAACGATCCCAAAAACTTCGTTCTTGAAGTGCGTGACCCGGAGCGATCACTCCAGCATGCGGCGCAAAGTGCACTGCGTCACGTCGTTGGTGACGGCACCATGGCCTTGGTGTTAACGGAAGGTCGTGCTGAAATTGCGGTGAAAGTGAGAGAGCGACTGCAGCTGTACCTGCGAAACTACACGACGGGTATCAACGTGCAAAAGGTCAACATTGACGATGCCAGTCCCCCTACTCAGGTCCAAGAAGCATTCGATGACGTGATTAAAGCGCGGGAGGATGAAGAGCGTGTCAAGAACGAGGCAGAGTCCTATGCCAACGGCATTGTCCCCGAAGCACGCGGTCGCGCGCAGCGAATTGAGGAGGAGGCAGAGGCTTACCGACAACAGGTGATTGCGAAAGCGACCGGTGAAGCGAAGCGATTTGACCAGCTGCTTGATGAATATTCGAAGGCACCCAAGGTGACGCGAGAGCGCCTTTACCTTGATGCACTCGAATCTGTGCTCTCAAAGACCAATAAAGTCATGGTCGATGTTGAAGGCGGTAATAACGTGATGTACCTGCCGCTCGATAAGATGGCCCCGTCTGCGGGCAGTGGCGTCTTGCCAGGCGCAATGAGTCGTGGCCTGACGTCTCAGCAACTTCGTGAGGTCACCGACGCTGTAACAGAGCAGCTTCGGCGTGACCTCAATGGGCGTAACCAGCGAGGAGGTCGTTAACCATGTCTAGACAAAATATTATTGGAACGCTGTTCTTTTTGGGGTTTTTCGTTCTCAGTAACTCGATCTATGTCATCAGTGAGACACAGCGCGGGGTGTTGTTGAAGTTTGGAGAAGTGGTGAGGGCAGATCTTGCGCCCGGACTGCACTTCAAGGTGCCTTTTGTCGATTCTGTTCGAAAGTTCGATGGTCGTATTTTGACGGTCGATTCAACGCCTGAGCGTTTCTTTACGCAGGAACAGAAGCAACTGATTGTGGATTCATACGCCAAGTTTCGCGTGGTCGACACCTCCAAGTACTACACGGCAACCAATGGCGAGGAATTTAGGGCGGCGGCACTACTGTCCCAGCGGATTAACGATGATCTGAGAAACCAGGTGGCGGGTCGAACAGTTCAAGAGGTGGTTTCTGGTGAGCGAGACCAGCTCATGGAGGCGGTGAAAGCGCGACTTAACGAAACGGTGTTGGATAGACTGGGTATCGAGGTGATTGATGTTCGCGTTAAAAAAATTGATCTCCCAAATGAAGTGTCTCAGTCCGTGTATCGACGAATGAACGCCGAACGAGAGAAGGAAGCGCGAGAGCTACGCTCCGAGGGTAAGGAGATCGCCGAGGGCATGCGTGCTGAAGCGGATCGAAAGGTCACGGTGCTCGAGGCTGAGGCTGTGAGAGATGCGGAAATTATACGGGGTAGCGGCGATGCAGACGCGACGCGTATTTACGCTGAGGCCTTTAATCGTGATCCCGAGTTCTATTCGTTCGTCCGAAGCTTGAACGCTTACCAAACCACGTTTGCGGGTGGTGGCGATATTATGCTGTTGCAGCCGGACAGCCAGTTCTTTCAGTATTTGAGAGATCCGAAGGCCGGTCAGTAATCTTCTGCTGTAACTCTGCGGCTGTACCGGCGATAATGCCAGCGTACGGTCACAGGGTTGCACACGACCCCGGCCTTTAGCGTTTGGACTAAGAGATGGGTGATACAACACGATGGTTGCTCCCTAACGGGATCGATGAGCTTTTGCCTGAGCAGGCGGGCCGTGTCGAAGGCTGTCGACGTTTGTTATTGGACACCTGTGCGACCTGGGGCTACGAATACGTTGTGCCACCGTTGGTGGAGTTTACCGATTCATTGTTGGTCGGGCTGGGCGCGGACCTTGAAGTTCTGAGTTGTAAGTTTGCAGACAGAGAGACAGGACGGACGTTGGCCGTGCGCGCTGACATAACGCCTCAAGTTGCTCGTATCGACGCACACAGTCTTGGCCGAGCAGGCGTGTCACGACTGTGCTACGCAGGTTCAACGCTCAAAAGCGTCGCGAACACGATTCCCGCTGATCGAAGCCCAGTGCAGTTAGGGGCAGAGATATTTGGTTGTGCCGGCATCGATGCAGATATCGAGATCGTCGAGTTAGTGCTGTCTTTGGTGGATAAAAGTCATCTGTCCGAGATTACCTTTGATATTGGGCACGTGGGATTTTGCCAGCTGGTACTGGATTCGGCGGGGTTGAACGCTGAGCAGCAAGAAGAAATACTGGCGCTGCTTGCGCGTAAAGCCAACTCCGAACTCGATAAGTTACTGACTGGACTTGATCAAGACCAGCAACTCAAGGTGTCGCAACTGGCATCGATGCACGGTGGTGCGGACGTGCTCAGTCGCGCGAAAGAGGTGTTTGGCGATCTTGCCGGTGTCAATGACGTCATCGGCGACGTGGAGGCCGTGCTCAGCTGCTGCGAGCGAGCGGACAGTGGTATTAGCGTTTATATCGATCTAACAGAGGCGCACGGCTATCGTTATCACTCAGGCGTCGTCTTTGCATTATACGCCCGGGAGTTAGGTGCCGCGATCGCCAAGGGCGGTCGTTATGATGGTGTGGGCGAGGTGTTCGGTCGTAAACGACCGGCAACTGGTTTTGCGATCGATCTCAAAGCGTGGTCGTCGCTTGCGCATCTGGGGCAAAGTCAGGCCACCTGCATTTCATCGCCAGTCGACGCGTGTCTTGGGTTGATGCGCAAAGAGTCTGAGCTTCGAATAGAGGGCCATGTGGTGGTGAAAGCCGTCGGCGGTGAAATTGATGTTCGATGCAGTCATCAGTTGGTAAATCGTGATAGTGAATGGCTTGTGGAGCCAGTGGAGAGCAACTAATGGGTCGTAATGTCGTCGTAATAGGGACGCAATGGGGCGATGAAGGCAAAGGCAAGATCGTCGATTTGCTGACCGAGCAGGCGACCGCCGTAGTGCGCTTTCAAGGTGGTCACAACGCCGGCCATACGCTGGTCATAGACGGTGAAAAGACCGTTTTACATGTCATTCCGTCGGGTATTTTGCGCGAAAATGTTGAATGCCTTATTGGCAACGGCGTGGTTCTGTCGGCAGCGGCGTTGTTAAAAGAGATCAAGCAACTTGAAGACCGCGGTGTTCCTGTCCGAGACCGCCTTAAAATCTCTTCCGCTTGCCCTCTGATATTGCCTTATCACGTTGCACTGGACCAGGCGCGTGAAGAACGACGCGGCAAGAAGAAGATTGGCACCACAGGTCGAGGCATTGGGCCTGCTTACGAAGACAAGGTCGCAAGACGCGGACTACGATTGGGTGACCTCAGAGACCGACAAAAATTTGCAGATACCCTGCGCGAAGTTTTGGATTATCACAATCAGGCGTTGGTTCATTACTACGGCGCTGAACCGCTTGAATTTGACGATGTACTCGCCACCAGCCTAGCGGAGTGTGAGCAGTTGCTACCGATGATGGCTGACGTAACTTCACGTCTGCACGAGCACCGGATTGCGGGTGAAAATATTATGTTTGAGGGCGCCCAAGGGTCGCTTCTCGATATTGACCATGGCACTTACCCCTACGTGACCAGCTCAAATACGACCGCGGGTGGCACGGCAACCGGTTCGGGATTTGGCCCGCTTTACCTCGATTATGTCCTGGGGATTACTAAAGCGTACACGACACGAGTGGGATCAGGCCCCTTTCCGACCGAACTGTTCGATGACGTGGGACGTCGTTTGGCCGAGCGAGGTCACGAGTTCGGTGCGACCACAGGGCGGCCAAGGCGGTGTGGGTGGTTCGACGCGGTGGCGCTTAAGAGTGCCGTTCAGATCAACTCGATTTCGGGCTTGTGTTTGACCAAGTTGGACGTGCTTGACGGTCTCGACGAGATTTCAGTGTGTATTGGATACACCGATGCCGCGGGTCAGTCGGTCATGGGCAGCACCGAAAATTACGCGGACCTGAACCCGGTCTACGAGCAGCTACCCGGCTGGGATGAGTCGACGGTTGGCGCGCAGCGCGTTGAAGATTTACCACTCGCCGCGCGAAACTACATTGCCAGAGTGGAAGAGCTAGTGGGTGCACCGATTGATATTATTTCGACAGGGCCCGACCGCGCGGAAACGATTGTGCTGAGGAGTCCGTACGCGTGATGCTCACGGTGACGAAAATCCTATCGCTTTTCGTCTACCCCCTGTCATTGGGTTTATTTTTTGTTGGACTTTCACTGTGGGGGCAGCTGCGCGGCAACCGAGCAGCGGCAGGTCTTTGCACTTTTTTAGCGGTGGCCGTGTTGTATTTTCCATCGACGCAAACGGGGGTGGAAATGATTGCGGCACCCCTTGAGGCACGCTATCCGGCGTTCTCTCCTGAAGAACTTCCTAGCGGAGATGTCATTATCGTCCTCGGTGGGGGCATCGAGGCTGAGGGCCAGTTCGGTCGTTGGGGCGATCTGAACGACGCCGCCGATCGACTGTTTGTTGGGGCTGAGTTGTGGAAGGCCCAAAAGGCGCCGCGGATTGCGGTGAGCGGTGGAGCGTCGCGAGGGTCTGTACCCGGCGCTGTAAGATCGCGAGACGTTCTTTTGCGATTGGGCGTACCCTCTGAATCAATTTTGTTGGAGGATACGAGCCTCACAACCCGGGCCGAAGCGGAAAGTTTGGTGACACTATTGTCCGGACCGCAGCACGTGCTACTCGTCACCTCAGCGCTTCACATGCGTCGCGCTGCGGCGTTATTTAGCGCGCAGGGTTTTAAGGTCACCGCCGTCCCAACCGATCACCGAGTCCATCAGTATTCAGGATTTATACCGGGGTGGATGCCCACGGTCGATCACTTGAACACCAGTACGGCGGCTGTTCACGAATGGGTGGGTTACTGGGTCGACGAGCAACTGGGACGCTTAGCGCCCGCTGACGCAGAATCGTCCTCGTCAGATAAGCAGTAATTTAACGTCACTGTAGTTTTTCCCGGTCCATCGACGAAAGGCGCGATAAAAACTGTTGACCTCGGCGTACCCCAAGTCCCAGGCAAGACACTTGCCCGGTACCCATTGGTCCGCCAAGCACTCTTCGCAACGATACCGTCTGACCGAATCCAGAATCGTTTGATAGTTCAGACCATCCCGGCTCAGACGTCGGCGTAACGTTGTTGGGCTAATCCGCAGACTATCAGCGAGCGTTTCTGACCGAATTCGGGCGAGATCACCCGTTAGTAGAGCATCCACGACTTTACGTGTCGTATGGGAAAATCGCGCACTGTTTGGCGAGTGCAAAAACTCAAATAACCGTTTGGGTGGTTCGGGCGGTTGATCGCGCAGTCGCAAGGCAAATACGTCGCAGTCGCGGCCCCAAGCGAGCCGTGCGTTTGAGTCAAGCGCGTGTGGAGTCTGAACAGTGCTGGTGGGTTTGGCAGGTGTTGTTTCTAGTGTCGGTGTTGTTTCTAGTGTCATGGTCACGTCCTTGTGTGTAGTTCACCCCGATCCTTGGGGACGCTTAAACATAGCGCACGAACGTTACTCTGTCAGTGATTGCACGTATTTGATGACCTTTGCTTGTTTGCCACCCCCCTCCCGGTTTTCGACTGATGCGCACTGCACGCGCCGACATAACGACTCAGAAATCACTCGGAACGACGCTCGGTTCTGAGCGACTCGCGGCCTCGGTGGCCTTGAAGAGTCGCAGCACTTGATTGTGGTGGGGGCGAAGGCCTAGGGTGTAGCTGGGCAGATAAGAATAAATACGGAGTCAGCATGAAGCCACTTGAATCAGTAACGGTTCTGGAATTTTCAACCATGATTACGGCCTCTTTGGCATCCATGATGATGGCCGAACAAGGCGCGCGGGTGATCAAGGTCGAGCCCATGACGATGGGAGACCCTATGCGTTACATCGGTGCAAAAAAGGGCGATATCTCGGCGCTATTTGCCAATTGTAACCGAGGTAAGGAAGCGCTTCGCATCGATCTAAAGTCAGAGGCGGGGGCGAACATTATTAGAGACATGATCCCGTCGGTCGATGTTGTCATTCACAACTTTCGCCCAGGGGTAATGGATAAACTCGGCTTGGGTTCAGAGGCGCTTCGCGCGATCAATCCGCGGCTCATCTACACAGCTATCTCAGGCTTTGGTACTGAAGGTCCCATGAGCAATGCACCCGCTTACGATCCGATTATTCAGGCGCATGCGGGTATTGCGGCGACCCAGGGACAGGGTGACCAACCAGCGTTCATGCGCACATTACTCTGCGACAAAATTACAGGCTATACGGCCTGTCAAGCCGTGACCAGCGCACTGTTTATGCGAGAAAGAGTGGGGCAAGGTCAGCACATTGATCTTTCGATGATCGATTCTGGGTTGTTTTTTATTTTCTTGGATGGCTTCCAAAATCACACGCTGCTCAGCGATGACCACGAACGTGCCGGAATGCTCATTGATATCTTGTACGACCCCTGGGTGTGTTCTGACGGTGGCGTCATTATTTCTGCAGGCAGTTATGAAATGCAAAAGCGCTTTTTAACCGCCTTGGATATGCCGCATCTCTTATCGGATGAGCGCTTTGCCACGTTCGAGAATCAAATGCGCAACATCAAAGTCCTCAAAGTTCTCGTCTCCGAGCGCTGCAAGGCGCTAAGTTGTGATGAGATGGTGGGCCTCTTGCGCGCGGTCGATGTCCCCTGCGCGAAGGTGATGACTCGGGAGGAGGTGTTGGCCCAAGATCAACTTTTAGCGAATGGTACGGTGGATGTTTATGATCACCCGCTTGCGGGAAAATCTCGGCGCGTGTTGGCACCGCCGCTATTTTCCGGTGAGCGCCTTGAGCCGGGTTGGGGTGCACCCAGCCACGGTCAACACACCGAACAAGTGCTGTGTAGTTTTGGGGTCAGTAAAGAGGCCATCGAAGGGCTAAAAAGTAGTTCTGTCGTCGCCTGATGGCGTAAATGGGTAAGCGGACCACATTGTCTAAATTGCCGCATCGGTGATGCACCGTTCTGACCGAATTGCCACGATACCAGCACATTTATTGGAACAGGCAATGGGTGTAAGCTATACAGCTCTGAGACGGTTCGCCGTCTCTTTTGCATTCTGTATTCGGATGAGCTCTGTGCAGAGAATCTACATTGTCATTTTGCTGTCGCTCTCGGGCCTATTGGTGCCTGCGTGTTCGTGGGCATCACACGGCGCCTCGCTCGTGACACAAGTTCGTATGGATGGGTCTCGCCTGTCTGTTTACGGGCAGCAACTTTTTCGCGGTGTTGACCACCGGGTCTATTTTGGTGCGAAAGATGCGGAGTACCTCCTTGAGCCAAGGGTGCTTAAGGTGGACTCTCGCCGGATTGAGGTTCTGCTTCCCTTCCAGCCGATTTCAGGCGATTACTGGCTAAAAATTGGACCGTCGGTGGATGCTCCTGCTTTGACCGCTTTGCTTCGTGTTGAGAACGATACTATGAGCATTGCGTCCGAAGACTATGATCCGGAGTTTGACCGCTTGGTCCAGCATTCGTCGGCCCAAAAAAACCGTGAGGTCGTGCTTGCAAGCGGAGCCGATGGGTCCTGCTTGGATGACGAACCTGATTGCATTGAGGCTCGAACGGTTGCCGTTGGGCCAGCTTTTTGTGGCGCGGCGGCCGACTTCGATCCGTTCGAAGGATCACAGGCGATGACGGTTAAAGGGACCGAAGAGCTTCATCTGGATGAGTATTACACGATCGAAGCTCGGGTGTTTATTCGCGAATACGTACGCTCTGGCATTATCGTTGATAAATACTCGGGTAGCGGTCGTGGACGCGAATATCGACTTTCCGTGAACAAAGAAGGCCTCTTGCGAAGCTGGTTTTCCATTGATGGAACGCTCAATAATAGCCGCACGGTACTCTCTACTGCTCCCGTCCCAAAAAATAAGTGGGTGCATGTGGCAAGCACGTTCGATGGTCGTTATGTCAGATTGTTCATTGACGGCGTGCAAGTGTCTGAGAAGCGAATTGCTGGCCGTCCGGCGCAGTTGGGATATCAGAATATCGCGATTGGTGGAAATAATTGCTGCCGAGGCTATTACGAGGTTCTTAATGGTTTGATCGATGAGGTCAGGATCAGCACCGTGGCGCGCTATCGAGAGTCATTTGAAGTGCCCCGTGCCGAGTTCGAGCCAGATGCGAATACGCAGCTTCTTATGCACTTTACCAACAGTGGTGAAAATGTGGGGATCATCGGTGGCGCCGCCGAGTTGACTGAACTTGACCGAATCACAGCGTGTGGCTAGCGCTAGGACACGGCATAAACTGCGGTAGAAATTTTAAGAATAAAAAAACACCGGAGGCAACATGATGGAGCACGATACGCTGTTGGCGTACCTCGACCAGTGGGCATTCGAGAAGCCCGACACTGTGTGGCTCAAAGACTTAAGGGGTAATGGTAGCGATGACTACAGCTGGGCAGAGTCTCGCCGTCAAATACGGTGCGTGGCTGCCGCGCTCGAGGCGAGGTTTGATAAAGACACCAAAATCTTATTGCTGTCGCGAAATCGAGCGCACTGGTTTTTTGCAGATCTTGCGATTATGGCGTCAGGCAACGTCAGTGTCGGTTTGTTTACAACGCTTAATGCTGATGTTGCGCACTACATTGCCCAGTTTACTCAAGCAAGCGCCATTTTTGTCGGCGAAGCGGACAATTGGGAAAGTGTCAAAGCAGTCTTATCGGATGACACCTGCGTTATTAGCCTGCCGGGAGTGGAGATTCCCGAAGCGAGCCTCACTTGGGATCAGTTGTTGTCAGAGGGTGCAGCATGCACGCCAAGCCATGTTCCTCGTCACGACGACACCATTGCACTGATTTTCACGTCGGGTACGACCGGTCGCCCAAAAGGTGTTATTCAAACGAATGACAGTAACGTGATCCCCATAAGGCGCGGCAGCGAGTTCTTAGAAATTGAGGCAGAACCCATTTATTTCTCATACTTGCCGCTGTCTCACTTAGCGGAGCGTCAGGTGATTGAATTTACATCGCTTTGTCGCGGTGCTCCGGTCAGTTTTAACGAGGGACTTGAGTTTCTTGGGCGAGACATGCAGCGAACCCGCCCCACATTTTTCTTTGGGGCGCCGCGCGTGTGGGAGCAGTTCCAACAGGCGGTGCTTGCACAGTTTGGTGGCGCCGACGCATTCGACCGCGCGCTGCTGGCGGACCCTGAAGCAGTGTCGGTAGCCGTCAAAGCGGGACTGGGACTTGATCGCTGCGAGTTTCATCTTACGGGTTCAGCGCCCTTACCCATGCCACTGATGGCGTGGTGGGACAGTGTTGGAATCGCGCTGATGGAAGGCTTTGGTCAAACTGAGGCCATGAGCTTGATCATCAGTCGAGAGGGCCAAAGGCGGCTAGGTGCACTCGGGAAGCCCTTGCCCGGAGTGGATATTAAGATCACTGAGGCAGGTGAGTTGGCTATTCGTGCAGACGGCTGTACGCCGGGGTATTACAAGCAGCCCGATAAGACGGCAGAGCTTATTCAGGACGGCTGGCTACACACAGGTGATCGTTTTCGCCAAGATCAGGACGGGTTTCTTTATATTACGGGTCGCATTAAAGATTACTTTAAGACCATTCACGGGAAATTTGTGGCACCCACGCCCATCGAGGCGCTGTTCGCGGAAAATTCGTGTGTGGAACAACAGTGTTTAGTGGGTATGGGTATGGCCAAAACCGTCATGATTGCGGTGGTCTCTGAGTCGATGCGTGCAACACCGCGTGAGGCCATAGAAGTCTCCGTGACATCGACGATTAGATCCATGAATGCGTCGCTTGAAAAGCACGCGCGCGTTGCGGGAGCCATATTAACTTATACCCCGTGGACCATTGAGAGCGGTGTTTTAACGCCGACTTTAAAAATAAAGCGCGATGAAATTGCGGATCGTTTTGGTGATGCGGCGGCGGCAATGGCCACCGAGTCTGCGGAGAAAAAACAGATCTTAGTGCGGTGGCGCTGAACACGCACAAGCCCACTTTTTTTGTCGAAAGCGCCGTCTGTATTAGCCCATTTGAGTAACTCAACGGGGTTAGTTTTCTAAAGATCCTGCAGCGGAGATGGTATTCTTGAGGCTCGGTTTTTTTATCGCTTCGGTTTTCTCAGTGACGCTTCAGCCCGTATTGTTTCTTTTTTCGATGTTCCTTTTCCTTAGCTGCGTATCAACAGCGCTCGCGACGCCTATGGCGGACGCAGTCAGACTCGACGAAGCACCTACGCTCGACGGTCAGGTGCTGGCGGATGAGGTTTGGACGCAGCCTTCGCTATCTGGGTTTTGGCAGCAGCGCCCGACAGAGGGCGCGCCGTCGTCACAAAAAACCGAGGTGTTTATCGGTTACACGGATACCACCCTCTATATCGCCGTTGTCGCTTACGATGAAGACCCGTCGGGCATTATCGTTGCGGACAGCCGACGCGACGCATCCTTAGATAACGGGGACAGCTTTAGCTTTATTGTCGACAGTTTCCGAGACCAACAAAATGGATTTGTATTTGGTACCAATCCTGCTGGCATTGAATACGACGCTCAGGTGAGTAAAGAGGCCAGTGGCTCTATGAGCCGAGGGGCAGGATTTAATCTCAACTGGGATACGCGCTGGGAGGTGCAAAGCCATATTGGCGACTACGGATGGTCGGCTGAATTTGCCATTCCCTTCAAGTCACTGAGGTTCGGTGATGATGATGTGCAAACCTGGGGCTTTAACTTTAAGCGAACCATCCGAAGGAATAATGAGGTGACCTTTTGGGCCCCGATTTCTCGACAGTACAGCCTTTCACGATTGGCCGACGCCGGACGCATCGCAAATATCAAAGCACCCGCGCAACGCAATTTAAAAGTCACGCCCTACGGTCTCGCCAAAGAGCGCAGCGGTAATCAGATTGAGCGGCTCCGTGATCAAGAGTTAGGTTTTGATGTGAAGTACAGTGTGACGCCGAGCCTTACGCTGGACATGACGTATAACACTGACTTTGCGCAGGTGGAAGTCGACGAATTCCAAATTAACCTTGATCGGTTTAGTTTGTTTTTGCCTGAGCAGCGACCGTTCTTTTTGGAGAACGCAGGACAATTTAGCGTTGGAGTGTCACGCGAGGTCGAGCTCTTTTTCAGTCGGCGGATCGGTATTGCAAATGATGGCAGTCAGATCCCTATTAAGGCGGGGGCTCGCCTCTCAGGCAAAGTGGGTGAGGCCACGAATGTGGGGTTCTTGCACATGCAAGCCGATGGAGTGGCGGGCGTCGTCCCGCAAACGGACTTTACGGTTGCGCGGGTAAGCCAAGAATTTGAGAACCGGTCCAGTTTGGGGCTCCTACTGATCAACAAGGAGGAGAGTGGTTCGCTGGATGGTGGCGCTGACCACTACAACCGGACCTACGCACTCGATGGACGGTTGGGTTTGGGCGATGACGGTTTGGTCTCGGGGTTTTATGCAAAGACAGAGACACCGGGACTCAATGGCGACGATACGGCTTTTCAGCTCTCCGCAGCAGCTGACACTGAGGAATGGTCATACTCTGCCAGCGTTATGCAGGTCGGTGAGAATTTCAACCCAGAGGTTGGATTTTTGCGCCGAACTGATTTTAAGCGGGTAGGCCTTTTTGCATTGAAGCGGTGGCGCGATCCTGCCTGGGAGAATTTACTTGAGTTGAGACCCCATATTTCATATCGGGGCTGGTGGGGCGGTGAGGACGACCTCCACGAGACAGGATTTTTTCACATTGATAATCACTGGGAGTGGAAGTCGGGCTTTGAAATTCATACCGGTGTGAACCTGTTGCACGAGGGGGTACGTGAGGCGTTTGAACTGGCTCCTGGACAGGTGGTAGAAGCAGGTGAGTACGATGATGAGGAGTTGCAACTGGTATTAATGACGGACGACAGTCAGCCGCTGTCATTTAATATGACGGCAAAGGTCGGTGGTTTTTTTGGCGGTGATCGGACGCAGCTGACGCCCAGCCTTCGCTATCGTATCGGTGAAACATTCAACGCCCAACTTGGCTGGACCTACAACGAAATTAAGCGCCCAAATAATCCTGAGACGTTAGAAATTAATGTCGGCTCGCTTCGAATGACCTATTCATTTAACCCCAAGGTGTCGCTTCAAGCGCTTGTTCAATACAACGATGCGACCGAGGTTATGGCCTCAAACATTCGATTTGCGTGGCTGACGTCTGCCGATGCGGGTCTATACCTGGTCTACAACGAAACCCGTGACGACGATGTCGGTATGTTCACGGAGAAGCGACGTGAGTGGATTCTCAAGTTTTCCCACACCTTCGATCTGTTTAACTAGTCGGGAGTAACTGTGGCTCAAAGCGCATAGCGCTAGCCGGCTCTTAGAGTGGCACCGATGGTCTCCCGATAGCGGGACACTCTGGGCAGCCGATTCGAACCTGACAAATCAGGCTGGAAGTGTTTTTCGCCAGCGGCTGACCATTACTTTGTCAAACAAACCGGCCAGCGCGTAGGGGTCTTCGGCGCAAAAAGCGTGGGCGTCGTCATCGCTATTAAAGTCGATAATGAGTACTGATCCGACCATCTCATTGTCGCTGCTGAGCAGCGGGCCTGCGGCAAAAAGGCGATCACCTAAACCGTCAATGTAGGACAGATGGGCGTCGCGCGTATCAAGGCGAATTTGCAGGCTATTGGCCTTGTCTTGGCAATGAATGTGGTAAAGCACATGATCTCCTTTGAGCGCGGGTGGGCGGATGCAGTGAGTGGTGCGACTATAACCGTGTCGACGACTTAATTCTCTGGTTTGAAATAACGCCTATTGGTTAATTAGGTTTGGCAGTCGTCAAAACCGTGAGTAGGATCGTGAGTTGTTGTTTTCTTTTTAGTCGGACAAGTGGCCTATGAACACTAACCAAAATGATAAAGAACGTACGGCTGAAGGCTATGATATTCCAGCGGTTGAGGCCTGGATCGCGGCAAACTCGGCGTACCTTACGCCGCCCTTTACCTGGGTCCGATTAGAGGGAGGGCACTCCAACCTAACCTATCGTCTTGAGGACAAAACCGGCAAGCAGGCAGTGATTCGTCGCCCTCCCACGGGGGAGTTGCTGCCCAAAGCACACGATATGAATCGAGAGTGGTCACTGATCGCCGGGCTGTCCCCCACAGGCTTCCCGGTACCGGAGCCCATCGGTTTTTGCGAGGATTTATCGGTGACCGGGGCCTTATTTTATGTAATGGGCTTTTCCCGAGGCCGTCCGTTGTTTAATAACGAAGACACCTTAGCGTGGGTGCCAGTCGATCAGCGGGCAACACTGGCCTACTCGTTCATTGACACCTTGGCCGATCTGCACGTGCTGGACCCTGATGCGGTAGGGCTTGGGTCACTGGGTAAAAAAGAGGATTACATTGGACGCCAAATTAAAGCGTGGTATCGCTCATGGGAGTCGTCTATCGAGTTTGCCCAGCTTGACGATCCGCGTGCGCACGAGTTTAAAGCGTTCTTTCTGGCGAACCAGCCTGCGCAGGTGACAGCCAGCGTCGTTCACGGCGATTACTACCTGCATAATTGTCTATTTTCTGAAGCATCAAAGGTCTCTGCCGTACTCGACTGGGAGTTGGCCACACTGGGTGATCCTTTGGCTGACCTGGGTTACACGCTGCGTGCATGGCCCGAGATTGATGATGATCCTTTTTTAGAGCCGACTGCACCAACGGCGGTATCGGGTCTCCCGCTGCGCGGCGAGTTAGCGCAACGCTACTCAGAGCGCACGGGTTTCCCGGTTGATTTGCTCGACTATTACGTGGGTTTCAATCATTGGAAGACCGCTGCGATATTGCATGGGGTTTATGCGCGGTATCAGGCGGGACAAAAGAGTAGTGAGGGTGTTGACCTTGAGGCCCTAAAAGACGGAATTCTTAAGGGGCTTGCCGGCGCTGAGCGTGCGATCTTGAGATTGCAGTAGCGGCTCAGTTGACCTTTTTGAGAGAAAGCAATTTGCCTTGATCGGTATAGGTAATCTGAAATGTGCCTACAACACCCTCGGAAGTAAAATGGGGTTGCAGCATCGACCACGGTAAATTAATCGTCTGACCATCGTGTGCCCTGACCTGCACCCGGGTCTTGTGACCTTGATAAAATACGTGGGCTTCACGGTAACCCAGCGCGATCGAAAAGAGGGATTGCTTGTCCTGCATCATTTTACCGCCATGGATCAGACGCTAGATTTGCATAAATAAGTCGGAAATTCACCTTGGCGCAGCTGCCGATAGCGGCTCGCGGTGATTATTCAGGCGCATTGGCGCGAAGCGTTTAAACCTTTACCGTAATGACGTTATGGCAGCGGACGTGGGAGTACCATGGACTTTTCTGAATTAGTGATGATGCAAATTAAGGGGCCGCTCGACGCACTCTGCACTGACCTTATGCAAGCAGGCGAGCTCGACCAATACCTCTTCTTCAACGGCGTTTCGGAAATGATTGGCGATGCGTCGGATGAGGGCGCCGTGATGATGGGCTGTATAGAACTGGGGCGTTGTGCATTTTTGGGGTTTCGTTTCACTGCAAGTGTAGAGATGCAGGTCACACAGATTCTCGATCGAGCCATTGAATTATCATCCATTATGAGCGCCGATAACCCGCATTAAGAGCGGTGTCTGGTGTGTGCCTGCCTACCCGATAGCGGTTGGGCAAACAGGGGCAAATGCCAGACTGCGGCGCACGATCTGCAGTGAGACTATTGACACAAGGTCCCCCAGTTTGTTTCTCACGGTTTCACTAAAACGACGTCGATACGCTAATGGATACATGCCGATCCAGAGCTGACTGCGGTCCGTTCAAGTCAAGCCAGGCAGGCTGTTTGTAGCGAAACTTCATGCGCCAGTCTTTACTCAAATTCAGGGCAACGTAAAGCGTGACGTCTAACTGTTCGCCCCCGAACGCGTTGGGATCTACGACCGGCGCAGGATAGGGGAAGCCAGGAATCGGAACGGTGAGCGAGGTGTCGCCTCCGTCAATTTTTCCTCTCGAGATGTAGTCAGTTCGCATCCCCAACTTGATTGACTCTGAGGCGGGGAACTCGATCCAGCCGCCCAAAGCGTAGGTGTTTCCTAGGGAGTAGTCTCTGTCGTTGGTGCCTGTTCTGATACGAGCGTTTGCCTCCAGCCCCCACGTCGTGTTCGCCTCATACTTCTGATAGGACACGAGTAATGGAATGTCCCAAGTGCCCGAGCCAAGCTGCATGGTGTAAGGGAGCTGCTGATCGCCCGGTGCTCGGGGTGTATCACCTTCCTCATCAATCGAACCTGTGGGAATGCTGAGTCCAGAACCCACTCTAAGCACGCTATTGACGGTTTGAAAAACCACCGAGTCTGCGAGTAACACCACGTCACCCACGCCGTTAGAGCTTATGTTGAACTCATCGTAACCAGGGATGATGGAAATGTGATCAGTGCTCTGATGGATCAGTGGCAGGTGTCCACGGAGCGTGACGGTGGACGACAGCTCATAAGCAAGTCGCAATGACTGAACTTCCTGTCTTATTTTGGTGGGTACGACCGGGTAGTTGAGTGTTGTTCGCGGCTCAGTTCCCGGCTGAAATAAAACGTCGTCGTAACTCGCCTTCGACTGGCCAATAAAATATTGGTCAAACAGAGAGCTGTCATAGCCGAGCTCAAAATTCCAGCGTTTACTGGCAGATATGTTGTCCTCTGAGCGTACTACGCGAGTCTCAAATAGGTCCTCAATCGAAAGATCGAGCAGTTCGGTGGGTACTGTTTGCGCATAAGTGAAGGATGTTGATGTAAGAACTACGACAGAGATAATCGGTAACGCAAATCGTCGTCTGCCGTTCAGTCTCGATTCAGTATTATTTTTCATGGTGAACGTTCCTTTCAGGTTAGTCAGCGTTGCGACGCTGCTTTAATGTCTGCAATACCTGCTCGACCGTTTTTAGTGATATGGGTTTGGTGATGTAGTCATCCATGCCGCTTTCGATCGCACGTTCGACATCTCCGAGCATCGCGTGGGCAGAGAGACCGACAATCATTGTTTGGGTGTCTCCAGCACACTCACGTGCCCTGATCTTCTGAGTGGCTGTCAGTCCGTCCATGACAGGCATTGAAACGTCCATGAAGATCAAGTCGTAGGCTGTGTGCTCTGAAGCGGCAATGGCTTGAGCGCCATCGTCGACCATCGTTGCGTCAACCCCCAGGTTTTTCAGGAGCTCTTTGATAATGAATTGGTTGACCTTCGAGTCTTCAGCCACCATTACCGAAATGTCTGAGCCATCGACTGATGGCACAAGCAGCGGCACGTTGCGCTCGAGTGCTGGCGCAGCATCAGAAGCCAAATCGGACTGACTTGTCGTGGACGATTCAATTGGAATATCGAACCAAAACTGAGAACCTGAATTTTCCGAGGACTCAAAGTCCATGGTGCCGCCCATGAGTGAGGCTAATTCTTTACAGATTGATAATCCGAGTCCGGCGCCCCCATAGCGGCGTGTCAGACCTGACTCGATTTGTTGAAATCGCGCGAAGACGAGATCGAATTGATCTTTGGGTATACCAATACCGGTATCTGAGACGGTAACGCGGACCGACGGACGCACTCCAATCGTCGCTACGCCGACGATCACCTCAATACTGCCCTGGGTGGTGAACTTAAAGGCGTTGCCTATGAGGTTCGTGAGTATCTGCCGTAATCGTCCTTGGTCGGTAAAGAGTGATGTCGGTGCGGATTCATCAATCGTGAGCGTCAGCGCGATGTTTCGAGTTGTTGCTTGCTCGTAAAATAAGTCCATGACCGATTCGATACAGGGACTCAGCTCAAAATCACTGGGGGAAATATTGAGTTTTCCGGACTCAATCTTGGTGAAGTCCAAAATATCGTCGATGACGTTTAACAATGCCTCGGCAGAGCGTTCCATGGAGGTGATCCAGGTGAGCTGCTTGTCATTGAGCCCTTCCAGCTTCACTAGATCGATGAGTCCTACCACGCCGTTCATGGGTGTTCGGATTTCGTGAGACATGTTCGCCAAAAAAGACGACTTGGCGCGGGTTGCCGATTCTGCGGCATCCCTCGCCAGTGTTAACTCCTCGATGAATGCCGATAATCGAGTGTCTCGGTCCGCGACACGATCCAGTAGGTTGTTGAGCGCGGCGGCTGTTTCTCCCAGTTCATCGTTACGTTTAAATTTTACACGCTCGTCAAAGGTCTCTTCCGCCGCCGAGCGCTTCATCAACTCAGATATTCGTGCCAGCGGAAGCGTCACCCGTCTATTGAGTGCTCTTGTAAGGGGCACCGAGAACATGAGCGCCAGCAACCATAGCAAAAATGCATAGGCACTGAGCTGTAGTGCGGTTGTGTAAATTGGATCGAGCGTTACGGCCACTCTGACTACACCCAGGTTTTCGTTGCCGACAGTCACGAGACTACGAGCAACATAGAATGAACGAAATGAAGCGTAAGATGAGGTGCTGTCTTCAGGCACCGAGCCGGTTTTAACAAAGACAGATCCTTGTTGTTCGATCACTTCGATGCCGGTTACATCCGAAATGTTAGCGACACTCTCGAGAGTGACCCGTGCGCTTTCTTGATCGGAGAAGGCCAGGGAAGCCTGAAGGTTGTACGCCAGAATGTCAGCATAGCTATTACCCCTGTCCTTCGCCGTTGATAAAGAGGAGAAGAGAGCGAACAGCACAAGTGACAGCAGGAAGATGCCCCCGATCAACCCTGAAGTGAACGTGGTGACAAATGACAAGTACCGGTCAATGCTTTCTTTGTTTTTGGCGAATATAGGCATGTCAGTCTGTACTCACCAGTGTTGATAACTTAAGTAACTGACTGCTGGGTATGAGATCGACGCGTTCAAGCGACGCGGTATTGATCAGCAGGTGCAATCTTGAGCCGCGTCGACTGATTTCGATCATTCCGCCTTCATTAGCGAAGTTCTTGGTGTCACTGACGAGTAAGTGATGGTGTTCCTGCGCGTTGAAACTCGCGTTAGCGTTGAAAATTACGTCGCAGGAAGCGTCAGGTTCCTCGCCTAAAATAGAAACTTGCGTGCCGAGGGACGCGGAATTTGCGAGCGCTTTAAGCGTTTCGAAGACCGCAGATTCTTGTTCAAAACAGAAGTGGTAGGACGTTCGACCATCTGGCCAGCGTATGAACTTTGGTAATCTAAAAAGGAATGCCGCTTTAACTTGTGCTTCATTGTAGCCAACGCTTGTATTTTGCGACTGAGCAAAGCCTGACGGTACGTTAAGTGCCAGAAGGACGAGGCTTGCGGACAGGCAGCGGCGTATCATCTACTGACAACACTCTCAGCACATTGACACCGGTTTATAAGGTTTAGACTCACGGGTTGTGTGCAAGCTCGCGTGCAAAGACCGCGAGGCTGTGGGAGTAATCGGCAAAATAGTGCATGACTGGACAGTGCATAGGGTGCATTCCTACCGCGCCGATCCAGTCCTGTCCTCCCTCTGGTGTCAGCCGTTCAAAAAATGCGTCCATGCAACCAACACATTAGCGCCTATCTAGGCGTTTGCATATGTACTTTTGGGCCGTTTTTTTTCGGCGTTTTAGAGGTCTTCGTTACGATTGATCGAACAACAGACGATGTTGCAAACGGGGGAGATGCTTTAGCTGCCCCATTTGTCCGTCGGGAAGCGTGAAGGTCAAATTGAAAGCATGCGGATCGCTCGTCCTACCACCCGCGAAAAATGGCAACTTAACCCTGACTTTGCGACGACCTATTGCGCCACCGCCGGTTACAGGTGGTAAGCGTGAGCACTGACACCCTAGGGTACTCAAGGGGTGACAGCGCGTCGGGTTTAATAGACTCTTGTCGTGTGAGTTCAATAAGTCCGCGCACAGGGAGTGAGTCTTGTCTGAAACTGTTTTGATCGTAGGTGCAGGTGCGACTGCGGGTGTCGGTGGTGCGTTGGCACGTAAGTTCTCCGAGGCGGGCTATCACGTGATCGTTGTTGGGAGAACCTCTGAAAAGCTTGAGGCTCTTGTGTCTGAGATCAGAGAAAGAGGGGGTTCGGCTGGGAGTGTGGTGGCCGACGTGACCTCTGAGGTCGATCAAGAGAAGATGGTTGAGGCTGTTCGAGCCCGCAAGGAGCCCCTCGCCGCAGCGATTTACAATGCCGGCAGTAACTTCCCCATAAAATTTTCTGACGTGACGCCAGAGCAATTCGAAGCGTTTTGGCGTGTCGGATGCTTTGGTGCATTTCTCACCGCTCGTCAAACGCTTCCGCTTTTCTCTGAGCAAGGCAAGGGTTCACTGTTTTTTACTGGGGCCTCGGCCTCGTTGCGAGGTCGCCCTAATTTTGGGCATTTCTCAGTCGCCAAGGCAGGACTTCGAAACCTTGCTCAGGCCCTGGCGCGCGAATATGGGCCACAGGGCATTCACGTCGCTCACGTGGTGATCGATGGGGTGGTCAACGGAGATATCGTTCGCGGCCGTTTTGGGGATTACTTGACGTCACTGGGTGACGATGGGGCGCTTGAGCCCGATGCAATCGCCGAAGCGTTCTGGTCACTGCATGCCCAACATCCGTCCGCCTGGACGCACGAGCTTGACTTGCGACCCTACAAAGAGAGTTGGTAGAGCACCCCATCTTTCGGGTGTTAGGTGGCCCTTTTTTTTGCGTCCCAAGATGTGATTTTTATGCCGTCTAATGGTGGTAATGCAGATGAAGTGTTTTAAAACAGAATTTGAGCGTTAGAGAGTTGGGGCGGGTATGAGAAGTTTTGTTATTTTAGGGCTGGTTGTGGGTTTGACGAGTTGTGCTGTTGTGGGCGTAACGACCGCCGTGGTGTCGACGGCGGCTAAAGTCGCCACGGTGCCGGTAAAAGTCATCGGTGCAGCGGTTGAAGTCGTCACGCCAGATGATGACAAACCGGATGACAAATCCGATGATACCCGCGAAGACTGATATCACCTCAACCCCAATGCCGCTTACAACGGGCGACTCTGAAGGGTTAAGGTCAGCGAGAGAGGGAGGCTTATCTTCCTTCATTATTAAGGCTTTACACACAGAAGACACGTTTTAGGGTCGCTAAAGTGCGTCGCCTCATTTCGTCCGCATAGGGAAGGTAAACATGAAATCTGAGCTTCAAGAAGTGATGGGCATGCTGCGAAAACTACAAGGGTCGATCGACTTTGGTAACGCACCCGCTGACGAGCGGGAGGAATTAGCCACAGACGTCGCCGACATAATGGACGAGTTGTTTGAGATTATGAAGAGACTGCCCGACGAGGAGTGAGCCGCACTCGGCAATCTGTCCCTGGCTCTTGTCGCAAAGTGTCGCAAAGTGTCGCAAAGTATCGCAGTCTCTTGCGCAGCTCCTTTTGTGACCGAGTTGGTGTTGATCCACACAAACCTCGTTATTGCGCGGTGCTACGGATGAGTCTTAAGCGGGTTCTTTCGGCTCGGTTTTGGCAGGTCTGAGTTTTACGTAGGCAGACGCAAAAAAAAGGCGCCCTCAAGAGCGCCTAGGTGCTAATAAATGCAGATCATTATTTGAGGGGTGCAACGTTGAACGTCATTGTTCTGTTGACGAGATCCATCTCGCCCGTGGCAACGTTGATCAAGCCATTGGATACGGCGTCAAACGTGTACATGTCGAATACTGCGCCATTTTTCTTCCAAACGCCTTGTAAGCTTGCGGTGACGACTTCTTCACCACTTTGTGTCCACGCATATCCTGTGAACTCGCCCATTTCATTGAGCGATAGTTTGTTAGTGAAGGTATAAGACAGGTATACACGACCGTATTCTCCCGCCTCACCCGATGCAGCAACTTGATAGTTAGAGCCGTCCATTGTGTGCATGGCATCAATGGCAAAATTTCCTTCAAACGATGCGCCGCGGTCGAGATTTTGACTTGATGCCAGTGGTGAAATGAGTGCGATTGCTAGGGTCAGTAAAAGTGAGCTTAATAATTTCATATGAGCCTCCCGTAAAGGTTAATAGTTCATCCAGTAACCAACTCCAGAGTAGGACATATTTTCAGGTGCGTACTTAGATTTTGAGCCGTTTAGGGCGCTTGTGACGAAGGTGACATTTAGAATATGAGGCACCGTAATGAAACGGCTTATGGTGCTTTTATAATCTCGCCCTCTTTCAGCACGAAGGAAATTTCACGCAATAATGAAACGTCTTCTAAGGGGTTGCCTCGAACCGCAATGATGTCGGCTTGCAAGCCCGGACTAATGGCGCCGACTTCCTGGCTCATCCCCATGTGATCGGCCGCAACACGGGTGGCCGATTGAATTGCCTGCATCGGTGCCATACCGTGCTCGACCATGATCTCGAACTGCCAGCCACCCATATCATGCGGCAATACCCCGGCATCGGTGCCGTAGAGGAGCGTGACGCCTGCCTTCACTGCCTTTCTGAAGACACTTCGCTGTGCCTCAGTGGTCGCCAGGTTGCGTTCTATAAATACCTCGGGGTAGCCGAGCTCGCGTCCCGTGGTGTCCGTGTAGGTGCCGTTATACACATCCATTGACAAAGCAACGCCCCGCTCGGCCGCCAGCCTAATGGTCTTGTCTGATAACAAAGATGCGTGTTCAAGCGAATCGACGCCTGCCAGAATGGCGTCACGTCCCGATTGATCGCTATGAACATGAGCGGTGACTTTGACCCCATTTTTTTTGGCGACGGCGACGACAGCCGCAATATCATCTTGATGCATTTCAGGGGCGCCGGGTGCGGTGCCCATTGAGAAGACAGCGCCCGATGCAATCACTTTTAAAAATTGCGCGCCTTTATCGATAGCAGTTTGTGCTCGTTGTGCGAAGTCTTCAGGTGTACTGGCGATGCCTTGCTGCGACTCAGCCGGTATTTGTTCTGGCGGTATTTCAGGAAAGGTGAGGTCACCACCGCCCCCCGGTATGGTGAGATAAGGTCCGGCAGTCTGAATGTTAGGACCCTGCGCTAAACCCTCGTCAATCAGCGCCTTTGCCGTGGCTACCGCGTCAGGAAACCAGGCACCGACATGGCGAACCGTGGTAAAGCCGCTCTTAAGCGTGATCTCTGCATTTTGCAGTATGAGTTCGAGGTTATCGCGTGTCGATCGCCGTGCGTAGATACCGTAATCGGCCGCATCCTCCGGGTTGGCGTCAAAGTGAACGTGGGTGTTGATCAGGCCAGGCAAGCAGGTGTAATCGCGTAAGTCGATATCGGGCTCGGCCACGACTGCACGGGAGGCGTTGTCTACCGCTGTGATAACGCCTTTATCGATACGCACCCGTCGCGCACCGAGTACTGTTTCAGACAGACCGTCAATGAGGCTGCCGCAGTGAATAATAATGGACTGACTCGCCGGTTCGCTGATGCTCGAGACGCCTGCTGCAGCGGTTAGTGGACCCAAGCTGGGGAGGGCGAGTGCTGCAATTAATAACGCTGAAGACCGAATCGTGTTCATGTCGTTTCCGCATCAAACTAGTCAGTAGCCTAACTCAGCCCATGGTCTTTTATAACTGCGGTTTAAGCGCAGTGACCGGCGCGCTACTGCTGGCTGGCAGGGGTCAGTCCTTTATAAGAACGTGGGCTACGCGTCGCTGAGCGAATCAGAAGCGAAAGGACGTCCCGAATGTTGCGCCGTTAAGTGCGTGTTGCGTATCTGTTCGATATGGATTTTGGAACTGCCTAATGGTGCCCAGAAGAGGACTTGAACCTCCACGCCCTTGCGAGCACTAGCACCTGAAGCTAGCGTGTCTACCAATTTCACCACCTGGGCAGGTAAGGCAAAAAGAAGGAGGGCGAGGCTACTCGTCAGCTATTTGATTGTCAATCTTGAGACCTGTTACCCCTAAGACTCGAAGGGGGACCAAATGGGTCGCATCAATCAGCAAAATAGGTGAGACGGAATGGCGCAAGCGATACCGAGAACGCCTGATTGTCTCAGGTTAACAGAAGAATAGGCATCGCATTGGTGCGCTTGGCGCAATCCTCAAAGTCGGGCAATGGGTCGCGTTGGGTCCGTGATCCACCCGCTCCAAGAGTCTGCGTACAGCGCCGGTTCGTTGAAGCCCGCCTCAACCAGCGCCAGAATGTTGTGTGCGGCGGTGACACCAGATCCGCAGTAGCACACAGTATCTTCACCAATACCGATGGTATCGAAGCGGTCACGTAGCTCGTGTGCGGGCAAGAATTTGCCGTCACGAAGGTTGTCAGTAAACGGGCAACAGATCGCTCCGGGGATATGTCCTGCAATGGAATCGACCGCGTCATTGACGCCTGCGAATCGTTGCGCGTCACGCGCATCGAGTAGTGTTCGGCTTGCGTCGGGGAGCTCACTGGCGTTGCAGGTTCGAGTCAGCGGCACTTTTGCTGTGAAATTGCCTTGAGGTGTTGATTGCACCTGAGTTGTCAGGGGAAGGCCTGCGTGCTCCCAGGCCGCGCGACCGCCGTCGAGTAAATAGACCTCACCATGTCCTAGCCAACGCAACATCCACCAGAGCCTTGCAGCAAATGCACCTGCATTTTGGTCATAACAGACGATTTTAGCGTGTTGATTAACACCCCAGGACCGAACTCGCTCAGCAAATACTTCCGGATCTGGCAGTGGATGGCGGCCACGATGATCAGCGACATCACTCAGATCGTGATTTAGATCGACATAAAGGGCGCCGTCGATATGCCCACTTTCGAACCAGTGACGACCCAAGTCGGCATCGCTCAGAGAGAACCCGCAATCAAAAATACAGTCAGCACCGTGGCTTGACAGTGCTTCTACACTTATTAGTTGACCCATTAAGATGCTCCTGTCGTTCGGCGCCGCCCTTTAATCGTCTCACCGGTCAGTGCGCTTGAGAATTTAATGACGTGCTTTTTCCAAGTGGATTATATAAAGAGATAATACCGTTTTGACTCTTTAATCTTGCCGAACTCGGTCTCAACGGCACTCATCTGGGATGGAGCTTTACGGGCATTGCGCTGTATCCGCGTACAAAATTTGAGAGGACGCGCGTTGGCGGTTGTAAAACCTCAATAAACGCGTACCGGCTGAGGAGTTCTTCCCAGAGCACTCGAAGTTGCATTTCCCCCATCCGGTTGCCCATGCAGCGATGAATGCCCATTCCGAAAGACAGATGCTTTCTTGGGTTTACGCGATCGATCATAAAGCGACCTGGATCACTAATGACGGATTCGTCATAGTTGCCTGACAAGTACCACATTACTACCTTGTCGCCTTTGCGAATTGTCTTTGCGCCGAGTTCACAATCTTTGGTAGCCACCCTGCGCATATGCATCAGCGGTGTTTGCCACCGGATGGTTTCTGAAACCATAGCGGGGATCAGCGATGTATCTGCCTCAAGTTTTTCATACTCAGAGCGGAATTGATTGAGTGCAAACACACTCCCAGTGATTGAATTCCGTGTCGTATCATTACCCCCGATGATGAGTAAGAGCATATTGCCCAGATACAGCATCGGGTCGTCGATCATGTTCGTTGTTCTCGCGTCATTGGCCAACATGGTAATAAAGTCGTGGTTGCTCGACTTGTTGTTTTTACGCAAGTGCCACAGTTCTGTGAACGTTGCGAGGCAGGCTGTCATTGCCTCGTTACGCTCTTCAATTACAGCATCGCCGCCCGCTATTTCGGGTATAGCGCCAGCCATGTCCGACCAGTAGGTCAGCTTCTCTCTCTCGTCGAAGGGGAAGTCAAATAATGTGGCGAGCATCTGAGTGGTTAAGTTTATGGAAACGTTTTGTACCCAATCAAACGGTTCGTTGAGGGGCAGTTCATCAAGCATGACTGAAACCCGTTGACGAATGAGCGGCTCAAGGCTGCTCAGCTGCTTGGGCTCGACCACCGGTTGTACGGTGGCTCGCTGAGGCGTGTGGTGTGGTGGGTCCATTGCGATGAATTGTCTGACGGGAACATCATCTCCGTAGTCGCCAATAGTGATCGCCGGCTCTGACGAGAAAGTCTGGTGGTCCGTATCCACCGACACGATGTCGTCGAACTTTGTGACGGACCAAAAGTCACCAAACAGGTCGTTTGACGAAAAGTGAACCGGGTCTTCTTGCCGCAGCCTCGAAAAATAGGGCTGCCAGGTATCCGACTGGTATAAGCGTGAGTCACTGACGTCGATTTGATCAATAGAACAGCGGTTTGGATCCACATCGTAGGACATGGTGAGTCTCCTTATTTTTGCTCTGAATTTGAGTCTGTCATGGCGTCGTTAGCGGTCTGTGTTATTTGCATCATCCGTATCTGGTGTCGATGAAGCCACCAGAAGCAGGGAATGGCCAGCAACGTCATGGCATCGCCGATTGACAGTGCGCGACTTAACGGCTGAGTCAGACCTGTTGTCTGAAAGTAATCTGATAAGGCTCCCACACCCCAGGTGACACCCCCGATAATAAGAACGTTACACGCAAATAATATGAAACCCGTGCCCGAGGCCTGAATTCTCGCAGGCACTTCCTCGATGACTGCCGCGAACATGGCGCCGTAGGGAAAGGTAATCATGAAGACTGAGGCGACCAGCCCTATTTGGAATAACGGCGTATCGATCGTTGCGTACCGGAGTGCGATGAGTAGCGGTCCGGAGGCAAGCAATACGATGACGAGGAATAAATATTTTGTCGTTCGAAAATAACGGACAAAGAGGTCTGCCATGAGTCCGCCAAGTAAGCCCGCTGGAATGGCGACTGTTAGATAAACGGCGCCGTACACCGAGGCTGCTTCGTAATCAGCGAGACCACGTTCGGACGACAGCCACAGCTGCATAAATTGATTGGTTGCGTAGAGCACATGCACGAGAGAAAAGCCTAAAACGGCAATGCGAAAACGCGTTGACGACACTAGTAAGTGTCTAAGATCGCTGACTATTTGTGTGACTGACGGGCTGCTCACTAACGGCTTGTCGTCGGTTTGGTTCGAGCCGGCAACAAGTGGCGCTACGAATAACCAAAGAGGAATACAAAACAATAGGCCTACGCTGCCCAGCAAGAAAAATAGCTGTCGCCATCCGAGGGTGTCTCCAAAGGTACCGGCGAGCCAATACGCGAGACCTACACCGATGTGCCCGCCCAGAAAAAATAAACTGAAAATTGTCGAGCGACTGCCGACCCCCGACCACTTTGCAAAGATACTCGTGGCTGACGGATGCAGGGTGGCCTCTCCAACACCCACAAGCATTCTTGGGGCGAGCATGGTGAAAAATGAAGTGGCGCGACCGCTGATGGCCGTCATGAGGCTCCACACTAAGACGCCAACGGTGACAACCTTTGCTGGGTTGTACCGGTCGGCCAACACGCCCATGACGGGCCCGCTGAGCGCGTAAACAGCGACAAATGCAAATCCTGTCAGGAGGCCAAACTGCTGACGGGTTAGGTCCAGCTCAGCAATAATTTGGCTGCCAAATGCGGGTAACAAGTGCCGATCGATAAAGCCAATGATATTGATGCAAAAAAACAGCACGAATATGGTCGTAAGCTTTAGGTTTGTCATGTGGCGTTTGCCTGCGCGTTAGCGCGGTCGAATGAAGGGTTCGGGTTTCACTGACTCGGACCATGCGGCGGTTCTGTAAAGGCGCCGGTGTTGCGCCCCGATATGGCCCGACACGCCGTAGTGGCAAGTTGCAAAGTTGTCCCAAATTGCAAAGTCGCCAGGACACCATTGGTGACGGACCTGAAGCTCCGGAATGATGGGAAGCTGATTGGCGAGTTTTATAACCAGTTCACTAAGATCAACGTCATAACCCGAGACCCGTTTAATGTATCCATTAGCCACAAACAAGCATGGCGCGCCGGTCGCATGATGCCGAATAACAGCGGGGTGCGTCGCCTTCTCTTGGAGCATCGCTATTTTTTCCGGCGTGATGTCGCCGCCACCAAAGTTGTGTCGCAGCACGGTATATAACGTGTCGTGATCGACCGTGATGTTTTCAAAGAGCAGTTTTAGCCCTTCGGGTAGAAGGTCATAGGCGGCGGTTGCACTTGACCACATGGTGTCTGCACCAAACGGTACAACGTCAGCTTGCAGTATTGACATGATATTCGGGTGCGCCCGTGCCGACACATCGTGGTGCCAAAAATCAACGTCCAGTTTGTTTTCACCGTCAGATTTAGAGCGCTCAATGACCGTGACTTCTGGGTGTCCCTGCTCCTTGAGTGTCGGTGCAAATGAGTGTTCTTCAAGACGATCACCAAAAATAAGGGACACGTTTTTCATGGCATCGAACGATAAATTGCGGCCCAACCCAAACAACACGCCGAACTTCCAAAGTGCGTCTCGCAAGTCCTCGGCGAAATCGTCGGTCATATTTTCAAAGTCGCCCCCCTCAATAACACCACCAATAACCGGGGTCCGGGGAATCACCGTGAAATGTCGGTATTCCGTTTTTTCTAGGCCGTAGAAAGCGGATTCAAGCGTATCTGGATGCTGCGGACTGTTCATTGGTTGCTCCTTTGGCAAATGCCTAGGTATTGGCTGCGTTTGCTGCATGCCGTAACGGATTTTTGACTGCGTCGACACAAGCACCGGTCTCTTGACTGGGCCCTTCGTTACCCGAGCCAAGGTCATGCACTGCCGTCTCCGCGCACGCTGTTCTTGCTAATTGCGTCGACACTACAGGAACAGCGCGGTAATATTGTTAGCAATTGGGGACAAATAAATAACAAGTAGGGACATGGGCGATTACCATCAGTGTTTTTCACGTGCCGCCGTGCTTGAGGGCTACTCAAAAGCCACTTTAGCGGTGGGTCTTGACCCCATTGCCTTGTTAAAGCAAAGCGATATAGACCCCTACTGCCTGCGATATCCGGACTTCAAGATACCAACGGCATCAATCATCCAGCTGCTCGAGTTGACCGCTTCGCAAGCCAATGTGGCGGACTTTGGCTTGAGAATGGCGGAGTGCCGATCCGGAAGCGCGCTTGGCTTGGCAGAGTTGGTCTTGGCGCAGCAGCCTACGTTAGGGGCTGTCATCCATAAGCTGTTAGATATCGCGTGGGTGCAGGTCGATGGACTGTTGTTGGCGGTTGAAAATGTGGCGGGGTTCGTTGTTTTTACGGCTGATCTTGAGGCGAGCCTACCCGGTCCAGCACATCAAACTATTCAGCTTGCCATGGCGTCGATGATTAAAATATTAGAGCGTGTCGCCCATACTAAAATTCAATGTGCCGCGATTAGTTTTCAATGTTGTGAGCCTGGCCCGTCCTTGCGATACGTCAAAATATTTGGCAAAAACCCCGCGTACGGTGCCGAGCAAAATGCCCTCACGATCCGTGAGACCGACCTTGCCTTAACGCTTCGCCCCTCAGACCCGGTATTAGAAGCGCGCTTATTAAACTTGCTTCTCGACACCACCGGCGTCAGGGAGCCAACGATCGTCGACCGAACGCGACACATCATTCAAATTCTGTTGCCTACAGGCCAGTGTCGAATAACCCGTGTTGCCGCCATGCTGAGCGTCGATCGAAGAACATTGAATCGGTGGCTTAGTAATCACGGGGTGTCATTTTCAGAGCTTGTACAAGAGGTTCGTATGGAGGTCATTCGATCCAGCCTGCGTCGGGAGGTCAAAATTCGAGGCAGCATGTCGGACATGCTGGGCTTTGCCCACCGCAGTAGTTTTTCGCGCTGGTGGTCACACAACAAGGCGGCGGTGCTGCAAGAGCCGTCCGCTCGTGACGTCAACCCGCGGCAGATGCTATTGTGAGATCGATGGCGTGTGCGGCGAGTCTATTAGTCAGTAAGCACTATGCCGGCAAGCGGGTGACGTGTATCGGCACCGCGTCGGCATTGCATCGAGGTCTCGCGCGTCTTTTTGCGGTAACCTCGCATCACTCAAAGCAAAATACAGCGCGCCGCTCTGAACATGTATCGGTTAAAATAACCCTCTACGTTGCACAGCAAGCGATCATCGCTTTTACCTACCCCCATTGGCGGACTCTTGAAAAAAAACCCAAAAGCTAAAATCTCTAAAGACCCTCATGCCTCACGCGAGGCGGAAAAATACGCGCATCCCATACCCAGTCGTGAACTGATTCTCGAGGTGATGGCTGCGCGCGACGTACCCATGCGATTTGAGGAGCTCTCGACTGCCCTGGGCATCGATAATGATAATGATCTCCTTTCGCTTCAGAAAAGACTCAGAGCAATGCAGCGCGCCGGTCAGCTGATCGCAGGTCGCCGGGGAGCCTTGGGCTTGCCGAAAAAGATGGATCTAGTGAAGTGTAAAATCATTGGGCACCGAGACGGCTATGGATTTGCCTCACCGGTTGAGGAGGGCGATGATTTTTTTCTCTCAAGCCGTCAGATGTACCGCGTCTTTGATGGTGACGAAGTACTGGTCGCCCAGTCGGGGCATGACGACAAGGGGCGTCCAAGTGGACACGTTGTCGAGGTACTCAGTCGGGCACACACATCGATTGTGGGTCGGTACATGGAGGAGGGGGGTATTGGCTATTTGCTCCCACATAATCGCCGAATCAGTAACCACGTTCTCATCCCACCCAAGTTTAAAGCGGGTGCGCAGTCGGGGCAGCTGGTCTCGGTCAGTATTACGGACTATCCCACTGAGGTGCTTGGCGCCAAAGGGGCCGTTGAGGAGATTCTGGGTGATCACTTAGATCCCGGGCTTGAGATTGATGTGGCGATTCGTGCACATGATATTCCAAACGAGTGGCCCGACGCGGTCCTAGTGCAAGCGGGCACGCTTCGCGATGAGCCGACAGAGGCCGATAAAGCCGGTCGCGTTGACCTGCGCGGTCTGGGGCTGGTGACGATCGATGGCGAGGACGCGCGAGATTTTGATGATGCCGTTTATTGCGAGGCCGAAGGATCTGGATTTCGCGTCTGGGTTGCCATTGCCGATGTGGGTCACTACGTCCCCGTCGGGAGCGCACTTGACGAAGAGGCTTTTACGCGCGGCAACTCGGTGTATTTTCCAGAGCGCGTTGTCCCTATGTTTCCCGAGGTGCTGTCCAATGGGTTGTGTTCGCTCAAGCCTCAAGTAGACAGGCTCGCCATGGTCTGCGAGATGGTGATCGATGGCAGCGGGCAGGTCACTGATTCAAGCTTTTACGAGGCAGTGATTCACTCCCACGCACGATTGACGTATACCCAAGTGGGGCAGGTCCTTGAAGAGGGCTACAGCGATGACGTTGCTTCGGAGCGGTATGAGGGTCTGATTCGGTTACATGAGCTGTACAAGGTGTTGCGAGCGGCCCGCTCGAAGCGGGGGGCGATTGACTTTGAGACCGTCGAGACGCGCATTATTTTTGACGAGAATCGAAAGATCGATGCGATCGTCCCGGTTATCCGAAACGATGCACACAAACTGATCGAGGAGTGCATGCTCGCTGCGAACGTGGCGACCGCGCAGTTTTTAGAGGCATCGGAGCTGGCCGCACTGTTTAGAGTTCACCAAGGACCGTCAACCGAGCGTTTGGAAGCGTTGCGGACCTTTTTGGGCGAGCTGGCCTTAGACTTGCCAGGAGGCCTCGACCCTACACCACTGGATTACCAGAGTGTCATGGCGCGACTTCACGAGCGCGATGACGCGCAGGTGATTCAAACCATGCTCTTGCGCTCATTGAGCCAGGCTGTATACAAACCTGAGAATGATGGACACTTTGGGCTTCATTACGACGCCTACGCGCATTTCACATCACCGATTAGACGCTATCCGGACCTGCTGGTTCATCGAGCGATTAAACGCCTTGCGACGGCGTCAGGTGCGACACCTCGTAAGCTCTCAAAAGAGCAAAACAGGGCGCTGTATCCCTACACCATGGTCGATCTTGTGGCCGCAGGTGAGCATTGTTCCATGACGGAGCGTCGCGCCGATGACGCCACACGCGATGTTCAGCTGTGGCTCAAATGTGAGTACCTCAGACATCATATTGGTGACGAGTTCGCAGGGGTCGTTGCGTCGGTCACGCGGTTCGGAATGTTTGTTGAGTTAAGCGACATCTACATGGAGGGACTGATCCACATCAGTGCGTTGCCCTCGGACTACTATCATTTTGACCACGCGTCGCAACGCTTGGTGGGTGAGCACACGCGTCAAACTTACCAACTCGGTGACAAGGTGCAGGTCAAGGTTGCACGGGTTGATCTCGACGACCGCAAGATCGACCTAGAACTGGTTGGGAACGTTACGCCCGGCGCAGGTCGGCGAGGAAATAAGCAGTCGGCTAAGCGGCGGCCGGAAAAAAAGCCTAAGGTGGCGACTGGCGCAAAAAAGAGCGGCACAAAGACCCAAAAATCAACCCGTAAACAGGACACGTCAAAACGACGCGGGCGTAAATAATGTCCAGTTTCGCTTACGGCATTCACGCGGTTGATGGTCTTTTACGTCGTTCTCCCGGTCGAGTGATTAATCTGTCGGTACAAGCTGACCGCAATGACAAGCGGATCCAGGCTTTGCTGACCTTGGCCATGAACCAAGGTGTCGGTGTGAGTCGTTCTAGCAAACGGGATCTCGACGCCATGGTGAGTGAACGCCATCAGGGCGTTGTTGCGACGATTGAGCCGTTAGATGTTCAGGTGTCCATGAGCGAAAAAGAGTTGTTGGTCTTTTTGAAGGCGAGGCCTCAGCCCCTCGTGTTGGTGCTCGATGGCGTGACCGACCCCCACAACTTAGGCGCTTGTTTGCGTTCGGCTGATGCCGCAGGTGTTGACGCAGTCGTGACGCCGAAAGACAACAGCGCTGAGCTTAATGCGACGGCACGAAAAGTGGCGAGCGGTGCTGCCGATAGCGTCCCACTCGTTCGCGTGACAAACCTTGCTCGAACGCTGAAGTCACTTAAGGAGTTGGGTCTTTGGATTGTCGGTACGACAGGAGAGGCTGATGCGCTCCTTTACGATCAGGATTTGACGTTACCTTCGGTCATTGTGGTGGGTGCCGAGGGGCCCGGTATGCGGCGCCTGACCACTGAGGCTTGCGACTTTTTAGTAAAGCTTCCAATGGCCGGTGACGTTTCGAGTCTCAATGTGTCGGTGGCGACCGGTGTTTGTCTTTTTGAGGCGGTCAGGCAACGAACGTCGCACTGATTGCATTCCATCAAACGCCTCTGTAGACTCCGCGCCTCACAATTAGCTGGGCTCTCTGGGCCTTAACTCCTTGCTGCACCGGTGAACGGGCGGCTACAACCGAAGGGAGAGATCGTTAGTGCGACACTACGAAATCATCTTTATGGTCCATCCGGACCAGTCGGAACAAGTACCGGGCATGATCGAACGGTATTCCAATGTGATCACCAAAGATGGCGGGCAAATGCACCGTCTTGAAGATTGGGGTCGCCGTCAACTCGCTTACCACATCAACAAAATTCATAAGGCGCACTACGTCATGATGAATGTTGAAGCGACCAACGAGGCGATGGAAGAACTCACCACGACCTTTCGCTACAACGATGCAGTCATCCGTAACTTAGTGATACGCCGCGATGAAGCAGTGACTGAAGAGTCATTGATTATGAAGTCCGAAAAAGAGGACCGCGAGCGTAAGTCACGTTATCAGGACCGTCAGGCCGCCGAGGCGAAAGCCGAGGTCGTGCAAGAAGCGGAATCAGTTGAGGCAGACGCCACAGATGAAAGCGCCGAAGAAGTGGAAGCTGAAGCGGCTCCTACGACCGACGACAGCGCAGAGGAGGCTTAATCAATGTCACGTTTTTTTCGACGTAGAAAGTTTTGTCGTTTCACTGCAGAAGGCGTGCAGGAAATCGACTACAAAGATTTAGAGGTACTCAAGCAGTACGTCAGTGAGACCGGCAAGATCGTACCGAGCCGTATCACCGGCACGAAAGCGAAATACCAGCGGCAGTTAGCGACGGCGATTAAACGCGCGCGTTACTTGGCGTTGTTGCCGTACACGGACGCACACCAATAAGACGATGATGCGCGGCCTCGCTGAATTCGTCATGCGCGGTCGCTGGCAAGCGCTGGCGGTCGCCTTGATGGGGTCAGTGCTGGTTGTTACCGCGCCGTTCAGCGCAGCGGCGGTTGCCCTGGTTACAATGGGGCGCGGTGTTCGCGACGGTGCATGGGTTGTTTTATGGGCTTTGCTGCCGGCCTTGATATTGGGCTGGGTCAGTGGAGACTACGGTACGGGATGGTTGTTGCTGTCGGTATTTGCAGCCGCGGCAGTGTTGGCACAGACCGTCAGTCTGTCGCTCGCATTGTTGGCAGTAGTCCCCGTGTCAGCGCTAGGGGGTTTTGCGTTACTGACGTTTAACTCAGGCTTTTTAGACGCGCTTTTGAGTCTCTTTGACGCTTGGATTGAGGCATTGCAAGCCGGTGAAAACCCGCTTGAGATGGTAAGGCCGACGTTGGGCCAGGTCGCCGGGTTAATGGCGGTCGGCAATGCACTTATGGCATCGCTGTGTGTGTTACTTGGGCGGTACTGGCAATCTGAGCTTTATAAGCCGGGGGCGTTTGGTGAGGAATTTCGCGCGCTGAAGCTGCCCAGTGTTTGGGTTGTGGTACTCGTCGTTGTCACCGTGGTGGGCGCCATGAGCAGTGGTGAGTGGGCAGCATGGTCTGCGCTAGCGGGTATACCGGTTACGGTTTGTGGGTTTGCGTTGCTGCACTGCATAGCACGCGATCGAAAGCTTGGCGGTGGGTTTCTCACGGTCAGCTATGTTTTATGGGCATTTGTCGATGTTTTGAAAGTCGGCGTGCTCGTGGCGGTTTTGCTGGATGCCTTTTTTGACCTAGGGCGACGAGTAAAGTCGAATTGAAAGGTTATGAAATATCGGCGCACGGCGCCAACGGTAGAGGGATAGAACGATGGACGTAATTTTGCTGGATAACGTAGGTAGCCTTGGTGTTCTGGGTGACCGTATTGATGTGAAGCCCGGCTATGGCCGTAACTTTCTTATTCCACAGGGTAAGGCTGTGCCTGCGACCCAAGAGAATATTGAGAAATTTGAGGCACGTCGTGCGGAGCTTGAGGCGACCGTCGCTGCCGCTCAAGAGGCTGCGCAGAAACGTGCCCAAGCCATCGAGGCACTTGAGCAAGTGCAAATTGCCGCAACGGCTGGTGAAGAGGGCAAGCTCTTTGGCTCAGTGGGGACGCGTGACATCGCCGAGGCCCTAGTGGCTGCGGGTTGTGAGACTGACAAGTCTGAGGTGCGACTCCCTGATGGCGTCATTCGCGAGCTGGGTGAATACGAGATCATGATTCAACTTCATGCGGAAGTTGTGACAACTGTTAACCTCGCCGTTGTTGCTGAGTAAGTAAACTCTGCGACTTTGGTTACGCCACAGATCCTAACTGTGGCATGCTGTGTTGCTTGGCCGTATGAAAACGGCCAGTAGCCTGAACGTCAAGATTGGTTAAGAGTTGACATGGAGACAGCATCAAGTCCCGATTGGGATGTCGCAAAACTAAAGCTGCAGCCGCAATCGATTGAGGCGGAGCGATCCGTTCTGGGCGCTCTGCTGATCTCCGCTGACAGCTGGGATGGCGTGGCTGAGGTTTTGGCTGCTGCCGATTTTTATCGTCCCGAGCACCGAGCTATTTTTCGCCAAATCGCGCTGCTCGTCGATCGCAGTGAGCCGGTCGATGTTATTACCGTTGCCGATCGTCTTTTAGCAACGGGCGAGCTCGACAGCGCTGGTGGTCATCCCTATCTTTCTGAGCTTGCGGAGCAAACCCCAACCGCGTCCAACGTAAGAGCTTATGCCAAGGCGGTTCGCGAGCGATCAGTCTTGCGCCAGCTCATTACGGCCGCGCAAGATATTGCCTCCGCCGGTTTTAATCCCGAGGGGCGGAGCTCCGAAGAACTGGTGGATGAGGCGGAGCGCCTCATTATGCAAATCTCCGAGGGCGGCCAGAAGTTGGGTGGGCCTCAAGCGATGGGTGACCTGCTCAGTGGTGCACTTGAGCGCATTGAGGAGCTTTACAATACCGGTGGCGATATCACGGGCCTGACGACCGGGTTTATTGATCTTGATCGTATGACCTCTGGTTTGCAGTCATCTGACTTGGTGATCGTGGCGGGTCGCCCTTCCATGGGCAAGACCTCGTTCGCCATGAATCTGGTCGAAAATGCGGCGCTCTCCAGTGATCGTCCGATCATGGTCTTTTCAATGGAAATGCCCGCGGAGCAGCTCGTTATTCGTATGTTGTCTTCTTTGGGGCGTATTGATCAGTCACGCGTCAGAACGGGAAAGCTGGAGCAGGACGATTGGCCAAAATTGTCGGGCGCGACTGAAAAGTTAAAAGACACACAAATTTTTATTGATGACACACCCTCACTCACCCCGACGGATCTGCGATCGCGCGTTCGCAAACTGATCCGAGAGCAAGGTGACCTAGGGATGATTATGGTGGATTACCTTCAGCTGATGCGCGTTGCGGGCTCTAACGAGGGTCGAACCGCAGAGATTTCGGAGATATCGCGCAGCTTAAAAGCGATCGCTAAAGAATTTAGGTGCCCGGTTGTTGCGCTTTCTCAGTTAAATCGTTCACTCGAGCAGCGCCCAAACAAACGCCCCGTCAATTCAGATTTAAGAGAATCGGGTGCGATCGAGCAAGACGCCGATGTCATTATGTTTATTTATCGTGATGAGGTTTACAACGAAGACTCGCTCGATAAGGGTGTCGCCGAAATTATTATTGGGAAGCAAAGAAACGGCCCCATTGGGACGTGCAAGTTGTCGTTCCAAGGTCAATTTACGCGATTCGAGAACTTGGCGAGAAGCAGCTATGAGAATTACGGACCCTAGTGATCTGCCACCCATGGACTTGGTGGTGCTTGGTGAAATGCTGGGTGGCGATGCAGATCTGGTAAAGATGATCGTCGGGAAATTTAGGGCGGAGGTTTATAGCGATGTTACGGCGCTGCAAAGCCTTGCGACCGAGAACGACCCCGAGCCTATTCGCGCGTTAGCGCATCGGTTAAAAGGCACCTGCAGTAACGCACAGGCAATGCCTCTGGCAAATAGCGCCAAACACCTTCAAACGGCCATGACAGCAGGTACCCTCGATCAGGCGCAAAGTTTGATTACGACACTCGAGGCGCAGCGTCAGGAGCTCGAACGTTATTTGGTCGAGCAGGGCTATGATTCAGAGCTTTAGCTGTTGACGCAGAGACGTCAGTGCCGCCTGTCGATCTTCCAATGTCATACGGGTTTCGTTTGACGCCTCTTCGAGTTGCTTTCGTTCAGGTATTGTTAAGTGCTCGCCTTTAAGCGCACTTTTCAGCCAGCGGTTGTAATGAACCTGATAGCGCGGCAGTGCTTCACTGCGCGTGGAGTTTGCCAAAAGGTGCCACCCCGCATCTCTGCCTGCAAGGTAGACAATAGGGTGAGTCCAGATCGCCTCGACCTTGGGGCTGGTCGCTAAACAGGCCTCCTCGTAAGCCGCGGCGGCGGTTGGTAAGCCTAGTTCCCCGAGCGCTTGGGAGCAACTCTCCAGCATGCGGTTTAATGTCGGTAGGTATTCGCTTGCTTCAATGGCGCGCCGCGCACCCATGAGAATGAGCTCACCTGAAAAATCACCGAGGGCCTCAAGCCACAGCCGCTTCACCTGTCCGAGTTGCTGTGCATCGGACCATGCGGCGTAGTATTGGTTGTGATAGTTCAGGCGAAAAAGAGCAAAGACTTGATTGATAGTATCGATCAAATCGGCTTCATCGATTCTGGACGCCTCATCCCGCCCAGCTGGTGTCGCTGAGATCGTCGGTGATGCTGCGGTCTTTTGTACGATCTGTTGGGCGAGCTCCCCCGCCTGCTGCTGATCTGCCACTCGCTTGCTCCTGGTGGCGTTGCCACTGGTATTTTACGTGTTGCAAAAACTTTGCATTCCACGACGTGTGTACTTCATTACTGTCGACCCAATAAACAATAAATTCATTAAGGACTGAGTCGATATATTGCGCGGAAATATCAGAAAGTTCCAATGTCTCGTAGACCGCCGCGTTAGGTTTCCAGGTCGGATCGAGTCGTTCAGGCACGGTACTGTGTTGCAGACTGTTCGCGTGCCGGACCCAGCGCTGGCGCGCAAACTGAATAAACTTGCTGTTCACATCTTTGGGTGCACCACCGCGCTCTTTCCAATACAAAATGAACTCAGGGCGAATAGACTCAAGAAAATCTTCGGGCATCTCCGCGCGGACTAAAATCTCCTTCGCATCCGCACTGGGTTCCCAGGCGTTGTCAAAACGTAGGGGCTCACTGATCGTAAATGCAGGGTGCTTTTGCTGCTGACGCCATCGTGCGAGTACGTGGTGACGAAAACGCGCCTCGAGGGTTCGGATATCGCCCGTACGATCAAACGTTGTCAACTGTTCGAGCGTGAAGTGGCGTGTCAGCCCATGGTTCAGGTTTAACAGGTCAATGAGGTGCTCGCTAGGCGCCCAAGTCGAGGTGACACGCTCGGGTGCGCTTTGTACCGGGGCGTTATCCGTGGTGACCCATACCAATGGGTCCGACGAGGACGGTCGCGCGGGCAAGATGCCTAGATCGACGATTCGTTGCAGCAGCTGACCAATTTTTACGGTGTCCCAGAACGGGAACTCGTCCACTAACGCGGTGATCGAGATCGTCGATTGTTGGTCTTTTTGCGCAGAGAGCTGATTGCCCAAGCCTTGCAGCAACACGGCCTCCTCCAAGCCAATGGTTGCCGCAAGCTGGCTGGAAAAGGTGCAATAACGCTCTGGAATGAATCGCGGATTAGACATGAATGCAAACAGTGACTCTTGGTCTGATAGCATAGCGGTTTCGCGGTGCTGAGGCACCCCTGTCGGAGTGTTCTATGGCAAAAACCAAGTCAGCCTTTGTGTGTAACGACTGTGGTGCAGACTATCGAAAATGGCAGGGCCAGTGTTCGGCCTGTCAAGCGTGGAACACACTGACTGAGGTTCGAATTTCAGGGGGTCCTACGTCGTCGTTGCAAAAGGTGCGCGGTGGCTTCGTGGGCGCCACCGCAACGGTACAAAAGCTCTCGGACATTGATCTGGTTGATTTGCCTCGCTTCAGTTCGGGCTCTGCAGAGCTAGACCGTGTGTTGGGTGGGGGCTTCGTTCCTGGCTCTGCCATACTGATTGGGGGGCACCCTGGGGCGGGGAAAAGCACGCTCCTGTTACAAACACTCTGCACCCTCGCCTCAAGCGCATCCTCACTTTATGTGACGGGTGAAGAGTCTCCTCAGCAGGTTGCTATGCGCGCATCTCGCTTGGGTTTAGAGACTGATTCGCTGCAACTGATGGCTGAAACCGACGTCAATGAAATCCTTTCGGCGGCCGATCAACACAAACCCAAAATTCTGGTGGTTGACTCCATTCAAGTCGTGCACAGCGATGCGCTGACGTCAGCGCCGGGCAGTGTTGCGCAGGTCAGAGACTGCGCAGCATTATTGACACGCTATGCCAAGCAGACCGGGACCGTGTTGATATTGGTCGGTCACGTGACCAAGGATGGGAGCTTAGCCGGCCCCAAGGTTCTTGAGCACATGATCGATTGTTCAGTATTGCTTGAAGGTGAACAAGATTCCCGCTACCGAACGCTGCGTGGGCAAAAGAACCGTTTTGGTGCCGTCAACGAACTGGGCGTGTTTGCAATGACCGATCGCGGTCTTAAAGAGATCTTAAACCCTTCTGCAATTTTTCTTGAGCGCGCTGAAACACCGGCTCCCGGTACGGTGGTCGTTGTGGTGTGGGAGGGTACTCGGCCCTTATTGGTTGAAATTCAGGCCTTAGTGGACGCTAGTAATTTGGGCAATCCGCGCCGGGTGGCTGTTGGTTTTGAGCAAAACAGGCTAGCGATGCTCCTCGCCGTACTGCACCGGCATGTGGGCTTACATGTGGGCGATCAGGATGTCTTTGCCAATGTGGTGGGCGGTGTTCGGATTGCGGAAACAAGTGGCGACTTGTCCCTGCTCCTTGCGGTGGTCTCAAGCCTTCGAAATCGAGTGTTACCCAAGGACTTAGTCGTCTTTGGTGAAGTTGGCCTGACGGGTGAGATTCGCCCCGTGGCCAGTGGTCAGGAGCGAATCGCAGAGGCCGCCAAGCATGGATTTAAACGCGCGATTGTCCCCAAGGGAAATGCCCCACGAACGCCTATCCCTGGCATTGACGTGCAACCAGTGTCTCGGCTTGACGAGGCCATTGCCCTGTTTGATTGAGCAACGAGTGTTACATGAGTTTGCGGTGCTTCACCCGACTCGGCAGGTCCGCGTCACGTCCTAGTCTCGCTCGTCGATCTTCTTCGTAATCAGTGTAGTTTCCCTCGTGGAAAACGACTCCGCCGTCGTCCTCGTAGGCGAGAATGTGTGTGGCAATTCGATCCAGGAACCAGCGATCGTGGGAGATCACCAAGGCTGAGCCGGGGAATGCAAGCACCGCATCTTCTAGCGCTCTCAGCGTTTCAACATCCAAGTCATTGGTCGGTTCGTCCAGTAACAAAACGTTAGCGCCTTGTTTGAGAAGTTTAGCGAGGTGTAGGCGATTTCGTTCGCCACCCGAGAGGTCTTTGACAAACTTCTGCTGGTCGGAGCCTTTAAAATTAAAACGCCCAATGTATGAGCGTGACGGAACCTCATAGGTCCCGATTTTAATAATATCCAGACCGTCTGACACTTCTTCCCATACGGTCTTAGCGCCGTCTAAGTCGTCGCGCGACTGGTCCACGTAGCCGAGTTGAACGGTCTCGCCGACAACGACGCTGCCGCCATCAGGCTGCTCATGCCCCATCAAGAGCTTGAAGAGCGTCGACTTGCCCATTCCGTTCGCGCCGATAATACCGACGATCGCTCCTGTGGGTACGGTGAAGGTCACGTCATCAAAGAGCAGTCGGTCGCCAAAGACTTTGCGCAATCCTTGCACCTCAATGACCTTGTCTCCAAGGCGCGGACCCGGTGGTATGTAGATCTCATTCGTTTCGTTGCGCGTCTGGAAGTCTTGCGAACTGAGCTCGTCAAAACGAGCGAGGCGGGCCTTATTTTTTGCCTGGCGTCCTTTCGGATTTGATCGAACCCAATCAAGTTCGGCTCTAATGGCTTTTTGACGTGATGCTTCCTGGCGCTGTTCTTGAGCTAGCCGCTGATCTTTTGCTTCAAGCCACGTTGAGTAGTTTCCCTCGTAAGGAAAACCGCGCCCGCGGTCGAGTTCTAAAATCCACCCGGCCGCGTTATCGAGAAAGTAACGGTCGTGGGTAATCGCAACGACGGTTCCGGTAAAACCCTCTAAAAAGCGCTCCAGCCAGCCCACTGACTCGGCGTCGAGGTGGTTGGTGGGCTCGTCGAGTAGCAGCATATCGGGCTGGCTCAACAGGAGTCTTGCGAGTGCCACTCGGCGTTGTTCACCGCCCGATAGGGTGGTGATATCAGACTCCCAATCGGGGAGCCGTAGGGCATCGGCTGCGACGTTAAGGCGAGTCTCAATATTGTGCGCATCGGTGGCCTGAATCGTGTCCTCGAGTCTTGCTTGCTCTTTAGCGAGTGCGTCAAAGTCAGCGTCAGGCTCGGCGTAAGCGGCGTAAATTTTATCCAGTCCCGCCAAGGCATCGATTGCTTCTGCCAGCCCTTCCTCAACGTTGCCCCGGACATTTTTTTCCGGGTTAAGCTGCGGCTCCTGTGCAAGGTAACCAATCTTGATGCCCGACTGCGGACGGGCCTCGCCCTGAATGTCTGTATCGATGCCCGCCATAATCTTAAGCAGTGTTGATTTTCCAGAACCATTAAGGCCCAGCACGCCAATTTTGGCGCCGGGGAAGAACGAAAGAGAAATATCCTTCAAAATTTCGCGCTTCGGCGGCACCACTTTACTCACGTGATTCATCGAATAAACGTATTGACCAGACTTACCGTGCTTGTTGTCACTCATAATGAATAGCGCCTTTAGCGATTGTGGTTGTCGAGTATGGGCTCGAAAACCGAGAGTTTACTCTCGGCATAGATAAGGCGTGAAGTTTACCGATGAGAACCTTATTTCACGAGAGAAGATCGACCGCCTTACCAATAAGTCCATCGGTTAGGGGCTGACGAGATTGTCTGATGGGATCTTTGGACGATCTCGGTATTGATTCGATTCATTTTTTTCGCGTGTTACTGCCATAAAGCCCGGTTTGGTATCGCGGAAAATTCACCCTTTATCTTTACGCCGCGACCGTGGCGAGTCCACATTGTCTTCAATGTACTTGACGATTTTTCCGGCAACATTCACCCCCGTGGCTTCTTCAATGCCTCGCAGTCCAGGGGAGGAGTTCACCTCGAGAACCAGTGGGCCTCGGCTCGATCGAATGAGGTCGACACCTGCCACATCGAGTCCCATTGTTTGCGCCGCCTTCACCGCGGTTCGGCGTTCCGCCGGCGAAAGTTTCGTCAGCTGAGCACTGCCACCACGGTGTAAATTAGAGCGAAACTCACCGGGAGACGAGGTGCGTTCCATCGCGGCCACGACCCGCTTACCGATCACGAAGCACCGCACGTCGCTGCCGCCGGCTTCTTTGATGAATTCTTGGACCAAAAAGTCGGCTTTCAGCTCAGTGAATGCATCGATCACTGATTCCGCAGCTTTCGCGGTTTCAGCGAGTACAACGCCACGGCCCTGAGTGCCCTCGAGGAGTTTCACTACAACAGGCGCGCCGCCCACCAGTTTTATCAGCTGACGGGTATTGTGCACGTCGTGTGCAAATCCCGTGGCTGGCATGCCTAGGCCTTTGCGCGCAAGGAGTTGCAGCGCGCGAAGCTTCGAGCGCGAGCGCCCCAGTGGAATTGAGCCCACTAAACAATAGGTGTCCATCATCTCGAATTGACGGATGACCGCCGTCCCGTAATCGGTGATTGACGCACCGATCCGCGGGATGATCGCATCCTGACGCTCAAGCTTCTCGCCGGTATACCAGATTGCTGGGTTGGCCGTTGTAATGTCGATAGAGCACTTGAGCGTGTCGATCACCCGACACTCATGGCTTTTTTTCTCCGCTTCTTCCCTCAGCCTGCTTGTACTGTAGAGGTCGGGATTTCGGGATAAAATGGCGATCTTCATTCGGGTGCTCCGGGGTGGCTTTCGTCACCGCCTTGCAAAAAACTCTCAGAGGGGTCGACGACAAAGTCGGAGAACAAAGACGTGCGTCCAAGTAGCATCCGATACGCCATGTTTTCGCGCTGGGTCAGCGTCAGTTCGACGAGCTTAAAAACCGCGCCCAGTTTTAAGGGCGTCTTAATGACAGGACGAGACTCGCTTTGGCCGCCCGAATTTGTCACCTCTCGAAACTCAATAACCGGCGCTTCATTAACAGCGCCAAGCGAGCCGTCTGCGGATTCAAACGCGAACGAGACCCATTGATCGCCATTGCGCTCAAACAGTTCTAGATCGACGGCGTGCAACGCACTGGTCCGAGCGCCCGTGTCTACTTTTGCTTTAATGGGACCAATGGCGAGTTCGGGCAGTTCAACCCACTCTCTCCAGCCCAAAGTGTATGCATTTAACATTTTGTCACCGATAACCCTCGGCCAATACCGTAGTACTCAAGCCCCATGCTTGCCAGATGACGAGGATCGTACAGATTCCGGCCATCGATAATCACAGGTTGACGGAGTGTGGCTTTAATCTTGTCGAAGTCCGGCGACCAAAACGTTTTCCATTCGGTACACACCACCAAACAGTCAGCGCCCTCCAGCGCCTCGTCTTTGCTGCTGACGTAAACAATGTCGTCGCGGTCACCGTAAATCGCTTTACACGATGCCATGGCTTCGGGATCAAACGCCCGAACCTGCCCGCCGCATGACCAGATATTTTCAAGGAGAAAACGACTCGGCGCTTCGCGCATGTCATCGGTATTGGGTTTGAAGGCCAGGCCCCAAACGGCAATGGTTTTACCGGTGAGGTTGGCGCCGATCCGCGCCATCAGGCGCTCACCTAACTTATTTTTCTGCCGCTGATTGGTGTCGTGGACCGCGGTCAGAATTGACGCATGGCCGCCCTTAGAGTGCGCGAGGTGTTTCAGGGCTCGGACGTCTTTAGGGAAACAAGAGCCCCCGTAGCCGGCGCCCGGATAGATGAACTGGTAGCCAATACGCGGGTCTGAGCCAATGCCTCGTCGGACCTGCTCAATGTCGGCACCGACGGTTTCGGCGATATTAGCAATCTCATTGATAAAACTGATTTTGGTGGCGAGCATCGCGTTCGCTGCATACTTCGTGAGCTCGGCACTGCGAGGGTCCATGATGACAAGCTTGTCGTGGTTGCGACTGAATGCGGCATACATAAGTCGAAACTCTTCGATCGTGTCAGAGGACATTGCTCCAATCACAATGCGATCAGGACTCTTCGCATCAGCAACTGCGGACCCTTCTTTCAAAAACTCGGGGTTTGAGCAGACCTCAAACGGATGGTGATTCTCGCTTAGGTCAAGGCCTGCTTGAATGCGCGCCGTTACGGCGTCGGTCGTCCCGACAGGGACGGTCGATTTATTAATCACAATTTTTCGACCGTTGATGTGCTCTGCAATACCATCCGCCACGCTCATGACGTACTGTAAATCAGCGCTGCCGTCGTCGCCTGCCGGTGTTCCGACGCAGATAAAAAGATAATCGCTGTCTTGAACCGCGGTTTGCGTGTTATCGGTGAACGTCAGCAGGCCTTCGCTGACGCCCTGGCGCACCATTTCGCTCAGGCCGGGCTCGAAAAAGGGGACCTGACCCTGGCGGAGACGCTCAACGCGCTCTGCATCCACGTCCATGCAAATCACGCGGTGACCCACGTTGGCAAAAACCGCCGCCTGTACCAGGCCCACATAACCACTGCCAAAGATACTAATTCGCATGATTTAAGGCCCTGTTGTCATAAATCGAGCCCGCATAATATTGCAATTTTGTGAATGAAATATGACAGACAAGGCTTCTGACACCGACTTGCTCAGGTAAAACTACCTAATCCACTGCATGGTGTGTGCAGCTGCGTTATCATGCGCAACATCATCGATTTTCTTACGCGACTTACAGACTTGTTGGAGACCCTTTTAATGAATCAGGCAGCGAACATGCCAGCCGGGCATGGCTACTCAGCGTCACAAAGTATCGCCTCTTTTGATGACGAGCTTTGGGACGCAATGCGTCTTGAGGCCCAGCGTCAGGAGGAGCATATCGAGCTCATTGCGTCGGAAAATTACGCAAGTCCCAGAGTGCTTGAGGCGCAGGGTAGTGTGCTGACGAATAAATACGCAGAAGGCTATCCAGGAAAGCGCTACTACGGCGGCTGTGAATTCGTTGATCGCGCCGAAGTGTTAGCGATCGAGCGGGCTAAGTCACTGTTTGGCGCGGCCTATGCAAACGTCCAGCCGCACTCAGGATCAAGCGCTAATATTGCCGTTTTTCACGCGCTTCTGGAGCCTGGCGATACCGTAATGGGAATGAGTCTTGCCGATGGTGGGCACCTGACGCACGGTGCCAGTGTTAATTTTTCGGGCAAAATTTATAACCCGGTGCAGTATGGCATTGACACTGCCACGGGCGAGATTAACTACGATGACCTTATGGCGATGGCGCTCGAGCACAAGCCCAAGCTGATTATTGGTGGGTTCAGTGCTTACAGCCGCATTATGGATTGGGGTAAATTTCGTGAGATTGCCGATGCCGTTGGTGCTTACTTGCTCGTGGACATGGCGCACGTCGCAGGCTTGGTCGCAGCCGGCGTTTATCCAAGCCCGATTCCGCACGCCGATGTTGTGACGACCACGACCCACAAAACATTGCGCGGGCCTCGATCCGGTTTGATTTTGGCGCGAGACAACGAAGCGCTGCATAAAAAACTTAATTCGGCCATTTTCCCCGGCGCACAGGGCGGTCCTCTTATGCACGCCATTGCGGCAAAAGCGGTTGCGTTTAAGGAGGCCATGGACCCGGCGTTTGTGGATTATCAAAAGCAGGTCGTTAAAAATGCGAAGGTGATGGCTGAAACGTTTTGTGCCAGGGGCTTTAACCTCGTGTCCGGAGGAACCGATAATCACCTTATGTTATTGGATCTGCGCGACAAGGCATACACGGGTAAGGACGCCGATGCGGCGCTTGGCCGTGCCTTTATTACCGTGAATAAAAATGCGGTCCCGAATGATCCTCGATCGCCTTTTGTCACCTCAGGCTTAAGGCTCGGAACCCCAGCGATCACGACGCGCGGGTTTGCTGATGGCGAAACAGCTGAGTTGACGCATTGGATGTGTGATGTCTTAGAGAGTTTAGACTCTGACAACGCTGAGGAAGTGATAAGCCGTGTTCGGGAAAGCGTCAAAGCATTGTGTGGACGCTTCCCTGTTTACGGCAGTTAACGAGTAGGTAACTGACTATGTTCTGCCCCTTTTGCTCTGCCGACGACACCAAGGTCATTGACTCGCGACTCGTTGCAGACGGGGGACAGGTCCGACGTCGTCGAGAGTGTGTGAGCTGTCGTGAACGCTTCACCACCTACGAGGCGGCTGAACTGGTGATGCCTCGGGTTATTAAGCAAAGCGGCAGTCGTGAACCCTTTAATGAAGAAAAGCTTCGCGATGGATTTCAACGCGCACTGGAAAAACGCCCTGTGTCGGTGGAGGCGGTGGAGACCGAGCTTGGGCAAATCAAAAATCAACTGCGAGCCACTGGTGAGCGAGAAGTGGATTCACGCGTTGTGGGTGAGTTGGTTATGGGGGCGCTGAAGCGCTTAGATCAGGTGGCTTATGTGCGATTTGCCTCCGTTTACCGCAGCTTTGAGGATCTGGCTGAGTTCCGTGACGCGATAGCGTCACTTGAAGCCGACCCTCAGGCCTAGTGGCAAGGGTGACCAGTAGCGATCAGCGGTGGATGACCTTGGCTCTGGAAGTGGGGCGTCGCGCCCGCGTATGGTCTGCGCCAAATCCAGCGGTAGGCTGTGCGATTGTCCGTGACGACGCTCTGCTCAGTAGCGGCTTTACGCACCCCGCGGGGCAAGCACATGCCGAAGTGCATGCACTGTCGCAAACGAGCGACGCTGCGGGCGCGACAGTCTATGTGACCTTGGAGCCCTGCAATCATACGGGTAGGACACCACCCTGTGTCGATGCGCTGATTGACGCCGGTATTGCACGCGTTGTCATTGCCTGTATTGACCCTGATCCTCGGGTTGCAGGTAAAGGTATTGAGCGCCTGACGGCGGCGGGAATCGAGGTGGTTCAGGGGGTTTGCGAGTCTGAGGCACAGCAAGATCTAAGTGGATTCTTCTTGCGACTCGAGCGCGGTTGGGGGCGTGTCACGGTTAAAATGGGTGCTTCGGCGGACGGTAGAACGGCCATGGCCTCTGGTGAAAGTCAGTGGGTTACGGGTGTTGGTGCGCGGTCAGATGTTCAAGCGTGGCGCGCATCAAGTGACGTGATAATGACGGGTAGCGGCACGGTTACAGCAGACGATTGCGCCTTGACCGTCCGTCAGTGTGACAATCGGTTCGACAGCGACGATTGGTCGCGAGCACTGACAGCACCGAGCCTTCGAGCGGTCATCGACTCGAGGGGTATTACGCCGCCCTTGGCGAACGTGGTCACTGGAGACGTGCCGACACTGGTCTTCACCGAGGACGCCACATCCCTCGATGCTGCGATGCCATCCACGGTCACACAAGTGAAAGTACCGGCAAATGACGGAGGACTTGATTTGCGTCAGGTACTTCTCGCGTTGGGTGAGCGGGGTGCTAACGAGATTTTAATTGAGGCAGGTCCCACGCTCGTTGGCGCGCTAGAGCGACAAAACCTGATTGACCAGTGGTTGATTTACATGGCGCCTGTCATGCTAGGCGCTGATGCAAGGCCCTTACACAGTGCTCACTTTTCGTCATTGGCTGACGCGCATCGTTACGCCATAGTATCGCACGACATGATTGGTGACGATTTACGTATTATCATGCGCCCGGCCACTGGAGACTGACGGACAGTCCCGCTGGCACTAACCCTGACGAGAGACATCTATGTTTACCGGAATTATTCAAGCCGTCGGTGAAGTTGCCGCTATTGAGCAAACAGGCGGTGACGTTAAGTTACGCATTAAAACGGGCGCCTTGCCGTTAGAAGACGTTCAGCTGGGCGACAGCATTGCCACCAATGGCGTTTGTTTGACGGTGACGGAATTACCCGGCGACGGCTACTGGGCAGATGTCTCCACTGAGACGCTGTCATTGACCTCGCTAAAGAGCATTGTGGTGGGCAGCGCAGTCAATTTGGAAAAGTCGCTAACCCCAACGACGGCTTTGGGTGGACATTTAGTGAGCGGCCACGTCGATGGTTTAGGGCGCGTTGTCGGGTTAACCCGCGACGCGCGGTCTTGGCGCGTGTCGATTGAGGCACCGGCGGATCTTGCACGCTACATTGCTCAAAAAGGAAGCATTTGCGTCGATGGCACGAGCCTCACGGTCAACGCGGTTGAAGGCGCGCGATTTGAGTTAAATATTATTCCTCAAACATGGGAAGAAACAGTGTTTAGCGGCTACGCCTTGGGTAGCGAAGTGAATCTAGAAGTGGATGTGATCGCGCGGTATCTGGAGCGATTGCTGCAGTCAGGTGTTGCGCCAACGGCGAGCAGTATAACGGTAGAGACATTGAAGAACGCGGGGTATCACAGTGATTGATTCAGTACCGCCGGCCTCGGCAGAACAGCTTATTAGCGAGTTTAGGCGCGGTGAAATGGTGTTGTTGGTGCTTGACCAAAGTGACGGTGGTCAAACAGGTGTTGTGGCGATGGCCGCAGAGTGTTGCGAGGCCAGTCACGTGACCTTCATGGCGCGGCAGGCTCGAGGGTTGGTGAGTCTTGCGCTGACCGAAGCGCGTTGCGAGCAACTTAATTTGCCACCCATGGTTGATCCAGCCACGTCAGGCGCGGTGAAACTCTCTATCGAGGCCAGCACCGAAATCGATACGGGTATTTCGGCTGCCGACAGAGCACGCACGGTTCGCGTTGCTGTGGCGCCCGATGCCAAACCGTCTGATCTGGTTCAGCCGGGCCATATCTTCCCGGTAGCAACACTCTCAGGCGGCGTTTTGATTCGCACGGGAGCCGCCGAAGCTGGGGTCGATTTGGCGACGCTTGCCGGACTAACCCCTGCTGCTGTGTTTGCCGAAGTGCTCGACACCCACGGAGAGCTTGCCGATGCATCAGCGCTCGTGGCCTTTGCTGACGCGCACGATCTGAGTGTGGGTCGCGTTACTGATTTGGTGGACTACCGACTTAACCACTACCGAACAGTCGATTTGATTCGAAGTGGTCAGATAACAACGCGGCACGGCGAATTTATGTTGTCTGTCTATCAAGAAAGCACACAAGGCCACGTTCATATGGCCCTGAGTAAGGGCGAGTTCGACCAGGAGACACCGACACTGGTGCGGGTTCACACGGTTTCCTCTGTCCGAGACCTATTGGCTGTTTCATCGGCCGAGCGCGCCTCTTGGTCCATACAAGACAGCTTGTCCCGCGTTGGGCAGGAGGGTGGTGGTGTGGTTGTGCTGATCAACAAGCAGGAGTCTGATGCGGAGCTTTTAGCGCAGGTGGACGCTGTGCTGGGCGCTGATTTACCGGATGATTCGCAGCAGAAAAGCGTCGGCTATTCCCAGGTGGGGATGGGCGCGCAAATATTACGGGATTTAGGGGTGGGTAAAATTCGCCTCATGGGCGCCCCTGTGAAGTACAATGCGCTCGAAGGTTTTGGACTTGAAGTCGTCGAGTTTGTAGAGCCAGAGGCAATGCCTCCGGCGTAAATGAGGAGAGAAAGTATGGCGTCACAATCAATAACGACTACAGAGGGGCAGCTTCACTCTGTTTCTGGACGCTTTGCGCTCGTCGTTGGGCGTTGGAATAGTTTTGTCGTAGAGCATCTGCTCGAGGGTGCCATTGATACGCTCAAGCGCCACGGTATCAGTGAAGACCAACTGCACATTGTTCGTGCGCCTGGAGCATTTGAAATCCCCATGGTATGCCAGGCGGTAGCCAAGCAGGGTAAATGCGATGCGATTATCGCGTTGGGCGCTGTGATACGTGGCGGTACTCCCCACTTTGAGCATGTTGCGGGTGAATGCACGAAAGGCATTGCGCAGGTGTCATTGGACTCCGGCGTGCCGATTGCCTTCGGTGTCTTAACCGTCGACTCCATCGAACAGGCGATTGAGCGGTCTGGGACCAAAGCGGGAAACAAGGGTGCAGAGGCGGCAATGAGTGCCCTCGAAATGGTTAGCCTACTGGGTGCTTTGAAGAACTGATGACATCAATCAATGTGCTAGCTGCCCAACGGCGGCGGGCTCGTCATTTCTGCATTCAAGCGCTGTATCAGTGGTCCATGACAGGAGCCACTCCTGCCTCAATCGAGGCAGAGTTTCGCACCGATAATGACTTTACGAATGTCGATGTCGAATACTTCAATGAGTTGCTCGTCGGTATTGCTGAGCGTTCGCTGGACCTTGATGCACTTTACGTCCCTTTTCTTGATAGAGAGATTGAAGCGCTCGACTGCATAGAGCGGAACCTCCTTCGTCTTGGGACTTTTGAGTTGATGGAGCGTATCGACGTGCCTGCGAAGGTCACACTCAATGAAACGGTGGCGCTGGCAAAGAAGTTCGGGGCAACAGATTCTTACCGCTACATCAATGGCGTGCTCGATCAAGTGGGCCTTAAGTTACGACCAAACGAACTGGTCGAAGGTTGAACACCGCGTCGTGAGTGAGTTCGATATTATCACTCAGTATTTTTCTTCCTTGGGTGCCGGAGACTTTGTCGCACTGTCCGTTGGTGACGATGCGGCTGCGTTGATTGTTCCGACCGGTTCAGAGCTCATCGTATCGACTGACACCGCGGTCTGCGGTACGCACTTTGACGAGGATCTTTTCCCTGAAGATATCGCTTATAAGGCCGTCGCTTCGGCAGTGAGCGATCTGGCTGCAATGGGGGCTGAACCGCTCGGTATGACCTTGGCGTTGACCCTGCCAGACAACGATCCCCTGTGGTTACAGGGTTTGTCGCAAGGACTCACTCGCGCCAGCAGTCGATATGCAATTCCCTTGGTCGGTGGTGATACCACTCGCGGACCGCTGGCCCTGACGGTGACGGTGATGGGTCACTGTCCGTGTGGGGAAAAAATCCTGCGCTCAGGTGCTGCCATTGGCGATCTGATTTACGTCAGTGGGACCCTTGGTGATGCGGCCTTCGGCCTGTCGTTACTGGCAGGAGAACACCGTGGACTGGATTTAAATTTCGAAGATCAAGACCACTTGGTATCACGATTTACTGCACCTGACGCACATTTAGACTTGGGCGTGCGCTTGAGGGGCGAGGCGTCGAGCTGTATCGATGTCTCTGATGGGCTCCTTCAAGATGCAGCGCATATTGCGAACGCGAGCGGCTGTAAATTTATTATTGAAAGCGGTTTAGTGCCCCTTTCACCGGCACTGCAACGAGCGGTTGGTGAGCCCCGTGCACGGGACTTAGCGCTGCGCGGTGGCGAAGATTACCAGCTGCTTTTCACGTTGCCGCCAAGCGCTAATCCGCCCAGTGGGTGTATTAGGATCGGTCGCGTTGAGGGCGGTGAGGGCGTAGAGTGTGACGTGATGCCCAAGGAGCGTGGTTATGACCACTTCCACTGAGTCAAGGGGATTGCCGTTCATCGTCGCCACCTTTTTGGGTGTTGGCCTCTCACCGGTGGCGCCCGGTACGGTCGGCAGTGTCGCGGCATTACCATTAGCGGTTTTATTGCTCCATTGGCCCATTCTCTTTTCGAGCGCGACGCTTGTGGTGCTTTTTATGCTCGGGACTTGGTGTGCCAACCATCTTGAGCGCGCCACCGGGCTTCACGATGCTCAAATTATTGTGATCGACGAGGTCGTGGGGCAGTGCTTGACCTTGCTGATACTCGGGACGTGGTTTTTGACACACATCGACCCTTACGTTGTTTTGGCGCTGAGTTTTGTTAGCTTTCGACTGATCGATATTCTAAAGCCTTGGCCAGTCAGTTGGCTCGATCAACAGGTTGGTGGTGGCTTAGGCGTGATGATTGACGATGTTGCTGCGGCCTTGATCGCCGCGGGCTTGGTCGCAGGTGGTTACTCACTCATGCAGCTGGCGTGGAGCTAGGCCCAGTCGCTCAGCTGGCGCGATGCACCATCAGCCGGCCCAGTCGGGTGAGCGTGTCGGCTGACTCACCAAACTCGCTCAAGGCGTCGATCGCTTCGGCTAATAATGTATCGGCGAAGTTGCGTGCGGCATCCACTCCCAGGCAGGCAACATAAGTCGATTTAGCGGCGCTAATGTCCTTGCCCGCAGTTTTGCCGAGTGCCTCTGAGGTGGCCGTGACATCCAGCACGTCATCCATGACCTGAAAGGCAAGGCCAATACGCTTTGCGAACAGCGCCAGCGCTTCTTCTTGAGACGGAGTGGCCTCGGCGCAAATTGCCCCAGCCAAAACCGCGGCTTCGATCAGAGCACCGGTTTTGCGGAGGTGGACTTCTTGAAGACTTGATACATCGAGCGAGCGACCCTCTGCCGCAATATCCATCGCTTGCCCGCCCACCATGCCGTCAAAACCAACCGCATGACTGAGCAGCTTTATTAAGCGCACTTGTTGACGCGCACTCAATTGGGGTGTGTCCGTAATCCATTCAAACGCCAGCGCCTGTAAACCGTCACCGACTAAAATCGCTGTCGCTTCATCAAACTGTTTATGCAGTGTTGGTTGACCTCGCCGCAGGTCATCGTCGTCCATCGACGGTAGATCGTCGTGGATCAGCGAGTAGGTATGAAGGAATTCGATCGCCTGGCCCGCTCGAGTGGCGCTATCAAGTGGCTTGTCCGCCATCATTTGTGCGGTGGCTGAGCACAGCTGGCTTCTCAGCTGCTTTCCGGGTTTGGAGAGTGCGTAGGCGAGTGCGGCCTCAAGCCGCGGGTCGCTGCAGACAATGGGCACACTGGGATTCATGATTTTAAAGCCCACCGGCCGTTACAAAACGACTTAGCTTTGATGACTGTTGGTAACCGTTTCAATGCGCTGCTCGGCTTGTTCTAAGGCTTTTTGTGCGGCCTGCGCTATTTTCATGCCCGATTCGTAAACGGCCAGCGCATCTTCCAGCTCAATGTTGGGGTCTTCTAATTGACTGACCAACGCGGTCAGCTCCTCGATCTGCGCGCTCAGTTTTTTTTCATCGCCTTTTATTTCGCTCATAACGCCACCGCAGTTTTTGTTCCGTTGGGTTTCGCGTGCCCAAGATTTGCCTGCTCTAAAATATCATCGCAGCTCAATCCGGCGTCTATGCGCGTCTCGCCCTGACTGGCGTGATCGATAAACCGATCATCAATCGCCACGTGTCGAATCTCAATGTTCAGCCCCTGTGATGCCAAGTACTCGGCGACGCCGCTACCGGCACCACCGGCCACCACATTCTCTTCTACCGTAATAAAACGTGAATGGGTCTGTGCAAGTTGCATAATGAGATCAGTATCGAGCGGCTTCACCCAGCGCATGTCGGCAACCGTTGCATTGAGTACTTCGCCGGCTTTTTCGGCCTCGGTGAGCAACACGCCAAAATTGAGTATCGCTATTTCGCTGCCTTCGCGCACAACGTGGCCCTTGCCTATTTCAACGCCGCGCAACTGGGGCTCAATCCGGACACCCGTACCCTCTCCGCGAGGGTATCTCACCGCCGATGGGCCTGTGTGATTGTAAGCGCTTACTAACATTTGTCGGCAATCGTTTTCGTTGCTTGGTGCTGCGATGATTAAGTTTGGAATGCAGCGCAAGTAGCTGAGGTCGAAGGCACCGTGGTGCGTAGCACCGTCTTGACCGACAAGACCGGCGCGGTCAATCGCAAAGGTTACATCTAAGTTCTGTAGAGCCACGTCGTGAATCAGCTGGTCGTAGCCGCGCTGAAGAAACGTAGAGTAGATTGCAACGACTGGCTTGACTCCATCGCAGGCCATACCGGCGGCCAACGTGACGGCGTGCTGCTCGGCAATGGCAACATCAAAATACCGATCGGGGTACGCCGCGGCAAAGTTAACCATGCCGGAGCCCTCGCCCATGGCGGGCGTGATGCCTGCAACTCTTGAATCTTCTGCGGCGGTATCACACAGCCATTGACCAAACACGTCTTGGTATTTCGGCGGCTTTGGTTCGGACGATGAAGACTCTGGCTTTTTAGTCTCGATTTTGCCCAAGGCGTGGTAACCGATGGGATCCGCTTCGGCGGGCGCAAAGCCCTTTCCTTTAATAGTCCGAATATGGAGGATTTGTGGCCCATCTAAGGACGATACGCGCTTTAGTACCTTGGCCAGTGAGGGCAGATCATGGCCATCAAGAGGGCCGATGTAGTGCCATCCAAGTTCTTCGAACAATGTTCCCGGTGTGACCATTCCCTTCATGTGTTCTTCAGTGCGCTTGGCAAGCTCCCAGGCTGGCTTCACGTGCTCGAGAAGTTTTTTAGAGGTCTCACGTAACGTGAGGTAGTTTTGGCTCGCCCAGATACGTGCAAAGTACTTCGCGAGGCCGCCCGTGTTGTGACCAATCGACATTTGGTTGTCATTGAGAATGACCAGCATGTTGGGCCGTTCGTGTCCCGCATGTGCCAAGGCCTCAAACGCCATGCCACCGGTGATCGCACCGTCGCCGATAATGGCAACAACTTTACGGTCGATACCTTGCTGTCTCGCGGCGAGTGCCATACCCATTGCTGCTGAAATGCTGGTTGAAGAATGCCCAACACCAAAGGTATCAAATTCACTTTCTGACCGTTTGGGGAAGCCGCTCAGGCCGCCTTTATGTCGCATTGACGACATGCGTTCCCGCCGGCCTGTGAGTACTTTATGTGGATAGCATTGATGGCCTACATCCCACACGATGCGATCGTCGGGAGTATTGAAGACGTGGTGAAGTGCGATTGTGAGTTCGACGACCCCCAACCCCGCACCAAAGTGGCCACCGGTCGTGGAGACGGAGTAGAGCAAAAATTCGCGCAGTTCGTTTGCAAGGCGCACCAACTCTTCGTCATTTAAAGAAGCGATTTCATGGCCTGCGTCAGCGATTCGGTCGAGGACTGGGGTCTCTGGCGCGGTTGTGGGCAACTGATCAAAATTCATGGCGATACTATACCTGTAAATTCTTTATTACGCTCCTCAGACACGGTGATAAGGCGCTGAGTGATGAGCTGATAGCCCTCTTGCGTTAGGGTGTTGCCGTCCGGCCAAAAGTAATGCGGGTTTGTGCCCTCAGCGTGGTCTTCAAGTACCTCGTCAAGACCGACCCAGTGTGTGCCGAGCGTCTGCTTGGACCACTCGCTGATCTCACTGATGAGTAGGCTGATTTTCTCGCGTTCTGTTGAGGAGAGTCGGGGTGAGGTGATCGGTGCTATGACCCATAGGTCGAACCGAAGTCCATACACCGATCGTTGCTCCATAATTCCGTCAAGCGACGCCAGCAGAGCGCCAGAATCATCCCTCGATGCGTGTAGCGTGTCTAAAAAAAGCAACACACGACTGGGTTGATAGTGACCTATGAGCCTTGGAAAGCATGTATTGAGTAGCTCAGGCGTCAGTCCTTCCACGGTTCGCTTGAGAACCTGTGCATCGTCAATTTTTTTCGGTGAGCTTGACCAGTGCTTGATGCGCTGGTTGCCCGTGAGCAGTATTACATCGCTGGGCAGTGACGAAGAAAAGTCCTGCATTTCGAACGCTTGCTGCGCGGTGACGCAGGAAAGATCGCGTGTATTTGGATCAAATACGGTCAGTCTCAGGGCCAGAACTATTAAGGGGGCCACCGCAATAATCCATGCGAAGCGTGACATGTTTTCCTGTCCTTGGTGGTCGTTAAGGTAAGAGTATGCCCTGCACATCACTTCCTGCATAATCAACCTTGAGACCAAGGCAAAGGCAAGCAGTTCAGACATGCTTTATCAGCGGCGTATAGCCGATAATCAAGTGTTATCCGCAAAGTTGGAACTTCATTTGCGCGGTAGCCGATACGCCGGCGTTGGGACACAACTTCTGGGTATTGTGAGTTTAGGGCTAGCGGGATTTTACAGTCTCGATCCCGAGGTTATGCTGACGTGGGCGACATCACTCCTACTGCTCAATTTTTGGTGGTCTCGCCGGATTAATCGAACGCTTCAAACCAGCCGGCACTTTACACAGCGCCCCTCGGTGTTCAACGAGCTTATCGTGCACGCCGCGGTGTCCGGTGCGACCTGGGGAGGCACGGTCATTTGGCTCGATGGCTATCTTTCCGACCTTATCTTTTACTTGTGCGTCTGTGTTGTGGCTGTTATTTCCGTTGTGACGATCGCGGTGTCGGTGGTTATCCGGCAGGCTTACCTCACACAGCTCATTTTTTCTCTAGGCACGGTCGCATGCTGGCTGGCTTGGCACGCGAACGAGCGACCGTTTAATGCGGGCTTTGCGGTGTTGTTGGTCGGGCTGTCAATGTTCTTGATCGTCGCCAGCGAGTGGATGAGTCGCGCCTTCTCGGAAATGGTGGAAACCAGTCTTGAGCGTGCAGCTATGAGTAAGGATTTGGCGTCGCTCAGTGACAGCTTAAAGACGCGAAACCTACAACTGCAAGACGCACGTCGACAGCTTGCTGAGCAGGCGACGATCGATGAGATGACAGGCCTTCGAAATCGCCGCGGTGTGAATATCATCATCAATGATGAATTGGCCCGAATGAAGCGCTTACAGCTCCCCATTGCGCTGATTGCCCTCGATGTCGATCATTTTAAAACGTACAACGACACCTACGGTCACCCCGCTGGCGATCTGGTGCTCCAGCGCATCTCAACCGTCATGCTGGAAATGACCAGTCGCGCGGGGGAGTTTGCGGCACGAATGGGGGGCGAGGAATTCGTCATTTTTTATCCTGCGGCGAATCGATCGACCGCTTTGGAGGTTGCTGAGGAGCTTCGGCGGCGTATTGTTGAGCTCGATATACCGCATGAGAAGTCACTGACAGCACCGCACGTCACCATTTCAATCGGTGTTGTGTCCTGTGTGCCGGACTGGGAGTTGGAATTTGATGTGCTTCTTAAGGCTTCAGATGACGCGCTCTACTTGAGCAAAACAAATGGCCGGAACCGAATTACCTTTGGCGAGGTGAACGTCCCCGAAGAGTCTTAAATATCGAATTGTTTTCGAAGTCGTTCGAGCGCCTTTCGTTCGTGTTTTCCTGGCTTGTTTGTCGGCCGTGCGGCAGCGCCTCCTGCCGCCTTTCGGGCCTGCGCTTCGCGCGCTCTTCTTGCGATACTGACATCGGTTTCCGCATACAGCATTTGCGCTGCCGAGGCAGGCCCTCGCTTGTCACTGAGCGCCTTAACGATGATTTCCCTCTCGTCCCACCCTTGCTTAATGACGAGCTTTTCGCCGACACAAATCTCTCGCGAGACTTTAACGCGCTGACCCGATAAGTGCACTTTACCGCCCTCGATCGCCGTTTTGGCGATTGATCGAGTTTTGAAAAAGCGTGCAGCCCACAGCCATTTATCGATTCTTAAACGATCCATTAGCGCTCCGAGACATCGAGGGGTGAGGGCCATACATCTTGGAACTGATCAATCGCGTAATTCGAATGCGGGACGTTCTTGGGTCGACTGGTGTCGGGGAGGCAAACGCTCACAGACCCTGCTATCCCAAATTTAAGCGCCGCCTTAATCACGGCCGCCGAGTCGTCAAAAAACAACGTCTTTGCTTTGTTAAAGCCCAGGCGCGTCTGCGTGCGCTGCCAAAAATACTGAGACTCTTTCGCAAAACCGATCGAATGACTGCTAATAGCCTCGTCAACTCTATCGGCAATTCCGGTGTGGCTATTTTTGAGCGCGAGAATATCGGGGTGAGCATTGGTCACAATAGTTGAACGAATCCCGGTACTCTTGAGTGCAGTAAGGAAGTTTTCGGCGTATGGCAAAAATCGTATGCCTTCGGCAAAGGTCCTCGAGTACTCGATAATGTCGTAGCCGTATTGATCGCTCCAGAAGTCTGTCGAGTACCAGTCAAGCGTGCCGGCGACCGACCGGAAAATAGGTGTAAATTTTTCGACGGTTGCCTGCAGGCTGATGTCATTCAATCGAGCGTACTGCTCGTGTATGCGTTGACCCCAAAAATTGTTGTCAAACTCCAGATCGAGCAAGGTACCGTCCATGTCCAGCAGAACGTGGTCAACTTGTGTCCAGTCTACTGTTGGAAGAATGCTGTCTTGCCGGCTTTGAACAATCATCTAATGGTAGGCTTCTCAAATGTGGTGGAACCAAACAAATAGAAATGAACGTCTGCAGCCGATTTTGTCTCAATCGGCCTTCTCGCAGGCGGACCTCCTAACTCAGTTACTGGCCATTGCCGATGAGGCATCGGACCTTGCTCGTGCATTCTATCGTAAATCACACGAGCTGGAGGTCGTTCGAAAAGGTGATTCGACGCCGCTGACAGACGCGGACACGGGGCTCCATCACCTGATCTACGAGCGCCTTGAAGCACTTTCCCCCAAGCTGCCCATACTGTCGGAGGAGTCGGAGGTCGCGCAGCTGGAGGACCGTCTCAAATGGCCGGCGTGTTGGGTCGTTGATCCACTGGACGGCACCAAAGAGTTCTTGGAGAAAACAGATCAGTTCACGATCAACATTGCACTCGTTATCGATGGGAAAGCTGAGCTTGGCTTAATCTCTATACCGTGCCGCTGCGAACATTGGCTGGGTGTCGTTGAAAACGGTGCCGCTGTTTTTCCTGAGCATGAGGGTCTTGAAGGCCAAGTCATTCAAACGTCGTCGCGGGATTCATCGAGACCCTTGGTGATGCTGGCCAGTCACCGCCATTCCGCAAAACGTGTTGAGTTGTTACTCAACAGCCTTGCTGATCGGTTTGGCCATACTGAGCGGGTCAATTCAGGGAGCGCAGTGAAATTCTGTGACCTCCTCAGCGGTGTCGCGGATGTGTACCCGAGGACCTCGCTCTGCAGTGAATGGGATGTGGCGGCGGGCGATGCACTGGTTCGGGCGGCCGGAGGGCGCGTTACAGACATGAGCGGGCGGCAGATTCAGTATAACCGTCGGCCCTCACTCCTGGCCGAGCCCTTTGTGGCGAGTGCCGACCCCGATATCGACTACGCAGCGGTGATTTCCAAATCTTTATAGCGGGTACTTTCCTGTAAGCGTGCAAAATGCGTTATAACATTTGTAATGCTTGGGGGAGCATGCGCATGATTTCGAATACCGAACAGCCGGCTGCTAATGAACCGATGACGCCTCAAATGCGGTTATCCGTTATGCAAAATCGTCATCGGTCTATCGATCAGCAGCTCCACGAACTGCAAGCTCATCCCTGGGGTGACCGGATACTCATTCAGCGCATGAAAAAAGAAAAGTTGCGATTGCGGGACGCTATTGAGCGCCTGCGTGATGAGCTCGTGCCAGATCTAGACGCTTAACGAAAGCTCAGTCCGCGCTGACGGCTCTCGATGAGCAGCAGTTGGCGTTTGATTGCGAGACCCCCGGCGAACCCGGTAAGCGATCCGTTGCTGCCGATAACGCGATGACAAGGGATAACGAGTGGCAATGGGTTGCGGCCTATGGCTGCGCCTACGGCTCGAGATGCTGAGGGCTTGTCGAGGCTGCAAGCAATGTCGTGATAGGACCGAGTTTCACCCCACGGGATGTTGCGGAGCTCACGCCAGACAGACACTTGAAAAGCAGTTCCTCTGGGCTCAATAGGCACTGTAAAGCTGCATTTTTCGCCATTGAGAAAATGAGCGACTTCTGCCGCTGCGAGCGCTAGTAGCTCGACATCCTCGTGAGTGGCCTCGGCAGCCGCACGATGTTTGTTGTCCCAGTTGATCTCGATTAAGACGCCTTTCTCGCAGACCAGTTGGAGGGTGCCAATCGGTGTAGCGATGAGTTGCTGGCGCATCACAGCGTGGCGCGCTCGCGCTTAATCTGAGTGAGGAGTAGCACCAAGCTCGCCGACAGTAGGGCGTACTGTGCCGATACGACCAAGGGCGTAAGGCCGGAAAGTGGGGTGCTAACGACGGTCGGAAGACAGATCAGCGCGCTGAGTGCGAGGCCCAAGCGTTGCTCTCCAATGAGTCCCAGTGCGACCAGCAAGAACAGCACGCCACGCCCAGCGTCAATAAGGCTCGCAGTGTCGAGCGAGACCATCCACAATTGCCCGATTAACAACGTGCCAATGGCAACGGATAAACACACGGTGATAAATCGCAGAAATCGGATCATATCGAGGCTCATGCAGCAACGTGATAGCGTGACCCGGTATATCACATTCCCAAGGGGCCATGAGTGTCATTTTCACCATCAGCCATGAACGACAAGCCCTTTGAGTGTGACGCAACGGTATTGCAAGACCAGCTCAACGAGTCCATCGGTTGTCAGGCACGCGTTGAGTGCGTCGAACACCTCACGTCAACAAATGCGGTGCTCAAGCGAGACGCGTTAGAGTCGCATGATAAGTTTTTATTGGCGGGGCAGCAGAGTTCGGGTGTGGGCCGTCGTGGCAGCGTCTGGCAGAGCCCGCCTGAGGGTAATCTCTACTTGTCGTATTGCTTTCACACTGAAACGTCACTTGCTGGTTTGAGTCTTTTGCCGCTCGCTTTTGCGCTTGCGATTGCCGACCGGGTTGAGTCGGAGTGGGCGATAGACGTCAAAATAAAGTGGCCTAACGATCTTTTTGTTGGAGGCGAAAAGTGTGGCGGCATTTTGCTTGAGACGGTCAGTCTGCCGGGTGATTCAGCTAACCAGCGCACCGCAGTCATCGTCGGTGTTGGAATCAACGTGGCGAGCCACCCGAGTTACCAGTCGATCGATAGGCCGGCAACGGCGCTGCAAGCGCACGTCGATGCTCCCGTGTCCCTCTCGCGTATTGCGCTCCTGGTCATGACCGCAATCGTCGAGGTTTGCCGCTTGGAGACGACACAGGTGCGCAGACGATTAGCGCTGGACTGGCCGCGTCGCGACCTATTGCTGAACCTGCCTGTGAGCGTTCCGGTATTGGGTGATGGTAGTGGCATTGCGCGGGGGTTGTCACTGGACGGTGGCTTACATGTTGAATTTCGGGGTGCGCTTGAGACGGTGTACGCTGGCGAGGTGACACTCGGACATGTTGAGAGTAAGGAAGGCGGTTCTGAATGAACATACTGGTTGACGTGGGCAATACCTCGATAAAATGGCAGTTCCGCGAGGGCCAAGCGGTCGTTCGTACTGAGGTGGGCGACCTCAACTCCCTCGAGGCGCAGCTTGCGTTACGCGACGACTTGTCTACTGCCACTGCCGCAGTCTCATGTGTTCGCGATGAGGCGTTTGCGCGCGAACTCCAGACGCTGTTCACAGCGGCGGGCTGTACGTCAGTGCATTTTGTTAGCAGTGTTGCGGAGTTTGCAGGGTTAAAAAATGCGTACTCGGCGCCCGATACTCTTGGTGTGGATCGGTGGCTTGCCCTGCTGGCAACGCGTGCTCGCGGGCACACCACATCGCTTGTGATCGATGCCGGAACTGCCTGTACGATCGATGTGATGTCGCAGGGTAGCCATGTTGGAGGTTACATCTTGCCGGGTGTTTGCCTAGCGCGCGAATCACTCATCGCTAATACGGACAAAATCCGATTTGATGATACTGTCCAGGCCAGTCTCATGCCTGGTACGACTACAGCGGCTTGCGTCTCGTCGGGTGCATGGCTCATGACCTATGGGGCGGTTAACGAGATTATCCGTCGATTTCCGGAGGCGGCGGTCTTTTTAACGGGCGGCTCTGCCAAGGAACTCATAGCTTTGGGCGTCGAAGGCGAGTGGGTGACCGACCTCGTATTCGAGGGTTTGGATTTTTGGCTAAATGGGGCTTGACCTGAGCGCGCCTGTTGACGATCATGTGCGCCCTTCGTGATGGCCCGTCCATCCAACGTCTAGCTGGCGTAGCTCAGTAGGTAGAGCATCTGATTTGTAATCAGGCGGTCGGGGGTTCGATTCCTCTCGCCAGCTCCATTTTTCCGTTCGCGTTGTTATTATCCGCAGTCGGGCTCGACGCTTTATGTTGGGACGCTCGACTGCCCGCAAGCGTTTCGCTGAGCACGGTCTGCTCGAAGCAGTGTTGTAAAAGCCCCTGGGGCTTTTTAGGGCCTCTATTTTGGTGTTCTATCAGTGTTGAAGGGCCCCTGATCTGCGA